>FWWM01000040.1_pt1 | contig 395950 bp, 342 predicted proteins | sample 2228351 | NCBI WGS metagenome assembly FWWM01 (sample SAMEA103939774, study PRJEB20133) | metagenome | reverse complement strand
TGTCGCACTGCAACTGCCACATGTCACAACCAGCGTGTACACGTACGTCCCTGCACTTATACCCGTCGGCACTGTGTACGTCGAACCCGTCGCGCCGCTGATCGGATTGCCGTTGAGCTGCCATTGATACGTCACGCTACCGCTGCAGCCACTCACTGATGAGGTCAGCGTCGGTCCGCTGCTGTAGCCTACACACAAGCTCGTCGAACCACTGGCGCTGATCGTCACCGTCGGCGATGGACTCACCGTCACCGTCACGCTGTTCGACGTCGCACTGCAACTGCCGCACGTCGCTACCAGCGTGTACACGTACGTCCCCGCACTCAAGCCCGTCGGCACTGTGTACGTTGAACCTGTGGCACCTACGATCACTACGCTGTTCTGGTACCACTGATACTGCGCCGTCCCACTGCAATTGCTCACCGTTGACGTCAACGTCGGTCCGCTCGAGTACCCCGTGCATACTGACGTTGCACCCGTTGCAGCTATCGAAACAGTGGGAGATTGTGCAACGGTGATTGTAACAGCATTTGAGGCTGTCGTGCATATTCCGCATGATACACTCACTGTGTAGGTATAGCTACCAGTACTCAGACCTGTTGGAAGGGTATAGTTTGCAGTTGTTGCCCCTGTGATTGGATTTCCATTTACGAACCACTGATATTGTGGTGTCGTGGTACAGTTGCTGACATTCACAGTTAATGTTGGTGGTGTCGAATATCCTGTGCACAGCAAACTCGAACCAGTAATCGTTACTGCAGCGGTCGGAGTTTGTTGCACCCAAACGTACACTGTATTCGAGTAGCTACTACATCCATTGGCGCATGTTACCATCAACGTGTAGGCATACAGTCCCGCTGATAACCCAGTCGGTACAGAATAAGAGGAACTTGTCGCGCCAACAATAGCCGTGTTGTTGAGGTACCACTGATATGTTGCCAATCCCGTGCAATTACTAACACTCGAGGTTAGGACAGGACCGACCGAGTACCCAGTACAAAGTTGCGTCGTGCCAGATGCAACAATGTTAACCGTGGGCGACTGAGCAACGGTAACCGTCAGCGCACCAGACGATGTTGTACACACTCCACACGTAACGGCAACGCTGTAATTATACGTTCCGACTGCTAACCCAGTTGGTACAATGTACGTGCTGGCTGTTGCGCCACTGATTGGACTGCCATTGAGATACCACTGGTACTGCGGCGTTCCGATACACGATGATACAGATGCAACGAGCACGGGTACACTGGTGTAACCGCTGCACAGTAGTGTTGAACCAACAGCAGAAATGCTGACACTCGGTGCTTGGAAAACAGAAATCGTCGTGGGCGTTGAACTGGTGCTGCACGATCCACACGTTACAACCACAGCATAGGAATAAGAACCCGGAGTCAAACCAATCGGAACAGTGTAGGATGCCGCTGTCGCTCCAGTAATTGGAGTGCTGTTGAGATACCACTGGTATTGTGGCGTACCGCCACAGTTGCTAACAGATGCTGCCAGGGTTGGAGCAGACGTATATCCAGTGCAGAGAGCTGTCGAACCTGAACTGGCTACAGTCACAGACGGAGATTGCGAAACTGTTACCACAATAGCATTCGAAAGCGTCGTGCAGGAGCCACAGGTAATTTGGAGCGTATAGGTGTACGTACCCGACGCTAAACCTGTCGGCACAGCATAAGTAAGACCTGTTGCACCACTAATCGGTGTCCCATCGAGCATCCATTGATACGACGGTGTGCCAAGACACATCACGTTTGATTGGAGAACAGGACCGGAGCTGTAGCCAGTGCAAAGTTGCAGCGACTGATATGTCGAAATGGAAACCGATGCCGAAGGATTGATGGTCACAGGTATTGACGCCGTTGCCGTACAACCACCACAGGTTGCTACAACTGCATAGGTGTACGTTCCCGCTGCAAGACCTGTTGGAACAGTCAGTGTTGCAGTCGTTGAGCCTGTCAATAATTGTCCATCCCGATACCACTGATATGTGGCTGCACCTGTGCAGTTAGCGACCGATGCTGTCAGTGTTGGTCCCTGCGTATAACCGGTACAGAGCGATGTCGAGCCACTTGCGGTAATCTGCACAGTTGGCGATTGATTGACCGTGATAGCCACCGTGTTCGATGTCGTACTGCATCCACTGCAGGTCACAACCGCTGTATAACTCCACGTCCCAACACCAAGCGATGTCGGTATCGTGTAGGTGGCATCCGTTGCCCCAGCGATTGCGGAGCCATTCACATACCATTGATACGCTGGCGTACTGGTACAGTTCGATACCGTCGCACTCACGGTTGGGAAGCTCGATGCTCCTGTGCAGACAGTTGCGGATGCACCATTGCCGACAATCGTTGCATTTACAGTCGGCGACAAGCCAACGGTCACGGTGATGCTGTTGGACGTCCCAGGACACGAACCACATGTTGCAACAAGCGTGTACATATGGCTACCAACACTCAGCCCAAGAGGAATTTGGTACGTTGCGCTTGTCGCACCAACGATGGCTGATCCGTTGTGGTACCATTGGTAGGTTGTAGTTCCACTGCAACCAACTACGGTTGATGTCAATTGCGGTGCAGATGAATATCCACTGCAGAGCAATGGTGAACCACTGGCAGCAATACTGACTTGCGGTGCACTGAGAACAGTGACCGTAATCGTGTTCGATAACGCACTGCACGTACCACACGTTACCTGGAGGCGATACACATAACTTCCCGGTAGTAAACCGGAGGGAACCAGATACGTCGCATTCGTTGCACCAGCAATAGGTGAACCATTGAGCAACCATTGATAGCTTATCGCACCACTACAATTCCCCACGCTGGCGCTCAAGACAGGAGAAGTCGAATAACCGCTACAGAGTGTCGTCGAAGTGTTATTGATGCAGCTTATGGTAATGCTCGGTGTCTGGTAAACCGTAACCGTAATGCTATTGGATGTTCCGGTACAGCTATTCGAGCTGGAGCCAACAACGTAAAAACTATACGTTCCGACCGTCAACCATGATGGCACCGTATAGGTTGATTGATTCGCACCTGGAATCGCAACACCATTCATGTACCACTGATAGCTCATCATACCCGGCGTTGCGCTCAATATCGGCGTCGTTGTTGCACCCTCACAAAATGTTGCGGGGTTAATCGAAGAACTTGCAGTCACTGTCGGGTTTTGGAGCACAAGGATCATTTGCGGTACTGATGTTGCCGTGCATCCAAGACTGTTCGTTACAGCAACTGTGTACGCATAGATACCCACACCGAGTGTGGTCGGAATGCTATAGACAAAATTCGTTGCGCCGGGAATCGGTGTGCCATTGAGATACCACTGATAACTCGAATATCCCATTTGCGTGGCTAATATGGTCGCAATCGGAGAACCAACACACCAGGTCGCCGCACCAGTCAAGATGGAGATGGTCGGTGTCGGTGACTGCAACACCGTGATAGCAACACCTGCGGACGAAGTACCACTGCACCCATTGGCGTCTGTTACGCGAACAGTGAATAGGTGAATGCCCGCTGCAAGTGTGCTGGGGACAGTGTATGTTTGGCTCGTAGCACCAGGAAGGTCGGCTCCATTGCGCTGCCACTGATATTGAGCAAAGACTTGGTTCACTGCAAGGGTAACTGTCGTTGAAGCTCCTTGACAAAACATCGTCTGCCCGCTTTGCACGCTGATGGAAGGATTAGGCGGTGCTGTAACACTGATTGTGATTGCCGATGAAACAACGCTACAGCTCCCACAACCAACTTCAACAGTCACAGCATATGTACCAATCGGTAAACCGCTTTGAAGCGTGTACATCGCTGTGGTTGCTCCTGGAATCGCAAAACCATTGAGGCGCCACTGATAGGTAACGCTCCCGGAGCAGCCACTAACACTCGCAGCAAGTATGGGAGGTGTCGTATAACCAACACACAATGAAGTTGAACCAAACACTGTAGTATTCACACTTGGTAACGCGCTCACCGTCACCGTCACGCTGTTCGACATCGCACTGCAACTGCCACATGTCACAACCAGCGCGTACACGTACGTCCCTGCGCTCAAGCCCGTCGGCACTGTGTACGTCGAACCCGTCGCGCCGCTAATCGGATTGCCGTTGAGCTGCCATTGATACGTCACGCTGCCACTGCAGCCACTCACCGATGAGGTCAACGTCGGCCCGCTCGAGTATCCAACGCACAGGCTAGTTGAACCACTGGTTGAAATTGCGACCACCGGTGCCGACAACACTGTGATAGTCACGACCGCAGACGTGCCACTACAACCCAGCGAATTCGTTGCGCGAAGTTGGTACATGTATGCACCCACACCCAAACCGGTAGGAATGATATAACTCGTGGATGTGGCACCAGTGATGGGAGTCCCGTTGAGTAGCCATTGATAACTGACAGCACCTGTGCCACTGCCGACAAGAGTTACCGTGCTTGTGTACCCTGCACAAAGTGTTGCCGACGATCCACCACCTTGGACCGAGGCAGTAACGGTTGGCGTTGGGTTGACAACGATCGTCAAAACTCCGCTTGGGTCTGAGATGCAGCCGGTAAGATTGTTCACTGCATACACACGGAACTGATGCGGTGAACCGCTTGCCGTTAGTCCACTGATGGGGATCGTCACAACTCCAGATTGTCCGACTGCTGTTGCAACGAGCGCATTTGTACCAACACGCCGTACTTCGTACGTCACATTTGCATCGCCATTGGCAATGATAGCGTAGCCAGTACTTCCACCGGGTGCATCGCAATAAATCTGCGTCGTTGTGCCTGTTGCAAGCTGTGGTGCTGCTGGACGGTTGACGACTGTAATGGTGACCGTCGAGGTTGATTGAATCCGACAGTTGTTGTTGTTGGGGTTAATCGCAACAACGGTGATAGTCCGTGTCCCAAAGCCCAGACCAGGCGATGCCGGCGTGACTGGGATGTTGGAAATGTCGAGCGTGCCGGTCGTTTGTGCTGAGACAGAGTAAACCGCAGTGTTACCATCGAGCACCTGGTACACAAAGCCAGCAACGGCGTTTTGGATGAGAACACGTGCATTTCCGCCAGGGCTACAGGCATAAGGCTCAGGGGCGCTTATCTGCGGTGCCGGTGGCAATCCATATACGATGAATGTCGCACCGTCGAGCGGACCATTTGCCGTTTCAGCATAGCACTGGCTATTAGCAAGCGCAGTTGCGCGAACGGAAAATGTTTTCATTCCGCTTTGTGGGAATAGCGATGCTGGGAGAACAAATTGAATCTGCCCGCCATTGCCCTGCGTTGGTCCTGCAACGACGGTATTTCCATCACGGACAGTGTACGCAGCTTGAGGGTCAGTGTTGACAACGAGAATAACACCTGGGTCGCCGTAGCACAAAATCTGATTGAGCGACGACAGCGATAGCGTCGGTACCGCTGGCGTATAGACAGTCACCGTTGCATTCCCCATCACGATCGTACAGGTATCGAGCGTTGCTTGTACGGTGAAGGTGTAGGTGCCGTTTTGCAAACCATTGGTAATGGTGAAGCGACGACGACCATTGACGACGCTCTGGGTAACACCGGTCAGTACCGTGCCATTGGACAGAAGTGTATAGGTTACGTTTGCTTCGTTTCCGCTGAGTTCGAGAACAATTTGCTCAAACTGGCATGGCTGGGGAGTCAGTGCGCTCAGCGTGAACGACGTCGGGCAGCTGCTGACCTCTGTTGCGAGACTGCCCAACAGAACCGCTGCTATCAGAAAAACCGGGCGCAACCGATTCATTGCTTGCCTTTACAAAAGTGGCACTCTATTGTTCGGGCGAATGGTCGCCGCACGCTGCATCAGTGCTATCAGAATCCGTCTGACACGTGTCCATAGCGACGAACGGCATTCACGTGCGAAATTTCTTCGCATCCGAAAATCGGTAGAATGCCCATCGCTCACCTATACGTACTTTCCCGTAATTTCCGAAGCGTTGTGCTATCTTCGCTCCGTGCTTAGTGTTACAATCACCTTTTGGGAGGACCGATGGCGTATCATTCGACGTCGTTTGAAGCACTGCTCGTGGCGTGTGAGGAATTACTTCCCCGTCTGCAGTCGCGATTTGATGCGTACCAGCGCGAGAATTTTCCCGATCGGACGCCAGAATTTTTCTGTCTTGAACTCTGCGGCGAGGTCGGTGAGCTTGCCAATCTTGAAAAAAAGCAATGGAAGGGCGTTGCTATTGAACCGGAGCGCTACGCCGATGAAGCAGCCGACGTGCTGATCGCCCTAATCAACTATGCAAATGCGCGTGGTATTGATCTTGGAGCTGCGGTCAAAGCAAAGGTGGGCATTATCGAGCAGCACCGCGAGCAATCGAGTGGACACTCACGCCGATAATGCGTGCGGCGCTACCGTAACCGATAGCGCCGCCGCCAGTGTGAGTGACACCATGAGAACGGACTACTCACTGCTATCGAGTTCGAGTAAGCCTGCATATTCGGGACGCAAGCGAATCGCCCATTGAAGCATTGTACGGGCTTTGACGACATTTCCGATCCCTTTGAAGCACAGTGCCGCACCATAGCAAGCATCGGGATTGTCCGGGTTGTGTTCGAGCGCTTTTTCGTAGAGCTGGCGTGCATCGTCGGGGAATCCAAGATTGAGCAATGCCCGCGCACTATCGCAGAGCAAGCGATCGAGTGTGATGCCCACCATCGTTTCAAACTGCACCGTTGCCCACGAGTTCATCAGCGCGGTCAATTCACCGAGTGCCTGGTGCCACTGCTCTTGCGCTGCGTAGTACACCGATCGAATGTAGCGTGTGTCGGGGTGCGCCGGCGAGAAACTATCGGCTTTTTCCAGATATTGGCGGCAGAGATCGTACTCTTCTTCCACCAAACAGAAAGATGCCATACGATGAAGCGCAAGCATTTTGTACTTGAGCGGAAGGTCCTTGCGCTCAAAACACTGGTGGTATAGTTCGATTGCATCATCTATGGCACCCCTTCGATGTGCATGCTCGGCGCGTGCGAAAAGGGTCATGGTGTCAGCGGTATCACCGAGCACGTTCTCAGCTTCCTGCGCAGTCGTTGTGCCAAAGCGCGCGTCGAGTCGAGCCAGGAGCTTCACGGTCGAACGCTGCCAGGTCCACTCTGTGCGTGCACGCAACGATGCAGCAATTCCTTTATCCCGGCATTGCTGTGGATGCTGATAGCAGTATTGCAGCGTTTCAACCAGGACACCGACATCAGGCTCCAGCATGCACACCGTTGTCGCAAAGGTCCGTCCATCAACGGTGTCGCCAAGTGGATGCTGTTCGGCAGGTAGCAACCAGCCAACCTCTTCATCGGCAAAATCATCGGTACCACCGCCTGCCGTGACAATAACCGGCAGTCCGCATGCCATCGCTTCGAGCGCCGGCATGCAAAAACCTTCGCCGCGGTATGGCGCCACAAACACATCACAGGCACGGTAGAGCTGCGCCATCTGCTCTTCGCTCAAATCGGCATCGGTGTAGAGAATTTCCGGTGTGTTCGGAGTTGAGCGAATCTTTGCAATCAGCTCCTCAGCCGTTTGTCCCTGGTAATAGGTGCGCGTGCCGCAATCCTTGACCACAAGGCAAACATCATCGCTGGCAGTAAATGCCCGGACGTATGCCTCGAGCAAAAGGTCAAATCCCTTGCGGTAGGTTGTTCCGCCGACGTAAAGAAATTTGAAACGTTTTGCCGTCGGCAACTCTGGAACTTCACCTGCTGGCGTGAAGATCGTAGGATCAACACCATTCGGGATTACCTGCACTTTGTCCTCCTTGACACCAGAGCGAACAAACACCGACCGGCAAAATGTCGAGGGTGTCCAAATTTCATCGGCTTGATTGAACAGCTCGACAAATTCAGTGGGCAACTGGCTCATTTCCCACGGTTGCATGATAATCCACGTTGCACCGTGTGGGCGTTGATTCTGGGGCGGCCACTGGTGACGCACCCAGACGACCGGCGCGCGCACCAACTGCGGTTCAGCATGCCGCACATCGTAGCGACGAAGCTGCTCCAGCTTCGACGATAACCACCGGGCATCTTCGGTCGCAGAAGGGACCAACACCAATTGTGCTACCCCTGATCGAGCAAGATTCCACCCGTGTTCGCGATTGATTGTTGCAAGCGAACTAACTTCGTAGAGCGGTCCTTCCCACACAACATTCAGTTGAGGCTGTCTGCGTTCATCCATGGATTAGGTCCTCCATCGGGACACGTGTTTGTGGCACATTCTCCCTTTGGTTGCGCAATCAGTATGCCAATTTTGCTGTCGCTGTAATTTTTCTCGAATCCGATGCTGGCGAAACCACCCCGTCTTGAGCCAAAATCAACGATTGCATTAGTTGCTCCCGCTTCGCCGATTCGCGATCATGCCAAACTCGAACGCGGTATCCGCTACCTTGAATCGCTCGGCTACCGTGTTGTCATCGGGCGGAGCATTGAATCCAGCGATGGATACCTGGCTGGCTCAGACCGCCTCAGAGCCGACGAGCTTATGCATTTTTTCACCGACCCAAGCATTGCAGCAATCTTCTGCGTTCGAGGTGGTTACGGCACGATGCGCCTGCTGCATCTGCTCGACTGGGTGACAATCCGACGCAATCCGAAAATCATCGTTGGGTTTTCGGACATTACCGCATTGCAGTGGGCACTCCTTGCACAATCTGGATTGCCTTCGCTCAGTGGTCTGATGGTCGGCGTTGATTTTGCGGACCTGGATGCGTCGAGTGAAGCGCTTTTCTGGTCGTTACTGACAGCACCCACCGCACCACAGATACTCTGGCAGGGCAGCCCGTCCGACATCATCCACAATGGCTCTGCAGACGGGATGCTGCTTGCTGGTACGCTCTCTCTGGTTGCAGCTCTGTGCGGTACACCCTTTATTCCAGCGACGACAGGTTCACTGCTTGTGCTCGAAGACATTGGCGAAGAATCCTACCGCATTGATCGCCTGCTCTGCCAGCTCTTGCTCTGCGGGATGCTGGAAGACGCATCGGCGCTGTTGTTTGGGGCGTTCACCGCCGATCAGAACCGCAGCAGTTCAACGCCTGTACGTCCACTGCGCACGATTCTGTCGGAATATGTCGCGCGGGCAGGCGGTAAACCTGCTGCGATGAATGTGCCCTATGGACACATTCGCGGAAAAATCAGTTTGCCGATCGGTGTGCGTGCTCGTTTCGATGCAGAGCGTCAGCAACTGTTGGTGACGGACTCTCTTGTTGCATGAGCCAACGCTGGTAGAGCGCAAGCAGTTCACTCACAATCATTGCCGTTGCACCCCACAGTGGGACACGCTGATGTATTCGCCAGTGCGGAACGATCATGCGTCCATAGGGCAGCTCCCATTCTTCCTCGATGGCGGTATCGGAAAGCGCCGCTAACTCTACCCAAAACGACTCTTCCACTTCTGCAGCATCGAGTCGGCATTCGAGAGGATACGCGCAACTCATGACAATCGGCACGATCGCTGAGTTCGACGGTGGAGTATAGAGCGAAGTCAGTGAGCCGAGAACGACTACAAGCGTTGGCTCAATGCCCACCTCTTCGCGTAGCTCGCGCAGTGCAGCGTCGCGCGGTGTTTCACCGGATTCGATTCGCCCACCAGGAAAACTAATCTGCCCACGGTGATGCCGAAGCTGCGCGCTACGAAGCGTTAGAAGAACCGACGGGCGCTGACCACCACTGACAACGACGGCAACAGCGGACTGGCGAGCATCCGGTGGCGGCGAGAACTCACGGTATGAACCATCGCGGTAGCGTGGTATCATTCGTTGCTGAGCTTCCCACCCGGGCAATTGCTCACCAAGCGCACGCGAAAGAAACGTTGCAAATTCAACCATTGCTGCCATGAAATTTTTTGCGCAGTGCTTCGGCGACTGGTGTCGGCACAAATTCATCGAGCGCCACTCCATAGCGAGCAAGCTCGCGCACAATGCTCGAGTTCAAAAACGTATATCGCTCATGCGGCATCATAAAAATCGTCGTCACTGAGGGCTCGAGCTTCCGATTCATAAGCGCCATCTGAAACTCGTACTCAAAGTCAGAGATTGCGCGAACTCCGCGAATAATCGTGGTAATGCTGTGTGTGCGTGCGTACTCGACGGTCAAACCGCTGAATGCATCCACTCCCACATTCGGCAAGTGCGCCAGCGCAGCACGTGCCAGCCGCACGCGCTCCTGCTGGTCAAACAGCGGTACCTTCTGGGTATTGATTGCCACAACAACCGTCACACGATCGAACATTGACGCAGCGCGTTCGATGACATCCACATGCCCGTTCGTGATCGGATCGAACGAGCCAGGATACATTGCATGGGTGGGCATTGCACGGTTCCACAGTTTGTTTGCGCAAAGTTACGCCGATGATCGAACGCTAACTTTGCACACAAGAATTCACCGTTTGCTGTGGACACAATGGAGCAGAACCACACCCCAACAGCCATTGTCACCGGTGCCAGTCGTGGCATCGGTCGTGCCATAACGATTGCGCTGGCGCAAGAAGGATATCGCGTGGTTATGGTCGCACGCTCTGAGGAGCTGCTCTATCAGCTTCACCACCAGCTTGACGAACGCGGATTAGCGACTCTACCTGTTGTTGCCGACATCACCACAGGCGATGCTATAGACCGCATCGTCACTGAAACGCTGCAATGGAGTGGCTCAATTGATGTGCTCGTCAACAACGCCGGGATTGGCGTATTCAAACGCGCGGTCGAAATGAGCGCCGAGGAATTCGATGCAATGTGGATGCTCAACGTTCGTGCTCCGGTCATGCTCACCCGCGCGGTGCTTCCGCACATGATCGCTGCAGAGCGGGGAGCGATTGTCAATATTGCATCGCTGGCTGGGAAAAATAGCTTCGTCGGTGGCTCTGGCTATGCAGCGACAAAATGGGCACTGCGTGGCTGGGCAAACTCGTTGATGCTCGAAGTGCGACAGCACAATATCCGCGTTGTAACGATCTGCCCCGGATCAGTGGACACCAATTTTTCATCCATGAACAAACGCGGCGACACCATCACCCAGCCGGAGGATGTCGCGGCTGCCGTGCTTTTTGCGCTCAGCATGCCTGCCCGGACGATGGTCAGCGAGATTGATATTCGCCCGACCAGACCGTAGCAGCTCGTTTTCTTGCGTAATTACTACAGCACACCGGCTTCATCAGCAAGATGCTCGATTGCCTCGATAACCATTGCCGGCTCAATCAAACGCATGCAAGCGAAGTGACCACGCGGACACCGCGTGCGCCCAATGTGCGTGCACGGACGGCATGCAAGAGGTACTTGCACGATACGGTGCCGAACTCGAAACGGAGCAAACCCAAGCTCAGGAACCGTCGAGCCATAAACAACAGCAACGGGCACTCTCCGCGCCGATGAAAGGTGCGCAATGGCGCTATCGTTACTGAGCACAACACTACATCCATCGAGAACGCGGACAGATTCTACCAGACTCCATCCCGACACGTCGAGCGTTTGTGAGCCGTCGAGCTTCCGAGCTATCTCGCTACACAGAGCGCGTTCGGCATTGCTTCCGAATAAAACAACGCGCCACCCACGGTCTTGAAAGGCACGCGCAACGGTAGCGAAGTGGTCCGGCAGCCACTGCTTCGTTGCATGGCGTGCACCTGGTGCTATTCCGAGAACACGGTCGGTTGGACTCGGTCGCCTCAAAGGCGGGTACACCGATTCGCTCCGCTCTTGAGGAAGCCAGAATTCGAGTCCTTCCCCATCGTCGCTAATGCCGAGTGCAGATAGAGTGCGCATATACCGCTCGGCAACAGTAATCAATCGAGCCGGTTGCCGCTTGAGCCAGACCAGTGCAAGCTTTTCCAGACGATGTTTGGAATAGCACAGAACTGCCGATGCTCTCCCACGCCGAAGGGCATAGCTGCGCGGCGATCGCTGCAAATCCACAACCAGATCGTACCGCCGAGCAAGTTGACTGTCAGCGGCTCGTGCCATAGCGCCAGCCGGCATTGAGCGATCAACCGCAATGACATGGTTTATTCGCGGGTTCCACCGCCACACGTCCGCAAAGTCACTGCCGACAGCCACATCAATGGTAGCATCCGGGAACCGAGTGCGCAACAGTCGCACAACCGGTGTTGCCAGCACAACATCACCAAGCGAGCTTAGCCGTATGAGCAATATCTGCACGGATGCGCTGGGATGGTGGTCATAGTTGGATTTCAGTTCACCCCGCTGCTGACCGCCGACGTAGTGGCTAGTGATTCAGCCCGATCGAGCAGAGACTCAATGAAGTTCAAGCCGCGCTGCCAGAAATCTGGAGCAGTAATATCAAGCTCGAAGTACCGCTGCAGCAACTGTTCGGGTGTATCGCTGCCTCCCGCCTCCAACAGCGATACGTATCGTTCCGAGAAGCGCTCGATTGCACATTCCTTGTATAGCTGGTAGAGCGTCAACACCAGCAGTTCACCGAAGGCATAGGCATAGACATAACCGGGCGTATGAACAAAATGCGAAATGTACGCCCACCAATTCCGGTAGTCATCTGTGAGCGTGACCGCATCGCCGTACATCGGACGCTGCGTTGACAGCCACAGCTCGTTGAAAGTATCGCTGCTGAGCATTCCTTCGGTACGGCGATAGGTGTGAATTGCATCTTCGAACCGATTGAGTGCAACTTGACGGAAAACAGTATTGACAATGTCGCCAAGCTTATCCATCAGCAGAACCAGGCGAAGTCTATCATCGGTTGCACGCTCCATCATCGCATCGAAGACGAGCATTTCACCGAAGACCGAAGCGGTCTCAGCGATTGTCAGCGGCGTTCCAGCGTTGAAATATCCCTGCCGTCGCGCCAGGTACTGATGAACGCCGTGTCCGAGTTCATGGGCAAGCGTGGCGACATCGCGCACAGTGCCTGTGTAGTTGAGCATGATGTACGGATGGACTTCCGGCACCGTCGGTGCTGAGTAGGCACCCGATTGTTTGCCAGCGCGCACGGCAGCATCAATCCATTGATGGTCGAAAAACTGACGTGCGATCTGGCTCATGCGCCGATCGAACGTGTCGAACGCATCGAGTACAATCGAGCATGCCTGCTCCCAGGGTATGCGTGAGGTATCGGTTGCAATCGGTGCATTGCGATCCCACTCGTAGAAATCCTCCAGACCAAGAATCCGCCGCTTGAGTCCGTAGTACCGAGCCGATAGATGATAGGCATCGGTCACTGCAGCAATGAGCGATTCAACAGCATGGTCGCTGATTTTGTTTGCCTTGTTGCGATGGCTAATCCACGTCGGATAGTGCCGGCGACGATCGCTCATCATCGCATCGGTGAGTACCATATTGACAACATAGCTCAGCAGCGGCGATAGTTCCCTCAAGCCATCGGAGAGGGCTCTGGCTGCTTCCCGGCGTTTGGATCGGTCGGGGTCCTGCAAAGACTGCAAGACGTGCTGCAGCGGCACACGCTCACCGCCGATAGCATAGCGTTGGCGCGCGTGTACCTGGTCAAAAAGCTTGACCCATGCATTGACACCGACGATGTCCATTTCCGCTTCGAGTCGCTCTTCTGCTTCGCTGAGCGTGTGGGGAGCAAAGGAGCGGTTGAACTCCAGCCAATGGCGGTATTGCACCAGCAACGGTGATGCGACCAATCGTGTGAATGCATCATCGGGCATTGTGCGAATCTCGATCGGCACAAAGACAAGCTGCTGTCGAACGGCAACGAGCTGTTCCTCAACCCGCTGCAGCCATGCGATCAGATATTCGTCGTTGGAATTAGTCGTCCACTCCAAATACACGCGCGAGGAAAGGCGACCGGCAGTGCTGTAGATATGCTCCAGGTGTTGAAGCATCGAGAGAAATTGGTCATCGGAAAGCGATGCCAGCATACCACGCCACGTCTGGGCAAAGGTGCGGGCATCAACAGCAATGCGGTCGAAATCAGCAAGGAACTCACCGCTCCCGATTGCCGGGTACAAGTCCGCCAGATTCCATTTGACCTGCTCTGCACCGGTTGCAACGGTCGGTGTGTCTGGTTGTGTATCGGTGTGCATGACAAACTGCTAACAGTGGTAACGTGGAGCACCATGGACGAACAACCTGTCGCCTGCGTGTCAGCGTACCAGAAGCAGTCGGAATTGTCGGACTTGATCATCGCTAGCGATGACAACGAAGTCGCTGCCCGATTATAGTGCTCGATTGTCGAGTTACAGCAACACTTAACGTCCAGAAAATACTATGCTCCTTAGCAACACAAACCAGTATCTGAACAGAACGGCGCTGTCTTACCACCCTCCTGGCTTACCCGGCAATCCCACACCGTGCTACTCCAGCACCACAACCAAACCTCGCGTTGTCCGCTCTCGGCTTTCCACCACAAGAACGTATACGCCCGGAGGTACATCCACCGGTATCCGCACGGCGTTGCCTGCTCCCATTACCCGATACTCCGCCTCACCTCGACCACCTATGCCGTAGAGCGTCACGCGACAACTGCTGCCTCCTATGCCCGATGGTAGCTGTACCGTTAGCTCCTCGCCTCCACGCACCGGCTGCGGAGAGACTGTCACTCCACCGCCATTGGTTGAAAGCCCATCGACACTCAAAGTTGTATCATTCGGATCGCCTCTATCTGCAACACTGCTCGTATCTGATGGTCGAAAGCGAAACTTCCATATGGTCAGTGCAGCGAATGGTGATACCCTTGGGGTTGGAATTTGTCCGACAACATAGATACTACTGTCTCGATAATGCTCAATCGCATCGCTCATCGCTAATTCAGAAATACAACCACCGGAACAGCGCAGCACATAGTACCCATTGATTCGTCCCCATCCATTATACCGAATGAAAAACGCAATTTGTCCTCCGCTGTAATCATCATAGGTACCGACAAGATACCATCCACCCCAATGAGATTTCCTCACCCGATAGATGTATACACGACTTCGGGTAGATGAATTGAAAATCAACGATTCCATCGCTTGACTACGCCACTCAACAACTCCATTATCCCAGACCTTCACTATCTGCAGACGTCCCGCACGAACAACAACATCAACAATATAACCATCCTCAACGAAGTACGTTATCTCTCGCTCTGATGACATATCCGTATTCGGCTCAACGTATGGCAATTTCACCGCTCGTATTTCATTGAAGTTCTCCCCACTAATAATCACTAACACTCTCTCTCCGTCCACTGTCCGCGACCACCCGGCTATACCGCGTCTGGTCTGACTAATCGCATACGGTACCACATTCAACAGATAGACACTATCTCGATTGAGCGAATCCCGAATTGTCGCTGCGAACGGTAGAGTGAATTTATTCTCGGCAATCTTTCGTTGCAGATCCTCACTATAAACAACCAACCACCACCCACCGGCTTTATCTGGTTGAATATAACATGCTTGCCCCGAAATACTCAGTGCATCGTAAGGCAAAACGGAACCTATGTTCGTCTGCAGCCAATTGGGCTTTAGTGGTTGGGTTTGGTAATATCGGCTTGTATCAACTATCACTCGCTCAATGCTTAATGTTGAATCAAGTTGGTAGAATAATGGACCTGCTGCTGTTGGTGGATAAATAGAAAAAGGATTACTGAATCGCTGATCTGGATCAAACATGCAGCCCCACAGACCAACATTCCCGTTACGCATCTGACGACACTGCCAGGCATAGCGATAGCCAGTTTTGAGTATCCGAGGGCATAGATAGCTACCATGCACCTGCACCATACCCGATGTATCATAGCTCTCTACACCAAACCCATGCATCCTTGGATAAATGATACCTATTCGATCATCGCGTAACCAGAATACCTCCGCTGGCCAGGCATGTACCATTGGGTGCACAACGTATCGATCGTCGGGTAAAAACAGCCTACAGCTATCTGGTGCATAGCGTTCTGGGATACGCATCCACTCGAGTTGTAGATTGCCCACGATAGTATCCTTTACCTCATTTGAGTACAGCTTGAGTGCTGTAGATATCAATATCACCAACCAACCAACTATCATATGCTTTTGTTGATGCTCCATCATTGCGAACAATCGAAAATACGACATCCTGAGCGCCAGAGGATAACCGGCGACGGTGTGCATTCAGGAAATGCCTGCTGCGGGTCATAGTTTGAGTATTGTTCGTTACAATGAAGTGACTCCCCGCTGACAGTCCACCACTCGCAGACCCTCGGCGAATTCGTCGCTGTATCCCAACAGTATTCTCGATGCAAAAAACAACATTCACTAACGGTACATTCAGCAACAACATAAAACCAACACCAATGACTCTCAACCATTGGGAACAATGTCCGCACCTCTAAATACTCTACACATTTCGATGGTACTGATGTAACATAGTGATGTTCAGAAACAAGCCGTGCGCAGCTCGGTGGTGCTTCGATGCAGTGGAAGGTCCATGGCTCTTGCGACACCGAATATTTTTCAGTAAAGAGGGTTTCTGTTAGCTTACGAATCAAGTTCAGGTGAAACATCCGGATAACAGTACGGTAATAGTCCGGATTACTTTGACGAAGGTTATCAGCATATTCCTTGTAGGCAGGGCAATCATCAACACTCCAGTAAGCAATCCGATGCTCATGCATATTTTGTCCTGTACACGTATCGTAAAATTCTCGCTCATCACACCAAACCTGTACAGTACAGATATCCCCATTGGGCGGTAATGCAATTTGAATGTAGTGGACAACTTTCCACTGCCATAAACCCGGTATATAACACTCACTGATCGCAGGATCATTCAAGTACACATCACACGGCGGCTGCGCACGCAACGATACTATTCCCACCAGCATCAGAACAGAGAAGAGAAGAGAAGAGAAAACCTCTTCACCAAGATTGCTCGCGTCATGGCGGGAGCCTCTCAATGATGTTGTACATCGAACCATGTTCACTGCGAATATAAACGAAAATTCCTTCACATCCAAACAAAAATTCTCGATGGCGTCATTTCACGCCCACAGTTCAGTGAAAGTATGTTTCGGCCAATACATACTCTGTTTGGATGCATCAATACTGGTAAAAGCCACGCCCCGTCTTGCGCCCCAGAAAACCGGCAGCAACCATACGTCGCAGCAGTGGGCATGGACGGTATTTGTCGTCGCCCAAGCCCTCGTGGAGCACTTCCATAATTGCTAAACACACATCCAGTCCGATGAAATCGGCAAGCTGGAGCGGACCCATCGGATGATTCATCCCAAGCTTCATGACCGTGTCAATATCCTCAGCCGTGGCAACGCCCTCCATTAGGCAGTAAATCGCCTCGTTGATCATTGGCATGAGCACACGGTTAGAAACGAAGCCTGGATAGTCTTGCACGGTCACTGGTGTTTTTCCCAGTGCCTGCGCCAGCGCGTACGTTGTCGCATAGGTTTCGTCGCTTGTTGCCTGACCACGTACAATTTCGCAAAGCTTCATCACTGGGACGGGGTTGAAAAAGTGCATGCCGATGACTCGGTCGGCACGTCTGGTTGTTGCTGCAATCGCGGTAATTGAAATCGAGGATGTATTCGATGCCAGAATACACTGCGACGGTGCATGCTCATCAAGGATGCTGAAGACCGAGCGTTTGATCTCAAACTTTTCGCTTGCTGCCTCAATGGCAATATCAGCGGTCTGTGCAGCATCGGCAAGTTCTGTTGTTGTCGTGATCCGCTCGACAATGGCGGGAATATCACCCTCGGCAATAGTGCCTTTCTTTGCTTGACGCTCCAGGTTAGCCTGGATCGTTGCCCGTGCACGCTCGAGTTGCTCGGCGGCAACATCCACCAGTGTCACCTCGTAACCGCATTGCGCTGCAACGTGCGCGATGCCGTTACCCATCGTTCCAGCTCCAATGACAAGGATTCGGCGAATATCTGCCATCGTTCAAATCCATCAGGTTGGTGAAACGTGTTCAAATCGTCGGTGGCGATTAGCCGCAAGATACTGCGCCATGCCAATTGCTGCTATCAGACTGCGGTAGCTCGCGCTGCCGGTACCAACACGATCATAGGCTGTTCCATGGTCGGGTGAGGTACGGACAAACGGCAGCCCCGCTGTGATATTGACACCACTCCCACTGGCAATCATCTTCAGTGGGATAAGCCCCTGGTCGTGATACTGAGCAATAACGCCATCGAATGATTGCCAGGCTCGGTGTGCAAAAAAACCATCGGCAGCAAATGGTCCGCTGGCTGCGATGCCCTGTGCTTGGACGTGAGCAATTGCTGGTTTGATGATTCGTTCTTCCTGCTCACCAATCAAACCGTGCTCTCCGGCGTGGGGATTGAGTCCAAGCACTGCCAGACGCGGACGTTCACGCGCAAAATCCTCGACAAGCGTGCGGTGGAATTGCTCGATGACTTCTACCTGTCGTGCGAACGTCACCGCCTGCGCTACCTGTGCGATTGGTATGTGAACCGTCACGAGCGCAACGCGAAGCTCGGTGCATGCAAGTACCATCAACGGTGTGCATCCAGCAATGCTCCCGAAAAATTCCGTATGTCCGGGGTAGGTAAAACCTGCCATCGCCAGTGCTTCTTTTGAAACAGGAAGGGTGACAAGCGCGTCGTACTGCCGGCGCAGAATTGCTTGCGCTGCACACTCTAAGGCTGCGCGCGCAACCGCTCCCGATTGCACTGTCGGAGTGCCAAACTCAGGCTCGTACTCCAGCGCTGAACACGACAGTAGCCCGATCGAACGTGAGCCAACGACAAGCGCCGATTCATGCATTTCAAAAGACCCGATCAAACCAGACCGGACAAGCCGTCTGGCGTAAGCCAGAGCAACCGCGCCTGGTGCACAGAGTGTCAACCGGGCGCACGTCTCTGCATCGAGCGCACCGTCGGAGAGTGCCCGAAAGAGCAGCTCCATTCCGACACCGTTGGGATCACCGCACGTGACCAGGACTCGCATCGAACTACCGAAGTCGTTCTAACCGTCGTGCGCGGCGGTGGAAGTTCAGAATCAGCCCCACCGTCGCCATGTTGACAAGCAACGCTGTTCCACCGGCACTCATCAGCGGCAGTGGAATTCCCATCACCGGCATCAGTCCGACGGTCATCCCAACGTTGACCAGAACGTGGTAAAGGACAATCGCTGCAAATCCAAAGGTCAAGACTGATGCAACCGGATCAAATGCATGCCGCCAGATGCGTTCCAGACGCAAGAGCAAGATGCCGTAGAGTACCAGAACAGTCACCGCACCAATGAATCCAAACTCTTCTGCCGGTACACAAAAAATGAAGTCAGTCCACTGCTCCGGGATGTAGCGAAGCTGTGTCTGCGTGCCGTGCAAATAGCCTTTCCCTGTGATACCGCCGCTCCCTATTGCAATCAACGATTGAAGCACGTGATAGCCTTCTTCTTTGGGATATTTCTCTGGCTCGAAGAACGTCCGAATGCGTCCGCGCTGGTATTCCGGCAAATGGTCGAAGGCGATCGTACTGCCGTAGCTGACAATACCAACAACTCCCAGGACAATCAGCGGAGCCCACCAGCGGCGGTCGAGCAGATAGCTGACAACGGCTGCACCGATTGCGACAAGTGCTATCCCAACGAACGTGCCGTACATGGCTGCATGAATTGCCGTCATCGCGCTGATCGGAACAAGCACAAGCGATAAAAGCACCACCAACGGCACTCCAGCAAGCAGCAGAATTGCCAGCAGCATTGCAGCAAATACCGACGCAGTCCCAGCATCTTTTTCAAGCAGCACGAGCACCATCGGCAGCAGAACGACCCCGATCAACCGAAAAAACTCTCCTCTGTTGGGTGTGCCACCGCGCCACGATGCCATGGAAGAGCCTGCCATTAGTAGTGTGGCAAGCTTTGCAAACTCCGACGGCTGAAATTGAAAACCACCAATGGCAATCCAGCAACGCTGACCGTGAATCTTGACACCAATCCCCGGCACCAATACTGCCACTAGCAGCATAATCGCCAAGCCGTAGAGCAATGGTATGCTCGCACGCACCAGATGAATCGGAGCAAAAAGCACCACGAGAAATATCCCCATCCCAACCAGCGAGAACGTAAGCTGCTTGGTAAAGTAGGTCACCATGGGCGTTTGATAAGTTGCGCTGTAGATCGAAATCAAACCGACACCGACCAGTGCAATCATTGCCGTGATGGTTGGCAGATCGTAGGCATCCAGTTGCGACGATCGCAGTGGCTCGGTATCGTCGTAGAGGCTTGCTGAGTAGCTCATCGGCATTGGTTAGGACTGTTGAGCGGTAAGACGATCGAACGCCTCGCGGTAGCGTCGCTGCAATTCTGCGATAAGCTCCGCCGGCAGTCGCGGTGGTGGCGGCTGATGATTCCACCCGCTCTGGTCGAGCCAGCGACGGAGGATTTGTTTGTCGTATTCCTGCAGTGGCACACCGGGCTGATAGCTCTCAGCAAGCCACCAGCGGGAGGAATCCGGTGTGAGTGCTTCATCAATGAGCAGCAACTGCCCCGTCGGAAGATAGCCGAATTCAAACTTGGTGTCCGCCAAGATCAATCCGCGCGCACGGGCATAGTCGTGTGCTGTTTGATAAAGCAGCAGTGACCACTGGCGAAGCTGCTCTGCAAGTTCAATCCCGAGGCGATTGCATAACTCCTCGAACGTAATGTTTTCATCGTGCCCGTGCTCGGCTTTTGTTGCCGGTGTAAACAGTGGCTCCGGCAAGCGCTCCGATTGCTGCAAACCGCTTGGTAACCGTACACCGGCAACTGTTCCGCTCTGGCGATATTCCCGCCAAGCAGAACCAGCCAAATATCCGCGCACAACACACTCGAATCGTACAGGCTGCGTTCGGCGAACAAGCATCGTTCGCCCCTCCAGCAGAGAGCGGTACGGCTCCACCTCGACCGGAAAATCCTCGAATGCAGTGCTGAGCAGATGGTTCGGCACAAGATGCTGCGTTCGGGTAAACCAAAACGCCGATAGCTGCGTGAGCACAATTCCTTTGCCTGGTATGGGATCGTCCATTACCACGTCGTAGGCAGACACACGGTCAGTTGCCACGATCAAAAGACGATCTCTACCGACAGCAAACACCTCGCGAACCTTACCACGATGGATATGCGGCAAGGGCAGTTCTATCTGGGTAAGAGCATGTGTCGCGTTCATCACCATATCACTTGAGAGAGCAACGCAATACATTCAATGCCAAGAGCGCGCGTTGGTTGGCTACCCATCCGTGCACCGAGATCGCGTGCATAGAATTCCAGCGTTGCGCCACGGATGACCGACCACCGCACAACGGCATTGAAAAGCAGAGGCATGGCATGTTCAATCGAGCCGGGGTTGACTTCAAAGCTCACTGCAACCGACCGCCCTAAAGACTGCTCGATGCCCAGCCATGCGTTCGTCGTTCTGCCATTGAAGCGAAGATCGAAGCCATAACCAACGCCACCGTGGACTGCGCATCCGCCAAGCCACCAGCGGAACTGCTTACTTGCTGCGATGAACGCACCGGGTGCTGGCGTCGCAAATGAATTGCCGCTGACCGAACCGCGACCAAGAGTTTCCAGACCAATCGCAATGGCGGGGAACAGCAGCGTTTCATCAAGAATGCGCCAGCGCAGGTGCAGAGCCGGTGTACCTTGCCACCGTATCGCACCGCTGCCGATAATGCCCGTTCCGCTATAGCCGAGACCAAGCTGCACCTGCGACAGCGGCGAGACAATGACTTCAGACAGAACGCCGCCCTGCTCGAAGGCAATCACCCGGATAGCAATAGCACCGCGCGGGAGCATGCCTGCCGTTGGCATATCCACGATCCGCTGGGATTCATAGAGCGCAAGCTCGCCGGCACTGCCCTGCGCTGCCATCGGCGTGCGGACAGCGACGGCAACAGCGACTACCCACCACCAGCGCATCATCGAGCAGGCGAGTGGAGAGCGTCCACGTGCGCTAACTGCTCAAGCGTCCACTGCTGATCTGGTTTGATGATCACGCGCACCGCCAGCAACAGGTAGATGCCGTCTTCGATGAGCTTGCCCCAACCTACGGTTTCACTATGCGCTGAGCAACCACAATTGATTTCCAATCCCCGCGCCATCGCTGATGCAATCGCACCGATGAAGACAACAAGCAGCGCGGCTGCAACTGTTGCACTCGCTCGCAGACGAACCCCCGCCAGCAAAAACAATCCAACAACAAGCTCTATCCATGGCAATACAATCGCCATAAGATTGACCAGTGCCAGGGGAAGCAACTCGTACCGCTCGATACTCATCGCGAAATCGGACGGTGCAGCGATTTTGTCCGCTGCATACATGACGAAGATGCCACCAACCACCAGCCGCGCTAGTAGCCCGACTGCCGGATGACCAATCACCGTGCGCATCAATCATTCTGCCAACTGTGGGTTGTTCAAAAATACGGCTATCGTTTTTCGGAAATCACAAACGAAAAAAATGTCCATTGCATTGCCGGCTGCGCTGGTCTATTTTCGCTTTGAGTCAAGTCTATTGCACCAACTCATCGAGGTGTACCATGAAAGCTGTATCCATGCTTGTGATGGGATCCATTGCCGGGTGGGCAGTCGGCTGTGGTGAGCAGATGCGCCAAGCACAAGAAACCGCGAAGGTGATCTCTTCTGTTACACAAAATGCGCCAAAGGCAGAATCACTCCAGCAACAATTCGAACGGCGGCAAGCAGAACGCCGCGCGAAGGGCGACACAACCACACTGCATTACGAAAAACTGCTCGAGTACATTCCAACCTCGATCGCCGGTTACCAGGCTGTTGGCGACCCTGATGCTTCGACAACGAGTTTTGGCAGCTTTTCGATCTCGAGTGCTAAGCGCGACTATAAAAGCCCCAGTGGTTCAAGACTGAGCATCGAGCTTATTGACTACAATGCAAATTCTGCATCACTCGCCTTAGCTGGACTCGGTGTCTATCTCAATATGAGCGTTGATAATGAGCAGGAACGCTCACAAACGTTCGATCCAGGGCTGCCGATTAGTGGTGCCTGGGAATCATTCAGGAAAAAAACGCACAGGGCTGAAGTGCTCTACGTTCTGGGTGGGCGTTTTTTGCTTCGTGTTAGCGCTACAGAGCAGAATAACACCGAACAAGTCAAATCCATAGCCCAGCAGCTCAACCTGCGGGCGCTTGCATCACTGTAACACTATCTCGTGGAGGGTACAATGAATGGCATCATTGCCTGGCTCGATGGACTTTTTGGCAAACTTCCATTGTTACCAGTGGAGGCGCGGAATTTCCTGCGCAAACTCTTGCCATGGCTGATTCTCATCGGCTCAGCGCTGACGCTACTGGCGGTTGCTGTTGGGCTTGGAATACTCAGTTCTGCGTTTGTACTGGTCCCGTGGGCATTCTACGGAACCGGGACGCTGGGCATGATTGATCTGTACCTGCTGACACCGCTGGCTTGCATTTTGGGACTCATTGGCGGCAGTGGCATGATCAAAGGCAAAGCGAAAGGATGGGAACTTGCCGTGTATAGCGAGCTTCTGTTTGCAACCGGTGGAATTCTGAGCATCCAGCTCGGAACGATTCTCACTCATCTGATCGGATTGTGGTTCCTGTTCCAAATCCGCCCGTACTTCGGCGCGGATGAATCGTCTGCACCTGTGCAATAACAAAAGAGCGGTAGCGACTGAATCCCTGGCACACCAATTGTGACGCTTTGCAGTAGCGATATTTGCACGGATGCACAACGGCACGCGACCGATGAATGGACGCACCGTCGTCGTCGTTGACGACAGCAGCGACTTTGTGGCAATGGTCGAGCTTGCGCTCGAGCCGCTCGCCGGCAGACAAAACCTCCAGGTGCTTCACGCTTTGAGCGGTGAAGAAGCGCTTGCATTGCTTGCACAGTATCCCGACACTGCCGTTTTATTGACCGATCGCCGCATGCCGACCATGGATGGACTGGAGCTGATCAAGCGATGCCGGCAGCTTTATCCGCTGCTTCAGGTGGTGGCTCTCTCTGCCGCTGGCGACGGCACGTCCATCATTGAAGCGATGCGTGCAGGCGCAAGCGACTACGTCGTCAAACCTCCAACGCTTGCAGAGCTGGAATCTGCGCTCGAACGTGCGTTAGAACGCCATGCGGAGTTGAACCGGGCATTCCAGATGCGCCAGAAGTTGCAGGACTATGAGCGCGAGCTAGCTATTGCCGCCGACATTCAGCGCCACATGCTTCCATCCCCGATTGCGGATGACCCCGAGCATCGCTACCACCTTTCGGCAGTGCTCATTCCAGCACGCCACGTCGCTGGCGATTTCTACGACCACTGGCAAACCGACGATGGACGGTTAGTTCTTGCCATTGGGGATGTTTCCGGAAAAGGGGTCAGCGCTGCGCTCTGGATGGCAGTAACAAAAACGTTGCTCCACTCACACCTGGAACATGATCTTTCACTCGAGCAGGCATTCGATGCAGTCAACCGTGCGTTAGCCAGCAATAATCCACAGGCGTACTTTGTCACAGCGGTTGTCGCCATGTTCGATCCAGCGACGGGCGAACTTTCGATCTGTAGTGCCGCACACATCCCACCCTATCAAATGAGCGCAAACGGTACGATCACACGGCTGGATGCCCCGCAGGGCATGCCACTGGGTGCGCTCGAGTCGAGCAGTTACACAGGTGCAACCTACATCCTGTCGCCAGGCGATCGACTGATTTTGGTAACCGACGGAATCTTAGATGCTCTCTCGCCGAATCTGGCAATGCAGCAGTCGTTACTGGATCAATTGCTCAAGCACGCACACACAGTCAACAGCGAAAGCTTTGCCCCAACGGTTATTTCACTGCTTTCTCATCACTGGATTGGGCCGTCTTTTCCTGACGACGTTACGTTCGTCACTCTTGAATACGCTGGACAGCAGCACTCGTATGCAATCGGAGAAGCCGTTCCCTCCGAATCATCAGCGCGAGACTAAGATTTTTCCTTGAGCGAAGATGCTGTGCGGGTGCTCGTCTCCATCGGCGACTGTTGCGGACCTTTCGCTGGATACGGAATTTTCGAGGAAGAACGGATTAGCCGACGCAGCGTAACACGGCGCATTCGTTGTGCTTGCATGTGGGCAAATGACGAGGAGCGGAAGAGGATGTATCCGAATGCTAACATACCCGCTGCCTCAAAAAACGAGGGTTGATACGTGCAGCTCCAGTACGTCCCGCTCCAGCATAGCAACAACCAGAGAACAGCCGAAACCGCAGCAAATGCACCTCCCACCAGCACCAGGTGTATAGCGCCTGCCATCAATTGCAGAAGGAAACGAGTATGCCGAGCCATCGCTGGCAGTGTAGCAAATGAGGATCAATTATCTCGGCGACAAAGGACGCTTCGTCCTGCGTTCAATTGTCTTTGGTCGAATGTTCCGGGCTACCTTTTTGCACGTTTCTCCCCAATGTCGTCCACGCTCGAATACCTCCCTGCAAATACCAAACGCGGTCAATATTCTTTTTGCACAGACGCGCAACGAAGTCGCGCGCAAGTTTACCATCCTCTGAAATCAGCACAACGTTGCGCTGGGCTTCCTGCATTGCTCGGAATTTCCGAAACTGACGATCAATCTTTTCCGCCGGCATATTGATGCTTCCTGGGATGTGTCCCGCTGCATAGTCGGTCGGTTGGCGAAGATCAATCAACACCAAGGCTGTGTCGAGTGCGATGAGCTGCTCCAGCTCCACCACCGAAAACGAGTGATAGAGCTGGAGCGTGTCCTGCTCATTGGGGAAATGGTAAATCACCTTCGGTTCACGCGATTGTTGCGCGACTGCTGGGTGCTGCGCAAAATGACACATCGCGCATAGCCCCGCAATCACAAGCGCACGCCGAAGAGTGTTCATCGTTTACTTTGCTTCGAGTAATTCAACTTCGAAGACGAGAACAGCGCCCGGCGGAATGACATTACCCGCACCGCGGTCGCCGTAGGCAAGGTCGGAGGGGATGTAGAACTTGTAGGTAGAGCCAACATTCATCAATTGAACGCCTTCGCTCCACCCTTTGATAACGCGGTCGAGCTGAAACTCGGCTGGCTCACCGCGCTTGTAGGAACTGTCGAACTCGGTACCATCGAGCAATGTGCCACGATAGTGCACCTTGACCGTCGCGCTTGGTCCGCTGGGCTTGGGTCCGTTGCCACGCTTGATGATCTCGTACTGCAAGCCACTTTGCGTCGTCATGACTCCAGCGCGTTTGGCGTTATCACGGAGAAATTTTTCTCCATCAGCACGATTTTTTGCGGCTTCGGCTGCTTGTTTGGCTTGCTCTTCCATTTGCTTTTGTTGCTGGAACTGCTGGAATACTGCAACCATGTCCTGCTCAGTAATTGCAAACTTTTGTGAATCGAATCCATCGTTGAGCGCTCGCATCAGCACATCGCGGCGCATGGGGAAATTTTGCTCTTTGACCATCTGCACGATGTTCATGCCAAGGGCATAGCTCAAGCTATCGGCAAAATCACGGAGCTGAACAGTCGCCGGTGAGGGCGCTGGTGACTTTTTCTGAATCTGCTGCGCTTGAGCAGTTCCGAGCGCTCCAACAATCAGGCAGAGCGCAACACTCGTTGTGCGAATCATGACAAAAACCTTTCAACAATGAAAAAAACTTTCTCGTGCTCCATCACGGAGAGCACGGAGCAATTGACAGGCAAAACTACAACCACACCACTGGCTAAAAGCACAATGTGCGCTTTTGCTCAATCAATGGATTGGCTATAAACGATTTGCTACTGGCTTTGTTTGGCGCGGTTCGTGCTCACGCCGAAGAGTTTGTAGATCGGGCAGAAGCTAAGCAAGCTGGTTAGCAAGAACACGACCGCTATAATGCCGAGTACATACGCCCACGTTCCGCTGAGCATTCCCGTGGCGATCAATATTGCCACTACCACTGCAACCAGGATGCGAAGACCGCGATCAAGGGAACCCATGTTCGCTTGCATAGCAAACCTCACGCTGATCGTTGAACATGATCAAGCTGGAGCGGTATCGTCGCTCCAACCGAAGGAAGTCGCAACGTATAACCGCGCGCAGCAAACGCCTCGACAGCTTGATTGTGATCAATCCGAATCAAGTCGAAGGTATCAAAGTGGACGCCAATAATGTTGGAGCACTGCAGAAGCTCGGCAGCAACGACAGCATCTTCGATACCCATGGTGAAATTATCACCGACTGGGAGAATTGCAGCATCGAGCCTGTAGCGGCGGGCAATAAGCTGCATATCGAGCGTCAGTGCGGTATCACCTGCGTAGTAGAACGTCCCGCCCGGAGTCGCAACAACATAGCCCATCGGATTACCGCCATAGCTTCCATCGGGCAAGCCGCTCGAATGCTGCGCGACGACACACTGCACAGTACCAAATGGAGCGCGCCATGTGCCGCCTGTGTTCATGGGACGGACGTTCGATACTCCCTGTTTGTTGAGCCACTCGTAAATCTCCCATGAGCAGATCACCAGCGCACCTGTTTGCTTGGCAAGCACGGCAGCATCGGCGATGTGGTCGGCATGCCCGTGCGATATGAGCATGTAATCGGCATCAATTACGGCAAGGTCTATCCCCACCGCAAGCGGGTTCGGCGTGATAAAGGGATCGAACAAAAGCCGTTCACCACTGTCGAGTTCAACAGCAAAGCACGAATGCCCGTAGTAGGTCAGTTGCATAGTGAACTGCTGAGTGAGTGCGCATAACCGTGTGCAAAATTAGCGTCGCACCGAGTACCAGCCATCTGGCAGTCGAACATCGCTCATGCGTGCCAGAATTGTAGCTTGTCGTTTGCGAATGTATCCGGTCGGTTGCCAAAATTTCCAGCGCCGCGGATTGGGCAGAACTGCAGCCATCAAAGCAGCTTCGGATGCGGTGATCTGGCGTGCAGACTTTTTCCAGTACCGATTTGCTGCAGCTTCTGCCCCATAGACGCCAGGGGCAAACTCAACAACGTTGAGGTAGATTTCCAGAATGCGCCGCTTACCCCAGACAGCTTCGATGAGCACGGTGAAGTACGCTTCCAGGGCTTTGCGGACATAGTTCCGACCATGCCAGAGAAAGACATTCTTGGCTGTTTGCATCGAAATAGTACTGGCACCGTAGAGCTTCCGTCCGCCGTAGCGTTGGTTGAGCCGCTGTGCGTGTTCGATTGCTTCCCAATCGAAACCGTGGTGTTCGAAAAATCGTGCATCCTCGGCTGCAATGACGGCGCGGACAAGGTGAGGAGAAATGTTATCGAGATCAACCCACCGCTTCTCGATTCCATACCACGGCGAACCATCAGCAAGATCAGCGACAAGGTTGATGAGCATAACGGGCGTCAGCGGTGGACGAATGAGAGCATAGAGAAGCACCCACAGGCTGGTCAGGATAAGCCAGCCGAGAATAATCCTCAAAACCCAAACAGCAACCTTCCGAATCATGAAAAAATTTTGTACTTTTGCAACAGTAGTTGAAACTTTCAATTGAATTTTCAACTTGAGCAAAAATTATCAACTATCCGACACCGACCGTCAACTCTGCCGATTGCTTGAGCGCAATGCACGGCTCAGTCTAACCGAGCTTGCCGAGCACGTCGGTTTATCAGTCACCGCTGTCGGCGAGCACATACGCAAGTTAGAACGAGCGGGCATTATCACTGGTTACCATGCCCACCTGTCGCCAAAGGTTTTAGGACTTGATGTGACGGCATTTGTGTTTGTCTGGGTCGAAGGGAGTGCAAACTATCCAGCATTCATCGAGCATTGCAAGAAAGAACCTGCAATCCTTGAATGCCATGCCATCACCGGCGACGCGTCGCACTTGCTCAAGGCACGTGTTGAAAGCACAGCCGCACTGGAGCAGTTGCTCTCGACTATTCAGCGATGGCGTGGGGTGCACCACACCCAAACCAGCATTGTGCTATCAACCCCATTGGAAACGACTGAGCTTCTTCGTGATGTTTCACCAAAGTCTAAGCGCGTACGATGACACAGCAACCTGTTGCATTCACCTCCCCGTGGCGTCCCAACGGCACACCCATTCTTCCCTCGGACGATATTCACGAATCGTTCGCCTGTGATGTTTTCACCATCGAGCAGATGCGCCAGCGTCTGTCGAAATCAGTGTTCGAATCATTGCTTGCAACGATTCAGCGGGGTATTCCACTTGACTCCGCAATTGCTGACACCGTCGCACTGGCGATGAAGGAATGGGCAACCGAACGCGGTGCAACGCACTACACCCACTGGTTCCAGCCATTGACCGGCTCGACTGCCGAAAAGCACGAGAGCTTTGTCACTCCTCTGCCCAGTGGCGGTGCCGTCACTGAATTTTCTGGTAAAGACCTCATCCAGGGTGAACCCGACGCATCGTCGTTTCCCAGTGGTGGGCTACGGGCAACGTTCGAAGCGCGGGGCTATACCGCATGGGACCCAAGCTCACCAGCGTTTATCATGCGGCATTCAAACGGTGCAACTCTCTGCATCCCGACTGTATTCGCATCCTGGACCGGGGAAGCACTCGACACAAAACTTCCCTTGCTTCGCTCATTGGATGCCCTCAACAGAAGTGTCTTGCGTGCACTCTCGCTGCTGGGCGTTCATGCAAATCGAGCCTACGCGACCATGGGTTGCGAGCAAGAGTATTTTCTCATTGACGAAACGTTCTACCACCGTCGCCCGGATTTATACCTGACCGGACGCACTCTATTCGGTGCCAAGCCTCCACGCGGTCAGGAGCTTGAGGACCACTATTTCGGCTCCATCCCCGATCGCGTCCTGTCGTTCATGACCGAAGTTGAGCATGCCCTCTACCGACTTGGTGTCCCGATCAAAACTCGCCACAACGAAGTTGCGCCGGCACAGTATGAAATTGCACCGGTCTTCGAGCACGCTAATGCTGCTGCTGATCACCAACACCTGGTGATGAACGTTCTTCGAGCCACAGCTCGGCGGTATGGTCTGGTCTGCCTGCTCCACGAGAAGCCTTTCGCTGGTGTCAATGGTAGCGGCAAACACTTGAACTGGTCCATCGCAACCGATACAGGACTGAACCTACTTGATCCGGGCACCGAACCGCAACAAAACATGGTGTTTCTGTTCTTTTGTGCGGCGATGATTTGCGCCGTGCACCGCCATCAGGATTTGTTGCGCTATAGTGTTGCATCTGCTGCCAATGATCATCGCCTGGGTGCGCATGAAGCACCACCGGCGATTATTTCGATGTATCTGGGTGAAGCACTGACCGACATGTTCGATAGCATTGCATCGGGTACCCCGCATGCATCAACAGCCCGCAATGACTTGCTCCAGCTTGGTGCAGCAATCCTGCCACACCTGCCACGCCATGCAACCGATCGGAATCGCACATCACCGTTTGCCTTCACCGGTTCCAAGTTTGAATTCCGTGCCGTGGGTGCATCGCAGAGCGTATCGCTGCCTGCAACGGTGCTCAACGCTATCGCTGCCGAGGCAATTGACCATTTATCACACGAGCTGGAGAGTAGCTTAGCACGCGGCAATGCTCTTCCGAAGGCTCTCGAAGAAGTTATCGCCGGCGTAATCCAGCAGCATCGCGCCATCATCTACAACGACGACGGCTACTCAGCCGAGTGGCATGCCGAAGCGCAGCGTCGAGGCTTGCTCAATCTCCGCACCACGCTGGAAGCAATCGAACATGCCTCGAACCAGAAGAACATCGGGCTGTTTTCAACGCTCAATATCCTAAGCGAGCGCGAATTCCAATCTCGCCAGGAAATTGCCTATGCGCAGTACTTCAAAACAATCAACATCGAAGCAGAAACAACCGAACGCATCGCGATGACCCAGCTACTTCCTGCATGCATCACGTACATCGAAAACCTTCACCGTGCTGGCTCTCACCACCGTGCCATCGGATCGCTCGAACAGGAAGTTGCGCAGCTAACCGATCAGCTCGGCGATGCACTGGCGGTGCTTCGCCAGCAGAATCGCGAGCTGGGTGGCGAGACCGCCCGCGAAAAAGCCCATCACATGGCGAAAAACGTCCTGCCTGCCATGGAGAATGTTCGCCAGGTTGCAGACCAGCTCGAACGCCTCATTCCGGAGCACCTCTGGCAACTGCCGAGCTATCAGCAATTACTCTGGCTCAAATAGGGCTGGTAATTTTGCATCGTTGCACCACAAACCATTCACATGGAATCACCACCGATCAAGCGCGCACTGCTGAGCGCATGGGATAAGACCAGCATTGTTGAATTCGGGCGTTCGCTTCATCAACTGGGCATCGAAATACTCTCGACAGGCGGTACGGCATCGGCATTGAAGTCAGCAGGAATACCAGTTCGGCTCGTCGAAGAATGCACTGGTTTTCCTGAATTGCTCGATGGGCGCGTCAAAACGTTGCACCCTGTCATTCATGCTGCGATTCTCGCTCGTCGCGACGATCCCACGCACATCGAGCAATTGCGCCGCCATGGAATCGAACCGATTGATCTTGTCTGCGTCAATCTCTATCCATTCCCTGACGCCTCTGAGCAAACGCGCGACGAAGCTGAACGCATCGAACTGATTGACATCGGTGGTCCGACGTTGCTTCGAGCCGCAGCAAAGAATTTTCGCTGGGTTGTTCCTCTCTTTTCTGCCGACGATTTCCCTGCAGTACTCGAGCACATCAAGACGAGTGGAACTGTTCCGCTGGAACACCGCCGAGACCTTGCAGCACGCGCGTTTGCGTACTCTGCCTGGTACGATTCACACATTGCCGGATACTTCGAGCCGCATGCGCTAAACAGCTCACACTTTACCGTAGCTGAAGAACGCGCGCTGGCGTTACGGTATGGTGAAAATCCACACCAGCACGCAACACTGTTCGGCTCATTTCATCGCTACTTTACGCATCTTCACGGGAAAGAACTTTCGTACAACAACCTGCTCGACCTCGACGCTGCCGTTGGTGTGGTGATGGAATTTCCAGAGCCAGCGGTGGCAATCATCAAGCACACCAATCCATGCGGTGTCGGAATCGGAGAATCGCTCATCGAGGCGTGGGACAAAGCCTACGCAACCGATACAGTTTCACCGTTTGGCGGGATCGTAGCAACGAACGTTCCAATTGACGAGGCACTTGCTGCACACATCCACCCATTTTTTACTGAGCTCATCGTTGCCCCTGCTTTCACCGATGATGCACTGGCACTCCTTTCGCGTAAGCGAGACCGGCGTTTGGTGACGTATGACTTATCAGCAGTGAGTCACGCACTGACTCGTCATCAGGTGCGTTCGATTATTGGCGGTCTGCTTGTGCAAACGCCGGACAGCGAGTTGCTCGCACGCGATGCAATGCGTGTTGTCAGCGATCGAGAACCGACCGATAGCGAGTTTCGAGCTATGATGTTTGCCTGGCGAGTGGCAAAGCATGCAAAGTCGAATGCGATTGTGTATGCAGCGCCGGACCGAACCTTAGCTATTGGCGCAGGTCAGCCTTCGCGAGTTGATAGTGCGCGAATAGCCGCCTGGAAAGCCACGCAATTCGGGATTGACCTACGCGGGTCTGCCGTCGCAAGCGATGCCTTTTTTCCCTTTGCCGACGGTGTTCTCCAGTGCGCCGAAGCTGGCGCGACGGCGATCATACAGCCTGGCGGTTCGATTCGCGATGAAGAAGTAATCGCCGCTGCCAACGAACGCAATCTTGCGATGATTTTCACCGGAATGCGGCATTTCCGGCATTAGTCGTGTAGCACGCTGCAGCGTATTTTCGCATACACATTGCACCGCTAGCTCAAGTGGTAGAGCAGCTGACTCTTAATCAGCGGGTTCGGGGTTCGAGTCCCTGGCGGTGCACAGTTCCATTACTTAACCACGCAGCAGTTTTCGTTGAGCTCAAGAAAATACCGACAATCATTTCACTTCCTCAATTGGTGCTAGCCAGTTTGGTAATTTTTCACTTGATGTTGTAATTTAGTAAAGGAGGATTGTAGTATCCATTCTCGAGGTGGTACAATGACCTCTCTCTCTCTCTGCAAAGCAGAGTTAATCTTGCTCGTGGGTCTGCTCTCGTCGTAGCTATGCTTACAGCCATATTGAGACCAGATATCCATGCGCAATATCAGGATAAGGGGAATAAAGAAGCACTTCCGTGTTGCTTCTACATTCAGGTGTCAGCGCGTAAAGTACCAGGATGCTGTTTAGAAATTCGTGTGTTCGATCCATACTGTGACGATAACATTAGCGTATTCTACTTTGAGAAGTACGATTATTCTACAGGTAATTGGGTAGTTGTCGCTCAACAGAATGCTGACACCATGTTACAAACAATTTGTGGAAACCAGGCAGATAACCCACTGCGCTGGAGAGTACGAATTATAAACCCAAACACTGGACAACCACCATACTGTAGTGCAGGACAAACATCGTGGAATGGTGAAGTTGATATCAGTGGATGCTGCCCATGCCCACCTAATAACGTAGGTTGGTTTACAACATATACAATGAAGGATGATAGCTGCCCTGACGATGGGTGTAAGATTTATTACTACATTGACACAAATAAAATATCACTCGATTCATTATCATGTTTTTCTCACTATCGAATTGACAATAAAGAATTGCAACAGCTTACTAATGACATATTAGAAAAGAGATCGACAGATTGTGTTCTCGCCCCAGGTGAAAGTCGTAATTTTACAATTACGTTGTACAGCATTGATGGTGACTCTTGCACTATACAAAATTGGGTATCATGCCCACCCAACACCGATACAACTTTTCTGCCATGTATACCAGATTGTCCAGAGGATAGATTTGTTGAAAGTAATACCGATACAATCACTATACCATCGTGCCCAGGGTGTACAGTTATCGTTAATTATACATGGAGAATAGCATGTGAACTATATCAGGACTTGCAGTTAACAGGTATTACACTTCATCCGGTGTGTCAACAAGAGTGTACAGACAATCAACTCTATAAATTGATAGTAGCGAATATCATAAGAAGAAATCCAATGCAATTTAGACCTATTGGTCCTGGACCTGATAGCTGTTACCCTTGGTGGCGTATAGCGCATGCATATTGCTGGGCAAAAGTATGGCATCCCTTTGGTTTTCCCATATTTGACGGTCCAGCATGGATCTATGCTATCTGCCGACAATCTGGTGGTTGTTGTGTACAGCAATTTCGAGTATGCTACACGAACCAGGACGGAGAAAGGTACTCTATTTCTATTGATACAACTTTCACACCCAACAATCTGAGCTGTGATAGTTCCTACTACTACGACCTATTTAATAACGTCGTGTATCTGTGTGAACCAGGATGTGATTGGCTTACGCAACTTTCTGGTATGATACATACTGGTGATAAGATTAATAATCGCATCTCTCCAATGTCTGCTGTAGATCAAAATGATAATGGCATATTCCCGATATTCACCATCGAGGACAATAAACTAAACCTTAGGATAAAAAGCAATTTATTACATGCACAAAATCTTCATTTTGTTCTATCCAATACATTAGGTCAAATTATTATCAAGCAAAGAATTAGCTGTCCTGAATCTGAGTGTTTTCAGAGTATTGATATTCAAGATTGGCCAAGCGGTGTTTACTTTTACACTATAGTTCAGGATACACATCATAAAGTTAATGGCATTTTATTTTTTATTCGCTAATACCATACTCTTGCTGGCATCAAATGAAAACACTGTTCCTGACAATGCTTTCTATTGCGTCCTCAGCGGTTGCACTTGCCCAACAATGGACAGTCGTTTACATTAACCAGGGTTATTATGGTGAGTATGGATGGGATATGCTCAACATTAGTGCTGTTGGCAACAACACTCTCTTAGCTGTCGCATCTGGTAGCCAACCACGTATTCTTCGGAGCACTGATGGAGGCTTACGCTGGCAATTGGCACTTGTGGAAGGAAGCAATATACAATACCAACCACCATCATTACTACCGACCGGTACTGTATTTTATGTTGACATACCCGATAGCAATGCCATTTACTTATCGTACGACAAAAGCGACTTAAAGGTTCGACGATATTATGCCGATTTCTACCTCAATCCACTGTCACAAGATACTTTCAACATAGAAACCCCACCTTATTACATCATTTGGATTGATCCCGGCAGTCCACCTGATACCATTATATACCTATCACCTCTTCAATTACGAATGCTCGATGCAAACATCGGTTGTGGTAGGAATGTAGACCTTTTTCTGGTAGGAAAACGTGTATATTACACAAGTGATGGCTGGAAGACTGATCGCAGAATGTTTATGCTACCAGTCCCACGAGCATATATGCCTGCACCACCAGTAGTACTAAAACCTGGTACTGTTGGCTGTATCTACTATACTAGCAATAGCGATAGTCTATTCTTTGCGCGTCTTGACGTAGATACAGGCAAATGGGATAATATTCCTATGCCATTCACATGGAAACAATACGTACCTTTAGATATGTGTTTTATTGACAACTTAACAGGCTGGATTGTTTGCTCCCAGAATCGGGGAGACACACTGTATTCAAACCATATTATTTTTTCAACTATTGATGGAGGCAAAAACTGGTCTATCCAACTTGATACATTTACCTCGACACCACCATTGCGAATCGTTCGCTTCAAGGATAAATATCGTGGTATCGCTGCAGGTGGCTTTGGAAATGTTTACATAACAACTAATGGTGGACAATCGTGGACACATGTACCAATACCAGTGAGAGGTATTATACGTTCTGTATGTATTACAGACGATGCAGCCTATGTTGGCATGGGTTTCGGAGCAAGAATCTACCGTTTAGCTCTGCAATCGAGCAATATCAACGACCAAACAGATCAGGTCATGTTCTCTATCTATCCTAATCCGGCTCATGATGGAATTATGATCACGTGCTCATCAGACTTAACCCCGTCTATTTATCGGCTCGATGGAAGTTTTATCATGCCAGCAAAACCTGGTTGGAATGATTTACACCATCTTCCACCAGGAGTTTACATTCTACGTCACACGAGCTATGCAAAAATGTTTGTAAAACTCTAATACTGATTCATGAATCCAGATGATTTCTTGAAGATCGGATTGTTATCTTTTATAATCCCCCTAATTACATGCGCACAGGATTGGGAATTACTTTATAGCACTCGTCGAATCCCCTTACAAACATGTTTTAAGTGCTTTGCAACAGGAGACACTGTCACATTAGTATTGCTCACCAACAACAATATCAATAATACATCTTCAGAGGCAGAACAATGGTTCCATTCGACACGAACACATTTCAATAGTGGTATACCTACTCATGGCTTTCAATGGACAGGAATCAGTGAAGATACGAATACGATATTTGCAACTCCGCCGCCATATCCAGTATGGACGGTGGGTGATGTTGAGATACCCAGCACGAATGCTATTTACTTTACGTACGGTGGCAATCCTTACTTTGGCTTGAGTACCTATGGAGGTGGAACAATCCGTCGTTATATATCACCGCATGGGAAAGATAGAATGAATCACGAACTTCTCAAAGTTGCTACAGTAAAACACACATATCTGACTTACGATCAATGGGGCATACCGATGAATAAATTCGATATAAATCTTCCGCTAACTATTTCTATGGCTGACAGTATTCATGGCATCGCTACAGAATCATTTCGATTCGATAGTGTGCCTACACGTATTTACTACACAAACAACGGATGGCGTACCTATTATGTATTACCTAGACCATGGAGCATACGAGCTAATGAGATTCATTATCCCCTTACGATTTACGCAATTAATGATACTGTCGCATCAATCATTATCTCTCGAAACGATACGAATTACTTTGCACGGTATTCGCCATCCCGTGATTGGGAACGCTTTGTGATTGACACCGGTTTGATGCCTGTACGTCCATATTTTGTAAATGACTCCGTTGGATACATAGCTGGTGACAAGTTTACAGAGTATGGTGGTGCATCAAGATACAACGTTGTTTATCGAACTACAGATGGTGGGCGTAGCTGGAATCGTATCTTTCATCAGCTATCATATTCCAGTGTACGACAAATAGTATTCAAAGCAGAACATGGGATAATTGTTGGCACCCATTCATTGGTTTACGAGACGCTTGATTCAGGTAAAACTTGGCGATGGATACCACCTATTCCAACAGGTGACCAAATTGTAACTGCATGTATCTCAAACAAAACCACCATAATTGGAACACAGAGTGGGAAGTTCTACTACCGCTTGCACCCATGGTTGTCATCAGCTTCTGACAACAATCATGGTCTACTCGATTCATTGCTCGTATATCCTAATCCCACAAATGACATGTTATTCATTCAAGGATATGTGCATCCCACTACTCCAATCCAGCTCTGGAGCAGCGATGGAAGACTCCTTTCGACGACCACCTGCACCAATCGGATTGATTGCGGGCATCTATCGCCAGGTCTGTACTTCCTCCGTATCGGACAACGCACATTACCATTTTTCAAGCAATAGTGTAGGTTTCACCATCCATTGATTTCTGCCATGAATGCGATTCGATTACTGTGCGCCTGTATCCTGTGGTCTCCGTTGGTGTTCAATCGGGCATCAGCCCAATGGGAAGCGCTCGACAATAGCCCACCGGTGGATTTTCCATCCTGCACGCTTTTCACTCCGTCGCTTGGCTATGTCGTCGGTATGCAGGGACGATCTATTTCACTGTACGCCCTTACCGACAATGGCACAAAATGGTCCCTGCGCAGCCAGTATCAGGACGCGATAGCTTACGATGTTTACTTTGCCTCACCAGCCGAAGGTTGGATTGTCGGTCAAGATGGGCTCGTTCTCCACACACGCGACAGCGGAATCACCTGGGAACGCATCTCGTTCCCCACAACCGATCCGCTCAACTACATCACAATTGATACAAACAGTGGTATCGGGTGGATCTTAGTCCTCGAAGGCAATGCTGCACTGTATCAGACGACCGATCGTGGACAGAGCTGGATGCAGGTAGATTTCCCCTCTGGCAATGCAAACCCATTGACGTGCATTGCGCTGATCACTCCGGGACGTTTCTGGGGAGCAGCAACGGACGGCACAGTCTGGGAATACAACCAGGGGCAATGGTCATTGGCGTCATCTATTCCTGGTGAAACAGTCAGTAGTTTCTATCCTGCCAGCGAGAACACCGTCTGGTGTTGTACTGCCTCTGGCAGCATTTATAAGTCCACAACCGGAGGAAGCCAGTGGATCAAGCAATACCAATTCCTCGATGCCAATAATAGACCGTTTTTTCTCCATTCGATAAAAGGCATTGGACCGACACACATATGGGCTATTGGATTGACCAATAGTATTCTTCACTCAACCGACGCTGGGAACACGTGGATGATCGAACCGACTTCTGCTCTTTCACCAAAAGTGTTCCTTTCTATCTGTCCTGTCAGTGCAGACCTCTGCTATGCGACTGCAACCGATGGAAAACTCTACCGCGCTCGTTACACAACTCTATCAGTCAATCAACCATTACGAACTGGTGGGCTTACGGTTGCTCCCCAGCCAACCGAGGGCGTGTGCACACTAAGCGGAGTGCCGGACGGTCAGCACGTTGCTGAAATATTCTCGATAACGGGTGTTCGCGTTTCGACCATCCAGCTTGGTGCCAATGATCGCACGCTCAACTGCACTCACCTACCGCCAGGAGCTTATATCCTGCGTGTTGCTGGACACGCCGCACTCTTGCTCAAGCGATAGCATGCGACTTGCTCGCGTGCTGCTCTAATGCTCTGCGTTCTGTAGCTGATGCATAAGCCCCTGTGGGGGGCGTAGAGTATCGCACCAGAGCACTTGTCCGGTCCGAGCGACAAACTGCACGACGACACTGCTATCGGCTCGGCACGCCAGATATGCGAACCCTCCGCCTGTCCATGCAAAGCGTGTATATTCACCGTACCGAGTGCGACGAGCTTTGCCACCCGCACCCGATACAACACACGCAAAACGATCATCAGGCTTAGCAATAAGCTGCAGATCGTGATCGTGACCGCAGAGGTACAGCCTCACGCCGCGTCGGTCAAGAATTGGCTTGAGTTGCTCGACTAAGGTGCGAGTATCGCCATAGAGTCCATACGATCGCAGCGGATGATGCCCAACAACAATTTTCACAGTTGCATCCGTTGCACTGAGTGCACTATCGAGCCAGCGAAGCTGTCGCTGACGATTGGCGCGATCACTGAGCAGTGAATCGGTATCGAGCACAAAGAGCGCAACTGTTGTCCTTCCTGCTTTGACGACGGTTGTGTAGTATGGTGCTGGTAAATACCACCGCGCATTCATGGCGGAGTATGCGATCTGAGCTGCAATTGTGCCACGGTGATCATGGTTGCCCAGAGCAATTATCCACGGTACCAGCAGCGATGAATCAGCATAGACAGATTCCCACCGCTGGAAGAACAGCGGATCGTCGGGCGACTCCACACCCGCAGGGTAAAAGTTATCGCCGGTTGTGATCACTGCATGCGGATGCTCGATCCTGGCATGCTGCGCCATTGCCCGTGCCACTGCATGCTGAATCCGCGTTCCGCTTCCCCAATCTCCAAGCACAAACAGCCGCACAACATCGCTATCGGTCCCAAACGTCGGACACGGTGATGCACGAAGCGGTGGTGCTTCTTCGGTCGTTGTGGAGTTCTCGCCATCGAGTAATGCTCGGCTATAGAATCCAACGGCGCGCCATTCAATACACGCCGTCAGCACAAGGAGCGGCGCTACAATTGCCAAGGCTCGTCGCATAGTGCAGGACTATTGTGGTGTGCTCTCAAAAGCGATGTTACGATTATCTCCACAGCGTATTATTGCGCGTGAACAGACGCGTGGGCGGTATGTTTTTTGCTGCTGGTGCACTACTCACTACGCTCCGACATCGAATGTACATTGCTCGACTCTTCGTTTTTTTAGCTGGCATCGTCATCGAATCAGCGTTTGCCATAGGTTCATGCGATAGCAATAAAGCCTGCATCGGACGTGCGTACACCGGGACTGTCGCAACCGGACAGAATCACCACTACATCAATGTTGCAGCGTCGCCATCGCTCCGCAACATATCCACGCAGATGACGGTGGAAATGTGGATAAATGCCACGCGGCAGAGCGGCGGACGAACAATCATCGCTGGAATATGGGGACCGTACACCGACGATAACGACGTCTGGATACTCTACATCTCGCCCAGTGATGACCTAACCTTTGAAGTTAACGGTCCGGTCAATCGGGGTGCCCAGGATAACACAATCGCCCGCGTGCCGTTTAGCAGCTACTACGGTCGCTGGACGCATATTGCTGCAACATTCGATGCAGGGACCGTTCGCCTCTACATTGACGGAGTGCCGCGCGATTCCGCAACGAATTCGCAGTATCCTGCAACCCGGCTGCGCCAACCACAAAACCCAAATTCCGCGCTCAAAATTGGCAGCATCAACGGATTTTTTGATTCCGGACAAAATCGGGCGTTCGTCGGTCAACTCGATGAAATCCGCATTTGGAATCGTGCTCTCCAGCGCATCGAAATTGCCTGCAATCGTTTCCGCTCGCTGGAAGGAAACGATCCCGGACTTGTTCTGTACTTCCGCTGCAATGAACGAGAAAACGACTTCCTCACACCGCTGTGCGACGCATCCGGCAATGGCAACAACGGTCGCCTGTTCAGCGGCGCGACGTGCCGGCCACCATCACCATCACGGACCATACCGCGGAGCGTTACCATCACACCGAACACAATCAACGAACCTCTCGATTGCGATTCAACCCGGACATGGACAATCACCATCGCCGATACGACTGAATGCGGCAGCACAGTTTCGCTTTCGGTTGGCGGACGTGATCGAACGTTCTTCCGCATTGTACCGAGCGTTCTTGTTCTGCCGCCGGGTGGGGTACCGATGACAGCGGTCGCCAGCTATGGCGGCTACTTGACCGGAAACATTCAAGCATTTGTGCGGATTGTCGGGGGTAATCGCTGCAGCTATAACGACACGGTCACTATCCAGCTCACGCGCCGAACGGAACTCACCTATCAACCATCCCGCATCACCTTCGATACGCTCTTTGCTCGATGCCCAAGCCGAGCATGGCTGGACACCACCATTCGTATCTGCAATCAGAGCGCAGCACTCGGCATGACAGAACCTGTCACGCTGAGCGGAGCAGTAACCCGCCGCCCATCGGTATATCAAGCATTTCCCGCTGGTGGGCGCAGCTTCCCCATTGTGCTCCAGCCCGGCGAGTGCGCCGATATTGTCGTTCGTTTTCTTGCACAGGATACAACTAATCTTTTTCTCGACACACTCTTTGTCCTTACCAGTGATCGCTGCCCGGGCAACGGCATCATCCCTCTGGCTGGTCGTACACAGCAAGTATTCGCAATTCGCCAGCCCAATGGCACAACTCCGATCACCTCTCTTCAATTTCCACCGACTTGCCCTGGCGATCTATCCTCACCGCGTGCGTGGAATTGGTACAACCTGACCAGCCGCAATCTGATCATTGATAGCGTCGTATTTCCGCGAACGCTCGTTGCTGTGCGACTGCCACGGATGCCATATACGCTGCGCCCGTCCAGTCAAGCTGGAGAATTTGAAAAGTATTTCCGTTTTCGTCCGCTCCAGCCGGGCATGGTCCGCGATTCGATTGTGTACTACGCCCGCTTGCCGGGCGAAGCATGCCAATTTGTGATCGTCATCCCGTTCACCGGCCGCGGTTTGGATAAGGATGTTGAATTCACTGCCGCCAGCATTGATTTTGGCAACGTCATCGTTGGTCAAGAAGCACGCCGCGATATTGTCCTTCGCAACAATAGCACGACCGATGTTTTGACCGTTTCGCTCTACCTCAAGCGCGGCGAAGAATTTGTCCTCTTGCAACGCAATCTGCAAATACCGCCACAGCAAACCCGCACGCTGGCTAATATGCTGGCATTCCGTCCAACCGATGCGCTTGACTACAGCGATACGCTCTGTTTATTCGAGCAGCGCTGCTACATGACCGCCTGCATTCCCGTTCATGGGCGTGGGATCATCGAGCGTTTTCGGTATAATCCGCCCGTGCTCCGAATTGAGCGCGTGCTTAGCTGCGATAGCACAACCGCAATTATCGAAATCATCAACGAGTCCAGCATCGAGCAAGTCATAACAAACGTTCGGCTCGACGATCCATCCGGAACACTGTTCGCCATTGATACGAGCACGGGCGTACGAACTACATTGCCAACGTCGTTTCGCATACCGGTTGGCGGTCGAATTCGAGTAGCCATCCGGTTTGTACCGCCGCCGGGGAGCACACAGGATATTGCTGTGCTGGGCTTTATTCGGTATCGCTCTGCCTCCGGTGAAGATTGGCTTGTGCAGCTACGAGCAAATTCGGTTGCACCGAAAATCTACGTCACCCCCACGACCGATTACGGAACGCTGGAAGTTGGAGAAGTCCTCGATGATACGCTCGCCATCGAGAACATTTCACTGCTGCCGATCCGTGTTGATCGAATAACGCTGCCAGCCGGCTATTCACTCCAGAGCACGATTCCGCCATTGCCGGCAACGATTGCGCCGCGAGACTCGATCCTTGCCATCGTTCGCTTTGCACCCACTGCTATAGGCACCTATGACCAAACCGTAGCCGTCGCCAGCGATTCGCCGTGCGTCAACGTACAAACAACCGGTCAACTCCGCGGGCGAGCGATACTCTATCGCCTCGATGCACCGATCAGCATACAGAATTTTAGCTACGTCCGACCGTGCGAATGCATCACACGCGATGTTCCGCTGGCGAATAATTCGTTCGTGCACCCGATGATCATTGATACACTGCTGATTGATACAACGGGTATTCCCAATGCGACCCCACAGTTTTTCTCGTTTACCTCCACCTACTACCAGCTCAACGGGAATCAGCTCCCAATAACGATACCACCACGAACGACCGACACACTTCGCATCACGTTTTGTCCGCGCAGTGCTGCCGATTCGACACAGGTTATCGCCAGTGCGCAATTGATCATCCAGGCGCGCGGCGTTGGCTGGAGCGATCGCTACACGATTTTTCTCATCGGTCGGCGTGCCTTGACTTTCCGTCCACTGCCGACGCAGTTTACCTTCCCGGTCACCCTGGTTGATGTTGATGCAGCCGTCAACCCAAGTTCGCCACCGGTTTCCCGACTGACTATTCCATCATTAGCGTTGAATCCGTTTCAGGATACGGTGCAGGTTGATTCGATTGCATTCATCCCTGAGGAGCGCGTTTTTCGCTACACGCTGACAAACGAGCGTAACCAGCCGGTGACGCTGCCATACACATTGTTGCCGGGCACACAATCATCGCTCAACATTCGCTTTGATTTTCGCCCGCGTGCACCGAGAACGTACCGCGCACGGGTTGCGATTTACTATAGCAAGCCATGCGTAGATGTGGACACAACCATTCTCCTGGTTGGGGTGGGTGCGGCAGGATTCCCGTACGCGATGTACCTGCAGTTCGATTCTACGGGCGTGGCGGTGGATACATTCCGTGTGATTTCCTGTGATACGCTGCATGTTCCAGTCTATCCATCGCGTGCACTGCCAAAGACATCACCGCAGCGGAGCTTGATTGATTTCACCTGTCGGTTTGCATATGATACCACGAAGCTTCGCCTTGTCGGTGTCAGCACTACCTATGGCACCGCAAGCCTGGTTCAGGAGGATGCACTCGGTTCGATTGTTCGACTCGATAGCTTGCTCGATGTTGATTCACTGGGGCAAATGATGATTGCGCACTTTGTCCCTCGTCGGCAGCAGCGCGACACTGCAACGATTGAACTGAAAGACCCCGATTTCAACACGAGCGAAATATTGCGGTACGACCTGAGTTCGACGCGCGGTGATCAAGCAGTTGTGTTCATTGATGCAGCAGCGATTACGCTTGTCAATCCTCCCTCGCAGGGAGTGCTTTCGTTCGACAGTGTGCGTGTGCTCGACTGTCAACAACGGCAGATCACCATCCGTAACACGGGCGATGTTCCTGTGCTCATTGACTCATTGCTGCGACTTCCGCCGACGGTCCGCGCGATCGCATTTGTACCCGATCGCAGCATACCGCGCATGCCCGGCGAGGAAACAATCGTCACACTTGAATTCTGCCCGCGCGATTTATCGCGTCTGAACGCATGGCTGACGATCGCCAGCACGCAACCGTGCTGGCGAGATGATTCGCTCCAGATTGCCGGAATTGGTTATGCTCCCTTGTTCCCGCTCCGCATCACAACAGATCTTACCGATCCAGCACAACCCCAAGCTCGCGGTGGTACACTGGGCGATACCATCATCATCCCGCTGTTCCTCGATCGTGATGTCGCAGCCACCTACCGCGGCATTACATACTGGCTCGAGGCGTTTTCATTTGGCTTTCGTGTTCGCTGGAATCCAACAATGCTCAAATTCTTGGACATCTCCGAGCGACTACCGAATGGCATGCTTCGCGATACGTTCAATTTCCCCAATGAGCTTCGTGTTGGAATCGAGGGTGCTTCCGGTCTGCGTGCTGATACATTCGCGCTCATGCGATTCCGAATTGCAGTGCCCGATACTGTACGCGATGAGCTGACCATTGAACCTACCTGGGGTGTGCAAACAGACTCGCTCCTGTTTCTGGATGTCCAATTGCTCGGGAGCACCACACCGGTTGTGACCGGCGGAAAGTGTGGTGTCACCATAGCACGGGTTGGTGGTGATGGTGGACTCCTGGCTATCGAACCCAACCCTGCAAGCGACCATGTGCGGCTGACTATCCAGCTCGAAGAGTACGCACGCCCGACCGTCGAGGTATTCTCAGCGCGGGGAGATTGCCTGGTACGATACGACGATTTCGCACGATTAGCGCCCGGCGTGCAATCGTTCGATGTACCACTCGGCGACATACCATCGGGCGTCTATCGGCTTGTCGTCAGTGCTGGTGTTGTCCGTGCACAGGGAGTGCTGGTGCGTATTCGATAAGCTTCGGTGTCGCGGGCGCCATTAGTGATTGCGGACAACCTCTCCCAACGAGACCAGTGCTTCCCACTGCTCTCGACCGAGCAAGGGCAGCGTGCGCCCAACAACAGTACGCACAACATCCACGTATGCTCGGCGACGTGCTCCGATAAGTGTGCACGTTACACCTGCGGTTGCCATCGGAACGCTAATCGCAAGCTCGGTGATGTTCATGCTCGCGAAGGGTTCGCCCAGCGCGCTTTTGGTGCGATGCTCGATTGCTTCCAAGCGTGGCAGTGCTCGGTGAGCATAGTATCGGGTCATCATACCGAACAACCGTTCGAGTGTGGTGCGGTACTGTTCGCTCCACTGCCGAATTTCATCAGTCGGATGGCGGAGTATAGCGTCGAGTGCTTCGCGAATGCGCGGTGCAAAGTATTGCGTTTCGGCATCGTGCCATTGCTCGATACTCTCGAAGCGATCCCACATGGTGGCAAGCTGGCTTGCGGGACTGAGAAAATCTGCCAGTAGCTCTTTGCTTTCTTGTTCGAATGGTAGAAGCGGCAATAGTGTCGCAGCGAACTGATCTTCCAATTGCATTGCCTCAGCAAGACGGGCAGCAATATCGCTCGGTGATGGAGCCGGTTCGGTCGCGGCGGCATGCACAGCAAGCCGGACGAGAGTATTCTGTGCAACAGCATTGAGCACGCGATTGACCATCACCGATAGTCCCATCGCACGGGCGAACTCCAGAAACGTCTGCCCGCTACAGTTCGGCTCCGTTGCAATGCCGGGCTCGAGCAGATTCAGCGGAGCCTGCACAACGCGGAAATGGTGCTCGTCCCCTCCAACCTGCCGGGCAATGTTCCAGAGATTTTCCAAACTGACAAATCGCTCCTCCGACTGAGCAAGACCAAAACCATTCGAGGAAACACCGTACCATCGAATACGGCGCGCACGCGCTTCGTTTTCTAAGTACCGAAATGCAAGCTCGATGCGATAGTAAAACTCAGCGCGTGCTTCATCGAGTGGAATATCCTCGCGCACGGCATGCATCAAAAAGTACTCCGGGTTATGGAGCAGGTACGCATCCAGGTAGTGCGTGCCGATGTGTCGCAATGAGCGATCGAGCTGATCTTGCAAAAACTCCGGATGAATGCAGTGCCAGAGTCCATCTTCAAATTTGACCATCTGCGGAAATGCATGCCCCTGATGTTCGCGTTTGATCGCACGGTTGAGATTGCGCCCCTGTACATAGCCCGCTTTCGAGACGATCACAATATGCTCGCGCTCGATTCCCTCGGATGCTACATGTCTCAATCCCTGTCCGATAAGTTCCTCAGCGTTCCCATCGCTGTAATTGGTGGCGGTGTCAACAACATTGATCCCACTGCGCAAAGCACTCACTAATGCGGCAAGATGTTCTGGCTCGTGAAGGTTCATGCGATAGGTGCCGATTCCAATCGGCGATGCAACAACGTTTCCATTCCACCGAACAAACGGCATTGCCGAAAAACGCTCTGCGTATTCTTCCGTCGAGCTCATGGGAGTCTCCGTCGCTAAAATGGTACATACTGCCGTGTGTAACTTACGACATCAGCACCAAATTTGAACAGGACAGACTCCACCGAGGGTGAAATCAGCCAGCCGAGAGAGCTAAACGCGCAGCGCTCAACACCAGAGCTGGAATCTGGTGACAACCGTGATCGCTATCGGTTCGAAATCCGCAGGACAACTTTCCCAAATTGTTCGTGGTGACGCAACCGCTCGAAAGCGTGCGCAAATTCACCAACCATTGCGTGGACAGAATCAACAACTGGTTTGATGCGATGCTGCACGACAAAGTCGAGCATAGCTTCGAAGTCACGGTCACTTCCCATTGTCGAACCGATAATTCGAAGCTGTTTCCAGAAAAGGCGATGCACATCGAGCATCGGCACTCGCCCAAGTGTTGCACCATAGACGACGATGCGTGCTGCTGGTCGCGCGAGCGCTATCAGTTGATTGAATGGCTCTCCACACGCTCCATCTATGGCAAGGTCGAATCCCGCGATCTGTCGGCGCAATTGCTCAGCCCAGTCGTCGTCGGTGTAGAGCACGCCGAGTTGTGCGCCGAGTGATCGTGCGCGCTGGAGCTTCCATTCTGCGCTGCTTGTGACTGCAATGCAGGCTGCACTGGCTGCGTGCGCAAATTGCAGCGCCGCAAGCGCCACACCACCGCCAATCCCTGGAATGAGCACTGTGTCGGTTTCCGTTAGTTGTCCCTGGACAAACACAGCGCGATATGCCGTCAAACCCGTAAGAGGAAGGGCAGCCGCTTCTTCATCGGTCAAGTGTTCTGGTGCCAAATGCAACCGATCGAGCGGCACATCGAGAAATTCGGCGAAAGTGCCCTGCGATGGCATGCCCAGGATGCTATAAGCTGCACTCTGCGCACTCTGGCTGTCTCCCCACTCTTGGTTAGGATTGATCACAACACGTTTGCCGAGCAAGTGCTGGTCGGGTGCATTGATTTCGACGACCGTGCCGCACCCATCAGAGCCTAAAACCGAAGGGTAACGAATCTTGGAGTACTTGCCCTGCAGAATCCATTCGTCACGGTGATTGAGTGCTGCAGCATGCATTCGAACACGCGCGTAACCGGGTTGCAGCGAACCAAGCTCAACGTCGCCGATCTCGAGTACACCCGGTGCGCGGAGTACCAATGCTTTCACTGCTCAAGGGAACGATAGTAATCCTCGACACTGCGAATAACAATTTCCGGATCGAGCGGTTTGACAAAGTATGCATTGGCGCCACAGGCAAGGCAGTATTGCTGGGCAGCGACCGAATCAACTACCGTCACAATTGCCACATACGGCTGCACCGCATAGGGTTGCTGCCGCACAGCACGAAGCACGTCAATCCCATCGTATCGCGGGAGTATCCAGTCCACCAAAACCGCGTCGAAACGTTCGCGTTCAATCAGCTCCAGTGCCCGCGCACCATCGAGCGCGATTTCAACCGACCACCCGTACCGCTCGAATACCATCCGGATGTAGGTTGCGGTGACGGGATTATCCTCCGCCACAAGAATTCGCATAGCACTCCTTTGCTATTGCCCTTTCTTTTCATCTCAAGCCGCGATGACCGGCTCATCATCACGACGGGATAACCGTCTGGCGTCCAATGGAATGGTATTCAAAACCACGCTGCCGCATTTCATTGGGCTGCCATAGATTACGCCCGTCAAAAATAATGTTGCCACGTAAGTGCATTGTTAGTCGTTGCCAGTCCGGGGTTTGGAACTCTGCCCATTCGGTGGCGATGATCAATGCATCGGCACCATCGAGTGCGGCATACATATCGGGTGCATACTCAATCTGGTCGCCGAGAACTTTGCGTGTTGTCTCGATCGCTTCGGGATCGTAGGCACAAATAGATGCCCCGTCGGCACGGAGCATCGCGATCAGTTTGTGAGCAGGTGCTTCGCGAACGTCATCGGTATTTGGCTTGAAGGCAAGACCCCAGAGGGCAAAACGTCTGCCGCTAATGTTCCCACCAAACCGTTGGCGAATTCGATCAACAAAGCGCTGCAACTGTTCATGATTGATTTGCCCAGTCAGCTCGACCAACCGGAGTGGAAAGCCAACCTGCCGTGCCGTGTGCGCCAGCGCTCGAATGTCTTTCGGCAGACAGCTCCCCCCGAAGCCAAGTCCGGCATGCAAATAGTGACGCCCAATGCGCGGGTCGCTGCCGATTCCTTGCCGAATCAGCTCGATATCAGCGCCAGCAGCACTGCAGAACGCACTCAACTCATTCATGAATGAAATGCGGAGTGCAAGGAATGCATTGGCTGCATACTTTGTCACCTCCGCGCTCTTTTCGTCCATCACCAGCAATGGACGATCGTAATCGTTGACAAACGGGCGGTACAGCTCGCGCAGAACATCAATGACCGTCGCATCGTTACTTCCAATTACGACGCGGTCGGGGTTGAGTGTTTCGTGGACGGCACTGCCTTCGCTCATGAACTCCGGATTGCTGGCAACGCGAATATCAGCGTTGGGAGCAATCCTGCTGACCAGGCTCCGCACCTTTTCGGCTGTACCAACCGGAACAGTGCTCCGGGTGACAATGATGCGTAGATCGCTAATTGACTCCTCGTTGATGATCTGCGCAATACGCCCGGCAGTTTCCAGCACTGCATGCACATCAGCGGAACCATCCTGCCCAGGTGGTGTCGGCAGACACAAAAACAACACCGAAGCATTGCAGACCGCCTGGCGCAAATCATCAGTGAACACAAGGCGATTTTCACGGATATTGCGCTGGAGCATCGGCTCTAAACCAGGCTCGTAGATAACCGTTTCTCCCTTGCGTAGTCGCTCCAATTTTTGCTGGTCAACATCAACGCACCAAACTGTATTGCCGTGCTCAGCGAAGCAGACGCCCGAGACTAGTCCAACATATCCGGTGCCGATAACTGCTATCGTGCGTGCCATGACGTTAGATCAAGCAGTGGTAGAACCAACCAATCATTTCTTCCCGCCGGACGGTGACTCTGCAATCGGGCTTGGAAGCACCGGCGGTTTCGGGAAGCCGTCCTCAACGGGGCGCAACTCGACATCCTCGATGAGCAAATCGGGCGTCGCAACGGTTGCAATGACGTACTGCGCTCCGCCTGTCTGATACGGAGAAATCACCGAGGGTGCAAGGAGATTGTGGACGTAGCTCGATCGCCCAACAGCAACGACGTCGCGGAACAGTTGATACCCGCCAGCCGAAACGAGGACACCGCGAACACGCTCACGACGACCATCCCGCCAGACGCGCTCGACGGTGAGAGCAGGGATTTGATTATCACCTCCGCTTGGGAATGTGCCACCGGTTTGTTGGTAGAGCGCGGTGTAGAGCAAATTCTGATTGAGCAACTGGCTGACGATGTAGCCATACGGCAAGTCTCTGCGCTTGAGAATGCTCATCATGCGAGCAAGAAGCTGCGTATCAGTCGCAACGTAGCGCCGGTTATCACAGCGAACCACGAGAACATCGTACATCGCACCACCACCACGCGAGCGTCCATTCGATTTGCGAAGTCGTCGCGTCGGTGTTCGCGATGTCAGCAGAGTCTCCAGATACCCACCTCGAACAAGAACCAAAGGCGCAGGCTGCACACCTTCGTCATCAATCTGATAAGCGCCGGCTGCCGGGACGGTGCCGATCATCGTGCGATTGGGTGTGCTTTCGACCGAGAGAAACTCTGCCATCACCCGTGCACCAATCTTGTTTTGGAATGCACTGAATCGTTCCTGCTGCTGCACGCCTTGTTCGGATAAGGGTGGACGCTGTGCCACAAGGTTCGGTGCAAACACTTGTGCGAACAGTTCTGCGGCTGCCTGCCCTCGAAACAGAACCGGTCCTGAATACGGCTCATCGAGTGATACAGCATTTACCTGTTGGGTCAATTGTTCTGCTAGCGTTTGCATTGCTCGCGCCAGCGAATCCCACGTCGGCAGCTCCTCGGTGGTTCGAGCATAAACGGCATAAGTTTGCGCCAGCGGCATACCGTCGGATGCCTGGGTGCTCGCGACGATCTCAATTCCGACCTGACGGTGAAGCTTGATGGCTGTGCGCCCCTCGCTATTGACGTAGAAGACCAGCTCCGGCACATGCTCAAACGTTATGGTTGCTTGTTGGAGTGCTGGATAGTTGCGTGCAATGGCTGATATGCGCTTGAGATGCTCGACAATCGTTTCCAGTGACGGATTAGGCAGCGCTACGGCAGTATCCGCTAAAGACTGTGGCGGGAGAAGAACAAAATCCGGTGTGGTATCGCGCTGAACTCGATTTTTCAGAATCGCTTCCTTTTTGGCGTATTGCTCGACGGCTGCTTTGTAGGCAGCATCAGTCGCTAACCAGAGCTGTCGGCGCAGCAACGCATAGTTCAATTCCTGCGGAATGAGACGATTGCGGTAAGGTTCCTCCTGGTCCATTCCACCAAAAAACAGCAGCGCTGCATCGAAAAAATTTGTGTTGTCTCGTTCTGGTGAGCCAACACGGATGCCAACGGTCAGGCGTGCAGTTTGACTCCGTCCGCTATCGAGGACAGCGCCAAAGGCAACCTTTGCTTGCGTTGTCCAGCGATAGCGCAACGTGTAGTCAATGTAGTATGGCTTTTTGAGACCCTCGATCGCTAAGCTATCCATCGAGCGGCGCAATTCATCAGTGAGCGCTCGCTGAACCTGCGCAGTCCAGGAAGGAAGCTGCGCAGTTGCTGCCAGACTCAATCCCATGCCCACGATCAGCAAGCGCAGATTCATGGCGCCTCCGTTCCAGGTGTGGAGGGTGGCGGCGATAGCAGCGGAGGCTTTGCTTGCGATTTGGCTTTCTTCTGCACCTCGATCTTAGAAACCAGCAACGCCGGCGAACATGCCGAGACTGGCACATTCCCAGACTCTGCACCACAGATGCCATTGAATACGCCGATCTCCTTGGATGCTGCCACAATATTGGCAAACGTCGCCAGCGGTGTGCCGATAAAATCTACACCGCGAATCAACTCATCGGGCGAGCCATCGGCAAAGACTTTGTATACAACCAGCGGTTGCACGGTGAATGCATTCGGGATGCTGCGTGAGGTGAACGTAAAACCACCAGCAATCTCGACAAAGTACAACCCGAACGGTTTACCCTCGCGGCGGCATGCTTGACGCAGCATTTCTTTGAGTGAATCGAGCGGTACGCTCTGGCGTGCGATGACCAGCAAATTCGACTGTCGGGCAACGGGTGCAAATCCTGCTTGCTTACGTCCGTGACCATTTGATGAGGGAAAGCCCTCGATGGGCGAGCGGCACATCAGAAAATTTTTGAAGATTCCGCTTTCAACGCTGACAACACGTTGAGCGGGAACACCTTCGTCGTCGTAGGCGTAGCTGCCGCCGAGTTCAACGCCAGCATAGCGATCAAGTGTTGGATCGAAAACGACATCGAGAAACGACGGCAAAAGCTGCTTGCCAACAAAGGGCTTGAGCGTCTGGCTGGACGTAGGATCCTTGATGCGATGCCCCTCGGCGCGATGACCGAAAATTTCGTGGAAGAACACTCCTGCTGCCTGTCCCGATAGCAGTGCTGGTCCGGCATATGACTCCAGCAGCGGTGCTGTTTTGAGACGTGCCAGCAATGACACTAACTCCTGGACATCTCGCTGGAGGGAGTCAAACGATGGTAAATTCTGCGGACTTCGTGCTAAGTACGTCCGGTATAGCGGCAAGAGCATGCCATCGTCGGCTTTCGAGCGCGCGACGATCGTAATGCGCCAGAGCGGTTGGGTTGTGACCAGTGCGGTGCCTTCGCTAGTAACCACGTAGCGCCGTTCGAGGTCCGCTTGCAGTGTGACGTCGCCGCTCAGGATATGCGGATGTTCGATCAGCATTGCCGAAAGCTGGCGCAGCCGTGGCGCCCAGAGAGCTGTATCGCAGTGGAATGGAACCGTAGATGTTTGATAATGCCGCTGAGGGACAGCCGGCGAGAAATCGGCGGAGCTATCTTCTTCCCGTACCTTTACAGCTCGATTGGTGAGCACTTTTTCGTAACGCTCGATGGCTGCTTTATAGGTGCGATCAGTAGCAAGCCAGATTACCTGCCGGAGAGCGACTGAATCATCATCAACAGGCAACTCAACAGCGCTACTTCCTCGACCAAATTGGATACCGCTTGTGCCCCGGAGAATGTGGGTGTTATCGAGCTGGTAACTGCCGACGCGGACACTGACATCGAGCAGCCGTCGGTGTGTGCAGCTTGCTAATTCGATGGCACCCCCATCTGCAGAGAGCACCATCGTTTGGCGGTCATAAACCCAATAGCCGATGAAATAAACCGGCGGGCGTGCTGTATCGAACGCCGCATGCCATCGGCTCAGCTCGGTGGTAAGTGCCTGGAGGACGACGTCGCTTGTATCCTGAGCAGCAAGCGACACCCGTAGCAGCACAGATACTGCCCACAGTCGTAGGAAAAACCACCAGAGCTGATTCATACGGCCACGGGAACGTGATCGTGAGCACGCGAGGTCATTCCTGGCTGATGACCCATATTTTGAGCGTGCCAACGATGTCCTGAAACAGGCGCACCTTCACCTCGTAGATTCCCAGCGTCTTGATCGGCTCTTCGATGATGATCGCGCGGCGGTCAATCTGGAAGCCCCGGAGTGCAAGCTCATCGGCTATCATCTGCGGTGTAACCGAACCGAACAACTTTCCTTCTTCGCCGACGCGCATCGGGATTGAAATCTGAAGCTCGGCAAGCTGTGCAGCCGTCAATTCTGCCTGTTCACGCAAGCGCTTCTGTTTACGCTCATAGCTTTTCCGCTCAAATTCGATGCGCTTGAGCGCCGATGGCGATGCATAGTACGCCAGCTCGCGTGGTATCAAATAGTTGCGTGCAAATCCATCCCGCACCTCGACCACATCGCCGACGTTGCCAAGCTGAGGAATGTTATCTCGCAGGATTACTTTCATGGGTCAACCTATCAGTGGTGGCGTTATTGCTCATCGTCGTCAACAGCTTCAGCCGGTTCTCGTGTCGTTTCCACCGTTCCTGCAGGAGCAGACTGGTCTGCTGTTGCTGCTCGCTGCTTGCGATACTCGATCAAGCGCTCCGATAGCTGCACCGTCAGGTGACGGAGCACGCTGTCGTCGAGTATCAAGTATCGCTCGATAACGGGAACCGAGCTTGGTGGTGCCTCAAAGATGCAGTGAACATAGAAGCCATTGTAGCGCTTCTTGATTGGATATGCCATGCGACGGCGTCCCCAGCGATTGACTTCACGTATTGTGCCCCCGTGATGGGCGATGTATTCGCTGATTCGATTGATCGCTTCCTCAATTTCAGCATCTTCGAGTGTTGCATTGAGGATGTACGTCGTCTCATACAGCCGACGGCTACTCATGAATTCAGGTCCTGTGGTTAGTAGAACAAACACGTTCAACTAGTCAACGCACCAATGCGCTGACAGGATGGGCTGCGAAAATACGGATCGGATGAACATTGCTAGCACGACAGCATTGCTGAGTGCACGGCACTATCAGCACAAGCAATGGTCTATCCGCAGCGTATCGGCTCAATCACAATTCACCCGAAGCACCCGTGGGCGAGCAATAGTGTGCCGTAGTTTTGCAACAAGCCATAAATCTTCGCACCAAAAATGAGCAATCCAGCGACAATCGAGACATTTCCCAACCCTGCGCCCCAACGACGGTACACAATCACGCACGTCAATCCAGAGTTTACATCGGTGTGTCCGAAAACGGGACTCCCAGACTTTGGCACGGTGACCATTCGCTACGTGCCCCGACACGTCTGCATTGAACTAAAGTCGCTCAAGTATTACTTCCTCGGCTTTCGCAACGAAGGAATTTTCTACGAGGCTGTCACGAACAAAATTCTCGACGACTTGGTTGCCGCGTGCGATCCAGAGGAAATGGTCGTGACAACCGAATGGCGTACACGCGGCGGCATTCATTCGATTATCGAGGCATCCTATCGGCGCTCATCATCGCAATGAACACGCTAACGATTTCAAAAGAATTCCGGTGGGAAATGGGACATCGCCTGCCCTTTCACAGTGGGCACTGCCGGAATCTGCACGGGCATTCCTACCGGCTCCGCGTCGCAATCGAGGGTACCCCCGACACCAACGGCATGGTGATGGATTTCTACGACCTGGCAGCAGTGGTAGAACCAATCATCGCGATGCTCGACCATGCTTTCCTCTGCGATAGTGGCGACCACATTATGGAGCGCTTTTTCAACGATCATCCCGATTTCAAGGTTGTCTATGTCCCATTCACCACAACGGTCGAGAACATCTGCCGCTGGATCGCCGAGCATCTTGCCCAACAGCTTCGGCGTTATCAGAACCTACAGCTCCTTCGCGTGCGACTATACGAAACGGCAACCGCCTATGCCGAGTGCACCCTATCACTGTCACCACCATTGAATGCTGCATGAGTGTTCGTGTTCGTTTTGCGCCCTCGCCGACTGGTTACCTGCACATCGGCGGCTTGCGAACGGCGCTGTACAACTACTTGTTTGCCCGTCACCACGGCGGGAGGTTTATCCTCCGCATCGAGGACACCGACCGCACACGTTACGTTTCCGGCTCAGTCGAGGATATTCTCGCTTCGCTTCAATGGGCTGGCATTGAACCCGACGAATCGCCGGTACACGGGGGACCTGCTGGTCCATACGTCCAGAGCGAGCGCACAGAAATTTACCGCCAGCATGCACAACTCCTCATCGAGCGCGGCACTGCTTACTATGCCTTCGACACACCCGACGAACTCGATCGAATGCGCCAACGACAACAAGCTGCTGGCATTGCTCCACACTACGACCGAAGCTCAATGCGAAACCAGTACACGCTCGGTGAGGATGAAACAAGACGGCTGCTTGCTGCCGGCGAACCAGCAACAATCCGACTGAAAGTTCCGCTCCACGGCGAGGTCAAATTCACCGACATCATCCGTGGCGCAATTGTTGTTCCGTGCAAAGACGTTGACGACCAAATCCTCCTCAAAAGCGACGGATTTCCGACCTATCACTTAGCCAATGTCGTTGATGACCATTTGATGGGCATTACGCACGTTATTCGCGGTGAGGAATGGCTACCCTCAACGCCGAAGCATGTGTTGCTCTACCAGGCATTCGGTTGGGAGCAGCCACAGTTTGCACACCTGCCGCTCCTGCTCAACCCTGATCGGTCGAAGCTGAGCAAACGGCATGGAGACGTTGCTGTGCGCGACTACATCGCCAAGGGGTACTTCCCCGAAGCAGTGGTGAACTTTATTGCGCTACTGGGCTGGAATCCAAGCAGTGACCGCGAACTCTACACCCTCGATGAACTCATCGAGGCATTCTCACTGGAGCGCGTCAACAAAGCAGGAGCTGTCTTCGACCTATCGAAGCTGGAGTGGATGAATGCGCAGTACCTGAAGCGATTTGTGCAGAGCGATCCCGTGCGCTTAGTCGCAGTGCTTCGCCCACTCCTTGCTGAGCGGGGATGGTCAGCATCCGACGAGTACATTGCCCGTGTCATCACCTTGCTCCATGAACGTATTCACCGCTTGCCCGAGCTGGTGGATTTTGCACGCTACATGTTCACCGACCCCGCCTACGATGAGGAATTTTTCCACAGCACCTGGGACGACGACGCAGCCGACTTGCTTGCAGAACTTGAAGCAATCATTGCAGCAACCGAACCGTTTACCGCTGCGGAACTTCACGATCGGCTCTCACGCTATTCCTCGGAGCGTTCGATTCCCTTCCGTCGAATTGGCACGGTACTGCGGTTGGCAATTACAGGCGTTCGAGTCGGTGCTGGCATGATGGACACAATGGAGCTTTTAGGCAAGGAGGAAACACTCCGTCGCCTGGACATGTTTCGTCGGTGGGTTGCCGCTCATGTACCGTCTGCTTAGCATTGTCTTGCTGGCAATGGTTGCATGCCGCACACCGGAGCCACCACCCTGCACCATACCCGATGGGCTGCGCATCCGCTGGGGAACCTGGATTGATTCGCTCGGGATTCTGGAGGGCTATCAACTTGAACCATCCGGTACGGTTGTTCGCTATCGCCAGAGCACACAATCAGCAACACCGACCATACTCGACACGCTCAGCACAACCATTGACCGCCCTACGCACTGCAATGTGGCGACATCCCTCCGAAGCGCGTTTGTGATCAACCAAACCTACGTCGTCATCGGTCCGCTGTCGCACTACATCGAATACGCAACACCAACGGCAACGCTGCGTGCTGTATGGGATTCGCGATACGAAACGTACGGGAGCCGGTATTTTCGTGCTATATTCCGGTGGTTGAACTACATGGTCGGTTTCACTGATGAAGATACTCCTCGCTGACGACCACACTGAATACTGCCAAACGCTGCAGGAGCATTTCGCTCGGCACGGCTGGGAAACCATCACCGCACACACCACCATTGACGCACTCAATCAACTCGATCGCCACTACAACTCGCTCAATTTGATCCTGCTGGATGTCGAGTTCAAAGGCGAGGATCGAACGGGAATAGACGTCCTGGTCTATGCACAGAAGCGCTATCCATTCATTCCAGTGGTGATGATTAGCGGATACGGTACAGTCGAAACTGCCGCTTATGCCACCAAGCTCGGTGCGGAGAATTTCTTCGACAAAGCCAGCATGACAGCCAGCAAACTCATCGAGATGGTCAACTCTTTAGCAACGAACCGACACTCGGTCGAGGAAATAGACAAATTCAAATTCCTCGCCGATAACGGCATCATTGCACAGAGCAAAGCCATGCTCGAGGTTGCCGATGCTATTCTTCGCGTTGCACGCTCTAATCTCAACGTTCTCATCACGGGTGAAACTGGAACTGGCAAACGCTTGGTTGCGGAAGCCATCCATCGTGCAAGTCTACGCTGCAAAAACGAGTTTGTGCCTGTGCCTATACCAAGCGTCAACTCCGACACACTCTTCACAAGCGAAATGTTTGGTCATAAGCGTGGTGCATTTACGGGTGCAGACCAAGACAAGCGCGGCTTTTTCCACAAAGCCAACAATGGTACTCTTTTTCTCGATGAAATAGGCGAACTTTTACCCATCAACCAAACGCGACTTCTTGTCCCAATTGAAGAACGGCGCTTCTACCCCGTCGGATCGCTTGATGAAGTGCGGGTCAATATTCGCTTCATCTCGGCAACAGACAAAGACCTGGTGGCTGCGATCAAGAACGGTACATTCAGCTCTCCGCTCTACTATCGGCTGCGCGAATTTGAAATCAAGATCCCACCTTTGCGCGAGCGTCGAGAGGACATAAAACCGATCGCACAACACACACTTCAGAGTCAGCTAAAGGAAACAGGTGCACAAAGTCCCAAAGGATTTACACCATCAGCAATCGAGTACCTGGAGTCGCTCGACTGGCCCGGTAATGTCCGCCAGCTCATCAACACCGTCAAACAGTGCACGGTAATCGCAAGCGGTCAGTTTATCACGAAAGCCGATATCATCAAAGCACTCGACGAAGCATACGTTCAAACCGAAGAGCAGGCAACGGCAGCATCGAGAGAGAATGGCTCGTTAGAGCAAGCACGAATGAGTGCTGAATGCGATGCCATCATAGCAGCACTCAAAGAAACTGATGGCAATGTCACACGTGCAGCAGCATTGCTCGATATAAGCCGTGAAACGCTTTACATTAAAATGAAAAGATGCAACATTGATCCGCGACAATTTCGCACGTAGTCGCTATTGATGCGGCGACCACAACACATCGTCAACGCCCAGTTCTGCATTGGCAACGCGGGCGGCAACAAATAGGAAATCCGAACACCGGTTCAGAAAAGGAACGATACTATCGCCGATGCGCACATGCTCTGCAAGCGCAACCGTTATGCGCTCAGCGCGGCGGCAGACTGTCCGCGCATGGTGAAGGAGTGCGCTGGGCATGCTTCCGGTCGGGAGAATAAAGTTTTTCAGTGGTGGAAGCTGCTCTTCCCACCGGTCAATCCACCCTTCGAGCCAGTCTATATCCGCCGCGCTAATCCGAGGGACGACAAGGCGTGTAGATGTTTCATGCGGGGTTGCAAGGTCGCTGCCCAATGCAAACAACCGGTTGCTCAGATCAATGAGCACCTCCCGCAGCGACTTCGGCATCTGGTCATGCGCGATCGCAATACCAAGCACGCTGTTGAGTTCATCAACTGTTCCATACGCCTCGACACGAAGGTCATTTTTGGGCACACGCTGTCCGCCGAAAAGTGCTGTTGTACCGGTATCGCCGGTCTTGGTGTAAATGCGGAATGCCATCTTATGCTTGTTGGTACGGTGCAACAAACCGCTCAATAAACTCCTGCACAACTGGATCGGGCGATGACCGAAACTGCTCAACGCTTCCGTCGAACCGAACCACGCCATCGCTGAGCATTGCCACACGGTCAGCAACGGTAAACACCGAAAACATATCGTGGGTGATCACCACGCTTGTCACTCCGAGCCGTTGCTGCAAGTCGCGAATAAGATGATCAATTTGCTCGCTGGTCACTGGATCAAGTCCTGTCGAAGGCTCGTCGTAGAAAATGTACTCAGGGTTACCCACCAGAGCACGGGCAACGCCGACACGCTTGCGCATGCCCCCAGAAAGGTCCGATGGTTTCTTGGCACAGAGCAACGCATATTCACGCTCGTAGGCAATAGTCCCAACATCAGCCGGCGATGGCACAAGACCGACAGCTTGCAACACACGCCGTACCTCTGCGTCGAGCACGTCGAAACGGCGCTCACCGTGTTCATAGAGACTGACGGCAACATTTTCCCATACGGTCAACGAATCGAATAGCGCTGCCCCTTGAAAAACGTAGCCAAACCGCCGCCGGATAGTGTAGAGCTGCTCGCGCGTGAGATCACCGATCGAGACACTATCAATGCGGACAGTTCCGCTATCGGGCGCTAACAAACCGACGATGATTTTCAACAGCACGCTTTTGCCGCAACCCGATTTGCCAACGATACACATCGTTTGCCCATTCGGGATCGAAAGGCTTACGCCGCGGAGCACTTGCTTCGGCCCGAACGCTTTGTAAATGTTTTCGATGGCGATCATCGCCTATGCTGCCTGGAGACGGTGGCGAATTGCGTCAACACTCGGCGATGGGATAGCGCTGATGAGCTGGCGGGTGTACTCCTGCTGCGGTGAGCGGTAGAGCTCGTCGGCATCCTGCAGCTCAACGATGTGACCGGCATGCATGACTGCTATGCGGTCGCTGATGAATTTGACCACACTCAAATCATGCGAAATGAAAATGTAGGTCAGTCCTAATTCCTCGCGGAGGCGGACCAAAAGGTTGAGCACTTGCGCTTGAATGCTGACATCGAGCGCTGAAACCGATTCGTCGCAGATCAGCAGCTTTGGCTCAAGAGCTAAGGCACGCGCGATACAGATACGCTGTCGCTGACCACCGCTAAACTCGTGCGGATAGTTTGCATAGTGTTGTGGCTCAAGCCCAACCTTGACCAATAACTCCTCGATGTATTCGCGCCGCTCTGCATCGGAGGAGAGGCGATTGTGCACTTTGAGCACTTCCATGATCGCACTGCCGACGGTCAACCGCGGATTGAGCGAAGAGTAGGGGTCTTGGAAAATGATTTGCATGTGCCGCCGGAGAGCCTTCAGTTTATCACGCTCGAGCGCACAGACATCGTGCCCATCGAAGATCACACGCCCGCCTGTCGGTTCGATGAGCCGCAATATTGCTCGACCCGTCGTCGTTTTGCCGCAGCCGGATTCGCCGACCAGCCCCAACGTTTCTCCGCGACGGACATCGAAGCTGACACCATCAACGGCTTTGACCCAGCCCGACACTCGCGAAAAAACACCGGTGCGAATGGGGAAATACACCTTCAAATCTTCGACGCGCAGCAGAACATCGTTGCGCTCAAGTTGTTCTTTGCGCTGCTGCCGCTGCTGGGGCGTCTCGGCACGCTCGGCGATGATCTGTTCGACGCTCCCGCTGCCCCGTTCGATGATTGAGCCATCGGGTTTTTCCTCCATGAAATCATGCACCGTTGGTAGAAGCCGCATCCGTACATCCAATCGCGGACGACATGCCAGCAATCCTTTTGTGTACGGGTGTTTAGGATCGGTAAAGATTTCCAGTACTGTGCCCTGCTCGACGATGCGCCCTCTGTACATGACGACTACTTCGTCAGCAATTTCAGCGACAACGCCCAGGTCGTGCGTGATAAAGAGCACGCTCATCTGATGGCTTCGTTGAAGGTGTTTGAGCAGCTCAAGTATGGTGGCTTGGACGGTCACATCAAGTGCCGTCGTTGGCTCATCTGCGATGAGGAGATCAGGATTGCATGCCATTGCCATTGCGATCATCACGCGCTGCTTTTGACCACCGGAGAGCTGGTGCGGGTATTGGTCAATGAGCACCTCTGGACGCGGAAGCTGGACCTCGCGGAATAGTTCGAGCGTGCGCTCGCGTGCTTGCTGGCGGCTCATTCCCATGTGGAGCTGCAATGCCTCGATCACCTGATCACCACAGCGGAAAACCGGGTTGAGCGAGGTCATCGGTTCCTGGAAGATCATTCCAATTCGATTGCCGCGGTAATGGCGCATCTGCTCTTCGCTCAGCGCCAGTAAATCGCACTGACGACCATCGCGCTCGTAGAAATAAATCGAGCCGTTGACTATTCGCCCCGGTGGTGTTGGTATCAATCGCATAATCGAAAGTGCCGTCACCGATTTCCCCGACCCAGATTCCCCGACGATGCCGATAACTTTTCCACGCGGAATAACAAACGAAACATCATCTACGGCGCGAACCGTCCGCTCATCGGTACGAAACTCGGTCACCAAGTGCTCAACGCGAATAAGTGGTGTCATACTCTGCGATGCTCATTGCAACAACACGTTGCCAAAATACAGCAGCTTCAGCGGTACATACGGCGATTGCGGATGTAATCAACCACGAGCACTTTCCCCAACTGGTCGAGGTTGCTATAGAAGGCTCTCCCACGGTTGGCGCGCGTAAGCTCCTCGACAAATTCGACCAAGTACTGGTCGCGTGCTATCATGAACGTGCTGATCGTGATACCATCTCGACGGCATGCAACGGCTTCATCGAGTGTTTTGTTGACGATGCGCCGATCGAGTCCAAATGGATTTTTGTAGAGCCGGCCGTTGTCATCGAAAATTGCCGAAGGTTTGCCGTCGGTGACCAAAAATATTTGCTTGTTTGCGCTCCGCGAGCGACGTAAAAGCTGCCGACTCAGCCGCAGGGCATCGCGTGTATTGGTGTGAAATGGTCCAACGGTTATGTAGGGAATCATGGTCTGCGGTATGCGTCGCGCCTCATCGCCGAAGACGATGACCTCCAGTTGGTCGGTCGGGTACTTGGTTGTGATCAGTTCAGTCAATGCCAGCGCCACTTGCTTTGCCGGTGTGATGCGATCTTCACCGTAGAGCACCATTGAATGCGAAATGTCTATTGCCAAAACCGTAGCACATCCAGTTACGTGCTCGGTTTCATGAATGCTAATGTCCTCCTCGCGCAAAGGGAATTGCTCCAGCGTGCTGTCTCGCTTTAGGACGTTGTGGAATGTCTCCGTCAGATCAATCAACGTCGTTGCATCACCGAACGTATAGGGTCGCGTTTCGGGTAGCGGTTCGTGTCCGTCGCCGCTGTGCGGCACCTCATGGCTTCCAAGCTCACCTTTTTTGAGGGTACGAAAGATTTCATTGAGCGCATCGGTTCGGATGAGCCGTTCGGTTTTTCGGGTGGGACGGAGTGTGCCGTCGCGTTCCTCGATGAGTCCCTCGGCAAGCAGAAGCTGGACATACTCATCCATGCTCATCTGCCCGAGCACGCCATAGCGTTCATCGAGCAGCTCGATGATGCGGAGTGCGTCATCAACATCCATATCCATTTTGAGCAGCACAACACGGAATAACTCCTGCATGCGACGAACGGCATCCTCGGCTGTGGTGGCATCGTCATGCCACGCTGTGTAGCGAACACGATACATCAGAGCATGTACTTGCTAACGTCAACATTCTGCGTGATCGTTTCGAGTCGGGAGCGAACATACGATGCATCCACAACAATGTGCTGCTGGGCTATGGCATCGGGCGCATCAAAGAGCACTGCATCGAGCAACGTCGTCAAGATGGTATGGAGTCGCCGAGCACCAATATTGGCAACCGTTTCGTTGACACGTGCCGCGATGGCTGCGATTTCCGCGATAGCATCGTCGGTAAATGTTAGCTCAATGCCTTCTGTTGCCAGCAAGGCTTGGTACTGCTTGATGAGCGCATTTTCTGGCAGAGTCAGAATCTGCACAAAATCGTTTTCCGAAAGTGAATGGAGCTCAACGCGGATCGGGAATCGGCCTTGTAGCTCAGGGATGAGGTCGGACGGCTTGCTCACGTGAAATGCACCCGAGGCGATGAACAGGACGTGATCGGTGCGCAGCGGTCCGTACTTGGTGTTGACCGTCGAACCTTCGACGATTGGCAGCAGATCACGCTGCACACCCTCCCGGGAAACATCGGGTCCGCTCGACTGTCCACGCGAGGCGATCTTGTCAATTTCATCAATGAACACAATCCCCATCGTTTCAGCGCGCGTGATCGCTTCGCGAACAACAGCATCCATGTCAATGAGCTTTTCGGCTTCTTCTTCCTCAAACAGTGCGCGGGCTTGCGCGACGGTTACTTTGCGCCGCTTGGTGGTTTTGGGCATAAAGCGCCCGAGCATGTCCTGAATGTTGATGCCAAGGTCATCAAGACCAATGGGACCCATCACCTGGACGGCAGGCATTTGCGGAGTACTCACCTCGATTTCGATAAGTTGATCGTCAAGCTCACCTGTGCTGAGCCGGTATCGCATCTGCGCGCGGCGTTCGCTGTAGCGCTCCATCTCTGCCGACGATCCCAATTCAAAGGAAACACCGCTTGCCGGCGGTGGAACCAAAATGTTGAGCAGCCGTTCTTCTGCTGCGGCAGCAGCCTCGCGACGCTTCTCAGCAGTTTTCTCCTGGCGGACAAGCGCCACAGCCGTTTCAGCCAAATCGCGAATCATACTTTCAACGTCGCGCCCAACGTAGCCAACCTCGGTGAATTTGGTTGCCTCGACTTTGACAAACGGTGCCCCAGCTAAACGCGCCAACCGACGTGCCAGTTCGGTTTTCCCGACACCAGTCGGACCGATCAAGATGATGTTGTTCGGCACGATCTCGTCGCGCAAACTACCCTCGACGTTCTGCCGACGCCAGCGATTCCGTAGCGCAATTGCCAAGGCACGCTTGGCTTGGTGTTGACCGATGATGTATTTGTCGAGCTCGGCAACAATCTGCCGCGGAGTGAGAACTGATGAGTGTGGTGCTGTCATCAAAGCTCTTCGATGGTGAAATGATCGTTGGTAAAGACGCAGATTTCCGCCGCGATCCGAAGTGATTCTTCGACGACGCGGCGTGCCTCCAGCGATGTATGACGAATAAGTGCGCGTGCTGCTGCAAGGGCAAAATTTCCTCCGGAGCCAATGGCGACAACATTATCATCGGGCACAATGACGTCGCCATTGCCGCTGATGAGAACTAATTCCGAAGCTGTAGCGGCAACCAGCATCGCCTCCAGCCGCCGTAGGTAACGGTCGGTGCGCCACGCTTTCGCCAGCTCAACCGCACTGCGTGCTAAATTCCCGCGGTGTGCATTAAGCTGCTCTTCAAACCGCTCCAGCAGGGTAAATGCATCAGCGGTTGCACCGGCAAATCCTGCCAATACGGTATCGTTGTAGAGTCGCCGCACCTTCCGTGCCGTGCGTTTGAGGACTGTTGTATCGAGCGAGACTTGTCCATCGCTACCGATACACGCTTTACCATCGCGAACAACCGCGACAACCGTCGTTCCATACGGAACCGAAGACCGATGTTTCACTGATTCCACCGTCGAAAAAGTACAACAAACAACGGAAGCGAAAGTGCCGTCAATCCTGCAAGCATACATGCAGCGTAGATTTCCGCATGCAACCACGACTCGACTGCCCGCCACAAAAACGACAGGGTGAATATGCCGACAGCCGTTGTCAGCGCAGGCTTACTCCAGAGTACGCGTTTGCGCCAGAGAACGCTCAGCACTGCGACCAGTGCGCCACCTCCTAACCCACCCAAAAGCGACATCGGCGAATGGCGCGGACCGAGATAGTATGCCAGCACGCCAACTGCGGCAAGAGTGCCTGCATAGCCCAGCAAAACGCGATGCAGAACCGTTGAGTTCATGGCTGTGTGGGCACAATCTGTCCATCGCGCAGAGTGATGACCCGACTAGCATGGTTTGCCACCTCCTGGCTATGGGTCGCCACAAGCACCGTCAGGTCATAGTCAGCACGGAGCGCAGCAAGAAGCTCCAGCATCTGCACCGTATTGGCTGAGTCGAGATTGCCTGTGGGTTCATCAGCCAGTAAGATTGCCGGGCGAATCACTAACGCTCGCGCTAATGCAACGCGCTGCTGTTCACCACCGGACAGTTCTGTTGGCGTGTGCGCTGTGCGATGACTAAGCCCAACGGCATCGAGCATTGCACGGGCTGCGTTCTCGGCAGCATGACGACGTTCACCGCGCAGCAACAACGGCAGCATGACGTTCTCCAGTGCAGTAAACTCGGGCAAGAGATGGTGAAATTGAAACACAAAACCAATCCCATACGAGCGTAGCCAGACCCGTCCGGCTTCATCGAGCGATGATAGCTGCCTTATCTTTCCGTTGATCAAGTAAAAAACCTCGCCACGGTCGGGCGTGTCCAGTCCACCCAGGATATGCAGGAGCGTACTTTTGCCCGCTCCCGATGGACCGACAAGCGCAATGTACTCGCCACGCTCGATGCGCAACGAGATACCACGCAGAACGACAGTATCGTTGGTTGAGCGAAGTGAGTATGCCTTATGGAGGTTCTCTGCCGATAGAATCGTCAATGCTGCACGTGTAATGTTGCTGACAAAATTACCGCATCTTGATGAGCGATGAACGCGACGTCACTGCTTGGACATTGTGCCGAAGTGCTCGGGCAGATCATCCGGTCGCGCTCAACACCCGCCGACGCATTGGTTAGCTCGTACACACGGCAGCGAAAGTATCTGGGTGCAAAAGAGCGCCGTGCACTTTCGGAAATCACGTTTGCGACGCTGCGCACTCTCAACACCGCCGAGCACATCCTGGGCATGCTGGTGGAGCAGCACCGGCTGCCGATGCCACCAAAGCCCGTTGCCGCAATTATGGGTGCAATTGCAGCAGTTGCACCGCACTGGGCAAACTTTGATGCTGCGGCACTTTTGAATGCAGCAAGCGGGAATCAAACTGATCCAGCCGAGGCACTATCGCTACTCTACCACCAAACAACGACCGCAACACTCCCAGAGACCTGGCAGCATCAGCTCATGGACATGCTGAGCCAGATAGACGCTGCTAAAGACCGTCCCGAATCTCTTGCATGGAAAGCGTGCCTGCCTGTGTGGATAGTCGAGCATTTAGCCGAGCACAGCCTATCATACGCTGAGATTGTTCAGCTTGGGCGAGCCTTGATTCATCCGGCGCCTGTCGTGCTTCGCGCTGCCTCGCCCGCAATGGAACGAGATGCACTTCTGGAGGCTCTCCGGTGTGAGGACATCCCAGCGCGTCCAACACTCTATTCACCCGACGGCATCGTGCTGGAGCAGCGCGTGCAGCTTCTTGACCACAGACTCTATCGCAATGGATTCATCGAGATTCAGGATGAAGGCAGTCAGCTTGTTGGCTACGCCCTGAACCCTGAGCCCGGCTGGCGTATTCTCGATGTCTGTGCAGGCGCAGGAGGTAAGACACTCCACCTTGCCCGAATTCTGAACGACAGCGGTCGCATCATCGCCTCTGATAGCGATCCCGCTCGTTTGCGGAACCTTCGGCGTCGGTTGAGCCGGCATCGCTTTCGATCAATCCAGATCGAAATGCTGGCTCGCGTATCCACCGCGACACGGCGTGCTCTTCAGGGTTCGTTCGATGCAGTCTTAGTGGACGCACCCTGCAGCGGGACGGGTACACTCCGCCGTGCACCCGAAATCAAATGGCGCATTCAACCGTGGCAGCTCGAACGCATCATCGCAAAACAGGAGCAGATACTTCGCACCTACGCGCCGTACGTGCGATCGGGTGGTGTGCTCCTCTATGCGACGTGTTCACTCTTGCCGGGTGAAAACGAAAAGGTGATCGAGCGATTTGTTGACCAGCATCCCGACTTTGAGCCCGACGAGATTGCACCCTCTTTTGCACGGTGGAAAATTCCTCTCCCGCTCTCGGAGGCGCAATGGTACGTGCAGCTCTTGCCACACCGTCACAACACCGACGGCTTTTTCATCGCACGCTTACGACGTCGGTAACCCACTCAACGCCGCTACAAGCAGGACACCACCGGCAACGAGTGCGCACCGCAGCACAAACGCAACACCACTGCCAATAGCAACGATGCTCCACCGCTCAGAGGCAAGCAGGACCCGCATCATCACCAGTGCATACACCAGTCCACTCAGCTCAATTTTTGAGGCAATTGAAAACAACCGAATATCTGCATGTACCGGATCAAGGAATGCGCCCAGTGATGGAACCACACGCGCAGAACCTGCCAGTAGCTGCATGCAAACACTCAACACCCCAACAAGACTGCTGACCGGCAATGGCAATACTGCTGCCGTTGCAATCGCGCCGACCGACACCGGCTGCCGAATAACCAACCGCACCACGACCAGACCAACCAGACCCCACAGCAGCAGTGAACTTACCGTCCCAACAAACAGCGATGAGCTGAACACGCCCAGTGCAGAAAATGTCGGTGCTGCCGGCGGTTGATACCCCATGCGCTCAGCAACGAGTGCATTGAGCGCGGCGTACTGCTCACGAAGCACCATGCTCGACCAACCGATCCAGCTTGCCGCTGTGTCCAGCAGTGCTGCTGTTAGCGCCGCTGCAAAGACCAGTTGCACCCGAGCTGTTGCCGTACAGTGCTGCAACGGGATAAACTGCCCACGCCATGCAGCACGCACCCACTCTGTCCAGCGGCTACACTCCACCATTGGCATCATCGGGTGGTGTCATAAACTGGTCGCGGTCATACGACCGACTCTGCAGAAGCAGATTGTAGCTGCGGCATTCAAACAGAAAACGCTCTGCAAGCACGCGCGAAAACGGTGATTGTTCATCACGCATGCGCTCAGGATGCCACTGGACTGCGAGCAGAAAACCGCGCTCATCGGGCGTGCTCGATTCAACCGCTTCGATGATGCCATCGGGCGATGTTGCCGCCAGACGAAGTCCCGACCCAAGCCGCTCAATTGCCTGGTGATGCGCGCTGTTAACCGTGCCTTCCCAGCAACGCAGCAATTTTCCGAGTGTGGTTCCCGCTTCGACTGTGATCGAATGCTCGCTATCGTGATTGCCAGACTTAGTGTGCTGAATCGTTGTGTTCCGCTCGGTCGGCACATCCACAATCAAACTACCGCCGAATGCGACGTTGATAATCTGCGCGCCTCGGCAGATGCCAAGCACGGGCATTCTGTATTGCTGCGCCAGGCGTAAAAGTTCAAACTCAAAATCATCGCGCTGGCTGTCAATGGGACCGCAAACGGACCGCCGATCGCCTGCTCCGTAGTGTGTGGGATCAATGTCGCTCCCACCGGTAAAAACAATACCAGCGCAGTCCTGCAACTCCTGACGTGCACGGTCAAGATGGTAACCATCGCGCGCAAGGTCCACTATTTCGACATTTCGATCATGCTGGCGAAGCCAGTTGGCGTAGTAGGCGTACTTTTGACCTCCACTACCTTTCGAGAGCGCAATTTTCATGGCATACGGGTCGAAAGAAGGTTGAACACTATGCTTTTGAGCAATCGCCAGTCAGCAGGTGGAAAGTCCAGCGACATTTGAGCAACCGCAACGACGCACCCCGCGCGCTCGAATTGTTCTGCATACGGACGTAGCTTGACAGCATCTTTTTCTGTGACGGCGATCAGCCGTGTTGATCGAGCTGCAGCCAGAATGCGCTCGACATCTCTGGAGCGGTACCAGTGGTGATCGCGCCAGTGAAGCACATGCTGTACCGACAGCCCTGCCTCATCGTGGAGAAGCTGCCGAAATCCTTCCGGTTTAGCAATAGCGCAGACTGCCAACACAGCCCCTTGCGGCGCTTCGATTGGTTCGCCATGAAGCGAGCACCATCGAGCAATCCTGCGCTTTCCTTCGATGACATTCGCTCCGCAGCGTGCATGGTGTTCCAATGCCGATCGGTTCACACCAACGCAACACAAAACATGTGCGCGGTGCAAACTTTCTGGTGATTCGCGAAGTGTGCCAGCTGGCACAAGCGCATTGGCTGGATCAAGCGTTGCGGCATCAACCATCACAACGTCGAGGTTACGGTGGAGCTGGCGATGCTGAAAACCATCGTCGAGAACGACGAGCTGAGCGCCAAACTGCCGGCAGGCACGCTGCGCTCCGTCATACCGTCGCCGTGCTGCAATGACGACTGCATCCGGCAGACGCTCAGCGATGATTGCCAGTTCATCGCCACTTGCTGTAACCGGTGCGCGATTACCCTGTCCATCGGATACAACGATGACGCCGCGCCCCTTTCTTCGATAGCCACGACTGATAACAGCAAGCCGCACGTTCTGTTTTTGCAGCATCTGCGCCAGTGCAATGACCATCGGTGTTTTTCCTGTTCCGCCGGTTGTAATGTTGCCGACGCTGATAACAGGTACGGGCAGTCGCTCGACGCCCCAGCCACGGTCGTAGCACCAGTTGCGCCAACCAATGATGGAGCCGTAGAGCCTACTGATCGGTCGGAGCATAGCGCGACTCCACGTCGGCACAAACTCTGGCAATACCTTCATCATCGAGAGCGGCAGGGATTGTCATCGCTGGCGAGAGGGACACCTCGACGCTTGCAAACGGCAATGGCACCATGAACCGATCCCACGAGCGCTGGAAACGCCACGCCCAACGGCATCGAACCTGGCACCAGTAGAGTGGCACCTGTGCGTGCTGAGCGCAGACAATGGCACCGCGTTTTGCTTTTCCTCGTGGACCGCGAGGACCATCCGGTGTGATCAGGATTAGTTTGCCGCTGCGTGCATACTCAATCAGTTGCGCGAGCGCCGACTTTCCATCCCGCGATGAAGACCCTCTGACAAGCTGGTATCGCCACCGCATGAGCAGCGCTGCCAGCATCTCGCCATCGCGGCTTGGACTGACAAGCGCAATTGCATCTCGACCAGCAAACAAGCGCCACACCGGTAGCATCACGCCGTGCCAGAATGCAACGACACCGCCAGACGGAATATCTCCGTCCACACGTATCCGCCAGGTCCGCGCAATCACGGAAAGCACAACTGCCGCGATTGTGGCTTTCATCGCCTTCCCAGCAGCGTGAGCATACGGTCTGCGATACGCTGACTGACGCCACTGCTTCCAAGGTGCAACCGAAGGCGGCGTGCTTCGTCACGCTGGCGATGTTGCTCGTCCGGATGCGCAATGAGATATTCCACCTGCTCTTCGATACGCCGAACGTTGTTTGTCCACTGCACCACTTCGGGTACAATCTGCCGACCCGCAATGATGTTCGGCAATGCAACATAGGGAATGCGAATGAGCGAACGAGCAATTAGGTAAGTCCCGATCGAAGCGCGATAGACCACAACCTCGGCTGCACCTGCCAGCATCGCTTCCAGCGAGGAGGTTCCTGCCTTGACGACGGCAAGACCAGCATTGAGAAGTAACTGCTCAACATTCGGTGTGAACCGCACCGACTCTGGTACGGCGATTTCTGGCGGTTGCTCGCATGCAACGGCAAACTCAAGCTGTTGGTGTCGGCGTCGGAGACGATCTGCAACGCGGAGAAAAAGCGATAAGTGAAGGTTACGTTCGTGCTGGCGAGTTCCGGGCAACAGTGCAATCAAGTTCGGCTGTTTTTCCACTGATGGTTCGTGCATGTAAGCAGGGTTATCAAGGAATGGGTGACCGTACCATTCCGCTTCGATACCAGCACGACGGAAAAAATCAACCTCAAACGGAAAGACGACAAACAACCGATCCACTGCTTCGGCAAGGCGTCGTGCGCGCCAGCGACCCCACGCCCAGAGCTGCGGTGCAATGTACCAAAATACCGGTGTTCCGCAGGCACGCAGACGACGCGCCAGAGGAAGGTTGAATCCGGGATAATCCACTGGAATGAAGGCATCGTAGCGTTCTGCCAGGCAGTGGTTGAGTGTTGACTCGAACGCCGCTCGGAGTATTCGGTAGCGCCGCAGCACCTCCCAGAAACCGCTGACATTCATCGTGGCAAACGGCAGGATTGACCGCAAGCCAACTGCTTCCATCGCCGGACCGCCAAGACCGACGAATTCAACGTCTGGCTCGCGTTGCCGGATCGCCTGCATCAGTCGCGCTGCGTGCGCATCACCGCTTCGATCGCCAGCAACGATAAAGATTCGCATGCCCATGTTCCTCAGAGCAAGGGTGGCTCTGGTGATTCAAGCGGCTCGATAAGAGTGCGGTCATCGTTGCTGACTCGCCCGACGCGATGTGACACCGGATAGAATCGCCACCGCGGTGGCGAGGCGGTGAGTATCATTGCCAAAACGTCCTCGGCATTAGCATCGGTGGTGAGCCAACTGTCGAGCAGATCATGCGGTACAACAACCGGTACACGGTGGTGAAGGGCGGCAAGATCGCCCTCGGCAGCTCGCGTGAGAATGGCGCAACGGTTGACAGCAACACCACTGTCGGTATCAAACTCCGAGTGCACGACCCCAGCAAATCCAATGAGCGGCGTTTCTTCGGCGACGATAAAGAACGGTTGGCGCCGGTGGTGCTGCGACCATTCATAAAAGCCACTGGCAGGAACTATGCATCGCCCCTGCTGGAGCAGTCGGCGGAAGTGTGGTTTTTGGCATGCTGTCTCGCTCCGAATGTTGATGAGCAATCCGCCATCGCTTCGACGAATGCCCCAGATGCTCCGCTTTGCTCTGATACCCTGCTCAGCAGCAGCAACAATCAAAACCTGCTGGCTGGGAGCAATGTTGTAGCGTAGCGAGTGGTGAGCGACATCAACACCGAAGCATTGGTGCAATTCCTCTGCCGAGGCAGCAAGAGCAAAGCGACCGCACATACGTAAAGCGCCGGGGGCGCTATTGGTTCATGATTTCGTCTTCTTTGCGTTTGGCGATCTCGTCAACTTCCTTGATGAAGCGGTCGGTGTAGCGCTGGACTTCATCTTCGGCGCGGCGGCGTTCGTCTTCCGAGAAGCCTTCTTCTTTCTCGGCTTTTTTGAGATGTTCCAGTGCATCGCGTCGCACCTGGCGGATAGCAATTTTTGCTTCTTCAGCCATCTTCCAGCAGCTTTTGACAATTTCCTTGCGGCGTTCCTCGGTCAGCGGTGGAATGGGTATGCGAATTACCGCGCCGTCGTTGGTAGGGTTGAGTCCTAAATCGCTCGCTTTGATCGCTTTCTCGATGTCAGCAAGCAGCGAGCGTTCCCAGGGCTGAATCACGATCAAGCGTGGCTCCGGAATCGAGATACTACCCACCTGTTGAAGCGGTGTTGGTGTGCCGTAGTAGTTGACTCTGATGCCGTCGAGCATCGCAACGGAAGCACGTCCGGTGCGAACACGGGCAAGCTGGTGCTGCAAATGCTCAACAGCCTTGGTCATGCGTTGCTGTGCGTCGCTCAGAATCGCAGAGATTGGCATAGTCGTACAAAAGTTGGTGAAACACCTCAACAGGAGCAAAACTACTGCTCTGCCGATGCGCCCACGTCGTTGGCAACCGTCGTTGCAATGGGTTCTCCCAGAACAAGCCGGCGAAGGTTTCCGGGAGTCTGAGCATCGAAAACTAAGATGGGAAGGTTGTTTTCCTGGCAGAGTGTAATCGCCGTCAAGTCCATGACTTTGAGATCGCGCTCGAGCACCTCGCGATAGGTAAGCCGATCGAAGCGTCGGGCAGTGGGAACGCGTTCAGGGTCAGCATCGTAGATTCCATCAACGCGCGTACCTTTGATGATGCACTCGGCTTCAATCTCGATTGCTCGGAGAGCAGCCGCAGTATCGGTTGTAAAGTAGGGATTGCCCGTACCGGCACCGAAGATGACAACGCGACCTTTTTCCAGGTGACGGATAGCACGGCGACGGATAAAGGGCTCGGCAATTTGCGCCATATGAATAGCTGTCTGCAGTCGGGTTTGCAAACCAAGCGCTTCGAGTGCGTTCTGCAGACCGAGTGCATTGATAACCGTTGCGAGCATACCCATGTAGTCGGCAGAGACTTTGTCTATTCCAGCAGCAGCAGCTTGCGAACCGCGGAAGATATTGCCCCCGCCGATAACGATACCGACCTGGACACCAAGAGCATGAACCTCGGCAATATCGCGGGCAAATTGCCGAAGCATTGCCGGATCAATGCCGCAGCTTTGAGTCCCCATCAGGGATTCGCCGCTGAGCTTGAGTAAAATTCGGCGATACTTCGGTGTCTCCATTGCCAGGGTTGCTGCGGTGAGTTATGCCGACTCGCCCAACGCATACCGACGGAAGCCCGTAATCCGAACACCCTCGCCGATGGTTTTGACAACCTCGCCAACGGTCTTGCTGTCATCTTTGACGAAGGTTTGTTCGAGCAGGCATTGTTCCTGGAAAAATTTTTCCAGTCGTCCTTGCGCGATGCGTTCGGCTATTTCGGGCTTTTTGCCTTCGTTGATTGCTTGTTCTTTGCTGATCTCGAGTTCTTTGGCAATCGTCTGGGGCGGCACGTCTTCCCGCGAGACATACTGCGGATTCATCGCCGCAATTTGCATGGCAATATCGCGCAGCACAGGATGGTCTGGTGGGACATCCGCACTGGCTTCCAGCACGACCGAGAGCCGATTACCGAAGTGGTTATAAACCGTCAGAACACCGCTGGTGCTCAAATACTCTGCCCGTCGTAGTTCGATTCGTTCGTTGAATTTGGCGAGCACTTCATCGCGAAGATTGCCGAGAGTTTTCTCTCCCAGCGAGACGTTCCAGAGCGCTTCGCCATCGGTAGCACCCGTTGTGAGCACGGCATTGGCGATCGCGTGCGCAAAGGCAACGAACTCTTCGTTGCGAGCTACAAAATCTGTTTCGCAATTGAGCTCGATGATAGCCGCACGCTTGCCGTCGGGGCTGGTCGCTGCCCAGACGACGCCTTCTTTGGCGACGCGGTCGGCACGTTTTGCAGCAGAGGCAGCACCTTTTTTGCGGAGGTATTCAATTGCGCCATCCATATCGCCACCGGATTCTTCGAGCGCTTTTTTGCAGTCAGCCATCCCCGCGCCGGTCTTTTCGCGGAGTTGCTTGATCATGTCAACTGAAATCATGGTCGCAGTATCGGTTGATGGTGGACTAAAAATTATTCGTCGCTGGATTCGCCAGAGCTGGTCGTGTCTGGTTGATTTTGCTGCCGTCCGGGTGTGCGACGGCGTTGGCGAAGCCGACGGCGTGGTTGTTGCTCTGCCTCGGCAGGTGCACCTTCTTTGGCATCTCGCTCACCAGCGGCTGCTAAGTCTGCGGCACGAGTTTTAGCGATCTGCCTGCCTTCGATGATTGCTTCGCTGATCGTATTGGCTATCAGCTCGATCGTCTTGATCGAGTCGTCGTTGGCTGGGATTGGATAATCCACCTGCTCGGGATCGCTGTTGGTGTCGACAATGCCAATAACCGGAATGCCGAGGATGTGTGCTTCCTTGATGGCAATGTCTTCCTTTTTGATGTCCACGACAAAGAGCATTCCGGGCAGACGTGTCATATCCTCGATTCCGCCGAAGACAAGCCGCAAGCGATCACGTTCACGGCTTAGCAGGAGTCGTTCTTTTTTGGTGAGTTTATCGAAGGTGCCATCGGCTTCCATTTTGTCAATGGTCGCCAGTCGTTTGATACTGCGGCGGATGGTCGAAAAGTTGGTGAGCATTCCACCGAGCCAGCGCTCAACGACATACGGCATGCCGCAACGTTGTGCTGCTGCTTTGATGGCTTCTTTGGCTTGGGGTTTTGTGCCCACAAACAGAACAATCTTGCCTTCAGAGGCTGCATCGAGTGCAGCTTTACGGGCGAGGTCAAGCAGCACAACCGTTTTCCGAAGGTCAATGATGTGGATGCCCTCGCGTTCACCGTAAATGAACAGGCGCATCTTCGGATTCCACCGGCGGCGGAGATGACCAAAATGCGCGCCGGCTTCGAGGAGTTGTTCGATGGATATCATAGAGCAAAAAAAACGGTGTTGAACATCTGCTCTGTTCACATGCCACGCCCCATTCCTGGTCCGTCCAGGAACACACCACGCGTGGAATTCCAGAGCATGGTAACGGTGGGCAGCGCTGGTGCTGCCAAAAGATTAGCGCTTTGAGAACTGGAAGCGTTTTCGCGCTTTTTTCTGTCCGTACTTTTTCCGTTCGACCATTCGCGGGTCGCGCGTGAGCAAGCCGTGCTGCCGGAGAATGCTGCGGAAATTGGCATCGTATTCGACCAGTGCACGCGCTAAGCCATGGCTGAGTGCACCGGCTTGTCCGCTTTTTCCACCGCCATCGGCAAGGACAACAACATCGAATTTCCCCTCGGTCTGCGTCACGTGCAACGGCTTGAGCGCTGTCAAACGCGTGGTGACGACGGGGAAATACTCTTCAAATGGTTGACCGTTGACGGTGATGGTACCATTTCCGGGGCGAATGCGTACGCGCGCTGTTGCCTCTTTTCGCCGTCCGGTTCCAAGGAAATCTTTCATGCTTCTTTGTGTTGTATGGGACTATGAGTCAACACTACGACGAAAGCCGATACTGTTCCGGTTGCTGGGCTTGGTGCGGATGAGACTGACCCGCATAGACTTTCAATTTGAGTCGCATACGACGCCCAAGCCGATTTTTGGGGAGCATTCCATAGACCGCATGCTCGATGACCTTCGCCGGATTCCGGCTGATGAGTTCTTTGAAGGACTCGAATCGTTCGCCACCAGGATAACCGGTGTAGCGGAAATATTCTTTCTGCTCGGCACGCTTGCCCTTGAGCTGGACTTTCTCGGCATTGATGACGATAACGTAATCGCCACAGTCAACATGCGGTGTAAATGCCGGCTTATGTTTGCCCCGGATGAGCGCAGCAACACGCGAGGCAAGTCGTCCAAGCGTTTGACCACTGGCATCAACGACCCACCAGCGACGCTCGATTTGGTCCGCCCGCGCCGAGCGCGTAATCAGATCAGTCGGTTTCACTATCTGTGCTCGAATTGATAAACAATCTCAGTTTCAAGGCTGCAAAAATACTGTTCGAGGCGGATACTTCGGCATCGCAGAGAAAAAATGCGCCGTCCGACTCCTCTCACGCCCTACTATGAACGCATGGAAAAGTACGTGTTCTTGATGAACTCATCCTGGAAAACATCATCGGGGACTGACTCGGCAGTAGCTGCCCGGAAGTGCTCTTCCCAAACGGCAGCGCCACAGCGACGGAGTTCTTCTGCTGCCAGATGTGCGGCTCGGCGCTGTCGCTCAATCATTCGTTCTAATTCGGCTCGATGCTGGGCTATCCACTCGTCGCTGTCCAGATATGGTGCGAGCGTAAACGGTTCTTGCGCACGGATTCGGTCAATGCGCCGCAACTCGTACTCAAGCCGATAGAGCAATCGCCGATGCAGGACTGCAAGAAGCTCAACCGTTTCCGCTCTGTCGGTGCGATACTGCGCGTCAATACAGACGATGCCATGGACGGTGCGGAGACGATCAAGGTCACCGCGGCTGTATGCGTCTTGAACGATACCCCAGAAGCGCTCAAATAGTCCTGCATCACCATCGCGGTCAGGATGTAGCCGTTTGACCAGGTCCCGGTAGAGTTGCGCGCAGAGCCTGGCGCGTTCTGGGAAGGTTGTCACTGCCGGAGACGAGGCTGGTTGAGCCCGACTACCTGCTTCGGTCTGCTGGCGATAGTGACGGTGCTGACGCTCAACCAACTGGCAAATTCGCCGCAGCAGGTCGTCGGTAATGGTTTCACCGCGACGAACGTACATGTGCACAATTTCGCAGACGCGCTGAACCTGCGCTGCCTTGAGTGTTTCCACCTGCACGGTTCGCTCCAGCTCCCCGAACAGCTCCGCATACCGATTCAATAGGCGTGGGCGCTCTTCCACGACAAGTTGATACCAGCGAAAGAGAACATCTCGCAACTGCCGCTGCAACTGCTCGATTGCTTGCCGGTAAAATTGGACCGCCGGATGAAGGATCAGTGCTGTTTGGCTCATCAGACGAGCACGCATTGGTGGAACACCCGTGCTGATCGGTGTGCAGCACGCGGCGATTCGACGCTCCTGCGCCAGACGTTCACCGAACGACGAGCAAACTTACGGTGCGCGTTTGCGACGGACCGATAATGGCAATGCGATATGCCCCACTCCCGTATGCTGCCACAGATAATGGGACCTGCTGGACTCCACGCTGAAATACACCCTGATAGAGCACTGCAGCATCGCCGCGTGCCAGACTTTGTAATTCGATCCGATACGTGCCCGCTTCGATGGCAGCAAACACCAACAGCGTTTCATCGCGTGCTGGATTGGGTAATGCGAAAGCCTCAATCTGTTCGGTAAACGTTGGCACGCGCTGCTGCTGAACCAAGCAGAGACTATCAACAACAATTTCTCCATTCTCGACTCGCTCGAGCACAAATGCCTGGACTGCACGTTCCCAGACTATGCCGGCAGGTGCCAGCAGACGCACTTCCTCCTGCTGCTGGTGCGATGCAAGAAGTTGCAGCGGCACTTTTCCAACAGTGTCGCTTTGTCCGAAGGTCAAGCCTACGGAGATTGTGTCCCACCCCGTCCAGCGCGGATGGTCTGCATAGATGCTGCGATCACCGGCAATTGCAACCGATGGCGGCAATATTAACCGGCACCATGCCTGGAATTCCGAGTGCTCAAAGTAAGGCACGTGGTACTGGCGATCAAGCAGAATCGGGAGCTCAACAGTATCCCCGACAACGCCACGGCAGCTCCCCAGTCGCAAGCCAAATGGGTACCGAACAACGGTCGAGATGCTATCGCTGGCTATCGCTGTTCGCTCCATACGCCACAGGCTCAGCACACCACCCACCGTTGCAACAAAGAATGTATCGCTCATCGGATGGCACCCAATGGCTACTATTGCGTCGCCAACGGTTACGGGCTGATGAACCTCATCACCACTGGCAACACTCCACTGATAGATTCGTCCGGTGCGATCTCCGGCAAGCAGCCGGCTACCATCGCTGCTGAATGCTAGTGCCCGGCTGACGCTGCCGTGCTCAACAAAAACATGGGCAGAACGCCAGTTGGCATAGTCCCACAGTCGAATGGTCTGATCCTCACCAGCGGAGGCTAAAAATTTCCCGCTGGGCGAGAACACCAATGCGACGATACGCGCAGCATTTGTCCAGTTATTCCCATGCCCGAGGAGATAGATTCGCTCGGTACTGCTGTCAAGGTTATTCCACGGCTCGATGATGATGACACCATCGGCACCCGCATGAGCAATCAGACTGCCATCGGGATGAAAGGCTACTGCACTCACGTCGCCGAGTGCCTGAGACAAGACGCTGCCAAGCAGACGCCGCTGGGCAATGTTCCATATGCGAACAAAGCCATCTGCATAACCGGCTGCAACGATCGGCAGGGTTGGATGCGCTGCAAGGGCAACAATTGGTGCTGCGATCTCATCGCCAAACGGTGGCTGTGCCTCCCCGCTCTGAATCGAAACAACGCTCAACTGCGCTCCCTCGGCAACAATGACTGAATCCGGCGCATTCGGATACCGACACAGTAAGGCAGGTTCACGCACACCGCGAAGCTCAACACCGGCTGCAGACGTACCCTCCATGCTGCAGAGTATGCGCTGGCGAACGAGTGCAACGACGCGACCAGGACCGTCCCACCACGCATCCAGCGCTGTATCAGGGAGCTGTACGCTAAGAATCTGCTCAGGTGTTGACGCTGTGACAAGCTGCGTCTTGACAAGCACCGGTACGGTATCGAGTCGTGGGACGACCCACTCAACGCTATTGGTCGAAAGTGCTGTTGCAATAGGCTGCCAGACTTGCCCGCGGTTTGTTGAGTAGAGGACGTCGGTTGTTAGCTGTGTGGCATGCTCCCACTCAATCCGCACCACTCGCCCTGGATAGAGCACCTGTCCCGATCCAGGCGATAGAATCCGGATTTGCGCAAACAGGCTTACGCTGACCGACAGCAAAACAAGCAGTGCTGGCACAGCAATTACGTTCCGCATGGCAAAACATTCCACTGGTGTTATCGGCAATTCCACAAAAAACTGAGTGGAAACGCGCTACGGTGTCATGTGACGGGCTACACGAGAAGCCACAATCATTTCGCTGAGTGCGCAAAGCAACGCCGCCCCGACAAGCCATGGCCATAACTCAGCACGCTGGCGCTGCCGACCCACTACTGCACCGATCGCAGTATCCGGCTCTGCACGTTCCACATCCCGCTTCCCAATCCGCTGCGAAATATACGACACTGCCTGATCGGGTGCCGTAAACGTTAGCTGTGCCTCAGGTGCTGGGGGGTTAATGGCAATAGCAGCAATAGGCTCTGTGGTCTGTGGTGGCGTAATGACCATACACCCGGGCAGGAGTGGGCGACCTAAATCTACGATTGCACTGCCACTGAACCGCACCGCCGCGACAACAGACTCTGTTCCAGATGCATCACGGACCTTAAACACATCGTTCATTGCATACCGCTGAGGAAGCTCCACCCGGCAACGCTGCCCAACGGTGTAATCGGCACCAACGGATTCCTTTGCTGCCAGGTAAAAAACCGATCGCGCGACAAAAACGGGAAAAAGTCCCGACGTCGGGAATGCACTCCACTCAAAGGTGGGGGGCACTGCGCAGTAGATCACGCGCCCATTGCCGACGACATGTTCACTTGCAAATGCAGTGCCACCGTCGAAGCTGATGAGCTGAACGCCGCTTGTGCTTGCTAATGCTTGTTCGATTGCTGGTGATTCGAGTGTCGTAATTGCTCCGCGTTCGGCTCGAAAAACCCCGGAAAACAGCGGATGCTGCTCATCTGCACTGCGCAGATCGTACGTCGCATTTTTTCTCGGCGGCAGCGCGACCAGCGAACCGATACCGAATTCACGCGCAAAACGTTGTTGCTCGGCAATCGGTACCATTGCGCTTGCAAACATCAGCACATTGCCTCTGCCGGCGTTCAGATAAGCACGCACCTGCTCGGTCCCGCTCGCTGTCAGTGGTTCGGTTAGGATCACCACGTCGTAATCGTCGAGCGCGAGTCCGGCTAAGCTCGTCGCTTCGACAACGCGGACCTGCGGCGATTGGCGTTGACCTATTGCTGCGATGGCAGCCTCCAGATAGAGCGTCGTCGCTTTCGAACCAACGACGAGCACCCGCGGCATTGGCGGCACAATCACTGCAAACACGCGGCTGTTGTTGCTCTCGCATGCATCCGGCTCCACTTCGACGCTGCCGGCAATAAATCCACTGGTCAGCGGTGCTGCCGCGCTCATCGAGAGCACCCGAACCTGCCCTGCCGGAAGATCGAACGTGCGTTGTGCAACCTGCTGCCCGTTGAAACGCATGCGCACGACGGCACCGACTGCATCGCGCGGTGCATTATTCCGAATCCGCAGCATCACCTCGATCGGTTTGCCAGGCTCAATAACACGAGTGACGACACCAACCGAATCAACGCCGAGATCGGGTTGCCCAAGAGTTGTACCATCGCTGACAGGCATGACGATAACTCGCTCGACCGATGCCGGCTGAACCACCGAATCCTGCCAGCGGAACATGTTCGTTTGGAAATCGCTGATAATGTACAGCTCGCGGTGAGGGTTCTGCGATGACTCAAGCGTCGCGCGTGCTACCTCGAGCATCTGGTCGAGCGGAACGGACCCATAGGCAACAGGCAGCGACTCCAGCTCATCGCGAACTGCGCCAATTGCTGTTGTCAACTCAACCCGCTTTCCTTGAAGCACTGCCGTGGTGGTCACCAGCGCAACTTCATCACCGCTTTTGAGCGCACCGAGAATTTGGTTCGCCTGCCGAACTGCCCAGCGAAAGCGATTGCCACGGCTGTCGCGTGTGTCCATACTCGGCGAATTATCCAGCACGATGACAACACTGCTCCGAACCTGGGTGCCAAGCACCGGCAGCGAGGTTGGAAGGACCGGGCGGGCAAAGGCGAGCACAGCAAAGACAACCAGCAGAGTCCGCAACACCAACAGCAGCCACTGCTGAAGCTTCAACCGGCGAACGTGAGAACGCTGCAGCTCCTGCAAAAAACGGAGCGTGCTGAACTCAATCGTTCGAAGTTTCCGCAAATTCAACAAGTGCAACAGAATCGGGATCGCTGCCGCGACAAGCCCGATGAGCATCAGCGGATTGAAAAACTGCATGGCGGTCTGGGGTGGTGACTCGTCCAAAGTTACGGTGTCGCAGGGCGCACAAACGGACGATGCAGTGCTTTCGTGTTCTCGTGCCTCGACTCCAGCAGCATCGCATACGCCGTAGTTTTGCACCGATTATTTGACTGCACGCACAGTACATGAAAATCGGTTCGCTTCAGATCGAACAGGGTGTGCTCCTTGCTCCGATGGAAGACGTCAGCGATTCACCCTTCCGGCGGCTGTGTCGTCGCTACGGTGCAGACATAGTGTACACCGAGTTTATCTCCAGCGATGGTTTGGTGCGGAACGCCCGCCGCTCGTTTCAAAAACTCCGCATCGCATCAGAAGAGCATCCAATTGCGGTGCAAATTTTCGGCGGCGACATTCCAACGATGGTCGAAGCGGCACGCATCGCCGTCGAGAGCAACCCAGACTTTCTCGACATCAACTGTGGCTGCTGGGTCAAAAATGTTGTCGCGCGGAATGCCGGTGCAGCTCTTCTCAAAGACCCACCGAAGATGGCAGCAATGGCGCGTGCATTGGTGAAAGCCGTCTCGGTTCCCGTCACAGTTAAAACACGCCTGGGCTGGGATCGAAGCTCGATTGTTATTTGCGAGGTTGCGCGCATGCTTGAAGATGCCGGCATCGCAGCACTGGCAATCCACTGTCGGACGCGCGATATGGGTCACAGTGGTTCAGCCGATTGGTCATGGGTCGCACGTGTCAAGGAGGTCGTTTCCATACCGGTCATCCTCAATGGCGATGTCGCCAGTGCACGCGATGTTGCACGGGCATTTAGCCAGACCGGCTGCGATGCTGTCATGATTGGTCGCGCCGCGATTGGCAATCCCTTCATCTTCCGCCAGGCGAAGACTTTTCTTCGCACCGGCATCGAGGAACCGCCACCTACGGCAGATGAGCGCATTGCGGTCTGCCTGGAGCACCTCCGCTTGCTCATCGAGGACCGAGGTGACGAGCGCCGCGCCACAGTTGAATTTCGAAAGTTCCTTGCAGGGTATCTCAAATCGCTGCCACATTCAGCAACTGTCCGACGTGAGCTGATGGCATTCGACGCATTTGCACCGATTCAAGAGCGCCTTCTTCAGTACGCTGAGTTTCTCCGATCCACCGGCGCCGACGATGCTGCGACCGTTGAGCTGTCGCTTGCAGAATCGGACGCCGAAGAGTGCGCAGTCTAACCTGCTGTCAGAAACTTATTCCCGAATCACCTCGGCTATCGAATGGAACTGTCGGTTGTGATCATCACCTTCAACGAAGAGCATCGGCTGGGGCGAACCCTCGACGCGCTCGAGGGCATTGCCGACGAAATCGTCATCGTTGATGGCGGCTCAACCGACGGCACGGACAAAGTGGCTGCAGCATACCCCGGTGTTGTGTGGTACCAGCGCCCCTTCGATACCTACGGCAAGCAAAAAAATTTCGGGAACGACCGTGCCCGTGGACGCTACATTCTCTCCCTCGACGCCGATGAAGTGCTGTCGCCTCAACTCCGCGAGACCATCGCCGCCGAGAAAGGAAACTGGCGCGCTGATGCATACTCGGTGCTTCGGGTGCCGATGTATATCGGCAAAGAAATCCGCTGCACGGATTGGTACCCGGACATCAAGTGGCGCCTGTTTCGGCGAGACGTCGCTCGCTGGAGTGAAGATTTTGTTCACGAGAGTTTGAAGCTCTCACCCTCAGCACGGCGTGACCACCTTCAGGGCGAGCTGCTGCACTACAGTTACTCTTCGCTGGCGGAGCATCTGGAACGGAACATTCGCTACAGCACGCTTGCAGCGCAACAACGCTTCGCGCGCGGGCAGCGCCCTTCGATGAGCTCGGCGGCAATTCGCGCTGGGCTGCGGTTTTTCAAAAGCTATGTGCTCAAACGTGGATTCCGTGCAGGCTGGCGCGGTTGGGCAATCGCTGCGTTCGGTGCTGCTGTGTACATCCAGCGCGAACTGCTGCTTGCTGAGCTGTGGGAGAAAAATTCGTCCGCGTAAGACGGTTTATCAGTCTGCTATCTTTGCGCACTTATGCGGAAATCACGTTCATCGCAGACACAACCGGCATCATCAAGCACAGAGCCGAAACCACGCAAGCGCCGGCGTCAGGCAACGCCGACAGAACGCTCTGCTGCTGAGACATCAACAGCAACACAGCCACGCCTTGAGCCGGCTGCATTGGTAGCACAAGTTCCAACCGATGAGGAGCTGAGTGCCTTTATTGCACAACTAAAACGTACACACCGCAGCCCATCCACCGCAGAGCACACACTGCCACGCTCAGCGCATACAAACGGCGAACCTGCATCAGCTCAATCAAAAGCCGAGCAGGAGTCACCCCCTCCTACGCCCACACCATCTCGACCGAAAAAAAAATCGCGTCGGACGAAGAATTCACCGCCACCAGATTCACAGCAACCGCCGCAAGCGACCGACCAATCACACGGAGAGTCTGAACAGAAGCCGGAGGCCCCGCCTACCCACGTAGCACCGAGCGTGCCTCCTGCAAACAAAGGGAAGGATACCGCACCCGCTTCACCCAACGATAGCCCGATTCCACCGAAGCATCACCGTAAACATCGTCATAAAAAACAAAGCACGACACCGGCACCACAAAAGCCGACACAGCAGCAATCTCAACAAACCAAGCACACTCCACAACACCAGGAGGCTGCACCGCCACCCACTGCAAAGCAGCAGACAAAGCCGAAGCGACCGGCACGAACATTCATCGTTCGAGACCTTGTGCGCATGCCAGAGATTCCCGATGAATGTGTTCCGATTCTGGAGCATGTCGAACGGACGCTCGACGCCGAACTCAATGTGGAAGCGGGGGCAACTATCCTTGTTGCCGTCAGCGGTGGCATTGATTCGGTCACACTGCTGGACATTCTCTACATCCTGTCCTACGAGCACGGCTACGGATTGCACGTTGCGCATGTGAACCATCAACTCCGCGGCTCAGAAGCTAACCGCGACGACGCATTTGTTCGCTCAATCGCAAAGGGTTACGACCTGCCGTGCCATGTGACACACGTGGATACACAGAGCTTTGCCCGATCGCATCGGCTCAGCATCGAGGAAGCAGCTCGCGAACTGCGGTACCGCTTTCTTCGGCAAGTGTGTAGCAGTGTGCACGCTCACTACTGTGCCATTGCCCACACAGCTGACGACACAGCCGAGACACTTCTGCTGAATCTGTTTCGCGGCACCGGACTGACCGGACTGGCTGCCATTCCTCCAAAACGTCCGCTAACAAAGAAAGCCTACTTGATCCGCCCCCTGCTGTCGCTTTCACGGGAGGATATTCACCGTTACGCCACAGCGCGCTCGCTCCGGTGGATCGAGGACAGCTCGAATACCGACCGACGATTTGCGCGCAATCGAGTCCGACATGAGGTTTTGCCATCGCTAAAGGAGAATTTCAATCCGCGGATCGTCGAGACACTTGCGCGCACTGCTCATCTCCTCCGCCAAGCCGATGGCTTTATCGAATCCCTCATCGAAAGCACCTACGCTCAGGTAGCCCGATCCAGCGACGGAAGAGTTGAGCTTGACCGAACGCTGCTTGCACACCTACATCCATTTGCGCAAGGTGAAATCGTCGAACGAGCCTTGACCGAGCTTACAGGCAACTGTCCTGTCTCGCATGCAGCCGTCGAGCGCGTCCTCTCGCTGCTCCATGCCGAAACGGGCACACGCCAGAGCGTGATTGCATCCGTTAGCGCTCTTGCCGATCGCGAAAGCATCGTTCTGTGCGATGTCGAAGCTGTGCAAACTGTTTACCTGCCCATTTTCAAGCTTGGCACGTACTCGATCGGTCGCTACACGATTACGCTCGAAGAAGTCGAGCGCAACGACGTCCGCATGGGAGCCGATCCAGCCGTTGAGTACTTCGACTACGACCGACTTCCGTACCGCCTGTTTCTGCGGACCTGGCACGCCGGTGATCGCATCGCACCGATTGGAATGAACGGACACCACATCCTCGTTGCCGACTTTCTGACCAATGCCAAAGTGAGCGACCACGACCGTCGCACTGCTGTTGTGCTCGCAACGGCAGACGACATCGTCTGGCTGTGTGGTTACCGAATGAGCGAACACTACAAACTCACCAATGAAACCCGACGCATCATCCGAGCAACCTTCCGCCGCAGCTAATCTCCCGCGCGTGAGCGTCCACGGACGGACGTTTGAGCTGTTTATCCACCGCACAGCAATTGCTGATGCAATCGAGCATATGGCAGAATCTATCACCCGTGACTATGCCGGCAAAGAACTGGTCCTTGTGGTCGTTCTCAAGGGGTCGGTGTTTTTTGCGGCAGACTTAGCGCGAGCGATAGCATTGCCCATACAGCTTGAGTTTGTGCGGGCGTCCAGCTATGGCGCTTCCATGCAGAGTTCTGGTCAGGTTATCCTCGATGGTGGTGGTGGTGGTAAGCTCGATGCGGTTGCCGGACGGGATGTCCTCATCGTCGAGGACATTGCCGATAGCGGAACAACAATCGCCGCCATCATGGCACAGGTCGAACAGCACAAGCCGCGGACGGTTGCCGTCGCGACGCTTCTGTCCAAACCAGCGGTTCATCAGGGACGTATCCCGCTGCAGTACGTCGGGATCGAAATCGAACCAGTGTTCGTGATTGGTTACGGGCTTGATTACAACGAACTCGGTCGGAATTTGCCCGACATTTATCGGCTGGTCGAGTAGTCGTTGCATGCACTACGTCGTGCCCGAGAACTGCCCGCTTGGTACCTCGACCGAACCATCGCAATTCATTTCCCGTTCAGAGTTGTTTTGTACCTTTGTAGGTCCCCAATGAGGGGCTCATGTGTTTGCCAAGTTCCATCAATGGAGAGCGCACCATGCAGGTACGCACTCAATGGATGCGGGTACCAACGCGCCTTCTGAGTATTCCAGCAGTGACGCTCGTTGTGATTGCAAGTCTGGTCATCGCGCTGTCAAAGCTGAGTATTGCTGCAGCCAGCGATGATGCACCAGCGGTTCTGCATTCGTTCCCACGTCTGGAAAAAGCATTACCGACGGTATCGTTCGACGGGATTGCATCGTACTACGGGCATTCATTTCACGGACGCCGGACCGCACACGGCAGCCGTTTCAACATGTACGATTTCACCGCCGCGCACCGTTCGCTTCCATTTGGAACGATTTTGCGGGTGACTAATCCAGTTACCGACGAGTGTTTGCTGGTGCTAATCAACGATCGCGGTCCGTACGTCAAGCGGAGAGTGCTCGACCTTTCCTATGCAGCCGCCACTGCCCTCAATCTCCGGTTAGGGAAAATTCACGCCGACGGATTCACTCCTGCCGACGTTGCCCGCGATTCGCTGGCGCTGGTGTTTATCGGCAATCGGTACGAGCCGTATCGCGTCCCCCGGCATGCTTTCGAGGTGATCGAGGAATTCGAGAACTTCACGCTTGCTCTCCGGCTGCACCGCATGTACATCACCGACGAAACGATCGCGCTGGCACTTCTACCCTCCGACCAGAGCAACGAAAGAGCGCCGCTGCGGTACGCTGTTGTCCGGTTATCGCCGCTGGTTCAACGCGATGAGGACACGCTCGCATCGGTGGTCCCATAGCGGCTGAGCCACTGGCTATCGAGCTGCAAGAATTCGAGCGCATTCTTCCAGAGGATGCGCTCTTTCGTTTCGATTGGCAACGCCATCTCCTCGATAAACCGTCCGTGCTCCAGATCGCCAAGCGGGAATGGGTAATCGCTCCCCAGCACAACGCGCTCATCACCGACAACATCGAGCAAAAACGCGAGCGCACCGGCATCGTGTGTGATGCTGTCCACCCAAAAATGTCCCGCGTAGTCGCGTGGATCACGCACCGCGTTGACATTGCATAAATCCGGACGTGCATGCCATCCATGCGAGATACGACCCAGCGTAAATGGGAAAGCACCGCCCGCATGAGCAAAGAGCATCCGCAGTCGCGGGAAGCGATCAAAGACTCCGCCGCAAATGCAGCTATGGATTGCCAGCGCTGTTTCGGCAGGCATCCCGACGAGCCACTCGCCCCAGTACCGCTTCAAACGATCGGCGCCGAGCATGTTCCATGGATGCACCAGTAACGCACAGCCTAACGACTCTGCTGCCTCGTAGAACGGAAAGAGCTGCTCGTCATCGAGATTGGCACCATTGACGTTCGAGCCAATCTCGATGCCCGGCATACCAAGCTCACGCACGCATCGCTCCATTTCAGCGATCGCGCGTGTTGGGTCCTGAAGCGGAACTGTACCCAGCGCGATAAACCGATCGGGGTATTGCGCCACAACATGTGCAAGGTGATCGTTGAGAAATTGCGCCCACTGGTGCGTGTGCTCTGGCTTAGCCCAGTAGTAGAACAGCACAGGGACGGTGCAAAGCACCATCACATCAACACCGTGCCGATCCATGTCCTCGATGATTGCCGCTGGGTCCCACGCATTTCGCTGAACTTCTCGAAAGAATGTCCCATCGTCTCGCATCATGCGTGCAGCGCCGGGTCGGTGATGCTCCATGACGATGAAGCCCCCATAGCCCACACGCTGGTGGAGTGGCTCCCATCGCTCGGGCATGATGTGCGCGTGGATGTCAATCTTCCGGATTGGCACTGCTTATGCTTTGGGTGGTGCTGGTGGCTCCATGACCGCTCCACATGCTTTGCAGGTGCGGTTCTCGAGACTGCCGTAGAATCGTTCGAAAATTGGCGGCAATTGCTTAACAATGTCCGACACGTGCACGTACTCTTCGTAGAGCTTTTGACCGCAGTTCTCACAGAACCAGAGAAAGCCATCGAGTTCGTCGCTTCGCCGCTTGCGCTCGATGACCAGACCAACGGTGTTTGCTCCTCGCTGCGGTGAATGCGGCACACGAGCCGGAAGCAAGAACATTTCGCCCTGCCGGATGTGAATATCCCGCGGCTTGCCGTCATCAATGATTTTGACGGTGATGTCGCCCTCGATCTGGTAGAACAGCTCCTCCCCTTCGTCGTAGTGGTAATCTTTGCGTGAGTTTGGACCACCGACGACCATCACGATAAAATCGCCGCTATCGTAGATGCATTGATTGCCAACTGGCGGTTTGAGCAATTCGCGATGCTCTTCGATCCACTGCAAAAAATTGATCGGTGCTGCCACTGCCATGGCTGATTGGAGGATAGTGGAACGTGCCAGTTGCAAATTACAACAGCTCGCAGTGTAAGTTGCCGGTGTCATGGCTATCGCAATCATCCAAACAGCATTTCTTGGCGATGCCGCGCTCAGCATGCTTTTTGCTGTTCAGGTCCGCCGCACTTTTCCCGATGAGCCGATTGTGTTTGTGTGCCGTCCGGATGCTGCACCGCTTGCGCGTGCGAATCGAGCAATCGAGGAAACGATCATCTACGACAAACGCAAGCAGGATCGCGGTATTACCGGCATCGTGCGCATGGCACATCGGCTGCGGCAGCGGAATGTCGAGCACGTTTTCTGTCTGCAGCGTAGCATTCGCACCAGCCTTGTTGCGCTCTTGAGTGGCGCCCGATCCCGCATTGGATTTGCAACGGCAACGGGTGCCTGGCTTCTGACGCATCGTGTGCACTATGCGCGCGACCGCCACGAAATCGAACGCAATGCACTGCTCCTGGAAGCACTTGGCATGCAAGCGCCACCGGTCGAACTACCGCTTGCACTGACGCTTTCTCCAGAGCAACACGCTCACGTTATGGCTGCGCTGGAGCAGTGTAATGCTCACGCTGGCAACCCGCTGGTCGCTATAGCACCAGGCGCAGTCTGGGCAACAAAGCGTTGGCTCCCGGAACGCTTCGTGCATGTTGCATCGCAGCTCCAGTCCATCGGTGTTCGCATTGCTTTCATCGGTGGGCGCGATGACGCCGAACTCTGCAGCGACCTTGCAAAGCGCACTGGTGCGACTAGCCTTGCCGGTATGCTCGATCCGGCTGCAACCGTTGCATTCTTGCGGTCGTGTGCACTGTTGATTGCAAACGACAGCGCCCCAACACATCTTGCCACTCTGGCGGCATGTCCGACCATTACCATTTTCGGTTCGACGGTACCGGCATTTGGCTTTGCGCCACGAGCACCGCGATCGGCACTCATCGAGCCGCCGCCGCTGTCGTGCCGTCCATGCGGAGTCCACGGACGCCGGCGGTGCCCCCGCGGCACTCTCGACTGCATGCACTCGATCACCGCAGAAGTCGTCTTTGAGCGCGCACGCATGATTTTGGAACACACACTCCCATGAAAACGACCGACTCGACCGGAACAAATCAGGGGCAGCAGGTCCGCCTCAACAAATTCCTCGCCGATGCTGGCATCGCCTCGCGTCGCAAAGCCGATGAGCTCATTGCGCGCGGTGTCGTCAAAGTCAACGGTCGTCGTGTCACCGAGCTCGGCACAAAGATTCACCCGGGCGACGTGGTCACCGTCGAGGGCAAGCCGGTCTCGCCCTATAAGCATCTGACCTACATTGTGCTCAACAAACCCAAAGACTACATCACGACAACCAGCGATGAACGCGGGCGTAAAACGGTGCTCGACTTAGTACCGCTCAAGACACGCCTGTATCCGGTGGGGCGACTCGATCGGAACACAACCGGCGTTCTGCTTTTGACCAACGACGGCGACTTAGCAGCGCGCTTGACCCATCCCCGCTATGGCATCGAACGCGAATACATCGTCGGCTTGGACAAACCACTCGATCCTCGTCATGCGACCGAGATTGCACGCGGAGTCGAACTCGACGGTGAAAAAACCGGACAGGCAGATGTTATCATTTCGCCCGACGACCCTCAGCAGGTATGCATCATCCTTCGCGAAGGGAAAAACCGCGAGGTTCGTCGGCTCTTTGAGCATTTTGGCTATCACGTCCGCAAGCTCCACCGCACTCGCTACGGCATCATCACTGTGCGTGGGCTTGCCCGCGGTGAGTATCGCCACTTGAGCCGTCAGGAAGTTCTTGCATTGCGCAGAATGGTTGAGCTCGCTTGATTTGTTTCACTGTTTTTGACATGGTCAAATGAACCGCAGAGATTTTGTTGAGCTTAGTCTGGCAGCCGGCGCATCACTGGTCGCATTCCCATCGCTTGCTGTATCCGAAGACAAACCCTCGCAGCACACGCTGCCACCATTGCCCTATTCATACGATGCGCTCGAACCGTACATTGATGCGAAAACCATGGAGCTACACCACTCCAAGCATCATCAGGCGTACGTAGATGGTCTCAACAAAGCCGAAGCAGAACTGGCAAAAGCACGCACATCCGGCGACTTCGGCACTATTGAGTTTTGGTCGAAAAAAGCAGCCTTCAACGGCGGTGGTCACTACTTGCATTCGATGTTCTGGCAAATCATGGCTCCGCCGGCAAAAGGTGGCGGTGGCAAGATTCCTCCGCGCCTGGAAAAAGCGCTCATTGAAAACTTTGGCTCGATCGAAGCCTTCCGGAAACATTTTAGCGCGGCGGCAGCGGCTGTTGAGGGTAGCGGGTGGGCATTACTCCATGTCCGTCCCAGTGATGGCCGACTCCTCATACTCCAAGCCGAAAACCAACATAAGCTCTCACCCTGGGGCGTGATTCCTATCATGGGCATTGACGTCTGGGAGCATGCCTACTACCTGAAATACCAAAACCGGCGTGCAGACTACATCAACGCGTGGTGGAATGTTGTCAACTGGGAAACGGTCGAGGATTTCTACCTTCGGAGCATCAGTCATTAGGGTCATTGGTCGCTGGTTCCGCACTGCATGGAAGCATGTCGAGGCGGTTTCCGAGCGGTTAGAGCACCAGCATGTGTTCTTGCTTGCCGCAGGGATCGCCTTCAATGTCCTGCTGTGCGTTCTTCCGCTGCTGGGATTGGTCATTGTTGTTGCCTCGCTTGTGGTACCGCCTGACGATGTCAAAGCGGCAATTACGGGCGCACTTGCAGGCGCACTACCACCGACACAACAAATTCACCTGTTGCTCGAACGCATGCTGATCGAGATCGAACGTGTCCGGTCGTATGCAGTCACCGCAACCGTTGTCGCAGCCATAGTTTTGCTCTGGACCGCATCGGCACTGCTTAGCTCACTACGAACAGCGCTGAACGCAATCTTTAGCATCCCAACGCCGGGGTCGTTTGTGTGGTACAAGCTGCGAGACCTTTTGCTGACGCTGGTGCTGGTCTTGATTGTGACGGCAATGTTGTTGCTAACTCCCTTGCTGTCGCTCTTTGGTTCGAACCTTGCGCAAGCAATACCACTGCTCGATATGCTCCACATTTCTGGCTGGCTCAGTTTGGGAGCACACCTTATCAGCGCGCTGGTGTTCATGTATTTGCTCTACCACTTTGTGCCCAGCCGACCGCAGCCGATGTTCATCATTGTGCGTGCAAGTGTCGTTGCGTTGATGCTATGGGAAATTGCCCGCGTTGCCTTCAGTGCCTACATTGTCCATGCTCGGTCGTTGGGCACTATCTACGGTACATTTTCGCTGGTTGTCATTGCGTCTCTTTGGATGTACTACACCGCCCTCATCGTGCTGGTATCGGCAGAAGTTGCCGAGTACTGGTGGGAACAGCGCCACGCTAAAACTTGAGGTATCGCTCCCAGACCTGGTAGAGCTCCCAGGTCGCAACCACATCTGCCAGGCAGTATTCGGCAATCGTCGTGTAGTGCTTTTCAGCGTAGAGCGCGGCGACCTTGGTACCGTCCACACCGTGACTTTTGGGCGATTCGATACCAAATGCTTTGGTCAGGAAGTCCAGGTTATAGCGCCGTGTTGCACCAATGCTCTGGGGAGAATAGAACGTAAATTCATCGAGCAAATCGGTATGTCCTTCGTAGCGATAGCGCGTTCCTCCCATAAGATTGACCGATGGTCGTACGCCGAGGACTGCAGAACGCAGCATCAAGAAGGGAAAATCAAACATCCGCCCGTTGAAGGTAATGTAGTGCGCACCGCGGCACTCGTCGGTTCGCAGAAAGTTCCAGAAGTCACGCAGTATCGCACGTTCGGCATAGACGAAAAGTTTGCCGCCGCTGCTCAGCTCGATAGCACTCTCCGGACGTTCTGTTTCGCTGCGATCGTTCATCAAGCAAACGCGCTTCCGTTCTACAACGTTCTGCCCCTCGCGCTCGACCAAGTACAAGCCGATGCAAACGATAAAGCCGGTCAAGGGTGCCAGCGCCATTTGTTTTTTCCGCTCCTGTTGCTCTTCGGGCGCTTCTGCACGGGCAAGCAGATACGCTTGCTGTGCTTCATCGAAGCTTTCCCACTCAAGCGGCGACGTTTCGATGTCAATGACTAAAAATTTTTCCATGGCGTGCGGCGCTTACGGTGCTCAATCGAAGTGCGAATCTTGCACACCCTCCAGGCGTGCTGTGATGTCGCCAATAATTTCGGTGAAACTTCTCTCGTCGAACGGAGAGCGAAGGTGTGCTCGCGCGACCAGCTCCAGAAATGGGTGCGTACCGCCGGCACGGCAGAGTTCAAGATAATCCGCCCATGCACCGGCACGATCGGTTTTAGCTCGCACCCAGAATTGGAGCGCACAAATCTGAGCCAGCGCGTAGTCAATGTAGTAGAACGGCGATTCATAAATGTGCCGCTGCTGCTGCCATACAACGCCCGATTCGAGAAAGGCATCGCCGTCGTAATCGCGAAAGGGCAAGTAGCGCTGTTCCAGCATTCTCCAGCACTGCTTGCGCTCGGCAGGACTCATCGTCGGATTGTCATAGACCTCGTGCTGGAAATGGTCAACCAACACCGCGTAGGGCAAAAACAAAAGCGCCCCGCTGAGGTGTTGAAACTGGTACTTGTCCTCGTCGTCCTGGAAAAACCGTTTGATCCAGGGCCAGGCGAAAAACTCCATGCTCATCGAATGGATTTCGCATGCTTCGTAGGTCGGGAACCAGTATTCGGGGGCTCGGTGGTGACGACTGGAATAGCACTGAAATGCATGCCCGAACTCGTGCGTGAGGACATCCACGTCGTGGGCTGTGCCGTTGAAATTTGCAAAGATGAACGGCACGCCATAGGCGGACAGAAACGTACAGTAACCGCCAGTTGCCTTGCGCGGTCTGGTCAGAAGGTCCATCAACCGTCGCTGGTGCATGAGCTGGAAAAATTCGTCGGTGTGGGGCGACATTTCTCGGTACATCTGCTCTGCCTGCGCAATGATCCAGTCGGGGTCACCCTTGGGTGTTGCATTGCCACTGCGGTAGTGCAAGGGCTCGTCGTAAAAGGTGAGCCGTTCCAGTCCAAGCCGATGTGCCTGACGCTGTCGCAGCCGCACAACAATCGGGACAATGTGGGTCAGAACGTAGCGGCGATACGTGGCGACCTCTGCCGCGGTGTAATCCGACCGGAGCATACGGACGTAGCCAAGCTCGGTAAACGAACGATACCCGAGCCGGTGCGCAATTTCTGTTCGCACTGTCACCAGCTCGTCGTAAAGGTGATCAAGCTCGGCTTGGTTGTCGCGGAAGAATTGCCACTTGACTTCCGATGCTGCTCGGCGCACACTTCGGTCGGTATGCTGCAAATACGGCACAATGCTCGATAGATTGAGCGTTTTGCCGTCGAAGTGAATCTCCGCCGATGCCAGCAGCTTTTGGTATTCGGTTGATAGCTCGTTTTCGCGCTGGAGTAGCTCGATAACCTCTGGTGATTGTGTGCGAACGGACATCTCGGCAATGCGAAAAAGCTGCTCTCCCCACTGCTGAGCCAGCTCGGCGCGGTATGGGGACGTAATCAACGCGCGGTAGAGGTCATTGACTCGCTCGGCAACAATCGGGCGGATTGTGTCCATGTACTCTTGCTCGGCGCTGTAGAATTGGTCGCCAGTATCGCAGGAATGCCGAATCGAGACAATGGTCGAGGCTGTGTCCAGCTCAACTCGGAGCGCGTTCATCTGCTCGAGAAGTTCCGATTGCTCCTCTGCACTCGCAGCACGGCGAAACTGCGCAAGAAGACGCTCCCACTCACGCTCGAACGCTGCTAAATCAGGTCGAGTGTAGGGAAGCTGGTCAAAGCTATCGAACGTTCGGTGTGTCGTCATTGGTCATGGTCCTGAGGTTGACAATGAATTCGAAGCGGCGAGTAATTCGACGTGCATCCACGTAAGACCACGCGCGTTCAGCTCTGCTAAAAGGGAAAGCATCTCTGCTGGTTCGACTGGAGCAGCCGCAGTGTATCGGCAGCGATACCAATTGACCAGTGTTATCGGCGGCACCGCTCCCGGAAAGACGGTCGTCCCTCGATTGGTAATCATCGCGAGCGTAAGGTTCGCGACGCAATCCGGCACAGGGGGCAGCGAGTGCGTGTCGTTCCATTCGACAAAAACATCAGCACCGACCCACTGGATGCCTGTGCGCGGTGTTGGCGGTGGCGGTTCACCGATCGAAATTGGCGTGGCTGATGACATAGCCACAGCAAACGCAGGGGTGTCCTCCAGCCGAGCAATGATTGACTGGCAGAATTGATCTGTCGTCGCTGTACCGCCCAAATCGCGCGTCATGATGCCGGCTTTGAGCGTCGCATGGAGTGCCTGTTCGATCCGGCGTGCATGGTTGTGCAATCCAAGATGCTCGAGCATCTGCAGTGCCGACAGCAGCAAGGCTGTCGGATTCGCAATGCCTTTGCCTGCAATGTCCGGTGCGGAACCGTGTACAGCTTCGAAAACCGCATGCCGACGACCAATATTTCCACCAGGCGCAACACCTAACCCTCCAACCAGACCCGCGCATAAATCACTGACAATATCCCCGAACAGATTAGGCAGAACCAGAACATCAAACGTCTCCGGTCGGACGACCAGTTGCATACACGCGTTGTCGACAATGATGTCGTCGGCGACGATGTCGGGATATTCCTGCGCAACCTGGCGGAAGCATTCCAGGAACATCCCATCGCTTTGCTTGTGGATGTTGGCTTTGTGGACACACGTCACACGGCGACGACCGAGCTGCCGTGCCAGCGCGAAGGCATAGCGATGGACAAGAATGCTCCCCTGTCGGGTGATAACGCGCAGCGTTTGCGCAACGTCGGCGGTTTGTTGGTGCTCGATCGCGCTATAGGTATCCTCGATGTTTTCGCGGACGACGATCAGGTCCACATTTCCAAAGCGCGTGACAATCCCCGGCAGTGATTTAGCAGGGCGCACGTTTGCAAAAAGATCGAGCGCAGTGCGGATGGCAACGTTGACGCTGCGGTGTCCTGTGCCGACTGGCGTTGTTGTTGGACCTTTGAGAGCAACACCGTTGCGTCGGATCGAATCGAGTGTTTCAACTGGGAGCGGTGTGCCGAGTTGTTCGTAGCACGTCAGTCCCGCGGGTGCCTCCTCCCATTCAATGGGAACGCCTGCAGCATTGACAATGCGGACGACGGCGTCGGTGATTTCTGGACCGATTCCATCACCACGGATGAGAGTAACGCGATGGCATGCACTCATTGCGCTGTTGCTGGCTCAGAGCAGTTCGACCAGGACTGCGGTGGCTTCACCACCTCCAATGCAGAGGGCTGCAACACCGTACCGTTTGCCGTAGCGTCGCAGCGCATAGAGCAGTGTTGTCAGAATCCGTGCACCGCTGGCTCCGATTGGATGACCGAGCGCGACTGCTCCACCGTGGACGTTAAGCTTATCGCCGGGAATACCAAGCTCTCGCTTTGCAGCCAGTGCGGTTACGGCAAAGGCTTCGTTGATTTCAAACAGGTCAACCTGATCAACGGTCATTCCTGCTTTTGCCAGCAATCGCTGGATGCTATAGATCGGAGCTGTGTTGAAATCTTCGGGGGCATGGGCAAACGTTGCTTGTGCAAGAATGCGTGCAAGGGGTTTCTTTCCGTGCGCTGCAGCCCATTGCTCGCTGGCAAGAACGAGCGCCGCTGCTCCGTCATCAATTGAGCTGGCATTTGCCGCCGTTACTGTGCCGTCGGGGCTAAAGACTGGTTTGAGCTGAGGGATTTTTTCGAATTTGACTTTCTGCGGTTCTTCATCGAGTGTGATCGTGGTTTCGCCTTTCGCCGAGCTGATTGTGACGGGCACAATTTCGTCGGCAAAGAGTCCCTCCTGCTGTGCACGAAGCGCGCGGCGATAGCTTTCGATGGCGTATTCATCCTGCTCAGCACGAGAGATAGCACACGCTGCAGCACAGCGGTCGGCAAAAACACCCATGGGCTGGGGTTGATAGGCATCGGTGAGTCCATCGAGCAACATCGAATCGAGAACCTGACCATGTCCGTAGCGGTAGCCGGTGCGTCCATTCGGGAGCAAGTACGGCGCATTGCTCATGGATTCTTGCCCGCCAGCGACAACGACATCGGCATCACCACAGCGGATTGCCTGGTCAGCAAGCATCACCGACTTTAGCCCGCTCCCGCAGACTTTGTTGATGGTCATGCAGGGAACAGTGACGGGCAAACCCGCGCCCAGTGCTGCTTGGCGTGCTGGTGCTTGCCCAACTCCTGCAGTGAGCACATTGCCCATGATGACCTCGCTGACTTGGTCGGGAGCCACCTCGGCGCGCTCGAGTGCTGCCTTGATTGCAATTGTGCCTAATTGCGGTGCTGTCAATGATGACAGCGACCCCATGAACGCACCAATGGGCGTTCGAGCTGCTGAAAGGATAAGCGTTGCTGCCATAGTGTTGCGTTGATCTGATTGTGAACTCGAGCGAAAATACGGTCTTGTCTGCTCCCGCTGTGCTTGCTGGTAAAGCGGCTGTGTGCTCACAACTATTGCAAAGCCACCACTGGTGTTGTATTTTCGCGCCGCAATTTTTCATCAATCGCGACACAAGCAGAAAATGGTCTGCACACTTCAACGACGACGATCGCTGCGACGACCCTGCCAGCACGGGCACGGGCAAGCGCGCGTATTGTCGGCACGTTGGATCAAGCAGACTGATTAGCGATTGACCACACCACGACTGTCGGCGCCGCTTCCTGTGCCAAACGGGAAGCGGCTTTTGCTTTTTTGTTCATCGTTTCACGGTCGCAATGGAAACAGCAACCATCAACCAACCAGCGCTCCTTGATGCCGACCGCATCACGGTTGAAATTGCAACCGAGGCGCATACGCATTTTGCCGATGAAATTTCCGCACTCATCGAACACTCGGCGCTCCAGCGCGGAACAGGCATCGCACAGCGTCCGCCGCACTACATTCGCCAGAAAATGCTCGATGGCAAAGCAATCATTGCCCACGACAACGGGCGATTGGTTGGCTTCTGCTACATTGAAACCTGGGAGCACGGGCGCTACGTTGCTAACTCTGGTTTGATCGTTGCTCCTGAGTATCGCAAGCTCGGCATCGCTCGCCGCATAAAACGCGCTGCGTTTGAATTGTCGCGACAGCTTTTCCCCACCGCAAAAATTTTCAGCATCACGACCAGTGCCGCTGTCCTCAAGCTCAACAGCGAACTCGGATTTCGCCCCGTGCATTTTTCAGAACTCACCAGCGACGACGAATTCTGGCGTGGCTGCCAGAGCTGCCGTAACTACGACATTCTCCAACGAACCAATCGAACCATGTGCCTCTGCACCGGCCTGCTCTACGATCCTGCTGAGCACATCGAACATGTACTCCCTGTTGTTCCACCAACCGAACCCGAGCATAACCATCCATGAAAAAAGTCGTCCTGGCTTTCAGCGGCGGATTGGATACAACCTACTGCGTGCTCTACTTGAGACACGAATGCAACTACGACGTTCACACCGTCACTGTGGACACCGGCGGTTTTTCACCCGACGAACGCGCCCAGATCGAGCACCGCGCGCTCACGGCGGGCGCTTCCAGTCATACAACGCTCAACGGCACAGAACTTCTCTACGAGCAATGTCTGCGGTACTTAGTCTTTGGCAACGTGTTGCGATACGGCACCTATCCGTTATCGGTCAGTGCTGAGCGTGCCATTCAAGCGCGATTGATTGCGCACTACGCTCGGCAAATCGGCGCGCATGCCCTCGCTCACGGAAGTACTGGTGCTGGTAACGACCAAATTCGTTTTGACGCGGCGTGGAGTGTGCTCGCTCCTGAGTTAGAGATCTTGACGCCAATTCGCGATCGCAATCTCTCGCGAGAGGACGCACTGGCATACTTGCACACGCACGGAATCGCCGTCGAACTGGAGCGTCCGCCGTATTCGATCAACCGAGGACTGTGGGGAACAACGATCGGCGGACGTCAAACGCTGACCTCGCACGAGCCGCTCCCCGATGATGCATATCCCACACCGCTCAGTGCTCAGGGTGAGCAGATGTTGACCCTGCATTTTATTCGAGGCGAACTCTGTGGCTTTGATGGAACGCTCTACAGTCACCCCGTCGAGGCGCTCAAAGCGCTGGAAGCCGTGGTAGCACCGTTTGGGATCGGTCGGGGGATACACGTCGGCGATACGACGATCGGTACCAAAGGTCGTGTTGGTTTCCAAGCAGCAGCACCCATATTGACAATCGCCGCTCATCACCTGCTGGAGAAACACACACTCACCAAATGGCAGCTTCTGCTCAAGGAGCAATATGCCTTGTGGTATGGGCAGCTACTGCACGAAGGAATGTTTGAAGAGCCAGCGCTCCGTGCACTGGAGGCATTTTTTGTTGCGACCCAGCAGACCGTCACCGGCGATGTATTCGTCAAACTGGCACCGGAGCGATACGTGCTACAGGGGATACACTCGCCACACGACTTGATGAATCCACGCTTCGGCAGCTACGGTGAGCGAGCCAGCGACTGGAGCGCCGCTGATGCCCGCGGTTTTGCCCGTATTGCTGCCCAGCACCTCCGCATTTACCACTCCATCAACAGCCAGTCCCCATGATAACCGTTGGCATTATCGGTGCATCTGGATACGTCGGCACCGAGCTTGTACGCATCCTGGCATTTCATCGGCACGTTGAGCTGGTGTACGTAACCAGCCGAACGCACGCAGGTAAACCGCTGAGTGCGGTTGCACTAGACCTTGCTGGTATCTGCGATCGTGAGCTTGTCGCAGAACCGCTCGATGCTGATGTTGTTTTCGTCGCGCTTCCCCACGGTGCGGCGCGAACCACGCTTGCACACTATCGGCACCTTCAGCGGAGCACGATCATTGACCTCAGCAGCGATCATCGCACCGATCCAACGTTTGTCTATGGCTTACCCGAACTCAATCGCGAACGCATCAGAGGCGCTCGGCGTATTGCAAATCCTGGCTGCTTTGCGACCGCACTCCTGCTATCGCTGCTGCCACTGGCACAGCAGAATGTGCTCCCACAGACGATTCATGCCAGCGGCATCACCGGCTCGACAGGCGCCGGTGCTGAACTACGACCGACTCTTCACTTTTCGTGGCGCCACGCGAACATGCAAGCATATAGCATTCTCCGGCATCAGCATGTTGGCGAGGTGCTTGCTGCGCTCGGCTCACGGCCGCACCTGCACTTTGTGCCGTATCGCGGACCGTTCACGCGCGGTATCATCACAACAGTTGTTGCAGAGCTCCCCTTCGACGACGCCACACTCCGCACACTCTTTGAGCAGCAGTACAGCCACGAGCCACTGGTTCTTCTTTCCGATGAAAGTCCCGACCTAAAACAGGTGGTTGGTACTGCTCGAGCCGTATTGCATACGACGGTCAACGATGGTGTTGCAGCAATTGTTTGCGTCCTCGACAACATGCTCAAAGGCGCAGCAGCACAGGCTGTGCAGAATATGAACATTGCACTTGGTCTTCCCGAAGATGACGCATTGCCTCTTCGCGCACTTGGTTGGTAAAACGTTGCACAATCGCTGATGAATCACTTTACCGCACTTGCCGATGTTGCCGATCCGCACGCGTTGGTTGAGCGTGCCCTCGAATGCAAGCGAACGCCGCGCAAATGGTCATCGCTTGGTATCGGGCGCACACTGGGCATGGTGTTTTTCAACCCCAGTCTTCGGACGCGCATCAGCACACACCGCGCAGCGACATTGCTCGGCTTGGATGTTGTCAGCATGACTGTTGGTGCTGACATCTGGCTGCTGGAAACGCGTGATGGCGTTGTCATGGATGGGGCAGCTGCTGAGCATGTTCGGGAAGCAGCAGCAGTCCTCGGTCGCTATGTGGACATCCTGGGTATTCGATCCTTTGCACAGCTCCGGGATCGCCACGATGACTACGCCGAGACTATTCTCTCCCGCTTTATCGAGTGCGCTGGCATCCCTATTGTCAGCTTGGAATCAGCAACGCGTCACCCATTGCAGTCGCTGGCTGATATGCTGACCATCGAGCAGTACAAGCGCACCGACCGTCCGCGCGTGGTGCTAACCTGGGCACCTCATCCCAAGGCACTCCCGCAGGCTGTTCCGAATTCATTCGCTGAATGGGCAATCGCGATGGGATACGAACTGATCATTGCTCACCCACCTGGCTATGAACTCGACGAATGCTTCACACGTGGTGCGATCATCATGCACGACCAGAATGCTGCCCTCGACGGTGCAGACTTTGTGTACGCAAAGAACTGGTCCAGTTACCGCGACTACGGAAAAATTTTGTCGCTGGACATGCAGTGGCAAATCACGCCGGAGAAAATGAGTCGAACTCGTGATGGCTACTTTATGCACTGTTTGCCGATTCGCCGAAACATGATTGCCAGTGATGCTGTGCTCGATTCACCGCGCTCGATTGTCATCGAGCAGGCAGCCAATCGGATTCCAGCAGCACAAGCCGTTCTGCGGACAATCCTGGAGGCACAATGAAAGCACTTCACATCCTCAAACTCGGTGGCGAGCTCCTCAGCAGCACCGATGCTATCAGAATGCTTGCCCGACGCATTGCACTCCTGCCGCAACCGCTGGTGGTTGTGCACGGTGGTGGTCGCCAGACGACCGAGCTTGCAACACAGCTTGGCATTGAGTCGAGATTTCACAACGGTCGGCGCATTACCGATGCCGCACTGCTCGAGGTGCTTGTTATGACGATTGCCGGTTCAATCAACAAGCGTTTGGTGGCTGCACTGCTAGCGTCTGGCGTTCGCGCCGTCGGGATTTCGGCACTCGATGGCTCCACAATCCGTGCCAGTCGCCGACGCAGCGAGATTGACTTCGGTCTTGTCGGCGATCCAATACACACCGATGCCGGGTTGATTGAATCATTGCTCGAGCGCGGTTTCTCGCCTGTTGTTGCGCCGATTACGCACGATGGCTGGGGTCAGCTCCTCAACACCAATGCCGACACCATCGCCGCTACACTCGCCGCAATGTTTGCAGCAATGGAATGGTCGGTCGAGCTATCGCTCTGCACACCCAGTGGCGGAGTCCGCGATCACAACGGCAGCATTATTTCTGAGCTGGATCGCACCACGCATGCAGCATTGGTCGAACATGGCATTGCTCGCGACGGCATGCTTCCCAAACTCGATGCTGCATTCGCTGCTGCTGAATGTGGTGTGCATGTGTCCATCATCAGCGCAGAGTCGTTGCCGCACCGTTTTGGCACCCGTATCATTTCAACGGCAGAGTCAGTCCAGTCATGAATGCTGCGCTTGAGCTGCTCTCGCGTTTGATTGCAACACCGGCGCCGAGCCGTCAGGAAGACCGTCGAGCAGAGCTTATTGCCGAGTTCCTGGCAGAGCGCAGAATCACACCGCACCGCAGTGGTAACAATGTCTGGGCATACTCACTCCGCTGGATAAACTCAGCACCGACGCTTCTACTGAATTCACACCTGGATACCGTGCGCCCGAGCGCTGGGTGGTCGCGCGATCCGTTTACACCCACCATCGAGAACGGCAAGCTCTACGGTCTCGGCAGCAATGATGCCGGAGCATGTCTTGTTGCGCTGGCGTGTGTCTTCGTCGAGCTTGCCACCGAACCACTCCCGTTCAACCTCATCTTTGCAGCCACAGCCGAAGAAGAAATCAGCGGCGATGGTGGCATTACTGCGCTGTTGCCACTGTTGCCGCCAATTGATGCCGCAATCGTGGGCGAGCCAACGTCCATGCGAATGGCAATTGCCGAACGCGGGTTGATGGTCCTCCGCTGCGTTGCCGAAGGCATTGCCGGACATGCAGCACATGGCACGGGAATAAATGCCATTGATATTGCACTGGCAGACATTGCGTGGCTTCACTCACAACCATTCGATCGAAGCAGCGACGTGCTCGGGAGAGTCCGCGCAACAGTAACGATGATCGAAGCAGGAACACAACACAACGTCGTTCCCGACCGATGTCTGTTTACTGTGGACATTCGCACCACCGACGCCTATACGCACGAGGAGATACTGTCAATACTCGAACGCCGGCTTCACTCAAGAATCGAGCGTGTATCGTTGCGATTACGTCCATCCCGGATTTCAGAACGGCATGCGTTTGTGCGAGTTGCTACTCAGCTCGGCATTGAGATGTACGGATCACCGACGCTATCGGACCAAGCACTGCTGCCGATGCCCAGCATCAAAATGGGACCAGGCGAATCGCAGCGTTCTCACACAGCCGACGAGTACATCACGCTTGAGGAAATCAGCAGCGGCATCGAAGGCTACCGCCGTTTTCTTCGTGCACTGGCAAATGACCTTGCGAACCACCCCTTGGAGACACAATGAAACTGTGGGAAAAATCCTCGACACAGCTCGATCCTCTCGTTGAGCACTTTACGGTAGGTCGTGACCGTGAGCTGGACGCTGTTTTGGCTCGCTTCGATGTCAGCGCTTCCATTGCTCATGCGCAGATGCTCGCCGCGTGCGGTATCATCACCGAGCAGGAAGCAGCGCTACTGGTCACCGAGCTGGAACGCATCGCTCACCGAATCGCCAATGGTCAGTTCCGCATCGAGGACGGTATCGAGGACGTTCATTCACAGCTCGAGCTTGAACTGACCAGAGCACTCGGTGCAGTCGGCGAGAAAATTCACACTGCTCGATCGCGCAACGATCAGGTTCTGACTGCGCTGTCGTTGTACGTCCGCGATCGGCTTGGGCGCACTCGCCAGACAACCACGAGCATCGCGCACACAATGCATGCATGGGCGATGGCGCATCGCGGTGTTTTTTTGCCCGGTATGACACACCTGCAAGCAGCCATGCCGACAACGTTTGCGCTCTGGATGCTCTCCTTCGCCGAATCGCTTCTGGAGGATCTCTCATTCATGCTCCCAGCAGAGCAGCTTACCGCAAAGAACCCTCTGGGTACCGCGGCAGGCTATGGAAGCAGCTTCCCGATTGACCGCCGCCGCACAACCGACCTGCTCGGATTCACACAGATGACCGCAAGCCCGGCGGCAGCACAACTGCTGCGCGGTAAACTCGAACGAGCAGTTGCAATCGCGCTGGCAGCACAGGCAGCAACCCTGAGCCGGTTTGCAATGGACGTGGTGCTTTTTCTTTCCCCGGGGTTTCGATTTCTCCGGCTACCACCCTGGCTTTCGACCGGCTCGAGTATCATGCCACACAAGCAAAACCCCGATGTCTTCGAACTGCTGCGGGCACGCCTGAACCACGTGCAGCTTCTACCCACCGAGATTGCATCGGTGGTGACCAACCTTCCATCGGGTTACCACCGCGACTATCAATTGCTCAAGGAAATTCTCTTGCCTGCATGGGATGAGTTCGATGAATGCTTGCACGTTCTGCAGCACGTTGTGCCACACCTGGAGCCCGCTGATGATCTGCTCGGTCGCGCTGAATATGGCGGGATATGGAGCGTCGAGCGTATTCACCAGCGAATGCAGGCAACTGGGGAAAGCTTCCGCACTGCATACCGCGCAGTCGGTGAGCACACAGATAGTACCTCGGTGCACACCCTTCCAGAATACCTGCTCGCACTGGAATCGGAGGCGCTGGCTTCCGTTGCACAGATGATTGAGCAAATTTTTCCCACTCCATAGACGATACTGCTCTGGTTGTGCAGCGGCGTTGCATTCAAGCTGTGGCGCATCATTGCAACAACTGCTACTCGTCTTTATAGCCGCCGTAGGCTACGTCATCAATCGAGCACAACTGCCTATGAACAACGATCGCATCACCATTTTCGGTGCCGACATCATTGATCGCGCGGCGATTGAGCAATTGGAACGCTGCGTCGGTCCGGACGACATCGGTGTGCTCAATGCCGATGCACACCACGGCTATCGCCACCCTATCGGTGGTGCTGTTGCATACCGTGACAAAATTTCTCTCTCCGGAGTGGGTTTCGACATCGCCTGCGGTAACAAAGCCGTCCGCACAAACCTTAAGGCAGCCGACGTGGATATTCCGCGCGTCATGGACGAGATTGTCCGGCGTATTTCGTTTGGTGTTGGGCGCACGAATAAAAAGCCGGTTGACCATCCAGTGCTCGAGCGCATTGCACATGCTGAGTTCAAACCACAACGCGCCCTCTATCAACTTGCTGCTGAGCAACTCGGCACTGTCGGTGGAGGCAATCACTACGTTGACCTCTTCCGCGACGAGGATGGGTGGCTCTGGGTTGCCGTGCATTTTGGCTCGCGTGGATTCGGGTATCGCACGACAATGGGATTCATCGCGCTCTGGCAAGGCTCGTCGTTCGGCGACCGCGTCCGCGAGGGATCAATGGATGCTCCACCTATCCTGTTCGATGCAGCATCAGAGCTGGGACAAGACTACCTGGCTGCACTCGAACTTGCTGGCGAATACGCCTACGCAGGTCGGGATATTGTCGTGCAAACAGTCCTCGATATTCTCGGAGCGCAGGCAACCTACTCGGTGCACAACCACCACAATTTCCTCTGGCGGGAGCAACACCTCGGGCAGCAGTGGTGGGTTGTGCGAAAAGGATGTACCCCGGCATTCCCAGGGCAAGCATCCTTCATTGGCTCAACAATGGGCGACATAGCTGTCATCGTCGAGGGCATAGATTCAGAGCTGTCGAGGAAAGCGCTCTTTACAACAGTCCACGGCGCGGGGCGAACAATGAGCCGAACGCAAGCAGCAGGCAAACGAATCTGGCGCCGTGGTCGGTGGGTGCAACAATCGCCCGGATTGATCAACTTCGAACAGGTCAAGCAACACCTGCGCGCCAAGGGCATTGAACTACGCGGCGGTGGCGCCGACGAAGCACCGCAGTGCTATAAACCGCTCCAGGAAGTTCTTCGGCGGCACCAAGGAACTATCCGCATTCTGTGGACTCTCTACCCCCTGGGAGTAGCAATGGCTGGAGAGCACGACTTCGATCCGTATAAAGATTAGCCTACGGCACAGACGACCAAAGATTTTTTCGGCGAACCAATCAATTCATCAGCAAATTTGTACGTCTTTGCTGCCCAACGTCGCAGGATGCTAACCCCGACGTTTCCTATTTCGCATTTTCCGTTCGGTCGTGGTGTGAAAGTCATTTGCCTCGTTCATCCGCTCTCGGTGTCCGTCTTTTTGGCGCTGCTTGTATTCAGCGCGCATGCACAGTTTCAGCTCCGAGTCACTTCTGCGCTGGATTCGACCGCATATCCAGAACTATCTGTCACAGTTCAGTGCACCCTCGGTGGCAATCCAACAACACTCGATGATGCTGGAGTCCTGGTTGCATCCTCGCGGTATAGCATTCGCCCGCTGCGCGTTCAAACACTCGATGCATCGCGCGGCATTGTGCGCATTACCTGGCTTGCTGACCCACGATTGCAGACCGAGCCGTACTCAAAAATCATCGCCTGGAAAAATGGAGCAGGTGCAACCGATAGCGTTCGCTTGCCGCGATTGCCGATCGTCCGAGCAACTAACCAACGCGCTGAGCCGATCGAGGAAATTGCTCTCGGTATCATTCCACCGACTGTGACAACGACCGCCAGCTTTTACCTTCAACTCTTCTCCGGACGCTATAACACAGACGGCACAAACGAGCTCCCGATCACGATTGATTCGATCGTGACAAGCTCCCCAATCTTCCGTGTTGAATGGATCGGATGGAGCGGGAATCAATCGTCGCTCCCAACAAAAGTTTATTCGCCGCTCCTGTACTTGATTCGCGTACACTGCCAGCCACCCGACACCAGCTTTTACAGCGGGACGGTCACGATCTACTACGATGGCGCACTATCCTACACCATCCCGATTTCGTGCAATCAATTTCCCCTGCCCGCACCACAGAGGCTCAGATTTACCTGGCCGCGCGGCAATGAATTGCTGACCCCTTGCAGCGATGTAACGGTACGCTGGACTGGCATGGCATCGAATGCACGCGTTGTGCTCGATTATTCACTCGACAATGGCGCAACGTGGACCGAGATTACGGTCACCAGCGATAGCAGTGCAACCTGGACTGTTCCGAACGCGCCGACACCGAACCTACGTCTCCGACTTCGGCAGCTCGATGCACAGAATCGCACGTACACGCTCAACGACCAAAGCCAAACTGCCGTCACTCGAATCACATTCCGCTCTGATGGGAACAGGCTGCTTGTCCAGCATGCCATCAATGGCGAACTGGTCGAGTGGGATCTTGCATCCCGACAAATTCTCTGGCGCGCTATGCCTCCTGATGTTGGGCAAATTCAGCCAGTCTTCCTTGCATATGTGGACCAATCGCTTGCCGTGACACTCTACAATGCGCGAGGACGGGGCTATGCAGCGCTGTTCCGCATTGGGCAAAGCACACCACTCTGGAGCGGTCAGATTCTCGGTCAGACCATTGCCGGCGGTGCACTGGATTCCGCCATGCGAATCCTTGCCGTGATCGGTTCGCTTGCGCCTGCGGTCGAGCTGTTTCAGATCGAGCAATCGGCAATCGTTCCGCTTCGCTCGGTCAGCATGCCAGTGTTAGCAACGTCCGTCGCGACAAGCAGCCGTACAGCATTTGTAGCTCTCCGCGATAGCCGAATCCAGCTCTACCGTTTGCCCGAGTGGTCACTGGTTGCAGAACACGCGTTCCCATACCTGCCCCATGTCGCTCTTCTGCATGCAATGCCGGATGGAAAGCGTCTGGCAATTGGGTGTGCTGTCTCGCAGACATCGGTGGTACAGGGTTTTTCTGCTCCGGCTTTTGTGCTCGACTTAGCCAGCGGGCAGATCATTCGTTCCGACCGGCGCGCAGCGTCAACTCCCGTTGCCGTGACCTCGAGCATTGATTCGCGCTACCTTGTCTTTGGCTATCGCGGTCAGCCTCAATCCCCGCTCTGGGATTTAGCAACAAACATGGTCCTCGGTCAGGCGAGCACACACCAGGGAGTGCTGGCGGACGTGCAATTTTCGCCAGACCAGCGCTACGTTGCGTCCTCCTCCGGAACAGCACCGCTGGAACTTGTTCTGCGCACATTTCTTTTTCCGGAAACAACCATCTCGGCTGCGCTGACGATTGGGTCTTTTGCGCTTGCTCTCGATACTCTTCGGTTCGCGCCCGTCTATGCCTATGCACGCACCGACACAACTTTCGTCGGGCGATTGTGCAATGCTGGAACTGTTCCGCTTCCACTAACGGGCTACTGGATCGAAGGCGAACCCACGTTCCAATTAGCGCAACCGTTGGCAACCGATACGTTGATGCCTGGCGAATGCACCGACATAACGCTCCGCTTTTCGCCATCACACCCAGGCACCTACAGCGGATCGTTTGTGATCCATCACTGCGATCAAGTGATGCGCCTTTCACTGGCTGGAGCTGCGCGCCCGCGGACTGTCCAAACTCCTGACACACTCGATGTGGCAAGTGCGTGCGTTGGTGCATCCTCGCGTGCACAGTACATTGTGCTCACCAACACTGATCCCGCACCGCTTCCAATTGGTGGCGCGACGATCTACGACGCATTGCGGTCTCCTTTTCGATTGATTGCTCCGCCGCGCGATACGATCATCGAAGGGCAAAGCGCATTGCTGCTTACGATTGAGTTTTCACCGCACGTCGGTGGCATCGCCTACGGAACGCTCTACGTCAACTACGGCTGGCGCGACTACACGGTAACGGTTGTGCTGCGCGGACGTGGCGTTGGTGGAACACTCCAGCCGCACGTGTCTCCGCTTCCCTTCATACCCGAAGAACCAGTCCGGCAACTGCGGTTGTACAATCGGCAAGTTGATACTCTCCACCTTCGCACTGCCCGAATAGAGCCGAGCGGTGGATTTGAGGTAGTCAGCACTTTGCCAATTTCCGTGCCGCCGGGAGATTCAGCCGTGCTCGCCGTACGGTGGTTGAATCCGGATTCAACAGACGCAACGCTGATTCTCAACAGCGAGCCATGCAGCAACGAAGTTCGAGTGCCGCTTGTTCGATTCCAGGCGCAAGCCGAGCTTAGCATCCCGACCGTCGTTGCCGATGTCCGGGGGCGTGGAGTGATCCCCATCCTTGTTCGGTTTGTGCCCAACTACACCTACGGGGACCCCCTCCGCTGCACACTTCGTCTGGCAACGCACCCTCGATTGTTCATGCCCGACACTGCCTACACACCCGCTGGTACGGCAAACCTGCACACTGTAACGCGCGTAAGTGATCGTCGCATCGCAACAGTCACTATTGATCGTGCACACGATGCTGGGGATACTCTGGCAGTCATCGCTGGATTCGCGGCGCTTGGTGAACAGGATACGTCCGCCATTACACTCGTTGACGCACCGTACTGGGGCAGTGCCGTTTCGGTCACGGTCTCGCCAGGCTTACTGCAACTGAACGGATTCTGCGACAACCGGCGCACGCTGGAATCGCCCGCCCTCAGCATGAACGTCTATCCATCGCCGACCTCCGAACAGACCGTCACCGTCGCCATTGAATCGGAGAAGCAATTTCTCGCAACGCTTGCTCTGTACTCAGCTCGTGGGACGCTGCACTATTCCCAGTCGGTCGAGATTCCGGTCGGTACAACAACAGTTACAATCCCGATTGGACAACTGGAACCGGGAACATATGCTGTTGTGCTCAGTGGACAGGAAGAGAGCATACGTACACTGCTGGTGATCGTGCGATGAGGAGCGTTCTTGGAGCAGTGTTGCTCAGTCTTGCTTTTGCGTACTGCTGTGCTGTCCCTCTCGATAGCGTGTACCGGTTTGGTGGTTTTGGTGGAATTGGTGTAAGCCGCTATGATGCGACGTTTGGCGCACTGCCAGGCGTTCCGAGCTGTTGCTCGAGCTATGGTGGAAGTTGGAACCTGACGTGGGGAGTCGGTCTGCTCGGTGAGCGCTCCATCGGATACATTCACCAACTTCCGGCGCTCATGCAGCTCCGCATTGGCTTGCACAACTACAGCGGTCATCTTGAGCGCGAAGAATTCATTGGCAACGTAATTGTTGGCGATCAGGTGTACCGCGGCGTTAGTCGGTATCAGCTTGATGCCTCGCTGTGGGCACTGACGCTTGAGCCATTGCTGAGAGTTCACCTGCCAACACACCAGGCGATTGGCTTCGATTTTGGCACACGGCTGGACTGGATCGTGCGCGCGCAGTACCAGCAGCAGGAGCAATTGATCAGCCCCTCCAGCGGTGCCACGTTTGAGACAGGAACAACGGTGCGAAATCAGTCCTCGGGTGCAATTCCAACGTACGCCACTATTGGAGCAGCTCTCCAGGCAGGGATAAGCTACAGCCTGGCGATTGATTCGCTCTGGACGCTGCGACCTGAGCTTCGCGGACAGTTTGCACTGACGCCGGTTGCCGACGTTCCATGGCGAGTGCACCGCCTTCTTGCGGGGGTGACGCTGGTCCGTTCTTTTGCTGCACCGGCGAAACCACCGTTACCACCGGAGCCGCCACCAGAGCCACCACCACAGCCACCGCTTGCACTGAGGGTGGAAGCCCATCTTCTGGGTGTCCAACGCCAGCGCGAGGATACTGCCACCGTCGAGCTGCGGGCACGCCGCATGCTCCGCCGCACGATGCTCATGCCGGTTGTTTTCTTTGCTGCTGGCAGCGCTATCCTTGACTCGACCGCACGCAACCATCTCTGTCGCATCGCACGCGTAGCCCAGCAGCGGCATCTAGTGCTTGGCATCGCACCAAGCACTGCACCGGATGAATCTGATTCCATCAAGCGCGCGCGATTTGAGTCGGTTCGCAGCATACTCGAAAGCGAAGGTGCACACTTTTCCGCAATTCCCCAATCACCGCCAACGCCACCAAACACCCCAGCGACTGCTATCGCCGACGAATTGCGATCGGTGTGGATAGTTGCCTCCGAACCGCTCATCGAAGAAACAGCAACCACGCTGATAACGAGCGAGCCATCCGTGGCGCTGGTGCTGCATGCACACGTTTCATCGGCTGTTGGGACGGTCCAATTGCAGTGTCTGCTTGAGCAGGACGGTGCACGGCAGCAGTTCGAGCTTCGCCCGAATGCAGAGGAAAGTTTTCAGCTCTCCCCGGCAGCACTTCTGAACGGCAACAGCACGCACTACACTGTTGCTGTCACCGCACGCGACCAGCGCCAGGAACCAACCGAACAGCGCCTGCAAGGTGTTATCGTGCCAGTGCTCCGCGTGCAAGACACGCTCTGGCAAAGCGATCGAAATGGGCTGTTGATGCTAGCTCGGTGTAATTTCGATGCAGCAACAATCGCCGACATGGATAGCGCTGTTGCTCAGATGGTCGTGCGTGCTCTTGCTGACGGCAAACGAGTGACGCTCATCGGCAGCACCGATTCACTGGGCAGCCAAAGCCACAACCGCTTGCTTGCTCGGCGCCGCGCCGAGGCAGCGCTTGCTGCACTCAAAATACCTGCCAGTGCTGTAACTGTCACAGAGTCAATCGGTCAATGGCAGAGCAACGGCACACTCTACGGACGAATTGCCAGTCGTGGAGTTTTTGTTCGCATCGAATAGTGCCCGATCGTCGCAGCCGAGAAGAACGCCGCACACTGTTCACCTAATTTTGTCGCCATGATGCAGCAAATTGCCCAGCACCTTCGCACTGGTGAGGTTTCAATTGAGCATGTTCCCCTGCCGACCTGTGGAGATGGAATGATACTGGTGCGGGTTGTCCGGTCGCTGTTGAGTGTTGGTACAGAGCGAGCCAGCATTCAATCAGGTCAACAGTCGCTTCTGGAGCGTGCGCGCAAGCATCCAGAGCAGGTGCGTGCCGTTTTCGACATGCTTCGCCGCAACGGGCTGCGTTCGACGATTGCTGCAATCAGTGCGCGGTTGGATGCATACAGACCGCTTGGGTACAGTGCTGCCGGCGTTGTCGTTGAATCTGGCTGCCCGGAATTCAGCGTCGGTGATCGCGTTGCATGCGCCGGTGCACAGTACGCCCATCATGCCGAATTCATCGCTGTACCGAAGCATTTAGCTGCACGCATTCCCGCTACTGTCAGCTTCGACGACGCAGCCTACACGACGGTCGGTGCCATTGCACTGCAGGGTGTGCGCCAAGCAGCACCGCGGTTAGGCGAAACTGTACTGGTCATTGGCTTGGGTCTGATCGGACAGTTGACGTGTGCGCTGCTTCGTGCCAGTGGTTGCCGCGTGGTCGGAATGGATGTGCGCCCGGAATTATTCGACGTAGCACGGACGAGCGGATGCGACTGGGTTCTTCCCAGCGAGCGCAGCAGCCTACCAGCTCTGCTATCTCTGACCGATGGACTTGGGGTTGATTCGGTTATCATCACGGCATCAACGCCATCGAACCAGCCATTGGAGCTTGCCATCGCAGCAGCGCGCAAAAAAGGCAGCATCGTTGTTGTTGGTGCCACGGGTATGCACGTTCCTCGCTCGCCGTTTTACGAAAAAGAGCTTGACCTTCGGATCGCGTGCAGCTATGGTCCGGGACGCTACGATCGGTTGTACGAAGAGTACGGGATTGACTATCCGCCTGCATACGTACGCTGGACCGAGCAGCGGAATATGGAAGCATTTCTCGATGCCCTCGCCCGGAACGCTATCAGCATCGAGCATTTGACCACGCACCGTTTCCCGATTGAAGAGGCAACCCGTGCCTATCAACTCATCACCACACCAAACGAGGAACGAGTCATTGGTGTGCTGCTCTGCTACCGCGAGGATCAGAGCGTACAGTCGCGTGCAGCCGACTATCACCAGCAGCGCCGGCGCACCAGAAGTGGCGCTGTCGGCATCGGCTTCATCGGTGCGGGCAGTTTTGCCCAGAGTACGCTTTTGCCAATCCTGCGCCGCTTCGATGTGCGGTTTGAATCAGTGGCGACACGCTCGCCCCTATCGGCGCACAGCATTGCCCGGCATTTTGGATTCCGGCGTAGCATGACCGATGGACTCGGCGTTATTGCTGATGCTGATGTCGAGCTGGTCATCTGTGCAAGCCGTCACGATTCTCATGCACAGTATGTTTGCGCTGCACTCGATGCGGGGAAGGCAATCTTTGTCGAAAAGCCGCTCTGCATTCGCCCGGAAGAGCTTGCCGAGATTGACCGCCGGGTTGCCGAGCAGGGAGAGCGTGTGATGGTTGGTTTCAATCGGCGGTTTAGCCCGGCTCTCCGTGCTATTGCCGCGCACTTTGCGCACCGCGTTGCCCCAATGACCATCAGCTACCGATTCAACGCCGGGGCCATTCCTCAAACAAGCTGGATTCAGGACCCGCAGCATGGCGGACGCATTATCGGCGAAGCATGCCATGCGCTCGATGCAATGGTGTATGTGACTGGTTCGCTCCCAGTCGAGGTGAGCGCGATGGCATTGCCCCCGATCGCTCCAGGCATACCACACGACACAGTGTCGGCACTGGTACGCTTTGCCGATGGCTCACTAGGCACACTGCACTACTGGAGCAATGGCGATCGCGCGATCGAAAAGGAATGGTGTGAAGTCTTCTGCGAGGAATCAAGCGCGGTGCTGAACAATTTTCATCATGTTCTGCTGGCGCGGTCGGGCAAACGAAAGCGACTTCGTTTTGATGGCACAAAGGGGCACAAAGAAGAATTAGCAGCAACACTCGACGCCGTCGCGCACGGCAAGCCGATGCCGATTCCCTACGCGCAAACGCGGGCAGTGACGCTGGCAACCTTTGCAATTGTAGAATCACTTCGCCGAGGCGGTGCTCTGGTTCGGCTCGACGAACTCGATCCTGCGCGTCAATCGGCAAACAAGTAGGGTCGCCATTCCACTTCAACTGAGCCCATGAAGTTTCGCAGGAAAATAATGTGGTTCGGTTTGCGTGGCACTGCTCGCAGCCGCATACCGGCTTCCTCTGGAGTGCGATTACCCTTGCGATTGTTACACGGGATGCAGGCGGTCACTAAATTTTCCCAGGAATCAGTGCCCCCGCGCGATCGAGGAATGACATGGTCAATGGTCAGTGGTACCGAGCGTGTGCCGCAGTACTGGCAGGCAAATCCATCCCGCCGCAGAATATTGCGCCGCGACAGTTCGATTTTTTTGTAGGGGATTCGGATGTACGCTTGTAGCCGAATGACGCTGGGAAAAGGATAAGCCGCCCGCACCGATCGCACCACGATTCCATTGCGCGATTCTACTAACTCAGCTTTCTCCAAAAACAGCAGCGTCAGTGCTTTCTTGACGCTGCAGATCGAAATTGGCTCGAAACTCTGGTTGAGCACCAGCACACGCCCACTGCTGATCGGCGGGGATGGATATGTGTGGTACCCGTTGACTATCGGTGTAAAGCCGCGTGAGCCGAAGGCACTATCACCTCCTTTCGCGGATGATCGCGAAAGCATTCATGGAACATTCGCTAGCGAAAATAACACTGCTCGGACCGGGCATAGTTCATGCCGACGCTCTCTGTTGTAGTTTTGTATTGTGCGTGTAAGACCTCCGCTTTGATGAGCAACCATGAACGCTGTGCTCCTGTTTGCAGTGCTCAATGCACTCATCGCGCAAACAGCGCCGCCGGAACTTCGGCTTCAGCCGCCGCGGTTGGTTCTGCACGCCGATACGACCGGATTTGCCAGTGGCACGCTGAGCGTTCTCAACCATGGCGGCGAACCACTGGAAATTCGACGGGTCATCCCTTCGTGTAAATGTGCCGCCGCCACGGTGCTCAAAAACCCGGTGTATCCGCTCGAAGTTGGTCAGATTGCTCTTCGCGTCAATACCCGTTCCTGGCAAGACACGGTCGGCATTGTTGAACTGGAGATCGAAACGAATGCCTCTGCAAAGCCAGTGCGTTATGCCGTCACCGTGCATCGCCGCCGCTAATGCAATCGAGGACGCCTTCTTTCCGTCTTGCAGTGTCGAGTACGGTTCCATCCGAACTCGTCGGTGTTTTGATAACGTGTTTACCTTTGGTTTATGTCGCGCATGAAACGGCACCTGTTGCTTTACATCAGTAGCGCAGTCGTTCTCGGTGTTGCCATCGGCAGCATCGTAGCACCGCGATTAGTCTCCGGTGATAGCATCTACGACCAGGTCGAAAAGTTCAGCACCATTCTGAACATGGCTGCGAAAAACTACGTCGAGGAAGTGGACACACAAAAGCTCACCGAAGCAGCCATCAAAGGGATGCTTTCGGAGCTAGACCCGCACTCAGTCTATATCCCACCGAAGGAAATGAAGCGCGTCGAAGAAGATTTTCGCGGTAGCTTCGAGGGCATCGGCGTTGAGTTCGACATCATCAACGACACCATTACGATTGTTTCTCCGATTGCCGGCGGACCGTCTGAAAAGTTGGGAATTTTGCCGGGCGATAAGATCGTCAAAATTGACGGTGAAAATGCCGTCGGGCTTTCACGCGAGGACGTCCCGAAAAAATTGCGTGGTCCCAAAGGAACAATCGTCACCGTAAGCATCAAACGGGAAGGCGAGCCAAAGCTGCTCGATTTTGTCATCACGCGCGACAAAATTCCGCTCTACAGTGTTTCGGCAACGTACATGGTTCCCGGTACCGATATTGGGTACATCTCGCTGAACCGTTTTGCAGCAACGACCTACCGCGAGTTTATGGACGGCATCGCCAAGCTTCGCCAGCAGGGAATGAAGCGTCTGGTCCTCGACCTGCGCAATAACCCGGGCGGCTATATGGATCAAGCCCGCTTGATTGCCGATGAGTTCATTCCAGCCGGCTACAAGATCGTGTACACCAAAGCGCGCCGTCCCGAATTCGAGGAAGTCTATACCTCAACCAGTGGCGGCTCGCTGGAAAAAACGCCTGTCGTTGTTCTCATCAATGGTGGTTCAGCATCTGCAAGCGAGATTGTCTCGGGCGCACTCCAGGACCTCGACCGCGGTTTGGTCGTCGGCGAGACATCGTTTGGCAAAGGGCTGGTCCAGCGTCAGTACGAATTAGGCGATGGCTCCGGATTACGGCTCACCATTGCACGCTACTACACACCATCAGGACGACTCATTCAACGCCCCTACAGTGACAAGGATAAGTACTACCGCGGTGAAGGTCGCATCGAACTCGACGAAGAAAACAATATCACCCACGAAACAGAAAAGCTCGATTCTACTCGCCCGGTATTCAAAACACTGAGCGGGCGGAAGGTGTACGGCGGTGGTGGTATCACGCCCGACTACTTCGTCAAAAGTGATACCATCAACATGCTCAGCCGTCAGCTCCGCAGCAAGGGTGTGTTCTTCGAGTACGTCACAAACGAATACCTCAAGACCAACAGCGCGGCGCTTCACCAACGCTTCGGCGAGGACATCTATCGCTTTGCGCAGGAATTCACTGTCGGCGAGGACATGATTGAAGGGCTACGAGCACTTGCGGCGAAAAAAGGTATCGAGTGGAATCAAGAGCAGTACCAGCAGGATAAAGATTTTATCCGCACTGAGCTGAAAGCACGCGTCGCCTATGGACTCTTCGGGAGCAATGGCTCATCGCTGGTGTACATGCCGCTCGACCGCCAGCTCAAAAAAGCAATCGAGCTTCTACCCGAAGCCGCACGCATTGCTCGGTTGAATTGAGCTGCGACGGACGGTCTCTGTTGTCCCTGTCACCACCACACATGCATATGGTCCGCAGTCTCTGCTTGCTTTTGCTTGTGCTTGCTATCGGCACACGCGCCCAGGTTCTTGTGCCTGGCGAAGAACTGACCTACAGCGTTTCGTACTTAGGCATCCAGCTCGGCACAATTCATCTTGTCAACGACGGTCGCCACGAAGCGCTCGGTAAACCCGCCTTCAAATGCACCGCCTACATTGATTCCCGCGAGGGCATTCCGTTTCTGGCGTTGCACGTGGTCTATGAATCCTGGATGGAGCCAACTGCACTGGCATCGCTCCAGTTTGTCGCACAAAACAAACTCGATGGCGAATACACCAAGTACACTTTCGACTACGACCAGCGCCGCATCACAACCGTAACCTGGAAAGATCGCCAAAAAGCCGATGAGCGCGTTTTCAGCATTCAACGCAAGTACACCGACGGACTAACAATTCTTTACGCTGCACGCCAACTGCTCTACAGCAAACGGACCGCATGGATACCCACCCTTGTTCGCGAGGATACTGCCTGGACAAAAATCAACTTCACCGGTCGCATTGAACCCGTTTCAATTGAGGCAGTCAGCTATCCCATTCGAACGGTGTACTTCGATGGCAATGCAAATTGGACAGGCGTCTATGGCGTAACAGGCGCATTCCAAGGCTGGTTCAGCGACGATGATGCTCGCATCCCCATCAAGGCGAAAATGAAGCTTTACCTTGGCAGTGCCGACATCGAGCTTATCAGTTGGAAGCGCCCTGGCTGGTCTCCTCCCAAAGCATCCGAGCAATAAGCGCACATGCCGAGCGACTTATTTGCCAGACGAAATTTTTGTGCGCGCTCTCACTGGTTAAAGTCAAAAAAATGCCTCAATGTGACAATCAATCGGAAAATTTTTTTCTGATTCTGACATTAGAACTCATCGCGACTGATGCCCCGTGCCAACAGCAACGCGGCAGCCGCACACGAAGGACTGCGATCTGAAAACGTCCAGATCACTGCATCGGCGCGATAGGTAAGCTCAACCTCTGGTGTCCCGGCAATCAAAAAAACACGGCGTTTATCCGTCGAAAGCTGCTCCAGAGTACGCTCGAGTACCTCGGAGCGCTGCAGGCGCTGTGCATACGCTCGTGGGCGTTGAAACACAGCAACGACGACACACTCAGCATCGGCTGTTCCCGCCACGTGTGCTGCGGCATCGTCGGGTTCTATGGACGGTGTGATGAAGGCAACATCGAGATTACCGGGATAGAGCTGTGCAAGGTACCGGAAAAATTCGGTTGGAGCATCGAGCGGCTCATCATCTGCGATGACGGCAAAGGCAGCAACGTGGGCGTACTGAGTCAGTGGCAACACGGTGCGATCACCAGTCAGGCGGAGCGCACCAACAGCTACGTTTAGAGCAAGCTGTGCAAGATGCGACTGCGAGATACTCACCTGGCGGTGCTGATGGCTGGTGTCAGCAATGCGCTCCAGTTTCGCAACTGCCTGGCGATGTTCATCCATCGAGAGGCTTGGTGCAGCACGCTCGGCAGCCTCGATCGCTTCGAGCGGATTGGAGGGTACCAACGCTACATCAGCTCCTGCTCCGAAGGCTGCGACCACTGCATCCCCTGCGCTGTACCGCTGTGTGACCGGCTCCATGTCCAGGGCATCGGTAACGATGATTCCGTCATATCCCAGGCGCTGGCGTAGCATGTGGCGAATTGCCGCGGGCGATAGCGATGCCAATTCTCCCGCTGGCACGCCAATGGCAGGAACCGACAAATGCCCCACCATCACTGAGGCAACACCTTCTTTGATGGCAGCATAGAACGGCACAAGCTCGCGTTGCGCCAGCACATCCATTGGAGCAGGAATAATTGGCAATTCGACGTGCGAATCAGCGGCAGCATCGCCGTGACCGGGGAAATGCTTAGCGCACGCAGCAATACCTTCGCGCTGGTGTGCCCGTATCCATGCTCGCACGTGTTCGACAACCTGCGGCGGATCACTCCCGAAAGCCCGAATGCCAATGATGGGGTTTTTCTGATTGCTGGCAATGTCTGCCACCGGCGCGAAATTCCAGGCAATCCCAAGCCCGCAGAGGCTCTGTGCAATTGCGGACGACACTTGTTCGGTGACTGCCGTTGATTGCAAGCCCAGCGCAAAGGCATGGGGAAACTCAACGCCATCTTCGATACGCATCCCAAGACCAGTCTCAGCGTCAATAGCAAACAGCAGTGGATAGTCCGCTGCTGCTCGGAGCGTCTGAATCGTTTCGCGAACGTCTTCGACTGTACCATCGAATATGCAGAAACCACCAATACCGCACGTCAGCAAACTTTCGATCGCTGTTCGGTAGCCTCCATCACGGGTAAAACGAGCAGGATGTAATCGCGCAATGATGCGCCGGGCAATCGGGGTCACGTTTCCTGGTCAAGTGGTGAAAACTATTCGTACCGCAGTGCTTCGATCGGGCTGAGTTTCGCCGCTCGCCACGCCGGGTACGCTCCAAAACTAACGCCAACGACTGTGCACGCAGCCATGCTCCCAAGTGCCCACCCCAGTGGTACCACAAACGAAACCCCTGCAAGCTTCGAGAGCAGCACACTCAAACCACTACCCAACAGAATACCGCCAAGTGCTCCAACCTGACAAAGCACCACCGCTTCAACTAAAAACTGCAAGAGAATTGAACGAACCGTCGCACCGATTGCTTTGCGGACACCAATTTCACGAGTCCGCTCTTTGACGCTGATGAGCATGATGTTCATAATCCCAACACCAGCAGCAATCAAAGCAATGACACCGCAAAACGCCCCAAACAATCCCACAAACCGTAAAAATGAACCCATCTGCGCAGCGATCGAAGCAAGCTGCTCGATTTCAAAATCATTCTCTTCGGCTGGGCGGACATTCCGAATGCTCCGCATAATGCCAATGCTTTCGTCGAAAAGACTCTCCAGGTGTGCTTGCGATTGCGCACGAACAAAGATCGTCAACGAGTAGCGCCACTCTTCGGCATAGGTTCTGACAAAAACCGGTATCGGCACGATAACCATGTTGTCCTGACTTTGCCCGAAGATGCCTCCTTTAGGCGCAAGAACTCCAACAACCGTGAACCGATGGTTCCGTATCTGGATTTCCTTGCCGACTGGATCGGCACCGTCGGGGAATAACTCTTGGCGAACATCGTTGCCGATGACGGCGACCATGCGAGCGTGGTACATGTCTTCGGCTACCAGTGGACGCCCGCTGGCAAGCTGAAAATTTCGGAGCGGGAAAAACTCCTCGTCGCCACCAATGAGCGTAACGTCTGGGTCGGTGTGCTTATCTGCGGCGCGAATGGTCATGTTGCTGGTGAAGCTATAGAGCGCAACGACAGCGCCAGTCCCGCTCATGCGGCGCTTGTACTCGAGCGCTTGCGTGTAGGAAATGGGGCGTCGGCGCATGTAGCGGCGCCATTGCTCACCGCTGGTGATGATGCTCGGATGTCGCTGGATAATGAACGTGTATGCACCCGACGCTGTCAGCTCGTCGTTGAGCGATTGTTCTAAAGCAGATGCTGCGCCGCCAGCACCAACGATAGCGACAATCCCAATGGCAATGCTAATGAGTGTCAACACAGTCCGCACCGGTTGTGCACGAAATGTATCGAATGCCGAGACGATGTACTCGCCAATGTTCATGCTTCGTAGCGCAGTGCTTCAACGGGATCAAGTCGCGCCGCACGTAGTGCCGGCACAAATCCTGCGATGATACCAACAGCAATCGAGATCACCACCGCAACGACGACAATCTCTGCCGGCAGAACCGGAAGCAGAAATCCGGCAGATTCGCGTAACACCAGAGCAAGCACAGCGACCAGCAGGCTGCACACAATCACACCTACAACAGCTCCAGCCACACACAGCATCATTGCCTCGGCAAGAAACTGCACCAAAATCGAGCTCCGCTTCGCACCAACAGAACGACGGATGCCAATTTCCTTGGTCCGTTCGACGACGGCAACAAACATCACGTTCGTAATGCCGATAACGCCGACCAAAAACGACAGCGCCGTCAGTCCGATCCCGACAGCCCAGATCACCGCGCGGATATTGGCCACCTGGTCGCGAAATACCTGTGCTTCGTTGATCGAAAAATCGTTCTCAGCATTCGGCGCCAGTTGCCGTACAGCGCGCGTTACACCTGTCAGTTCATCTCGCAGGGCGTCCAGCTCCGAGGGTGAGTATGCTTTCGCTGCGATAGTGATGCTCCGAGAGTATCGCCCGTAGAGTGCAAAAAATGCCGGTAACGGAATGTACACCATCCGATCGAGAAAATCGGTAAAGAGCGTGCCACGCTTGCTCATGACGCCAATGATGCGGAATGGGCGTCCCTCGATGCGAATGACCTGACCGATCGGTGAGCGATTGCCGAAGAGTGTCGAGCGAATGCCATCGCCAATGATGGCAACAGAAGATGCGCTGCGCTCTTCCATCTCGGAAAAAAATCGTCCCTCGGCAAGACTTGTGCTCGGCAGCGTGCCAAAGCTTGCCATCGTCCCTTCGATGACGACACCACTGGCTCGCTGATCAGCATGAACGATGCTGCGTCCCCAGGCATCGGCGCTTAGGTACACCATCTCCGCTGATCGGAGGCGACGCGCTATTTCTTCGGCTTGGTCAATGGTGATATTCTTCCGATTCATCACCATGCGCCAATTTCCACCACCTGCCCAGTTCCATTTGTCCACATACAGCATATCCGAACCAAGCGACGAGAGCGTTGATTCCCAGGCAGCATCGAGGCTTCGCAAAGCCCATCCCATCAGCGATACAAAAGCAACGCCTATCATGACGCCAATGCTGGTGAGCAAAGAGCGCAATGGATTAGCACGAAGCGACTCGACGGCACTCTGCAGAATCTCCCAGTATTGGCTTGCCCAGCGTCTCATCGTTCCAACGCCAGCGGTTCGACCACGTGCGGTGTCGGGTTCGAAATGTCGGATTCGATTTTGCCATCGCGAATCCGAATAATCCGCCGTGCATGGCGTGCGATATCGTCTTCGTGCGTAACCAGCACAACGGTATTGCCCTGGCGCCAGATACGCTCGAAAAGCTGCATGATTTCCTCGCCGGTTTTTGAATCGAGATTCCCCGTCGGTTCGTCGGCAAGAATCAGCGATGGATCGGTAACCAAGGCACGGGCAATTGCGACACGCTGCCGCTGTCCGCCCGACAGTTCTGGTGGCTTATGGCGCAAACGATCTCCCAGCCCGACGCTCTCGAGCGCTGCTACTGCTCGCTGGCGGCGTTGCTGCGGTGGCACACCCGCGTAGATGAGTGGCAGCTCGACGTTCTTGAGCGCCGTTGCCCGTGGTAGCAAATTGAACGTCTGAAAAACAAACCCGATCTTCCGATTGCGGATTGCTGCCAGCTCCGCATCATCGAGCTGCGATACATCCACCCCATCGAGAATGTAGCGCCCACGTGTGGGCCAATCCAGGCAGCCGATGATGTTCATCAGCGTTGATTTTCCCGAACCCGACGGACCCATGATGGCAACGTATTCATTGGCATTGATAGCAAGATCAACGCCGCGTAATGCTTCGACGATCTCTTCTCCCATGCGATAGTGCTTGACGATTCCTTCCAGCAGTATGAGTGGACGCTGGCTCATTGGGCACGTGCAGCAGTCGTTGAACGGGCAGCCGACTTCTTGATGCGAATGCGCATTCCATCGCTGAGCGTGCGCGTAATTGCGCTGTAGGGACCGGAGACGACCACGTCGCCGGCAGAAAGACCATCGGTAATTTCAATGTAGCCACGATCGCTGATACCGGTTTTCACCGGACGTTTGCCGACACGGTCACCATCAACGATGAACACAATTTGCTGCGGAGTCTGCATGCGCTGACGTTGCGCTTGATCAGTGGTGGAGCGATCGTCATCGTAGCGGATGGTGACAGCTTGAATCGGCACCGCCAGTGCACGATCCCGCCGTGCTGTGCGAATATCAGCAACGCATGTCATGCCCGGACGCAGGCGATCATCCCGCGAATGTAAGCGCACCTTGACCTGGAAGTTGACCACCTCATCCTGTGTGCCGACTGCTTTCTCCAGTGGTGAGTGCGATATTTCCAGCACCGTACCGATGAGCACACTGTCGCGGAATGCATCCACACGCACAAAGGCAGAATCTCCCTGGTGCAGTTGAACCACATCGTTTTCGTTGACTTCGACGATAGCATTCATCGTGTCGAGATTGGCGATACGGAGCAATTCTGTGCCTTGCATTTGAGCGGTGCCAACAACTTTTTCGCCAACCTCGACGTTGAGCTTGGTGACCACACCGCTCATGGGTGCATAGATTGCCGTGCGGCTGATCGAAAGTTCTGACTGGCGCAGCGTTGCCTGTGCGCGTGCTTTCTCCGCCAGCGCCGATTGATACTGACCAGCTGCGCGGTCGAATGCTGCTTTAGCTGTTTCAAATTCTTGCTTGGATAAATAGCCTTTGTCGTACAGTTCGGCAGCGCGTCGCAGTTCGCGCTCGGTCCGATCGAGTTCCACTTTGGCAATGTCAATGCCGACCTCGGCAGCGCGGACGGCAGCACGAAACTGCTCCAATTGCGTTTCGAGCAGGTCGGGACGAATGCGCACCAACAATTGCCCACGCTGGACGCGATCGCCTTCTTTGACCGTCAGTGCAACGATTTCACCGCTGACTTCAGAGGATATTTTCACCTCGACTTCCGGCTGGATTTTACCGGTCGCAGAGATTTCCTGCACGATCGTTCGGTATGCAGCCGTATCAATGCGGACTTCGACAGCATTGTTTTTGCCGCTTTGCGCAAGTGCCACCGCAAGAGCAACGACAACAACAGCGGCACCACCAATGATAAACCAACGACGCTTAGAATTTTTCTGCATGTGTGTCAAACTCCTGGTGTGTTATTGAAGTGTACCCATAGCGAATCGAACACGCGCCTGCGCAGCACGGTAGCCGTAGATCGCTGTGATACGGTTGATCCGCGCTGCAACAAGTTGATTGGAAGCGGTCAGGTATTCCAGTTGCGTACCGGCACCAAGGCGGAACCGCTCGCTCGATGCTGCAAAGCTCTGCTCGGCTGCTTTGAGGGCACGCGCTGTAATATCAAGCTGCTTTTCTGCTGCATCCAGTTCAAGCAAAGCCTGGCGGACCTCGGTACGGATTTGCTGCTCCAGCTGGCGTTGTTCCAGTTGGCGCTGCTCAAGCTGGAGCACTGCTTGTTGGCGCTGGGTTGCTGCTCCGAAGTTGTCGAAGATGGGCACCTGGACGTTCATGCTGACAAAGTAGCGCCCGAATTCGCTGAATTGATCGAACCGTGTATTGGACCAGGACCAGCCACCAGCAAGATTGATCTGCGGCATAAAGGCAGCCTGCGCGATCGAAACGGTATTATCGGCAGAACGGACGCGCGCATCGAGTGCACGGTAATCGCTGCGTCGCGCCAGTGCTGTGGCGACCACAGCAGCAGGCGAGCCAATCTCTTTGCGAAAGTCGGCAAGGTCTGCATCGGTGATGCTTGTCGGAACCGAGGACTCGGCAAATTCAGCATCCCGATCGGGGGGCATACCCATCGTGGCAAGCAGTGCAGCTTTCGCCTGCAGGAGTGCGTTTTCAGCCGTCAGCAAATCCAGCTCGCGTGTGCCCAGATCAGCTTCCTGAGTATAAACTGTTGTGATCGGAACTCGTCCGGCATCGTAGAGCGCTCGCACGCGCGCCAATTCTTGCTTGCCCAGCTCGAGATTTTCCTTGCGCACGCGAACTGTTTGCAACGCTCGCAGAACCTCCAGGTACTGCGTCCGTACTTGCAGGATGACTTGCTGCCGCGTGCGTTCGTAGGCTAGTCCTGCGGCATCGAGGTCGTTGCGTGCCTGGCTATAGCTTGCTTCCCGCGCAAAACCATTGAAAAGGTTGTACGACGCAACGGCACTCATTGAATATGAATTTGGCTCCGGGGGTCCGAGCACAAAAACCTGCCCACCAATATTGACCGCACGTCCACCCTCGACGTTGAGCTGACGCGAGTATCCAGCCGACGCGTTGATGCTTGGCAAATACGAACCAAATGCTCGCGTGAGTGCTGCTTGACCGATTTCAACGTTTTTCTGCTCACGCTGGAGCGCAGGATTATCGCGGAGTGCAATAGCGATGCACTCTTCGAGAGTGAACACACCATTGCCCGCCGTCTGGGCAGACGCCAGCGTTGAAGCAAACACAATCAGGAAAAACTGTTTCATGCATTTGAGACAGTTGGTTCAACAGCGGCAGGCACACAAACGCACGGAGGCAGAAAAAGTTGCACCGAGGATTACTTCACGCTCTCTGTGTGTGCTGCTTTCAGCGTTGCCGGTGTGGTGTTTCGCTCGCGGACACGGTCACTAGCCGTGCATGCAGGCTGGTGCGTTGTTCGCCGTGGCGCCGCTTGTTGTTATCATGCTCAATGAAGAAGCGAATGTGCTGCGCAAACGATAGCAGCGCCGGTACCGCCCAGTGCGGCTCCAGTTCGATGACACCATGAGCAAGAATACTCACATAGGTTCCCGTCGCAAACTCTGCTGTGCGCACGTAATGCATGCCGCGTGATGTTTCTGCCACCGATATCTTGAGCGGCGTTCTATCGGGCGCACACGAATCAACCGACGCTAAATACATTCGCTCCAGCACAGCCGGCGGATAGGCGTATTCGACTAGTGTGTCACGGCGTTCGACGAGCCATTGCGTTCTGTTGCACTGCACACATCCGCTATCGAGCGGTACAAGAAGCGATGGTCCGAACACACCACCAGGCACTCCACTAAATTCATCAGTCGCTGGCGAGAAAGATTGGAGCCGCCAACCCTGGCGTGTCATGACAATCTGAGCCGACTGCCCTATCCACGGAACCGTCGCTCGAACACTTCGATCACCTGTACTGGTTGATTCCTGCGCGGTGTACCGTTCGAGTGTTTGCCGAAGGTACAGCGTATCACCACGAACGCTATCACAGACGACTGACCAGCGTTCCTCCCGATGTCGAAACAGCGTTGGCTCGCCAGCAATGGCAATAGTATCAGCGGCATCAACCTGGTAGATCACGCGCACGCCAGCAGCCAGTCCCCAGCGAAAGCATGTCGGATCGGCAATGCTGGTTGCGACACTCAGTAGACCAAGAAAAAGGAGTCTCCCGATCATAGCTTGCGCACCATGCGTCCTCGGACGTCAATGCTCATTGGAATAACGGTGCTGCTTTCGTTGTCGAGCGTCATCCGTTGATCAAGCTGAGCAGTTGTTTCGATCACCAGTGGCATTCCAGTCTCCGCTTCGATCACATACCGTGCCGAGAGCGCACCGTCACCGTTGATGCTGATTGGCATTCCCATTTGCTCAGCGGTACCAGTGATGAGATACCGGGTTGATTCAACTCGCACAACTACACACCGTCGCCCGAGCGTATCGAGATAACCTTCGAAGGTGTGGCGCAGGTCCATTGTTGTCATTACCGTCTGCGAGCCGAGCGACATGTGGAGTGTATCGTTGACCGTGTGTGTCCACTGCGCGCCGGGTTTGATGAGCGTATCAGGGAACTCCACAATAAACCGCATGCGAACTCCACCGCCGGCAAGCTGCTCGAGTGCTTGCTGGCGGACAGCTTCGCCAGTCGCTGCAGTATCCTGTTTGCCAAGAAAATCTTGCCGGACGACTTTGCCGTTTCGTGTGCACCACATGCGAAGTCTATAGTCTTCCAACTCCGGCAGCGTCATCACCGAATCACTTTGGCCGAGCTGAGCAAGACCGCTTATCTCGATACGAACATTTCGCTGACCAATGACAAGCTCTACCAACGAGTCAAGGCGCGGCTGCACATCTTGTTGGAATGTCACAGTTGAAGTAATCGCCTGCTCCATTCCCATTGCGTGAATGGTCTGCGCCATCTCGACGGTATTGGCGTAGGTATAGAGCGTCCCTGCTTTCGGTTGCAGACGATAGTGGTACGGCTTGTTGTGTGATGGAGTATGCGGTCGGACTTTGGGTTGTGCCGCGGCTACAACTGTTGCAACAAGAACAAGCGCAATCGTACGCATTGATGGTCCTTATGCAGTAGTGAATCCTCTGGCAAATTACGCGACCGCTTCGGTTGCAGCACGCGAACGCTTTTCGTGACGGAGCCGTTCGTTTGTGTTCAGAATGCGCTTGCGAATGCGGAGTGAAAGCGGCGTAACCTCGAGCAATTCATCATCGTTCAAAAATTCGAGATACTGTTCCAGAGTCATCAGGCGTGGCGGGGCAAGTCGAACCAGTCCTTCGGAGCCACTCGACCGCATGTTCGTTAGATGTTTCGTTTTGCAGGGATTGACCACAAGATCGCCTTCGCGCGCATTTTCCCCGATGACCATGCCTTCATAGACGCGTTCACCGGGTGCAATAAACAGCACGCCACGCTCCTGAATACTTTCGAGTGCATAGGCAGTGGCAATGCCATCTTCGAGCGCAACTAAGCTGCCGCGTGTGCGCCGAGCGATGTCACCGCGGTAGGCTTCATAGCCAGCGAATGTGTGGTGGAGAACGCCCTCACCCCGTGTGAGCGTCATGAATTCTGTGCGGAATCCGAGCAATCCGCGTGCAGGAACACTAAACTCAATCCGCACTGTGCTCCCAACCGGCAGCATCGAGAGCATCTCGCCTCGACGCCGACCGAGCGATTCGATGACGTTGCCGCTGTACTCGGCTGGAACATCAATGACGACGTGCTCGATTGGCTCGAGCAGTTTACCCTCTGCATCGCGGTGGAACAAAATCTCCGGCTGCGATACGGCAAGCTCGTATCCTTCGCGGCGCATCGTTTCGATCAGGACAGCCATCTGCAATTCACCGCGACCAAGGACACGGAAAACGTCGGGTTGATCGGTTTCTTCGATTCGGAGCGAGACGTTTGTTCGCAATTCCCGCCAGAGCCGATCCCGAAGCTTGGGGGTTGTGACGAACTTCCCTTCTTTGCCAGCCAGCGGTGAGGTATTGACCATGAATTGCATGGCAACGGTTGGTTCTTCGACGACGACCGGCGGCAATCGTTCTGGTTTGACTGGCGAGGCAATTGTATCGCCGATGTGGACCTGCTCGATACCGGCAAGGCAGATAATGTCACCCGATTCTGCGTGCTCGACCTCGATGCGGTCGAGCCCCTGGAACATAAACAGCTTGGTAATGCGCAGCGGCTGGCTGCTACCATCGCCCGACAGGAGCACGACCTCATCGCCGAGACAGACCCGACCGCGGTGGATTCGTCCAATGGCGAGTCTGCCGACGTAGTCATTCCAATCGAGCGCGGCAACAATCATCTGGAATGGTTCATCGGGTTGATATGCTGGTGGTGGAATGTGCTCGATAATTGCATCGAACAGCGGCACAAGGTTTGTTCCCGGCTGATCAAGTGACGGCGAGGCGATCCCATCGCGACCGACGGCATAGAGCACCGGCATATCGAGCGCATCCAACCCGGCACCAAGCGCCAAGAATAGCTCATAGACTTCATCGAGCACCTCTCGGGGGCGAGCATCGCTACGGTCAATTTTGTTGATAACCACAATCGCTGGCAACGCCCGCTCGATTGCTTTTCGCACGACGAACTTTGTTTGCGGCAGCGGTCCCTCGGCTGCATCAACGAGCACCAGCACACCATCTGCCATCGAAAGGGCACGTTCGACTTCTCCACCAAAATCGGCATGACCCGGCGTATCCACGATGTTGATCGTGACGCCTTTCCAGCGCACTGCGGTATTTTTCGCCATGATGGTGATTCCTTTTTCACGCTCGAGCGCATTTGAATCGAGCATGCGTTCGGCAAGGACTTGCCCATCGCGGAATAACCCGGCTTGACGCAGGATTTGGTCAACGAGCGTCGTCTTGCCGTGATCAACATGGGCAATGATCGCAATGTTGCGAATGTCTGTACGTTGCTGCATAATGTTTACACGAACGTCGAACGAAGGCGCTATGACGATTGTTGCGCCGTCTGAGTGCGAACGCTGCGTTGATACCAATGGCTGATGCACAGTCGCTCCTGGCTATGCCGGTTCAGTACCTCAAAGGTGTTGGTCCCCGGCGTGCCGAGGCATTCGCTGCTGTTGGGATCAAGACCGTTGAGGATTTGCTTAGCTACACACCCCGTGCCTACATTGAACGCTCAGCACACCGATCGCTGCGGGGAATTGCCCAGCGATTGCTCGGTCCAAGCCTGTTTACCACCGATCGCGATTCGGTCAGCCTGCTGCGGATGGAGGTCAGCATTCTGGCTACCGTTGAGCATGTTCGCGAGCGGCAGCTTCGGAACCGTCGCGTGCTGCTGGAGGCAACGATCACCGATGCCGGCGGCACGAAAGGAGCATTGCTCTTTTGGAATGCACACCCGTACTACCGCCGTGTGCTCGTCGAGGGTGCGCAGTACATCATCACCGGTGTGCCAGAGCTGGACCGGTACAATCGAGTAACGTTCACGCATCCGCAGCTCGAGCGCGTCGAACAAGAAGACCAGGCACTGCTCGAGCACGGCATTTTGCCGATCTACCGCATGACCGAAGCGATGCGGTCGTGTGGCATCACGACCGGTATGATTCGGCGACTTGTGCGCGCAATGCTCGATCAAACCAGAGGACACATCGCGGACATCTTACCAGAGCCAATCATTGCGCGCTACAATTTCCCGACCAAGCAGGAGGCGCTTGAGCACCTACACTTTCCGCCGAGCAAAGAGCATATCGAGCGAGCGCACACGCGGATGAAGTTTGAGGAAATTTTTCTGTTCGAATTGATATTAGCATCGCAGCGGCGGAGTCGGTATCGTGGCAATGCGCCACGTATCCCGTCAAACAGCCCACGCTGGAACCAACTTCGCCAACAGCTCCCGTTTGCACTGACCAGTGCTCAGCAGCGCGTTATCGAAGAAATCCAGCGCGACCTTTCCAGCGGGGAGCCCATGCATCGCCTTTTGCACGGTGATGTCGGAGCTGGCAAGACAATCGTTGCGCTGGCAGCAATGCTCAGTACAGTTGATGCAGGCTACCAGGCATTGTTAGCAGCCCCAACGGAAGTACTGGCAGAACAGCACTACCGCACAATCTGCCGGCTCTGCGCCAATCTCAACGTACGCATCGCAAAATTGGTCGGCAGCCAGAGCGCTCGCCAGCGCGAGATGCTTGCGTCCACGATTGCCGAAGGTCATGCCAACATTGTTGTCGGTACGCACGCACTCTTTGCCGATTCGTCCACTCGCGGAGCACCCGAATATCACCGCGTCGGTCTGGTGATCATTGATGAGCAGCACCGCTTCGGTGTTGCCCAGCGGGCAAGTTTGCGTGACCTTGCCATCGCATCGCACGCCGAGCGTTTAGTGCCGCACCTACTTGTCATGAGCGCCACTCCCATCCCGCGCACGCTGACGATGACACTCTACGGAGACCTGGATGTATCGCTGCTCAACGAAATGCCGCCCGGTCGTCAGCCAGTAAGGACACGCATTTTCGGCTACGACCAAATGGCAACTGCCTACGAGATCATCGGTGCGCAGATTCGCGCCGGTCACCAGGCGTTCGTCGTCTATCCGCTGGTCGAGGAGTCCGAGCACATGCAGCTCAAAGCAGCCACGACAGAATACGAGCGCTTAGCCAATGAGCATTTTTCCAATTTCCGCGTTGCACTGCTCCACGGTCAGATGAATTGGTCAACCAAAGAAGAAATCATGCAGCGCTTTGCTCGCGGAGAATTCGACATTCTCGTTGCAACGACTGTCATCGAAGTTGGCATTGATGTGCCGAATGCAACCGTGATGCTCATTCATCATGCCGAGCGATTTGGTCTGGCGCAGTTGCACCAGCTCCGCGGACGTGTCGGGCGTGGCACAGCGCCAGCGCATTGCCTCCTGCTAACGGACGCATACCTTGCTCAACGCAGCCACATGCCCTATCAAGAGGACGAGCCACCGGCTGTGACCCGACTCCGCACGATGGCAGAAACAACCGATGGATTCTTGATCGCCGAAGTGGATATGCATCTGCGCGGACCAGGTGATATGCTCGGTACACGGCAATCGGGTATGCCAGAATTTCGCTATGTGGACCTGGTGCGCGATGCATCCATAATCGCGTCGGCACGCGACGAAGCATTTGCTATCATTGAACGTGACCCACACTTGCGCAGTGAGCACCACGCTCAGCTCCGCAGTTACCTACTCGACCATGAAACACACTTTGCCATAGCCTAAGCACTATGCTGATGCTCGAATCCATAACAGCTGGTCCTGTCGCAACGAATGCATACCTTGTCGCCGATACCGTCACGCGTCTGGCAGTCCTGATTGATGCACCGATGGATTCGCACTCGTGGTATCTGGAGCGCATTGCGTCAGCAGAGTTGACCCCGCTTGCACTCTGGCTGACGCATTCGCACTGGGACCATACCGCCGATGCAGCGGTGATCGCCGAGCAGTTGGGCATTCCTGTGTTCGTGCATCCACTCGATGCCTATCGCTTGCATAATCCCAATGCTCATACCGTCGTTCCTCTGCCGGTGAAGCTCGAAGCCGTCGAGATTGGCGGTTACTTTCACCACGGCGAACAACACACCGTCGGAACGCTCTGCTTCGAGGTGCGGCATGTGCCCGGGCATACTGAAGGCAGTGTTGTCTTCGTCGAACACTCGGCGCGCGTGGTGTTTTCCGGCGATACATTGTTTGCGGGTAGTATCGGACGGACGGATCTGCCCGGTGGCGATTACGAGCAACTGATCGCCTCGATTCAGCGGGAGCTCCTTTCGCTACCCGATGACTACGTGTGCTATCCAGGTCACATGGATGCGACCACCATCGGGCAAGAACGCCGCACTAACCCATTTTTCCAATCGGGCGATCCCTACAGTCAGCTATGGTTCGAACAATGAACAAACTGTCATTTTTTGGTCACTACCCGCTTAGGATTTTACCCCTATGTTTGCTGTTGAGTGTGGTGCTCGTTTTCAGTGGGTGCTATTCGTTCACGGGGGGCAGCGTTCCCCCGCATCTGAAAACGATCGCGATTGCAACGGTTGCCGACCGGAGCAGCTTTGGGCAGCCCGTCTGGCGAGAGGTAGCCACGCAACTACTGGTTGAACGTTTCCGCAACGACAACACACTTCAACTTGTTGATCGAAATGGCGACGCGGAAGTGCGGGCAGCCATCACGACGATCGCGGAAGAACCAGTGACGTTGCGGGCTGGCGAAGTCGAGCGTGAGCGCAAGCTCCGCGTAGTCATGGACGTCGAGTACTACGACGCCGTCAAGCAGCGGACGATCTTTCACCGTGTGTTTACCAGCGAGCAGTTTTTCCCAATCGCCCAGGCTGCGACAGCGCGCGACCAAGCAATACGCACCGCACTCGAACAGATTGCTGGCGATGTCCTGCTGGCAGTCATCAGCGATTGGTAACATTTCGTCCAGACTGCAATGCTGTTTTTATCGGATGCTATCGTTGTGCTCTATCTGGGAGCACTGGTTGTTCTGTTCGCTTTCGGATTACATGGCTTGGTGATGGTGTACCTCTACCACCGCACACGGCACCAATCGAAGCAATCACCTCCGCAGCACCTTGAGCCGTTGCCGGTCGTTACGGTCCAGCTTCCGATCTACAACGAGGTCTATGTTGTCGAGCGGCTCATTGATGCTGTCGTTCGGCTCGATTATCCAAAAGACAAACTCGAAATCCAAGTCCTCGATGATTCCACCGACGAAACCCAGCAGGTCGCGCGGGAGCGAGTCGAATATTACCGGTCGCAAGGATACGACATCAGTTACATTCACCGCACCGATCGCCAGGGCTATAAGGCGGGAGCATTGCGGCATGGGTTATCGCGTGCACGCGGAGAGTTCATCGCCATTTTCGATGCGGATTTTGTTCCCAAGCCCGATTTCCTTCAGAAGCTGTTGCCATACTTTTCGAACCCACAGGTTGGGATGGTTCAATCGCGCTGGGAGCATCTCAACGAGGACTATTCGTTCCTGACGCGTGCGCAGGCGTTAGCGCTCGACGGGCACTTCGTCATGGAACAACAGGTGCGCCATAACGCTGGCTTCTTCATCAACTTCAACGGCACAGCCGGTATATGGCGCCGAACATGCATCGAGGATGCAGGCAACTGGCACTCGGACACCCTTGCCGAAGACCTGGATTTGAGCTATCGCGCTCAGCTCCGCGGATGGAAATTTGTCTTTGTCAACGATGTCGTTTCGCCAGCAGAATTGCCCGCCGACATCAACGCACTCAAGTCCCAACAATTCCGCTGGACAAAAGGAGCCATCGAGGTTGCAAAAAAACTATTGCCTGCCGTCTGGCGTGCAAAGCTGCCCCTGGCAACTAAGCTCGAATGCACAGTGCACTTGACAAGCAACATTGTCTTCCCCTTCATTCTGCTGGTTGCACTGTTGAACCTGCCGATGGTGCTCATCAAGAATACGACGGGCGATTACGACCAACTTTTCACGCTGATGTCCATCTTTGTCCTGGCATCGGTGAGCACGTTTCTGTTTTACCTCTATGCGCAGCGGAGTATTCACCCGGACTGGCAACAACGCGTTCTTCTGTTCCCGCTGTTTATGGCAGGCAGCATGGGACTTGCGGTCAACAACACCCGAGCAGTCATCGAAGCGCTCATCGGTAAACGATCTGAGTTTACTCGGACGCCAAAGTACCGCATTCAATCGCAGCGGGATGATTGGCGCACGCGCAAGTATGCGCGGACACGGTTGGGTCTGACTGCCGTGGTCGAACTGCTGCTGGGAGCATATTTTTTGGCTGGGATACTGGTATCGCTTTACTTTGGCGAACTGGCAGCGATTCCCTTCCAGATGATGTTCTTCATTGGCTTTGGCGGTATCGGCTATCTTTCGCTTGCCCACTGGTTGGATGCGACACGCCTTGCCCATCGGGAAATTCCTGCGCGATCTGTTCATGCAGTACAGCCAGCGGCAGCAGCTCATCCGTCAAAATAAGCGCCGTCACTGTACTGGTATCGCCCGCATGGATTGCCGTCAGCGCTTCGACGGCGGATTGTTCGGCAATCATTGCTCGAATCCGGCGGTGAACGGCGGCGTCCGCTGCATGCACCCACACGCGAAGCTGCCAGCAGTCAGACCGGTACCGAATGGGTATGCCCTCATGCTCGAGAGTATTGAGTTCGCCCGCCGTTGCAGCCACCAACACTGCTGCACCGCGTTCGACAGCAATGCCGTGGTGTTGCCATCGGTGTTCGAGAGCAGCGCGGTAGCCGCTCCGATCTAGTTCAATCGCAGAGAGCGGTTCGGCAATCAGAACGAATGTCTGCGGCGTCTGACACGTGCTGCCGATCCGCGTTGATGGACTGGCTGTTGTATCGAGGGCTGCAATCCGCAGCGGAATATTCTGCTGGCGAAGCGGGGCGATCATGGTTGGATAGAGCAGCTTCAGTCCTGCATGCGCGAGCTCGTCGGCATGATCGTACGAAAGGTGTGCAATCGGTCTGGCACCGGGCACGAGCAATGGGTCCGCTGTATGGATGCCTGCAACAGGCGTATAGAGCACAAGCTCATCGGCACCGATCATGCGCGCCAGAAGTGCTGCAGTCAGATTCGAGCTTTCTTTTCCCATCGTGGTCACACCGCTGCCATCATAAGCCATCCCAACATACCCTTCCGTAACGACCACAGCACCGCTGTTCAACAACGGCAGAAGCCGACGCTGAACCCGCTCGGCTGTTGGTTGGTCGAGTGGCTGCGCATTCCCAAATGCTGCATCGGTAACGATCAACTCTGTTGCCGGCACTGTAGAAATCGCCAGCCCACGCTCCTGCAGGACGTGTGCAATCAGGTGCAACGCCATGCGTTCACCGATGCTTGTGATTCGATCGAGTGTTCGAGGAGTTAGTTCGCCAGTCAGCCGCGTGCCACGGAGCGCGCCAAGAGTCTGCTCGCACAGTTCATTGAAGAGCGTATCGAGCGCCGCGAGCGTCTCCTGGTTTGAAAGAAGGTGCTGTGCCATTGTGCGGTGGTGCGCAATAACATCAGCAAGCAATGCGTGTGCTGCATCGTCATCGCCGCGCTCAGCGAGCATTGCCGCTTGTTCGAGTTGACGTGTCACCAGCGGTAGTGCTGAGACAACAACGACCACCGGCCGGGCATGATCACGACGAAGTCGCAACACAAGCTGTTCAAAATCGCTCGCTGTGCGGAGCGTTGAGCCACCGACCTTGACAATGTTCATTGCTGCACACCCATTGGTGACCGACTATCGAACGGGAACCACCGATTCCGCCAAGCAAGCAGACCGTATACAATGCACCCAACTGCCAATACCCCCAGTCCAGAGGCAATTGCCACAGCCGACCGCGACACAAACAGCCACAGCCATAGCGCAATGGCAACAATCACTGGCACAGGATAGAGCCACATCCGGAATGGAAACACTGCCTCCGGATGCCGCCGGTGATACCAAAGTAGTCCCACTGCTTGTCCGACAAACTGCACCAATATCCGCAGCGTCAGGATGCTGGCAACCACAAGGCGAAGACCATCGAACATCAGGACAAGCACAATCGAAATGCCGCCGATTGCCAGCAACGAGACATGCGGGAAATTCTTGGTTGGATGAAGCCGTTCAAAGACGCGGAAAAAATTGCCGTCGCGCGCTGCTGCATACGGTATCCGCGAGTAGCCGAGAACAACCGAATACAGTGAACTGAGCGCGACGACAAGCACAAGAATTGTTGCCACCGCTGCAGCACGTTCGCCGAAGACTCGTTCGATAACCATGCTGGCAATGAACTGGTCCGGCTTGGCTTCTTGCCACGGAACGACGCTCAACACCGATAGCTGCATGCTGACGTAGAGCACTGTCACCACCGCAATCGAATAGAACATACTGCGCGGAATCACTCGTTCGGGCGATCGAATTTCTGCCCCAAGGTGGCAGACGTTGTAATAGCCCAAGATTGCATACACACTGCTTTGAATTGCTTCCTGCAGTCCATCGAGTCGCAATAGCGAAGTGCCAGTCTCTGCAAGAGGTGCCCACTGGCCACCGACAATTCCGGCAGCAATAATCCAAAGCAACGTCCCGACGACAATCACAACCAGCAGAATCGAAATGTTGCCAATCGTTTCGATGCGCCGATAGAGTGCCACAACGATGAGAACGATGACCGCAGCCGCAACAGCCTTCCGCTGCCACCACAACGGGAGCGGGAGAAGAAACTGCAGGTAATTGGTGAAACCAATCGCCCCCGATGCAACGACAAACGAGGCTTGGAAGACCGTCTGCCAGATGAACAGAAACGACATCACCCGTCCCCACCGATCGGGTTCGTAGAGTCGCCGGAGAAATGCATAGCTCCCGCCGGCTTCGGGAAACGCAGCGCCGAGTTCTGCCCAGATCATTGCATCGGCAGTGGCAAGGAGTGCTCCAACGACCCACGCCAGCACACAGTGGGGACCCTGCATTGCTGCCATCACCGACGACATCACAATAAACGGTCCAATGCCGACCATGTCAATGGCATTGAGAGCTGTTGCCTGGACCAGTCCCAGCCGCCGCTTGAGTCCCACGCTATGCCTCACTCCAGATGAAAGGAAAAAGCCACCAGGCAACGATCGCCATGATGGTCACGTAAAGCAGCATCACACCAATTTCTGCAGCGGCAGATTGAATGCTTCCGCTGGCAAGTACAGTTGCGGTGGCATCAACACCGAGAAAAAATACCGGCATCACTATCGGAAAGGCAATCGCAACAAAGACCCACCCTCGAAGCTGTGCGGCAGCAACAAGTGCAGCCAAAAGCGACGTGGCACCGCCGATCGCAATGCAACCTGCAAGCACAACCGCGACAACACCACCGCTCCACGGCAATAAGCCAAACAGCACCATCAAAACATACTCGATCAGCCCTACGACCACAAGCCAGACAACACTGGTGAGCATCTTTCCCCAGTACACAGCATCGCTGGGCGCTGTATGCATCAAGTACCGCAGCGTTCCGCGTTCTTGTTCGACCAGATACGAGCGCGAACCGGTCAACATTGCAGCAAAGTAGAACACAATCCAAACCACCCCGGCTTGTATCGTCCCATCGAGCCGCGTTTGCGGAAATGCAAAGGTCAATACCAACACAGCACCGACGAGAAAATACAGCTCTGCCGCAACCGATTGGCGACTACGAAACATTGTCAGCAATTCTTTCCGAAGGATTGCGCCAAGCGCTGCAGGAACAATACTGACCGCCACCGACGGGCATATGATTGGTGCAACAATGGTCAAGGGGCGATGGGCTGGCTGATGAATCCAGCGGCGCCACGAAAATACACCGTACCATCGAGCCGCTCTGTTCCTATTCCGGTTGAAACTCGACTACCGGCGAAACAAGCTCCATCTGCATACCGTGATATACGACAACACCACAGGCGTACTTTTTCCCTGCTGTGAAGATAGTCGGCGGGAAGCGGCATTCCCACTGAGTGCGTCCCCGCGCAGGTTGTTGGCACGTTGCAATCGAAACCGACGTCATCAGCGCATGCCAAGAGCTTTGACCGGTTACTTGTTCAACGATGCGTAACTCAAGTGCGACGTCCTCGCTGATAGGCTCTGGCGAGCGCCACACACACACCACCATTGCCGTGTCGCTGCGCTGGAGGTAAGGCGACTCGACAAACAGCTCCAGGCGCGGAATACCAACGACAACGAAGCGGCGGCACTGTTGCGCAACCAGTCGAAGGGAATCGTTCGGCGCGACAAGGTCAACGCACAAGCGATAATGCCCAGCAGGTAGTCGGTTGAGTCGGGAGAGCGGCTCGACGTTGAGCAGCAGTTCTGCAAGAATTGCCGACACCGGGAAACGCACGATGCCACCCGCAATCATCACCGGCGCAGCAGCAAATGGCATGCACAGACGATGGTTGTCCCCCTCGATGCGTGCGAGCATCCGCAGCACGATCGGTGTCGAAGCTGATACTGTTACATGCCAGGAGCTATCCTGCCAGCGGTGAAACGGCGCCGGCATGGTATCAGCAATTGTGATCGTGATCGTTTGCGCAGTGGCAACAAGCGGTAGCAATCCTATCCACCACCTCATCGCTGCTGTACCAACGAGACCAATTCGCTGACAAGCGGAGGAACATCCTCAACTGCGACCACTACTGTTGCAGTGCCATCGCTTATGGCAATACGTCCATCGAGCATCCGAGTACACTGCACTGCTTTCGTCCTGGGTGCCGTGCGAGCCGATTTGCGGTGGGTACTTTTTTCGGTTCTTTCAGCAGTGTAGCCTTCGTCCACTCCCGTTGCATGTTCAGCTTCGGAGCGTGCGAGACTATCGCACCGTTCATTGAGCGGATCGCCGTCGTGTGCTTTTGTCCACTCGACGCGGACAGTGCGCTGGTCAAGCTCTTCCAACAGGGGTTCCCAGAGGTCAATATTTTCAGTTCGATCGCCGGAGCTGAGCCGCCATCCTTTTTGTCGCCAGCGTGCAGCCCACCCTTTGCCAATTGCGTCAGCAAGATAGCGCGAATCGGTACGCAGCAACACGTGGACATCCTTGCCGCGGGGGAGACGCCGAAGTGCTTCCAGCGCAGCACGGATTTCCATGCGATTGTTTGTTGTCAGCGTTGCGCTGCCGCTGAGCGTTTGCTCTCTGCCATCGGGAGAGCGAATAATCGCTGCCCATCCGCCAGGACCAGGATTGCCCAGGCATGCACCGTCGGTGTACACAAGGTATTGGGTTTTCTTTGCCAATGTCAGTCGGAAATTGTTTTCTTGATTGCGAAGCTAACGGTTTCGATTGCATCCGAGCGAGGCAAGCCGGTGTAGCGATACACCAGACGTCCAGCAGCATTGACGATGAGCACCGTTGGTAGGTTTTCCGTGCACCGATACGCACGGAAGAATTCACCCTCCCAATCAAGTAGCAGTGGCGCGGCTTTGGCACGGTCACGAATGCGACTGCGTACAAACCACCGTAAAAATGAGGGAACACCGTCGAGGTTCGCACAGCCAAGGATGAGCACCGAATCTTTCAGGCGGTGTCCAAGCTTTTGTCCCCATTCTGCTGCTGCATCAGAGGCACGGTAATCGGCAACAATGCAGACATACGGCTTACCGCGCAGTGCTGTCGCAGACCACGTATTCCCCCACTGATCTTCAAGGTCGAAAGCCACTGTTGTATCTGTACGAGCTACCGCCGATAACGATATCTGGCAAAGCACTGCAACAAATAGCCCGATCATAGCAGAGCAAGCACCAGTACCAGCGACTACACGCATCACCGTTAGCAACTGACCGATTGCTGGCGTCGCTTGGCAGCATCGCTCAAGAATGCAGCCAAGCCAGCGTCGGTCAGCGGATGCTTGAGCGATTGCATCAGCACCTTGTAGGGCACGGTTGCGATGTGCGCTCCTGCCCGTGCAGCTTCAACAATATGCATCGGGTGGCGCACCGAGGCAGCAATGATCTCGGCTTCGATGCCCTGGACGTCCCAAATCTCGGTAACCTGGCGAAGCACTCCGATCCCATCGGCACCAATGTCGTCGAGCCGTCCAAGGAAGATGCTGACATACGTCGCGCCTGCGTTAGCTGCTGCCAGTGCCTGTGTCGGCGAGAAGACCAGTGTCACGTTCGTTGGAATTTCACGCCGACTCAGTTCACGAACAGCAGCAAGTCCTGCTGGAATCATGGGGATTTTGATTGTTGCCTCCGGCAGCCAGGAGAGAATCTCTTCTGCTTCGGCGATCATGCCGTCAGTATCGGTCGAGACAACCTCCACCGATATATGCCCACCGACAATGTTGTGGATTTCAGCGATAATTTTCTCAACAGGCTGCGTGGGATCCTCTTTCGCCAGAAGGCTTGGATTTGTTGTAACACCAGATATGATGCCCAGCTCAGCAGCGGCACGAATTTCCGCCACGTTCGCAGAATCAACAAACAGTTGCATGGCAGTGGTAATGAACTATTCGACCTGGTGGCAAAATTACTGCCCTGTCCAAAGGATTGGCACACGCGCCTCCATCCTCGGACCGCGGACACGTAACCAATAGACTCCTGCTGGAATGCCGCTAAGATTAACATCGAGCGCAGTACCCTGCTGCTGCACCTGCATGATGCACCGCCCGCTGGTTGTGTACAGCATGCCATGCCACTCAGAGTGGCGATCAAAATGAACGCGAAGTGTGCCCCCGTCGTACACCAGACCGACCGTCGCGACACTATCGCTATGGCTGCGAACAATCACCCCACAGGAACTTTCGGCTACGTACGAGGACGCATCCACTCGCAGTTCTACCGGCATCGTGCGTGTAAAACAGCCAACACGGAGTTCCACTGTGTCGTGGTAAATGTTGGAGTGCGTGGCATTGTAGAACGGCATCAAGGCACAGACCGGAACGCGCACTCGCTGCCCTGGCTCTAGCACCAGCGGTAAGTATGCCGGTGGTACCGATAGCTGAATACCTCTGCTTACCAAACGGTCGAACGTTTTTGGATAGCGACCGTAGTTGTACAGCTCCACCGTATCGCAGAAGAATTGATTGCTTTTGCCAGTCATCGTCGTCCGTGGATCGAGCGAATCACGATTGGCGATCGTAACCGTATGCCCAAGGAACGCACCCTCGATCGTTTGCATGTTGCCGACAGAATCAGCCACTTCGATCGCATACCAGGCATCCTGCCGCCAATCACGTTGTGCAACTCGGATTGTTTGTTCTTCTGCACTCGAGAGTACTTGCTCTGGCGAGGCTGAAATGCTAATGTCAACGTTGAACGAATCGAGGACCGACACACGAGCAATGCCGGTTTGCGTATAGCCGTGCTCTTCAACGGTCAGAATATCAACCGGCGGACATGGCTGCTCGGCACGCTGGATGCGCGGCGGGAGCGTGTCGTAAATGAACTCGACAGTAAAGATTGCAGCGGCATACCGTCCGCAGGGAGTTTCCAGCCAGAGTGTATCGGTCAGCTTTGTTGTTTGGATGGAACGAAAGCACACCTGCAAGACGACCGAGTCAGCAGGGAGCACCGTCAATGGTAGTTGTTTATCGGTTTGCAGAACACCAACCCGCGCCGATGCACCCAGGATCGTTTGCGCAAAGCGACCCACGTTGAATATCGGCACACGGAAGCATGAGCTACGCTGGGTTGCGCTGCGGTAGGTGTATGTTATCGGAAATCGTCTGATGCCGCCGTTTTGATTGAGTATCCGCAGCGTCATTCCGGGAATAGGTATCCGTGCATTCGTGATGAACTGTTCAGCATCTTGTGCGATGAGTGTGATCAACCCATCCTCGAATGGATCACGCAGCCAAATAAAGACCTCGACCGAATCTTCTGGCAAGAGTGTTTGGCGAACAATTTGCCAGCTTACGTTTTCGCTTGAATCCTCGACGACACGGACAACATCAATGCGGCTATCGCTGGGCAGTGTATCATAGACCACCAGCCGATACGGTGAGCACGGCGATAGCGATGACAGTTTGGGTGGCTCAAAATCATAGCGCCGAAAGCTCATTCCTCCGATGTAGCCGTACGAGTCAGCATAGCCGTAGCCATAGACATAAATGCCAATCGGTGCTGTTGCCTCTGCGGTGTGCACCCCAGGGCTGAGTCGAACGGTTGTGTAAACGGATTCGCTTTTGGGAATAGGATAAAATTGCTGAGTGACTGGCCGGCCATCTACCCGCACCGATGCGTGTGTCGTATCATGACAGACGATAGTCACAAAGTGATACCGATACACTTCCGTCAGCGTTATGCCGCTGGGCGTGTACTGGTATGAGAGCGGGCAGGCAAAACGATAGCTCGATAAGAACTGCTCCACAGGCGGAATAATCATCATGAACGGATCGCCCAGGAGAAGGTCATCGAGTCCAACAGGTGTCGAGGTACGCTGAAACTGCGCGACCAGGATAGGGCGGTTAGCATGAATAACGTGCGGCTGCAGAAGATCGCCTTCGTAGAATTGCCCCGCGTTGAGAGTCAGCAATGGAACGCTATCGAGATAAACCACCGTGCTATCCCGTGCTGCAAGAATACGGTAGCGATCACGCCAGGTGCCGATGCTATCGGGTGGGTTGACCAATGGCACAATGTATGCCGATCGCCCCCAGGTTGCCGTTGGCGGAATTTGCTCAATCAAACAATCCCGCGATGATGTTGTGCGCCGGCTCTGGAGAGGAACACGCACACGCTGATGCCCACCGAAAACAGCGATCGGGCGGTTTGACTTGATGCGCGTTCCAGTCAAGTCGTACTGATCGTTGTTGGGTACGGATTGAACCAGGTACACTTCCCCTTGATTGAGCAAGACCCGACCGACGGCACCATCAGTCGTTGGTGCTGTGATCTGCAGAAATTCAACCACAGTAGAATCTTCCGTGGCGACGACGGCAAACTGCGAGGGCGTGTTTTGTTCATAGCCGTACACATCGGTGTTGTAGCTCATGACGTAGTAATCCTTGCCGAGCGCGTCGGTTGGCAGAATCAGGAATGCATCGCTAGTTGTCTCCGCACGATTGAGCGCATAAACCGTCACATCTTGCTCGCTGACCAGGTGGAGAGAGTACGGGACCGGTCGCTGTGTGTGGCGTCTGGCAAGGCTGGCGGTGCTCCCACCAAGGTTGATTCCAATAAGCTCAACGCCGTGGTAGGACATCTTGATAACCAGCATCTGGGTGGGGTCTGCAATGCGTCCCTGGATCTGTTGGCGTGGGCGGCCATCGTGAGGAGTGAACTCAAGAGTAATGGCAGTTGGCGATTCAGCGGCAATGAAGATGTAAATCGAATCGCGCTCCTGAGCTGCGTCGCTATCGTAACCTGAGTTATGATAGTTCGGCATAAAGCAGAACCAAAAGTCTCTGCCTTTGCTGTCGGGAATTTCTTCTGCTGCAAGTCCGATAGCGACCAGCAGCAGCAGGGCTGCTCGAGCGAACATTGTTGCCTCCATGCGGAGTATCACGGTGTAAAAATACGCTGTCGTCAATAACATCCCGCAGAGAGTAAACGTTTCGCCGCACGTCGAAAAAACAACAGGGCGCCTCCTGCTGGAAGCGCCCTGCTGCGTGTGTGTGGTTCTCCGCTCGGCGGAGAGTGTTTGGAAGAACATCAACACGTTTCACGTGCCCAAAGAGACGCTATCTCTGGTGGAGGGTTGGCATCCTGCAGACACCACCGGAACAATTACCGCACAATAACCACTGGTACAGCGACCGTGCCGTTTCGTTCTGTCAGCACGCGTGCGAAATATGTCCCGCTGGGAAGCCACTCCGAAAACAAGGGCACTTCATAGACGCTTGCATGCTGCGGATATGCGGAAAGGTACCGTATCACTTCCCGTCCGCTGGCATCGGTCAGGCTTAGCGTGACGCGGTCATCACCTGGGAGCGTGTAGCGAATCGTTGCGACGTCGCTGACAGGGTTTGGCAGAATCTCCAGCGCAAGTCGCCCGTGTTCGTCGCTTTGATTAACTGAGAGCGTGTAGTCGGTATTGATTGGATCGTACTCTGCCCAGGGCAGGTCCCACCGTTCGGTCGGGTACGGTGCGAACGCACCGCGGTAATTGACCTGCGTAAACCAACTCAAGTCAACAATCGGCGTACTGTTATACGTGGTCGCTTGCGACGCCAGTGGTGAGTTTGCCATTGGCTGCGGATTGAAGCTCACGTCGGTTGCAAATGGGTTCATCAGCATTGCTACTGCTGGCGAGCTTTTATCGAGAATGTTGGCAAACTGCGGCTGTTCGATCCATGAGGTCGTCATTCCTTGCGGCGGGGTACCACCGGCAAAGTTGAGCCACGTGCCCTTGATGCCGTAGAAAGAGTTGTTTCGAACCAGAAGTGAATCTCCCGCTGCTGCAGCCATTGTGTTGGTGCCTGCAATTTCAACGCCGCGGGGCCAACCGAGAAAGACACTGTTGATGATGCTCAAGCGCGAGTTGCGGCGAATCTGTGCGGCTGCCCCAAATCGTGTATTGTAACTGTTCGGTGTTGTGCCGGTGCCCGGGGTCCAGGCTGTATCCTGCACAGGACCAATGAGCGTCATGTTGCAAAACACTCCGCTGGTCAACGGCTTGTTGAACGAACCACTGGCATCGTTGTCGGATTCGTATGCCTGAGAGAGAGATTGATCTGCACGCGAGCGAATTCGTTGCACGACACCAAACTGGACCCGTCCGCTCCAGCCATTATCGGTGTCGAAGTCATCATCAAGACAACCGATTGAAATCAAGTACCGCGCATTGACGGTGCCGCCGAACCATTCGAACGAGTCGTCATTGCCGTAGCTGCACTGGACGTATTCAATGACGGTCCGTCGCCCGACACTTCCCATTGTCAATGAGTTGAGCTCGCTATTCGGTACTGCAGCAATACCAGCAAATTCAATCCGCACATAGCGCAGAACACCGCTGGAGTCGTCATCATCGGTTCCGCCGAACCACCCGCGAACCTGATTAGCATCGCCGATGCCACCTTCGAGTGCTGCTTGACCACCGGGATGGTTCGTCCGTGCACGTCCGCAGATGAGCAGTCCTCCCCAATCACCAGCCGCACGCTGCCCCGGTGGTGCCGACGAAGTCATGATTATCGGTCGCTGGCGCGTGCCGTCTGCAATGATCTTCCCACCACGGTTGACGCACAGCGCCGAATTCTGCCCAACAGTATCACCGACAATAATCGTCCCCGGCTCGATCACCAGCACTCCCCCGTCGTCAACGAACACGTATCCATCGAGTCCGTACACCTTACGCGAGGAAAGCTGTACGCGCGTTGTGATTGGAGTGCGCAAGACAGAATCCGGACGCACTGGCTGTGGCTGCTCGATTGTGAAGGGCTGTTCATTGCGGCTTGTCACTGTTTCATCGAGTGTACCATTTCTGACCAACACCATGCGTACATATCCAGTTGTTGTCGCTACCGGTGGAACACGAAAACCACCCGCTATGCGCCCACGGCGCGAGGCTGAATCCTTGACCGCCGATAGACCTGGTAAATCACTCCACGGTCCAGTCGGCGATGTAGCAAATTGGAACCGCCAGGTCGGATACACACCCGGATAACCGGTAGTATCCCATTCAAGATCTTCCGAGCGACCAGCACGAAAAACTTCGCCGCCGGCTGGTTTTTTCAGTCGAACAGTGATCTGCTGTGCTGACGCTGCAGCAATCATCACCGCACACAGAAGGAATAACAAACGATGCATAGCAGGACTGGAAAAGTAGTGAAACATTACAGCTCAGTGAGCCGATAGCTAATGCCAACACCGATCGAACGCCCGCGAATGGTGGACTGAACCACCGTGCCGCCTTGCTCCCACCGGAGTGGCTGGTTGAGAATGTCGCGTACTGAAACCCGAAGGTCAAATGCGCCGATCGTCTTTGTGACCGTCACATCAATAACATCTCGTGGAAGCTCGTAGGTGTGGGGATCTTCGAACTGGTACGCATTGCGCAGCCCGACCAGCACAATGCGCCGACCAAAGACATTGTAACCAATCGTAACCGAGGCATTCAGCTCAGGAATTGATGCCATCAGCGATGCATTGAACGTGTAGGGCGACTGTCCCCACATCGGACGGCGATCTATTTGCCCGCCTTGTGCTACGGCAATCTCGGAGACGATTCGCGCATAGTTGAACGAGAGTATGAGGTTCTCGCCCCACGGACCGAGCATATCCAGACGCTTGCGCAGCTCGATCTCGGCGCCGTAGTTGGTTGCTGGTCCTTCGGCATTGCGGAAGGTACGCGCGATCTCCTGTTGCTCCAAGTAAATCGTCTCCTCGATTGCATGTAGGAAGCGCTTGACAAAGACACCCGCCGAGATGACTTCGCCCGGTGATGGATACCACTCCCATCGCAAATCACCGTTAGTGATGAGCGCACGCGTCAAGGTTGGATTGCCCATCACCTGGGACTGCGTCGAAAAATCGTAAAAGGCAAAGGGCGCAAACTCGCGCAGCGACGGACGCGCTAAGGTCTGCGAACCAGCCAGCCGAAGGTTCATCGCCGGAGTAAGCTTGACGATAAGCGATAGCGCCGGCAGCCAGTCCCGTGTGTGGACGTCAACGCTTACCGGACGGTCGCTCAGGTCGTAACTGCTCAATTGCTGCCGATTGTCTTCGTGGCGCACCCCGCCAATGATGCGAAGCGGAAGTCCAATATCATCGAGCGACCAATCAACCATCAGGTAGCCAGCATAGAGCCGCTCGGAAGCCTGGTAGGCATCGGAAAGGCGAGAATCTTCCGAAATCCCGATCCCGTTGGCACCAAAATTTTCTGCGCGAAAAATGCCCGATGGGTCCGCCCACTGCACCGAGTCAGGCAAGGTGAACACCGAATAATCGAGTGAAAAGTTTGGTCCAGGAACGTAGGTAAACGATCGCGCGTTGAACTGCCGCTGGCGATGTTCGGTGAGCATACCTGTTTTGAGCTTTATCTCGCCGAGCGGAACCTGAAGGTTGAATGCACCTGTGTACGCGCGCTCATCGAGTTGGGAGAAAAACCGCCCCGCGCGCACTCCATCCCCTTGCCCCAGCGGTGTGAAGCTGATGATGTCCGACGTGTACGGCTCCATGTAGGAACCATCGCCCGACGGTGTCTGCCGAGCAAAGCGAAAGCGACGGAAGTCTGGCTCATTCCGCGATGTACCAGTGTACCCAATCTTCCAATCGAACGCTGCATGACCAAAGCCGGGCAGGGTATGGTCACCCGAGGCAATCGCCGACACCAGACTTTTCTCGACGTACTGCATCGAAAGCTGCTTGGTATCGAAAATGCGGACGTAATCCTGACCATTGAGCACGACAACGTCTTCGTCGGCGCTATGGTTGAAGACCGTTTGCACACTCAGCGTTGAGTACGCACTCGCCCGGTATGCCAGATTGAGCATGCCCCCAAGATTTGTCGAGCGGGATGGGTTGTAGCCGCTAGTTCGAAACCAGAGCGACCGATCCGACAAAATCCCATTACGGTCAATGGTGGAAACGCTGAAAGAATTCGAATACACAAGGCTAGCGATTATTCCCAGCTCGTTGCCGAAAAGGCTACCGACGTCGCTGTAGGCAAGCGAGATCGAACTATTGGGGGTTACCAGCGTGCGCTGGCGCTGCTGCCAATTTTGATTGTTGAATTGCGTGCTGATCCGAGTCCAACGCTCGCGTGCACCGGTCGTGTCGTAGGGATTTCGAACAGCACTCAACAATGCGCTCATCTGGCGGCGGTCGGCAGGCATATCTGACGGTAGTTTCGAACGCGTGCCATCATCGAAGCCTAACCAATCCCACCGTCCGGCAGGCGCACTGATAAACCGATTCGGTTGCAGAAACGCATTATCGTTGACCGAAGAAGAAAAGCTCACCTTCAGCGAGGATTGGGAAGGAAACTCTACTGTTGAAAGTTGTACCACACCACCGGCGAAACTGCCCGGTAAGTCCGGCGTAAAAGTCTTTGCAATCGTCGCACTCTCAAGCAGGTTTGCGGGAAACAGATCGTAGCTGAACGCCTTTTTGTCCGGCTCGGTCGAGGTAAGGGGGATTCCATTGAGCATAGCGTTATTGTAGCGGTCGCTGGTACCGCGCACAACCAAGAATTTATCGTTGGCAAGCGTCACACCCGACACTCGCCGCAGTGCTTGTCCTGCATCGCTATCGGGTAGCTTCGAGATTTCCTCGGTGCTAATGCCGTCAGTTAGCTGCGCACTATTTTTCCGCTGGGCAAGCAATGCTGCCTGTGTCTCGCTTGTTCGACGCGCTTCAACGACAACGTCGCGCGTTACAAGCTGCCGGTCGCGATCGAGGACCACGGAAACCCGCGCAACTTTGCCCGGTTCGACACGAACACCGGCGATCTGTTTAGTTTCATAACCGATGTAGCGCACAACCAGCGCGTATGTCCCCGGTGCAACACCTTTGATCGTGAAATTTCCCTTTGGATCGGTGATAGCGCCGCGCTTTGTGCCGCTGAGCAATACTGTTGCTCCGCGGAGAGGATCACCTGTTGATGCCTCGCGAACCGAACCCGTTACTGTGCCCTGCTCCTGCGCCAGCGCAAGGAGACTGCCGGAGATAACCACACACAACAAAAATCGGATCAACATCGCAACCTGACCGTGATAAAACAACCACACACGAACCAGATGCGAAACTCCCCTGCTGACCTTGCGCTGGGTTTACCGTTCTGTTACGATACAGTTACGTCAGTGTTAGCGATTCGTAATACGGCATGCGTTGAGCCGCCGTCAGGGCACTTCCACCAGGATTTCCTCTGATAGCGGTGATTGTGCCGTCGGTGTCTGCACGCGCACGGCATAGCGGTAGCGACCACGCCCGACCAACTGACGATCAACGAACTGTTGCTGCTGCGGCTCCAGTGCCTGGTAAATCGCCAGCGGGTGATGGTCAATGCCACGGTACACGACAAACCAGTAGCGCTCGCGCGGCGGCTCGGCATAGGTCCATTCAAGGACAACGGTGCCGCTTGTGGCATCGTAGCGAGCGCGGACGTTCTGGACCGGCGGACGCTCGGCAAATCCATAGGGTCGCGCCTGCACGGGCATGGAACGCTCCGATTGCAAGCCGCTGCGGTCCACTGCCACGAGCGTGTACCAGTAGCGCACCCTTTCAACGACAGCCGTATCGGCAAACTGCCGTGCCGTCGGCGATAGCTCTGCATGCAGCACCCAGCCAGTGTCCACCTCCGTTCGGCGGTAAAGCAGATGCCGGGCAACATCGCTGCTAGTGGATGGATTCCACGTCAAAATAACGCGATCCTGGTACGTCCGCACATCGGTGAAAATCGGGGCAACTGGCGGCACAACATCCGGACGCTTGAGCGCAACAATCGGCGACGGATTGGAGTGGAAATAGCGATTGTCCACAGCCACAACGCGGTAGTACACGTATTCGGTCAGTGTGTTGATCGCAACGGTGTCGAAAAAGACCGTGTCCTGCCAGACAAGATTTGTCCGCTGCGTGAATTCATGCGTGGTATCGTTTGCCCAGAGGACGCGGTAGCCCAGCAGGTCGCGCTCAGTGCCCAGATGCCACTCCAGCCGCACCACGCCGTTGGTATCAATGGTGCCACCGACTCCTGTCGGCGGTGCCGGCGGGATGGTGTCGTGAATATCCACGTAGAGCGGGAAATAGTCGCTGGGGTTGTTGGCAGTGTCCACTGCGATCACCGCATAGTACGGGATGTCCGGGTCGGCGAGCGTGTCGAGAAACGCACGCTGCACCGGCGGCAGAAGTTCATCGGTCAGCGAGCGCCACTCGCGGTCGGGCTTGGCGCTTTTCATCACGATGAAACCCTTGAGATCCGTAGCAGCAGACATTTCCCACTCCAGCCGGACCATCGTCATGCCATAGATGAGCGGCTTTTTCAGTTTTGGTGTCGGTGGTGGCGTGCGGTCCCGGAGCTGCGCGCGAATTGTCGAGGTTTCGCCCTCCTCGGCAAAAGGTGAAATGCCCCGCACCTGGTAGGTGTACTCAATACCCCACTGCGCTGTTGTGTCCTCGAACCAGGGTTCAATACGCTTGCTCCAGCCGCGCGGTGTTGCCGGTACAATCGGTGAGCTATTGAGTTTTGTTCGCCGCCCATCGGGACCGATGCGGTACACGTTGAAGGCTGTGTAGCCGCCGGTGGGAAAATTCTTCCACCGCAGCGTAATCGAGCGGTCGCTGCTCTCGGCACTCAGGTCCAGCACCGGCGGCCAGGGACGGTACGGGTCAATGTGAACGACGACGTAAGCGGTATCAAGCAGAAAGACCGAATCCAGCCGAACCGGAAACACGCGGTAGGTCCACACCTGCCCAGGTCGAACGTTCGCATCCACTAGGCGCAGCCCCAGCCCCGTCGCAGCCAGTACATCGCAATCGGCGGCAAAGAGCGCAAAGCCGAAACGATTCTCCATTTCGGTGGCTGCGTCGAGCATTGACTGCACTGAATTCGATTGCGGAATTGAGAGCCTGCCGTAGAGGCACTGGGCAGCAATCGCTGCCAGTGTTTGGTCGGGGCGGATACGCTGTCGCCATTCCTGGAGCGTCCACGGGCGCAGGGGCACTGGCGTCAGGCGTTCGTAGCGCAGTGGGTTGGTGTCGTTGGTATCCAGCAGCGCACGTTCGACGATGTAACCGATGCGGTTGTAGGCACGCCAGGCGGGAGCATTCGAGGGTGCCCAGCGCAGGATAACCGAATCTCCATACGACTGCGCCACGAGGTGCAGACGCGGCGTAAACAGCTCGCGGGCTGCCTGGAGCGCCGAATCGCTCGTGTCCGCTCTTGCATCAGCCTGGCTTGATTCCTGCGCACGTACACAGCCAAGCCCAAGAACGATTATCAACGCAACCTTTACTGTCCAACGCATCATCACATTCTCCATCAGTAACGGAATCGGACGTCATACGACACGGGCCGGTCCGGGTCCTGGCACAGAGGGTAGGACCACGTCGTGGTGTAATCGCCCCGATACGGGAAGACAAACCGCTGCGCCGCAATCCGGCGCAATCGGCGGCAGGTCTCAGGATCGTAACCAACGTCTCCGCCACCACAATACAGCGACGCTAACCGTGCGGCTTCCCGGGTAAGATTGGCAAGATCCAGCACGACCCAAGTCGGCTGCGAGTAAAACATTCGTGTCGCCGGTCCTGCTGCAGCGATACGCAAACCGCTGGATTGAATACCGATAGCCGGTAACCTGGTCTCCCTCTCCACAATGTTCGCTCTGGAGATGGCAGACACAAGCCGAGCCAGTCGCGCAAGCGCGGGATCACCGCTTGCAGCAGCAATCTCAGCGTCTGTGACTAGCCCGTGGCTGGTCTGTATGGCGTAAAACATGCTCTCAGACTGTCGTACCGCACGATTGAACCGCCAGTTTGTGCTGTTCCGAATAGTGCTGCTGCTCTCCCTAAGACTGGCAACCCACTGGAGCTCATCGTACACCCGCGGATTGACAAAGCTGGTATGCCATCGGTCACGCCTGCTCCAACCGTTCGTTGATACGAGTGGAAAGACTCTGTACTCACGCTCGGCGCCACGACCGCCCGTGCTTACTGTGATTTCCTGTTCAAGCAGGTCGTGGGGATCGAAACCTTCTGCTGACTCGATCCGCGGCGCTAAGCCAATGACTGGAATGAGAACAGCGATAACGTTGACCGAATCGGTACGCTGTGTGCTCACGTCTCTGAGCTTTTCCGCCAGGCGATTATACCGACTGGTACGGAAAAAGTACAGGTAGAGAAGTTTTTCGTTGCTGCCTATGCTGCGCGCGACCTCAAAGCCGCTGGGACGGTACCGACGCTGAATCTGCAGGTACACACCATCCTCGTAGCGGAAGGTTTGGCTGACTAGACCCGCAAGGTGCCTCGACCGCAACTGTGAGCCACTTCTTGAGCCATCCAGAACATACAAGCCTTCGCGTGTCCTTAGTCTACGCATTGATGTCTCACTTGGTATGACCGAATCCCGGCGCACGACCTGGACGGCATAAATTGCCTCGTTAGCAAGGCGAGGTATGGTAAAGCGAATTTCCCCACCGTAGCCAGATATGCTCGATTCATTCATTGCTCGCGGTCGTGGTATTCGGTTGTAGCGTAGTGGCACCTCAGCACGCTCACCGGTCCGCAGATTGATAAAGCGGACGCGGTAGAGCTTGATCGTATCGCCGCTTCGCTGCTGGTCACCGCTGGCAGGGAACAGGTATGCGGGGTTCGTTACCAGTGTGATGCTGCCATCCCGGCATTCGTCCTGGAGGAAAAAGCGCTGGCGCGGTCGCGGATACGACAGATACACCCAGTCGGGCACGACTGTATCGGGGCGCGGTTGCGTCGTAAACGTTGTGGTAACGACCTGCTCTACGCGCTGCCCTCTTCGCTCTCCCCTTTGGTAGCGGACGTCCCTCCACGAGGCTGCGGAGCCTAATTCACGGGCAGCCCGCGTGCTTGCCTGCTCGATGGTTTCGCCGGGCAGTCGAGCGAAGGAGCCAGTAAACTCTTGCCCGTACGCTGTGACCTCGGCACGGTAGCGTGTGAGTCCGTCGAGCGGCTCAGTCGGCACGATTGCAATCGCCGGTGCCTGCTGGGTGGAGCGATTGACCTGTGTCGCCGGAACGTTGACCGTAAAATTCCCTCGGCTACCCTGACGGCGGAGTGTAAAACTGCCCACGCGAATACGGAAGACTTTGGTTACGGTGCTCCCATCGTCGCGCATTTCCTCCAATGCAAATGGGCGGTCAGGTTCAAGGTTGAAAAATGCCGTTGGCTCGGCGAAGATCGAAACATCGGTGGCACCGTCGTCGGGTGTGATGTCGGAAATCATCACCAGCTCAGCCAGCGGAGACTCCGTCGGTGGCGTGCACCGCTCGCCAAGCGTGAAGCGGAAATTGCAGTACCCGCTGATAGCCCCACCCAGGATGCTGTACGATCCACCACAGGCACCGGCAATCCAGGTGGGATTAGGCAAACCTGCCTGCAACGCTGCCCCCACACGCAAGCCGAGTATTTCGTACTTCCCGGACACAAAAAACAAATCCACAAACAAGCCAATCGAAGCATCAAGTCGGGCATACATTTGACCGGTGGCATACCATCCATTGGCACCCAGCGGGCGTCCATCGGCGCACTGTGCTCGTGCACCGTAGTCGAGTAGCGCAACATCAAAGCCAACGAGAAAACGAATTGATGCGTAAAAAACCAAGAAGCGAAGCTCCGGTGGCGCAAATTCTGCACGGGCACCGAAGGCAAATCCATTTCCTCGCCCCAATGCATCCGGTCGCACGGGTGCAGGAATTGGTCCCGTGAGCTCCAACACTTCCGGAGGAATCGGTGGTATAGAGGGCAAATTCATGCCCGCCATGAAGTACGCCTGCAGTTGAATAAAGCTGAGCACATCAATCCGTACACGCTCACCCTCTGGATCCCCAATCTTGACGTACCATACATCCGGTGCAAAATGCAGTACCATTCGCCCCGTTGCCGTGACTGCCTCCAGGCGCACTGAGATACCGAATTCACCGTGGAAGGTACGCGTCGGGAAGGTGTAGGAAATACTTGCCGTTGCCGTAACAGGTGCTGAACCTCGTTCCAGCAATCCCGCCATCATCCATCCATTGCCTTCGAGGCGAATTTCACCGATACCGCCCCCTTCAAAACTCACCTCCAGCCGCACATCACAGTTGAAGGCTTTCGGCTCCGGGTGCGTCCCCACTGTCACGAGCGCATAAAAACCAAACGTTTCCCCGGACGAAGAATAATATGGCTCATACCGCGCCCCGGAATTGGTCGCACCCGGTCCGCCGGAACTGGCAGTTGTCGTTGTTGAGGAAGAGCCGGTTGGAGTAACTCCAGTGGGATCGCCCACTCGCCGCATATTGTACCATGCACCGCCACCGATGCCATAGATACCCACACCACTGAAGACGGGAATGCCACTGGCAAGTATTGCCCGCGCATCCACGTACCAGTAGCGATAGGGTTGTGGTCGTTCAATCGAGCCAAACTGGACCGTTGCCTCGACAAGGACCATTTTAACAAAATTGGCTCGGACTTGTCCCCGAAAACCGTTGCCATAGGTTGCGTCGTTATTGTAGAAGCGCACCGAACCTTCGATTTCGACTGCCCCCATATCGGCGCGAATACCGATAGAGTCTAAGTCAATGCCGCTGAAGGCAAACGAGGGTGGACCGCTTGCACTGCTTTGGAATGCACCCCAAACGGTGATGGTCGTTCCACCGCTGATACCGCTGGAGCCTCCTTGGAGATTCACGTCCAAGCCAATTCGGACACCCACGCCTGGACCTTCGCGACGCGACCCACTGGTCAGGCTAAACTCGCGGATACTGATTGGGAAACCACCGGCGCTTTGGGTGCTGCTACTGCCATCTGGTGGCAGTGGCTCTGGCGGACCGAGGATGCTATGCGGTGGCGATGCAAACGACCAGCTTCCGACCACGATGTACGGCTGGCGATTGGTTCGAATGCGCATGTTCTGAAAGCTAATGCCGCCGAGGTTGAGTGGAATTTCCCGCGTACCACCCAGGGAAATTCGCCCGGTGAAGTTTGCTTCCGCAACAAAGCCGCTGCCGCCACCGGCGAGCAACCGCACCCAGGAGGTTGGTTCAAGCTGAAGGGAGGCAATCCACAGCGGCATGTTCAGCACCCCGCGCGGCACAATGCTAAATTCAAAGCGAACACCACCGACGCTATCCCGCAGCAATGCCGAGTACACCAGTGCTGAATCGCTGACCGGCACCTTGATTTTGCCGTTCATCCACCCTCGCTGCAAGGAGCTCGACACCATGCGCAGGCCGATTGTATCAATGCTTGCGCCCCAGTCCCCGAAGTTCCCTTGCGGGTAGCCAATCACATTGCTCACGACTGCATCGAAGGTGAGACCACTGTTGTCAATGAGCAGATTGTTCACAGTGACCGTCGGCGGACCGCTGGAGAAGGTGCGCAGCGCCTCTGGTAGCGTCATCTGCAATCGGCCGAGATAGAACCCGCGCCATCGCGTGCTCGCATCACCGGTGTACCCAGAGGGAAAAATGATCCCGTCGGGGTTATCGCGATCGGACAAATCAACGGTCACATTCTCGCAGGTCAACACAAAGCCCGACGCACCCACCGGCGAAAATGGCGTCATGGTTGCGCTGGCGATAAAATCACCGCTACCGCGAATCTGAGTGGTGAAGCGGAGCGTTGCCCGGCTCCGACCATCATCAGGGGATGGCACCATCCAGGTGCGTGGGAATTCAACCTCGGCCGCCAGGCGCACAAACTCAAATCCGCCGCAGGTGATGCGCACGAACGTGCCGGAATCAGCCGGTAAGCCAGCGCGTGCCTCCTGCGGTGCTTTCAGGTTTATTGCCCAACTGTTATCGCTGGCTTGATAGCCAAGGTCCGTGGCAAGGTAAATATCCAGCGATCTCCCCAGACCGTTGGGAGAAAAACACACGTTGCGGACACCGAATCCGAGCGACTGCCCCGGACCAAGCCACGGCATGGGGACAACGTGGACAGCATTGAGGTAAGCGCCCGTGGGTTGAAACACCATCCCGATAATGCCGACCGCGACGCGGAATCCCTCCACCACACGGTCGAAGCCGATCGGCATCTCAACGGGCTGATTTGCCAGAAAGCTGCTGACCAACCGCCGCTCATTGCTTGCGAAAGCATACACCGTTTGAATTTGCTCCTGCGTCAAGCCCAGCGCTGTTCCAAGCTGATTTGCCAGCTCCGGCGCCAGGGGTGATTCTGCTGCCTGCACCGCGTGCATCTCCCCTTCGTATACCTGACGCTCGGTATTGACCGCAAGGCCGGAAAAGCGCGCCCGAATGCGAATGTTGAACCACGGTAGCCGCACCAGCGCTTCACCCGACAGATTCTCCGACGTTCCTGACACCCTGATCAACTCTGCCTCGAAATGTCCGATGCGGACGACGTCGCCTGGGGCAAGCGTACCACTCAGTGGGGTTGTGTTCGAGGGTAGCCGTGCTTGGCAGGGATCGTTGCATTCACCCGTACGGAAGGTGAAGATTCCTTCGCAGGTCTTGCGCGTAATCTCGCAGGCAGTCCCGTCAGAGCGAATGCGCAAGCTGTTGAACTCCAGTTCGCATTCCCAGAGGTAGGTTTGCCCGTTGGTGGCAGTAAACGTGTGCACTGCTCCCGGTGTGTTGATGAAGTTCAGGGCAATGGCGCCACCGGGGATGGATGCCAGCGGAAGGCTCGCGCCCGCGGTACTGCTCACGCTGGCGTCCAGCAGCGGTGTGCGGGAGCGGATTGCGTCTGGGTCTTCATCGGCGCGACTCATCTGCCAAACCCGAATGCGGCAGCTCCTAATGGCAGCAATGGTGATCGCCGGCTCGGCAGCAAGCGTAAACTGAATGCGTCCGTCGCTGGGAGAGGTCACCGTCGAGCGGTGTTCGGGAGTATGTGGACGCAGGCGGAAACATTCGCTCGCTGTCACACCAGCACCGACCTGAAAGCGCCATACGGGACCGCGCCGGTACGGACGTAGCGTATCGTCAACGCTGCAGTATTCGACACGCCAGTAGTAGGTCCCATCAGACAACTCAAGGTTGGACCACGTGCTCCGCCGAACACCGAAAAACTCCCGCACGCGCTCATCGAAGCTGGCGTAGTTACCGCTCTCGGGCAGCCGAAAGCTCTGACTTGCAACAACGGTGCGAAAGCTTGTATCGCGGGCAACAACGACACGGATGAATTCCGCTGCTTCGCCAAACTGCATCCCCGTTGTGCCGCTACCTCGGAGCGTGACCAAATCGGCAAGGTAGTCGCGCGTCAGGTGCTGCGGTGCCGGGATCGTCCACTGGAGCGTTAAGCCGCGCCCTGACGTGAGCGTTGTGCCGTCGGATGGGTTGGGGTCAGTGGGCATCCGCAAGCCGAGATTGAAGCGCTGCGCTGATGACGAGGGCGTGTAGGTGCGTTCATCACGTCCTTCGCGACGCGTCAGAGTTGCGTCAACCGTCCAGCGATAGCTCGAGCCGCGGCGTAGATTGCCGTTCCAGCGCACGAACGCACCGCCGTCGTCCCACTGGTTGACGATGATGAGCCGTGCACGGTCCTGTGCATGCGGCTGACCGGTCAAGCTCTGCCCCTCGATCGGACCGCGGGGCCAGGAAAGCGTGCGGCTGTTGGTGTACGTTGTGCCGGTTGCCTCATCGGTTACCGACAGCCGGTACTGCATTCGCAGGACATCATCGCAGTAGGGACTCCACTGCACCACCAGCAGTGGTGGCACCCACGGGATTGTATCGCTTTCGGCTGGATAGTACCCCTGCAGCGTCATAGCGCCTGCACAGGAAGCCGTCGAAGTCGCCCCCGGGCATTCGACGCTGAAGGTGCCGATGTCGCTTTTGCCGCGTGTGCCGCCGCGCGTTGCGATGGGATTGCCGCTGAGGTCCTGCGCCTCTACCTGCCAGGCAACTCCGACCAATCTCGGTGTGGAACGCCGGACAAGGTCCATCAGCACCGGATTGTTGGGCGCAATGATGAAGGTCGTTGCTGTGACAACTTCGTCGGCGATGGTCTCCGTCCGCGTTGCAGTCTCCAGCGCTTGCCGTGGCAGTTGCCCCTCGAACATGCCAACAGCACGAACGCGGTACTGCACGCCACCGGCTGGGGTTGGCGTCAGCGGCTGCCACTGGAGTTGAATCGCGCCGTCGCATCGCTGGGGTGCATCTCCGCTGAGCGGACGGATCAGCACGGGTGGCTCTGGCCAGACAACGCGAGTGTTACTGCATCGAGCGCCAGTCGTTGCCAGCTCTGTGCGGCGGTCCGTAGGATCCAGAACCGTCACGCAGAACTCGTAGTCCCCTTCCGGAATCGCCCCGGCTGTAATGATGGATGTGCGAATCGCCGGGTCTATCACCAGCGCATTCTCGCAGATCAAATCAGGACCGTTCAGCACGCGCGTCTCCCCAGGCGCCAGCCGGAATACGGGCACGCATGGATGCGCATTGTTGGTGCTGACAGTTTGCCCCGTGGTCCGATTAGTAAGCACAATGCCAACGACAACATCCCGCTGCAACGCGCCGGTATTTGTTAGCTGGAGCCGAACAATGGTCGGATCGCGACGCCACGTCTCGAGTGAGACTGGTGCTGGATTGCGTAGCAGCACGGAAACATTGATCGGCTGAGCAACCAGGGCACTACAGCAGAAAACCGCCAGCGCATAGAGCACCGCTTTCATTGCTGCCTCCACAAAGTGTTGAGGACAAATGTTTCAAAAGCTGACCGAGTACTGGAGGCTACCGAACAGCTCGCTGTACCGATTGCCCTGTGCTCTAGTCAGGTCGAATGTGTTGTTCATCAGTTGCAGCGTGATGCTACCCCACTGCTCCAGGCTGTAGGTCAGCGAACCGCGGAAGAGTAGCTGGAATGACGTCTGCGTTGTGCTGGTCGCATTCAGACCCAGCGTTGCGCGTGCCGTCCATTGCTGAGCAAAGGGGTAGGTGAGTGATTCCGTCAGCGTCGCAAAGCTGATCGTCTGCAGATACGTTTGCGTGCGGTTATAGCTGAGCGCGGTGCTCAGTCCAAGTTTCGAGGGGAGCTGTACCGAGTGCGTCACCGTTGCGCTGGCGGCTGAATTGGTGCCGTAGGGACCGCTGATGATGTTGCGGTCGGTTGTGCGCTGGTAGGTCACCGAGCCCGAGATGAAATGCTCATTTCCGCCGGCACTCAAGCGCCACGAGGGCGATAGCGTCACCGTTTGCGTTTGGTTGTCGGCGCGCAATGTGTCGTTGACGTGGTTGGAGGTCATTGTGTACTGCCCGAACTGCAGGTCCATGCTCAGCACGTCGCTGAGCTGCCAGTTCGCACCGGTGTTGACCGTCCAGCGCTCAATCGTTGCAATGCGGTTCTGGCGAAGGTTATTCGAGCGACGCCCAACGGTTGCCCGCAGCGACAACTTACCCTCGAACAGGCGCAGGTACGGGGAAGCGTTCAAGTCGAGGATATCGTTGAGCAACTGCGCAAAGCCAAGCGTGACAAACCCCGGTCCGATCCATTGCCCATCGAACGTGATACCCCAGACGGCGCTCGGTGCAATAGCAAGGTTGACCCGCGCAGCTCCATCAATGTTCGAGGTCGCATTAGTCGGGATTATCTGCTGCAGCAGGGAAGGAATATTTTCCGCCAGTGCACTATCACGCCCCGCCTGGATATTGTTGGTGAATAGTCCCATGGCGATTTCGCTGCGCAGGCGTACTGCTCCCTCGAACAGACCAATTCCACCGGCAACGGATAACACCGCATTGGCTTGGGGAGTTGGCGTCAGGCTATCGCGCTGGATCGAACCGGGCTCGTCCTGCGAGGTCATTGCTTGTAGCGTAAAAAAGCTACCGTTTTGCCCTTCATAGCCGAGCTTACCAATAACGACGCGGCGGCGGTATTCGCCCAGAAATGCGTAGGTGGAATCGGGATTGCGTGCCTGTCGCGTGTAGCCGTAGTGCACCGCCAGGCGCAATGCCCCCGGCGTCAACTCAACGCCGCCGCCGAGAATTCGGAGATCGCCGAACGTGAAGTCCGACACCCGCGTGGAGTACCATCCACCGAAAAGCTGCAGCCATCCTCCAATGCGGGGCGTGACACCGAATTGATTGAACGGCTGCTGAAAGCCGAGCTGCCCACTATTGAGGTACAGCTCAAGCGGCAGCTCAATCTGGTCTGCCAGCACCACGCTCAACCGCCCAACGGCGCGGTACGTTTCCGAGGGCAGCCGTGCCGAGGACCCCACAGCGCGGTAGGCATCCACGGATGCACCCAGCGAACCGGTTGCCCGTATCCACTGCGCACCGACCGGCGCGATGCACAGAAGGGAAAGCAGCATGAGAATACGCCAATTCCTCATCTTCGTGACTTGCCAATGGTGGAACGAAATTATCTGTTGCATTTCGGAAAAAGTCAGGACATTTTTTGCAGTTGTGATAGCGCAGCTCAGGTGTTTTGCCTGGATTCTCGACCCGAGCTGTTGAGACACACACGCAAGCCGAGCCAAATTATCACAGGCACAACCGTCATGTTGTGCGCGAAAGCATCGGTGTATTTTTGCTCGCGTTCTGTTTTTTGTTTTGTCTGATCGCGTGCTGCGTTACCTGGCTATTGGCTTTCTCATCCAATCGTTTCTGCTTCACGCACAAGTGGCGGTTGTTCTGCCGGATACAACCCTTGAGCGTGGAAGCAGCGTTGTTTTACCGATCACTCTCGGTGCAGCGTTAGAGCCAGGCGATACACTTGAATTTTGGTTGCGCTATCCACGAGTGGCGCTGCATATTGAAAATGTTGCGTCGAAGTTTCCACAGCGCGTTACTGTAGCCCCTGGCAGCGATGAACCGAGCGGAGCAGATGGTATTCTGCACATTCGCGCATTTGCAGCCGAGCAGGTTAGTTCCGTCGAGGTCTTGCTGCAGTGCCAGGTACTGTGGAGCGGACCCGATGTAGGACAGTTTACCGCCACCGACCTTCTGCGCAACAGCCAGCAGGTGCCCTTTCACGTCCAGGGAGGACTGCTACGCTTAGAGCCAACGCTCCCCCTCCGGATTGAGAATCTGCCGAGCTTGGGTCCGATTTTTCCGCATCCGATCGTCACCGATCGCATCGGCGTGACATTTTGGCTCGCGCAGGACGCGACAGCAGAACTTGTGCTCTACGATCCGCTCGGCAGGGAATACCAGCGCTGGACCTTTGCACAGTTGATCGCCGGTGTGCATACGGTGGAGCTTCCTATCGAACGAAATGGAATCTCAGCGGGAGTGTATCACCTGCAACTGCGTACAGGTGGGCATGTTGTTATCGCACCATGCATGATAGCCAAGTGAGAAGGCGTCGGCTGATTTCGCTGGCGATTGCTTGTATCATCGCGCTTGCTGGTGGGATCACTGGTGTGCACGCGCAAGGCACCGATACTGCAGCCCGCTATCGGATCATGAATTCCGAAGGCACGGAATTCTGGCTCTGCTTCATGAAAAATTTTCGTGAAGAGGACCCCAACAAACCCGGCTCTTACGAAGCTGCCACACTAGAGGTGTTCATCACCGCTGAAGAGGATGCGGACGTTCAGATGGAGATTCCAGCGCTGAATTTTTTCCATCGGCTCCGTGTCAACGGTGGCACAATTCGCACGGTGACTATCACACCCGAAGCAGAGCTGGACACTATCGCTCGCCCCCGAAACAAGGCACTGCACATCACAAGCAGTGCCCCGATTTCGGTGTATGCGCTCAATCACCGCATCCAGACAACTGACACCTACCTTGCACTCCCAGTCAGTGTGCTCGGCACCGAATATCGCGCCATTTGCTATAGCAAGCTCTCGGCAACCTTGACACCGTTGTTTGCCATCATTGCAACCGACGATGATACCAAGATTGACATTATCCCCACGGCGCCGACGACCGATGGACACGGTGCCTACGAGCGATACACTCTCACGCTCGATCGTGGACAGGTGTATCAGGTCCGCGCGCAGTACTACGCAACCGGCACCGGTGATCTGACCGGCACACTCATCAAAGCCACCAAGCCCATCGCAGTCTTCAGTGGACATGCGTGTGCGTACGTTCCGCCCGGTGTCAAAGCCTGCAATCATCTTGTCGAGCAACTTCCCCCGGTCAGTGCGTGGGGTAAGCAGTACTACATCGGCAAACTGCAGGGACGATCGCGCTATACGTTTCGGATTCTTGCCAGCCAGGACCGCACCCGCGTGTTCCGCGATCAAACACTCATCGCCGTTCTCAATGCCGGCGAATATTACGAGGAACCCAATGCGACCGGACACGTGCAGCTATCCGCTGATAAACCAATTCTGGTGGCGCAATACTCACAAGGCTTCGGCAATGGCGATGAAATCGGCGACCCAATGATGATTTTGATTTCACCGACCCAGCAGTTTGTTGACCGCTACCGCATTGCGACGCCCGTGCAGGGCAATTGGAATCACTACGTCAACATTATTGCGCACGAAAGCGCCATCGGCACCATTCGGCTCGATGGTCGCCCGATCGCTGCGAAAGAATTCGAACGCATCGGCATTAGCAGCTACTTTATCGCCCACATTGGGCTGAGCTACGGCTCCCACACCATCACCGGTGATGCTCCGTTCGGGCTGTATTCGTATGGCTTTGGCTACCGCACTGATGCCTACGATGCCTATGGCACAATGGGCGGACAAACGTTTTTCATCCTCGACACCCTCCGCGACCGACTTCCACCGCAGAGCACATTTCAGCTCCGGCAAAACAGGAAAGTGCTCCACGCTATTGTCCGCGACGATCGCCCAACCGATAGCGGACTCGATAGCATCGTTCCACTGCAGGCGCGCAATCTGCGGGCATATCTGCCTCGCATCGAACGAGGTCAACCGCAGACGGAATTCGATATTCATCCGCTCGATCCCGAACAGGACGGGCAACTGGTGCTTGCTCTCCTGGACGCAGCGGGTAACCGCTCCGTGGTCACCTACACGTACTGTTACAATCCCCAGCGCCGACAGTTCGAATTCTCCGAGGCTGCCCAGTGCCCACAGCAGTTGCCGTGGCATGTGAGCCTGTGGGGAATTGCTCACGCGGTGTACCATACTGCGTCGGTCAGCTCAACCGGAGACATTCGCTTACAACGCCAGGCATCGGATGTGTCCGGTTCAGCCTTAAACCTTGGCATGAGCGGTGGCTATGCGCTTAGCGATGCACTCCGACTGACTGCCCGACTGAGCATTCAACCCTACGCACAAAACCTAACGATACCGGACACAACAACCACACTGATGCGACTAGCAAATGACTCCCTGGTCGCTGTTCAAGCCGAGACCGTGCTCATCCCCACGGCACCAATGTTGGCGGTGGGACTTGGTGCAGAATGGACTGTTCTATCCAAGCAACTTGGTACGCGATGGTATGAGCTGTACACTCTTGGTGGTCTGCAAGCAGCAATACCGCTGTCGTCACGGTTCAACCTTGAGCGGCGCATCGCACTACCCTCACCACTTGCCGGCACCGCTCTTCCCGGCAGCAACGCAACGACCCAGCGCGCAGCAATTGCCGCACTTATCCCAGAACTGTACGGTGGATTCGGTATCGCAGCACCGATCCCGAATACGCAGCACTGGGTGGCGACTCTAGCGCTGCAATACGTCCTACCGCTGGGTAGTGTTCTCCGGGATGCTCACTGGACAATTGCACGATTGCAGTATGCGCTCGGTGTGCGCTACCGGTTCTGAGTCTGTGAGCACCTATTTGTTTGACCAATCATCCCAACCCGTCCATGCAGCTTGATGTCTTAGCAATTGGCGCCCACCCGGACGATGTTGAACTCTGCGTCGGCGGCATCCTTGCCACGCTGGTCGAAGAAGGTTTTCGTGTCGGGATACTCGACTGTACGCGCGGTGAACACGGCACTCGTGGCTCTGCCGATATTCGTCTTCAGGAAGCACGCGCAGCACAGGAGATACTCGGTGTCCACGTGCGTGAATTTCTCCATCTTCCCGACAGCATGATCGCGCCCACCGACGACGCTGTCCTGGAGATTATTCAGCGGCTACGAACCTACCAACCCCGGATCGTTCTTTTCCCGCCAGCATACGAACGCCACCCGGACCACGAAGCCGTTCACCGCATCGTTCGCACAGCGTATTTCAAAAGCGGAATGGCAAAAGTTCGAACTTTCTCGGCTGATGGTATCGAGCAGGCACCGTTTCGACCGCAGCGGCTGTTTTGCTACGTCCAAGCTTACCACCATGAACCCGATTTTTTGGTGGACATCACCGGCACCTTCGACAAAAAGATGGCAGCGATCCGTGCCTATGCCTCGCAGGTGTACGTTCCCGACCGCTACCGAAGCGATGAACCAGAAACGGTACTGTCGAAGCCGGACTTTCTCGAGTCGGTCGAAGCACGAGCACGCTACTGGGGAAGCCTCATCGGCACACGCTACGCCGAAGGGTTACTCCTGGTCGAACCGCTCGGCATCGCATCGCTGAGCCGTTTGCTCCGGTAGCTTACTTTGTTTGCTGGAGCTGCACGAGCTGGTCGCGCACTTGCTCAGCATGCCGGCGGGTATCAACATCCTCGATGATTGCACGGATGGTACCGTCCGGGTCAATGATAAACGTCCGCCGTTTGGCAAACCCAAGCATGCCACCGGTGCCAAAGGCATCAACGACACGCTTGTCAGTATCGGCGACGAGTTCAAAAGGCAGGGCGTGCTCCTTTTTGAAGCGCTGCTGCGTCGCAAGATCGTCGGTGCTCACACCGATGATTGTTGCATTGAGCGTGCGCAACGAATCGAAGCCATCCCGCAGCGAACAGGATTCCGCTGTGCAGCCGGGTGTAAATGATTTGGGGTAAAAGTACAGCACAACCCATTTGCCGCGCAGGCTGCTCAGTTGCAGCGTACCGGCGGTAGATTCCGCACGAAAGTCCGGTGCTTTCGTTCCAACAGCCGGCGCTGTACCGCCGCCGCTCAATACCATCGCAGTTGCAATTACTGCCGACAGCATCATGGCATCAGAATAAAATCAAACATGCGACCGAAAATAGCAATCGCTCAAACCATCGCAGCCCGCCGGTTCGTTCCCGTATGCAATCGGTGCGCCCTTCGTAGTTTCGCCACAGTCAATCACAAACCACCATAGCCATGGAATCGCTTCTGGCTTTTATTGGCGCCAACATCGAAATGGTTTACGTGCTCATTCTCTCGATCATCGTGGGAATCGAGCTTATAGCAAAAGTGCCGTCGGTGCTCCATACTCCACTGATGTCGGGCGCTAATGCAATCCATGGCGTTGTGCTCATCGGTGCTATTATCGTGCTGGGACACGCCTCGCCGGAGAACCATGCGGCACAGGTCCTGGGATTTATTGCGGTTGTGCTGGGAACGCTCAATGTCGTCGGTGGTTTTGTTGTCACTGATCGCATGCTGGAGATGTTTCGCAATCGTTCCAACACCCAGCAATGAGTCGTCAGGCGGATTTGCGGGATGTTGCCGCGCTTTTTGTGCACCAAGCATTGATTGCACTCGGTGAAATTCCCAATCCCATAACCAAGCAGGCGCAGGTTGAACTCGATGCTGCACGGACTGCGATTGAGCTGCTGGAGGTAATCGAGGAACGCACTCGCGCAGCTCGCAGCCAGGACGAAGAGCAGTTTTTGCTCCAGTCGCTGACTCAGCTCCGGCTTGCCTACGTACGCGCGCGCCAGGAACCGACGACAAGCTCTCCACCGCCATCGCAGGATCAGCTCGCATGAACCGCATCGGACTCTACGTGAATTTAGGCAAAACCGATGCCCTCCGGCGGGTGGTCGAAGCAGTGGGCATGCTGCTCGATCATGGAGCGGAAGTCTGCGTCGAACCAGAGGTCAAAGCGCGGATGGTACCTGCCATCGCTGAACGCGTCGAGGCATTACCGCTGGAAGAATTTGGACGCTTTGCCGATGTCGTAATGTGTTTTGGAGGGGATGGCACAATGCTCGCCTGCGCCCGCCGCCTTGCCGATAGCGATCTTCCGCTGCTGGGTGTCAACTTAGGTAAGTTAGGCTTTCTCGCAGAATTCCCTGCCGACAACCTTCGTGCGACGATCGGCGATATTCTCAACGGTCGCTATCGCATCGTTGATCGTGCTCTGATTGAAACAACCGTTGAACTCGACGACAAGCCCACCACACTCTATGCTCTCAATGAATTTGCACTCGAAAAGCGCGACTCCTCCCGCATGATCACAATCCACGCTTGGGTGGACGAACACTATATTGCCCGTTACCGTGCCGATGGGTTGATTGTCGCCACGCCGACTGGCTCGACGGCGTACTCGCTTTCGTGCGGGGGACCAATCATTGCACCGTCAGCACAGGTACTGGCGCTGGTGCCGATCTGTCCACACATGCTGACGCTGCGCCCGCTGGTAGTCAGCGACAGCTCCGAGATCACTTTGATGCTCGATGCGGAAAGCCATGCAGCCTCGCTGGTCGCCGATGGTCAGCAGATTGCTCCCGTTGAACCAAACATGCGCTGCACTATTCGCCGCTCGCAGTGCACCGCTCGCCTGATTAAGCGTGCCGATACGACGTACTTCGATGTGCTTCGGCAGAAGCTTCTCTGGAGCGCCGATGCTGCAATTCCCCGCGTGCACTGAGCACACCTGTTACTGGCACAGCACCAGCGACCACTTTTCAGTGTCGGAAAGCTGCCGGGCAAGATCACACACCTGTTCCAGCGGTATTTGTTCGATTGCTGTTGCAATGGCATCGAGCGGTTCGAGCGTATTCTCCTCGAAAAGCATCCGGGCAATAGCATGCATCCGTGCAGAAAGGCTTTCGGTGCTCATCAGCAGTGATGCGCGGAGTTGCTGGCGTGCACGCCGGAACTCCGTTGCCGTCGGTGGCTGTCTGCCCAGTCGCTCGAGTTCGGCTTCAATCGCAGCAATCGCCTCCGCCGCTCGGTCCGGACGAATCCCTGCATAGATGAGCAACTCCCCGCAATCGCTGAACAGTTGTAACGACGAATACACCGTATAGGCAAGACCGCGATGTTCACGCAATCGGCGGTAGAGCCGCGAACTGGCGCTATCGCCTAAAAGAATGTTGAGCAGCGCATAAGCATGCCGCTGCGTGCTTTGCGCACCCGGTGTCTGAATGCCAAACGCACAGTGTGCCTGCTGAAACGCTCGATCAATCCTCACGCGCGAACCGGTACCGCGCAGCCGAGGTGGACGCTGCGTGCGATGAGCACCGGTAGATACATGCGGTGTCCACCGAGAAAGGACACGTTCAACCATCGCCACTGCTTCCTCGTGCCGGATTGTCCCGCTGACAATGATCGCGCTGTTCGCTGCCGTGTACCACTGCTTGTAAAACGCACCAAGATCAGCGACACCGATGCGGCGCACGCTTTCGATGCTGCCGGCAATAGGATGTGCCAGTGGATGCCTCCCGAACAGCACACGGTCCAACTGGTCGCACACCACCTCTTCGGGGTCGTCGTCGTAGGCGCGCAATTCCTCGATAATGACGTCGCGTTCTTTCTCGACATCTCGTTCTGTAAATGCAGGAGCAAAGACTAATTCAGCAACAACATCAGCTAACCGTTCTGCATGCTCTGCAAGACCACGAACGTAGTAAGCGGTGACTTCCTTCGACGTTGAAGCATTCAGGTATGCACCGAGCATCTCTGCGACGCGCGTACGCTCTGTGCCAGCATAGCGCACCGAACGGCGAAAGAGCACGTGCTCGAGCATGTGTGCAATGCCTGGAATGGTATCGTTACGACTGCCGCAATCAACCCAGATGCCGAGCGCAACAGTCCGAACATGCTCGACGTAATCGGTGATGAGTCGGATGCCGCAGGATAGAACTGTTTGCTTTGGTGGCAAAAGCGCTCCTGCTGCTTGGTGCAGTCGAACAGTTGTGCGTCGTTTCACGAGGGGTTGCTCGATATTTGCACAGGACCAAAATTACCGAACACACCCGTTTGAGCATGGCAGACCTCTGGCTATTGGCGTTAGCTGTTGGACCGGGCGTGGCGATTGCCGGAATAGTCTGGTGGCTCGATCGCTACGACCGCGAGCCGCACGACCTTGCTATCGGCTGTTTCTTCTGGGGCGCGATTGTCACCATTCCGGTTGTTTTCATCGAGCTTGGTATGGGTGCAGTGTTTCCCCTCGATCGCAGCATACTCGGCTCGGCGATAGTGTCGGCATTCGGTGTGGTTGCACTCACCGAAGAACTGGCAAAGTACGTGGTAGTCCGGCTTTACGTCTATCCTCGAGCCGACTTCGACGAGCCGTACGACGGCATCACCTACTGCGTGATGGTTGGGATGGGGTTTGCCACTGTTGAGAATGTCTTCTACGTTCTCGGCGAGGAATCAGGGCAGCTGGAACTTGCCATGTTGCGGATGTTCACCGCCATTCCAGCGCATGCTGCCAACGGTGTCTTGATGGGATATTTTCTCGGCAGCGCAAAATTTGCCGCGCATCCATTGCGATACCACCTTGCTGCACTCGGTGCTGCAGTAACAGCCCACGGTTTTTACGACCTCTTTTTGTTCTACGGCGACGCGGGGCTGCTCACGCTCGGGGCATTAGTGGTGCTGGGAATTTCCGGCTGGCTCAGCATCCGTGCTATTCGCCGGCATCAGGATGCATCGCCGTTTCGCAATGAGTACTGATCGCACAGCACTTGCAGCATGAGGCTACGGTGCTGTATTTTTGCATCCCACTTCCGGCGTAGCTCAGTTGGTTAGAGCATCTGACTGTTAATCAGAGGGTCGCAGGTTCAAGTCCTGCCGCCGGAGCATCTCCCGATGGTGTGCTCCGTCCATATTGCGCCAGTATCTGCATGGCGATTTGATTGGGGTTGTAGCCGCCCGGCAAACGAACAAAAGGCTTGCCATACTGTTTGCAGAGGTCTGCGATGCCGGCATAGCTATGGCTCGACCAGCGTATAGCCAGCATCACCAGAGCAACACGTGGACGTGAAACGTAGGGGATAAAAAGGTCCAGCGATTCGTGGGGTCGAGTCGGCACCCAGGTCAAATGGCATCCGAACGTCTCTTCTATTGCCTGCTTGTTGTAGAGCCGCTCATCTCCGCCAATGAGCACAACTTCCTTTCCCTCCAGCAGAGCACGGACCTTTTTGACAGCGCTGGATACGGCTTTCTGCTCGGTTTCGACGGGTGTCGCCACACGCTGCTGCTGGAGATACCGATGAATTTCCCGCAGCACAAGCCGTACAGGCGGAGTTCTGACGTCACCATCGGTCGGAAAGCAATCCACAACCGGCAGCAGCGCTGCTCGCAGCTCGACGTTGCTCGGCGGAACCCCAGCCGCACTGAGCGCTTCGATCTCCTCGCGAATGCGGTGCCAGTGATGTTCCGGGTCAATACTCTGGCGGATGATGTGCCCGACGTGGTAACGGAGCGCGCGCAAATGCTTTTTAGCTTCAAGGCTCGGTGGGAGCATCGCTCTCTGGAGACTTTCGGCATTCTCCTTCGAGGGCAGTTCAGTCAATGCGGTTTCGAGCGAGGGAATTTCCTCGCGAAGTTTATCAATCTGCTCGATGATATCTCTGGCTTTGGTGTAGTCCGCCGGATCGCGCAGTGTCATGTGGCGCGGGATAAACTTCTGGTACGTTTTCGTGTACCATCTGAGCCACGTGAACACCGCGTCTTGATCGGGATCAGGATTTTGGGTAACGTCCACTCCAGCAACAGGCAAAATCTGATGCAAGGCAGATTGCGCTGCCGCGGCAAGGTTGAGCAGCGACTCCGCCCACGCGGGGCGCTGACGTTGATCCGGAATAAGCGGGAGAAGCTCGGCAACCTCAGCAATGGCTTCGTAACAGTCGGCGACGTACTCAAGTAATGCCGGCGTTCCGTCGTAATCGAGCATCCACAGATAACACTGTGGGTATGCTTTGGCTCGCATAATGACGTTGTTGTAGTAGCGACTTTCAGCGTCCGGGGGTATTTCACCGCGAAGCCGGTCGGCACACCACCGCGCAACCTCTGCTTTGAGCCGGGCGCGACTTGTCACAAGGTCCACATCATAGACAGGCTCGCCCTGGTGCAGGCGCTCATCTGCGTCCTTATACCTCGACGATTCTTCTCCCACGGGCTTATCCGTTGATGAATTCTGTGTATCGTCCACCTCACCGCGAAAGTGGGCAATAAGCCGCTCCAGCGATTCCTTCGTGATCGGGTCCTCCTTAGCAGCAGAGTACAGAGTTTCCCTGCTAGCAGCGAGTGCTGCAGCAGGGCGCCTCACATTCGCAGTGGCGCGGTGCTCTTGACCAGAGATACTATGACTACTTCGTTCTTCCGGCGTCGGAGTGTCGGATTCACCGTGCTGCTCCGACTGAAGTATCTCCTCACCGATAGCAACAACCAGCTCGACAGCACTCCGCAATAAAGGACTCTCCTTGACATGCTCGCGCAACTGTTCGATAATACGCTCGAGATTGTTCATATTAGCCTCCAGCATCCAAACAGTGAAACAGAGAATAAACCGGCTTTGCTCGCTGAAGGCAAACTTATTGACTCTTCCTCCCGATTTGTACGCGAGCCGAGACAAAGAAGCTTCTTTCCACACCCTGCAGGGTGCGGATTCAGACGTGGATCGCTGGCAGGAGCGCTCTCTAGGTGGCTTACTACTGCTTGCGCTCGTCGAGGCTTACCGGACCAGCACCCCAGTATGCAACCAGCAAGACTCCGCCAAGCATGGCGAGATTTTTCATAAACATCATCATCTGAACCTGGCGCTGCATCGGATCAGCAATTGCCCAGAAGTTGTGCATCATCAGCGTCACAGGTACCAAGAAGATCACCAGCAGCCATGCGCCAAGCTTCGCGCGATAGCCGAGCATAACGCTGAGTGCACCAACGATTTCCAGAATGCCGCTCAGCGGCACAAGCAGCGATGCAGCCGGCACACCCTGTGCTTCAGCGTACTGCACAGCTTCACTGGTAAAGTGGAAGGTCAAACCGCTCATCAAAAAGAGCAGGCACAATAACACTCGCCCTACCAATGGAAGGTAACGCATACGACACCTTCATGTGAGTTGAACTTGACATGCGCGCCCCGCAGTGGGCATTTTTTCGCCTCAAATTTACGTAAATTTGAATGGAGAAAACCCATACCGCCTGTTCCATCGTTGGAGGTTAGCTCCGATGCGTGTCGTACCGATACTGCTGGCTGCCCTCGTGCTCTCGTGTTCGCCGGATTCACGCTCGCCGACTGCACCACCGACTAACCGCGCGCCGGTAATTGATAGCGTGATCATTAGCGGGATTGTCTCGGTCGGCGTACCGGTTGACATCACCTGCTACGCTCGTGACCCTGACGGCGATACACTGCAGTACTTCTGGCGGGTTGCCGATGGCAGTATCGTTGGCAGCGGTGAGCGCGTGCAACTGTTAGCAGCGCCCTGCTGCGAAGGTAATTCGACAACGATGCAGGTCACAGTTCGTGATCCGCACCAGGCAAGCGATACCCGCGAATTTCGGGTGTACGTTTGGTAATGCTTCGCTTTGTTGCGGTTCTGGTTATTAGTGCAGCGTGGGCACACGGGCAGAGCTGCTGCGGGGGAACGGGCACGTTCCTTGGTGGGATGGAGCGCACGGGACTGGGGACAGGCACGCTGACAGCAGCAGCGGTCTACAGCTACACAGCCATGGAACGCACACTCAACGGCACCGCACGCATTCCGAATCCAAACGGCAGCATTGCCTATGCTCATGCACTCAACCTCGAGCTGGAACTGGCACCACTGGAGCGCTGGAGTGTTCTCGTCGTGCTCCCGTTCAGCGACAAGGTGCGCACAGTCAACGTCTCCACTGGCACTACGACACTCTACCAGCGCTACCACGCCGCCGGTACGAGCGACGTATTCGGTATCGTCAAGTATTCGCTGGTGCCGGCATCGCCACTGTCGCCGTGGAGTCTTGCTGTTGGTGGTGGCATCAAAGCGCCGACCGGTGATTACCGCATTGCGGAAAACGGCGTTGAGCAACCGATAGATGTGCAGCCCGGCACCAGCAGTTGGGACGTGCTCGGTTGGGCACTCGCTTGTTATCGCCTCGACGAGCCATCGGCTATGGTGTCGCTATCGGCGCTATTGCGCCAGCCCGGTCCGAACATCAATGGGCGTACACTGGGGACTGACGTCCAGGCGTTGATTGCGCTCACCGTAACCGAGCTGGACATGCCCGTGGTACCGATTCTGTTGAGCCGGTGGCGCTGGACCGCACCTGACCGCCAGGACGGGCGCACGATCACCTCCACGGGCACCTTTCGGATCGAGCTGCTTCCGGCGGTTGCGCTGACGACATGGGAGCCACTGGTCGTTCGCATCGGTGCGCAGTTGCCGATCTACGAGCGCACCAACGGCATTCAACTGGCGCCGAGCTGGGGCGCATTTGCTGAGCTACGCAGTACCTTTTCCCTCTGGTAGAAATCTGCTCGGGGCTGCGCACTCATCTGCCCTGCTCTGCCTGGTGCAATCGGCGAGCCATCAAGTTAAGCGCGCTGCCGGCCCAGAACCACTCAATCTGCTGCTCGTTCATCGAATGGCGAACCACGATGCGATGCTGGGCGCCATCGGGTTTGCGAATGAGCATCTCCATTGACTCGCCGGCGCGAAGCTGACCAAGATCGAGCGTGAAGCGATCATCCTCGCCAATGAGGTCGTAGTCACCAGGATTGGCAAAGACCAGCGGCAGCATGCCCTGCTTTTTGAGGTTGGTTTCGTGAATCCGAGCAAACGACTTGACCAGGATCACTTTGCCACCCAGGTAGCGTGGTTCCATTGCGGCATGCTCTCGCGAGGAACCTTCGCCGTAGTTCTCTTCCCCAACGACGATCCAGGAGACACCGCGCGCTTTGTACTCCCGTGCAACACGCGGCACCTCGTCGTACTGACCGGTGAACACATTCTTGGCAGAGTTGAGTTTACCGTTGAATGCATTGGTCGCGCCGGTGAACATGTTGTTGGAGATGTTATCGAGATGACCGCGGAAGCGCAGCCATGGACCGGCGGGCGAAATGTGGTCAGTGGTGCATTTACCCTTGACTTTCAGCAGAAGCACCATGTCCACAAATTCTTCCGGTTTAGGCGGGGAAAACGGTTCTAATCGCTGCAAGCGCTGCGAGTCTGGACGAATAATCACCTCGATGTTGCTGCCATCGTCGGCTGGTGGGACGTACCCCTCCGGATCAGGGACAAATCCACGGGCTGGCAGCTCTTCGCCCCGCGGTGGATTGAGCACCGAGCCGTTGATCGGCTGCTTGGTAAAATCAATTCGCAGATCGCCGGTCAGCGCAAAGCCGAGTACGGTCTCCGGTGACGCAACAAACGCATGGGTATCGGGATTGCCATCATTGCGACCGCTGAAGTTGCGGTTGAACGAGGTGATGATCGAGTTTTTGTCCCCTTTTTTGACGTCGTGCCGTTTCCACTGCCCGATACAGGGTCCGCAGGCGTTGGCAAGCACGGTTGCGCCAATGGCTTCGAGTTTTTCCAGGATGCCGTCGCGTTCCATGGTCGCCCGAATTTGCTCAGAGCCAGGGGTGATCGTCAGCTCGCATTTTGCTTTGAGTCCGTGTTTGGCGGCATAGTCAGCGATTTCGGCAACGCGCGTCATGTCTTCGTACGAAGAGTTTGTGCAGGAACCGATGAGTGCCACGCGCAGCTCCGCGGGCCAACCGTTCTGCTCGACCTGGCGAACAAATTCGCTTATCGGCATAGCACGATCGGGTGTAAAGGGACCATTGACGTGCGGTTCCAGCGTCGAAAGGTCTATTTCGATAACGCGGTCGAAGTAGCGCTCGGGATCGCGTTCGACCTCCGGATCATGGCGCAATAGTTCCGCCAGTGGAGCCGCTGCGTCGGCAACATCAGCGCGACCGGTTGCACGCAAGTAACGATCCATCGCCTCGTCGTAGGGGAATATCGAGGTTGTCGCGCCAACTTCTGCACCCATGTTGCAAATGGTGGCTTTGCCGGTCGCGCTAATGCTCGAACAGCCATCGCCGAAGTACTCGATGATTGCTCCGGTTCCACCCTTGACCGTGAGGATTCCAGCGAGCTTCAAAATCACATCTTTTGGTGCCGTCCAGCCGCTCATGCGTCCAGTGAGCCGAACACCGATATGCTTGGGCATTTGCAGTTCCCACGGCATGCCTGCCATCACATCAACCGCATCGGCACCACCGACGCCAATGGCAATCATTCCCAATCCGCCGGCATTCGGTGTGTGTGAGTCGGTCCCGATCATCATGCCGCCGGGGAAGGCATAATTTTCCAGCACTACCTGGTGAATGATACCTGCACCCGGTTTCCAGAAGCCAATACCATACTTTTTCGAGACCGATGCGAGGAACTGAAAAACTTCGTCGTTTTCAACCAGTGCGGTTTGCAGGTCTTCTTTGGCGCCGCGTTCTGCACGGATGAGGTGGTCACAGTGAACTGTGGTCGGTACCGCAACACGCGGGATACCGGCACTCATAAACTGCAGCAGTGCCATTTGAGCCGTTGCATCTTGCATCGCAACCCGATCGGGGAAAAAATCAACGTAATCCTGCCCCCGAACCGGTGGCGACGACGGTAGCTCAGCCATGTGAGCATAGAGAATTTTTTCTGCAACTGTCATCGGACGACCCACGACACGGCGGGCTGCTGCAATACGATCCGGCAATTGCTGGTACACGCGGCCAATCATGGAAAAATCAAAAGCCATCGTACTCTCCTGGCGATCAAAGGTGGAACACAACACAGGTGCCGCACAAGACGGAAAGTAACCTGCGAAATTGCCTGCAATCAACAAAACTGGAGCAGACGCACAGCGGCATCTGCTCCAGCCAACATTCAGTGAACACATTCACGCTCGACTGGCGTATTCGCCCGTCACCCTGAACTTGGTTCAGAGTCCCATTCTCACGCATCCCGTCACCCTGAACTCGGTTCAGGGTCTCCAGATGCTGAAACAAGTTCAGCATGACGCTCGCGGCAGCCAGATGCTGAAACAAGTTCAGCATGACACATGAGTGCACTGGCGTACACGTGCACACGCTTTCCGACCGTCACCCTGAACTTGGTTCAGAGTCCCGAGATGCCGAAACACGTTCGGCATGACACGGAAGAACACGGCACCCACGTGCACACACGCCCTAACCGTCACCCTGAACTTGGTTCAGGGTCTCATTCCACGCGAGCCGTCACCCTGAACTCGGTTCAGGGTCTGGTCTTGAGATGCTGAAACAAGTTCAGCATGACAATCGAAAGCAGTCAGATGCCGAAACAAGTTCAGCATGACTGATGGAGCGAACGCTCAACCAATCGAGTACGCCTCCTCACCGTCACCCTGAACGTGGTTCAGGGTCTGGTCTTGAGATGCTGAAACAAGTTCAGCATGACAATCGAAAGCAGTCAGATGCCGAAACAAGTTCGGCATGACCACTCGACTCGGCGGCAGGCAGATGCTGAAACAAGTTCAGCATGACGACTCAAAAAGCACGACGGGAGGGAGCACCGCTCCCTCCCGTCACCGTAAACTCGGTATCGTGTCTCACTTGACCAGTTGCATCTGCTTGGTCGCAACAACTCGACCGTCGAAGAGCAAACTGTACTCGTACGTGCCCGACGAAAGCAGGCTCATATCGAGCGTCACCTGACCCCACATGTCACGCGCTGGCAACTCCACGGTGCGAACTGTGCGTCCACTGGCATCGCTGATGGTAAGCTGCGCGCGACCAACGCCGCTGGGTACGTAGTACGGTATCGTCGTTGTGCCGTCGTGCGGGTTGGGGACGTTCTGACCGAGCCAATCGCCATCTACGCGCACGTTGATATTCGATGCGCCTGCGGTGACCTGCTGCCGTGCGGCAAGCTGCTCGACCATCTGGCGCAATTGATCGAGTTGGCTTCGCAGCTCTTCATTTCGACGGTGTTCTTCTTTGAGCGCTTCGACCAGCAGTGCCGTCAGGCGGCTATAGTCCATCCCCGTCAGCTCACCCGTCTGCGGGTGACGATCCACCACCTCCGGCACCACCGGCGCAACGTCCTCCATCACAAAACCAATGTCATCGGTCCCGCCGTATTCCGGCTTCCACCGATACTGAACCCCTGTCAAGCGCAGCACCTTATCGAGCGCTCCCTCGATCGGACGAATCTGCTCCTTCCATGCGCGCGAAGAGTAGTTGACATACCCTTGTGCTCGTACCCGACCGACTCCCAACCCCGAATTGTTCGGCAAGTCAATCCGGTACAGCGAACCAGACGAGGGATTGTAAAACACCAGCCGCCCCTCGGCAGTCAGGTGCATCTTCACTGTATCGGAGCCACTGCCGGCATTGGTGCGGAATTGAATCGAGGCGTTCTCGTTCTGCCGGAGCTGCACATCGCTGCCCGACAGCTCGATGGCGAAGCCGTCACCGCTACCGCTGCCGGTGGTGCTATTGCTTACGCGGATGCTCGAGCCGTGGACGTGCAGCTTCGATTGCGGGCTGGTGGTACCGATGCCGAGCTGGCTGTTGGTGTTGTCCCAGTACAAATCATTGCTGCCAGCGAGTGTGTCTGCGCTACCATCCCAGAATGCAACCTGTCCGGTACTGAGCGTGCCGACTTGTGGGTCGGTTTCAAGGGTGGAAAAATCCGCCCACGTTGGTGTCCCGCTCTGCGTGACGAGAACCTGTCCGTTGGAACCTGCAGCAAGCTTGCTCACCGCAATGCCTGCTGTGCTGCTGATGTCGGTGTCGGTGATCGAGTTATCGGCTATCTCGCTGCTGCCAACCGCATTGGCGGCAATTTCGTCGCTGCCAACTGCATCGGTGGCAATCGTAAGAACACCACTGGCGTTTATAGTAGCATCGCCACTCATCGCCTGCGCTTGCCAGGCGCTACCATCCCACAACAACAATTGTCCTGCAGCACTCCCACTCGGCACCGTCCCACTGACCGTTTGCCAGGCAATACTACTACCGTTCCACGTCAAGACCTGACCACTACCACTCGACGGCGGAGCCAGCAACGAACCGACGTTGCCACTTGACCCGACAATCAAATGGTTCTGCGTCACCGCAAGCTTGCCCACGGCAATGTTTGCTGAGTTGCTGATGTCGGCGTCGGTGATCGAGCCATCGGCTATCTCGCTGCTGCCAACCGCATCGGTGGCGATCTCATCGCTGCCAACCGCATCGGTGGCGATCTCGGCGCTGCCAACAACGCCAGAATTCAACTGAATGTCGAGAGCGTTGTAGACCCCGCTGACCGTCGCATCGGATCCGGTCGCTTCATCAAACCCCGTCGTCGTCGTCAGGTCATCACCGGCGTTTACATCACCAGTGTTGGCAATCGTAATCCCACCGCTGGTGTTGCTGATGCTAATCCCAGTGCCCGCACTCAAACCAACGGCTTCCCATTGCGACGACGTATTATTCCACCGCAACAGTTGCCCATCAACAGTCCCATTCGGCACCGTCCCGCTAACCGCTTGCCAGACAAGATTGGTCCCATTGTAGGTCAACACCTGCCCACTTGCCGTCGGCGCTGAAAGCTCGCCCCAGGTCGCCGGACTACCCGACGAGACAAGCAGCAGGTTTGCACCCGTGGCATTCTGCAACTTCGCATACGTCACCGCTCCGTCGGCAATCTCGGTACTGGTCACCGCATTGGCGGCAATTTCGTCGCTGCCAACTGCATCGGTGGCGATCTCGGTGCTGCCAACAACGCCAGAATTCAACTGAATGTCGAGAGCGTTGTAGACCCCGCTGACCGTCGCATCAGATCCGGTCGCTTCATCAAACCCCGTCGTCGTCGTCAGGTCATCACCGGCGTTTACATCACCAGTGTTGGCAATCGTAATCCCACCGCTGGTGTTGCTGATGCTAATCCCAGTGCCCGCACTCAAACCAACGGCTTCCCATTGCGACGACGTATTATTCCACCGCAACAGTTGCCCATCAACAGTCCCATTCGGCACCGTCCCGCTAACCGCTTGCCAGACAAGATTGGTCCCATTGTAGGTCAACACCTGCCCACTTGCCGTCGGCGCTGAAAGCTCGCCCCAGGTCGCCGGACTACCCGACGAGACAAGCAGCAGGTTTGCACCCGTGGCATTCTGCAACTTCGCATACGTCACCGCTCCGTCGGCAATCTCGGTACTGGTCACCGCATTGGCGGCAATTTCGTCGCTGCCAACTGCATCGGTGGCGATCTCGGTGCTGCCAACAACGCCAGTCCCAAGCTGCAGGTTGTTGTACAGTCCGCTCACGTCGCCACCAAACGTCGTCGCCGTCGTCAAGAGCGTGCCGCTTTCATCGGGTAGTGTCCAGGTGCGTGCACCTGTGAGCGATGCCGTCAGCAATATGCCATCTGCTGGGGTAGGATAATCGCCCCAGCGAATCTCGCCATTGTCCGGGAGCCGGACATAGGCACCGGCATTTTCCAGGCGCAACGAATCCTTGATGATTGCGCCGTAGTTGATCAAGCTTCCGACCTGCGCGGAAGCAACACCCGCTGCCAACATCAGGGCAGCAACAGAGTACAAGAACCTCTTCATTGGACGGCTAGTGGATGGTTGAACATAAACGTCACACCATTTTGGTGCATTTATGAATAACCACTCGAAATAATCGTGCCAATTTATTCGGTTCTGCTGTAGCAGAACGTTTTTTTGACGAGTTAGGCTGAACTCGGGGTTCAGAGTCTAATTCCACACGTACTGTCACCCTGAACTTGGTTCAGGGTCTCCAGATGCTGAAACAAGTTCGGCATGACACGTAAAAACACAGGCACCCACGTGCACACACGCTCTAACCGTCACCCTGAACTCGGTTCAGGGTCTCATTCCGCACGAGCCGTCGTCCTGTACTTGGTTCAGGGTCTCCAGATGCCGAAACAAGTTCGGCATGACACGTAAAAACACAGGCACCCACGTGCACACGCTTTCCGACTGTCACCCTGAACTTGGTTCAGGGTCTCACTTGACCAGTTGCATCTGCTTGGTCGCAACAACTCGACCGTCGAAGAGCAAACTGTACTCGTACGTGCCCGACGAAAGCAGGCTCATATCGAGCGTCACCTGACCCCACATATCACGCGCCGGCAGCTCCACGGTGCGAACCGTGCGTCCGCTGGCATCGCTGATGGTAAGCTGCACGCGACCGACATTGCTGGGTACGTAGTACGGAATCGTCGTCGTCCCGTCGTGCGGGTTGGGAACGTTATCGCCCAACCAGTTGCCGTTGATCCGGACCGGCGGCGATGCTTCTCCAGCGGTTGGCTGGTGGGGTGCTGCTCGAAGCTCGGCGATCGCCTGTTGAAGCTCAGCGATTTGCTGCTGCTGTTGCTGGATAGCGGCGATGAGTACCGTCACGATGCGCGAATAATCAATCGCCCAATGCTGGCAGTGCCCCGATGGTGGGCGTACTGCCTCCGGCAGAAACGGCATGACCTCCTGCGCCATCAATCCAATGTTGGGTATGCGCCTGCCATCGCAGAGTATTTCCTCGAACTGTTTGGGTGAAAGCTGCAGGATGGTTTCCAGACCGTACGGCAGTGGTTGGACGCCCGTGCGTGTGCGGGCGTCCTCCTGCTGCCACCATCCTTGCGGCGCTCGCTCCTGGCTGTGTGCTGAACCGACGAGTATGGCAACACCAATGAAAATTGCCGTCATCCCTCGTTTCAGTGCGAGCGTGCATTCCAGAAACGGGCTTCTGCGTTCCATCGCAGCATGGACCTATGGTTTGATGACCAAATAATTCCAATTTCGCGCTGTACCATCAACGGCGCTGCCGCTGAGATTGCGAATCTTGATTGTCACCGTATCGTCTGCAGTCACCGTCGCACCTTGGAAAATGAGGTCATCTTCGAAGTTCGACGGTGGCGTCAAAAACACCCGATCACCCGTGGCAACTCCAGTGATGGTTACGGTAAGGGTGGCGGAGCTGTTGGCACCGATGCTTGGCGGATCAACCGAAGCTGTGCCGTGGAGGACGGTGCTCATCGCATCGCCGCTCGTGCCAACCTGCAGCGAGCCGTTATCGATAACCTGCAGCGAGCCGTCCTTGATCTGGACAGAACCGTCTTCAAAAATTGCCGCCGTCTGCGCTCCATTGCTCACGACATGGAGATAGGCACCCAAGCTCGAGGTAATCCCAATGCCGACAAAACCGCTGGCATCAATGGTACCAAGCGGGTTTCCGGCATTATCTCTCCACTCAAAAAGATTGTTTGTACCTTGACCAGAAGCTGCTTTCAGGACAAGCAGGGTTGAGCCGGTAGTTGCAGTGTTCTCAATCTGAACAGTGCCGTCGTCACCTATCCGCATCCGCTCGTCGTTGTTAGTCCGGAAGACCAGAGGCTGTGCATCGGTCGTGCCCAAAAAGTTCGTCGCCGGATTCGTCCCGCTGTTGCCCGTCAGGCTCCAGGAGTTAGCGACCAACGACGTAGGACTGACCCACGACAGATTCCCCGAAGCATCCGTTTGCAGAAGTCCTGCCGCTACCGTCGTCGTCGGCGTCAGGCTCGACGGGAGTGTGTAGGTAATGTCTGCTGACTGATCTTGCGCCCGGAATTCTGTGTAGTTGTTGCCACCAGCTCCAGAACGTTCGTAGAACCGGAGCGTGCTCGCTTGATTCCGCACCGCATAGAGCCACAGGTCCACATCTACAAATGCAGCAATGTTGCTGTTACCGCTCAAATTTGTTAGTGCGCCCGAGGTTTGCCCACTGAAGCCGAAGCTTCGAGCACCGACCTGAAGGTTGAAGCCACCGGCAATGGCTGAATAGGGACCAGACGCAACGTTCCCTTGCCCACCACTGACGACACTATGCTGAGCAGTAGCCTGGTTGTTCTCGCCACCAACTACAGCACTTTGTGCACCGCTGGCAGTGTTGTTGGTACCTGCGACAACGGCAGCATTGTCGCTCGATGCGGTATTGCCCGAGCCTGCACCGATAAAGCTTTGACTTCCACTGGCGGTATTGTTGGTGCCACCAGCGATCGTCGAAGCAGCACCGCTTGCGACTTGCGAGGCAACAGTTCGACTCGATTGCAAGTCGTTTGCATTCGTCCCCCGTGCATTGCCCGAAGCGTCGCGCTGAATGCTACCGTTTGTATTCAATTGAAGAATCTGGGTACTGTTTGTGCGGATAACAAGCGGCTGTGCGCTTGTTGTGCCGAGCCACTCGGTTGCTGGATTGGTAATTGCATTTCCACCGAGCATCCAGGCATAGGTGGAAATCAAACCACTGGCTGTACGGCGTTCAAGGTTGTTCGAATTCCATACAACGACATCCGTTGCTGTCGAGCTGCTGGGAATGTTCGGCACTGCCACCGTCGCTGCATTGATCGTCACCTGGTCGGCTGCGGCATCCCCAAGGGTGGTATTCCCATCAACACTAAGATTCCCACCCGCCGACAGATTCCCTGTTGTGCTCGTGTTGCCGGTAATACTTGCACCCCCACTGGAGACTGTCAGCCCTGTCCCAATCGTTGCATTCCCACTAACACTCAAGTTCCCGCCAACTGATGCGTCGCTCGTCACTGTTGCAGCACCGACAACATGCAGTGCCGTTGACGGTGAACTTGTCCCAATCCCAAGGCGATTGTTTGTGTTGTCCCAGAATAAGTTCGCGTTGTTCTGGCTGAGCGCCCCACCAGTGCCGGCAAACACCACCGAACCCGGTGTTAGACTTGTCACCGTCGCATTCTGCGAGGTCACCGTCCCGCTGAACCAGCCATCATTCCACCGCAGCGTGTTGCTGCCCAGGTCGTACGTTGCATCGGTTGCCGGATGAATGTGCGAATTGACTCGCGCGGTAAACGTCACGTTGTCGCTGGTCGCATCGCCAAGCGTTACACTGCCAAACAACTGTGCATTCCCATTTTTCCAGATGATGAGCGCATCCGACCGAGTCGTGTTATCCTGTCCATTGCCGACAACAAAGAGTCGGTCAGAGGCATCCCAGGTTGTTTCACTCGACGCAGAGTAGTTGGTATTGAACGACCCCACAACAACTTCCCGGTAGGAATTTGCACTTAAACCCATCCCGATTGCCATTGAAGCATCCCCACTTGCTCCGTTTTCAGCACCAGCTAAGATACCTGCGTAGGCACCGGATGCAGAGTTTAGGGTACCTGCACCAACGAATGCATAATTACCAGATACTCCGTTTTGGCTCCCAGCCACTATCGCGGAAAAATCGGCGGTGTTATTGATCATATTTTCTGCCCCAGCTCCGATGAATGCACTTTCACTTTCGATACTATTTGCTGTACCCGCTACGATAGCAGCTTGTGGAGCAGAAGTTGTATTATTGAGACCGCCAACGATGACAGCGTTGTCAGCATCAATATAATGCCCGCTTCCACCGCCAATAAAAGAACCTTCGTTACCAGTATTCACGGTGTTAGTAGCATCTCCTCCAATGATATTTGGAACTTGATTTGCTGTACTGCTTGTCGGTTCAATGCGCAGTGCACGGGTGTTGTTGACGTACACCTCGATGGGGAAGTCATTTCGGTGTCGAATTTCAGCAGTGCCGGTTGACGTAATGCCGATATCGAAACCAGTTGTGACAGTAGGATTCGAGAAACGTTGTGTCACATCGGCGCTTGCCGCATTGTGCAAGTGCAGACGCGTCGCAGGTGCCGCAGTCCCGATTCCAACGTCACCGCCATTCTCCCATACACCAATGTCAGTGCCCGACGCATTGGTCACATACATATCAAAATTCTGGTCTATACGCCAGCGATACTGAGCAGCATCATCTTCGATACGAAGAAGATTATTTGCCGGTGACGATGCTGCACGGATGAGTATGCCGATTTGAGAATTTGTCGGACGGACATCGAGCCGAGCACCTGGGGCATTTGTTCCTAAACCGAGCTGGCTGTTAGCAATATCCCAGAAAAAGTTCGCGTTGTTCTGGCTGAGCGCCCCACCAGTGCCGGCAAACACCACCGACCCCGGTGTTAGACTTGTCACCGTCGCATTCTGAGAGGTCACCGTCCCACTAAACCAGCCATCTTTCCAGCGAAGCAAGCTGCTGCCCAGGTCGTACGTTGCATCGGTTGCCGGATGAATGTGCGAATTGACTCGCGCGGTAAACGTCACGTTGTCGCTGATTGCGTCGCCGAGCTGCGTATTGTCATTGACGGTCAGGTTTGTACCAATAAGGGCATTACCGTTGACATGCAGCAGAGCAGCGGGAGTGGTGGTTCCAATACCAACGTTACCACCAGCAGGATTAAGTGCCAGGGGGCGGACGGCAACTGTTTGCTCCACAGCTTGAATTTGCCCGTAATCATCTGTCGTATGGTAGCCGACGATGATCTGTTTGTTTGAATTTGTGCGACCAGAAACAGTCAATTGTCCGCCGCCGACAGTCGCATTATCCTGTGCAATGTGAAGGACGGTGCTAGGAGCTGTAATTCCGATCCCAACATTATTGTCCAGAGGATTAATCGCCAGCGGTTGGCTTTCATAGCTCTGTATCCAGCGGTAGCTGCTATTGACACTACCAAGCTCTAAGCCAGTGCCAGGACCAGGTGGGGCTCCGCTACCGGTGACTGCTATAGGACCACCCTCAACGTGGAGTCGTGTCGTCGCATCGGGTGCAACGGTCCCTATTCCAACTCTACCGTTTTCATCAATGACAGCACGATAGGATCCGGCAGTTTCATCAAAAAAACCGAGTTTGTTTTGTCCCGCTCCTGCCAGAGTCCCGGTCGAAAGGATAGTAAAGATGCGCCCACCATTACTGCTGGCATCGAAGCGGACACCGGCGCCCGTGTTATCTGTGCTGGTTATGTTGATTGCGTTATAGGACGGGGCATGGACGTGCAGTCGGTGCGACGGTGTATTTGTACCAACGCCAAGGCGATTGTTTGTGTTGTCCCAGAATAAGTTCGCGTTATTCTGGCTGAGCGCTCCTCCGCTGCCGGCAAACACCACCGACCCCGGTGTTAGACTTGTCACCGTCGCATTCTGCGAGGTCACCGTCCCACTAAACCACCCATCTTTCCAGCGAAGCAAGCTGCTGCCCAGGTCGTACGTTGCATCGGTTGCCGGATGAATGTGCGAATTGACTCGCGCGGTAAACGTCACGTTATCGCTGGTCGCATCGCCAAGCGTGGTATTCCCGTTGACACTGGCATTTCCACTAACACTCAAGTTGCCACCGACTGTTGCATTCGTGCTAATGGTAGCATCCCCAATAACGTGCAGTCGCGATGACGGTGTATTTGTGCCAACGCCAAGGCGATTGTTTGTGTTGTCCCAGAAAAAGTTCGCGTTATTCTGGCTGAGCGCCCCACCGCTGCCGATAAAGAGTACGGATCCGTCCGTGAATCCATCGAGCGTCAATCCGCTTGCCGTTACATTACCGCTAAACCACCCATGACGCCAGCGAAGAGTGCTCGTACCGAGATCGTAAGTATTGGTTGTTGTTGGAATCAGCGATGAAGCAATTTGTGCATTGACCGTCACCACATCGCTTGATGCATTGCCCAGCGTGGTGTTCCCATCAACTGTCAAATTGCCGCTCACCGTGCTATTGCCACCAACCAAAAGATTGCCTCCAACAGTCGCATTTCCCGAGACATTGGCAGCACCGTTGACGTCCAGAAGTGCTGATGGTGTTGTTGTCCCGATCCCGACACTGCCACTGCTGGTCACCCGGATGCGCTCGGTGTTGTTTGTACGAAGGGCAAGATCAACCGCATCAGTCGTGCCGAGGAAATTGTTTGTTGGATTTGTTCCACTGTTGCCCGTCAGGCTCCACCCCAACGAACCAGACAGGCTTGTTGCACTCCGAATCTTCATAACACCGTTAGCATCAACGACGACGATGTTGTCGAGTGTGTTATCGGTACCCAAGCCTTCAATGCGAACAGGGTTGCTTATCCCCACGACATGAAGCAGGTTTGTCGGGCTGGTCGTTCCAATCCCAACGTTCCCGCTGGCATCAATCCGCAGACGCTCGGTGTTGTTGGTAATCACCCGAAGTGGCTGCGCGTTGGTTGTCCCGAGCACGTGGCTGCTACTGATAGCATTTCCCACAAGAGCCCAAGCATCGGTACTAACCGGCGATGGGTCCCATTGCGACCCATTCCAGCGGAGATATTCACCCGTTGTTGCTCCCATTTGGTTCAGCTTCGGTGCGGTCACCGCCCCGGGCGCAAGCTTATCGGTTGTCACAGCACTCGAGGCGATCTTGAGAGTTGTAACCTTGCTGTTGCCAATGTAGGGGTTGGGATAGGTGCCTGTCAGGTCGCCGCCGGCTGGACCAGTCGGGGTTGCCTGAATGTTTGCACCTTTGAGTGCCTCCGGCGCAAGAGTGCGTGCTACATCTGCCGTTGCAGCGCTTTCGGCTCGGAGGGCATACGGCACTGCCGTGAGCATCGTCCGTGGTTGCAATTCATCTGATCCGTTGACGCTCAGACCGACGTAGTACACCCTATCGAACGACAATTTCCACGGAAGCGGCTCGACCGTTCCGATCAAAACGTTGACCACGCCGCGCACAGCAACAGTGCGGTGTTCCTCGACAAAAATCGGTTCGGTTGCATCCACCCGATCGTAGAGCCGCACCGTCAGCGTGTACTCCCCATCCGGAAGGATCCGTCCCTCCGAATCAGTCAAAATGCCCTGGTACGAAAGCACGCGCGGAATCTGCGCAAACACACTGGCACTGCAGAGCACCAGCCCAATAAACAATACCAATCGTCGCATGGGAACTCCAGAAAATGTGAAACATCATATCTCCAGTCGGAGCTTACTTTGCAATCATCAAGGGAAGAAAGAGCTGCTGACTGCCACAACGGAGGTGCACTAGATAGAGTCCGCTGGCAAGGCTGCTGCACTCAAGCTGCGCACGACGGACCGATCCATCCGGCACAAACGCCAGTGCTGCAACCTGGCGTCCCTGTGCAGTGAGCACGACTGCCGCCAGCTCACTGCTGCAGTTTGCATCAATGGTCGCGACCGTAGCTGCTGGCTGAGGTGTGATACGAACAGGGAAGGGATCGCTGCGTTCGATGCTGCTCAAACTCTGCGTTGCTGTATGCCAGAATCCATGACCTACCAGATGCCCCGTGCCAACGCCAATGCCTATGATGGGCTGGCTGATGGTACCCTGCATTGCTATACCACCGCTGCTGGACCGAACAGCACCGCTCGACACGACACTGCGCTGGATTACCTGCGCAGATGCACCGATGCTTACAACCCCTACACTAAGGAGAAAAAGCCAGCCTTTCATAACCAACTCCGGAATTGTGGGTAACGCTTTGTGCCCCTGCTACAGATAAACGCTGCTCATCTGCAGCAGAGGCCTTTTTTCAGCTTTTGATGTACAGATTCACACTGCATAGGAGTACCGAAACAAGCCCCACCCTATGCAGAAATCCTTGAGCGAAAATACAACGCCAGGATGCACTATACAAGCCGATGCAAATTTCGTGCTCAAATTTTTACACGCGTAACTTTCGTTTGAGCTGCTCGACGGCTTGAGCAATGGTTGGATCGGTGGCAAGGTATGCTTCAATCATGCTGACTGAGTGCAGAACCGTCGTGTGGTCGCGTCCCCCAAAGTGCAGACCAATGGATTTGAGCGAAAGCGATGTCAGTTGTTTAGCCAGGTACATTGCCACCTGTCGCGGGAGAACAACCTCGTGCTTGCGTGTTTTGCTTTCGAGAAGTTCGACACTGATGTTGAAGTACGCAGCAACAGCGCTCTTGATATCGTCCATCGTTACTGCCAGCGAATCGAGCGGACCCAGCAGACCGCGCAGTACTTCCTTGGCAAGCTCCACCGTTGGCACTCGCCCATCGAGCGAGACTTTGGCGATCAAGCTAATCAAACAGCCCTCCAGTTCACGAACGCTGGTTGTGACGTGACGGGCAATATACTCAAGAACCTCGCGCGGAACATCCACACCTTCATCCTGGCTTTTACGTTGCACGATCGCAAGCCGCATCTCGTAGTCCGGTGGCTGGATGTCGGCAGTAAGCCCCCACTGGAAGCGTGAGATCAGACGCTCGTCAACATCGCGAAGCTCCTTGGGTGGGCGGTCGCTGGTCAGGATAATCTGCTTGCCCAGTTGATGGAGCGCGTTGAAGGTGTGAAAAAAATTGTCCTGTGTTTTCTCCTTCCCTTCGAAAAATTGGATGTCGTCAACAATCAGCACATCCACGCTGCGGTAGAATGCCGTGAACTCGTTGGTCTTGTTGTTTTGAATCGCATTGATGTACTCAATCGTAAAGCGCTCGCTGGTTGTGTAGAGAACCCGCATTGTTCGATTGCGTTCGAGGATGCGATTGCCAATTGCCTGGACAAGGTGCGTTTTTCCCAAGCCCGTAGCGCCATAAATGACCAGTGGATTGAATCGTGTTTTACCGGGTTGCTCGGCAACTGCCTGTGCTGCCGAGTAGGCAAGCTGATTGCTCTCTCCAGCGATGAACGTGGCGAACGTATACCGCCGGTTCAAGTAGGCTGCAAAGTCGGCTACATCAGGCGCTGTCGGTGCAAAGGGCAGCGAACCCTGGACCGGCACTGAACCAGCTTGCCGAAACGCCGGCAAGCGTATCGTCCGTTGCTCGAGTGTTTCGCCACCGCTTTCGACGACAACCTCGTACTTGAGTCGTGCTCCACTGCCGAGAACCTGGTAGAGTGTCTTCTGGAGCAAACCGTAGTAGTGTTCTTCGAGCCACTCGTAGAAAAACTGGCTCGGGACCTGAACGACCAGCTCGCGACCATCGCAGCGCAGCGGTTTGATCGGCTCAAACCACGTCCGAAAGTGTTGCAACGAAACATTATCCCTGATGATCGTAAGACAGCGCTGCCAGACCTCGGCTGCATCACCCGGCGGAGTTGATGGCACCGATAATTGGTCGATCTTGAGGTTTTCGACCTCTGCACTTCCGAACAAACTGAGCATTGATTGTTTCTTGGGCACGGGATAATCCAGAACGATGGGACCACACACCACCCTACTCGTCTTGCTAGTCGCGTTGGAGGCAAATTGCTGCGCTGATCGGATCGCTGTCAGAAAAAACAGCGCTCGGACCAACACATCACATCCGCCAGCGGAGACCTGCAAGTGAGTGGGCGCAAAATTCGGTTGTCATCCCCCGTCGTTGCAAGCAAAAAATTTCGTCGTGCGAAAAAAAATTTCGTCACCAGCTCTTGATCATCCCCAATCGCTTGTCTGGAGCGGATTCCACAAGCAGTGATGCTCTTTCCTTGCAGTGGAAAGAGCATCACTGGCAGCACTGTTGCCGCTTACTTCAAATCTTGTGCCACAAAGGGTAGCAGCGCAAGATGCCGAGCGTACTTGATGGCACGGGCAACCTGGCGTTGTTGGTATGCGGTCAGTCCTGTTACCCGACGCGGAAGAATCCGCCCTTGGTCGTTGATAAATTGCTGGAGAAACTTCGGGTCCAAGTAATCAACGACTTTGATGTCTCCCAGAGGAGACTGCCGCTTTCGGAAGGCACTCTGCCGCCCACGGAAGGGCGACACAATTGCCGACATCCCATCGCTATCGGGATCAGCAAGGCGCTCTCGACGACGAGGCATAGCTTATGCTCCTTGATTTTGTTTGCGTAACTGCTCAGACTTTTGCAGACGTTTATTGAAGCGATCAACCCGACCGGTCGTATCCACCAGCGTTTGCTTGCCAGTGAAGAAGGGATGAGACTTGGAATCAATTTCCAGCACCATCCGATCGGATTTAGCATAGCACGACCGTGTCTGGAAGGTCGTACCGTCGGTCATGACAACGGTAATGGGGCGATATGCAGGGTGAATACCTTTTTTCATGGTGCTCTATCGTTAGCGAGTAATGTCCACTTTGTCCAATTTCGATTGGTCGTCCACCTTGACAAAGCGCTCGAAGAACTTGACGCTTCCGCTATCGGAGCGATACGCTTTGATCACGCGAACGTTGAGCTTGCCTTCGTCGCGGTGGAGTTTTTTGACTTTATCAGCAAATGATTGCTGCTTCTTTGCCATACTCGTGTGATGCGCAAATCGTTGAACAAATCCTGTGGGTGGTGAGAGAGTCGAACTCCCGACCTTCTGCTTGTAAGGCAGACGCTCTAAACCACCTGAGCTAACCACCCGCCGAACGCGGGTTGCAAAAATACGGCACGGCGCCAGTGGTGCCAAACACGCGCTATTTGACCAGCTCCAGGCGGCGTACCGCCGGGACACGGAGCTGGACCAGTCGTTCGACGCCAGCACGCAGGGTCATCAGCACAAGCGGACAATCGGCGCATGCACCATGGAAGCGAACCTCGGCTGTTGCCGTCTCGACTTCGAATCGCACTAGCTCGACGTCACCGCCATCGCGTTGCAAGTATGGACGGCATTCCTGGAGTGCAGCACCAATAGCACGCTCGATGTGCTCATCCCGCTGGGGAATCTCCTCCACAGAATGCCCGCGTCTCATAGTCGAATCTCCACACCAGGTGAGCGTTTTCGCTGTGCGTTGAGCTGCCGCAATCGGGCAAGCAGCGCCAGCGTGATTTCACGGTATGCCGAACCAACCGACGGAGCGACCTCAGGGTTGAGCACCGCCGGCAGACCTGCATCACACGCTGTGCGAATATCGTCGTGGAGCGGAATCTCGCCTAAGAATGGAACGTCGGCTTCGTGGGCAAGTTGCCGCCCACCGCCAGAGCCAAACACGTAGTAGCGCTGCTCGGGTGCATTGGGTGGAATATAGTAGCTCATGTTTTCGATGATGCCGATTATCTCAACGTTGACTCGGCGGAACATCGCAATACTGCGCCGAACATCGGCAAGCGCTAAAGACTGCGGTGTTGTGACGATGATAGCACCGCTGAGCGGCACTTGTTGAGCAAGCGTCAATTGCACATCACCGGTGCCCGGTGGCAGATCAAAAACTAATGCATCAAGTTCACCCCATTCGATCTGCTCAACCAACGTTCGGAAATAGCCCGCCAGCATCGGTCCACGAAAGATCGCTGCTTGGTCACGCTGCATGATAAAACCCATCGAGGCAACCTTGATGCCGTACTGCTCGATGGGATAGCCGACGATACTACCATCATCACGCTTTTCGGCGCTGAGCGTTGCACCCTCCAGACCAAACAGCGTCGGCAGGCTCGGACCGTAAATATCCGCATCAAGCAAACCAACATGCAGTCCCTCCAGCAGCAGCGATGCAGCAAGGTTTACGGCAACGGTTGATTTTCCGACACCGCCCTTGCCCGAGGCAACAGCAACCGTATCCTGTACTCCCGGCAGCAACGCGCTCGGTACGGAACGCTCAACCGAAAGCGGTCGAACGTGCACCGTGCAATGTGCTGTGGGCAGAACACGCTGCACCGCGTCGGATATGGCAGTATCGAGTTGCTGTGCCAGTGTTCGATGAATCGGCGGTACGATTTCTACGTACACCTCGACGGCATCATCGCGGGTGTGCTCTATGCGATGGATTGCACCAAGCTGCTGGAGCGTTTCTCCCAGCTCTGGATCGGTCACCGAACCAATCTGCGCCTGGAGCAACTCGAGTGTATTCACCGCAGAACCGTACTGATTGTTGAACAAGCATTCAAAACAGAGCGGGGCAGGTTACGCATCCCCTGCCCCGCATTTTCAGTGGCACAACCGGGATGCTACCGAACGATGACAATCGGCGTTACGGCGATAACACCGTCACCGCTGCGAAGCTGCATCTGATAGGTTCCCACCGGCAACGTCCGCACATCGAGCGTTGTGCCTTGTACGCCATCACTGGCTGCAATCGAGGTAGCAAGCACTTTTTGTCCGAGCATGTTGACGATAACTAATTCTCCACCGCGCAGCAGACCGCTATAAGCAACCTCGAGCATATCGCTGGCAGGAACAGGCGATGCAACAAGCCGAACCGTCTCTATTCGTGGGCTGGACTCTGCGCTGAGCGTTGCACTCACCAGCGCATAGCTCACATCATGGGAAATGTCGAAGATGCGGTTGACGTAGTCCTGCGGCGACTGGGCAAGGAGCCGTCCGGCATCGCTTTGCTGATTCCAATCGCTCGATGAAAGGGAACGCAGCACCAGCAATGGAATCTGTGTCCGCGAGGGTACAACCAACGGGATGTGTGTGCCTTTGTTGAAATAGCTGTCACCTGTCAGATTGATTGGATCGCTCCAACTCTCGTTGCCGAGCGAGCGATAGGCAACGAAGATGTTGAACACCGGCAGCGTATCCACTTGAACCTCGCCAATCAGATCACCGGTTTGTTGGTCGTAGCGCAATGCCACCTGCGGTGGATTGAGAACGATCGGTGTTGCACTGGGCACGTTGTCAATCCACTTGACAATGATGTCGGCGCCATCGGCTGTTCGCGCAACTTCTATTTCGTTGCCCAGAGGCGAAATGACCTCATCGCAAACGAGCTGCTGATAGTTACGAGCTTGTGTTGCCGAGTCGTTGTAGCCGTACACCACGGGAATATCGCTAATCGGTGCGATAAGCCGCATCGTCCAATTGCCGTTGTTGTATTCGGTCTCGACAAGATCAACGCCAAGGAACGTTGTTTGATCGGCAAACAATCCAATCCGCTGGATGTACGAAAGGCGATTTTCTCCTGTGACAACCATCGCGTGCTGGTCATAGACGCGGTACGGCACTGCAATAGCAGCGCCGCGATTGCTTGCATAGGCTTGCAGAACGCTCGGTGGCATGCGGTCGAATTGCGACCACGTCTGCCCCATGTCGGTTGACTTAGAGACCGCAACAACGCGATTTTCCTGGTCATCGGCAAAAATGCCATTGATGACAGCATAGAGTGTGCTATTGGCGTCGGCATCAACGTACATCGGAGAGTTGTAGGTTGAGGTCATCTGAGGGGCAGGGCGAAACACAGAGTTTTCCCAGGTGCTGGGAATCGAACCAACGAAATCCTCAAGGTCCGCCAGCCGTGCATTGATGACCAGCGAGCCATACTGCCCATATTGTACCGTGCTTGACGGTGGCGACAGGATGCCGCAGTAAGCAAAACCAGAACGATCAGCACCGCCATTGAAGCCGACGAGCCGCCCCGCACCAAAAAGATAGCCGCTTGGATTATTGTTGAGCGGTCCCTGCTCGCTATACTCGAAGACCTGCCCCTCGGTCCGAACGTACACACCCGTGCCCGTTCGGTAGTAGTTGGTTTCTTTGGGATAGCGATAGCCTGTGATGCACACCTTCAGGTCCATTGGAGCCGAGCTTTCGGATGGATTTGCAAGAGCGAGCTGCGGCACACCGTAGAACGTCGAGCTATTGTTGACCAGCGTTTGACGTAACCAGGTTGTGCCTCGGTTGGTCGAGTATCGGAAGACGAGCTGCGTTCCAAGATCGCCGCCAGATTGACGATTATCCTGGACGATATGCTCGACTACACCGAGCGTCCGTGAAATCGGCTCATAGGCGATCGGCAGCGACGACGGGAAAAAGTAAGTAAAGTTGGTGAAGCTACCCCGGAACAGACGCGTGAACGTTACCGCCTGGGTTTGGTCGTTGCGGGGCTGCTCCAGTGGGAGCGCCACCGACGGATCAAGGTTGGAAATATGCCGTTGTGTGGTCGGCAGAGGTAGGCGTTCACCACTTGAACGCTCGATGAGTCGTTGCGCGGTTGCGGTGCTGAGCAGAACCACCGCCATCAAGGTAAACATGCGCAGCATGGAATGGCTCCAAAGGTTGAACATGAGACAAACAAACAATTCGCTTGCATTCACAAGGGCTGCAAATTACAAATCACCGGGCTACGATGATTGGCTGGACAACCGTCTGTTCACCAAATTTGATCACCAGTGCATAGTAACCGCTGGGTATGTTGGCAATCTGACAGCCAAGTCGCAACGTGTCGCCCGTCTGCTCGATCGTCCTGCAGGGGCAATGCACAGTCTCGCCATCAGAACGAACAAGGGTTACATCAGCATGACGGGCAGCGACCGTCAGTGTCAGGTACTCAGTCGCTGGGTTCGGATACGGCGGAACAACAATAAGTCCGGCATGAGAAAATGTTGCTGTTTCCGCGCGAACGCCGACTGCACAGCGCGAGGCTGCTGCATAGGCATTGGTACCGCACAGCCCAACCAGAACCAGCTCTTTCTTGCAGTAATCCACCGCATCGCTGAGGCGAAGTGTATCGCGCTGCTCTCCGAGCACAGTCGGTAGAAAACATACCCGAATCCATCGCTCCTCTCCTGGTGGGATCAGCACAGGCAGTTGCGCCAGCGGAACCGAAAACTCAATATTGCGCGCCAGATGTGCACGACCGATAATCAACGGATTTGCTGAACTATTGCGGATAAGCAGACTATCGCACCGCATCGCCAGCGCTGCCGTTGTATCAAACCACCAGATACTGCCGGCACGTCCGACGATCTCGATAGGATTCGGATCTACACGAACACTCACCACGGCAGAGCGGCCGGTACAGTTGAACTCATCGGTCACCTCGACCCAATAGTCGCCGCTGCTAGTCACCGTAATCGTGGGCGCTTGTTCACCGGTTGACCAGCGATACTGGCGGTATGAGCGTTCGGTCCCGAGCGTGATAGCATCACCATCACAAAAGCGGAAGCCACGGTCTGATTGAATCACAGGCTTGACGCTGTCGCCGATGACAATCGTTATCGGAGCGGAGACACCCTCACACTCATTACCTGCTTCGCGCACCGTCACGGTATAGGTCCCTGCTGCATTGACGATGATCGCCTGCGTTGTGGCGCCGGTGCTCCACTGGTACGACGCATAGCCATCCGATGCTCGTAGCTCGATCTGGTCGCCTGGGCAGAGCACATAGCTACCATCGGCACGAGCAATTAGCTCGCGCCCCAGTGTTATCAAGGGTACCGGACGCCGGCCGACGCTCAACACAACTTCATTGGAGAGCGCCTCGCATCCGTTGACACCTTGGACGCTCGCGCGGAAGCTGACCGTTCCGGCACGGGCAACGACTCTGCGACTCACCGAGCGCGTGGTGTCGTCAACCCAGCGGTACTGAGCAATACCAACACGCGAGCTATCGAGCAACATCTCAACAGCTATCGTGTCGCCCTCGCACAGGGGAGTTGGTGATACCACACGCACCTGGACCCCTGGCGATGGCGCCTCTTGCACAACCACAGGCACGGCTTTCCCGTAGCATGCATCTGGATCGCGTACCTCGACCCAATAGGTTCCCGCGCGATCAACGGTGATCACCGGCGTGCGGTCACCAGTTGACCAGTTGTACTCTGTGTAGGGTTGTGCAATTCGATCACCTTTGATGACGCTGAGCGTAATGGGCTGTCCATCGCAAACGACCATTTGTCCTGTGCTGGAAACGATAATGGGTTCCAGCAGGTCGCGCATTGTGGTGCGGTAGATGCCATCGCCGACCAAGTAGCCGAGTGTGTCGTTGACAAACCAGATGTCATCATAATTGCTGCCTGGCTCTAAGCCGCAGCGATAGGGAGTGGCAACAATATTTCCTTGTGTGCGGTCGTGCGTGATGCGGTACACTGCGCGGTTCCAGCCTGCTGCCCAGCCGGTGTCAGCATCGAGGAGGAATGTGCCGAACATCGAAGCACCGGTCGAATAGCGCCACCAGGTTGTACCACCATCAACGGTCATGCGGATATCACCCATTGTGCCTGTGCCACCGGTGCAGGTGTTGCCAGCCGTTGCGACCAGGAATGTATTACCGCGATTAGATAGGTTTTCTTGCCAGAACGCTGGACCCGTGATCGCAAAAATTTGCCAGGTACGTCCCCCATCAAACGACTGCCAGAGCCGACCGCTACTGGATGCGTAACACAAGCCGTTTGCATCGTACATGATCACATGCGACATACCCGTCTGCGGCTCGAATGCTGCAAACAATTCCCAACTGTTACCGCCATCGGTCGTTCGAAAAAAAAGCTGTGGCAGTCCATCGCATCCACCACCAACGACCATGCCCGTGTTTTCATCGAGGAAATAGCAGCCCCACACAGGTGCACGTTGCAGCACGCCGTTGAGCGGTATGATTGGCGTTATCTCGCGCCAGGAGCGTCCGCCATCGGTGCTCTTATAAATGCCGCCCAGATTGGGATTGCCGTTGTTGGTGCCCGAACAGTAGCCTACTCGCTCGTTGACAAAGATGATGGACTCAAGCTGGTCGGCATTCCCGATGACCGTTCCTTCCCACGTTGCACCGCCATCGGTCGTCCGCACCACATACCCACGGAAGCCACACGCCCAACCGTACTGTGGGTTCGACGGCAGGAACATGATGTCCAGATAAAACCCGCCATCAAAGGGCGGCGGAAGGGTAAGCTTTTCCCAGTTCCACTGGCGCTGTTGTGCAGCAGCAGACCCCACCAAGGACATACACATCGCCAAAAGTACCACTACTGATCGTCCGTTGACCATCGCGACCAATCAGGATATGAGCATCATACTACCAGAACAACTGTGCCGCAGCATCGGCAGCAGCGATACCGCTTAGAGCAGCGCTTTCGAGTGTTGCCGGTAAACCGGTTGCCGTCCAATCACCAGCGAGCAACAACCCGTCAACGCCACTTGCGACACCAAGACGTTGGCGTGCGGTTTTGGGTGTAAGCAGGACGGTCGCAGCACGCTCTTTGATAACACGCCAGCGGAGCAGCTCCGCATCGGCAAGCGAGGGGAACACCGAACGCAATTCAGCGTCGGTACGAGTGGCAATCTCGCTTGCTGGCTTCAGTGCCAGCTCGCTGGCGCCGCTAATGGTAACCTCGACAAAACCAGGATACTGTTGCCGAGTGTCGTCAGCTCGCTTGAGAAAGAAATCGCGGTCGAACAGCCACTGCGACGTTGTGCCCCATAGCCCGACCACAGGCGGCACGGCAAGCTGGCGACTGTACCACAAGTACACCGACACAATCGGCATTGTCTCCAACGCTGGCACAGCAATGCGAACCCGACTGCTCGGCGGAAACAAGCGCTCAAGAGCTTTTGGCGGTAGGGCTGCAATGACAGCATGCCCGCGTACTTCTTGACCATCGTCGGTGGCAACACCAATGACCCGACCACCGGATTCGATCACCTCAGTTGCGTGAATGCCGAGTCGGACTTGACCACCATGTTGAGCAAGCCACTGCGGCAATGGATCCCACAGTGCTGACAGTCCCGCACGCGGGACCAGAAGGTAATGACTGGTGCCACCACCGAAAAAAGCACGTCGAAGCACTTCGCGTAAGAGTGCAGCATCAGCACGGTTGCTCGGTGCATTCAGCGTTGCCAGCACGAGCGGCTCCCAGAATCGTTCCACAACCGTGCGAGGCTGGCGATACCGCTCGAGCAACTCCGCGACCGTTTCCCCACCGTTGCGGCGGAGCAGCGCTGCACGGATACCTGCCTGCACAATCTGCATGCGCTCACCCGGCGAAAAACTCCGCAGACGCAGCAACCCGCTGGCAACACCAGCCCAGCCCGGCAATCGGTATGGATCGAACATATCGCTGGTGCCATCCGGTGCTGTAAATGCAATCGGCACCGGCTCGTTGGGACGCAGGAGCTGCTCTGTCCCCAAGTGCCGCAATACCTGCCGCAAAGCACGGTAGCATCCCATCGCAACATGTTGACCATTGTCGAGCACGTCGCCAGTAACATCATCGGTGAACGACCGCGCTCGCCCGCCCAGGTAACGCCGACCCTCGATCAACACAACCTCCATACCACGCAGCGATGCGTGGACCGCCGCAGCAATGCCGGCTGCACCCGCACCAACGATGACACAGCGCTTTTTGCTTCTGCCGATGTTTATCATGCACAAATATCGCTGACGGTGAAACTCCCGCTGTGCTTGCTCGTAATTTGCACCCGATGGTTTTCATTTCTCCATGCCCAACGCATGCCATTTCTTGAGTTGCAGAATGTGACCAAGTACTACGGCAGCTATGCCGCAAACGATAACATCACGTTCAGCGTCGAACGCGGACGGCTTTTTGGAGTGCTTGGTCCCAATGGGGCTGGTAAAACCACGCTGCTGCGAATGATTACCCGCATACTTCTGCCCGACAGCGGACAGATTCTCTTCGACGGCACACCACTTCGCGCCGAGCACCAGCAGCAAATCGGATACGTTCCCGAAGAACGCGGGTTGTACAAGAATCTCACCGTACTCGATAACCTGCGCTACTTCGCACAGCTCAAGGGACTGACCGCAGCGGAGGCAATACGGCGAGCACAGTGGTGGCTCCATCGAATGGACGCCCACGGTTGGGAAAAAAAGAAAGTCCGCGAGCTATCGAAAGGGATGAGTCAGAAAGTGCAGTTTATCGCAGCGGTCCTGCATGCACCGCCGCTACTCATCCTCGATGAACCGTTCAGCGGTCTTGACCCGCTCAATGTCGAGGTATTCCTCGATGTCATTGCTGAACTGCGCTCCGGTGGAACGACGATCCTGTTTTCCACGCACGTCATGGAGCAAGTTGAGCAGCTCTGCGACGACATTGTGCTCATCAATCGTGGGCGTGTCGTCGAGCACGGAAATCTTCGCCAGGTCAAAGCACGGTATGGCATCCGACGGCTGGAGCTTGAATTCGATGGTGATGGGAGCTTTCTGGAGCGCATCCCCGGACTAACCATCCTCGATCGCCGGGATCATAGCGTCGCTATCGAGTTGACCGGTGGTCTTCGCCAAGCCCAGGACATCATCGCAACCGCGCTTGAGCATGCCATTCTACGGCGTGCTGAATGCGTCGAGCCAACACTCCGAGAAATCTTCCTCGAAACTGTACGCCGTACACAAACCGCAGAGGCTTCCCAATGACGACCGCATGGATTATTGCCCGCCATGAGTTTTTGTCGCGGGTCCGGACCAAAGGTTTCATCATTGCAACTGTGCTGGCACCGCTGGGCATACTTTTGCTGATTGCCTTGCCGATCCTGCTGTCTCAAGTGGACGTCGGGTCCCAGCACCGAATCGCGGTTTGGGATGAAAGTCCGCACGGTCTGGCGGAAAAACTCATCGCCGCTGACTCGTCAATTTTCTTTCGCGCATCAGTGCCGCCGGCAGAACTGCGGGCAAAAGTGCTTGCCGATGAACTTACCGGCTACCTTCTGATTCCACCCGACGGACTCGAGCGCGACAGCGTGGTTCTCTTCACCCGTGGTGGTGGGGGACTCAGCTTGCACGAATCCATCACGGCAACCGTTTACGAGGTCTTCCGCCGTGAGCGCCTCGTCGCGCGTGGCGTTGATACAGCGCTGATTCAACTGGTCGAAAAGCCCACAAAAATTGAGCGCGTCAAAGTCAGCGCCGAGCGTACCGAGCGGGATCAAACAGCGCTGCTGACCGGCATCGGGTATTTTCTCAGCATTGTGGTGTACACGCTGCTGTTCATCTATGGGGGCATTGTCATGCGATCGGTGCTGGAAGAAAAAACCAACCGCATTGTTGAAATCCTGGCATCGTCGGCGCGACCATTCGACATAATGCTCGGTAAAATCACTGGTGTCGGTGCAGTGGGGTTATTCCAACTGGCGCTGTGGATTGTCCTCACTGCCGGTGTCTTCGCGCTTGCTGGGTCGGTGCTCATTTCGATGAGCGGAGCAATGACCCCCACGGAAGCACTCGCATACTACCGCGCTCAGAACAACGATCTTGCCATCGCCACACTCCAACTCAGTCCGAGCATTTCGATCGGACACCTTGCAGCATTTGTGTTTTTCTTCCTGGCTGGGTATGTGTTCTACTCGACGCTGTTTGCCGGCGTCGCTGCGGCTGCCGACACCGAACAAGACATTCAAACACTGCAAGCACCGGTGAGCATTTTCATTGTGCTGCCAATCCTGACAGTGCCGATAATCATGAATTCGCCCGATAGTACGCTTGCCGCTGTTCTTTCGCTGGTGCCGATGTTTAGCCCAATCTTGATGGTCATGCGTTTGTTCGCGACCGAAGTACCCTGGTGGCAGGTTGCGGCATCGGTTGTACTTATGCTCGCTTCGATTGTAGGGGCAATCTGGTTGGCCGGGCGCATTTACCGCATCGGGATTCTGCGGTATGGGCAACGACCCTCATTCCGGCAGATTCTCCGTTGGGTTGCCGAAGGCTAAAAATGAATGCAGCCGCTCTCGAATTGCTCGGAGTGGCTGCATGGATTTAAAGCTGAATTCGTCAACGCAGAGCAGTTGCGTGCGGAATCAGAGTTAGCAAAGAGGTGCCACGTAGTGGGCATCAGGCTTCATCAGCGCGCGACGTACCCACGCACCGCTTTCCTCCACCCAACGGCGAACGGCAAGACGCTCTTTGTTGCAGGGACCGTCCCCGTTGATAACACGCCAGAACTCATCCCAATCCGGATCGCTGTATTCCCATTGACCGGTGTCCGGGTTTTTGCGCAAGTTCGGATCGGGAACGGTCAAGCCTAATTCCCAAATCTTGGGAACGTAACTGTCGAGAAACTGCTGGCGCATCTGGTCATTGGAGGCAATCTTGACTTTCCACCGCATCAGAATTGCGGTGTGCTGCGAGACCTTGTCCGGCGGACCGAAAAAGTGCATGATCGGTTTCCACCAGCGGTTGAGCGCTTCTTGGACCATTTGCTTTTGCTTTTTGGTGCCCGTCGCCAGTGTGACGACGTTGTCGTAGCCGTACTTGAGGTGGAAGGATTCTTCCATGCAGATGCGCTCGAGTGCACGGCTGTAGGGACCATACGACCCTTTGGCGTTCGTGACCTGGTTGATGATCGCGGCCGCATCAATGAGCCAGGCAATGACAGCCGTGTCAGCCCACGTCATCGCTGGATAGTTGAACACATTCGAGTACTTTGCCTTGCCGGTCAGCAGGTCGCTGAGCATTTGCTCGCGCGATTTGCCTAAGGTCTCGGCGGCTCCATAGAGAAGCTGTCCATGCCCGATTTCGTCCTGGACTTTTGCCATGAGCGCCATTTTGCGCTTGAAGCCGGGCGCGCGTGTAATCCACGTACCCTCCGGCAGCGCTCCGATAATCTCCGAGTGCGCATGCTGCTCGATCATCCGCAGAAGCTGGCGCCGATATTCGCGGGGCATCCAGTCAGTTGGCTCAATTTTTTCGCCGCGCTCGATTTTGGCTTCGAATTCGGCAAGCTTCTCCGGGTCTTCGGCAAAGCGATCCTGACCAATCGGATCAGTAATACTCAAGTTTCCGTACATGGCGCATCGCAAGGATGTTTGACGACCTACAACACTCTGCAGCAAAGATAACACCACCTACCGCAGTCGCGTTCCCTCACCTTTGACGTATCGAATCGTGTAGTAGTTTGTCACCGAGCGGTAGTCTGGAGCCGACGGTGCATCCTTGTAGATGCTCAAAAGCTGAAACTTGACGTACCGATTGCTCTTGGTGCGCACCAGGAAGGTCATATTCGGATTGATCGTGACGGCATGGCGCGGCGGTCCGGTGTAGCCAAACAACTCGCCCCCACCGAGCACCGGCACAATGCGACCGGATCGGCTGGTATCATCGCTGCGGAGCTGACCGAGATACGGCGATGCATCTGCCAGCGAATCAAACGGTACCGCCAGTAATGCTGCTTGCGTCTGACCGTTGGGATTGACCGTACCCGAGTTGAAGAACATTGGACCGAGCTGTGTGTACACCGCGACAAAATAGCCGATGCCTGCCTGGCTGGTGTCGTAGGGCACAAAACGAAACTTGACGTCCCAGTCGGCGCCATCCCGGGAGGACGCGTTGACGGCAGTGTCCTTGTCGAACGAGTAGTAGAGCCATCCATCCTGCGGTGCAGGCGATAGGTTGGACTTGACGACAACCTGCAGCGTGGTTGACGGTGGATTGTTGGTCGAATTGTCCTTGCAACCGACCAGCCACAACAGTGCTGCACAGGCAGCAACCGATAGATAACGCTTCATCGAAAAATAGTGAAAGTAGTGAAACATGTTACTCGACCCAGTCGCAAATGAAGATGTTTGTTTCGCCGGGTCGCGATCCATTTCGATTCGAGCAGAAGATGAGCTTTTTCCCATCGCGTGAGAACATCGGAAAGCCATCGAAGCCCTCGTAGTAGGTGATGCGCTCTAAGCCGGTGCCATCAACGTTGATCATGTAGAGGTCGAAATTTCGAGAGCGAGGGTCAGCCATGTTCGAGCAGAAGATGATACGCTTGCCGTCGGGATGAAAAAACGGTGCAAAGTTGGCGGCACCGTTATTGGTCACTTGCCGCACATTCGAACCATCGGCATCCATCACGTAGATTTCCAGTGCTCGTGGACGCACACAATGCTGCGCTAACAGCTCAACGTATTCGATTGAATCTGCACCTCGTGGACGCGATGCCCGGAACACAATCTTACTGCCGTCGAAGCTGAAAAATGCTCCGCCATCGTATCCAACGGCATGGGTCAGCCGTCGTACGTTCGAGCCGTCGAGATCACATGAGTACAGTTCAATATCCCCGTCGCGAGTGGAGGTAAAAACAATCTTGTCCCCGCGAGGCGAGACTGTTGCTTCGGCATCGTAACCGCTACTTCGAATAATGCAGCGCACATTAGAGCCATCGGCAGCCGCACGGTAGATTTCGTACTGCGGATAGAGCGGCCACACATATCCCCGCGAACGATCGGGCAGCGGCGGACAATCGGCAGAGTGTTCGTGCGTACTGGCGTAGAGAATCTCACCGTTAGGCAGGAAATACGAACACGTCGTCCGTCCCTTGCCCGTGCTCACCAGTCGCTTACCTGTTCCATCGGTGTTCATCACGTAAATCTGGTCGCAGCCACCGTCGCCATGTGCCTGGAAAATGATCTGCCGCTCATCGAACGAAAAGTAGGCTTCTGCGTTCTCTCCGCCGAAGGTCAATTGCACGATATTTTTCAAATGCCGTTCGCGCTGGTCCACCAACGCAGCAGGCAGCGGTTTGCCACCACTATCCGCATAAGCAAAAAGTGGGAACGCCATCACCACCATTTGCTTCAGGATACTAATAATCATTGCGCGCATTTTCGATATTTGGGTAAATGAACACGTCGCAAAATTAGAATAACCAACATTTGTTTTTACACGCTTATGAGCACCTCTTCCCCTTCTCAGAAGCATAGAGCTGCGCTCGATGCAATACTCGGCGTTCGTCGGGCTGCGCGTGCTATTGACGACATTGTTGATATTGCCTGCTCACGACTGGGGATAACCGGCGTCCAGTACAACATTCTCCGTGTTCTCAGTCGTGCACCGGCTGAGGGAATCTCGCGCTCGAATATTGTCGCACAACTAATCGAGCATCATGCCGACGTGACACGCTCGATTGACGGATTAGTTGCTGCTGGCTACGTCGAGCGAGAGCACGCCACGCATGACCGCCGGGTTGTACTCCATCGGATTACGGCGCAGGGGCATGCAGCCATCAAGCAAATTGATCCGGTCCTAATGCGTGCACTCGACACGATCATCCCGCACTTTACCGCCGGAGAGCTTAGCACGCTGGCAAACTTGAGCAGTCGCTTAGCAGAAACAACACACGCTGCCCAGCAGACGCTGAGCGCGCCTACCGCGTAATGATCTGGTAGGTCACAAACTCCGAGGTCATCGGTGGCTCGTGCCCCTGCTCGCGGGCAGCTCGCAGATCCTCGAAGCCGCGTTTGTGCCCTTCGAGAAATTCAGGTGAACCAACCCACGCCCGGAATGCTTCCTCGCTTTCCCAGAAGCTGATCACCAAGTACGGTGCATCGTCTTTCTGTGGGCGGAGCACCTGCATGCCGCAAAATCCGGGCATCCGGTCAATCGCATGCGCACGCGTCCGGAATAACTCCTCGAACCGCTCGCGGTAGTCCGAGCGACAGCGTATCTGATTAATCGCAACAAATTGAGCCTCCATGGCTATCACGACAAACGTGTTACAAAATGACCCGCACACCACCGGTGAGAATGCGTCCATCGGCAGGGATGATACCAGGACCAGGATAGCCACCAGCACGACGGGTGAAATAGCGACGGTCAAAAAGATTGTTGATGCTCAATTCAGCACGAAGCCATTGGGTGATCTGGAATTGAGCGCTCAGATCCCACACCGTGTAGGATGGAATAATGCCGTTTACGCCATTGCTACTGCTTGGGGAGTTGCTCGCATCGGAAAAGCACGCCGAGACATAGCTCCCTTGCACGGAAAGGGTCAACCGATTCGACCACTGAAAGCGTAGCCCGCTGCGGACTATCCATTCAGGAGCATATTCGACGCGCTTACCGGCTGTCTGTCCGCCCGTGTAGCGAGCATCGGTATATGCTCCCGCCACAAAGACGGAGACACGCTGCTGACCAAGCGATGCAAGGCGATCAGCAAATAGTTCAGCGTAGAACTCAACGCCGCGATGCTCACTGGCGCCAAGATTCCGGCGAAGCTGTGTCTGACCACTGCTCAGCAGCACTGTATCAGCGCCGAGAGCGCTCCGAGCGATCGTTCCGATTCGATCGCCGTAGTAGAGGTAGAAGCCCGAAATATCGAAGCTGACGAACCCACCGCCGAGCATGCCACGCACCCCGACGTCAGTACTTACACCACGCGACGAATGCAATGCTGGATCAACGGCAACACTTGGATCGCTTGGGAATAGCTCGCTAAACTGTGCTGGTCGCCAGCTCTGGTACGCATTCGCGTAGAATTCAACACCACTGCTGGCACGCCAGTGCAGACCGACACCCAATAGCGGGAGTGTTTCGGTTGCGGTTTTATCGAACTGCAACATCGGTCCAAGCGTGTCGAATGCTTGTGCTGATGATGCCGATTTCTCGCGCCAGTAGCGCCCGCTTCCCTGCATCCGCAACCATTCGAATCGCGCACCGGGTGTAATGCTCACGCTGTTGCTTACACGAAGATTCCATTCGACAAACGCGGCAATGTTCTGCGTCGTGAACTCCAAATCGCGTGTCAACGCACCAGTAAACTCAGTGCTAAATCCGTCCCCATCGGGACCGCGTCCCTGGCGGCGGACCGTCGAGCCGCGATAGAAGCGCAGACCGGCAGCCAGTGGGTGTTCATCGTTGAGCATTGAAATGTCGTAGCGTGTGCGGAGTTCGAGCCCAGCGTTACGGTAATTGTCGGTGTTGACCCGACGCGGATTGGTGCCGGTATCGGCAACCGTTGGAGATGTCGTTAGCCCAATGCTTTCCCGGTCGCCGAAGACGCCAAAGAGTTTCGCCTCGAATTGAAGCTGCTTGTTGATGCTCTGTTGCAGAGTCACGGTTGGCACGATCCATCGCACACCGAACCAATCGCGGTAGCGCATCGCCTGCTGTGGGTTGAGAGCATACTGTGCAGAATCAAGCCCTCCGGGTTGCTGCATGCGATAGTTCATCAGTGTTGCTTCGGCAATAACCCGAGTTTTATCTGATGGGCGATACTCAACTTTTGGCATCACCGAGTACTGCCAGAAACCATCGCTTTCGCGCTGTTGACCAGAGCGAAGCTGCACTGGCAGTCGCCACCCATCGGAGCGACGATAGTTGACAAATGCATAGTACGACCACTGCTCTGATGAACCGCCAACGGCAGTGTACGTCGAGTAGTAACCATTCTGCCCACCCATCTGCGAGGATTCCAACCGAAGAGCTGTACCGGCTGGCGCTGATTTTGTCACGTAGTTGAGCAGCCCGCCAAACTGCGGTCCGTACTGCAGCGTTGCCGCACCACGGATAATCTCGATTCGTTCGAGCGATTCAAACGCAGGCGTAAAGTACGCCTCTGGGTAGCCAGCAATGTCGGCAGCAATGTCGGCGCCATCCATTCGCGTGTTGAACTCCCACGACCGATTCGGACTCAAGCCACGCACGGCAACTCCCGCCTGAACACCGCTGCCATCGTTTTCCCAGATCATCACACCCGCCACTCGCGAGAATGCTTGCCGAGTATTGTTCAGCGCAAGATTAGCATCGCCCGGCGAGAGCACAAGGTCCTCTGCTTTCTTGCTCCCGATAATGCGTACACCTTCGACCGAAGGCAGAACACGACGAATCGAAACAGCCGTACCTTCCACGACTACCGGCGCTTTCACAACTTCCATCGTATCACTCCGCCGCAGGCGAATAGGATCGCCACCAGCAACACAAACCGACACCGCAATCACACCGTGCAACATCAACGAAACAAAGCGCATAGACGAGCAAAATGTTTGTGAAACTAACTTAGACCAAGTCTAAATTACGAAACCAGACAAGAATTGTCGGATTTTTTTGTGGAAGACATTGGTCATGCCGCTATTAGTGTGGTCAGACGTTTTGGGCGAGTTACTCTTGGTGCTCGATCATTCTTTCACCGGCACCAGGAGCAGCGAAGCATCTTTCCCGTACCGTGTTGCAGCCGAGCCATTTCGGATAGCAATCTCGACAAAGCCGCTACTGCCGATGTAGGCAAGGGGCTGCCCAGGGGGTACGTCTCCGAACGTCCACAGCACCGGTAAGAGATCATCGGAGATTCGGCACAGCCAGCCACCGGTGGAAATTCCCCAGCGTGCTGCTTCGATGTTGGTTATCAGGTTCCCAAATCGGTCCACGTGGAGCACGGTCCCGGCAATACCATCGGCAGTGAGTGCGGGATTGGTTTCAATACGCACAACAGTAGCCGGGTCAATCTGGTCGCCTAATTGCTGGAGCGTTCGTTGCCCTGATGCAAGCAGCGCTGCGCACGGTGCAAAGATGTCGCGCCCATGGAAGGTTGCACTCGGCGCCGCGGAGCGCCACCGTTGCCAGAGAATTTCCCACGCCTTCCGACACTCGAACCGATCGAGCACCATGGAGGCTAACCCATTATCCGGTGCAAGGAGTATCCAGCTATCGAACGCGAGCGCAAGGATCCGCCGCTGCGTTCCCACACCGGGATCAACGACGGCAACGACAACACTGCCGCCCGGCAAGTACGGAACTGCTGTGAGCAGCACATACCCCGCCGAGATAACATTCTGCGGCTCGATCGCATGGCAAAGGTCAACAATCGTCAGCGACGGTGCAATGCCGAGCATGACGGCTTTCATCACACCCACATACGAATCGCGATCGCCAAAATCGGTGAGCAAAAAGCACCGAGCATCTGCTGCATCAATACGTGTGTGCGTGCTCATGCCGAGAAAGTGATAATTTTCGCTTGTCGCACAATCAATTTACCGCAATGCCCACCATTATTGACAACGTTGAGGTTCGGCTGCTTGACCAGTTGAGTAGCTAACAATCATGGCAAATTGTATGGAGTCAGAATACGTACAACGTGTAGCCATGCGATACAACCCCGAAAAACACCATCGCCACAGCATACGGTTGAAGGGATACGATTATGCGCAGCCGGGCGCGTATTTTGTCACCATCGTCACGCAGGATCGGGCGTGTTTGTTCGGGGATGTGGTGGATGGACAGATGCGGTTGAATGAATGTGGCGTTATCGTGCACCAGGAATGGTTCCGTTCGGCGAATATCCGGCACGAAATCGCATTGTATGCCGATGAATTTGTGGTCATGCCCAACCACATTCACGGGATTGTATGGATTGTGGACGACGGCGGGATGACCGACGTTATGACAACCGACACCGTCGGGGCGACCGGATCCACGGTAGGGGCGACCGGATCCACGGTAGGGGCGACCGGATCCACGGTAGGGGCGACCGGCCGGTCGCCCCTACCATCGGGACCGGCAAAACGTTCGTTGGCATCGTTTGTTGCGGGGTTCAAATCCGCAACAACCAAACGTATCAACCAACATCGTGGCACACCCGGCGCACCGGTCTGGCAACGCAATTATTTCGAACACATCATCCGCAACGACGAATCGTTGGACCGCATCCGCCGTTACATTGCCGAAAACCCGCTGCACTGGTATTTCGACCGTGAAAACCCATCGCATGTCGGTAAGGAAGACGACCAACCGCTATGAATTGCAAAACCTGGCTGCCCCTGCGCGGCGGGTGTGCATTCAAGGGACCTGTATGAGCGCAACTTTTTTGAGAGCACGCTCTGCCAGCGATTTCGGTAGCGGTGCGTAATGCAGTGCCGAACAGTAGGATTGCCCTTCGGTCAAAGCCCAGCGAAGGAAATCCACTAACGCTTTGCCTTTGGCTCGGTCGGGCTGTTTTTGCAAAACCAGGAGCCAGGTTAGTCCCGAAATCGGGTACCCAGCGCTTGAATTTGTGATCGAACCGCGCAGGTCCTCAGCAATCGAACCGATCGAGACATCGGCAGCACGGGTAACATTGTCCAGCGTCGGGAGCGCATATTCACCAGAATAATTCTGCACGGCTGCATACGGGAGCTTGTTTTGCTCGGCATAGGCAAGCTCGATGTAGCCAATGCTCCCAGGAAGCTGCTTGATCTGACCGGCAACACCTTCATTCCCTTTTGCACCGAGTGTACCTTTGGGCCAGTTGACAGCGGTGCCCTGCCCGTAGGTTTTCTTCCAGTAGCCGCTGATCTTGCAGAGGTAGTCGGTAAAAATCGCCGTCGTTCCGCTGCCGTCGCTCCGATGAACGACGATGATTGGTTTATCCGGTAACGTCACGCCAGGGTTGATGGCAGCGATGCGGGGATCGTTCCAGCGTTTGATAAAGCCCAGAAAAATATCCGCCAACACCGCCGGTGTCAGTCGAAGCGGTTTGGAAAGGGAAAGGTTGTATGCAACAGCAACAGCGCCGATCGTCGTTGGAATGTGCAGCACAGGACTTTTCCGTTTGGCAAGCGCTTCAGCAAGCTGCTGGTCAGTCATCGGACCATCGCTGGCGCCAAAATCCACGGTCCCTTCGATGATCTGCTTAATACCTCCGCCAGAGCCGATGGATTGGTAGTTGAACTGGATGCCAGACTTTTTGCTATAAACGTCGAACCACTTCGAGTAGAGCACGTAAGGGAACGTCGCACCAGCGCCATTGAGTTGGCGTTGTGCCGGTGCAGCCAGTGGAAACAGAAGCAGACAAAGAACAAGCAACGAAACGTTTTTCATGAGGACAGCAAAACGTGAATAACCACACACATGGCAAAACTACCGCCCTCATGACGCCGGCACGTATTACGTTTTGCTAACATTGCAGTACGCTGCAAGCAGACTGCGGTCGGAGTAGGGCAGCCGCTCGGTCCCGATTATCTGGTAGTCTTCGTGCCCTTTGCCAGCGATAACAATCCAATCAGGCGGTTGCGCCTGTGCAATGGCAGCAGCAATGGCAGCAGGACGGTCGAGAATCTCCTCGACACAGGCGCGGCGCTTCGATGGTGCAACCAGTTCGATGCCCGCTTTGATGTCGGCAATAATCTGAGCGGGGTCTTCGCCGCGCGGGTTATCGGTGGTGATAATGACAACATCGGTAAGACTGACTGCCAGTGAACCCATTATGGGGCGTTTGGCATGGTCGCGCTCGCCGCCACAGCCAAAGACACAGAATAAGCGTGCATCAGGGGGCATCATTTTCCGGCAGATGCGGAGCACGCGTTCGAGCGCATCGGGCGTATGGGCATAGTCAATAATCGCCGTCGCACCGTTGGGAAGGGTGTAGCGCTCCATTCGCCCGGGCGGTGCGTGTGCTGTGCGGAGATTGTCGGCAAGCGCGGTTAGATTATAGCCCCGCGCAGCTAGCAGCACAACAGCCAGCGACGCATTTTCCACGTTGAACGATCCAACCAGCGGCATGTGGAGCACCACTTGGCGCCCATCATCCCACACCAGACGCCAGCGTGTGCCCTCAGTGGTGAGCTGTTCATCGCAGATTTGAACGTTCACCGTGTAGCCACGCCCAACACGAATGACGGTGGCTGCTGTGGTTTCAACCATGAAATCACTCCACTGGTTGTCGGCAAAGACAACAGCCGTCGCCTCGGCACTCAGCATGTCGAAGAGCCGCTTTTTAGCGCGAGCATAGTTTTCCATCGTTCGATGGAAATCCAGATGATCGGGGCTAAGGTTGGTAAAGATTGCACCATCGAAACGAATACCCTCGACCCGACGCCACCAGAGCGAGTGCGAGCTAACCTCCATGGCAACAGCCCGACATCCGAGCGTGCGGAGCCACGCAAGCATGTCTGCAAGTTCAGGTGCTTCTGGTGTGGTGTGGCGAGTCGGACGCTGCTGCCCATTATACTCAGCACCGAGCGTTCCGATCACACCGGCAGCAGTGCCACACCGATTGAGCAGGTGCGCAAGCAGATACGTCGTCGTCGTTTTGCCGTTAGTTCCGGTCACACCATAGACGTCCAGCTCATCACCGGGAAACTGGTAGAGCGCTTGGCTCCAGTGTCCCAGGGCACTGAGCAGGTCGTCAGTCAGGATAAACGTGCAACCATCGGGCAGGGCTTGCGGAAGCCGATCGCTTGCGATAACGCGGCAGCCACGGCGGTAGGCATCGTCGAGGTATGCCAAGCCGTCGTGCTTTGTCCCCCGGCGTGCCACAAAGAGCGTTGCCGGTGCAGCAGCACGCGAATCAAGGACGATGCGCTCGATAGTGTGCTCGAGATGACCGATGATCTGGCGTGCTGGATAGGCAGCCAGCACATCCTCCAAACGGGGCATACAGACGTGCACCCAAGTAAGTTTGCGGCGCAAAACTACACGTCTGAATGCGTTGATGGAACAATCCTCCGAGCGCGAGATGGGTTTTCTCGACCATCTCGACGAACTCCGGCGCCGCATCATCAGTGGGGTTGCCGGTGTGCTGATTGCTTCGATTGCTGTAAGCTTTTTCATCGGCGACATCGTCGAGCACATCTTGCTTCGCCCTGCGATCGAGGCTGGACTCCGCTTGCAGAATCTCCGCCCGTTCGGACAGGCGTTTTTGTATTTCAAGTTGATTGTCATTTGTGGCTTCATCGTCGGCTCGCCGTGGGTACTCTGGAACCTGTGGCGATTTGTTGCGCCGGGACTCTATGAACACGAGCGCCGATGGGCACGACAAATCACAGCCTGGACAAGCGTCTGCTTTGCTGCCGGCATTGCCTTCGCCTACTTCGGCATGATTCCCTCGATGATGGCGTTTGCAAAGAACTTTGGTTCGGCACAGATTGAAAACATCATTGACGTCAACGAATATCTGGGTTTTTTCGCAACGGTGATTTTAGCGGCTGGGCTGATCTTCGAACTGCCGATGGTCATGTACGTGCTGGCACGAGTGGGCATCGTTACACCAACATTTTTGAGCACCTACCGCCGGCATGCAATCGTCGTGATTTTGATTATTGCGGCTGTCTTGACGCCAACGCCAGACCCGATCAACCAGCTTTTTTTTGCCGTGCCGCTCTACGTGCTCTACGAGCTGAGCATTGTGATTTCTAAATTCGCAGTCAAACGACGCAACGCTGCCAGCAGCCAACAGCAATGACCCACGCCCGCTTTGCCAAGCCGATCGAAACACACCTGGAGAAATTCAACCGCTACTTTGCTCGCCAGATGCGGTCGGGGGTGCCGCTGTTGAATTTGGTGGTGCGATACATTCTCCGCAGCCGGGGTAAGCAATTGCGCCCAATGCTGGTGTTCCTCAGCGCTGGTGCAGCCGGCGGTATCTCCGAACGGACATACGTCGGTGCGGCAATGGTCGAATTACTTCACACAGCCACACTCATCCACGACGACGTCGTTGACCAAGCCCCAACGCGACGAGGGCTGGCGAGCATCCATGCAGTATGGAAAAACAAGGTCGCCGTTTTAGTCGGTGATTACCTTCTGGCGCGCGGCTTACTGCTGGCTGTCGAGCGGGGCGAGTACGATTTTCTGCGTCTTACTGCCGATGCCGTTCGGCGTATGAGCGAAGGCGAACTCCTTCAAGTGCAGACCTTTCGCAAGCGCCGCGCCGACGAAAGCATCTACCTGCAAATTATCGGCGACAAAACCGCATCACTGATTGCCACCTGCTGCCGTATCGGTGCGATCAGTGCAGGTGCTGACGAATACACCCAGTCGCTTTTGGGCACCTACGGCGAAAAGGTCGGCACAGCATTCCAGATACGCGACGATGTCCTCGACTACACCAGCCACACAGCGATTCTGGGCAAGCCGGCTGCCCACGACGTTCGCGAAGGCAAAATCACACTGCCACTGCTGCGGGCGATCAACAGCGCGCCACCAGAGGAAGCAAAGTCCATTCGCCGGCTGGTCGGCTCCTCAGCGCTGCGCAATGGCAGCATTGAGCGTGTCGTCTCGTTCGTTGAGCAACACGGCGGCATCGAAAGTGCGATGGCAACGGCAACCGCACTGGTCGAAGATGCCATTGCCCTTGTCGAACAACTCCCGGCGTCGGATTTTCGCGCAATGCTTATCGCATTTGCACGGTACACTATCGAACGAACCAAGTAGTCTTGCATCCCGACATGTTTCACTATGCAACGATCTGCCATGCGAAGTGAGTCACCGATTAGTTTTCTGGGCACGTACCCCGACCAGGTGGCACAGCAGCGCCTCTTCGTCCAAACCGTCTATGCGTGGATGACCGGCGGTCTGCTGGCAACGACGCTGGCGGCATGGATGACCCTCTCGATTCCGGTCATTTTTGAATTGAGCATTCAACTGCGGTGGGTGCTGGCAATCGCAATGATCGGTCTGGTCATTTACCTATCTGCCCGCATTGAAAGGATGGAGCCCCGCACAGCGAAACTGCTTTTTCTGCTCTACTCGGTCCTGACCGGCAAAACGCTGGCGGTACTGTTTTATGCCTACACGACCGAATCGCTGGCAACAGTGTTCTTGATCACTGGTGGCACCTTCGGAGCGACCGCATTCTATGGCTACACCACCAAGCGTGACCTAAGCAGTGTCGGGAGCTTCATGTTCATGGGTCTGATTGGCTTGATTCTGGCATCAGTGGTAAACATCTTTTTGCAAAGCTCCGCATTAGCATTTGCAGCCTCGGTTGTAGGCGTCATTGTCTTCGTCGGTCTGACCGCCTACGACATGCAACGAATCAAAGAACTCTACGCCACAGCTGCTGCCAATGAGGAACGCGCCACCAATTATGCGATCATCGCAGCACTGGCGCTGTACCTTGATTTTGTCAACCTGTTCCTGAATCTGTTGCGTTTGTTGGGACGGCGACGCTAACGATGGCAACGGTGCACTTTACGCTCCATGCTCAGCGGTTGCTTGCTGCAGGAAAAACCAGCCAGGCAGTCACCGTTCTGGAAGAAGGGATCAAAGAATTTCCCGACTATGCCACTGCCTACGCACTGCTGGCGCGAGCGTATTTGCAGTTGCACGATGTGCCGATGGCATACGACGTCGCAGCAAGCGCGGTGGCACGCTTCCCGGCGCACCGCGGATTGCGCCTGCTCTACGAGCAACTCAGCGACTTGGTAGCAAGCACATCCACCATCGCTGGTCTTCCCATATCCGCACCGACTACGTCAGCGGCTGCTCAGGATGATGCCCCATCGGCTACCGAGCCGGAAACTGCCTCGCTACCACCGAATGACGAGGAACCGCTCGCTCCGCTGACCGCACACGATGCCGACTCACCTCCCACCGAGACTGCAGCGGAATCAGTAACGGAAACCGTGTCCATCAGTGATACTCAAACCGTATCCGACATCGCTGAACCTGAATTGCCGGCGCAGCTTCAACCCGACAGTGCCTCCGACGATGCAAGCGATGCTCTTGATGCAACAGCAGAATCAATCACCACGGATCATTCGACTCCGTTGGCATCCGAATCGGCACCGGTCGAGCAACCTGCCTCGAGCGCACCAGAACCACCACCCGTTGCAGCAGAGCACTTGCCGACCACCTATACACTGCGCCTTGTCGAAACAGCAACACTCGATCGTCGGGCACTGCGAATGGTACGGAGCAGCAACATTCGCCTTATCCCAGGGCTGGAGTTTGCACCGCTTCGCATCGAGACCACACGACCGATGGACGTTGCAACTGTGGAGTATCCTCCCTTTCGCCCCATCCGCGGTTCACAGCGTCAGCAACACCGCACGCGAGCTGCAGTACCACTGACACCGACGGACTTAGAAAACGATCTCCGAGCGCGTGCGGTTGAACCCACTGAACAGTCACCGCAGAAGACATCGCTTGAGCTGCTGGCAGAACGATTAGAACAGGTACGCATTAAGTCGCCCGGAACAGATATCTCCTCAGCACCACCAGCGCCCAGCAGCACCGACAGCGACGAACCAACCGTTGTCAGCGAGACAATGGCAGCGATCTACGAGCAACAAGGAGCAATCGAGCAAGCCATCAAAGCCTACACGGTGCTGGCGCGGTTGCATCCGGAGCGGCGTTCTGCGTTCGAGGAAAAAATCGCTCAGCTCCGCCAGCTTCGGCGCTAAGAGTCGTATGCGTCTTCTCTCTCGGTACATCGTTCGGGCACACCTGCCACCGTTCCTGTTTGGCGCAAGTGTGGTGCTGTTTTTGTTTCTGATGCAATTCTTGCTGCGCGTGCTCGACCAATTGGTGGGCAAGGGACTCAGTGCTCTGGTCATCGCGCAGCTTATCGCGGTCAATGTCGCGTGGATGGTTGTGCTTGCCGTCCCAATTGGAGTGTTGTTTTCGACCTTGATGGCATTTGGTCGGCTGGCGCAATCGCACGAAGTGACAGCGATGAAAGCAAGCGGCATGAGCCTTTTTCAGATGATGATGCCGGTTGTCGTTTCCGGTGGTGTGATAACGCTCGGCGTGTTTTGGTTCAACGACGCAGTGCTGCCCGATGCGAACCACCGAGCCAAGACACTTCTGATTGACATCCAGCGAAAAAAGCCAACCTTTGCGCTGGAAGCCGGACAGTTTAGCACGCAACTGGAAGGCTACACGCTCCTGGCGCGGTGGATTGATACATCGCAGACCCATCTGCGCGGCATAACGATTTATGATCGGCGCGACATCAACCGCACAACGATTGTCAATGCCGATAGCGGTTATCTCCGCTTTTCACCCAGCTATCGGTACGTGCTCCTGGAGCTGTATCAGGGCGATGTGCATCAATACGGACGGCAGCGGCGCGGTGAATACCGGTACATTCGCTTTGAGCTGCAGCGTGTGATTATTCCGGCGTATGGCTTTTTGCTCGAGCGGAGCAGCGACGGTGCCATTTCGCGCGGCGATCGAGAAATGCGTATTCGCGATATGGAACAAATCGTTCAGGCTGCACGGCAGCAGCAACAGAGCCAGTGGCAGACGATTGAACGGGCAGTTCGAGAGCATCTTGATCGGCTGTTGGGGGCATCGCCTGCGATGGCACCGATGGCATGGGTCGAGCATGCTGCACTGCTGGCAAGCCAGCTCGGTACCGCAGGCTACCAATACAACGAAGCCGACCGACAGGCACGGCAGTACGAAGTGGAGATCGAAAAAAAGTACGTCATCCCGGTTGCGTGTCTGGTGTTCGTGCTGGTTGGGTGCCCCTTAGGCATTCGCACGCGCGGTGGCTCGTTCGGGATGAGTGCACTCATCAGCTTAGGATTTTACATCCTTTACTGGGCGTGTTTGATCGGTGGCGAAAAGCTCGCAGACCGGCAGTACGCACCACCTGAAATTATGTGGAGCGCCAACGTGCTGATTGCCGCCATCGGTGCGATATTGATCGTCACCACGGCGAATGAGTCGTTTCGCCTGCGTGCATTCGTCCAGCGCTGGAGGATGCCGCGTTCGCGTTAGCGGATTTCGCGATGGATGGTGTGGCGGCGTAGGAACGGATTGTACTTGCGCAGTTCGAGCCGCTCGGGCGTGTTCTGCCGATTTTTGGTTGTGGAATACCGCGAGGCGGGCTTACCTTCTTTGGCAGCCTCCGTGCACTCGAGCGTGATAATCACACGGGCGCCTTTTTTCTTTGCCATAGGAAGCGAGCAAATAGTACATCAAACCAACCGAGTGGAGCTAAGGAGATTCGAACTCCTGACCTCTGCAGTGCGATTGCAGCGCTCTACCAACTGAGCTATAGCCCCACGCCACAAAGTGGCGCAAAAATACGATGAATCGTCGCGGTGGACAAAAGAGCAGTTCTCGGCACGAGAACTGCTCTCGGTCGTCGGGGATGCGTTGATGTCAGCGTTTAGAAGCGGCGGTAACTGCCGCGCCCGCCACCGCCGTACCCACCACGCGAGCTTTGACGCTGTGGACGGTCGCCTTGCGGGCGTGCTTGGTTGACCGTGATGGTGCGCCCCATGAACTGCATTTGATTGCATGCCGCGATGGCGGACTCGGCTTCGTCGTCGTTGGGCATTTCAACGAAACCGAACCCGCGGCTGCGCCCCGAATCGCGGTCAATGATCACGTGCGCCTCGGCAACTTCGCCGTGTGCGGAAAAAAGCGACTCCAGGTCGCTGTCGGTGGTGTGGTAACTCAGGTTACCAACGTAGAGCTTCATCGGACCAAACCAGAAAGAAAGTAGAACAAGGAACCAGTCTTCCGCACCGGGCTTTATGCCAATGCCTGCTGAACAATCGCTGCAAACGCAGACGGATGATTCATCGCAAGATCAGCCAGCACTTTGCGGTTGACACTAATGTGCTTTTTATGCAGTGCAGCCATCAATTGGGAATAGGTCGTCCCATTGAGCCGCGCGGCGGCATTGATGCGCACGATCCAGAGTCGGCGGAAGGTCCGTTTCTTGGCGCGGCGATCGCGGTAGGCATACTGCAAGCCCTTTTCGATGTGGTGCTTGGCAATCGTCCACAGCTTCGACCGCGCGCCCCAATACCCACGGGCACGCTTGAGAATCCGACGACGCTTTCGATGTGCTGCTGCTTTATTGACACTGCGTGGCATAGAAGCCTCCAGTCAATGAGTGAAACATTCAATGCCGGCGTAAGGAGAGCAGTCGCCCTTACAACCAGCCATCTGAAACAACGCTACATGAGCAATTGCGCCCGTACCAGCGAACGATTGGCGCTATCAACAACGGTTGCTTTCCGCAAGGCGCGCTTACGCTTGCGTGTTTTCCCAGTCAGAATGTGACTGCGATAGGCTTTCTGGCGAACAATCAGACCGCTGGCGGTGACTTTATAGCGCTTTTTGGCGCCGCTATGTGTCTTGGACTTTGGCATTGCTACTGTGATTGATCGTTCGACTGATGCTGCATTTGCTTTTGGTACTTTTTGATTTTCTCCTTGTCGGGTGCAAGAATCATCGTCATCGTTCGCCCTTCGCCGCGAATGGGCTGGTCGAACCGCGCGATGTCTTCGAGTCGTTGCCAGAATTGCTGCAGAATGTTTTCGCCGAACTCCTGGTGTGTAATCTCGCGACCGCGGAAGAGAACCGTAACCTTGACTTTATCGCCACTGAGCAGAAATTCGCGTGCATGACGTGCTTTGAAGTCTAAGTCGTGGGTGTCAGTGACGATCTTGAGCCGAATTTCTTTCAGTTGAGTTTGATGTTGTTGCTTGCGCTGCTGTTTTTCGCGCTTGTGCTGCTCGTATTGGAACTTGCCAAAGTCAATGATTCGGCAGACCGGCGGATTGGCTTGCGGAGCAATCTCAACCAGATCCATACCGCGATCATAGGCAGCCTTGAGAGCTTCCGAAATCGGTAGAATTCCAACCATTGTTCCGCTGGCGTCCACGACGCGAACAACAGGTGCTGTAATTTCGTTGTTGATTCGAACTTTCCGCACTGAACGATCCGAGGTCGAACTACTTTTCAATCACATATCCCGCAAAGGTCAGCCCCTTTCCCCTCTTGCCTTGATGGCAGAGTGGAGATTTGCAGCGCGGCAATTGTAAAGAAACACGTCAACGCAATACACACTAACCGGTGGAACAGAAGCAGCGCAAAGATACGGAACACCGACACCAAAAACAACACCGCACTTTGCCTCCGATGCTATGATCGCGCTTCATGGGTAGCAATAACTTGCCACCGCGGAATCTGCCGAGCTGCGTACTTCCGCTCGAAGGGTGTCATCGTGTCGCTTGCCGACAATTGGACGCAAACACATTGCCACTGGCAAAATTCCAGCACGTAGCAAAAGTCCTCGGCGTACCATTGCTCGGTGGTCCGAAGCTCAAGTGTCCGCGACGTTGCTAATATGGTTGGCAGTATAGGGTGACCATACCAGCGACGCCCGACCTGCCATTGCTTTGGATAGGGATTGGGATATAGCAGCAGTGTTCGGTCGAAGACAATACCGGCACGATGCACAAGCAACCAGAACTCCTCCAGCCGCGCCCGCACCAACAGTGCATTCGGCGGTAGAGTGGGAGCACGGCGGAGCCGAACAGCAGAACGATCCACACCGACAACGAACGCTGTGCTGTCACGCTCTGCAAGCACAGCGGTACTGGCACCCGTTCCGCATCCAGCATCGAGCACGAGCTTTTTGCCCTCTGTCTGGGCTGCACGCAGTATCTCCACTGCTGGGCGAATCGCTACTTCCATCGCTGCACTGATCGGCAAGCGATACTCGCTGCGACAATGCCTCTCGACCAATGCTCGAAGACGCTGCCGTTCCATCATTGCAATGGCATGGCTGCTATTTTCGCCATCGGCAGATAAATCATGCACCGAACCCGAATGGAAGACGAACGCGAACTAATCGAACGAGCAAAACGCGGCGACCGGCAAGCCTTTACCAAACTGTACCACCAATATCGCCAACTGGTGTACAACTTTTCGTACAACGTCTGCCACAATAAAGAGTTCGCCGAGGATGTTGTCCAGGATACGTTCATCAACGTTTATCGCAAGCTGCACCAATATAACGGTCAGGCAAAATTCAGCACGTGGCTGTACTCGATCGTGGTTCGCAACTGCCAGATGCACAACCGCCGCACGCAACTGGAACAAGCCACTATCTCGATCGAGGAGCTAAACACCCCAACCGAGGACGGAGAAATTCAAACGGATCTTCCGGGGACTGAAGACCTCCAACCCGACCAGGTCGTCATGGCGCAAGAGCTCCAGGACGCATTACATCGCGCATTGCAAAAACTTCCGCTCGATTACCGGTTGCCGTACATCCTGCGTGAACTGGAAGGGCTCAGCAATGAAGAAGCAGCCGATGCGTTGGGATTGAGTGTGCCGGCATTTAAATCGCGATTGCATCGGGCACGCAACTTTATCCGAACCGAACTGAAGGATTTTGCATCAGAATAGCCGGCTTACACTATTGCGAGCACTTGTACGATGACTGCAGGACACTTGCTGACGATCGGGGCGCTGGCTTTTATCACCTCCATTCTCGGTGGTGTGATCGGCATTGGGGGTGCGGTGATTCTTATTCCAGCATTCCTGGTCATTCCACCCCTACTGGGGCAACCAGCGATGGATATGCACACTGTCAGCGGAATTACCAGCGTGCAGGTTTTTGCTTCCTCATTGCTGGGAGCATTTCTACACAGCCGGCGTGGTGCATTTGACCTGCGTGTGGTGCTTGCCGTCGGCATACCCCTGATGCTCGCATCGTTTGTCGGAGCCCGGTTTTCGGTGGCAGTCAGCGCCCAGTTTTTAGAGGGACTTTTTGCCATCGTTGCACTGGCAGGAGCAGCCCTGATGCTGATGAGCCGGCAGGAGGTCGAACGCCATGAATTTCAACTCCGCTACGGTCGTGCCATCGGTATTGCGGTGCCAGTTGGACTCTTTGGCGGTATGGTCGGCATGGCAGGAGGATTTTTGCTTTCGCCATTGATGGTGGCTGTTGTTGGCATTCCGCTCCGCATCACGATTGGCTCAACGCTCGGTATTGTCATCATTGGCGCATTTGCTACTGCGGTCGGCAAAGCACTGGCTGGCATGGTCGAGCCAACCGCGACTGCTGCTGCGATTATCGGTGCACTACCGGGCATGTGGCTGGGCGTTCTCATCAGTCATAAGCTTCACCTTGGGCAACTTCGCTGGCTACTGGCGTTGGTTATCGCGGCAATCGGTGTTGGCATGCTGCTGCGATTTCTCTTTTGAATCCTTGTTGATTCAATTGCATCAAATTGGTTAGTCATGTTCCACCATTTATGGAGTTGCCATGTTTTTTCGCCAGATTTACGAGAAAGGCTTAGCGCATGCTAGCTACATGGTCGGGTGCCAAGCCAGTGGCACGGTCGCAGTCATTGACCCGCAGCGCGATATTGACGTGTACCTGCAGATAGCCGAGCAAGAAAAGCTCCGCATCACGCACGTTCTGGGAACACACATCCACGCCGATTTTCTCGCCGGCTCCCGTGAGCTCCAGCAGGTCACCGGTGCCGAGCTGTACTTGTCCGACGAAGGTGGACCTCAGTGGCAATACCAATTCCCACATGTCGGTCTCCACGACGGCGACACGTTCATGGTTGGCAACATCAAGTTCGAGGTCTGGCACACACCCGGACATACACCCGAACACATTTCATTTCTGGTCACCGACACTCCCGCATCGTCGAAGCCAATCATGTTCTTCAGCGGTGATTTTGTGTTCGTCGGTGATGTTGGGCGTCCTGACTTGCTCGAAAAAGCTGCTGGCTACGTTGGAACAATGGAAAAAGGCGCTCGCCAGCTCTTTGCTTCGCTGCAGCGATTCAAACAACTACCCGACTACGTGCAGGTACACCCGGCGCATGGTGCTGGCTCTGCCTGTGGTAAAGCTCTCGGTGCAATTCCCCATTCAACCGTCGGCTACGAGAAAATCACCAACTGGGCATTGCAATTCGACGATGAAGATGCATTCGTCCGTGCATTGCTGGAAGGGCAGCCCGAACCGCCGCGCTACTTTGCGATGATGAAAAAACTCAACAAAGAACCGCGTCCGCTGCTTCCCAACGGCACAGTACCAATACCGCCCCGTCTGTCTGGTGACCAGATCGAGCGTCTTCGTGCTGAGGGTGTCCTCATTGTTGACACGCGCGATAAAGTTGCGTTCGCGGGAGGACACATCCCCGGCAGCATCAATATCCAAAACAACAACGCATTCTCGACGTGGGCTGGCTGGATTATCCCCTACGACAAGCCATTTGCACTCATCGCAGCGCCGGAACACATCGAACAGGTCATGCGTAAGCTGGTCCGCATCGGGCTTGACCATGCGGTCGGCTATGCACCGGACGTGCAGGAGTGGGCATCAAGTGGACGGGAACTTGCTGTGCTCCCGCAAATGAGCGTGCACGAACTCGCCGAACGTCTCCGCCGCGGGGAGAATGTGCTTGTGCTCGATGTTCGCAACGAAAGTGAATACAACGCTGCACACATTGATGGTGCTCTCCATCTCTTCGCGGGCTATCTGGAGCAGAATCTCGACCGCATTCCGCATGATCGTCCGGTGGCAGTGCATTGTGCTGGCGGGGATCGTTCTTCCATCGCAACGAGCCTGCTCCATCGCTACAATTTCACCAATACCATCAACGTCACCGGTGGCATCAATGCGTGGATTGCAGCCGGTTATCCTGTCGCTCGCGGTGCTACCGAACGCGTTGAAATGTGATTTTATCTCCACCAATCACTCACAATACACAATGGAATTGACTTCGCAACCAGTCGTCAAGCCCGAACCACTGACAGCAGAAACCTTTCGCCAGAAAGTGTTCGATTACCAAACCGAGCGCGAGTGGAAATACAAAGGAACGCTGCCGTGTGTCATTGACTTTTGGGCTGAGTGGTGCGGACCCTGCCGTATGCTTGCCCCAATCTTTGAAGAGCTAGCACAGGAATACGCCGGTAAGGTGCAGTTCTACAAAGTGGACACCGACGCCGAGCAAGAACTGGCAATGGTCTTCGGCATTCGCAGCATTCCATCGTTGCTGTTTGTGCCGCTCGGTGGCAAGCCGCAAATGGCAGTTGGTGCTCTCCCAAAGCCAACACTGAAAGAGATCATCGAAAAAGAGCTGATCCCAACGATTGCACCAGCCGAAAAACCTCAAGCCGATGAGCCTGCAGTCGAAGAAGAACCGCTTACCGACGATGAAATTTCACCGGCTCAGCTCAAGGCGTTGATCGAGGAGCAGGCGGATGGATTCGTACTGCTCGATGTCCGTTTTCCCGATGAACACGCACAACGGAGAATCGAATACGATCGGCAATTACTCATTCCTCTGCCAGAGCTTGAAGAGCGCATCGCCGAGCTTGAACCCTACCGCACAATGCAGATTATCGCCTACTGCCGCAGTGGTGCTCGGAGTGCACGCGCAACAGAACTTCTCAAGGCTCATGGTTACAATGTGCGCAACCTCCGCGGTGGCATTCTGAGCTGGTAATAAATCCTGCTTGCTGCAATTGAGAACGAGCCTTCCTCCCGTCGAGCGAAGGCTCGCTCTTTTCATGCTGCAAGTGAAACAATTCACAACGCACGTGAATTACTGCGAAGTCAAATCAATCAACGGTCTATGAGAAAACGTGCTCCATTGTGCCTACTGATTACTACGCTCCTGCTCACACACAGCTCAGCACTGCATGCCCAGGTTGCAGGCGAGCAGCTTCCCAATAGCCGCCTCATTATTCGGGTGCTGTCGGCGCCTCAAGAACTCGACCTTGACCGGCGGACAACGTTTTACCCATTTCATTTCAGTCCATCGGACTCTATTGCGCGTGTGTACCGCCAGCAGCTTGCACGATATAGCCTGCGTCTTGATAGCATCAGCGAGCTGGAGGCATTTCGCCACGCACTTGCCTGGGTCGGAACTCGATGGATTCACCACTCCGACAACACCGTTGCACCGACAGTCAGCACACTCGAGTTGCTCGAGCGCGCACAAAACGGCGAACGTTTTACCTGCGTTGAGTATGCTCGGCTGCTCGTGGAAGTGCTCACGGCTTATGGCTTCCCTGCACGCATGGTGGGACTGAGCACGCAGCGCATCGAGGTACAACCCCGCGGTGCGCGTCACGTTGCCGTTGAAGTGTGGTCGGTCACGTACCACAAGTGGATTTTCCTCGATCCGCAATGGGGCATCTATCCCTGTCTGGATGGGCAGTGGCTCAGTGCATACGAACTGGTCAATGCTATTGAATCCGGTAACCTGCTGGCAATTGAGTTCATCCCAAGCCCAGAGGTCTGCGCCTACAATCGCACCACTGCTGAAGAGCATGTTGAGCAGTACCGCGACTTCATCGCCTCCTATACAGGCTATCTCGATTTCCCCTACGTTTTCGAAGGCAGACTTACCTTGCTCATGTACATCTGCAATGATTCTCTTCCGCTTCCGCTAGCTTTCCAAGGAATGCCAATTAGCGGACTGTTCTACACACGGAGCTGGAAAAAAGCCTACGGGGCACTCGATCAAGTCCACCTGACATTTACCTACACGGGGCAATATCAGCCGCAGCAGGGTTTTGTCACTGCCGAATACACGCTGGAACTGGCAACGACCATGCCCTGGGTAACGGGTTATCAGGTCCGTCTCGACGGTGCGCGGTGGGAATCGGTCCGTGCAGCACCATTTCGATGGCAACTCCATCGCGGGATCAATCAGCTCGAGGTGCGTGCCATCGGATGGAACGGTCTGCCAAGCCGCACCACATCTGTCAAGGTTTTCTGGGGACTCCCAAGCGAGCTTGCCAAACTGAGCAGCTCCCAGTAGGCTAAAGTTTTCAGCGCATGTGCCGACAATTGCCCGTGGACGTAATCCAAAGGGGCACGGACGCCGGCGTCATGTTCCACTTCCGTTCAGGGAGGTTCTATGCCATCCTCAATTTCCAACGGTGCACGTATTCGCACCAACACGCCCGCTGAAAACGCATACAATGCACTCGATGCGGCAAACCGGGCTATCGCACTGCATCAGCTTCGACTCTCGACCGGCAAGCGCATCAACTCTGCGCAAGACGACGTCGCCGGTTACATCACCTCGCGCGCACTCAAAGCCAGAAATGGTGCTCTCCAGTCCGCGCTCAATGCTGTCGGCGATGCCACCAGCGTAACCAACATCGCCCAGGACGGTCTCGACAACATCAGTGGTCTGCTCCAGCAGATCAAAGATGCTGCCTCGACGGCTTCCAGCGGCGCACTCGGCACCGACGAAAAAGTTGCCCTGGCAAAAAGCGCCTACCGACTCGCCCAGCAAATCCAAACAATCGTGGATTCGACGGTCTTCGGCGGACGGCAGTTGCTCAGTGGCACCTTCTCGGCTGAGTTCGTCATCGGGACCGGCGCAACCAACAACCTGCTGACGCTGGCTGTGGACCTGACCACAGGCAATGCGGACTTCGACATCAGCGGCTCGAGCGGCTTCGACATCAACATCACCAACAACACCAACTTTGCTGGCGTGGCGGGTCTTAGCCTTAGCTCGCTCAATAGCGTCTCGTCGAGCGATCTGGGCATTTTCAGCAACACCAACATCCAGACGACGCTGACCAGTCTTTCAACGGCGCTCAACAACATCAGCAAAGTTGCCTCGTACTTGGGTGGCTTGACCAACCGGCTAGCATCGCAAGAGGACGCGCTCAAGTCGCAGATTACCAACTACAATGCTGCGATTTCGCGGATCGAGGATGCCGACGTTGCGCAAGAGCAACTGCAGCTGATTCGTGCGCAGTTCTTGCAGCAAGCTTCGATCGTCTCGCTGGCGCAAGCCAACCAAGCGCCTTCGACGTTCCTATCGCTCTTCCGGTAGATGAAGCGGGTGATGCAGCACCGTTGATGCCTATCCCAGCGTAGCCACAACAAGCCCCACAACGCAGCAGCTGTATCACCACCATTTGAAGCCGCGCACCACTGATGGTGTGCGGCTTCACCATTTTGGGCTTAGCAACGCGGTAACCGAATGGTAACGTCCGTGCCCCTATCAGGCACTGAATCAATGCGGAATTCACCTCCGTGCAGCTCAACTAATCGGCGCGCTATCACCAACCCCAAGCCAATGCCCTGTTGCTCTTGAACGAAGCGATTGAATTGCGTGTAGGCGCTGATTTTACTAATCTGCGCCGCGGTCATTCCCGGACCAGCGTCGCGGATACGCATTTCCAACCAGGAATCAACTGTTGTGATCTCCACCTGAACAGGCGTTCCCGCTTGCGAAAATTTGAAAGCATTGTCGAGTAGTTCGTCGAGCAGCTTGTGGAAATTCTCGCTCGATATGGCAACGCAAACTCCTTCCGGTATAGAGCCGACTACTAAATCCGCACTGCGTCCATAGCGTTCGGCTTTTGTCACCGCAATATCGGCAGCAACGGCTGCTGCTTCGTCGGTGTGAAATCGGCAGAGCTGATCGCGCGCCGTTCGATCGGCACTGAGTGCCTCGAGCTGGGCATACACTAAAAAATTTTCCGTGATGCGCAGCAGGCGCTGAGCACTTGCGATAATGTCGTCGGTATACTCGATAACGGCGGCATGAGTTGGTTCAGCCGAGCGAATTGCATGGGCAGCCGCAAGTATCTGATTGAGTGGCGTGCGAAATTCATGCGGAAGCGCATAGGTAACGTTGAGCTTGATTTCCTCAACGTTGCGCTGGAGCAGCTCGTGCTTTTTCCACTGCGCATCAATCGCAGAGAGCAATTCTTCGATTGAAAACGGCTTGATCAAGTAATCATCAGCGCCAATATCCATTCCCATTCGCATGTCGCTTTTTTCTGTGCGAGCAGTCAAGAACATAAAGCGGAGCGACGCAGTGTCGGGATCGTCGCGTAAATGCCGCAACACCGTATAACCATCCATTTCAGGCATGGACACGTCGCAGATGATCAAGTCTGGGTGGTGCTGCTTGGCAAGAGCCAGTCCATCGCGTCCGTTGCTTGCCGTTATCACCGTATAGCCTTCGAACCGAAGCAACGATGCCGTTCCTTCGATGATGTAGTCCGAGTCATCAATGAGCAGTATCGTACGCGATTTATTCACCAGCCGTCGGAGAGAAGTGTTCAACATGCGAAGCAATAACCGTACACGGTAGCTCAAGTCGAGCGATCATACCTCCATCAGGATGATTGCTGAGCGATAGAGATCCATTGACTGATTCAATCAGTGGTTTCAGCGTTGCAAGGCTCAGCCCACTGCCAGGAATATTGCCCGCGCGGGAACTGCGGAAGTAGGGCAGAAAGAGCCGATCCATTTCCTCGGCTGGGATGCCGATGCCATGATCACGAAGTGTGACGCACAGCCGATTCGTATCAGTGAGCGTCAAATGAACCTCGATAGTGCTCTGCTCAAGGCTATAGCGAGCAGCATTATCGAGCAGGACCTCCAGAGCTGCTCGAAAGAGTTCCGCATCAATTTGGATGCGTCCAGGTATGTCGCCAGAGACGGTAACGGAGCTGTGTTTTCGTTTGATAATCTCGATTTCGTCTGCAAGTCGGCGAATAAGTTCGGCTGGATCAATTTCTGACAACGTCGCATCGGTGCGTCCGAGCAGCGCGGATCGCCGAGTAAAGGACTCGACGATGTACTCCAAATCACGGACACGGGCGGCAATCGAGCGCGTTGTTTCTCTGCGCTGTTCAGAGGTCATGACATCCCCGTAGCGATCGAGCAGTTGCGCTGCTGTCAGTATGCCGGCAAGGGGTGTGCGGAACTCATGCGAGAGCGTCGAGACAAATTGCGTGCGGAGCATGTTCATCGTTTGTTCGTGCTCGAGCGCACGGCGAAGCGCTTTTTCCGCTTCAACCAACGGCGTGACATCATGGCAAAACAGCCGCCATCCTCGCTCTGTCGGTGCAACCAGTCGCATGAATTTTTTCGAGCCGACGCTAATAACGGTGGATTGTGGTTCTCCCTCGACAACTGTGTCGAGCTGTTCTATATCTGCGGCAAGAGGATGAGCCCGAATGGACGAACCAACAGTGATCTCAGGGAACACTGCATACGCGGAACGGTTGAGGTAGGTAACAACATAGTCTTTGTCGCATTCAATAATCGGCTCGATACTCTGCTCCAGATACGAGGCAGCATGGCGAAGGCGCTGCTCAGCAGTTGCGCGTTCGGTAATATCGAGGACAATCTGCAGAATCCCTTCACAACCATCCTCGTGCAGGATCCGCGCCAGGTAATTATCAAGCCATCGCTCGATGCCGTGCCGGTCGAGAAAGCGATACTGCAGATGCAGCGGCGCAGTGCTCCCGCTCTCGAGCCACTGGCGGTAGTGTTGTTCAATTGCTGTTCGGTCATCGGGATGGATTCGTGTGTTCCACTCCTCAGTTGTAATCTGGCGATATGCTTCGCGCGTATAGCCGGTCACTTGCGTGAATTCGGAGTTCACCACAACTCTGGCGAGTGTCCCATCCGGAGCAAACTCCTCGTAGAGCACACCGCAGGGCATGTTTTCGATCAGTGTGCGAAAGAGTCGCTCGCTGTGTTCCAACTCGAGCGCATATTGCCGTTCAGTCGTTACATCCACCATTGAGCCAAGGACCTCGGTCACCTGTCCCTGGTCATTGCGACGGAAGGGATGGAGTAGTGTCAAAAAAGTTCGACCATCGAGCGTATAGGAAAATTCGACGTCCTCACCGTCGAACGCTCGCGCAACCATTGGGAGCGTAATAGCATTGACCTCAGGTGGGAACAGCTCTCGTGGACTTTTACCGCGAACAGCTTCCGTGCGGAGCTCTCCAGCTAATCGCCCTTCGCGCAGAACATAGACAGGCTCGCCACTGGACGACTGGCGCAGCACGATGGTCATCGTTTGCAGGTTGCTGATAATATCGCGCACGTCGGCAGGAACGTCTGCTCCTGCCACAAGCGGCTCCAGCTGGCGGAGGAATTGCTCTACTCGCGAGCGCGATGGGCTTCGCGTGCCGAAGTACGTATGCACTAAATCGGCAATCCGTTTGCGCCAATCATCCATGCGATCGAAAGACACCGTGCGTTTACGTATCGTATCGGCAAATCCAGTGCCAACTGCAATTGCCCGCGGCGAATGCAGCGTCGCTGTGTGCGTGTGTTATTGTTCCGTTGCGTACTTGCTCATGTCGAGTTCAATTTCGACGGGATACTCGCCGGTAAAGCACGCTGTACAGTAGCTGATGCCGTCTTGGTGCGGCACAGCATCGAGCAATCCGTCAACCGAAAGGTAACCCAGCGAATCCACGCCCAGAGCACGTCCAATGCTTTCGACATCGGGATGATGATTGGCTATGAGCTCCTGCCGACTGGGAAAGTCCATCCCATACATGCACGGATGGGTAATCGGGGGCGAGGTAATGCGCAGATGCAGCTCAGCAGGCTCTGCGCTTCGCAGAAGCTGCACTAACTTCTTCGAGGTTGTACCCCGCACAATGGAATCATCAACGACGACAACTTTCCGTCCCTCCAGTACACCGCGCACGGGATTGAACTTTGCCTTTACCTTTAGTGCACGCTCATCCTGGTCGGGAGCAATGAAGGTACGACCGACGTAGTGACTCCGAATCAAGCCAATTTCGAAGCGCGTCGGATTGCCGTTTTCTTCTGCGTTAACTTTTGCATAGCCGAGCGCTGCTGTGTTACCGCTATCGGGCACAGCTATGACGGTGACTTTGTCAAACGAACCTGCTTCGACGGGCTGCTCAAGCGCTAAATTTTTGCCAAGCTTGCGGCGCACCCTATCCACACTCTGCCCAAAGACAATGCTATCGGGACGCGCAAAGTACACGTACTCGAAAATGCAATGCCGAGCTGTGGGCGTTACCTCCTCGATGCAGTAGGACTCAATCGTACCATCGGTCGCCGTGCGGTTATTGATGACAATCAGCTCGTTATGGCGGACATCGCGGACATATTCGGCGCCGACAATATCAAAGGCACACGTTTCGCTGGCGACGATGTAAGCAGTGCTCCCATCGCTGTTGCGGAGTCGGCCGATTGCCAAGGGACGAAAGCCGTGTGGATCACGCGCAGCATAGAGCGCCGTATCGGTTAGGATCACCAGCGAGTATGCTCCACGCGCCGTCCGAAGTGCATCGCGAATACGTTCCAGTTCCGTCGGTGCTTTGCTTCGTGCAATCAAGTGCAAAAACAGCTCGGTGTCAGAGGTGGACTGAAAGATTGCTCCTTCCGCCTGGAGCTCGCGGCGCAGCGTGATTGTGTTGGTCAAGTTCCCGTTGTGTGCTAATGCCAAGTTCCCTGAATGGTATCGAATGGCGAACGGTTGAATGTTTGCGTCGGAGTTGCTCCCTGTCGTCGAGTATCGGTTATGCCCGATCGCAGCGTGTCCGCGCAGGTGCTCGGTAAGCAGCCGGCTGTCGCTGAACACATCGAGCACAAGTCCTCGTGCTTTGTGCCATCGGACGCGAGTGTGCCCATTACCGTCGCTGGTACTCACAGCGACAATGCCGCACGCTTCCTGTCCCCGATGCTGCAAGGCATGGAGCGCGTAATAGCAAATAACTGCCGCTGAGGGATGATTGAACACACCAACAACACCGCAATTGGGACGGACGCCGTCACACGCACGCAAAGAAGAGGGCATATTGGTTGGCATGCACATGGTGGAGTTGCTTTGAGCAGCTCAAAATTACGGTGCACTCTTACACGTAGGTTGCCAGCAGTTCAATAAGCTCGCGGTCACGCTCGTAGGCGCTGGGGCGAAGCCGTATGGGAAAACGCCGACCGCGCACGTAGATACGCACGCTCGGCATTCGTCGCCATCCCGCGCGTTCGCGGCGGATCACGATCCGGCGAATCATCGAGCGTTCCAAGCGGCGCTGCCGAAATCGTGTTGCAGCGATGATCACCTCCGGCGTGATCGTGAGCTGCCGGTTCAAGAGAATGTTGACAAAGAGAACGCCGCTGCTAATGATCACAAACGCCGATAGCAGCCAGAAAATCGGATCACCCAGGACCACCTCGATTTTTCCATCGCTCTGGATTGTACCGGCAATCAAACTGCGCCCGACACCATAGAGCAAGAGCGCAACAGCATACAGGGCAACAGCACGCCAGTACGTGTCGAGGCGGTAGTGAAACGTGCGGGGTGTCTGCTCCATCGCCGTCTGGTGCATTTATGTTTCCTCCAGTGGCACTTGCACAACCGGCAGTTCCAGGCTGCCATCGCGTACCAATCGCTCCAGCCGATCGGTCAGCTCATCGTGCTGCCAGGTATCCTCCAGCATCAGAGCACGGTAGCCGGGACGGTTGCGGTACATCCAGCCGGTCACAATGCGAATCGCCGTTACCTCAGTCGGCGTCAGCTCCACCGGCGCCGACTTAAAGGCATCCTCGATGCGCTCGGCAACTGGTCGCAGTTTCTGTCGGCGTCCGACCACATCTTGCACGATAAGTTTTCCGCGCACGAAGGCAAAGAGTTCAATAGTCGAGCGTTCATAGGCTGTTGGCACCGCTACCGCAAGATTGAACTGCGTCAGCGATGCCGATGGCGTCGGCATACGATGAGTCAATTTCGTCAACTCTCGAATTCGGCGCAGAATTCGTTCTGCCTGCTCGAAATCCAGCCGCTCGGCAGCAGCGTGCATTTGCTCCTCCAGATGCGCAATGAGCCAATCTGCGTTGCCGTGAAGAAGCTGCCGAACGCGTTCAACTTCGCGTGCATAGTCATCAGCGCTCTGGTATTGGCTGCACGGTGCCCCACACCGCCGAAGGTGAAAGTAAAAACACGGCCGAGCGCTGGCAGATGGATTGAGCAATCCCGTACACCGCCGCAGAGCAAACATGTCCTGGATAATCGCACGCAACTCTTCTGCCATACCGCGATGCGGGAACGGACCGAAATACTCCCCGCTTCCATCGTGCTGCATAGTCAATTCCAGCCGGGGAAACTGCTCGTCGGTCAAGCGTAGAAAGGGATAGTGTCGCGTCTGGCGATGCAAGATGTTGAACGGCGGTTGGAGCGAGTGGATACGCTGCGCTTCCAGCAGCAGCGCGCTGAGCTCGGTAGCCGTTTCTTCCCACTCGATGCGCCGAACCTGGCGAAGCATATGTTCGATGTGCGGAGCATGCACTGCGCTTGGCTGAAAATAACTCCGCACACGCTCGGCAAGAACCTTTGCTTTGCCGATATAGAGCAGTGCGTCGTCGCCGCCGTACATCGCGTACACACCCGGATAATTCGGCAACGACGCAAGGTATGGTTCGACTGCTTTCAGGACTCGCTTCGGCAGTGCGCGCGTTGGCAGTCGCTGATGCTGGAACGAGAGCAGCTCTTCGAGCGACTCAATGCCTCGCCGCTCAAGCTCTTCTAACTGGCATAGCAGCACACGCGCTGTCGCTTCGGCATCGCCGAGTGCACGGTGACGTCCGTTGATCGGAATGTCGTAGTATTCAGCAAGCGCGCCAAGATTTTTCTTCCGATCCATCGGGAGCAGCCGGCGCGCTAATCGCAGCGTACACAAGCGCGGAATATCCCCCACTGTACACCCACACCGCTGCAATGCCTGCTGGACGAACCGCCAATCGAAAAGCTCCTGATGAGCAACAAAGACAGCGCCCGCAGTCGAAAGTAACTGGGCAACCAGTGGCATGACCTGCTGCTCTTCTGGGGCTGTAACGACATCAGCATTGGTTATGCCAGTTAACTGCGAGATAAACGGCGGAACAAACTGATGCGGGTTGATCAGCGAATGCAGCCGTTCGGCAATTTCACCACCGCGCACCACGACGCATGCAATTTCAATGATGCGGTGGAGTGATGGATCCGAACCGGTCGTCTCGACATCGGTCACAACGTAGGTTGTATCCCACAGCGACGCCATCAATTCTTCCCGGACTGTGTGGATGCTTCAATCCACGCTGCGTAGGCATTGGCAACGTCCGATGCGTGAAGGACGATAAACTCCGGGACGTTGTACGGGTGTAGCTCCAGGATTCGCGCCTTCAACCGCTCGACCATATCGCTGCTTGTTTTGATCATGAGCAGTGCTTCGGACTCGCTGGTGATTTTGCCGCCCCACCAAAAGTGCGACGATGCTGCTGGAATCACCGTCGAGCATGCAATGAGTCGCTCTGCAAGCAACTGCTGCGCTAATGCGTGCGCTTGCTCTTCTGTGCTGATGGTTGTCAGCACCACGGCAACCTTCGACTTACGCGCCATAATTTGGTGTCCAGAATGCTTGACCACATCAAAATTACACGATGCTCGATATCGTTGTGTTTTATGCGGACCTCTACGTGTGCATCTACACAGTTGTGGCGCAGTGGCAGCGGAATGGTTCTGTGCGCGAGAGTGTGCTGGCTGGTGTGCTCATCGGCTTTGCCTTCATCATCCTGTGGGCACTCCTGAGCCCGATCGGCAGGTTGATTATCCGTCCTGAGCAAGGCGTCCTCATTGGCGCTGACTCACTTGGGGTGCTGCTGACGGCTATCGTACACATCGCATTTGTTCGGCTGTTTTTCTTTCCCAAACGTCAATCCCATTCTCCACTATCACCGGAACGTGTATGAAAAACTTTCTTGCCCTTGTCCTTGCCGTTGTGATTGCGTACGTGGTGGTCAGCTTTTTCGGGTGGATAATCTGGAACCTCTGGTGGCTTGCGATCTCGATTGCAAAGATGGTCGTTGTCCTGCTGGTAGCACTGCCGCTCTACATTATCGTTCGGAAGCGGCTACTGTCCTGACAGAGTGCGCACTAAAAACCACACGCCGAAGATCGCCAGAAATGTGCCGTAGAGCACTTCAAGGGTTCGACTTTTGAGACGAAGAGCAATGCGCGCACCGAGCACCGACCCCGGCAATGCGGCAATCGCGATCACCAGCACTGCCATCCAGTCAATATGTCCCAGCAGTGCATGGACGACCGTCCCAGGAATTGCCATCGCTGCCACGCAGACAAGCGACGTTGCCAATGCACGGTGAACCGGCACACCGAGCCACCGCACAAATACCGGCACAAGCACAATACCTCCCCCGATCGCAAGAAATCCTGCTGTGAACCCAGCAATAGCACTAGCAACCGCTAACCGTTTTGGTGATAGCCGCACCGAGTGTTCAGCAGTGCGCGGCAATGGACGCAGCATTGAGATGGCAACGTAGAGCAGCACCAGCGCTGTCGCCGCCATGAGGAGAGTGCCCCCAGTCCAATGCGTCACCATCGCTCCTGCAATGGTCATCGGCACTGCAATACGCAGCGTCTGCAGTGTCAACGCTTTATCCACCAATCCGCGACGCCAATACGTAAGCGCTCCACTGAGCGCCGACGGAATTGCAACCGGCAACGGCGTCGCAAGAGCAAAAAGCGGTGGCATATTCGCCAGAACACGAAGCAACGGAGTGCCAATCAACGCGCCTCCGATACCAAAAAGACCCGAGCTTATGCCCGTGATCATCCCGACAGCAAGCAATAGCACGGTTCGTTCCATCACCCAGCAACCCGACACAGCAAACGCAGCATACGGTAGAGTAGTTCGACCGGCAGACCAACGACTGTGTAGTAGCACCCCTCAACGGCTCGAACAAACGTTGCCCCCCAATCATCCTGGATGCCATAGCTCCCGGCTTTGTCGAGTGGTGCTCCGCTGGCAACGTATGCTGCAATTTCATCATCCGACAAGGAGCGAAACGTGACGTTCGTCACTCGGCTATCCACGAAGCAGTGCGCCTTCCAGATCACCGCCAATCCCGTCATAACCTGATGTGTCCGATTGCTCAGGAGTGCAAGCATCCGGCGTGCATCAGCGGCATCGGCAGGTTTATTGAGCACCCGACCATCGAGGACGACGGTTGTATCGGCTCCAATTATGATGGCGTCGGGATAGGAGTGCTGAACGTGATGTGCTTTGCGGAGCGCCAGTAGCTCGACCGATTGGCGAGGATTGCGCACAGCAATGGCATCTTCATCAAGGTGAGCTGGCGCGACGGTCGCGTCAATGCCGAGCATGCCAAGCAAATAGTGGCGGCGTGGTGATGCTGATGCAAGCACAACGGGTGCAGGTAACCGAAGTATTGCCGAGCAACCGGTATTCATGCACGCACCTTCGTCGCTGGATAGAGCACAACCTGCGAGGGCGACGCATCGCTTTCGAGCGGGAGGATGCCGATCTGTGCCCAGTAGGTGCCATCCGGAATATCATCAGGGATGTAGCACAGTTCGGTAATCGTTGCTTCCAGCCGTGGAGCATCGGGGTAGTTCCAAAACGCCCGGTGTGCTAAGAGCGCGCCACCATCGGATTCTGGGTCAATCGAAGGCAAGTCAATAGCAAGGTGCACTATGTTTCGTTCGCGCAGTAGTCTGGCAGCATCTGGTTCGAGGTAGGGCGGATTTGTCCCCGACCAATCCCGCTGGCATTTGTCGGCATCGTTGGGACGCGTGCGAATAATCAGCATACGAGCATCCGGCTCGGTGAGCAGGTCGCGTAGTTGGTCAGCACAAATGACGCGGTCATGATCACGAGTAGTCGGCTCGATGCTGACCAGTAATGCCAACGCAGCGACAGCGCGAACGCAGTCGGCAATCCAGTACTGCTGATGGCTAATGTGCCCGACACACTCAGTATGCGTTCCATTCCCGTGCGGATAGAGCACCAGCCGATCACAATTGACGCTGCCGCCATCGGCAATTGAGCCGATAAACGTTCCGCTAATAGCAGGGGCAATTTCTGCCGGCGGCAAAAAATAGGCACGCAAGTTGCTGGTAGTACGGCGAAGGCGGATCGAAATCGAAAGCGGACGATCGAATTCGACCGCCCACTGATGCCCGGTTGTCAGTTCAATACGTGCTCGCACAGCATAACACTTGTGGTTCGTTGACAATGACAAAATTATCGGTCTCTCGGAGTGGGCTAAAGTTTTTTACACCGGCTGCCGATACATGCAACCGAGCATCAGGCTCAGAGTGCACAAGTTCTCTGGTGTGCACCACGGCAAACGGAGAACGCGTGCAGTTCACGGATGAACGCAAACTACCGTACATGGAGGTACGATGCCTTCTGCAATTACCAACGGTGCGCGCATTCGCACCAACACAGCGGCGGAAAACGCCTATAATGCACTCGATTCTGCAAACCGCAACGTCGCACTACGGCAACTACGCCTTTCGACGGGAAAGCGGATCAACTCCGCAGCCGATGATGTTGCTGGCTACATAACCGTCCGCTCCTTAGGCGAGCGCAACAGCTCTCTGAAAGCAGCGCTCAACGCCGTCGGCGATGCAACGAACGTCACCAACATCGCACAGGATGGGTTGGACAACATCACCAACCTCATCATGCAAATCAAGGAAGCGGTGGCGTCGGCTGCCTCCGGTGCGATGGGTACCGATGAAAAAGTAGCGCTCGCAAAAGCAGCCTACCGATTCGCACAGCAAATCCAGACCATTGTTGATTCGACCGTCTTTGCTGGACGGCAACTGCTCGACGGTACCTTCACTGCAAGTTTTGTGATCGGTTCTCGTGCCGACAACACTCTCATCACGCTGGGCATTGACCTTTCAACGAACAACCCCGAACTGAACATCCCCTCGAATATCTTCGATTTGCGGCTTGTCTCGCTCAATTTTGCTGGCGTTACGGGGTTGAGTTTGGCATCGCTCAATGACGTTTCCGCGTCGAATTTGGGCATCTTCGATTTTTCGGTGATCCAAACAACACTGACCAGCATTTCGATTGCCCTTGCCAATACCAGCAAGGTTGCCTCCTACCTCGGCGGTATTGCAAACCGGCTTACCTCGCAAGAGGACGCACTCAAGTCGCAGATTACCAATTACAACGCCGCCATTTCCCGCATCGAAGATGCCGACGTTGCCAAAGAACAACTCGAATTGATTCGTTCGCAGTTTCTCCAGCAAGCCTCGATTATTTCGCTGTCGCAAGCGAATCAAACTCCTCAAACGTACTTGCAGCTTTTGCGCGGATAGCGACCAGGCGTATTCTCTACGGGTACGCACACAGCGGAGCGCTCATCAGTGGGGTGAGCGCTTTGCGTTTTTGGTAGTTTCGCCGTTACAGTATAGCACAGGCATCATGCAATGAACTCACCACTGGCGATCCTATTTTTTACCGTTTTGCTTGACCTGGTTGGCTTCGGCATCATTTTACCGGTGCTCCCGCTCTACGCCAAGAGTCTTGGCGCCAGCGAGATCGAGATTGGGTTGATTGCAGCGAGTTTTTCATTGATGACGTTGCTGTGGTCACCTCTCATGGGGCGATGGAGCGACCGAATCGGACGGCGTCCAGTTCTCATCGTATGCATCGCGATCAATGCAGCCGGCTATGCCCTGTTTGCTCACGCTTCTACTCTTGCAATGTTGATCGTCTCACGCATGCTCAATGGCATCGGCGCATCGAATATCAGCGTTGCCCAGGCGTACATCGCTGACACAACCGCCGGCAGCGATCGCGCACGATCGCTGGGGTTAATCGGCGCTGCCTTTGGTCTTGGCTTTATCATCGGTCCGGTTTTGGGTGGGTTTCTCAAGGCACACGGAGGCATTGAAGCGGTTGGCTATGTGCCTGCAGTGTTGAGCATCCTCAATGCACTATTGGCATTTGTGCGGTTGCAGGAACCACCACGCCAGCAGGAAAGCATCTCATACCGTGCAACGTTTCTGACCACGCTTCGCCTTGCATTACAACATCCTATCCGCGGCCGGCTGGTTGTTTTTAGCTTCGCCTACTGGTTTGCATTTGTCATGATGCAGATTACGTTCGTCTTGTTTGCCAACGAGCGATTTGGCTGGCGTGAAGATGCCATTGGGGGACTTTTTGCATTCATTGGCATTATCGGCGCATCAATCCAAGGCGGAGCGATCGGTCCACTGGTGCGCCGCTTCGGCGAAAAGACTCTCTTGAGCATGGGCACGGGATTATTCTCGGTTGGCATGCTGCTGCTTCCATGGGCACCATCGGCTGCTGTCCTGGTCGCTGTGGTTGGTTTTATGGCAATCGGTTCGGCATTGGTCAATCCAACGATGAACGCACTCCTGTCGCAGTCTGCCGATGCTGCATCGCAAGGTGCTGTGCTGGGACTATCGCAGTCTGCCGCATCACTGGCGCGCATTACTGGACCGATCGTTGGCATGAGCCTCTACGGTCTCCGCCACGAGGCGCCCTACCTTGCTGCTGGCTTGATTGGCTTGGCGTGCTTGGCTAGTCTTATCTTGCCGCTACCCATCGCTGAATCAGGGTACAGAAGCTAATGCTGCTATATTTGTCGCCAACGAAACGTACCATCCCGTGCACTGCACATGCGACGATTTGTTTCCGGAGTGCTCGTGATAATCGCTGTGCTCCTGTGGGAAGGATGCTCTATTGCTGGCTTGCGGAATGTTGTGACTCGAATAGAGAAGGATACCTACACGCACACACGCCACGACACCACTGTAACAATCGAGTACATCAACGCTCCGGGCGAACGCGGGATTGTGTATCCATCGAATCGCACGCTCAACACCGACCGCAAACTGGAACAGTACGATTCAACTGCCGAGCGTTTTTTCCCCAATTTCATCCGCTTTGCTGTGTATGAATCAGCCGGTTTGATTGCAACCGGTCCATCTGATCGAGCCGTTGGTGGTGGCATTTTCGGAGTGTTTTTTGATCCGAATGAAGCATTTAGCAACAACATTCGCCCGAAGACGGCAACGTTCACAGGTTTACTGTCACGCATTGGCACGATTGAATTTCCGCTCTACTGGTTCGATGAAATACCAACCTGGAGCATCGGCACAAGTCTTGGAGAGTTGTTTCAGTTCGAAGCGGATAATGCGCGTGCTGTCGTCGGCACTTTTCCGCTATACCTACGCAAGCGATACTTCCTGCGCGATGCAATACCGTACGTTACCGTCACCGGTGCAGTCGGCTTTGGATTTCTCCCTTCGCAATACCTCAATCTTGCAGCCTCGCTCGATGTCGGCTCGCTGGGCGGACTGAATCTCCGTGCGCTCACGGGCATTGTCCTCGGACGAAGCATTGAACAACAAACCATTGTCCAGCCGTACCTGGGTTTGGGGATGTCGGTGTTGGACTTCCACAATCATCCACGCGAGCTTCGTCGGCAGTGGAAAGATCACGAGCATTCAAGCTGGAACATCGGTCTTGCACGGTTTGAGCCATTCCTTCTGCTCAGCGGTGGCGACACAACGGCTACACAGACCAGCTTTGGTATGCAGCTTCAAATTGCACCGACGACCATTGCCTTCCCCATCGGAGATCACCAAATTTGTGCCGGCGTGGACTTATTTACCTTCGTGTTGGCGTATCGTCAACAGCAGCCAGGCAACCGCAATAGTCCGGTCGGATTCGGCTACGGCGTATTGCCGCTTCGCGTCGGGTACTGGATTCCCATCGGGAATGGAGCAATTGCCATCGAGCCATTTGCCATGTACTCGTACTTTCCGCACACGATGTGGCAAATCGCTACACGACTGCACCTGGACGCACTCGACTGGCTGCCGGTTGGCATTACACTGGGCTACATCAGCAGCGACGGTTTCCGCGTCAACACCGGCACTATCTCCGAGGTTGTCGGCACAAACATTCTCGCGTTCAACGTTGCATACCTCGGCATTTCCATCGGCATCCTCGAGGATATTTTTCGACCCAGCGACTTACGCTACTATCGTAAGAACACGCCATGAGCGCAGTGCTGCTCACTCTGCTGACGATTGCCACACCATTTCTGGTCAGTTCGATCGGCACCAGCGATCCATATCGTCTCTGGCTCAATAGCAACACCACGGCACCAATCCAGGTGTGGAATCGTGGTAGCCTGGCATCAGTCAAAAAGCAAAGCGAACAGAGCGTTCTGCTCCACGGTCGAACACGCGTTGCTCTCATCATACCGACCAACACCGAATATCGGCTCGCGATGATCGCCACCGGCAACGAGCTGCTCGATGGACTTCGCCTTCGCATGCGGACAACTGAACGCGACTACATCGAACAAGGGCGGAGCGGTATCACTCTGGAACTCGATCGCAATGGTCTGCGCATTCTTGACGAGCAATCCAGAGTCCTTGCCACAGCAGATTCGGTGCAGTACGAACCTGGCACACCACTTCGCATTGCAATTGAACACGATGGACAGCAGACACGCATCGCAATTGGGTGCACACTGCTTGGACCCTTTCGCACCATGCTTGCTGCCACTGAATCAACCATCGTTGAACCACTCGGCAGCGATGCAGCTTCCCTGCTTCTGGACGAGGTTGCCTACGACGCAGTTCGTCCCTAAAGCTTCATGACCATTCCAAGGCGGCGAGAAAATTCGCGCTCAAGCACATCATCGCGGGTAAGTGGTGATGCGCTCACGGAAAAATCCATACTCCCCAGTGCTGTCGCGATAGCAGCCGACGTGTTTGAGGGCACATACCGAATAGCGTCGGTTGCAATAGTCGCAGAAAATAGACGAGCATATTCACCGATGGCAAGTACAGGACGCTGCAGAGCAACAGCGCGATGCACAATCGCCGATGGGGTTGTTTGCATCGGTGTCGCAAAGGCAACCAGAACGTCGCTTGCAGCAAGCCAATGGTCAAGACGTGCGGCCGACAGACTGCGTTCGACCCAAACACGGTTGGACAGTTGCCATTTCCCGATGATCTTATCGAGGGCAGGCGATACATCCGCCACAATCTGCACGTGATACTGCTGCTCGGCACGCACAACCTTCAAAAGCGGACGCAGCAGTGATGGATCGGCTTCATCGAGCACGACAAGGATACGACGCGCTTGGTCGGACGCGTGCGGGACAGTTGAGCGTGCATCGTCGAACGGCAAGATGCCGATTTCTTCGTGTGTGAGGAAGTCATACTGACGCAGCAACTGCTCCTTTTCCTGCCGTGACGGAACAGTTGCATACAGGGCGCTGCGTAGCAACTGCTCCAGGCTCGATGCAAAATTTCGACCGTCGTAGGATGGGGCTCGATGCGGCACAAGTTCGATTGCTTCGCCAATGTCGAGTGCCAATGGGACATTCCACCGCCGAGCAATAGCATCGGCTGCCAGCGCCGCACTCATTGGTGGCGCGACACCGAGTACAAGATTGACCGTCTGATCACGCATCACCCGCTCCGCAGCGTGGACGGCACTTTCAATCCAGTCGTTGTAGTAGTCAGCAGCGGTATGGAATGGCTGGCGAAGCATTCGCGATAATCGAACCGCAGCCAGCGAACGTCGTCCCAGTGAGGGTAAGCATTTTCGACTCGGCGGTGCTGTATAGCACTCGATCCCCACCTGCTCAAGTTCCTCTGCCCACACCGAATCTCGCGCATCATCGCGACGCAGCCCCGCATGGAGCACAAGGACTCGCCACTTGTGCCCAGCAAGGATGCGCGCAAGCTGGGCAGCACGAATGCTACTTGCCCGCGCATGCGGAGGGAACCAGTACGCTACAAGCAATACGGTTCGGTCGAGCCGTTGTTCGCTCATTGGTCAATATGGGTCCGAAGTGTTCAAACAGGCACGCAAATTACTACGGCATTGCTGTTACCTGCGTGCAATCGCACCGACGCGCTAATTTTGCAGTGCAATACTACGTTGTTCCACACCCTGGAGCCACCCATGATTGAGCTGGAAAAACCAACCACCGCAATCGAACAAGACTTTCTTCCCATCTTAGGAACTGACCACATCGAGTTTTACGTTGGCAACGCCAAGCAGGCAGCATACTTTTACCGCACCGCCTTTGGATTTCAGTTGACCGCCTATGCGGGTTTAGAAACCGGTGTGCGTGACCGTGCCAGCTACGTACTGCAGCAGGGGAAAATTCGCTTTGTATTGACAACACCCTATCACCCGAACAATCCCATTGCCGATCATATCTACACGCACGGTGATGGCGTCAAGGTGCTGGCGCTGTGGGTAGATGACGCCCGCGCTGCATGGGAAGAAACCACCAAACGCGGTGCGATAAGCGTTCAAGAACCAACCGTTCTGAGCGATCAGCATGGGCAGGTCGTTGTTGCATCCATTCAAACCTACGGCGATACAATCCACACCTTTGTCGAGCGGAAAAACTATCGGGGAGCTTTTCTCCCTGGCTATGTACCCGTCGAAACAAATTACAATCCATCGCCGATCGGGCTCAAGTACGTTGACCACTGCGTCGGCAACGTCGAGCTGGGCAAAATGAATCAGTGGGTCAAGTTTTATCAGGACGTCCTCGGCTTCAAGCTGCTGATTACCTTCGACGACAAGGACATCTCCACCGAATATTCAGCGTTGATGAGCAAGGTTGTCTCCAACGGAAGTGGGTACGTCAAGTTTCCCATCAATGAACCAGCCGAAGGACGACGCAAATCGCAGATTGACGAGTTTCTCGAGTACTACCACGGACCCGGCGTTCAGCATGTTGCGCTTGCAACTGACGACATTATCTTCACTGTCAGCGAGCTTCGCAAGCGAGGCGTGGAGTTCTTGCGTGTGCCAGCAACATATTACGACGACCTGCTCGACCGCGTCCGCTCTATTGACGAAGACATAGCAGTGCTGCGCGATCTGAACATTCTCGTGGACCGCGACGAGGAAGGTTACCTGCTGCAAATATTCACCAAACCTGTTCAGGATCGTCCCACGCTCTTTTTTGAGATCATCCAGCGCAAAGGAGCACGGTCGTTTGGCAAGGGCAACTTCAAGGCACTCTTTGAAGCAATCGAACGCGAGCAAGCACTGCGCGGCAATTTGTAGCCGGTGAAATGCTCGAGTGAGCATAGTTCCCCATTCCCGTGCCGTCACCCTGAACTTGGTTCAGGGTCTCCCCTCAGATGCTGAAACAAGTTCAGCATGACAACAGACGACACTACTACACACTTCACGCCGTCACCCTGAACTTGTTTCAGGGTCTCCCCATCAGATGCTGAAACAAGTTCAGCATGACATGGCGTGACATGGCACGATGTGAGACGCGATACAGTGTGACTGCAGCATGCCACGCCTCGACTCGGCACGACAGCAAAGTCGAAGCATGCGCTTGTGTTTCTGACTAAGGCAAGCTATTTTTGCGCACCGCATTGTGTGCGGTGGTCATCAAGACAAGTTTCACACCGTTTTATTCACCATGCCGTCTGCATCGAAGAAGACCGCAACCAAGAAAGCAACCAACCGTTCGAACAACCGCTCGGCTCTTCCGCCCCCACCGACGAAAGAAACGATGGGGGCGCGCTTTTATGAGTCAGTCAATGCCTACTTCGACCGTGCCGCAGCGTACACACAGCACAACAAAGGCATTCTCGAGCAAATCCGCGCATGCAATACGATACTCGAAGTCAAATTCCCTGCGCGGATTGGTGGCGAAATCAAAGTCATTACAGCATGGCGCGCGGAACACTCGCACCACAAGCTTCCCTGCAAAGGTGGTATCCGCTACAGCGAAGATGCTGACGTGTACGAAGTTATGGCGCTCGCCGCACTGATGACGTACAAGTGTGCAGTCGTCAACGTCCCGTTCGGTGGCGGTAAAGGCGCAATCAAAGTTGACCCGCGCAAACTCACCGTCGAAGAACTCGAGCGCATCACGCGCCGCTACACCGTTGAGCTGATCCACAAAAACTGCATCGGTGCTTCGATTGATGTGCCGGCACCAGACTACGGTTCAGGTCAGCGCGAGATGGCGTGGATTGCCGATACATACATGTCGTACCGTCCCGATGACATCAACGCGTTAGGCTGCGTCACCGGTAAGCCTGTCGGACAGGGCGGTGTGCGTGGGCGCACCGAAGCAACCGGACGAGGACTCTACTTTGGCGTTCGCGAAGCAGTCAATGATCCTGAACTTGTCAAGCGTCTTGGCATAACACCAGGCTTAGCCGACAAGCACGTCATCGTTCAAGGGTTCGGCAATGTCGGCTACCATGCAGCACTCTTTTTGCAAGAGGGAGGAGCAACAATCACCGGCGTTATCGAATGGGATGGCGCTGTGTGGAATCCCAAAGGAATTGATGTGCGCCAGCTCGATCAATACCGCCGCCAGACAGGCACCATTACAGGCTTCCCCGACGCCAAGACTATCAAAAATGGCAATAGCGTCCTCGAATATCCTTGCGACATCTTGGTACCGGCAGCACTCGAATCGCAAATTCACATCGGTAATGCCGAGCGCATCCAGGCAAAAATTATCGCAGAAGGTGCCAACGGACCGACAACCTCCTACGCCGAAGAAATCCTGACAAAGCGGGGCATCTTCGTTATTCCAGACATGTACCTCAATGCTGGCGGTGTTATCGTGAGCTACTTTGAGTGGCTCAAGAATCTCTCGCACGTCCGCTTCGGCTTGATGGATAAGCGGTTTGAAGAGCAAATGAACTCGCGCCTGATCTCAACGATCGAACAACTAACCGGACGCTCCTTGGGCGATACTGAGCGCAAACTGATCATCCGTGGTCCAGAAGAAGAGGACCTGGTCAACTCCGGTTTGGAAGAGACAATGGTCAGTGCGTATCACGAAATCATGGAGGTCTGGCGTCAGCACCCGAAAGTCAAACAGATGCGGACAGCAGCGTTTATCTCTGCCATCAACAAGATCGCGCAAGCATACTCTTCGCTGGGCATTTTCCCCTGATGTCGCTTGCTGGCATGACTGTTGCGTGGCGGTAGATCATAGTGTGCGTACCATCACGGAGTAAAACCATGCAGCAGTGTTGGATCTGGATTGGTGTACTTGCTCTCAGCACAGCGTCGTTTGTCGCACAAGTACCGCCAGCGCAGAAGGTCGCCATTCCGATTGAGGTTGAGCTCGATCGTTCTACTCCTCAGCCCCGCGCGATTCTTCGCTGGCAGCACGATCCCGAGTACACCGATAGCTACACGGTCATCTATCGTAATCGGTTGACTGATCCGCAATTTCGATACGCCGGCACAGTACCGCCCGGGAGCGAGTCGGTGCTTTCGTTTGAACTTCCCATCGAAGATCATTCGCTCTACGAGGTTGGTGTGCTCAATCGCTTTCAGCGCACCATCAACAACCAGACCGTGCAGTTTACTGCCGCTGGCTACCGATGTATTGCCACCGAGCCACCGATACCACCGTTTCGGGGACGTGTTCTTTTGGTCATTGATTCAAGCGTCGCCGAACCACTCTCAAGTGAGCTTGCGCAACTGGAATCAGACCTCGACCGGGAAGGCTGGCGCGTCCATCGCGTCATTGTTCCTCGCGCCGAGCAGTTCAATGCCGCTGCAGTCCAACGGACCAAAGACAGCATCCGTGCCTGGTACCAGCGTGGCTCCTACGACGAGCCTGCCAGTGTCTTTCTGATTGGTCGTGTTGCAGTGCCGTATTCGGGGTTGTACTATCAGGGTCAGTTCATCACCCCGCCCGATGGACACAATCCCGATCATCGCGGCGCATGGCCGTGCGATGGTTATTACGGCACAATCTCGGAGTTTGGCTGGAATGATGCTGTTGCCGATACCCAAGGCGTTGTGCGCGCAGAAAACCGTAACCTCCCCGGTGATGGCAAATTCGATAACGTGTTTTTCCCGTCTTCGCTGGAGCTGCGTATTGGACGGGTAGATTTTTACAACCTTCCCCGACTCACACCGCAAGGCTCCACCGATCGCCAGTCGGAGCACGCACTGCTCGGCGATTATTTCAAACGCAACCATGCGTATCGGAGTGGCACAACGTCCTATCGGTGGGCTGCTCTGATTGATGACAATTTCAAATCGTACCCTGAACTGTTTGCCCGCTCAGCGTGGATTAGTTTCCCGCCAATTGTGGGCAGCGAGAATGTACGCGAAGAAAAGTGGTTTGCCACACTCGATACATCGTCGCGACTATTTGCCTACGGATGCGGCGCTGGTTCGTACACGAGCGCGGCAGGAATTGGCAATATCAACGACTTTGCCACGCGATCAGTGCGTGCTGCATTCACGATGCTGTTCGGTTCATACTTTGGTGATTGGGATTCTCAGAATAACCTGATGCGCGTCAATCTTGCGCGGGGTGCGCTGACCTGCTCGTGGTCGGGACGGCCTGTCTGGTATCTTCACCCCATGGCTGCGGGCGAAACGATCGGAGATATTGCCATGATGGTGCAGAACTTCTCACCGTTTGCCGGACAGAGCGTGTATGTCAGTTCATCGGCGCAAGGGTGGATTCACGTTGCGCTCTTAGGCGACCCAACTCTCCGCGTGCGTTTTGATCAAAGCGTTGAACCTCCGCGCTCGCTGTCGCTCTCCCAACAGGGAACGAACGTCATCATTCAATGGGAGCCACCCTACACACCAGCCGACAGTATCGTCGGATACTACGTCTATCGCATGCTTCCTGGCGGAAGCGAGGTTGCACTGACACCCGAGCCAATCACAGAAACACGCTACACCGACACATACCGTGTTGAGGGCACTGTTCGCTATGCAGTCCGCACAGTCGGTCGGATTCGGACGCCCAGTGGCGTTATCCATGACTTGAGCCCCGCAGTACGCAGTGAAATTGCGACCACACATGCCGAGGGCACGGCAGCAAGCGCTCATCCACCCGTTGAGCTGAGCATTTCACCCAATCCGAGCGATGGACCAGTCCGCATCATCGCACGTTCAACGATTCCGTCGCCGCTACGAATTGAGATTCGTGCACTCGACGGTCGCACGGTTGCGACGCTTTACAGCGGCACGGTTTCGGATTCGATCGTGCTGTCTTGGGATGGACGCACCCTTGCCGCCGGGACGTATTTTGTCACAGCGCTGTCTCCTGGTTCGGCTATTGTTCGACCGCTGGTTTTGCTTCCCTAAGACCACACAGCCATTGGCTTAGCTAAGACGAGCAAAGCGCCCCAGAACCATCGCTGCCGCCAGCACCAGAGAAAACACAAGGTGTAATTGCGCTGTCAACAAATCCAAAAAGCTAAAGGCAACGCGTGCATGGTTGAAGGCGACTTTGACGTTTCTCCACGCCAGAGGCAGCGTGAGCAAAACAGCCACCGCCCACACCGACAGCATACCGAGTGCCACAAGCCACAGCACTGCACCGTATGCTCCCAGCAGTAACGCAACGTAGTAGTATGCTGAGCCACGCTCTCCCAACAGCCCTGCAAGTGTTGTATAGCCAGCGGCACGGTCCTCGGCAATATCGCGGTAGTTATTGCCGTGCAGTATGGCAACCGTCAACAATCCAATGGGAATCGAAAGCCAAACCGGGAGCGTGTTCAGCTCCGCAGTCTGGACATAGTACGCGCCCAGAGCCATCAGTGGACCGAACGCGAGAAAAACAGCAAGATCACCGAGTGCACGGTATTTGAAGCCCAGCGGCGGCACAGTGTAGAACACACCAATTCCTGTACCCAGTGCCATAAGCAACCATACTGCCGGACCACTGAGAGTGACGAGGATGCTACCAAGCACAGCAGCAATGACCAGAAGCACAACGCCAAGCCTGAGGTGCTGACGCGGTGGCATCAGACCGTCAACCAGCACACGGCTCGAACCAAGCACTTTCCACGTATCTGCTCCACGCCGCCAGTCCATGTAGTCGCTGATGACGTTGATGCCTGCGTGCGCCGTCATCGTCCCAATGAGCACGAGCAGAAATTTCCACCAGTCCACCTCTGGTGCTGCAAACGAGCCGACCAGAACCGGTGCGATTGTTGCAGGAAACGCAAACGGTCGTATTGCCTTCCACGCTAATTTCCACCACGGCGCACGATCACGATGATGGTGGAAATACTCCATGACCTGCTCGGTTACGTCCACTTCCACACGTCGTTGCCAGACGCGACTAAAGTCCGATATGAAAAGCTTGGTCGGTCGTATGCGAAAGAGCATCACGCCAGGGATCATCTTCGCATAGAGCACCAGCTCAATTGCTTTGCGGAAGATGATATGGGCTTCCGGTCGCTGCTCGATCGGACCCAAACACTCAATGATGCCCGATCCCTGCACGAAGCGATCGGGAACACCGCGCTCGATGACAAAAAACACCTCTGGATTTTCGATCGCATTGCGGTAGTTGCGCCCCTGCTCGAGCGCCACGTAGAGATAGCCATCCTCTTCGCCAAAGTAGGCTTTCCCTGCCCAGAGTCCTGTGGCACCATGCGTCACCAGCGTAAAGGCTTTGTTCCGGCGAAAGACATCTTTTGCAACATCGAGTGCAGCGGTATTCATCGTGTCCTCCAATATTGACTGACTGTTCGGTCGGCAAAAATACAACGCGCAACTTCCCGCTCAAACGCCAGCGGCTCCATGCACTGAAGCACGGAGCCGCCGCGCAGATGTTGCATGCGTGTGGCTTAGCGCGTCACCACAAGGCGCTGAGCTGCTGTGCCCTGTGCCGTACGCACCAGCACTGTGTATACGCCCGAGGGCAAGTCTGCAACGTTTACCGGCAATGCGGTGGTGCCATCGGGTAGCGTCGCACCGTGGAGCAGTGTGCGCACGAGCCGCCCAAGCCCGTCGTAGAGTGCGACCTCCACGTTGCTTGCTGTGCCGACGCTATGCAGTGCAACGGTGACGCTCTCGCTGGCTGGGTTCGGGATGATCGAACCAATGCGCACGCTGCCAACATCACCGAACTCATTGCCCGGCTCTGCTATCTGGGAAACAGCGCCCTCCAGCAGCACGCGCCCGCGTCCGATGACCGTTCCATCCTGATCACGGAGCGTGTATTCCACTTCGATGGCGTCCATGCCGTCGCGTTTGCTACCGGCAACAGTCATGTAGAGCGGGCGGAAAATTTCACCGGGTGCAAGCGCATCGTCAATGACTCCATGGCAGCGCACCGGTGGGGTTGAATTGCACTTGATGACCAGCCGCGCGTCATCAATCGGACCGATTGCCAAAATGTTTGGCGCCGTGCCATCGGGTTGCGGAAGCGCACGCAGCTCGATTTGCACACCCTGTGCGGGTCGGTCGCCGTTGACAAATGCCAGCGCGAAGGTGCGAACATGCGGCGGCATGCTCTCGCGGTCCTGTACGAGCGTACCCGTCGGGTGGGGACGCTCGCCTCTCCAGCCCGGAATCGTGATGCTGCGCTCTTCAGTGGCACTCTGGGATTCACCTGTCTGCAGGTCGGTTTCTTCCCAGCCCAGCTCAATCACAGCGCTGCGGTCCACAGTATCGGGCAGCCCTTCGTCTATGATGATGCGATATGAATTTTGGGCAGCATTGTAGGGAGTGCGTTGTACGACTTTGGGGAAGAGCACAACGAAGCCATCCTTGGTGATCTGCGTGTAGCAGTCGTCGCATGGCTCCCAGTCCGATGTGCCTGTACTCACCAACGGCATTGGTAAACCTTCGAACTCGCCCGACCCCCCTACCCTCGACGTATCACGGCGGGTGCGGAACGTTAGCGACTGCAGGGTGACCTGCTGGGTGCTATCGTCGCTAACTGCAACCGAGCCGGGGATATCAATGGCGACTTGCGTTTCAGAAAGCCGTGTGACTGCAATCGCATCCCAGGGGTACTTGATGACCTTCTTCCGCACCACGGTGTAGGTGATCAGCGTATCGCAGGTGTGGCACTCGCAGTCGGTGAAGGTGTACCGCACGGTGAAGCGGAGCGAATCGCCACACTTGAAGCCGCTGACCGGTGGGAAGCGCATCACTAGGTTGAAGGATGCCGGTGCGGTTGCCCAGTTGACGCAGCTATCGGGGATAGGACCCTCCCACAGGATTTGCCGCGTGTACGGCGTCAGCATCTGTGGGGCACCGGGAGCGGGCGTGAGCCAGCCGCTGGTGATGTCGCCGAAAATGCGCTGCCACGACGACGGCGGTGGCGGGAAGATTGGACACCAGCGCTTGAGCTGCGCACTGACGATTGCAGCTCCAAATCGGTGAATCGGTGCGGGTCCAGCGGTTGCCGTGCCGTTGATGACCACCGTACCATTGGAGAACCACTTGACTGTGCTTTGAATACCACGCTGCCAGCCTTCGCAGCAATTGCGCGGCTGCGTCGGACACGGCGGCAGTTGGATTCGCGCCGAATCACGGCACAGCACAACACCGGAGCCGACAACAGTGTAGTACACCGTGATCACACCCGGTGCTGCTGGCGGCAGATCGGTAAATGTCGTGCTCACCGTAAAGATGCCCGGCCCGATGTTGAAGTTCGTTGGTGAGAAGGTGCCTTCCGGTGAGTTGATGATGAGCGAGCCCTTGCACGGTATTGCGCCGCTGGCAACGATGGAGTAGGTCATGTTCCCTGCCGAATCACGGCCGATGCACTTGACCGACACACGCGACATCCGAGGGCAGCAGGTATCTTTCTTTGGACACGGCGGCAGGTCCACGCACACGGTATCGCACGGCTTACAGGCGCCCGCTGCGTCCTGCACGCCGAACACGAAGCAGGCAACGTTGTTCTGAGGTAGGGTGTCTACGAAGGTCAGCGTGAGCGTGGATGTCCCGGTCGGTACAGTAAAGCTGCTCGGCGTCACTTGCCCCTCTGCAGAGGAGACGCAACCTTGCGTTGCCGGACCAGGGTTGTTGATAGCCACCACCAAGCGGTACTTACACGCATCACCAGCAGCAGTGGAGACCACACCGATTGGCTGGGGCGTGCCATGCGGCTGCACACCGTAGCATTGGGACGCTGTGTCAATCATCACGCATGCCGGTGCCGACTCCAGCGCCCCGATGGCAATGTCCTGCACCGTCGAGCTGTTGAGGTAGTGCCGCACAGCACCCCCAGCAGCGAAGGTATTACAGGCAATCTGCCCAGGCTGCGCGTTGTTGCTGAGTGTAGCACCAACGTACAGCGTCGGTGGGGAACTGGCGCCGACGGCTTGGCTGAAGTAGAAGCCCAGGTTCTTAGCGCCTGCTGTCAGCCCCGAAGCCCACGTCCCGGCTGAGCCGCACGAGGTCGGGAAGAGCGGCGGTGCACCAGTAGCAGTGCTTATGGCGTTGGCACTTGCTAATGTCGTTGCCGGATTGCTGTAGAGAGCAGGTGCCGCCGGAGAACTCCACAGCAGCGCCTGGTACGTTGCGTCGTACTGGCTGCCGCGCGGTGAGCAGGCTTGCAGAATCTTGCCGTCGCTTGTGCCGTTGTTCATCGGCAGCAGGTCCACAAACGTCACGTGGCGCAGCGGGACAGAACCCGTCGCCAGGTTCATCCTCAGCCGATAGTTCACCGTTGCGCCTGCACTCGAGGTCAGCGAGCTTTGCCAGTTGGTCGTATCGCTGGCAACCTGCTTATCCAGCGTGAAGCCAACGTTGCCGGTGACCAGCACGAAGACGGTATTCGATTGCACCGGCTGCGGCAAGCCACCGCCCGACAGAGTGTACGCATTCGGGATGTTGCCCAGTGCCGCCGTGTCGCGGATTTTGACGTCGAACTCCACCCAGTAGAACGGCACACCCGTGTTGCCATAGTAGCCGCAGCCATTCCAGAACAGGTCCTGGCAGCTTGCCGGAATGGTGATGTTACTGATCGTGATGGTCTGTCCGCTCACAGATAGCGTTGGTGCCGGCGTCCAGGCAGACGCACTGCTCGGGTTGCACGGTGTGTTCCATGCCGATGAAGTGTAGAAGCTCGGATTGCCGACGTACTCGAAATTCGGGTTCAGGTTGTCGGTCAGCGTTGCGCCTGTGATAGCCTGACCGCCGATATTCTGCAGCCGGAATCGGACGCGGATGATCTGCCCCAAAGAGTACGATGCCTGTGGTGAGCAGATTTCTTTCCCAATGCACCCCTTCGGCGCTGGTGCGTTCACCATAAACTGCGTGCACGCCTGCTGCAGTGCCAGACCTGGCACCTGGAGCCATGCGCAGTTGGTGATGGTGCTATTGGGCGTTGCGCTCGGCGAAATGGTAAAGTTCACCTGGAACCACCGACATTGTCCCGCCGCCAGCGGGGAGCTGAGCGTTGCAGTTATGATGCCGCTTGACTGGCTGACATTCAAGCCTGGATGGATGTAGCCAAAGCCGGTGAAGCTCACGCCCGCTGGCAAGGTATCAGTGATGGTCAGCGAGCTAATCGTCGTTTGCCCAGTGTTGCAAACCCGGATGCGATACCAACCGCCGCAGCCAGGCTGACCATTCGTGCTGACCCACTTCTTGAGCTGGATGGTCGTATCCGGTGGCGGCGGCGGAGCTTTCTGCCAGCAGATGGAACTCGTACCTGAAACGGGACCGCAGGGAGCTTGTGCACTTCCACTCTGCCCGCTCAGCGTCACTGTGTTGGTAATCTGGGAATTTGCCGGGAATGTGCCGGGCGGGTAATACACCGTCAGGGTGCAAGTCTGCGTGTTGTAGGGCGTCGTCGCCGAGAGATTGCCGACTGCCCACGTGAAGGTGTTCGTGCCGGAGTTGTAGCTCCCACACGTAGCACTGACAAATTGCGCTCCAGCAGGAAGCACGTCCGTCACCGTACCGTTGACTAAATTGAGCTGTCCATTCCAGCCCCAGGAGCCTGGATTGTTGGTGACCTTGATCACGTAGGTTGCCGTGTCGCCCAAAAATCTGTAGGGGCACGAACCGCCCACGTGAGCGGCGCCGAGAAGCTGCTTTTGCACACTCCAGGTGCTGGCTGCTTGGGCAATGGTGGTCACATACGGGGTGCAGAACTCCCGCGTAATTTGCTGCCCGTTGATGATGACGGTTCCAAAGAGGCACGCTCGATTGCGTGCTGGTGCTTGGTTGCACGTTATCCCATTGGGGAACGAGACAACGATTGTCAGCGAGCCGGAGCAGCCATTCGGTTGGGGACCCCAACTGACCTGGACGGTTCCGTTCGTACCGGCGGGCGGCGTGGAGATGGTTGGCGTGCCACTGCAGCCGGGCGTGACGGAGATGTTTTGATAGACTACCGTAGGCGGTAAAACATCGGTGATTGTCACATTCTGCGTGCCGGCGGGGAAGGAAAAGTAAATCGTGTAGGAGAAGGTCACCCCGGAGGGAATTTGGGTATTGCTGACGACTTTCTTGAGCCAGAAGCCAGTGAGCGAATCGGAGGCTTCGGCAACGTTCTGCTGCTGCGCAGGCACCGTCACCGCTGCTATGCACAGCAGAAATGCAGCGAGGAACGCCCCGTACCATTGGGTGCACTGTGCTGTCGAGAAGCGAGATATACTCGACAAGAAATGCTGGAACCGTTCCATGGGAACACCAATGAATTGTGAAACAACTCTAACCTTTCGTGGAGCAAGCCGGAACATTCACGATGCTCTCTTGCCACACGAGGCGCTCAGACAAAGAAACGAGACTCTTTGTTCCCGCACTGAACACCTGCCAAGCAAACATACAACATCTCGCAAAAAAAAATTGGGCAGCTTCTCGGGAGAGCTGCCCGTCAATGCTGGCGCAATTCCTACCGGAACGCAAAATTCTGCATGTGGGAAGAAACCAATCTATCCATGCTCTGTTCTTCACCTATTGTGTGCGGATAACTATGGCATGAGTGTAAACCATTGCGTCCGCACCTGCCCACCCGCCTCCAGTCGCAGCAGGTAAGTGCCTGCCGGAAGCCGTGCGCCTGACTGGCTACGCCCATCCCAGACCACCTCGTGCGTGCCCGCAGGCTGCAACCCATCCAGCAGTGTCAGCACCGTACGCCCTAGCAGGTCAGTGACCACCAGCCGCACCTGCCTGGCTATCGGCATCTGCACGCCAATGCGGGCACTCTCCTGCACAGGATTGGGCTGCACCCAAAGAGCCAGGCTCGCAGCCGGCTGCTCTGTCTCGACTGCTGTGGTTCCCTGCGTGTCCAGCAGATACGCTTCCCAGCGTCCTGTCGCCGCGTAGTAGCCTTGTCCCACAATGTAGCGTCTGTCGGGTGAGATGGCATTCGCTTCAGTTAAGTATGAGCCGTCGGTAAGAAGACTGGCATAGGTCTGGTTGAGGTCCTCCATGCCGCCCGTCGGCGTCCAGCGAAAGGCACGCCAACCGGTTGTGCCGACGACGATGAAACCATCTGCCGAGACATCATATGCCCTGCTGTCAGCGCCCACCAGCGTGCCGAGGTCTTGCATTATTCCACTATCTGCTGTCCAGCGAAAGGCATGAGGAATACCACCCGTAACATGTCCGCAGCCAACGACAACACCACCATCTGCCGAGACGGCATGAGCCTCGCTACCGCCAAAGCTGACCAGAGCACCGAGGCTCTGCACCCCGCTTTCCATTGTCCACCGAAAGGCATACACGTTGTAACTCGAGTCTTCTGCCTTTCCGACGATGACGTCACCTCCTGCTGACACACCATAAGCCCAGCTCTCATCACCACCCAGCGTGCCAAGAATTTGCATACCGCTATTCTGCCGTCCAGCGAAAGGCACGAGGATAGTTGCTTGCGTAGTTTGCACGTCCTACAACGATGGCGCCATCTGCTGAGACACCCCACGCCTCGCTGTAACAGGCTCCAAACGTGCCGAGATTTTCCATTCCGCCCGGAAGCGTCCAGCGAAAGGCATGTTGTGCTCCGTTCGTATCAACCGCATACCCGACGATGACGTCCCCACCTGCCGAGACTCCAACAGCAACGCTCTGCTCACCCCCAAACGTGCCGAGGTCTTGCATGCCACCAGAAGCTGTCCAGCGAAAATCATGCGAATGCCACAACCCGTTGACTGCGTAGCCTACAACAACAGAACCATCAGCCGAGACGCCATAAGCCTCACTTGCCTCGGTATATTCTGGCATTACACCCAGTCAGGTAAGGCTCTGAGCAGGAGCAGCCTGTGTCATCATGCACAGCAAGAGCGCCCCGCACGCCACACCGTACCAGCTTCTCCAAGGCTTCTGTGAGCCTGTCATGACTCATCACCTCCGTGTGTGGAACAAACAGTTGAATGGGGACCATCACTGGTACCTCTGCTACTGCGCAGGGGAGTTTTTGCCCCCGCGTGTTCCCTTCGGTCGGCAAAAATACAATCCACATCCTCCCTCACAAACAGCAGCGGCTCAGTGCATTGAAGGCACGGAGCCGCCGCGCTGACGTTGCGTGCGTGTGGCTTAGCGCGTCACCACCAGCCGCTGGGCTGTCGTGCCCTGTGCCGTGCGCACCAGCACCGTGTACACCCCCGAGGGCAGTGGGGGCAGAGCGACCGTGTGCTCACCGGCTGCCGCAATGCCGTGTGCCAGCCTGGCAACCTGCTGACCCATCAGGTTGAACAGTAGCACCTCTACGTGCATCGGCTGCTCCAGCCGGTACCGGATGCGGCTACCTTCTCCGGCCGGGTGCGGTTCAATCCAGAGCTCAAGCTCCCGCACGGAACGCTCCCCGACCCCGCTGGGCTCACGAATGGATTCCGAGAGAACAAAGCGGATTTCTCGGTCGTGGGAGCCCAAATTTGGTATGCCGTCGCCGTCCAGATCGTGGACCTCCTCCAACGGCTGCTCAAGTCCGTAACTATCGTCACTTTGATAGCGATCATGCAGGTATCTGATCCACGGTCTTCCTCCAGTTTGGCCGCACCCAATGACCCGAACTGCGTGTCCACCTAAGGGTATATTTGCGCTATCGTACGAGTACACAAGCTCGACATCTTCTCCACGGCGGATTTCCTCGCAAATCCAGCGCCAAGACACCACAGCACCGCTATCGTAGGAGGTAATGCCGTTACTGGTAAAATCCCCATCTGGAAGAGCCTGTCCTTCTGTCGGATCTCCATATCCTCGCCCCTGATGTTTGTGGGTAAGGGCATTTTGTAGTCCACTCCTCGCCAAGTAAGCAAATTTGCCCCGCAGCATCGGCTGGAACCACACACCCCCACCAGAATCTCGACTTATTGCATAGCGGTTAGACAGGCTGTCAAGCCACCCGACGATAGAGGTTGTATCACCACGGAGCCCTGGCCGGTGTGCATGGGGGACTTGCAGATCGAAAGCACGCCAGAGATAATCAAGACTATTGGCTATGGACATCGGAAAGCACTGGTTGAGAGCCGTCTGGACGTTGACATCAAAAAGCTGGCGAATACCCCACGTGGAACTTGCGAGGTCTAGTGTATCTACATAAACAACATTTGGTGGAGGAGGGCTGCCGATATACGTAACTGATCCCTCGCCTGCGCCGGCAGCGTCCCACGTGACGCTATCCACAGGATAGTTGAGCCATGGAGCGTTCCACCGAATGACTGGGTTGATTGTAAAGGAAAGAGAGGCACGGATGGTATCGACCTTCTCTCCATCTTCGCTGGAGAGGGCAAAGTAAGTTACAACCTCCTCATCAGTAGAGTCAACCGGGAGGTTATGTACAACCCAGCCCAGCTCAGTTGCAACATTCAAGAAGCCGTGGTTGAGTCCCGTGGACTCAGCAAGCGCTGCTCTATCAACGCTCACGCGTCCCCAGGACGAATACGGAACCTCCGCGCCGTTGGGAAAGGAAAAATGCACCTGTTGGAATCTCACTGCTTGGTTTGGTTGAATAACGTTATCACCCCATGTGTCGAGAATAAACGCCTCATTGCGCCCTGTCGCTTCGTTGAAGCCTTCCCCCACAATGTAGCGTCCATCGGGCGAAATGGCATGTGCTTCCAACAATCTTGACCCACGTAGCAATCCGGCGTAGATCGTGTTTAGATCAAGCATTCCGAACATCTCTAACCATATAAAAGCACTCTGCTGATTAGTCGAATCCGTCGACCCTCCGACGACGACGGCACCATCAGGTGTCACGTCATTAGCCCAGCTTGAAGTGCCTCCCAGCGTGCCGAGGTTTTGCATACCCCTCTCCCGCGTCCAGCGAAAGGCATTGGGGGCTATACTCTCATATTGTGCAAATCCGACTACAACAGAACCATTGTCAGAGACGCTATTAGCCTGGCTCGGACTCAATCCAAGGTGCTTCATGCCATCCGATGCTGTCCACAGAAAGGCATACCCTAGACCACCGGTCGCTTCCACTGATCTTCCAACGACGATGGAACCATCTGCCGAGACGCCATAAGCATAACTATATCGAGCACCTCTCAGCGTGCCGAGGTCTTGCATACCTTCTACTGTTGTCCAACGAAATGCATGTGCAACAGGTGTGCTATCCACTGCATATCCAACAACAACGGGACCTATAACCGAATTACATACGGCAGAAGCCTCGCTCGGACCACCCTTAGGCAGTGTGCCTAAGTCTTGCATACCACTTGACTCAGTCCAGAGAAAGGCACGTGTAGTTCGAGTAGTGTATGCCACTCCAACGATATAGAGACCATCATCTGAGATACCATAAGCATGACTGTCAGGTCCTCCAAGCGTGCCGAGGTCTTGCATACCTCTTTCCCGCGTCCAGCGAAAAGCACGATCGTCACCGTTCGAATTGACTGCCGTTCCAACTACGGTACCATCTTTTGACACATCAAAAGCCACACTTGTATAGCCTCCGAACGTGCCAGGCCAGATGAGCCTCTGCGCCGGAGCCGTCACCGCTGCTATGCACAGCAGAAATGCAGCGAGGAGCGCCCCGTACCATTGGGTGCACTGTGCTGTCGAGAAGCGAGATATACTCGACAAGAAATGCTGGAACCGATCCATGGGAACACCAATGAATTGTGAAACAACACTTCATCTATAAGCGCTACTTACCAGATCGTAATTGTATACCCGTTCATACAAATTAAATAAATCCGTTCCGCCAACTTCACCAGGATCCAAGCTTAGATTTACTGTATGCTCCGGAACCGTATAGCAACTACCTTATATATTACAATTTTTCTTATTTTCTTGGATTGTACATATGTGGGAGAGAATGAGAGCACCAACATTACAAGCGTTACATATATACAAGCACCTCGTTACATGAGTACAACAATGTGAGAGGATAACATCGAGCATGTTTGTGAAATGTTGAACTTCCGAGATTAATACTCACAATATGTCTCGCAGTCGAACATTTTTCACCTTTATATTGCGGTCAACACAATTACGAAATTGGTTCAATGTTTTTTGCGCTTCATTCAGGCATCCACGTTCAGTAGAACCGTAGCGAATTTCGTATCCAATTTGTTTGCATTCACTGTTGAACACAGGTGTAACAACAACCTGTTCAGGAGACAATCCCTCTTTGACTTCGACTATCGGTATTTGACTATCCATGCGAATCACCGCCTGACATTTGCGCGAAAGTTGCACAGGTTCATTCCGCCGAATGAGTGATAATACGACTTCTCCAGTGCTGGGATCAATATTCGCCTGCAATGTGGCAATAGAGACATCCACTGCATCGTACATAAGTCGAATAATCTCACCTGATCGAAAACGAACCGATTGTCCGAAGTCGGTAAATACTACGTTTTTTGTAGGCATCCCTTTAACTGCTTGTGTTACACCCTGTTGCGAATCAACTTGTACCACGACTGTATCATAAACTATTTCCCGTACCACTGGATTGTTACCCCATTTAACGTAGCTATTTGGATTCAGCACCATATCCAGTGTTTTGCACGAGGACAAAAAAAGAATTGTCCCAGCTGAAAGAATTCCAAAGACTAATCTGTTGTTCATGGTAACCTCACCGACTAACCAACTGATAGCTTGTTTCAACAGGAATCTTTTTGTCGTGGATTAACGCATCTATGTATTCTCTATCTTTATCATTAGGATTTTGCACAAAGTGATAATATCTCACATTCTTTACCTTTTGTAAGCGAGGCCAGAATACTTCTCTATCGAGTACAGGTATACTTCCATATGCTGGAAAATGCCCAATCATAAATACGTACTTTTTCTGGCTATCGGGTAGGTTTGATATTGTATTGTAACAATGTTTAAACAGAAATCCTATACTCGAACTTGACCATTTTACACGCTCAAGAGCTGCAACCTGTTGCTTCAATTCTACACTATCGCGAGTTGTGTTCAGAAATCTAATCGTGTAATCATTTTTTGGTCCACTGTTCCATATCGTGAAAACAAACTTTTTACCGACATTATCCTGGATATATTTCAGACAAGCCTCGAAATCATTTTCCTTAACAGAATCAAAAAACATCCCATATACCACAGGCAAATCTTTTTCTTCACATATTCGGGTTGTTATCTTCGGTAGGTTCATAGTTTCAACGCGTATATTCTTTCGCGCTGACAGTGTATCAAATACATCAGCCTCTAAACCCTTTCTACAATCAATAATACCGTTGAGAATTTCTGCTCTTCTACGATACTTTTCGAGTACACTATTCACACTTTGAACAAGATTCATCTTGCTCGTATGATCATAGCATTCAGGGAATGAGCCTGCAAAAATCAATATTGCGTCGGGTTCCTCTAAGGATTTACGTAAAAATGTGATAAATAATTCATTCACTTCATTATTTGCTAACGTAACTCTCACAGGAAATGTAAAAAGGCTTCTTACTGAGTCCAATATTTCCTTTTCCCATTCAAAATCACGTTCACCGGGCTTTCGTTTAATCAACATTTTTGGCTTATACACACCCGCGCTACCAAATAACTCTAATGATACGGAAAGTGGATTTGCCTTAACAATGTACTCATGTACCTTCTGTGTAAAGTCGGCCACATAACGTATGGTTGAGCTATCGTTTAGCAACAAATCGTTGTTGAATACCACAATCTTGACGTTCAAATCTGAAGGTGTAGCTGATTTAAACCACAAGAATACACCGACTAACAATAGAGCCGCAGCTCCGACCAAAATCAACAACTTTGCTTTATTCATGATCGACTTCTCCTATTGATACACCCAGCTTCACTGTAGATAGTTTGCAAACCATTGTCAACAATATACTTCTCGAGCTCTGTACCGTTCTCTTTTAGAATACTTTCGATGCTCACAAAATGCTCGCAAATCTCTTCGTTGATTTTTTCGATATCATCAAGCAACAATCTGTAGAGACGAAAATAAAAATGACCGACAAGATACCACAAACCAGAGCCAAAGAACTTTAGAATCAAGAATACAAGTGCAATGAAAAATACTTGAGGTAAAACAACACTGTTAAATCGTTCATCGAATAATTCGATGTATGGATTATAGTCAAATATGAGCACGACGAACAATACAAGTTTCGTAAGTGCTAATAGCAACAAGATAGTCGTACCAATTACCACTTGTCTTTGACGTTTGACTCTGTCATGACCCGCAAATAAACCACTTGCAAGAATAGCTAAAAAACCATCAACAAGCGAAAACAATACAGCCAGAAATTCTTTTGGGACCCGAATGAGAATAGCTAAATATTCTAAACTTTGCTTCGACACCCAAAAATCAAAGACTAAGATACTAATGCAAATTATACCACCCGCTATGTACAATCCTGGATGATCACGACGGAATAAGCTTGCAAAAACATTGTACTTGATTTGCCAGTTATTCAAAGCCTGCAGCGCACGGCGACGACGTTCGGATAGCGACCGGATCTCAACCTCGATATGCTTGATCTGGTCACCAAATCTTTGCAAATCTACTTTCATGGCTTTAGCATCCTTTGTTCATTGGATTGTCAATCAGCACCACATTCATGGCGATGCGACCGCTACCTAAACCAACATCTTGTTGACCCAGTGAAAACGGGATCATTCTTGCCTCTGTTTTCAGCAACCACCAATGCTTCTGCATAGTGGACGAACCCGAACGCCGGGCAAGATTTACCGCTTTGTGCGAATTTACAAACACGAATGTGCATCTTGCAAATGCAATCCACTACTTCGCATATCTATTCCTCCTCCCGGTGAAGCTGCTTGAGCTGTTCCACCACTGCTGGGTCAGTAAGTGTTGTGGTATCTCCCAGCACCCGCCCTTCTGCAATGTCACGGAGCAAGCGCCGCATGATTTTCCCGGAGCGAGTCTTTGGCAACTCTGCTACCAGGTACACATCTGCCGGACGTGCAAGTGCACCGATGCGCTGGGCAACATACTCTTTTAGCTCCTCTCCCAACGATGGCACTCGGTCGTACTGCTCGCGAATAGTCACAAATGCAACGGGCACTTGTCCCTTGAGTGCATCGCTTCGCCCGATTACTGCAGCCTCGGCAACCGCGGCATGCTCGACAAGAACACTTTCCAGCTCCATAGTGCTAAGACGATGCCCGGAAACATTGAGCACATCATCGGTGCGACCCAGCAACCAATAAAAACCATCCGCATCTCGCGTCGCTGCATCACCAGTAAAGTACACACCCGGAAAGCGAGACCAGTATGTTTGGATGTACCGCTGGTGATCACCCCAGATAGTACGCGACATCGAGGGCCAGGGTTGTGTGAGCACCAGATACCCTCGAACACCCGGCGGACAAGGCTGTCCAGCATCATCAACAACGGCAGCTGAATATCCTGGCAGCGGTTGCGTCGCCGATCCCGGTTTGAGGGGTGTCATTCCTGTCAGTGGTGCAATAACGATCGCACCCGTTTCCGTTTGCCACCAGGTATCTACCACAGGACAGCACTGACGCCCGACGTTCTTCCAGTACCACATCCACGCCTCGGGATTGATTGGCTCACCAACGGTTCCGAGCAGTCGCAGTGTGCTCAGATCATGGCGATGCACATAGTGCTCTCCCCACCGCATCATGGCACGTATCGCTGTCGGTGCTGTGTAGAAAATCGTCACGCCATACTTTTCGACCAGTGCCCACCAGCGATCGCGGTCGGGCCAATCTGGCGCACCTTCGTACAGCAGGACAGTTGCCCCGCACGAGAGCGGGCCATAGACCACGTAACTATGCCCGGTAATCCAGCCCACATCCGCCGTGCACCAGAATACATCCTCATCTGCAAGATCGAACACCCACCGCGTCGTTAGCGTCACACCGGTCAGATACCCAGCGGTCGTATGCAGTTGACCCTTTGGTTTACCTGTTGTTCCGCTGGTGTAAAGAATGAATAGTGGGTCTTCGCCTTCCATGGGCTGAGCTGGGCAGGAAGGAGATGCATGCTCCATCAACCGATGCCACCAATGATCGCGCCCTTCCTGCATTGGAACACGCGTTGGATCATCAGTCCCGCGATGCACAACAACAATATGCCGCACCGTAGGACACTGTTCCAGAGCAGCATCAGCATTCCGTTTGAGCGGAACGATGCTACCGCGTCGCCATCCACCGTCGGCAGTAATGAGCACACTGCTTTGCGAATCATTGATCCGATCGCGCAGTGCTTCCGCTGAAAATCCAGCGAATACAACGCTGTGAATCGCACCGATGCGCGCGCAGGCAAGCATTGCAATCACTGCTTCCGGAATTAGCGGCAGGTAAATCGTCACACGATCTCCTTTTTCAACACCAAGCGAGCGCAGGACATTCGCAAAACGCTGCACCTTGCGGTACAGCTCGTAGTAGGTGAGAATCCGTACATCCCCCGGCTCCCCTTCCCAGATAAGTGCCGCTTTGTTGCGACGCCACGTTGTGATGTGGCGGTCCAGACAATTGGCACTCACATTGAGAGTGCCGCCATCGAACCATCGCGCTACCGGTGAAGTGCTGCCGGGCTGCGGCGGTGCCCACTGAAGAATCTGCTTCGGTGGTTCGATCCATTCGAGGAATCTACGCGCGACTTCTCCCCAAAACACCGTTTGATCGCGGGCAGCAAGGTCGAGCAATTCTGTTGGAATCTCCGTACGTCGGTGCCAGTTGTTGAGCTGGATAACAACATCGCTCGAAAAATCCAGTGCGGAAGCGGTGTGCTGGTCCATAGTACAATCGGATAAATGTTGTGCACTTCAAATTTAGCTGCAATCAGCACCAGTCCTACTGCTGCTAACAGCCCGATCAATTCCCTCCAATTTCCCTTCATGTGACGAACATCGCCAGATGCACTCGATTACAGCCAGAGCCGTTCTCTATTTTTGAACAGGTTCATTTGTTAAGCAGGTCCTCTATGTACCGTTTTCTCTTGCTTGCCGTCGCTGCTATCGCGATGGTCAAGGTCGCTGCACAAGAGCGCGTGAGCGCTTGGTACTTTATGCAGCCATCGCTTTCCGTTCTTCGCGCTCAGTCTGCTGCTTACTGGGTCAGCAAACCTGCACTGTCGGCAGTGGCTGCTGCACCCGTGCAGGAGATCGAAATTTCTGACTTCCCCATTGGTGTTGGGCAGATTGGAACGCTGCGATTAGAACGCACTCGCTCAAGTGTGGACGGTCAAACACAGTGGTGGATTGGCGTCCGTGCACCACGCGATGGTCAGCCAGCAGAACTACGCCCCTTTCACGGACCAACTCAATATGCGTTCCGTGGCGAGATCAACACCGAAGCCGGCTCGCGCGTCTGGCTCAGCATTATTGATGGGCAGCTCTACGCAATCATTCATCGAAGCGACGGCACAATCTATAGCATTGAACCAACCGCTGAGGTAGCCGCAAACGGCACCGAACACATTCTGTCGCCGACGACCACCGGCGATAACCTCTGGCGGTGGGTATGCTCGGCAGCAGAACTACCAGACTACGCTGAGCAGCTCAGCAGCCTGCAGAAAAAATCGCCAGACGTCATGCAATATTCGCCTTTACTTCAAGCAAGGGTTGCTGTCGAGACTACAACTTCGCTCTACCGGCGATTGGGTCGTAGCGCCTCTCGCGTTGCATCGTATATCGCCGCCGTGTTCTCCATGGCAAGTCGCATCTACGAAGATGAAGTCAACGTTACTCTCCTGGTTTCGTGGGTGACGATTTGGACCGAGCCTCCCGACGGAGAAGAAGACCCCTACCAAAACGACTCGGATATTGCCGCCCTGCTGAGCGAAGTATCTCAGTTCTGGAATCGGAATTGGGCAAGCATTCCGCGTGATTTGGTTCACGTGATGACGTCCCCCAGCTCTACTGATGTTGGTGGCATCGCTCGGCTTGGAACGCTCTGCAATCGTGGCTCTGCCTACAGCGTCAGTGGCATTCGCGGTACGTACACCTACCCAACATTGGCATACACGTGGGACGTCATGGTCGTCGCGCACGAGATCGGACACGTCTTCGGTGCCCCACATACACACGACTGCTACTGGGCACCACCATTGGATACGTGCGTCACACAAACGGGCAACCCGCCGATTGCAGATGCTTGCTACCGATCTCCAATTACGCCGCGTCCATCTTGGAATGGTGGGAGCGTCATGAGCTATTGCCATCTTGTTCAGCAATCGGTTGAACTCACGTTTCGCCCAAGAGTAGCGGCTGTGATTCGCAACAGTCGGGCAAACAATTGTTTGCGGCAGCCAACCAATCCAGTTGTGCTGCTCCAGCACCCAGTAGGCAACCAGCAGTTCAATGGGGGCACTGATTTGGATGTTCGGTGGACATCGGCACAGGTACAAACAGTCGCCATCGAATACTCGACCGACAGTCTTCGGACCTGGACCCGAATCGCCAGCAACGTCCCTGCTGGAAATCAACGCTATAGCTGGACCCTTCCGAGTCAAAACCTGCCGACAGTATGGCTCCGTGTCTTCAGCGAAACGAATCCACTGGTTGCCGATACAACCGCTGCCAGTTTCTCTGTGCTGATGCCTGCTGTGCAGGTAACGATTCCCAGTGGAGGCGAGCGATATGGATTTGGCGAAGCGATCACCATCCGCTGGACAACGACATTGGTACCGGCGGTTCGCGTTCTTGTCTCTTTCAACGGTGGTGCTCAGTGGGACACACTGGTCGCCCGTTCGACAGGAGTGCAATACCAGTGGACTGTTCCTAACCGACCGACGACCGATGCTCTGATTCGCGTCGAGAGCACCGATGACCCAACCGTCTATGGACAAAGCCTGCCGTTTGCCATTGGGCAACCTGTCATCGAGCTTATTTCCCCCAATGGCGGGGAACGCTGGGCAGCTGGCTCGCAACAAACAATCCGCTGGCGCTCGGATTTTATGAATCGCATTCGCATTGACTATTCCACCAATGCTGGTACCAATTGGCGGACGATTCAATTCACCTACGACGCAACGCAACAGCAGGTGAGCTGGCTAGTCCCCAATACACCAACCGACAGCGCTATTGTGCGCATACGCTATTCAGCAGACCCATCGTTGAGCGTGCAAAGTGCTGGGCTGTTCACCATCACAGAACCAAGTGGAACGCAGTCGGTGTCGGACCATCCTCAAGCGAACGCAGCCGAACTGCTTACCACTGTTGTTGACGGCGAGCTTGTCTGGCTGCGAGTTGTCAACAACAAACCCATATCGCAGCTTACTATCGCTGTGGTCAATGCGCTCGGACAGCAAGTGACAGCCAGTACTGAGCGCTGGCTTCCCAGCGGCGAAACGGTGCTGTCTATTCCGCTTCCGAGCGGATTAGCGCACGGTGTCTATATCCTGCGGGTTCAGAGCGAGTCGGGTCGCTGGGCGTTGCCATTTCTGCGCCTGGAACAATAGCTGCTACCGTGTCCACTCCAGCTCGACAGCCACAGTTCGCGGTTGAGGTGGACCCCAAACGTAGTTGCTATCGCGATAGCGTCCGCGGTCAAAGTCCTGCTGGTATGCATTGAAGATGTTCCCCATCCGGGCGCCAAGTGTCAGCGAACCCAGTGCTGAGGACTGATCGGTAAGCCGCCAGCGAATGGTAATACTGCAGTCCATCGTTGGTGGCGTCTGCACAAGCCGATCACCAGCAATGCCCATGTGTGGAACAAGCATCGGTCCAGTGACAACTCCAGTTGCAAACACTTCCCACCGCTGGCGTATCGGCACACGAAGTGTTAGCGAACCATAGAGGTCCGGAGTCCGAAGAAAACGGCGTTCAGACGACACCTGGTTCGACCACCGCACCGGCTCTGCAAACAATGACTGTTGCAGTGTTGCAGTTGCCATAATTTCAAGTGGTGCCCAGAGGCTGTATAGCTCAACGGTGATACCAGCAACACGAGCACTGCTGCCGTTGGTACGCATCAGGATGCGATTCCCATTCGAATCACTGCCTGCATCAGCCAGCACAAAGGTGTTGGCAAGCCAGCTTACGAATCCATCCAGGCTAACGTCACAATATCGTCCGTCGTCGCCCATCCGATGGGTTAGGGAAATCGTCAGGCTGCGAGCAGTTTCGCGACGCAAAGCAGGATCAATTCGAATCAGCGAGACGCCACCGCTGGCAAAGGCAATGTGCATATCGGCTTCGAATGCTTGCGGCGCACGAAATCCTTCGCCATAATTGATGCGCACGTCCCACCAGGGCGAGGGTTTCCAGAGCAGACCAAGTCGCGATAGGATCACAGCACCAGTAAGGGCACTATGCCAGCTTGCGCGGACACCTGCAAGCATCGTCCATTGACTGCCCATCTTGCCGGTTGCTTGCGCAAAGATGCTCGTTTGCCCGATGCGCTGGTCAATAGCATACCCGTACGCTTCGATTGCATCGGTGGTCCGCTCGAATTGATGCTCGACGCCAAGCTGCATCTGGCTGAAATTCCAGTGACTGATTGCAAACATGTCTTGGATGCCAACGATGCCACTGGTGCTTAGTGTTCGCCCCCACCCATTGGCTTGATCAACGCCGGTGTAGTGAATGCGTCTGGTTGTATTGAATGCTGCGTACGCATTCAGCTCGTGATTACCCAGATTGTACGAGTAATCGGCTGTGAGGAATGCTATGTCGTGATTTCGATACTCCGCTTGATCGGCGTGGTCGGGTGGTTCATCTAAACGATTGCCTCCACGCCGTTCTTCGTTCAGCACGACAATGCTTGCATGCAGCGCACCAAGGCTATCGCCTGCTCGTGTTTCCAGTGCAATAGCAGTTGTCCGAAGTCTTGCTAATTCGGTGAAGCCGTCGTTGTTGGCGTCGTAGCCATCACGTGTACGCCGATGAGCTATGAGAGCAAGACCAGGTGAGGTTTCATCGTCTGTACCAAGGAGGAGCGTCGCTGATGCTATGCCCTCGACCGCCGATCTGCCAATAAGCGATAACGTTGTGTTCACTGATGCACTGCTTTGCCACTGATCGCGCGTGATCAAATTCACCACTCCTGCAATCGCCGACGAACCATAGAGCACCGATGCCGACCCTTTGAGGACCTCGACGCGATCGAGCATGGCGGTTGGGAATTGATCCAAGCCGTAGAGCGCAACCAGCGGCGATACAATTGGTCTGCCATTGATCAAAATCTGCGTATATGCACCCGCCAAGCCGTTGAGCCGAACTTGCGAATAGTTGCACGTTTGGCAATTGGTCTCGACTCGTGCTGCCGGCACAAAACAGAGCACTGTCCCAAGCGTTGGCTGCCCCAGCTGACGCATGAACGTACTCGACACAGTAGTCACGGGCACCGGCGCCGAGGACCGCTCTATCGGCGACCGAGTCCCTGTAACGACAAGTTCTTTGCTTCGGTACATGCGAAGCGTGGATGCTGTATCGTGGTGCTCTGCATTGCTTGCGCTGCTACACATCGCGTATAGCACGGCGAGCAATACCATTCGACTAAGCAAACTCAACATATTTGATTATTAAAATTTTTACTTTTAGCTAAAACTAAAATACGCACTCAGTCAGGCAATCTATTTTTGCTCCCCGTAGTCAAACGATTTGAGCGTACCGTTGGCAACCCTTTCTCAAGAAAACTATCTGAAGGCGCTCTGGCATCTTGCCGGCGAGGGAAAAGTTACGCTGCAGCGTTTAGCGTTACATTTAGGCGTTCGCCCTGCCTCGGTGCTGGCGATGGTGCGAAAATTGGAGGATTCAAAACTTGTTGCCTACGACCGACGCGCAGGCATTCGGCTGACAGCCAGAGGTCAGCGCGAAGCTGTGGACATCGTCCGACGTCATCGTTTGTGGGAAGTGTTCCTACATGACAAACTGGGCTATCGCTGGGACCAGGTGCATCGAATTGCTGAAGAGCTTGAGCATATCGCTATACCCGACCTGACAGACAGATTAGCAGCATTTCTCGAGAATCCATGCTACGATCCCCACGGCGACCCCATCCCACAAAAAGACGGAACGCTGCCTCCACGCTCAGAATTGGTACTGGCACAGCAGCCACCGGGGAGTTATCGGATCGTTGGTTTCAAATCAACAGCCGACTCGTTGCTGCAACAGATCGAGCATTTTCGGTTAGCGTTGGGGCAGACAGTGATGTTGCAAGAAAAACTGCCCTACGATGAAACGTTGGTTCTTCGCGTAGGAAGCCGAACGATACATCTCGGTGCGCAGGTGGCAGAGCAAATTTTGGTGGCTCCCGAAAAGTGAATTGCCACTTGTCAACTGGCAATCTTTCTTCCTATCTTTGCACCTAGCCAGCCGGCGCACTCTTTGCAGCAGGAGTGTGCCCAAACGCCTCAAAAACCTATCGCGTGTGCGTGCATGCAAGCAACAGCATCCGAGCGTGACATCGCCAGCGATGCAGCGTTGGAGTCATTACTGGAGCGCGCGCCCGACGACTATACACGCGTCGAGCTGCTTGTCTCCCGAGCACGGCAGTTGCAACGGCAGCAGCCCAAGCAAGCAATTGCCTACGCCCAGCGTGCACTCGAACTATCCAAACAGCATGCCTACACCAAAGGCGTTGCCGATGCGACCTTCATCATAGGCTACGCCGAATATGCCGATGAACAGTACGACCATGCGATCGAGCGCATCGAGGAAGCCCTGCTTGCCTACCAAGAGCTTGGCGACCGTAACGAGGTGGCTCGCGCAGCCACTGCACTGGCTGGCTCGTACTTCAAGCTTGGTCGTTACGACAAGGCACTGCTGCATCTCAATACAGCGCTGACGATTCGCCAGGAATCCGGCGATAAGAAACTCACCGCCTCGGTTCATACCAACATTGCCTCGACGTACCAGGCTATTGGGCAACTGGACCTAGCATTGGAGCATTACCTGAAAGCGCTCGAACTGCAAGAAACCATCGGCGATCAACTCGGTGTTGCGATCACAGCCAACAACATCGGCAGCGTGTATTACCAACTGGGGCACTACGACACTGCGCTCTATTACACCGAGCAAGCACTCTCTTGGCTCACGCACCAGGGTCGCCAAGAAGATACCCTCACGACGTTAGAGAATCTCGGTCGCATCTACCTCAAGCTCGATCGCACCAACGATGCCCTGACTCGTCTTACCGAAGCGTTGCACCAAGCTCATCTGCTCGGCAGCGACTATCACATTGCCTCTGCGGTATTCTTGATCGGGCAGGTTCATTGGCACCGTGGCGATCTCCCGACCGCACTATCACACATGGCGATGGCACTATCGCTGTTTCGTCGTATCAATGCCAGCAGCGATGCACTCGAGGTCCTCAGCGCAATCGCTCGGTGCTATCGAACGAACAACTCCATCAAGCGCTCGCTCCGCTACTACAAACAAGCTATCGAAATTGCCCGACAAACAAAATCCACTTTGACCGAAGCAGAACTGTGCGATGAGGTTTCCCAAGTCCTCGAGCAGCTCGGCCATTTCCAAACAGCCCTGGCGTTTTTCCGACGGAGCACTGAACTTCGTCGCAACGTCCTGGCTGAGGATACCGAAAAACTTGTTGCCGTCATGGAGATCCGCCATCGGATCGAACGAGAAGCCCGCGAGAAAGAAATCTATCGCCTCCGCAACGTTGAACTTGCCAATGCTCTGGCAGAGCTGCAGGACAAAACCGCAGCACTCCAGGAAGCATACACCGAACTGGCGCAACAACAACAGCTGACGGCAACAATCAACATCCAACTTCAACAAGCGAACGAACAACTTCAAGCTCTCGACCGCGAGCGGACCGAACTTCTCGGCATTGTTACTCATGACCTGAAAAATCTTGTTGCCAGCATCAAACTCTCAGCAGAAGTTTTGCGCCACCCCAAGACGCTGTCCAAACCTGAGGTGCTTGAAAAATCCGTTGCACGGATTCTCGAGGTAACCAACAACATGCAGCACTTGATAAACTCGCTGCTCGATGTCAGTGCACTCGAGACTGGCCGGATCAGCATTGAGCGCATTCCCGTCGAAGCACACAGCATCGTTGAATCTATCATCGAGCGATACCAGCCCCATGCCGAAAACAAGCGCATCAGCGTGCTTGCCAGTGTCGAGCCTGCACAGTTTATCGGTGATCCAATTCGTTTCCAGGAAATAGTGGATAATCTTGTTTCCAACGCCATCAAATACACTCCGTATGGTGGTGAAGTCCGAGTGCTCTTGGCGCAGCGAGGGAACCTGGTGAGATTAGTGGTTTCCGATACTGGACCTGGCTTCACCGATGATGATAAGCAAAAACTCTTCACCAAATTCCAACGCCTCTCTGCACGACCAACCGGCGGCGAAAGCTCCACTGGCCTGGGTTTGGCAATTGCCAAAAAACTTGTCGAGCTGATGGACGGGAGGATATGGTTGGAAAGCACCCCCGGCGAGGGTGCAATTTTTTACGTCGAATTCCCCGCACACTCGACAGCTTCTCCGCCTCACTAACCGCTTCATCACGTTGCGGCAACATACACACCGTATTTTGCACTTCGTAAAGATTCTACCACGCTATCGCACATCGTATGCGCGCAGTTATCCCCGTCGCAGGTTTTGGAACGCGACTCCGTCCTCATACTTACACGGTGCCCAAAGTATTGCTCAATGTTGCCGGCAAGCCAATAATTGCTCATATCCTCGATAGCTTAGTCGAAAGCGGCATCACCGATGTGACGATCGTTGTCGGTCACATGGGCAATCAAGTTGAGCAGTATGTCCGTGCTCACTATCCGACACTGCAATTCGAATTCATCGAACAGAGTCAACCCCTTGGGCTGGGGCATGCGATCTGGTGTGCCCAAAAGACCTTCGGCTCTGAGCCAATCTTCATCATCTTAGGCGATACCATTTTCGATGCAGACATTCGCGCAATGCTCCAACTTCCCACCAGTGCCATTGGTGTCAAGTGGGTCGAGGACCCACGGCGCTTTGGTGTTGTTGAAGTCAACGGCGACAGAATTATCCGACTGGTCGAGAAACCACAACATCCACCGTCGAACCTGGCAATTGTCGGCATCTACCTCATTCGCAATACTCCATTGCTGGTTGAGTGCCTCGACAACCTGATCAAAAGCCACACTCGTACCAAGGATGAGTTTCAACTGACCGATGCGCTGCAGTGCATGGTTGATCGCGGTGAGACCATCGCTGCATTTCCGATCGAGGGATGGTACGACTGCGGAAAACCGGAGAGCCTTCTGGAAACGAACCGATACCTACTCGATCGGCACATGCGTTCAATTGCTCCACCGAGTAGTTCGATTATCATTCCGCCGTCGTACGTTGCTCCGTCGGCGCTCGTTGAACGATCGGTCGTTGGACCGTACGCAACCATTGCCGATGGTGCTATCATTCGTGACTCGCATGTTCAAAACTCGATTGTCGGTGTTGGTGCACTGGTTACAGCAGCGCTGCTGAATGATTCGATTGTGGGCAACAATGCCGTCGTCTGCGGCTCATTTCACCAGTTGAATGTCGGGGACTCAAGTCAAATCAACTACACCTGATGCCGCAGTAGATGTAGGATGCTCCGCCCAATAGCGGACGAGCGATCACATCGCCAAATGCGCCGGTTGATTTCATCATCCCCACAAAGCGCTCTCCATACGGAAAGGCAGCAGCCGTTTGCTGTAAGTACTGGTAGGCAGTACGCTCTCCAACGACGAGCTGACCGACAAGTGAAACAATAACTCGTGTATGCAGGGCATAAGCTGCGCGAAGGATCGGCAAGCGGGGCACACCAGTTTCGACAATGACGACACAACCACCGACTTTGGTGACTCGCGCCATCTCACACAGTGCTTTTTGTGGATCATCTGCATTGCGCACGCCGTAGCCGCAACTGACCACATCGAAGAATCCATCCGGATAAGGCAAGGAAAGCATGTCAGCCTGCTCAATGTGAAGATTGGGGAATCGGCGATCGGCTTTTCGCTGAAATTCCTCCAACATGGGCTGGCAAATGTCGGTCGCGATCACCATACCATCGGAACCAACAGCGCGGAGAAACTCGAGGGCAAAATCCCCGGTTCCCGTTGCGCAATCGAGCACTCGCATGCCCGGCTTGGCACCACTGAGACGAACAGCTGCACGGCGCCATCGGCGGTGAAGTCCCGCTGTGATCAGCGTGTTGGCAATATCATAACGCTGTGCAACGCGAGCGAACATGCCGATAACCGACTGGCTCATCGCTGCGCACACACGCGACGGTGCTGTATCCCGATCGCAGCAAGAATGAACATCTTCACTGCCTCCAGAACCGTTGCCCACGCATGCACCGACGAGGGTTCCAACTGCGCTCCCTGTACCAAGAGCTGCGCACGAATAGCAAGCATCGGTACAACGATCGTATGCTCGAGTGCAACGACAAATCCCAACACAGCAACCAGCACCAGGAGCCATCGGCTGCGGAGGACCAGTGCTGCACCCATTGCCAGAATCAGCAGGACAAGCTCGACATATGCCAGCGTATGGAAAATTGCAACACCCAGCATTGCAGCACCATCGCGCGTAATCGGCGGGGTTCGGAAGCGAATCGGCGTCTCAATGACAGAAATGCCGATAACAATCCCAAGCCAAAGCCATGGTAGCACACCGAGAACCGTGTGCGCAACGGACACAACTTTCTCGCGACCATTTCCTGTTGCCATCGTCATCATCACACGTCGTGGTGGTTACTGGGTGCCAAACGCACGGTCGCCGGCATCTCCTAAGCCGGGAAGAATAAAACCGTGATCGTTGAGTTGTCGGTCCAACGATGCTGTCACAATGCGAACGTCCGGGAATACACCCATCAGATGCTCAACGCCTTCCGGTGCAGCGATTGCGCATGCAAGCGTAATATCGCTGGCACCAGCCGCTCTGAGTTGCTCGATAGCAGCACGCGCACTGCCACCGGTCGCAAGCATCGGGTCCAGGATCACAACAGTTGTGCGCTCATCCAGCGGTGGCATACGCCAATAGTACTGCTCCGGCTGAAGCGTTTGTTCATTGCGGCGAAGCCCAATGTATCCAACAGCAGCACTCGGGATTATCGCAAGCATGGCATCAAGGAACATCAGCCCAGCACGCAAAATTGGAACAGCCACGATCGCACGATCAAGTTCAGCACCGACGGTCATCTCGAGCGGTGTTTCGACTGCAACTGTTCGCACGGCCACATGCTGGGTTGCCGCAATGCAAACGTGCAATCCAATTCGATGCATCGCTTGGCGAAAAGTAGCGCTATCGGTTCGACGATCCCGAACCGTCCGAAGATCGCATGCGCACGCCGGATGATCAACAACAATCAACATCGGCTCACCACTGCGGAAAGTACAAGAGCGTAAAGCGTGGAATCGAAAAAAACGTGGAAATCTGCGCCATGTAGCGCTCGCCATTGCCCATCACGACAAACCGCTGCTCCTCAGCCAGCAGAAAATTGAGGCGCCATTCACCACCTGGCACAAACATCCCCACGCCGGTGGGGATATTGATGAACAGCCCTATCCCTGGCGTCACACACAGTCGCGGTGCCGAATATGGCTTCCCATCCCAACTAACCCACGAACTGGCACCACCGAAAAATCCATAAAACACCACGCGGCTGTATGGATTGAACAAGTACCGCATACCAACTTCCACAAACTGATAGCGATCGGGATTTTGCTGACCAAACGGATTATTGATGGGATGATAGACAACTTTTTGATTTTCCGAAAAAAGGTACGCTCCCTCCAGCATCCACCGGTCAGCAATCTCCCAGACTGCCATTGCGCCGAATGCCGGAATACCTTCGTACGACAGTGGCTGCGTGCGATTGAGCGCAAGCAGAGTTTGCGTTTCGACGATGGTATTGGGACCAACGATTCCCCCAACCCCGATAATCCGGGGATATGGATGCTCGTATTCTACCGTGTCACTGTCAACATCGGACGGTTGTGCTCGGAGTAGATGTGCTGGCGCAAGCATCAGCAACAGCATTATTACTAATCGAAATAGCATGCGCGCTGTGTTGGTCGTTGTTGTCACAAGTTTTTCGACAGTAGTGGAACGAACTCTGGCAATGTGCTCTGCAATCAACCGGACGTAGGCAGGCTCGTTGCGCTTGCCACGATGCGGTTCTGGCGTCATGTAGGGCGAATCCGTTTCGAGCATGAAGCGGTCATCGGGTACTGTTCGGAGAACCTCATCACTCGTCCAGCGGCGAAAAGTAACATTGCCGGTGAACGAAACGTGCATACCGAGCGTGAGTGCACGCTGCAGCACTGCTGTCGAGGAAGAAAAGCAGTGCAACACACCTCGGAGCGTCCCATCTTGTTCATCCTCGAGGATGCGGAGGACATCTTCGTCGGCATCGCGATTGTGGATAATGACGGGTAAGCCGCGACGCTTTGCAATCCGCAGTTGCTCGCGGAATGCGCGCTGTTGTTGCTCGGGTGTTGCAAAGTCGTAGTAGTAGTCAAGCCCGATTTCGCCGATGGCGACAACTCGACGAGCAGCACTGTCGCGCTCGACGCGGTCCAGTGCTGCGGAGGTTGCTTCCTGTGCATGGTGAGGATGTATGCCGACAGCGCGATACACCCACTGATACCGTTCAACGAGGTCTGCAGCGGTCTCTGTTTTCTCGATCGTGATTGCGGGGATGATAATCGCTTCCACGCCAGCACGCTGTGCGCGGTCGAGCACGTCCGGGCGATCGGCAGCGAAGTGGTCTGTGTCTATGTGGGCATGTGTATCAATCATAGCACCGCTGACAACGGAAGATTATCCGATTCATTGTAGCCATCGTGTCTGGAGAAGAATCAGAATGATGCCCGCCAGAGCCAGACGATAGTACGCAAACCCATTGAGGCGATTGGAACGAAGGTAGGTCAGGAGAAATGCAATAGATGCATATCCGCTGAGCGCCGCAACAAGTGTGGCAATGGTCAGCTCCCACAGCTGCTGCTGACTCAAGATACGTACTGCACTGACAAGTTCGAGCAGACCGCTTGCCAGCAGCGCCGGTATGCTGAGCAGAAAAGAAAATCGTGCCGCCGCCGATCGTTCGATCCCGCGCAGCAACCCCGCACTGATTGTTGTGCCCGATCGAGATGCACCGGGCAACAGTGCAAATGCTTGAGCAATCCCGATCACAACTGCATCGAAGACTGTCAGCGATTCCACCGACCGCATTGCACGACGCCGTTCTGCGATCAACATCACAACTGCCACGGCTGCTAACATCCCAGCGATGAGCAGAGGACTTTTTGTTGCGCTTCCCTCGACAAACTTTCGCAGTAGTAAACCCAGCACACCGATCGGCAGGCTCCCGATCACAACCAGCCAGCCCAGACGCGCTGTCGCTGATTGTCGGTGTGGTAATGTGCGCTCAAGAAATGTTTCCTTCAACACTGCAACAGTAATCGTGCTGACATCGCGTGCAAAGTAGGCGAGGACCGCCAGCAGCGTACCCAACTGGACAACAGCAATCGTTGCAGTCCACTGCTCCGGATGCTGCCGATCGAGCATTCCGCTCAACTGACCGTAGAGCGTCATGTGAGCTGTACTGCTGATGGGAATAAATTCGGTCAATCCCTGGACAAGACCGAGCACAATCGCAAGAAGCAGTGTCATACTGTTGTCGTTGGAGGAAAGACTTTGGGGACAGCAAAGTTAACCACATCTGACGCGCAACGCTGCATTAGCGCTGACTATCAGCCCGACCATCGAATCGGATCACAAACCGGTCACTGCTGAGCGCTGCAGCCGTCACCCCAACAATCAGCCCACCGATCCCAATGGCAACAGGAGCCGACGGCGCCAGCACTATGCCAACTGCTGTACCAACAAGGAATCCGCCGGCAGCACCGACTAACAGCCGACTACCGCTACGCCGATGGCTACCCCGTAATTCGGCGATGTAGTCAATGGGAAGTGTCACCGTATCCCGCGAGCCGATCCCTTGCAACACGTCGTTATGCAGAACATACCGCCGTGGCATGCGAAATGCTGGGGGAAGGACTGCTCCTCCCGGCAACACCAGCTCAACATCAGCTGATGCCAATAAACTGTTGAGACTGTCTAGTGCCGCACTGTCGAGGACATGGCCACGGATAATCACCCGTTCAGTCGCACAGGATGCTACCATCAGCGTTCCTACAATGCTGACGACAGCAAGACCATAGCGCAAAAAACACTTGACGGTATTCATGCCGACAAAGATACCAGCATGGTTCAAGAAACCAACACCGTCGGACGATACTTGCAGTAGCAGACGACCAGCCTATTCCATGAAACGGCAACAGGAGACAATCCAACGCTCCGACCGGACGCAACCACAGGCATGGGCTACCATCAAGGTAGCGCAGCATGCGTTTGCTATTTACCATGTCGGATCGGCGCTTGACCGATCTAATCAAGCAATGATTGCGCTGTGTAATCGCTGGGGTGACCCTCTGCGCTTTCTCCGTCTTGCCGCGATGATTGCTCCGCCATCGGAATTTCCCACCGCTGCAGTCATTGGAATAGAGCCACCCCAGTGGCAGCACTTTTGGTATCCTCACCAAGAATTCGACACCGCACTCGACCGGCAGCGACCATATCTGGAAATCAGCTTAGCAGCGATCGAGCAGGTTCTCCAGCGCTTGACAGAGCATATTGCCATTGAAGCGATCACTCTCTTTGGATTTGCTGAGGGAGCATGCCTGGCACTCGAATACGCTGCGCGCAATGCATATCCGTTCAACGCGGTCCTTGCGTTATCAGGGGTCCTGCTCGGCAGCAGTCTCGATACCAGCGACCGATTTAACCTGGCTTCATCCAAAACGAAGGTATTGCTGACAGCCTCGACGGCGCAGGCAGCGGGCATGCGTGTTCGGTACACACAGACCGCTCAACTTCTCAAGCAGAATGGCTATAAAGTCATCGCCTTGACCTACGAACGACGCCCGACCACCATACTTCCCGAAGAGCTGGAAATGAGCCGCAGTATAATGTTGGGGATAGTCAACGAAACCTAAATCGCCCTATCCCGCCGGAGAGGACGCTCGAAGTGAAACGAAAGAAACGTTATGGCGATGTGATGACAAAGGTCAATTGCATCTGGCTTCAGGTCGAACATCGCAAGTGACTCCAATGGTGCCGTTGCCAGAACTGTCAGCGCTCGAGCTGTTTGGAAATTAAGCAATTCGCCCGGTGCATCGCTTTGGTGGAGAGGTGCAAGCTGCCCTGAGTCGAAAGCAAAGACGTACTCAGACGATGAGTGCACATCCAAAGGCGGAAAGCTAAGAGGAAAACCATGCGCAGCCGCAAAGCGAAACGCAAAAGCAACCGGGAACGCAGCCACGTTCGATTCAGCAGCGTCGAGTGCGGTCAGTGCTTGGGCAAGGACTGCAAAAACTTCATCGGCAGGGTGACCGGGCAACTCTAAGCGAAGCACAATTTCGATCATCGCCAGCCCCGCGAGTGTATGCTCGTAACTTGAATGCAAGCGATGCCGCACAGCAGTGCGCTCGCTGCTGCGGAGAATGTGCAAATCACGTCCAGGCTTGACATAGTACTGTATCTCGATTTCTTCCAGTGGTTGTAGAATCGCTGATGCACGGCTTTTCGCCGACCGCGCTCCTTTCGCAAGAATACTTTCAATGCCACGGCTGGGGGTTAGCACCGTTGCGATGATGCTGGTGTCGCTATAGCGTATCCGACGCAAAACAATCGCGCGTGTGCGAATAATCATTGCCGGTGCTGTGCGGAAATGTTCAGAAGATGCTCAGCAAGCACCCAATCCAATGGTGTTGTGATTTTGATGTTGCTTTCCTCGCCCTCGATTGTTGTCACTGAATAGCCCGCATATTCGACGATGCTGGCATCATCGGTACCGTCGAAACGATCCTGCAGCGCTTCCTGGTGAGATTCGATGAGAATGTCGCGGTTGAATGCTTGGGGTGTTTGTGCCAGCCCTACGCGTGTGCGCGGCAGGGTAGATTCAACGCACCGATTATCACTGTTGATCAGTTTGACTGTGTCTTTCGGTGGGATCACGGGAACAGCAGCGCCAGTTCCAGCGGCTGTCTCTGCGACTCGCCGTGCAAGAACAGGCGTTGCAAACGGTCGCACCGCATCGTGAATGAGGACCAGCTCGACAGCAGCCAGCGACGAATGCCCCAGCGCTTTGTACACAGATTCCTGGCGTGTTGCTCCGCCGCTGGTCACCGCAACCGCATGCGTTGCATGGTGCTCAGCGAGAAGCTGTTCGAGCTGCGAAGCCCAGCGTAGATCAACAGCAATGACAATCGGAGCATCGGGGAACGCATCGCGCATCGCCCGAAAGGCACGCACAATGACTGGAACTCCGCCAAGCATCTGGTATTGCTTGGGCAGTTGCCCGCCGAATCGCTGACCACTTCCTGCCGCTGGAATGATGATACCGGCATTCATGACTGTTACTGCGCAATAAACATGCGTTCAAAAATACCGGCATTCATTTGACCCAAAGTATGTTTGCAGTCATGTTTACTGTCCAGGGACCCTTTGCCCTATGCACATCGAGCTCTGCCTTGGTTTGATAATCACAAGCATCCTCACAATCGGCTGCGCTACATCACAGCAGCCACCGGCAACGGTTTGCATTGGTACGTTCAACATTGAGTGGCTTGGCGACGGCATTGAGCCGGAACAGAAGCCCCGCACAGAGAACGACTACGCAGCAATTGCTCAACTCATCGCTGAAAGCGGTGCCGAAGTTCTGGCGGTGCAGGAAGTCGAAAACGACAGCGCCTTGCATCGAGTCCTGCGCTATTTACCCGGGTGGCGTGGCTTTCTCAGCCGAGGAGGGCATCGTCAGAATGTCGGGGTTCTCTATCGAAGCAGCGTTGAATGTACCGCGCACGGAGACTATACCCCGCTGGCGGTCAATCCTGAGCGTAACCGTGCTGGCTTTGTCGTTGCATGCTGCAAAGGCGCCTTCGATTGGCTGATGATGGTTGTGCATTTGAAATCGTCCTCGCGGTACGATTCCACGCTGGAGCTACGCCGCGTGGCAATCGAACAACGACGGCAACAAGCCTCGATACTGGCGCAGTGGACTGATTCGGTTCTCCTCCACTCGCACGAAAAAGATGTCATCATCATTGGTGATTTCAACGACTTCCCCAAACGATCACGTCAGCCCACCCTCACCGCACTGGAGCACGACACATCACTGGTTTTTCTCACCGAGGGTTTAACCTCGTGCTTGGACCATCGCCGGAAAGCAATTGATCACATTGTGGCGAGCACCAGTGCTGCACGGCGATGGCAGCCGGAGCGGCTACGCATGCTCGACCATCGAGCGATGCTACCGGACCGCAGCGCCGCTCGGATCAGCGATCACTGCATTGTGGTAGGCGAGTTCAGCATATCCCCACCGGACAACGATTAACCGACCATTTGGATATTACGAATTTTTGTTGTAAGTTTGAATGGACCAGTAGGCATAAACACCGGTACTGAAGACCGGTGTTATTCCCAGATCGCCAGAGCTGCTCCCGTAGCTGTTGTTCTATCATGTTTCACAATGATCGGAGTGTCCGATGAAACGTTTTGCTTCCTTCCTAGTGTGTGCGATCTTTATTGCTGCAACCACGTTTGCCCAGCACCCACGCACACCGTTGTTTGAGGAATTCACCTCAAGCACGTGCCCACCCTGTTTGGCTGTCAAGCCATACGTCAAGCAATTCGCAGAGCAATCGCCCGATGTGGTGGTCGTGACCTACCACATGAATTGGCCACAACCAGGCGACCCATACAACGTGTACAATTCCAACGACAACATGGCTCGCCGTGATTACTATGGCGTCACCGGTATCCCCGATGGATACATGAGCGGCACAAAGATTTACCCCGGCAGTGCTGCAGCGTTACGTCAAGCCGCCGACCAAGTCAAAAATCAACCGACACCACTGGCGATGACACTTAGTGAGGACCGAAGCAAAAATCCAATCGAGGTCACCGTTACTCTCAAAAACGACGGCACGACCGCAATCACTGGTGCAAAGCTTCAGGTCATGGTGGTCAACTACTACGCAGACCTGACATCACAACTGCAGGGACAGTCACAGCACGTGTACACCGAGTTTGACTACGCGCTGCTGAAGGCGCTTCCGGATGCTCGAAACGCAACATCCATTAGCCTGGCTGCCGGAGAGCAACGGACATTTACCTTCACCTACTCGCGTGGCACCCAGAGCGTTTGGACGCCTAATGGTCAATACGTCATCGCGTTTGTTCAACTGGATAACACAAAAGAAGTGCTGCAAGCTGCTTCGACGCTCAACGACATGCTCAACCGCGTAGAGATCACGGCAGCGGCACCACGTTTTGGTCTGATTGCTCGCAATGGATCGGTTTCTCACCAGCTAACGATCTCGAATCCAACTCAGCGCGCACAAACAGTCAATCTGCAAGTCAACACAACGAACACGCTCCAACCCACCGGATGGTCAATTTCGGTCACGCCGTCAACGCTCACACTGCAACCCGGGGAGGAGAAAACCGCAACTATTCAATTCTCTGCACCCAACAACGGTAGCTTCGCGCTGGCCTACATTGATGCTATCCCGCAGGGGAATGGACTCAACCAAACAGCCAGTTACTCTTGCGGCTACATGACCCAGCAGACAAAGTATGCCATCGTGTATGGATACATGGGAGCTGGGATCACTCCATTTATCCAGGCTATCACAAGTGCAACCAAGTACGCCAACGAAACAGCGCTTATTCCACCGATCGCTGCCGTTGAATACGGGAGCGACTTGCCGTGCCAGGCAATCGTGCTGCCGATTGATTATGCGAACCGCGGAGCTCTCCACATTCAACAAATCATTGACCAAGTCAACTCGTGGGTCCAGGAGGGGAAACGGTTGTTCATATCCGGTCCGCTCGAAGCGTTTCTGGCATTCAAAGCCTCCGGAGCAAATATGACAACGCGCAACTTTCTTACCAATACACTTGGGATTCGGAATGTGCAGACGTTCCCCATTACACTCAGTAGCGGTACTCAGCAAGTCCCGTATTTCCATTTCAACTATGATGCCGGCGGGAATATCACCAGTCTGAAGACCTTTACCGTGCAGGGTGTCAACAACGACCCGATCAGCAATGGTGTCAATGTCACCTGCAATCAGTCCACGCAGTACTACAACCTCTACACCGACGTTCTCCAGCTTGCCACTGGCACACAAGCTGTTCCGATTTTTACATACGACAATAACGCACAGTACATCGGTGGCGTTCGAGTTGAAGCCAACGACACACGACTGGTCTTCACGACCTTCGGGCTGGAAGCAATCTCGAATACAACGGCACGGAATCAGCTTGCGCAGAAAATTATGGACTGGCTGACGGGAACTATAGCACCGCAGCCCAGGATTGAACTTGTCCAGACAACAGGCGATAATGTTGTTGAATTCGGCGCGGTCGCTGTTGGCGATAAGAAAGCACACACGTTCAAGATTCGCAATGCTGGTAGTGCTGATCTTGTCGTCACTGAAATTTCGATGGATGCGGCTGATCAACCGACGTTCGGCGATGTCTTCGTTATCACCGATGGCGGTACAACGCCGATTACCATTGCCCCTGGTGCAGAGCATGCCGTCACGATCGAATTTCGCCCCAAGCGAGTCGAGGATATTCAAGCCGCTGTTTTCCATATCCGTTCCAATGGTGGCGATGTTGATTTGACGGTGTTCGGTGATGGTATCCAGGGTTCGAGCGTCGAACCGACCGAAATCAGCAGTGAAAATCTTTCGCTCAGGCTTGCACCCAATCCCGTCACTACCGATGCCACCATCACGATGAGCATCAATGGCACAGCACCAGCACAACTGGTATTGCTCGACGCTCGCGGTGCAGAAGTCACAACTCTTGCCAGTGGTACGATCGGACAGCACAGTCTCCACCTCGACGCTACCACGCTGCCAAGCGGCGTCTATCGGCTTGTGTTGCGCAGCGGTACCGAGTTGGTGAGTGTGCCGGTCGTGGTGATCAAGTAACGCTTCTTTCCATCATCGTCTGTGGAGCCTTTCGCCGGCAGGCGGGAGGCTCCGCTTACAAATCGATACAACATTGAGACGCAAAATGCTTTGGTTACGCTACCTAATCTAATGTTTCACATCATGAAGGATTACATCATGAACCGCAACCATTCCTTTCTTGCATCTACGTTCACCCCATCGTTAGTTTTCATCCTGCTTTGCGCTATGTGCGGTGTGTGTGGGGGGGGTAACACTCCATGCTCAATGGCAATTATTTGGCAATGATCTGAATTCCACCCCGGAGGCGTGGCTCGGCACGACATCGAACCATCCCCTCAGCATTCGGGTGTGGACACAAGAAGCGATGCGAATCTATCCCGACAATTCTAATACTGGAAATCCTGCGCCAAGCCTCCTCGGTGGTTCTGGTTACAATATCTACACGGGGGCGAGAGGCGTTACGGTAAGTGGAGGTGGTGACCCGGGCTCACCGAATATTGTGTGGGATGATTTCGGCACAATTGGTGGAGGATCCAATAACATCGTCGGAATGCCGGGGCTTACTACCGATCAAATTTGGGGAACGATAGCAGGTGGACATAATAATAAGGTTCTGAGTGCCTATGCTGCAATCGGTGGTGGTTACGGAAATACCGCGAGAGGAGCTTATAGCGCCATTCCAGGTGGAATAGGCTTAACCATCGGTAACTACAGCTTTGGTTTTGCTGCACCCTCTGCTGCTCCTGTTGATCTTTCGACAGAGTCAAACATTGCAGCATTTGTCAATGTTGACCTGTGGCTATACACCACTGAACAAGAAGCCAGACAACTTAGACTTTATGAGCCGTCTAATTATGGTATTCATCATTTCTCCTCACTACAGGCTCAGGATCAGTCTTATACAATCAACTACCTGTTACCAGAATCAATCGGGAATGTTGGTGATGTTCTCACGATTGCTGGTATTAGCGGAAGTGGCACTAATCCGAGAACAGTATCTCTCCAATGGACATCGAATACGGGTGGTGGAGGAGGCAATAACACCGCATGGTTACTCCTTGGTAATTCAGCTACCAATCCAGCAATTAACTTTTTAGGTACAACCGACAGTGAGCCCCTCGTAATTCGCACCAACAATACCGAAAGGTTGCGCGTAACGGCTGAGGGGCGTGTTGGTATCGGAACATCCTCACCCGCAGTAGACCTCCATGTCCACAGCAGTTTGTCTCCCAAGATCAAGCTGTCCAATCAAATAACGGGACAAACTACAAATGATGGACTTGAACTTATGATTGATCCCCAAGGAGTAGGGCTCATTCGACAACTCGATTCTAATGCCTTAGAACTATACGTCGGTGGCGGTACGCCGTTGAAGCGTGCACTCCGAATCGAACCTACGAACACGTCCCCTAACATCGTAGCAGGGTATTACGTCAATGCTGTAACATCGGGAGCAGTAGGTGCTACCATTCATGGTGGTGGTGGACCTGCATCAGCAAATACAGTGAATGGCTCATGGGGATCTGTAGCTGGAGGTGCGGGAAACACGGCAGGTGTGTATGGAAGTGTCGGTGGTGGCAAATCTAATTCTGCCAGTGGTGAACTTTCTTTCATTGGTGGCGGTGAAGCAAATTACTGTTCATCTCCTTTTACGACAATTGCAGGTGGTCGTGCAAACCGCGCTACTGGTCTTGGGTCTACAATAGGCGGTGGTGATTCCAATAGTGTAGTTGGAGACTATAGCTTCGCCGCTGGTCGTGGATTAAGAGCCAGATCTTATATAGAGATGGTACTTGGTTCCTACAATGACACGAGTGGTTATACCCCCAATCCTACGGGATGGAGTCTTAGCGATCGGCTCTTCATCATAGGTAATGGCAGCAATATTAACCAGCGTAGCAATGCGTTTGTGATTCTGAAGAATGGGAACATTGGGATTGGCACGAATCAACCTTCATTTCGCTTACACATCAGTAATGGTGATGTTAAAATAGAAGGTAAACTTGGCGTCAATACAGATCCTTCCTCATCTGAATACAGTATAGAACTGCCAAACAACAATACTACTGGTCGAGCACGAGCATACAACTGGGATATATACTCTTCAATACTCTGGAAAACAGACATACAGCCTATCGCACGTCCACTTGATAAAATTCTTCAAATTCGTGGAGTTCGATATCGCCTCAAACCGGAATTTGGCGGTAATGAGGATATCGGTTTTATTGGTGAGGAACTCCGCGCTGTCGTACCCGAAATTGTACATGGTGAAGGGCACGGACTCGGTGTTGACTATGCCCGACTTACCGCAGTCCTTGTAGAGGCTTTAAAAGAAATGCATCATCGTTATGAGCAATTATATATCGAATTTCATACTTTTCAAACTTCCACAACAGAAGAGGTTGCCCAGCTTCGTTCTCGCCTAGTAGCTATTGAATCCTTGCTTACGTGTGCTTATTCTCCACAACGCCAGCCCTCTTCGACTCAGAACGAATTAGCGGTACATTCTATCACAGCATTGCTCGGTCAAAATATCCCGAATCCATTCGATAACGCTACGATTATTCCTATGTACATCTCATCTGAGATTCGGACTGCTACACTGGAAGTAGTCACCCTCGATGGAAGAATCCTCAACACCATTGTAATACCAAGTCGTGGCGAGACATCCGTTACGCTTTCGCTTTCAAACTACAGCAGCGGTACATATCAATATCGTCTTATCGTTGATGGAATGCTGTGTGATACCCGAATAATGCAACTAAACCATTGATGAGCATGAGATGAAGCGGATAGGCATTATACTCAGTATTCTTTCTCTTCCACTTACCGCCCAACAAGGATCGGTAGTAATGGAAGTATTTACAAGCGCAAATTGCCCTCTCTGCCCCGATGCAGAGATAGTTGCCCAGCGCATCACAAGTCGCTACCCAGAGGTCATTTGGATTAACCATCATCTACAGGACAGTCTGACTATTCCACAGTCGCAGCAGTTGTGGTTCATCAATGGCAATTTCGCATTGCCGAAAGTGATGGTCAATCGCTCGACGTATAATGGGCAAAGAGTTCTTGAGATGCAAAGCGTTGAGGATGCAGTCCGCGATCAACTATCTCAACCACCAGAGGTAGAAATTAATATCGTATCCCAAGCGTTTAGTAATATCTCACTCTACCTCCTCGTACAATGCACATTCCTGCAAGACGTACAAGATAATTCTTCGCAGTACACTCCAGTACTTTTCTTTGTTGAAGACTCAGTAATTGGTGTCGGTATGGGTTATGACCAACTCAATATATACAACTCAGTACCAGGACATCCATACTGGGGGCGTGGTGACACAATACGCAACTATCCTCATCGATATGTTATCCGTAATCTTGTTGTTGCTAACCCTATTACTAGCAATCCTACCGCTGGTACTGTGTCCCGCGTACCTGTGAGTATCCAATTACCGAAAACGCTGAACCCTATGAAATGCTCGGTAATTGTTGCCATTTCACGCACAGATAGAAATGGATCGGTGATTATTGCAGCAAAAAAAATACCACTGCCTACTATACCAACATATATTCTTCCATATTCATTGACATTACGCCGGTTATCCCCTGCACTGGTCCCAGAATCGACTGTAAGCGATATACGACTGCAGACAGTGAATACCTATTCCTCGCCAATATATATCTACATACAGCATGATAGTCTCTATAGCCGCCTACCGACCGAGTGGAGATTCTCAGTGCCCCTGAATCCATATACTGTAAAGGCACGACTTGATACCATCGCATGCCGGATTGAAACCAACAATAAAGGCGGATTTGCAACCATATCACTTCTGGTAGATTCATGGTACAACGATTCTATTCGTCAGTATTTCCCAATAATTCAACTTATATCATTCCTGTCAGCTGCTACACATTATGTAGCATACACAGATCTTGAAATAAAGAATGGAAAAACATACCAGCCATATACTACCCACCATACAAGATTAAAGAGTTTTTACCAGTCTGTTTTCGATAATATTCCTCCAGCGCGCGATCATTCCGATTGTCTTTTTAGTGATGATGAAGCAGCAGGCGTGCTTTTTCCATCGGGCGAACCAGCCTATCCGCGCTGTATAGTTGCCCATTTTAATGCGCGATGGATAGGTCCATTTGGCTACCACATCAGTCTTTTGCCACAGCTCCTATTTTCTAAGCGTTTACTTATCCATGGACTCGAAGGTACTACGGGATTCGTATTCGTTAGGGATCCACTGAGCACTGATACGAACAAACCATTTACTCGATTTTTCACGAAACAGTTTGGTATCAAGAATGCAGACGAAGGAATTATACCCGACACATCCGGATTCATTGTCGAAGTAGATACCAACTCTCCTCTCAGCAGTATCCTGCCACGTACTTTCCATTGTAATGGATCGAGCTGTATCCAAAAGAGCTGGTTGTTGGATAACATAACAGAACTTGATACGAATGCGCCCTCGGTACCATTCTTACGTTTACAATCAACAAACCGTGCTATCGGTTTCCTACACCAAACTGATACAACACGCGCCATACTTCTAAGCTTTCGACTTGAATCGATAACAGACTCTCTCCAGAGGATCCAAATTACCAGTGCCTTAATCGATTGGCTAATGAAATATTACCATCCGAGTCCAAGCATCAAGGTATTGTGGACAACTCGTTCGGACACAGTAGTATTCGACACCACTACTATTGGCAATTCTACCCAGCGTACGATCGGCATATATAATAGCGGAGACACAACTCTAACCATCAATGCCATCGAAACGGAACCTCCTAACATCTTCAAGGTTGTCGGTGACTTCCAATTACCATTACAGCTCAATCCTGCCCAGACATTACCGTTGAGAGTCGAGTTTCACCCGTCCGATAGTTCTACGTATTATGGGGAATGCAGTATTTATGCCAACATACCTCAAGGACCTAAGCTGATAACCCTTATCGGTAACAGTACATTAGTAGCGAATGCTGAGGATACGCCCATAGCGACTAATTCCTCAAGCATCAACATCTATCCTATCCCAGCAAGTAGTACTGCATATATTTCCTACCCAGACCATACTAATGCAGATTTACTGCTGTACAATAGTCAGGGGATTGTTGTGTACTCTATTCCTCTCCAACCGAATTCTGGATATCATCGTCTTGACATACCAACATTACCATCTGGTGTTTACCGATTAGTAGTGCGTAGCGGCCGGCATACCCTTACTACGCCAATAATGATTATCAACTGATACGATAGCAAGCTAGTAAATAATACAGACTATAGCAACATGATATACACATACAACTCAGGTAGTTATTCACCATCACCATTACTCTATCATGACATATCGAATTAACGTGTCTTTACTTACCATACTGCTCATTGTACCACTCCTCTCTCAAGGACGACAGCCAATTCTATTGGAAGTCTTCACAAGCGCCAGTTGTCCATATTGCCCAGATGCCGAAGCCATTGCGCAACAACTCGCCACTCAATATCCTGAGATTATCTGGATTAATCATCACATCCAAGACTCGATGACCAGCTCATTTTCTAAGAGCTTCTGGGAGAAGAACGGATACTTCACAATACCCAAAGCAATGGTCAACCGAGTCAAGAAGAATAACTCTTTACTCCTTGGACTCTCTGAGTGTGAGCCAATCATCATCACTCAGCGGAATCAGAACGCATTACCGTTCTATACTAAAGTTGATGGATCATACTACATTCAGAACCGGAACTCGGTAGTAATCAATCAATCTGCAATCTCATTTCCAACTACACTTGACAGTACGGAACTTTATTCGATCATGTTTATCGTGTATGATTCGTTGATTGGCAGTGGAAGTGGTTACGATCAACTTAACGGTTACAATTATCGCAGTGGACATCCATACTTTGGACGCGGCGATACAATTCATTTCTATCCTCATCGGTATGTAGCATTGCGCTCATCTTCACTCGACCCAGTTCTCTTTGCTGTCAATCCCGTTCGCGGGAGTGTATACTATTTTGATTATGCCGAGTACACCATACCAAAGCTGACAATAGACCCCGATAAAATATCTCGTCTTCGTGCTGTAGTTGTAGTACTGCGCAAGGTTGATGATACGATGACTGTTGCCACTTGCTGGTCAATACCAATCTTTCGAAGCGCACGAAACTATAGTCGAAGTCCGAGCTTTCCACCGACTTCGATCGAAACACTTTTGCTGCCACCTGATACTATTACAATAATTTCCATACCCAAATCTTTTCCGCGTTCTTCTGATCCGGGCGTATACATCAGTATAGACTCGGCGACTACACTTCTGCCTCCAGGTTGGTTAGTTTCTACATCTAACTATCTACCAAAAGAAAACGACACAGCTAAGTTTCTAGTACACACAAATGATAAGGCTGGTGTCGCTACCATTACGTACTTTGTTGATGGTGAAGACAATGACGATACAGTCGCTCTGAAGGAAGGACCATTCTCATTTCAAGTTGCATCCACCGCTACCCGATGCATGGTTAGCATTGATTATACGGCTCAAACATTCGCTCCAATACCCGATACACTTACATCTTTTTATCACGAGGTTCTCAATGCATCTCCTCTACACGAGCATTATGCAATACTATGCAACATCCCAGAACCCATCAACCAAACAAATGACCGCCTTCTTGACGCACTATCGAAGCATGCTTCCGTCATAATAACCCATCTTCGGGTATCTCATATTGGGGAACCACCTGCTATTATGAGCCCATCATTGACCGAGCTTTTATTGGCGGGTAAGCGTATTCTACTTCACGGTACTGAAGGTATCACAGCAATCGAGCGCTCAATCAACAAAGCGTTTTTCAAAAATTATTTTGGTGCATCTATTACTGGCACTGCAATTGAATTAGGAAGCAATTCTTTTATTATTTCTCCAGACACAACAATTGATCTTGGCAAAAAACTTCCTTTGATGATTCTTTGCAATGCAACAGGTAGTATTCAGCTGAGTCAACAACTTGACAATGTTATTGAACTCGATCCTACAGCACCTGCTATACCATTCTTATATCTGAATAGAACCAACAAACCTGTTGGCTTCTTCCATGCAACAGATTCAACCCGCGCAATATGGTTAAGTTTCCGCCTTGAAGCGATTAGTGATTCAACCCAAAGAGCCCAAGTATTTCATGAACTACTATCATGGCTCTTAGAGAAGTACTCAGGAATCCGTCGTCCGAGAATCGAGATACGCCAGACCAACGCACCAAATATGCTCATCTTTGATACAACCGTTGTCGGTAGCACCTCCGAGCATACTTTTCTCGTTCGGAATAGTGGAGATACAACACTGATTATCAACGGATTCGATATCGATCCATCAGACGCTACAATCTTCCCAATTGTCTCTGGCGATAGTGTGCCGATCATCCTTGAGCCAGCCGACGAACATCCTGTAACGATAGCATTCCGTCCCCAACGTGCTCAAGAATATCTTAGTGGTTATGTAATCCGGTCAAATGCTCAAAATGGTGACGCCTTCGTCGCACTCTATGGTGTTGGGCAACAACAACTCAGTACTAGTGAGCGACTATCCGAGGTCATTGTGATCTCACCCAGTCCTGTGACCACTGATGCATATATTCGATGGACACTTACCACGACAATATCGCCTGAATTGACGCTGATTGACACATTCGGCCGAATTCTAATTCATGCAATCCCCGAATATGGTGTGCAGTCATTTCACCTCGACGCTACCACGCTGCCAAGCGGCGTCTATCGGCTTATGTTGCGCAGCGGTACCGAGTTGGTGAGTGTGCCGGTCGTGGTGATCAAGTAACGCTTCTTTCCATCATCGTCTGTGGAGCCTTTCGCCGGCAGGCGGGAGGCTCCGCTATTTTTGTTTTGTCCGCGGCACTGTTCCCGATCATGCTCGACCAGATAATCGCATATTGTCAAGACCTTCCCGGCGCGATGCTCCGCTTTCCGTTCGGTCAAGAAACGCTTGTGTACTCGGTCGAGCGTCGAATGTTTGCACTCATCGGCATAGACCACGCGCCACCGCGGCTCAATCTCAAATGCGATCCAACCTATGCCATTGAACTACGCGAACACTACGCAGCAATCCAACCCGGCTACCACATGAACAAGCGCCACTGGAATACCATTCTGCTCAGTGGAAGTCTGCCCCAAAATCTTATCACCGAACTCATCCTGCATTCTTATCGCCTGGTCGTGCTAACGCTACCCCGAAGTCTCCGTCACCATTACCTGGCAGCGCTCGAGCACCGTTGAGTGCGCTGCTATTTTTGCTCCACATGAGAATTGCTCCACATGAGAACGCTCAGGCTTATCATTGCTTTCGTGCTCGCTGTCGGATGCTCGCACGCAGCCGATACGCTCTGGACTGGCGACCGGCTTCCACCCCTGGTTCGCATGGTCAGAGTCTATGGCTCCAATGACGAACGTCTGCCCCCTGTTTTACTGATTCAATCGGCAGCATCATCGGCGGCAACATCGCTAGCGTCCACATCGCTGACAGTTGAACTTGACGTCGCCGCCAGTGTTCCGCCAGACCTTGTCGCGGTTCTCCAACATTGCACGGCGACATGGGAACCAGACAACAATCCATTCACTGTTGATCCGACAGCTTCTCGTGCTGTCGTTCTGGATTGGCGATTAGCGCCGCCACAATCGCGCTACTATACCCACCGAGCCGTTTTGCAGATACCGTCGGCAACACTGCGCGTGCCAGTCGGTGGCAATTGGAAAGTGCTCTTCTACGAACTTGGTCGCGAGCAACGACCACTTGCCGAGGCACGCTTTTTCGCTATCGAACCTGCCGCCGAGTGTGTACTCAGCGTCATGACGGATTTCTACCAGCCACGACGCCGTGCTGCGCCAGCAGCTCGCATCCTCGAGGCGGCTGTCGGCAATGTCCGTGGCTACACCGATGCACAAGTGACCACCGCTGTTTTCTACCGCATGCACCGATGGTACGAACCTTTGTTCGTGCGTGGCAATCGAGGTACTGTCGGTTCATCGCTATCGCTTCGCACTCCTGCGACCATGACCACTGGCATGATTAGCGGCATCAAGCGATTCCGAATCGAGGGTATCCCATGCGAGAACGACTACCGCCGCCTTGATGCACAGAATTTGAGCTTATTTCCGCGCTCGACAGTTCCCGTTCGGTTGCCTCTTGCGGACATCAGACGGCGTGGGCAATTTGGTATGTGGTCTACCAACGAAGCCGCACTGCTCACCAACGGCATCGCACCATTCGACGATGAATACGTCCCAATCGAATTCATCCTCGATCCCGAAAATCTTCCGGTTACTGACGAGGATGTGTTCGTCGTTGGTTCGATGAATGGCTGGCATCCGAGCGCCGAGTGGATGATGAGCTACGACTCAACCAATCGCTACTACCGTCTTCGTCAATGGGTGCGGCGCGGGCAACATGCCTACATGTACGCCACAGGACACCTCGACGCAGATACGGGCACTGTGCGGTCGCTGACCTTTGAGGAATTCGAGGGAAACAATAGTGCCGCAAGCCAGACATTCCTGGCTTTTATCTATGCACGCTCGCTCCAAGCCGGTGGTTACGATACCATCATTGCTGCTTGCAGCGGTGCCGCATTTTAGTTACCTGGTGTGCATCAACCGATGAACATTGACGTCTTGGGTTACATCGCAGCGATCTTTTCCACCTTTGCTATGCTTCCACAAGCGTGGCACGTGTGGCGTACCGGACAGGTCGAACAACTCTCGCTCTATGCCTTCGGCATGGCAACGATCGGAGCTGTGCTCTGGCTTGCCTATGGGCTTGCGCTGGGCAATAGCGTCATCATTGCAGCTAATACCGTCGGTCTTTTTATCGTTGGCTACATCGCACTGCGCAAAGTGCAATGGCTCTTGCTGCAGCGGCAGGCTATACGAGATAAACCATCCTCCCCTTCCCTCTGACTGCATAATCAATTGTCAACGGCTTTAGTGCACCTAATCCCGACGGCAGCACGCTATTACTACCCAGAGCACACTACACGTACACCTCGTCGCGCCCACGACCACTGATAGTGATCTCTTCTTGCTCTTCGAGCCGTTTGACAATCTCGACGATTCGCTGTTGCGCCGCTTCCACGTCTTTGAGCTTGACCGGACCCATCAATTCCAGTTCCTCCTTGACCACTTTCGCAGCACGCTCGGACATGTTCTTGAAAATTTTTGCGCGGAGCCGCTCATCCGAACCCCGCAGTGCAAGCACCAGATCGCGCCGATCAACCTCGCGGAGAATCCGCTGAATACCGCGATCGTCAATGAGCAGAATATCCTCGAACAGAAACATCAGTCGTTTGATGTCCTGTGCAAGCTGCGGGTTTGAGCCTTCGATTTGTTCCATGATGGATTTTGCAAGTGCCGGTGGCGACAGATTCAATATCGAAGCAACAATTTGCGCACCACCAGCACTTGCCATGCTCTGGGAGAGCGTTTGCTCGGCAATTTGGTCAACGACCTGTTCAATTTGCTGAACAATCGCTGGCGAAACCTTACCGAGCGTTGCAATCCGCATGATGACATCGGTGCGCAGATCGTCTGGAAATAACTCGAGCACCTCGGCACTTCGATCTGTTGGCAAGTGTGACAGGAGCAATGCAATCGTCTGCGGATGTTCTTTCGAGAGAAAACTCGCCAACTGTTGTGCATCGGCTTTCTTGAGAATATCGAATCCACGCACCGTCGTCAGCATCTTGATTTTCTGCAATAGGTCTCGCGTTTTCTCCGGTCCATAGGTACGCTCCATCAACATTCGTGCATACTCAAAACCACCAGCGAGCATGTATTGATGCCCTTGGATCAGCCGATAGAACTCTTCGACCGCTTTATCGGTGAGTTCCTTTGGAACTGCTTCCAAACTTGCGATTTCAACGCTGAGCTGTTCGACATCGGATTGGTCGAGACCTTTGAGAACGAGCGCCGCGGTATCAACATCAAGCGCCATGAGCAATAAAGCGATTTTCTGGCGTCCGTTGAGCTTATCGTAACTGAGAGATGCGGTCCGTTGCGCAAGTGCTGTTGACATTGTTAGTGTTCCTGCGTGAGCACTGATTTGATAAGCTTGATTGCGTCGGGATTGTTATCGCGAATAAACGCTGCAATACGTTCCTTCATCTCCTCGATGAGCAATTGTTCCTCGGTCAACTGCGAACCACCGGCAGCGTCGAGCTGCTGGCGAACCCGCTGGCGAAGATCGTCGTACAGCGAGGGCTGATGATGCTCTTCTAATTGTGCAGTTGGCTGCACGCTTGCCGGTAATTGCTGGGATGTGTCAACGGATGTTCCTGCTGTCGCTGCAAGCTGCAGGTGTGCTGGACTGATAAATATTTCCTCGATACGACGCCGCAACGGCGGCACCATAACCAAACGTCGCAACGCCCACAATGCAAGCAACAGTGCAACCAACGCCGCTATGCCCACTGCAAGATTTCCCTTCGGGAGCGTGAAGGCTGGCTCTTGCTCGGGTTCTTCCAGCATGGTGGTATCGAATGGAAGGTTGACCACGCTCACCTGGTCGTTCCGTTCGGGATCGTAGCCAATTGCATTGCGCACAATTTGCGTGAGTTTCTGGAGCTCGTCCTGGCTCCGCGGCGTGTACTGAACTACTTTCTTGCCATCCTGCTCGACTACTTTTGTCACACCGTTGACCAGCACAGATGCTGATATGCGCTTGATTGTACCGACTCCACCGACGATTCGCTCGACAGTCCGAGAGATTTCGTAATTAGTGCGCACTTTCGTTGCATTGCTTTCGCTATTGACGGCTGGATAATCGAGCGAATCTTGCGAACGACGTGCTTCGGCGATCCGCTCTTCACTGCGAATCACCTGCCCGTCGGGATCGTAGTTTTCGCGGGTCTGCTCGCGCTGGGTAAAATCGAGTTCAGCACTCACTCGAACGACACTGTTGCCAGGACCAAGCACACCATCGAGCAGCGATTGGACACGCGATGTTAGATAGCTTTCCACCTTTTGCTGTTGCTCGTACTGGGTTGCCGTCAGTCCTGCCAGTGTTGAGGTTTCTCGCGGTGCCTGGCTCAAGATTTGTCCGTGCTGGTCAACAACTGTCACGTCGGCAGGGCTAAGACCCTCGACGCTACTGGCAACGAGATTCTGAATACCTTCGATGTTGAGCTTGCTCAAGCTTCGCCCGCTTTTGAGGTGCAGCAGAACCGATGCAGTTGGCTTTTTCTGGTCTTTCTCGAAGAGCGCTTTTTCCGGCAGCACGATCATGACGCGAACTTTCTGCACTTCATCGAAGCTGGCGATGGTTTTCTGCAGTTCGCCTTCGAGCGCGCGCTTATGGTTGAGCTTTTGGACAAAGTCGCTCATCCCAAGATTGGTCCGGTCGAATATTTCGTAGCCGACGATGCTCCCCGACGGTAACCCTTCTCGCGCCAGCGCAAGTCGGAGTTCATACACCTGCGATTGCGGAACGCGAACGGTTGTCCCACCATCAGCAAGTTCGTAGGGGATGTTTTGTTCTTTGAGCTTTTCGATAATTGCTGCTGCATCCTTGGGGTCAAGATCGCTAAAGAGAACCTGCATTGGTGGTGCCGATGATGTCATAATCACAGCAACGATAATCCCAATTGCAACAAGGACAGCACCAACAATAGCAAGCTTCTGCATTCGATGCAGACGTTGCCAGAGTTGCCGGGCTTGATCAACGGTCGTCGAAAGTGGCATTGACGTTTAGGATGCTGTTAGACTTGAATTCGCATTGCCTCGCGGTAGAGGTCGAGCGCCTTGTTCCGCATCTCCATCAAGAGTTGAAAACTAGTCTTGGCTTTTTCAGCAGCGATCATGACATCGTGGAGGTCCACGGCTTCGCCTTTGATGAAGCGTTCGCTCATCGCGCCGCTCTCGTGCTGAAGCTGATTGACGCTCTCGACAAACTGGCGAAGCGTATCGTCGAATGTCGGTCCCTGCGGTGCACCGCGCTGCTGCGGCTGAGCGGGTGACTGCAATCCAGGGAGCGCCGATGGTAGCGTCTCAAGTGGTGTAATCGGTGCCATTCTGCATATAGGACAATGGTTAGACACGTCGGTCCAGGTGAACGCCGGTAGCGATGCGCTGGGCTTGTCCGTTGCGTGTGAAATAGTCAACCACAAGCGGCGCCGGCAGCGCCTGCTGCGGAGCAGGAGTTGGCGGTTGGTGCGTGCGCTGGCGTTCCGTTGCTGTGTGCTGGGATGCCTGCTGGTACGCCGCAATTGCCCGAAGCTCCATCGCTAAATCTCCAGTGAATCACGTGCAATATTCTTGGCAGCGCTGATGACGCCAGTATTTGCCTCGAAGGCACGCTGAGCCGAAATCATCTCGACCATTTCGGTCACAATATTGACGTTGGGCATTTGAACGTAGCCATCAGCGTTGGCTTCCGGATGCGAGGGATCATAGACCAGGCGTGGAGGCGAATTATCGCGTGCAACCTGTGCTTTGAGAATTTGATCATCGGGTGCACGTAACCCGGGCGTTTCTGGATCAACATGCGAGGGCGAGCTCCGCGCCAGCGGCAACGATTGCTGCAGCAAATCGTCGAACTGATTGCGCTGAAGCGCGCGCACAACGACAACCTCGCGCCGATACACCTGCCCGCGTTCATCGCGGGTGGTGTCCGCATTGGCAATATTTTTTGCAACGCTCGACAGGCGCATGCGTTGAACACTCAAGCCCTGCGCACTAAAGGCAAACGACGAAAAGATATTCTCCATAGCCATCACCGGACGTTATTGTGGTGTTCCTTTGATTGCTTGTTGCAAGCCGCTGAAATAGCGCTGTGCCAGACGTGACACCAAGCGGAAGCGAATTTGATTTTTCGCCAGTTCTCCCATTTCTTTGTCCACGTTGACGTGCGATTCACCGGCAAAGTAGATTTCTGGTTTAGGAACGGGAGCATCTTCTCGCTCGGGGCGCGCCTCGCTATCGAGCGGCGGTCCAATTCGCACGTGCTGATCATCGGTGCGCGTGCCGCGCAGCATCATTTCGCTTTGCAGAAACTCCTCCTCGAAGCGAACCCGCTCTGGACGGTAGCCTGGGGTTGTTGCATTGGCGATATTTTTTGCAATGGTGCGCTGCCGCAGTGCATAGGCTTCCAGCGCTGTGCTCATCAGCGGCAGTTTTTCGCGGAAAAGATAGTCGCGCACATCCATGGCGCATCTGGAATAATGTGACCTCTGCTCTAATTCCCTTTCAAGTTCTGTGCCAGTGTGCCGATACTTGAATGCCGGTCCTGTGTCAGTCCCCGTTGACCGATGCATCCTGCAACTGCCGCACCGGAAGCATCACCGTAACAACGGTCCCCTCTCCTTTTGTGCTCCGGACTGAGATACTGCCGCGGTGCCGATCAACGATACGCCGTGCAATCCACAAACCCAATCCACTCGATGGCTCGCCCGCTGTCGGCATACTGCTCAGCGACGCACCACGCTCGAACAGATGCTGAATATCCTCGCTGGTCATGCCAACCCCATGGTCTTCTACCTCAACGGTAATGTGGTGCTGCTCCTGTTTAGCGCGCACAATCACCACAGAGTCTTGGTGCGAATATTTGATCGCATTGCTGACAAGATTGTCGAGGACTTCCTCGATGCGCTGCGGATCGCATTCGATGGGTAGAGAGTCCGAAATTTCCTCTACGATCTGAATGCCTTTCCGCCGTGCCAGGTAGCTGTTCCGGTGAATGACCGAGCGAAGAATATCGGCAAGATTGATCTGCTGGAACGAAAGCTGCATCCCATCGCTCCGTTCCAACGACAAAAGGCGAGTAACCTGCTGCGATAGTGCGACAACACGGCTTGTGGTCTCGGCAAGATCGTGGAGAATCTGTTGTGTATCGGTAGAGTTGCTATCATAGCTGCGCAGTAATTGCACCAATTGTTCGATCACCAGCAGCGGATTTTTGATGTCGTGGATAATCATGCTCAGTAGGGCATCCTTTTCCTCCTGAATCTGCTCGAGCTGCTGTTTAGTTGCACGAAGGCGGGCAACCTGCTGGCGAAGGTTCTCGTTTTGTTTGCGGAGTTCGCGGTTATGGTCTTCTAAGCGCTGTGTAGTCTCTGCAATGGTGCTGCGGAGCGATTCCAGTTCTGCCGTTGCATCCGCCGACTGCGCTTCGAGCTGCGTAATGCGAGCACGCACAGACTCCAACTCTTGCCGAATGCGATCGTAATCCTGTGCGGTTAGCCGCGTGCGGCGACGGTGTTTGAGCAGTAGTGTTGCCAGAACAAGACTGATCACGCTCGTTGCAAGAGCCAGGACAATCCAGAGCTGTAGCGGAAACTCACGCCTTGGGTGCGCCGACAGTACGGTATCTGGAGCAGTCGGTGGAGAATCAGCTTCGCCAATGCGCAGCGTTGAACCAACGCGGAAGCGAACAAGCAGCGGCGCTGCTGCCACACCCGGAGAAATCTGCGCTTGAATCCGCAACGTGTATTCACCGTGTGGCAAGCCTTTGTACTCAATCCGCCCATCGGCTTGGAGTCGGAACTGTCGCTGCTGGCTTGCATCATCATGAAGTTGAACGTCGTAATTGGTTGCCTCGATAGTATCCCCCGTTGCCGTACGAACCGCTGCCTGGAACTGAACGAAATCTTCCGAGCGAATTGCAATGCCTTCCTTCCAGTAGCGCTCGGCAACAGTCTGATCATTGACGCGAACACTCCGAAGGATTGTTGCATACTCCTGGCTCTGGGCTGCGGATGTAAGTACACACCCAAGAGCAATAGACACGAGCCACTGCAGCCGATTCTGTTGCTGCTGATTCATTCGACCTCTGCCAAATAGTTGCGATAAAGCTGCGCTTGGTGTCGCGATGCAATCACACCGCCTTTGACCAGCGATACAAATAACCGCAGCACATGTTCCAAGGTTGCAGCCGTTCGGACAGGAATACCCTCGCTGTGGCACCACGCTGCAAGCTCCTTCGGAGCAAAGACAACATCGCAGCACCATGCAAGGCAGCGCAAGGCTGGGCGCACGATCACGGCAGCAACGATCGCACGTTCCGGAAGCCACGCTACGATAGCATCGCGAACGCACTGTGCGTGGGAGCACTGACACGACTGGCTTTTTGTGCCAGCAACAATTCTGGATTTTCCAGCATTCGGATACTCATCCTGCGACAGCCCCACCGCGGACCATTGCCACTGTGCTGGCAACTGGGCAACCAGTGATGGCAGGGCAGCATCGAGTGCTGCATCGAATAGCGCAACACGCGGTCGCATCGCTCTTAGTTCGACGGTGTGTATTCAAAAAAGCCACGCCCGGTCTGACGCCCAAGCATGCCCGCCCGCACATACTGGCGCAGCAAGACACAGGCACGGTAGCGCGGTTCGTGGTACTCCTGATAGAGCGCATCGAGAATGCTGACGACGCAGTCAAGCCCCAGCATATCTGCCCATTCGAGCAAGCCATGCGGATAGTTGACTCCAAGCTTGACGGCAAGGTCAACATCACGCGGTGTTGCGATGCGTTCCATCACTGCGTATGCGGCTTCGTTGATCAGCATTGCCAGCACGCGGGGTGTGACAAGCCCCACGCGATCTTCGACGAGTTCTGTTTCGATATTCATGCGAGCAAATACCTGACGAGCACGTTCGACGGCGCGATCGGAGATTCGCAGCGATGGCGCCAGCTCGATTCGTTTGAGCGACGTCCAGCCTGGCATGCCATTGAACCCAACGACCTGCGCTGCAATGGGAAGACCAGAGGATAATTCCGTTGCGGTGCAGGTCAGCGTAGATGCAAGCACCAAGAGGTTCGGCACGTGCTCAGCAACCTCTTCCAAGAACACCAGACGCAATGGCGCCGGTACATACGACACATCCAGAACAGCCGTCGGCGCTTGGTTTGGTGGAATATCAGCTAAAGAACTCACCAACCGATCCTGGAAGGGCGCAAGCAGTGGATCGTGGCTGGGCAGGGTATCCTGGCTGTGCAGCGGATTGACCAGCGAGGACACTAACTCTGCATGAAATTCTTCTGGTGTTCGATCGAGAATCAGGAAGTCCACTCCGTGACGATCGAGGAAAGTAGCCGATTCCGCAACAACCCGCGGAGAACCAAAAAGGAGAAATCGCTCACCGTTCCGCGAAACAGCCATATCGAACCTGATGTGATTGCACGTGCGAAAATAGCGTGCTGTTTTCTCTCCCCCTGCACCAGTACAAAATCAGAACTGCACAGCAGGCTTCCACTCTGCCCGCAGAATGCTATAGAGGAACGCATCGTAGCGTTTATCGCCGACGACAATACGACTGCGAAGCAGAGCTTCTCGCGTTGCACCAAGCTTTTCGGCAACGCGCTGGCTCGCTTTATTCGGCGTTGCGATAATTATCTCAATGCGCTCGATACCCAACTGATCGAAGGCGTGCTCGATAGCATGGTGTGAAGCTCGTGTTGCGATAGATTGCCCCGCAAGAGATGAGCGCGTCCAGTAGCCAAGCATTGCGACACCACTTGCTTGGTCTGCTGTTGGTGTGATGCCGCATCCACCGGCAAAAAGCCACTGCCCTCCGATCTGCGCTTCGACAGCATGGTGGAAATGTGTACCAGCATTGTATTGCTCAGCAGCACTTGTGCACCACGATCGTGCATCTTCGAGCGAATAACCATGCCGACACCAGGCAAGCCATCGGTGAAGTTCGTCGAACGATTCGACAACAGCATCAAAGAGCGTCTGCGCATCACTGGCAGTGTAGGGACGTAGCCGCACCTGCATAACGGTGTGGTGTTGACTGTACCACTGGCGCAAGGATAGTTTCTGTTCAAGCCGCTCTAGCAGTGCGCTGGCAAGCTCTGGTGCGATTCTATCAATGGCTGCGGTGCGGAAGATTTCCGTCACACGCTCCTGACTGACATCAACACGATAGAGTATGTGCAGCAATTGTTCTGGGTTTGTAGCGAGCAACTGTGTGATGCGTTCAACAAGATGCTCGTAGGCAGGCGAACGGGTTTGGAGCAGACTGTGTGCTTTCTCGAGTGCCGCATGGTGATTCATGGCTGCGCGTGCTGATGGTGGAGTATCTCTGGACACAGAAGGCTCTCGCAGCGAGCGAGAGCCTTCTGGTAAGCGGCATTGTGCCCCGCGTGCTACTTTGCAGCTTTCTTCGCGGGCGCTGCCTTTTTGGCTGCGGCTTTCTTGGCGGGCGCCTTCTTGGCTGCTGCCTTCTTGGCGGGCGCTTTCTTCGCCGGCGCTTTCTTGGCGGCAGCTTTCTTCGCTGGCGCCTTCTTCGCAGCCGCTTTCTTGGCTGTTGCCATAGCGACCTCTTTGTACTAAAGTGATACAAACAAAATGCAACGCAATACTACAAAATCAAAAGCGATTTTGCAAGAGAAATTTTTCGCTCAACAAAATTTTTTTGAACACTGCTGTACGTATCAACAACGCATTCAATAAGCAATCACCCTGAAAGCCGCATAAACACATGCATTGCGGGCTGCATACTTCGGCATGTGCACGACTCAAGCGATGACAGTTACAGTGGAATGTTGCCATGTTTTTTAGGTGGATTTGCATCGCGCTTGGGTGATAGTCGTTTGAGCGCGCGCACTAATCGCAGTCGTGTGTGGCTTGGAATGATAACATCATCAACATAGCCACGCTCGGCAGCACGGTATGGATGTGCGAACTGTTCGTTGTATTCCTCCTCCAACTCGCGAGCGCGTTCGCTCTTGTTCTCTGCTCGTTCGATTTCTTTGCGGAAGAGAATTTCAACAGCGCCTTTTGCACCCATCACGGCAATCTCGGCAGTCACCCAGGCAAGGTTGTAGTCACCGCGAATGTGTTTGGAGCTCATCACATCGTATGCTCCGCCGTATGCTTTTCGAGTGATCACGGTGAGCTTCGGTACTGTTGCCTCGCAGAAGGCATAGAGCAGCTTTGCTCCATGGCGAATGATGCCGTTCCACTCTTGATCGGTACCCGGCAGAAAGCCTGGAACATCTACCAACACAACCAACGGAATATTGAAGCAGTCGCAGAATCGAACAAAACGCGCAGCCTTGACTGAACTGTTGATATCGAGAACACCCGCCAGTGCGTTTGGTTGATTGGCAACAATGCCCACGGGCATACCACCCAACGTGGCAAAACCAACGATGATGTTCGGCGCATAGTCAGCGTGTACCTCGAAAAAATCCCCTTCGTCTACGAGCTCGACGATAACGTCTTTCATGTCGTAGGGCTGGCTTGGGTCAGCCGGAATGATGCGGTCTAAGCGCGGGCACAGACGCTCTGGATCATCGCGCGTGGGAATACGCGGCACTGGCGCTTGATTGGACGAGGGCAGAAACCCGATCAACTTCCGCACAGCAAGCAACGTGTCCACTTCATTGTCGAATGCGAAATGCGCCACTCCCGATTTTGTTGCATGCGTTTCAGCACCACCCAACTCGTCGAAGGTGACATCTTCGTGGGTGACGGTTTTGACAACATTCGGTCCGGTCACGAACATGTACGACGTTCCACGCACCATGAAGATGAAGTCGGTGATCGCTGGGGAGTACACTGCACCGCCGGCACACGGACCCATGATGACCGAGATTTGCGGCACAACCCCGCTGGCAAGCGTGTTGCGCAAGAAGATGTCGGCATAACCACCGAGTGAAACGACGCCTTCCTGTATCCGCGCGCCGCCGGAGTCGTTGATGCCAATGATCGGTGCGCCGATCTTGAGCGCAAGGTCCATCACCTTGCAGATTTTCTCGGCATGTGCTTCGCTGAGCGATCCGCCGAAGACCGTGAAATCCTGAGAGAACACACAGACAGTCCGCCCACCGATTGTACCCACACCGGTGACCACGCCATCACCGAATGGACGCTGCCGCTCGAGCCCAAAGCCACTGGAGCGGTGACGCACGAACATGTCGAATTCTTCGAACGATCCGGGATCGAGCAGGACCTCCAGGCGCTCGCGTGCGGTGAGTTTGCCTTTGCGATGCTGTTCTGCGATGCGCTCAGCGCCACCACCCAGCAACGCTTGCCGACGATAGTGTTCCAGTTGTTGAAACCGATCCATGCAGTCTTGGTTGAGTTATCGAACTTTGAACGTTGCCATTGTTACGATTGCCAAGATAATGGCAACGATGTAAAACCGCATAACCACTTTCGCTTCATGCCAGCCGCACCGCTCGAAGTGGTGGTGAAGCGGAGCCATGCGAAAGAGCCGCCGCCCTTCCCCGTAGCGCCGTTTGGTGTACTTGAAGTATGCCACTTGCACAATGACCGAAAGCGTTTCGGCAAAAAATACACCGCCGACAATGGGCAACAGAAATTCTTTTTTGATGAGCACACACAATCCACCAATTGCGCCGCCGAGTGCCAGCGAGCCCGTATCGCCCATGAACACTTGGGCTGGATAGGCGTTGAACCAGAGAAAACCTAAGGCTGCACCGACCATCGCTGCAGCGAAGATTGTCAGCTCGTCTGCACCACGCAGATGCATGATGGTCAGGTACTGCGCAAAGACAGCATTGCCACTGACGTATGCAATCAACGCCAACGCTAAGGCTGCAATCCCGATCGTTCCAATGGCTAATCCATCGAGACCATCGGTGAGATTGACCGCATTCGATGTTGCCGTCATGACGAAAACAACCATCGGCACGTAGAGCACGCCCCAGTCGAAGTTGACATGCTTTGCAAACGGCACCGTTGTCAGTGTTTTGACCTGGGCATAGGTCGCGCTATACCATTCCGGTGCGAAGTAAATTGCGCAGCCCAGCGCTAAGCCAATTGCAATTTGCCCGATCAGTTTGTAGCGTGCAATTAAGCCCTTTCGGAGCTTTCGCACAACCTTGAGGTAGTCGTCGAGAAATCCGACGCCTCCTAACCACAGCGTCACCACTACAAGAGTCCACACATATGCATTGCGTACCTGTGCCCACAGGACCGTTGGGATGATGATCGAAAGCAGGATAATGAGTCCTCCCATCGTTGGAGTTCCAGCTTTGACGGCATGATTGCCCGTCGTTGCCAACTCGGCTTTGGCTTGCTCGCCGATCTGCCGCCGACGCAGAGCGGCAATCACACGCGGCCCAACCACAAAGCTTATTGCCAGCGCTGTAATAGCTGCTGCTGCCGAGCGGAAAGTGACATACCGAAACACACCAAAACCCGGCGGTCCAAAGGTTCGATCTATCCAGAGCAACAATTCAAATAGCATCGCTCATCACACGATTGCGTCCATACTGTGCTGCACACCGACTCATTGAGTGCGAAAATACTTGCCGCCTTCAATGGAACAAGTCCGCACCCGCAGTAATAGCAGCACTTGGCTGGTGCTACTGCTATTGTTTGGCGGCTCCCTGCCGATATGTTTGTGTGTGACAGTGGTCAATCAACGGAGGTTTTGATGATGGCAAAGCTTGCGTTGGAACTGTTCGTTGATCCTTTCGAGGATCTCGAACAGCGGCAGTACCAGATCAATGCTGCCATTGCCTCGACGGTCGCACAGTTTCGTCGGAACCAACTCTATCCTGCGTTGGGCGAGCTCATCGAGCTGTACCGCACGCTTGACCATTTGCTCCGACAGCATGAGCAGCTCCAGCCGAGCAATACGGTGCGCGCACTCCCACCAGCGGATACCACGTCACCAGATGAGACTGTACCCACTGCAGACGCGATCGAATCCATGTTTGAGCTTATCCGGTGGGCACTACCACTTCTCCGCGATGCGATCGAGGAAGGAACGGCTCTGTTTGATTTTGTCGAAGAGAACATCACGCTCACCAACGTAGGACTATTGCCGATGTACACCGGCGAGGGATACGTACTTATTCCCGAACACCGCACCTGTACGATGCATGTTTTGCGTTACACAACATCACAGCTTGTCGAGCACGGTGATCGGTATCGGACTCTCCGTACCAGTGAAGTACTCTGCATGCAGTATCGCGGTATCTGGCACGCACCCGAATCAATCAAGCGGCAACTCATCGCGCAGTACCCGGAATTGCCCAATCCGGCGACGTTCACGTGTGAAACCGATTTAGACTTTCCGTACACAGAAACAATTCTGCCCGTCGCAAAGCGAAAACTCATCCAGCTTCTTACGTAAGGTCTGCAAGCTGTTTCCGCAACCATAGGAGAGGCAAGTAGTCCCTATAGAACGGAAGGGACTGAACCAATCGGTCGAGCGCTGCTTCAATACGGCGGCGAGCATTGATGCGCCGCTGCGATGTATCATACCCCAGTGCCGAAAAGAAATCGTGGAACATCCGCACGATTGCATACTCTGTTGGGAGCACTGTCCGGAGGCGCTGACGCACGAAATGCTTGCGCAGATTATCAACCTCGCGGAGGGCATCGTTGGTCTCCCCTCGCACGTAGGCAATAATTGCGTAGAGGTACCATCCGTAGTGATACTCACCGATCGGGTAGCGCCTCGACACAGTTGGGAGCGACTGCTGTGCTGCCTGTGCATCACAGAGGAAAACGTAGGCATAGCTTCGCAGCAAGGCAAACCGAAATCCAACACGAACATCTTCAAACACCGCTGGCTTGTCTCCAAGAAAATCGAGCACCTCCGTATAGGCACCCGCTTTCATCAGCGCACTGCAGTAGTTATAGGCGAGCAGTGGCAGAATAGTCGGGTCGCCGTTTTGCTCAGCAAGCTCGATTGCCTGTAGACTGGTTTGTGCAGACGCAGCATAGTCGCATGCAACCGTCATGAGCAAAACTGCCAGTGTCCCCAGAGCTGATATACGCTCGGCAAAGAGCGCAGTACCCGGTTTTGTTGCAATGGAGCTGATGAGTTCAGCCGATGCTCTGGCTGCCTCCAGTCGCTGCTCACCGGTGTAGGCGACAGCTTTTCGCTTCAGGTGGTAATACTGCTGCAGTGCAGTCGTTCGCTCCAGCGATAGCGGTGGCAGCGGTGGATACGCTATCTTCTCAGCATCGAGTATGTGCTCGGTTGTTGAACGCTGCGCTGCCAACTGCTCGTATGTTGTCACTGCATAGTCTGCCAGCGCAGCAATAGCTCGATCAATCCACTCGATCGTTTCCAGCATCCGCTGATGCGAAAATGTCCCCTTGCGAAGAGTCGCAGCAATGGCTTCCTGGCAAAGTTGCACTTGTCGCACATAATCATGCTCGCTGGTTGCTTTTGCTAGTGCTGCTGCGAGCACGTCGTCGAATTCTGCCCAGAGTTTCCGCTGGCTGAGTACCTCAAGCAGTAACATATCGCTGAACAGTTCCTGCCGCTCGAGTTTCTCGAGAGCATGCTCAGCAATAAGGACACGCTCAATCACTCGGACAAGCAAGCGGAACTCATTTCGAATGCGGTAATCGTTTTGCTTAGTGTACTTTTCCCCGAACACGCGCTGGTAGAGTTCGGCTTTATGCGATGCCAGTGCTTCCCCCGCTGCGTTCAAGCGGCAACACTCTTGCCAGAGCACTGCAAGATGCTGCCGGCGCTCCTGTCGAATCGCCTCGTCCACCTTCGCACGCTCATCATCGCTGAGCGCTTCGATGTATCGCTCCAGTCGCAACTTCATCTGACATCACAAATCCAAAAAATGACCAATAATCTGCGCTCACGCTGCCATACTTTGCGCTATGGCACGCAAGCATCCCACCCAACAAAAAACCGACCGTCCAGCGATACCAGCACGCACGATACGACGACGGTACACGGCGTATGCGAGCATTCAGCTTTACTGTCTGTGGATGATCGCCGTCTATGGCTGGACATATTCCAGCATCCGGCAGAGTCTTATCGCACCGTCACGCAGACAAAATTAGGCTCGGTAGATCAAAACAAGTCAACCGAGACCGTCATTCGATACCGTGGCTCTGATGGCAGGGCGTGTTCGTTCCAGGTGTAAAGTCCAATGGTGGTCAACTCGAAAGGGACTGGCAGGTGTTGCTCCAATTGTTTTGCCCACTGAAGTCGCTGCTGTGCAAGCGTGCGACTAGGCTTCATCCGAGCAATGGTTAGGTGTGGCAGGATGCTCCGACGTTCAGGCTCTAAGCCGAGCCGCTGGCGAATCCGATCGCGCCAGCGTCCGATCAATGATCGCAGCTCCCCCGTGCTATCGTCGAATCCAAGGGCTACCACGCTTGCCCATTGCTGACGTGGTAGCAACAGCGCCTCTATTGCTTCGGTGGTCAATCGCTGCTGCTGGATTTGCTGAAGCATCGGAGCAAGCGTTTCGGTGGGATCATCGGCACACGTGCCTAAGAACGCAATGGTGATGTGATAATCATCGGGATGAATCAGGCGCATGCCATCGTCCACTGGTGGAAATTCCAGCGCTCGGCACGGAATAGCTTTGATCGCAACAAACCAATTTGGCTGCATCGGTCAACAGGGATTGTGGAACGTCGTTAGCAGGGCGGTGTAATTTCGTGCACTCACTAACAACCAGCTCAATGGACAAGTTTATCATCGAAGGTGGTCACGCGCTTCGCGGAAGTCTTCGCGTTGCAGGTTCGAAAAACGCGGTGCTCGCGCTCATGCCGGCAACATTGCTTGCACCGGGCATTCATCGCATTCGCCGCACGCCGAATTTACGCGACGTCTGGACAATGTCGCGATTGCTGGCAACCTTGGGTGCACACGTTGAGCTTGATCCGGCTGGCGAGCTGTTTATTGACACTCGCTCGATTACGCGCTTCGAAGCTCCCTACGAGCACGTCAAGAAAATGCGTGCTTCGATCTACGTACTCGGACCGTTGCTGGCACGGTATGGACGGGCACGCGTATCGTTGCCTGGAGGGTGTGCTTTTGGACCACGCCCTGTTGACCTTCACCTCAAAGGCATGGAAAAGCTTGGCGCCACTATCACGATCGAGCATGGTTACATCAATGCCCACGCAGAACGATTGCGCGGTGCCGCTATCCACTTTGATGTGCCATCGGTCGGCGCAACAGTTAACATCCTCTACGCTGCATCGCTGGCAGATGGAGAAACCGTCATCACCAATGCAGCAATGGAACCCGAAGTGACAGCACTTGCACGAATGCTGGTGGGCATGGGTGCACAGATTGACGGGATTGGTACCTCGACACTCCGCATCGTCGGTGTGCCTGCTCTTGAACCGCTGCCGTCGGTTGAGAACATCCCGGACCGTATCGAAGCAGCAACCTTCCTCATCGCAGCAGCCATTACACGGGGGACAGTCCGCTTGACCGATGTTAACCCCTACCATCTCGGTACAGTGCTCGATAAACTCGAAGAGATCGGTTGCTCGCTCGACATCAACGGCTCAACGATCGAACTTCGGTGCAATGGCGACCTTCAGCCGACAACCGTGACAACCGCACCGTATCCTGGCTTCCCAACGGATGTGCAGGCACAGTGGGCATCGCTGATGATGACCGCCTCTGGCAGCTCGCGTGTGACGGATACCATTTACCCAACGCGTTTTGGTTACGTGCCTGAGCTTCGCCGCTTGGGTGCCAATATTGATGTTGTCGAAAACACCGCGATCATTTCGGGCAATACTCGACTGCAGGGAGCAACTGTGATGTCGAGCGACCTTCGCGCCAGTGCTTCGCTGATCTTAGCCGGGCTGGCGGCGGAAGGTCAAACAGAAGTGCTGCGGATTTATCACCTCGATCGAGGCTACGAACGCATGGAGCAGCGACTGCAATCACTCGGCGCCCGGATCGAACGTGTCCCAACCGATGAGTATTAGTGTGATGGTGGTGCATGCATTGGTCATTGTTGTCGTGTTGTATGCTGCAGCACCATGCATTGCCCAAAAAGCAAAACGCCAGAGCCGTTCGTCCGAATCGAGCACGCTGAGCACGCGCCAGAAAGAGCTACTCCGTCTTCAACAGAGCATTCAGCAGCACGAGCGAAAGATCCGTTCCCTCATCGAAAAGGAGCAGGCGACAGCGCGAACGGTCAAAGAACTTGAGCAGCTTCTGGCGCGACAGCGCCGTTTCATCCAGCGTTTGGATGATGAAATCAGCACAGTATCCCAGCGGATTCACACGCTCGAAGCAGAACGCTCGATGATAGGGTCAGCGCTTGCGTCGGACGCAGATCGGCTGCGCCGCTTTATCCTTCTGCTTGCCCGTGCTGACCTCGATAGCGACGATGACAGCGGACTCGATACAGCGATTCTTGGAGCAGCCCTCCGCCGCCTCGAACACCGGCTCCAGACAACTCAACGCCATCACGACAGCACAACCGCAGCACTCGACCGCTTGCAGAAGTATCGCACTGCCCGGCAGGTATTGCTGGCACAACAGCAACGCGAGCAACAACGACTCGAACGTCTGCTCTCGCTGCGAGCCCAGCTTCTCGAGAAACTTCGGCGTGACCGACGATCGGTCGAGCGCGAGCTTGGGGAACTGCGCAAGAGTATGGCAGCAATTGAACGCACCATCGAGCGACTGGCGCGTTCCAAGGGTCGAACGTCTTCGCCATCTTCTCACACAGCAGCACCGTTGCCCACGCTTACACCGCCCGTTCGTGGTCCCATCATGCGTGGCTATGGCGAGTATCGTCACCCGTTGACTGGCGCGCGTGCATTCAACGCTGGGGTGGACATTGCCGTACCGGCAGGCACAGCCGTCCGCGCGGCAGCAGCAGGAAAAGTTGTGTCGGTCCAATGGCTACCGGCGATGAATACCGTTGTGATCATTGACCATGGTGGTGGTATTCGCACCGTGTACGGCAATCTCGACCGTGCCCACGTTCGCACTGGTGATTCCATCCGATCCGGGCAGACCATCGGCATCAGCGGAGAATCGCTCAGCGGTGCAGCCGTTCACTTCGAGCTATGGCGTGGATCGGAGCGTTTGGATCCAACCTTTGTTGTGCGCTAAGTATTGTCCTGCGTGGATTGAGGATTGCTCCGAAGCTTCTCCCACTGTTTCATGCGCACGGCTAATTCTGCTTCATAACCACGGTTGGTGGGGACATAGTACCGTTTACCGGCAAGCGGTGGCGGCAGGTGTTCTTGCTCGACAATTGCATTGCTGAAATCATGGGCGTATTTGTAGCCTGCACCGTAGCCGAGTTGTTTCATGAGCGAGGTGGGTGCGTTGCGCAGATGAAGGGGCACCGATTCATTTCGGGTCTGCGCAATGTCCTCCTCGACAGCGCCATAGGCAACATACAGTGCATTGCTTTTGGGTGCAAGTGCTAAATACACGGCAGCCTGTGCAAGCGCAAGATTACCTTCGGGCATACCGACAAAGTGAACTGCCTGCTGTGCAGCAACGCAGAGCGACAGTGCGTGAGGATCAGCAAGCCCAACGTCCTCGCTTGCAATACGGATCAAGCGCCTGGCGATGTAGAGTGGATCCTCGCCCGCTTCGAGCATGCGACCCAGCCAATAGAGCGCACCATCTGGATCAGAGTCGCGAATGGATTTGTGCAGTGCCGATATGATGTTGTAGTGCTCCTCACCTGCGCGGTCGTAACGGAGCCATCGTTGTTGCGCTGCTTGCTCAACAGCCGCGCGATCGAGCACTCGTACACCATTGGCGTCGGGTTCTGCCGAGATAGCTGCCAGCTCGAGCGTATTGAGCATCCGGCGAGCGTCACCGTCGGCAATGGCAAGCAAATACGCTCGCGCTGAGTCGCTTAGCTGAACGTTCATCGTTGATAGCCCTTTGTCGCTGGTGAGTGCGCGATCGAGTATCTGCTCAAGATGCTGGTGCTGCAGTGGTTGAAGCAGAACGACTCGCGTCCGTGAGAGCAACGCAGCGTTGACCTCAAACGACGGATTTTCGGTTGTTGCGCCAATGAGTGTGATCGTACCGTCCTCGACGTACGGCAACACCGCATCTTGCTGGCTTTTACTCCAGCGGTGGATCTCATCAATGAAGACAATCGTCCGTTGCCGGATGCGACGCAAGCGGTTGAGTGCATCGGCAACGACCGAGCGCAGCTCCGCAACCCCGGCACTGACGGCGCTAAGTGCAACAAAATGCGATCGAGTTGTTTGCGCGATGACGTGCGCCAGCGTTGTTTTCCCGCTTCCGGGCGGTCCCCACAGGATCAGCGATGGAACGTGGTCGCGCTCAATGGCACGTCGGAGCGGAGTGCCCGGACCGATGACATGGTCTTGTCCGACAATCTCGTTGATTGTTGTCGGGCGCAGGCGTGCTGCCAGCGGCTGTACTGCGTCGGCTGTGCTGGATTGATCTGGTGTTTGGAGCGGAAGTTGTTCGGGCATAGATATTGGCACAGCAATCCGATTTCACCACGAATGCAGGGCAGACCATCCATCCACGCAGCGCTACATGTTTCGACGATATTGACCGCCGACCTGGTAGAGAGCGTGTGTCATTTGCCCAAGCGTACAGGTCTTGCAGACCTCCATCAGTGTTGCAAAGATGTTCTCGCCACGGCGTGCAGTATCTTTCAGTTGCCTGAGGGCAGACTCCGCCTGCTCTGCGTTGCGGAGTTTGAAGGCTTCGAGATTGGCTATCTGCTGCTCTTTCTCTTCCTTGGTTGAGCGAATGACTTCGTGCGGAACAATGGTTGGCGAGCCATCCTTTGCCAGAAACGTATTGACCCCAATGATCGGCAGCTCGCCACTATGTTTGAGCGATTCGTAATAGAGCGACTCTTCCTGAATCCTGTTGCGCTGGTACATCAGCTCCATTGCGCCGAGCACGCCGCCGCGCTCGTTGAGCCGCTGAAACTCAGCATAGACGGCTTCCTCGACCAGGTCGGTCAACTCCTCGATGATGAATGAACCCTGCAACGGATTTTCATTTTTGGCAAGCCCAAGCTCTTTGTTGATGATGAGCTGAATGGCAACGGCACGGCGAACAGATTCTTCCGTCGGGGTCGTGATGGCTTCATCGTAGGCATTGGTGTGGAGCGAGTTGCAATTGTCGTAGATCGCGTAGAGAGCTTGGAGTGTAGTGCGAATATCGTTGAAGGCAATTTCCTGTGCGTGAAGCGAACGCCCCGATGTTTGGATGTGGTACTTGAGCATTTGCGAGCGCTCATTTCCGCCGTATTTGTACTTGATCGCCTTTGCCCAAATACGTCGCGCAACACGCCCGATGACGGAATACTCCGGATCGAGTCCGTTCGAGAAGAAAAATGAAAGGTTCGGCGCAAAATCATCAATGTGCATCCCGCGCGAGAGGTAATACTCGACGTAGGTAAAACCGTTGGCAAGCGTGAACGCAAGCTGGGTAATCGGATTTGCACCGGCTTCAGCGATGTGGTACCCAGAGATCGAAACCGAGTAGAAGTTGCGTACCCGATTGGCAATGAAATATTCCTGCACATCACCCATCATGCGCAGCGCAAATTCGGTCGAGAAGATGCAGGTATTCTGCGCCTGGTCTTCCTTGAGAATGTCGGCTTGGACTGTGCCGCGGACCTGCTCGAGTGCACGACGCTTGCACGCAGCGTACACCTCCGGTGGGAGTACCTCGTCGCCACTGACACCAAGCAGCAAGAGTCCCAGTCCATTATGCCCCTGGGGCAGCTCACCGATGGGCGCATTCGTTGCAATGTTGCGATAGACCGGTCGTGGCAAGCCTCGCTGGCGATAGAGTTCCTCGATGCGTTGTTCGACCTCCTCGGTCAAACCGTTCTGGCGGATGTACTTTTCGCACTCCTGGTCAATGGCTGCATTGAGGAAAAACGCTAGTATCATCGGCGCTGGACCATTGATGGTCATTGAAACCGATGTCGTCGGCGCGCAGAGATCAAAACCTGAGTACAACTTTTTTGCATCATCAATGGTGGCAACACTGACGCCGGAATTTCCAATCTTGCCATAGATGTCCGGGCGGCGGTCAGGGTCCTCGCCGTAGAGCGTCACCGAATCGAAGGCAGTCGAAAGCCGCGCTGCCGGCATCCCGAACGAAAGATAGTGGAAACGTTTGTTTGTTCGCTCCGGACCGCCTTCCCCAGCGAACATACGGGTGGGGTCTTCGTTCTGTCGCTTGAATGGATAAACACCTGCTGTGTAGGGAAATTTGCCCGGGAAATTTTCCTGCATTGCCCAGCGGACAATGTCACCCCAGTCGTTGAAGCGCGGCGTTGCAATCTTGGGAATCTGGAGGTGCGATAACGACTCGACGTGGTTTCGGACCCGAATTTCCCGTCCACGAACTGTGTACACAAACTCCTCCCCGCGATAGGCAGCAAGCTCATCGCGCCAGCGCTCCAGCAGCGAGCGAACGTCTGGCTCCAGTTCTGCCAGCAACCGTTCATACTCAGCACGGAGCGCCTCATAAGCTGCTGCTCGTGCGCCGCTGATCTGATGACCGTTGACGTGCGGAGGATGCAACGTCAGTGATTCAATTTCTGCCATGGCACTCTGCAGTAGTATCGTCTGCTGACTGCGAACTTACAACCGGCACCGATGACGAATACTATCGGTGCCAATTTCACCATGCCAGACGGTGTCGGCAGGCGCATCCTTTCGGCTGGCGTTAGCCTCGGTCCGGCGGTTCAACCTGCTTCCTCAGATAATCTAGCGCTGCCTGCATCGCCTCCACAATACGCGGGAGATCCTCTTCGAAGATGAGCACCCGATACCTCTCTTTCCCTTCCCCTTGAGACTCGATCAAAAACACAATCCGCTCGTTTGACTTCGTTTGTTCGATGTCAACAAAGTATGTGCGCTTGCCAGCGTGGACTGTTCTAGAGAACACTGTTGTACGACGCTTTTCCATGTCCAGAGCTCATATCGTGAACACCATCCGCAATTCATCCGCCAATAAGCACTGTTGGGCATCCCAGAATGATTGTGCCACCGTGTGCAGTGAGTTCGCCCATCCGCGCAGCGGGCTTGCCACCGATGAGTACCGTGGTTGATCCTTTTGCAATTGTGTCTGGCGCTCCAGCACACATGCAGATATCACCGGCAGTCGCCGCGGGCAACCCACCGATGAGCACCGTCGGTGTACCGGGTCCTGTGACTGGTCCCCCAACATGTGGCTTGGGACCAGGATCAACCATCGGACATGTGTGCATATCAGTTATACGGGCTGCCGGTGGCATCGGGCATTGGTAGAATAATGAGCACTAAAAAAACGCTCTGCATTGCGTGTATGCATTATCGTTCGATCCATATTCCGCGCTGGGTCGAGGGGGATGCTTGCACCGGTGCTGCTTGCACGACCACACCCTCGGCGTACCGCGTTTGCTCAACGATGTTGCCGAAGCGGTCGTAGCGAGTGCACATGCCGTCGAGTTTATCGTTCTTGAATGAGAGTCGTTGTACAACATTGCCGTGTTCGTCGTAGATAAGAGTTTCACCGTTGAGCATACCATTGGCATATTGCTCCAGGCGCTGGAGCCGTTCTGCATCCGAGTAGAGTCGCCGTTCTCCATGCAGAATACCGGCGGAATAATCGGCGGTCATCACCACTTTTCCCGTGGGAGCAAAGCACTCCATTTTACCATGCAACTTTCCATTCTGGTACGGAGCGCGCTGCACCAGACGTCCATCAACAAATGTTTCTGCCAGCCCGTTGAGTACGCCTTGAGCATACTGCATGCGTTGAATGAGCTGACCGTCTTCGTTGAAAATTTCGGCTATACCATCGGGGACACCATTAGCATAGTGGATACGCAGACGCACCCGACCATTGGGATGGTAGTACACTGCATCGCCATTGGGAATACCATCACTGGTGGGAATCTCCGATTGGAGCGTACCATCAGGGTAGGTTGTGCGCTGCAGGCTTACCATGGCACCAGTGTCAGTTGATCATAACGATACTACCGCGAACAGCCGTCTGACCAGCCGAGCTCAGCTCGGCTTGGGCTGTGCCAGATTGTTTGAGGGCAGCTTGGGCGTTGACGTTGATGTTGAGCCCTTTCAAGTCCATCGCCGCTTGTGTTTCAGCACTGAGGCCCGTTGTACCCTTGAGCTGAAGGTTCTGCGTTGCTTCGACCGACGCATTCTTCAGAGCCTTTACCGTCAAATTTTTGTTCGTCTCGATGGTAATGTCTCCCATGACCGAGATTTTCAGATTACCCCGGATGGTAAGCGTGTAATCTTTTTCAACCTCGACGGTCATGTTGGCTTTGTAAGTTTCGCTGTTGTCGTTTTCAATTGTTTCGGTGCGTTTGTTTTTGACGGTAACAGTATCGTCGTGCTTGATAGTTGTTGTACGGTCATTTTCAACGAGGGTATTCCAATCCTTCTGCGCGTGGAGATAGACCTCTTCGCTATCTTTTGTGTCGGTAAAGCGAAGCTCGTTGCCCGCCGATCCATTCGGTGTGGAGCGGGTCAAAATTGTGCTGACATCTTTTTTGGCAGGCTGCTGGTAGGGAATTGGCTCCGCTGGATTGAACACGGTTCCGATGACAACGGGTCGGTCCGGATCACCATCGAGAAATGCAACAACAGCTTCCATTCCAACACGAGGAATGAACATCGTCCCATATCCATTGCCTGCCCAGAGTTGTGCAACAGGGACAAAAACCGAGTGAGTGTCATCCTTGTTGCCTTCGTTTGCCCAGGAGAACATAACCTTAACCCATCCGTGCTCGTTGGTATGGATTTCTTCCTTTGTACTTCCCGGCGGACCAACCACACGACCTATCAGATAGCCGTGGATACGCGGCTTCGGGGTATTACGTTGCGGGCGGTACGGCTGTGTACTCGGAATGGCAGAAAAGGCATTCCAGTACTCGTACTGGGTACAATGGTGTCGGACTTCGCACAAAAAGTAGGTACAGTTGAATGCGCTGGTATCGTGCTGATCGAGATCAACCAGATAACCTGCCGTCAACGGACGAACAAAGCTTTCACCGCGTACCGTAATTGCCTGTGTTTCCCAGCCTTCAGCATAGATGTTCGCGATACGGTCAGCAATCTGGCGTGTTTCAACGTTCGTTGGCGCCTCGTAGATGGTTGCATCTTCGATGTGAACACCCTTGGTCAGCGGTGCATTGCTGCTGATAGGCTGCGCAGTTTCGTGATTATAGTTTCCGACGGCTGCTGCTGCTGGCAAATGCTGCTCTGTCCAGCGGAGCTGGTAGCATTCCTGCTCGAGCACGGGTAGTTGCCACACCAGGCGGTGCGAGTCTTGGTGGTGCGCAATCTGAAAATGCATCGTTTGCAGTGTCGGTAGATGCGTGCAATTCTGCACAGCGTCACACAGATGGAGGATGCATTTCTGCTCTGTATGCTCGAAGTAGTAAAAGATACCCTCATCCTCCAGCAAGCGACTGATGAAGTCGAGATCACTTTCGTTGTACTGAACGCAGTATTGCCGCGTGCGATAACTTCCGCTCAAGTGAAACTGGAAATCGCTGCCGCTGCTGAAGCCTGCACGTGTCAATACTTTCTCGACAATTGCCGCAACCGTTGCATTCTCGAAGATGCGGCTGTTGCGTCGGTATGCTAGCCGTGCAACCGGGGGGACGATCTCGAGCCGCAATTCGACGGTGCCTTCGCTTGTCGTCGCAAGCTCACACGATGATACAACACCGCTGATATTCCGCCAGTGCCGGGATTGAGCTGGCAATGCTTCCTGCGACAGGCGGACCAGGATATCCTTCCCGACGATATCCGCTGGATCAAGATCGTAACTGCCGCATCGAAGGACGAGCACATATTCGAACAAACGCGAGACGTACTCAGTGCCATCGAAGGACACGAATGCATACGGTACGTTTGCCAGCGGTGCGCAACGAATTTGAATAAATGCAGGGATTGTATTTGGCATTGCACAGATAGCTCAACAGTTAAACTTATCGGCAGGCATTAGCTTACGCTCCGACGTCGGTGTTCTCCGCCACCAGAGCGTCGGCTGCCTCAGCGACTGGACGGTACACGAAGTTGCGTTCGCTGTCAACGTCAATGACCATATCGCCGATGACCTCCTTGGCTGCGGCTCGCTCAAGAATGAACTGTGATAGTTCCGGCAGCACGGTATGGGTCAGAATGTTGTCAATATTCCGTGCACCGGAGCCAGGGTCTGTACAGCGGCGAGCGATTTCTTCGATGAGTGTATCGGTTGTGTGAAGGTGCGCTTGGTACCGTTCGTGATAGAGGTTCTGGATGCGCCGCATTTTGAGCCGGACGATCTCTGCTAGCTCTGATTGACCCAGCGGGTAATAGGGTACAACCACCATGCGCCCCAACAATGCGGGTTTGAAATACGCTTGCAGCTCGGGTCGGATTGCATCAACAATTTCCTCCATGCTCGGACGAGAACCAGCTTTAGCGCATAGGTCCACGATCGTATCGGTCGTCAAATTTGACGTCAAAAAGATAACCGTATTCTTGAAGTTGACCTCAACACCCTCGCTATCTTCAAGGACGCCTTTGTCGAAGACCTGGTAGAAAATTTCCAAGACGTCGGGATGTGCCTTTTCGACTTCATCGAGCAGGACAACAGAATATGGATTTCGGCGAACAGCTTCGGTCAGCACACCACCCTTGCCATAGCCAACATAGCCCGGCGGAGCACCTTTGAGCAACGAGACGGTGTGTGCTTCCTGGTATTCGCTCATGGCGATGACCGTCAGATTTTTCTCACCGCCAAAGAATGCCTCTGCCAGTGCAATCGCCGTTTCTGTTTTGCCCACACCGCTGGGACCGACTAGAAGGAAAACAGCGGTTGGTTTTTGGGGATCGCTCAAACCAGCCATGGCAGTCCGCATGCGTTTGCAGATTGCGCTCATGGCATGGGGTTGCCCCTTGACGCGCTGGCTGAGAGCTTCTTCGAGCATGTGAATCGAGGCAACATTATCAGCAAGCATTTTGCCGACCGGAATGCCCGTCCAGTCCGAGATCACGCGCGCGGTGGTGTACCCATCAACGAATGGCTGAACCAGGACGTCGTCGTTTTGCACCACGTGTAATTGGGCTGAAAGCTGGTTGTACTGCTCCAGCGCCGTTGCGCGAGCGGTTTCGTCCTCGGCAGAGAGGGCAGCTTCAATATCAGCGAGCACAGCATTGATACGATTGACCAGCTCTTGCTCCTGCTGCCATCGATCAGCAAGCTGCGTTGCCTGCGCGCGATTTGCATCCAGCCGTGCTCGGAGGTCTGCAAGCCGGTGCGCGTGACGCTGCACCAGCCGGTGCTCCCGCTCGAGCGAGGCAATCTCTTTTTCGAGAAACTCTTTTTCCGCGTCGAGCGCTTCCAGTTGAGCAGGGACTGCCGTCTGTGTAATCGCAACACGCGCACAGGCTGTATCGAGTACAGACAGTGCCTTGTCGGGCAGTTTCCGCTCTGGTAAATACCGAGCCGAAAGTTTGACTGCCTGAACGACAGCTTCATCGAGGATACGCACTTTGTGGTGGTATTCGAATTTTTCGACCATGCCACGAAGCATGTTTATCGCACTTTCAACGGTTGGCTCTTCGATCTTGACAACCTGAAAGCGGCGCGTGAGCGCGGGGTCCTTTTCGAAATACGCTTTGTATTCTGCCCAGGTTGTAGCTGCAATCGTCCGCAGTTCGCCGCGCGCCAGTGCGGGTTTGAGAAGATTGGCAGCATCGTTTTGTCCAGCGGCACCACCGGCGCCGATGAGTGTGTGCGCCTCGTCAATGAACAAAATGATCGGTTGTGGAGAAGTTTTCACTTCGTGGATAACCTGTTTGAGCCGATTTTCGAATTCACCTTTCATGCTAGCACCTGCCTGGAGCAAGCCCATATCAAGCGACAGAAGTCGCACCTGACGAAGCATCGGCGGCACATCTCCCCGCACAATTTTTTGCGCCAGTCCCTCGACGACTGCTGTTTTGCCCACGCCGGGTTCGCCGGTCAAAATGGGGTTATTCTGGCGACGTCGCGTGAGAATGTCTATTGCCTGGCGAATCTCTGCATCACGTCCGACAATCGGATCGAGAGCACCCGACCGCGCTTGCGCAGTAAGGTCGGTGGTGTACGCGTCGAGTGCTTTACTCGATCGCGGCACTGCCGGGGACTCGCTGGCGAGCATTCCCCCATCGCTGGCTGCTGCTTCGGTTTTGGGTGCATCCGGACGGTCCTCATACGAGCGTTCCAGAAGATCGCGCAACTGCTGCCAGAGCACATCGCGCTGGATGAACGCCAGCGACGGACTGATCTCAACCATGACCGGACGGAGCGTATCACTCCGATAGAACGCCATCAGGACGGCACCGGAGCGAATGCTCTCCATCCCCAAACTCAGGACAACCTTTCGAGCTTGGTCGAGCAATTCAACCAGATGGTTGGAAATGCTCGGTGTGCGGGTATTACCACCTTTGAGCTTGCCCAGTGCTGTGAGCACTTGGGTTTTGACTTCAGCGATCGGGATACGGAACGCATCAAGAATCACCGATAGGTCTGTGTTCGGCATATCCAGCAGCGCCAGCAGATAGTGCTCGATGTCCACAGCATAGTGCGATTGCTTGACGCACAATTGCGCCGCCTGCTCGAGCGCGCGACGACAGGTGTTGTTGAGTTGTTCGACTAAGAGCCGAATATTTGAATCCATCAGGTACTCCTCAAAATGTGTGAAACAGAATCAAGTCGCATCCCAGCGATACACCATTGCCGTTGTAACAAACGTCAGCCTTGCTGAGGCTGGAACCCGATGCGGTGCAAGCCATGCCGACAGCCCTAGCTCAGCGGTACGACCTAAGCGTGCTTGTGGAACAGCAGACCGTTCAAGCTCGATTTGCAGCTCAACGGTACTGGCATCCTGGAACATCAACCGAACGACATCACGCAGCACCTGGTGTTCGGCACCACCGGGCTTGAGTGCAGCAAAACGTTCTGCAGAACAGGGACCTATCCGCACACGACAGCCATCGAGCGGATTGAACGCACGTGTACCGCAGATTGCGTTCTGCCCAAGAACAGCATTGCGTCCACTCTGTCCAATCCGCGTTGTTGTGTGCTCATCGAGACGCAGCCATGCAGGGCGAAATGGTACAATCGAGACTGGGCAACCGACCGTCTCAGCAAGGACTGATTCGATCGCGGTTTTTGTTCGCCAGCTTCCAATCAGGAGCCCGGTAAAGGGTAACAAGCGCTTATCGGGGAAGTGCATTGCATTCCTCAGCGCTGGCAGTCCAAGCCCCATGAGCGCAAACAACACCCGCGCTAACGGTGCGTGTTCAGGTGGGACGTTGATGTACGTCGGACGATAGGTACGCCGAACACGCGCATGCAGTGCAACGAGCCGATGATTGAAGATATCCAGAAAATCCCGCAGAGGTGAAGGTCCCCGCTTGAGTTGGCGGAGAATTTCATCGGTAACAAAGTCGGGCAAGACACCGTGCGCACCTGCAAGCCCAAGATGATTGACGACAAGGGTTGGCGGCTCTGCTGAGCTGCTTGGTCGCTTCAGCCCAGCAATAGCAGCAGGCGGGAAGCTCTTGCTGACGCTGGAGGAGAAACGAACCGCCTCGCGATCAAAAAGCGGTGTCTCGCCGGGCATAACGGTCCCGGGTCGGAGCCGCTCGAGAATACGAAGAGCCTGGTGGAACTCAAAAGCGTAGGGTTCCTGCTGAAAGTCTTCTTCGATCGTGCGGAGGCGAAGGCGAAATGGTTTCATCACCAGTGTTGGGGAAGTTCTGGACTCCACTGCTTCCAGATGCCACGGTGCCGTGTACCTGTTACAGCAACAGCAGTAAACGAATTGACTTGTTCGTAGAGCCGGAAGAACTCTCGGAGAATACGTCCCAGAAGCAAGGCGCTACTGCCGGCAAAGAGTTCTTCGTTGAATGTAATCATGATCTCGGTGCCCCGCAGATACCCAAATGCACGTGCATCGCCGACCCGGCGCACCGTTGGACGCACATCCATCCCGACAATTCCTTCGATTTGCCGGTTGAGATATGCTGCGTTGCCTGTGTTGTAGAGCCTGAGCATTTCGCGCACAGCTTGCAGTGCCGTCGCTGGATTGGTCAGCGACAGGTAGTTGAGTGATAGATGTGAAATCACCCGCCAGCGGATCGCTCCCCCCAGCGGCGGATCAATTTGTTTGGTTGGCTGATGCACAAGGTACACCCTCTGCAGCGGAATACCGGTGATGTCCATCGTCAGGGTGGATCTTTCCGGAAGGTTGTGCGCTAAATGACGGTTCGTACAGAGAACGTGCGCATAGACTACACCGCTCGATGGAGCGCGTGGGTTGAATTCCCTGTCCACAAACGACAGGTACATATCCGTGCCTGGCTTATCTTTTCGTAGCGTTGGCAGCCGGCGCGCATACCAATACACATTCTCCGATGCCTGGACAAACGAGCCTTGCTGCAGCGAAAAGTACGGACGGAGAATTTCGGATTCGCTATTGGGGTCCATCGAGCCAGAGACCAACCGAATCGAATGCACTTCGCTGAGCAAGTCACGCCGTGCATCTGGCACTAAGCGATACTGGACGTGGCGGTGATCAATAGCGATTGGTTCGCTGATCTTTGGGAATAGGTTGACGATTGGCGTGCAATTGAGCATGAACGAATCAACCGTGATGAGCCGATGCTCATGCGGCACGCTGCGGAGCGGCAAGAGGATGTCCACAGTTTGGCTGTCGAGCGGAGCGGTCTCCAAGCCTGTAATGTCCACAAACAAAAATTTTTCTGGTAGCACCGCGTACTCTTGAAGCAAGCGGTACTGCGGCTGTGCGGATGGATGCGACGGAAGCACGTGTTCATCAAGACCGAAGCCAACTTCTCGGCAGCTATCGCTACCCAGCCAGGTTATCGTCGGCGACGCCGGCGATAGAATGCCAACGTTGAGCAATTGCGTATGAAGAAGCTCGTAGAGTTCGTAGGCAAAGGATTTATTGGCACCTAAATAAAAGCGGAAGTAGCGCGGGGAAAACTGCCCTATCGGTGCTTTCGGGGACTGAATACGGATGCGAATCACCGCTGCAGCACCGTCGAACACTGAATCAGGCGGGAACAGCCCTGGTTCGCACAGCTCGACTCGTTCAACCTCGAACGGATAGAGTGTCAGTGGATACGCCGTCCGAAAGGTCAGCCCATAGCTCTCGCTCAGTTCAGCATGGACTGCTGCATCGCGGGCGATTGTGATGGGAGCGCTCAGATTTGCCGTTGGGTCCAGCACCAACCGTGCAACACTCATCGAAGGGATTGGTTCCAAAAAATGCGGATAGAGATTATCCAGCAGCGCGTACGAAATTTCGGGGAACTCTGCATCAATGTTGAGATGAATTCGCGCGGCGATGAATGCAAATGCTTCGATAAGCCGCTCAACGTGTGGATCACCGGATTGCGAGGCTGATAGCTCTAATCGCGCAGCGATTTTTGGATATTTTGCTGCAAAGGCCGATCCTGCCGTGCGGAGGTAGTCCAGCTCGGTTTCGTAGTACCGGAGCAGGTCGTCACGACTGTTCTCGTTCATAGATACTCACCGTACCGTATTTGCCACTGAGAACTAAGTAGAGTTTGAGGTCGTCGGTGAGCGGCTCGACGTGGAGCTGAGCAATCAGCCGGATTTGCAGAGCTTGTTCCAGCGAGGATGGATCGGTACTCACCAATTCAGCACGCACATTCTTCAGTCGTGGTTCAAACGCAGCAATCGCCTGTTCGATGCTTCGAACGAGCAGACGCATTTTTCCGGTATCACCGACCGACCACGCGCTATAGTCAGGGATACCGTAGGTTAGGACCGTCGGCGTTTCCTGCTGTAACTGCCCTGCGACTGGCGGTGCGATGCGCGTATTGAGAAGATGCTCGAGTTGTTCGATGATCGAACGCTTGACATCATCTAAACCGATAAATCCCGCTTGCGTCGCTGGATTCTCGTCGAGCACGCTGCTCAAGCGATCAAAGAGCAGTGCTTTGGTACGCAAGAACGGGGATTGGTCGGTGCTCATGGATACTGCACGCTCGATAGAACTGATACACGTGTTATCGGCATTGCATGCCCGAACTGATGTTTGACCAAAGCCCGCAGCACTTGCACAGTACAAGGCTGCGGGCTTTGTGTGTGGGTGCGAGACCATCCTGCTGATGCATCCGTCTTCAGCACGCGCTTGGTTGCATCGGTCCATTCGATGGCAACTTCTTGATTTCGTGCGCCACGCACGAAGACCGGCGCTGCTATCCTACTGCATTGGTCACGCGATCGTAATAGATGTGCATCGGGTCCTTCTGCGCACCGGTCGCCTTGTCGGTATCTCGATAGCTGTAGGTGATTTTTGAGTAATCAATGGCGATCGATTCGACCGGTAGCCCACCCATCGAAGCGCTGAACGAGATGCTTGTTATCACACAACCAGTCATTGTGATTTCCAGGTAGCAGATGCGTTGATTGTTACCGGTCGAGCGATAACACTTGACCTTGACCTCCTTGAAATGTGTCCCTTCCCAACAATGCTTCATGAGCGGTACGGAGGCAGAATCGGTCATCTTTGTGAAGCTAAATTCATTGAAGTGTGCGATCCCAGATGTTCCGGCGCCAGCAAAACTCCGCCCCTCTGTAACGGGCATAGCGCTGCCGTCAGCGAACGAGAAAATCTCGATAGCATTGCTGTTTTCGGCATCCTCGGAATCACCAGCGACGTTGGGTTCTTTGAAGAACAGATAAATGTCACTTGCCATGGTGTGCTCCTGTAGATTGTTTAACTAACTTTGTTTGTAATTCGATTAAGATTCGCGCGTAGCGGCTTGGGTTGAGCTTCGCCTTTACCTTTATGCGTCGGTGTGTATTCGACAAGTATTCCACCGTAGTTGATCGAGTAGGATTCACCGGGTAATCCACTGCCATTCATGCCATTGAGACCGACACTAGAGATGACAGCATCGGTCAGTTCGATGCGCAGGTAGCAGACACGCTCGGAACCAGTGGCACGATAGAACTTGAACTCAACTTTAGGGAAGTGAGCTCCAGTCCACAACTTTTTCATCAATGGCAACGAGGCTGTGTCCATTGTTTTAGTAAACGACACGTCCGCTACAGCAACCTTGCCGGTTGTCGCAGCACCTTGGCCACTGCGCTCACCCGTGACAGGCATTCCGAAGCCGAAGTTCACCGATTCAACCTCAATCCAGCCTTCATTGAGTTTATCCTGGGAATCGCCCTTGATATCAGCGAACTGCACATAAATGTCAGATGCCATAGCTGCACTCTACTAATTGGTGAAACATGATTGGATAAAAATTGTGAAACATGATGAACATTAGGATGCACCTTTGGGAAGCTTTGCAACCAGTCGAAGGGATGCGGTCAGCCCTTCGAGCTGGAAGTGCGGACGTAGATACGCGATGGCTTGGTATTCGCCTGGCTTACCGGGCATTTCCGTCACATCTACCCGTGCTTCAAAGAGAGGGTAGCGTGCTTTGGTTTCGGGTCCGGCGTCTTCCATGTTGTTGACGTACTGCGAAATCCAGCGGTTGAGAAAGCTTTCGACGTTGCCGCGGGACTGGAACGAGCCAACTTTATCGCGCATGATCGCCTTCAAGTAGTGTGCAAAGCGCGACGCCACCAGAATGAAGGGCAACTGCGTCGAAAGCTTTGCGTTCGAGGTCGCGTCGGGGTCGTCGTACTTTTTGGGTTTCTGGACGGTCTGACCACCAAAGAATGCAGCATAGTCGCTATTTTTCGAATAGCACAGCGCCATAAAGCCAAGTTCGCTGAGTTCCTTTTCGCGACGGTCGCCGATAGCAATTTCCGTGGGGCACTTGACGGCTATATCGCCATCGTCGGTCGGGAAGGTGTGGACTGGTAGCCCTTCCACTATACCACCACCTTCAATACCCCGAATGGCTGCTGGCCAGCCATACTCAGCAAACGCTTTGGTAATGCAACGACCGAGAGCATACGCCGCATTTCCCCAACAGTACTTGTGGTGGTCGGCTCCTGTCACGTTCTCGACGTAGTTGAATTCCTCGACGGGGATGGTGTCGGGTCCGTATGGAAGGCGGAGAAGAATGCGGGGCATCGCCATGACCAGGTAGCGCGAGTCATCGCTTTCCCGAAGAGAGCGCCACTTGATGAGTTCAGTACTCTCGAAAATTTTCGACAGATCACGTGGATCGCTCAACTGCTGCCAGGAATCCATGTCGAACAGCTCCGGCGACGGTGACGTGACAAACGGAGCATGTGCTGCCGCTGCCACGCTTGCAATCTTTTCCAACAGTGCTATATCCTGAGGATGGCGCCCGAATTGATAGTCACCGATCAAGAGCGAATATGGGTTACCGCCAAGAGTGCCAAATTCTTCCTCGTAGATTTTTTTGAACATTGTGCTTTGGTCAAACTCAGCTGCCCGGTCGAGGTCGTTGAACAGTTCCTTTTTAGAAATGGGGAATACTTTGATTTTGAGCGTTGAGCTTGTCTCTGTGTTCATGACCAGGTAGTGCAGCCCACGCCAAGCGCTTTCTAACCGCTGGACGTCGGGGTGGTGCATGATGGCATCGAGCTGGGCGCTGAGCAAGCGATCAATTTCAGCGATGCGGCGATTGACCATCGTGATCAAATCGCGCTCGACCTTCATGCTGCCATCAACAATCTGGTTGACAAACGCAGCGATAATGTCGCGCGCGGCATCACGCTGGTACTCATTTCGAGCCATGCGCCCATTTTCGATGATGGCATCCAGCAGCGAACCTTCGCCAACCGATACTGCCTGTTGCTGTTGTTGTTGCTCCATGGTTTAGCCCTCCTCGGTTGTGGGTGATTCTGGTTGCGATGCGCTGCTTTGTGCTTTAGTTTCTTGTGCCAGTTTTTCGAGTGCTTCCGTATTGGAGAGGATGCTTTCGAGCTGCTCGTAGAGCGCATTATTCCCATCGAGTTTGGCGATCATCTCCACCAGCTTTTGCCGCAACTCCAGCAGTTGCCGAAGCGGTTCGACCTTCTGCGCTATGGCAGCGGGGTTGAAGTCATCCATGCTTCGAAATTCAAGATCAACGGCAAATTCAGAGCCATCGTCTTGGAGCTTGTTTTCGACACGCGTAACGATACGCGGACGGATGCGATTCATTACGCGATTGAAGTTATCTCGATCAATCTCGATAAACTTCCGTTTTTTGACCTCCGGGAGTGGCTCCTTCGGTGTCCCCGCAAGATCACTAAAGACCCCTACGACAAAGGGCAGCTCCTTTTGTTGAATGGCGCCGTTGGTTTCGACGTCGTAGGTGATCTGTACGCGGGGTGGGCGGATGCGCGATAGCTTTCGCTGGGTATTGTCCGCCATGGCTGTACCTACACAACAGTTGAACAAACGTAACCTGCGGGTGTCGTACCAGCACCGTAAGTTTGCAGTGCTGCTTGCAGGCAGTGCGAACTTATGCGAAAATTTTCGCCGAAGTACAAACAAAAAATCCCCATTTTTTCCCTATGCCTGCGAACCAGCATTGATGTTGTGCGTGACGGTGCCCGCTGATGAGTTCAAGCCAGGATGGGAAACAATCGAAACAGCAACTGCAATCACCAGTGTCGGTCGAAATGCAGTTGGAGCAAATTCAACGACTTCGAGAGCGCAATCCTCAGACAGCTCTTGTGTTGTGCGAGCAGATTCTTCACCAGATCAACTCCACATCACCGCACTGGACCCTGGCTCAGTTGACCTACGCCTATGTTTTGATTTCGGTGGGACGTTTGCAGGACGCTCTCAACATTTGCCATCGCCTGTCCAAGACTATTGAGCACACACACGACAGCCGACTCCGAAGTCTGTACTTGACAGTCAGTGGCATTGCCAATGCATACACAGGTAATTTCATTACGGCGCAGGAACGATTTCAGCAACTGCTCGATCAGGCTCGGCGAATCAGCAATCTACGCGATGAATGCCGGGCTTGTATCAACCTGGGATGGGTCCATACCTCGCTGGAAGATTTTCCAACAGCGCTGGCGTTTTACAGTCGTGCACTCTCGCTGTCCCAACAACTCCACCTCGACAGTGCCCAAGCCGTCACGCTCGAAAACATGGGGATCATCTACCGCGCTATAGGCAATGTTGACTTAGCACTGGACAATTATCGCCAAGCCTATGAATTGCGACGTCAAGGTGGATATTCTGCTGGCATGGCTCAAAGCATGCTCAACATAGCGGTGGTGTATTCTCACAAAGGTCAGCATCGTGAAGCACTCGCTCTCGTCCGTGAGGCTCGTAAGCTCGCCCAACAATGCAACGAACGGAGGGTCGAATCCTACTGCCTGGCATTGATGGGGCGTGTTTATCGTGAACTGGGTAATCTGCGACGTTCATTACAAATAACCCGCACAGCACTCCGCATGCGGCAACAAGCAGACTACAAACCCGAACTCTGCATCAGCTACGCTGATCTGGGCGAGGTGTATTTCCAGCTTGGTTCCTATACTCGATGCCGCCACTGCCTCGATCAAGCGTATGCTCTGGCTTTAGCGATAGATGAGCCAGGAATATTGACGACAGTCAGCGAAAAGCTCTACCTTCTTGCAAAGCATCAACACCGATGGGAACAAGCTCTCCACTGGTTAGAGCTGCACCATAAGTGGTATGTGGTGACCGCTGAACGCCGCAAGGAGGATGAATCATCTCGCCAGATGATGATCGAAACAATTGCCAAGGTTAGTCGTAACCACGAGGACTATCGCCGCTACATCGCAGAATTGGAAAAGCTCGTCGAGGATCAGCGCCGCGAGATCCGACGCCTCATCTTCGAAGCAACCGAGAGAACGACCACCAGTGAGCACGAACTACACACCTCGGAACCGTTGGCAGCCGTCCGAGAATTGATGACAGAGGCAGAGCACCAGCGACAATCCACTGGCTGGCTTGAGCACGTTCTCCGCCGCATGGAGTTAGTACTCCCGGGATTTGTGCAAACGGTCGCCGGTCGTTTCCCGTCGTTAAGCTCAATGGAACTGCTCATCTGCACGCTGTTGCGTCTCCAGCTCCGAAGTAAAGAAATCGCTGACCTTCTGGGTCTGACCACAAAAACAGTCAACCGTCATCGAGAGAGCATTCGAGCAAAGTGTGGTCTCGGTCGCCGGGTCAATCTGGTAACTTACCTCTGCTCGATTGCCTAAACAGTAATCCGCTGACGATGAGTCATCCGCTTCGGTCACCAGGCAACCAAAAGAAGAACTAACCACGCGTTTGTTGATTGCAGTCATCTACCCAATTCCAAAGACCATAGCCTCAAAGCAGAGATGACAAGAAGTCAACAAAAGGTGATTCCGTCGCAGATGGCGACCGATCAGAACAATCAGAAGCAGTCTGCCAGCGTTCCGTGCGATAGACTTTTTCAGCAAACGATAGCTGTGCAGTTGGATCAAGTCGGACGTCTTCGGGAGAAAAACCCGAAGGTGGCGCGTATGCTCTGCCAGCAGATTATCCAGCGACTCCGACCCGATGCGCCTCCATCCTTGTGGGCAAAAGCCTACATGCAACTTGCTCATACTCTCCTCTATAGCGGATTGATGAAGTCCGTGGTTGAGGTCTGCAGGAAATCCGAACCTATCATCGAAAAGCTCGATAGCACCGGTCATCACTATCGGTGCATGCTCTATGCTGCATTTGGTGCGGCGTATGCTTTTCTGGGACAGATCGAGAAATCGTTGCATTATTCTCAAAAGCTTGTTGACCTTGCTAAAGGTATGGAGAATGAGCGGGAACTCTGCCGTGCCTACTTGAACATGGGAACTGTTCATTCGTTTATCGAGGATTATCCCCTTGCCCTAACATTTTATTCGCTGGCATTGCAGCTTGCTGAAAAAAATGGTGAAATGGTTGTGGAGGCAACAACTCTCCACAATATGAGTATCCTGTACCTCAACATGGAACACTGCCAGGAAGCGCTCGTCTTCGCTGAGCGAGCCCATACCATTCAAACCCGACTCGGCTCTTTGCCTGCAATTGCACAATCGTTGCTTACGATTGCATCTATTTACGACCGTAACCAGCAATATGATTGCGCCATGTCCTATGTTAGGAAAGCGCACCGCATCGCGCACGGGTGCGGTGAGCATCGGGTCGTAGCTCATTGCCTTTCACTCCGTGGGTGGCTATGCCTGAAATTGAATCAATACAAGCAGGCACTACGATGGTTTCGCAAAGCCTGCACGCTCTGGAAAAATGTTGACCCAACCACTGAATACCCTCATATTCTCGAGGGCATGGCAACCGCCTACATGAAATTTGGGAAGCCGCGCGCTGCGCAAAAACTTTTTCTGCGCTTGGTTGAATATGCAACCCAGCGCAATGTCCCCAGTGCAGCGGTCAATTCTTGCTATGCACTCCATGAATTGGCAAAGTCCAATGGTGATGTTCAAGCAGCGCTGTACTGGTTTGAGCAGTACCATCACTGGTACGCGCGATGGATGGATCGAACTCAGCTTGATCAGGTTACTCGGCAAATCATGGTTGAAACCATGGCACGGCTGAGCCGTGAACACGAAAACTATCGCACTATGCTTGTTGAACTGGGGACGCTTATCGAAAAACAGCGCCAAGAAATTGCTCGCCTTACTGTGGAACGAATCGTTCACCTCCATGCCAGCGCAGCATCCGAACGGAATAGAACCGAACCCACTTTCAACCCTGGTAATGAACGCCGAACCTGTGGTCAAATATCCTCACAGGACCTCAGCATCATTATCGAAAAATTCGACTACATTCATCCTGGCTACATCAACGCGCTCCGTGCGCGAGTGCCGAGCTTGACCAGAACCGAGCTACTCATCTGTGTGCTTTTGTGCCTGCAGTTTCGAACAAAGGAGATCGCACACCTTCTCAAGATTACACCCAGAACGGTCTTCCATCATCGGGAGAACATCCGACATAAATGCGGATTAGATCCCAAAGCCAATCTGACCGTTTTTCTCTGCAGCATTGGTTCAGAGGCATCCTAATACACGATATTCATTTTTGCATCGTGCACCTCGGACCCTACACTCATACCCACGTCATAAACAGCGGAAACCCATCCATAAATATGCACCCCTAACTCTTTAGCGTTTTCAGCTAACTTAGCGCCTTTCTCCACCAGTTCACCAGCTAATGACCCCACACCTATTCCAAATGATGCTGCAGTAGTTGCCATGTTAGCGGTGATTGGCATCGCCTTTTCAAAGCGTTTGAGGTGGATTGACATCTTACCTTCAGCATCCTCGATCCACTGTGCTGCTGCATCATATTGCCGTTTTCCACGCTGGATCTTCTCTTGCAAGCCAACGACTGCACCGAGCAGGGTATCAATTTTCTCTCGGATTTTAAATGATTCCCGCAGTTGAAAGTTTCTGAATCTGGCTTGGTTTTCTTGTTGTACTTCAGCGAGAATTTCGCGAAGTGATTTTCGGACTCCCGTTGTTGTTTGATTCTGGTTGATTTTAGCGATAATACTCTTGTCGAGTTCAAAAAGAAGTTGATTGGCATTTCCCCCTTTACTTTTGAACCCGTTCTCAAGAGTTGTAAGTTTATTGAGAAGTTTGTTTAGCTGAACTGCCAGGGTATGCGATTTGACTTCCAGTCCCATGAGTTTGTTATACCACAGTTCGCAATCTTCAGAGATTTGCTTCAGGTTTGTTGCTACTTTGTGGTACACACGATTTGCCGTTACTCTCGTAGCTGTACTCTTTGACATGAACGCAGCGCTTGCCGGCATCTGGACAACTTCACCCACAAACGATGTGAAGGTTGTTGATGCAATTTCACCAGCAGTGCGCTGTTTGGAAATGCGGGATAGGTTGGGAGGAAGATTGCCCTGGACTACATCGGCTGTGGTTTGCGGTGTCTGGCTCTGGCTATAGCTCCAGATCGCACTATAGACACGGCTTTCTAATGCATCCGCATCGGCTGCAAGATCGCAGATTGTCTTGACCAGCGCAAGAGCAGACCGGACTAATCCATAGATCGAGAACACCAGGCCCGCAATACTCAGCCCACCTGTCAGTGGCGTCGTTGCCACTGAGACAACCGTTCCGACTGCTGAGCCTGCAGTTGCAAGTCCCCCCAACACAACCTTTCCTGCCATCTTACGCTTGTACTTCTTGTATCCTTTCTTGGTTTTGTGATAATTCTCAAAAACCTCGGTAATGCACTGGCCGGCATTAAACCTATCAATCGCCGCCTCCACTTCTTTCTTAACAGCTACATCGAAATTCTTCAACAGTTGACCTGTATCCACACCCTGCTGTGCGCTGTAAGTACCGACCATCGTATTGATTTGGTTGACCAGTTCGATGAGAATTGACTTCCACCTATTGTTGAAGGCATCAACAACTTGCTGCTGTAACAGAGGGTCATTCTCCAGAAGGTGATGGTCTTCTTCACCCAAACCATTATCCTGTGGATTTTCCTTTAGCTTGACGATAGCGATCACCGGTGAAAGCTTGTAGAGCACGCGCAATGCATGTGCTCCAAAGTCTCTACTTTTGTTATACCGAATCTGTGGTGCGTACACCCTGCGTTTCTTGGACGCGTCGTTTTCCAAGATGTTGATATGGTCATGCACAATTTCAAAGTGCTCTTGCTTGCAGACATCCAATAAGGCACCCGCTATGTTTGGATTTTCCCTGACTGCTCCGATGAACTTTACCGCCAAATTACCCGACCACACAACAATCTCATTATCTCGTATTCGTGAATATGCTGACTCATATTGGCTTTTCACCGTACTCTCTGGAACTAGCGGTTTTTTGTTAGGAGGTGGCATTGCTGTGTACTCACATGGTGAAACCTGAGCAAAATTATCCTCGGTCAGAATACCTTTGCAAGAAAAAAAATCCCCAATTTTTCCCTATATCAAATGGCAGTAATTACCACTGCGATGATTCGGTACTCTGTGGTGGTTCAAGCCCAAGCAACCGATAGAGCTGCTCCAAGTCGGGTGCGTGCTGATAAAGCTCCTGCAGCATTTCCTCTGCTGACATCTTTCCCCATTTGACAGCGCGCCGCAGCAAGTACGGCACCGGACTGTGAGGTTCGATCCGGGCTAAAAAGTCCGCTATCCGTTCGATAGCGCGGTATGCCTCCTGGCGCGTCTGGACAGTTGCTATCTCACCGCCAATGGCACCAACGACCGTTGGCTCTGACTGGTCTGGCGTCGTGCTCTGGTCCGGTTGCGCTGAACTAACCCCAATACCACGCTCATTGCACTGCCGCCGCACAAACTGCTGGAGTATCCCCAATGCTTCCTTTCCAGCGCTCAGAGAAAAATCAGCATCGGATGGATCATCGAGCATGGCACGAAGATTCTCGCATTGCGCTTGAACAATGCGCTCCAGTTCATCGAGAAGCTCTACTGCCTGATCAAGCTCCGCGGCAAGGTTCTCGATAAACCCATCCGGCGTTGCTCGCAACGATGCTGTAAACTTTTCGGTCGTCGGGCGTCCCTCTGCAAGAGCACGTGCCTTTTCTGCATCATCGAGGCGATCAACATGGGAGGCATCCAGGTAGTCGCTCCATCGGTACGGTTGTAGCTCTGGATCATCGGGGTTTGTCACCATCACGAACCGCAACTGGTCTTCCAGTCGGTTGAAGAACTTGGTCAGAATGTTGGTACGACGATAGAGCACGTTTGGCTCTTCCAACTGTGGATGAAGCCACTCCCAATAGTGCTGGCATAGTGCTGCGGTCAATTGGATGCCATCGTTGAGTCCCGCAATCCCATGGTTACGCAGCAGTGCCTGGCTGAGCCAGACGGCAATCTGTAAATCTTTGGTCTTTGTTTCGAGCAAACCTTCGCACAGTTGCTGCACCTTGTTCCAATCGGCAACCCGCACTTCTTCCCATGCCTCGCGCCGAATCGTCGGGTCGTCCTCGCGCATTGCATCGGTGATCTGCAGGTACTGTGCCGTTGAACTCTGATCGGTGCCCGCCGGTTCATCATCGCTAATCGGTGCTAACAGCATTTCAATATCCACAACTGCCATCGCTCGATTACACCACAGAGTGTTGAACTTTCCAGCACATCAGCGCGGTGCCGGCAAGGTGCTGATAAACGGTATTTGCAGCCTCCCGCCACTAGCCGATGGATTGATATCCACGTCAAAATACAGAACCAACATCGGATCGCTGGTCACCGAAGGATTTGCTGGAGCAGATGCCATGACACGGAATTGCAACCGCGGTGTACCACCACCATCCTGGACTAGGTGATCAGCCAGTAACCGAAGCAGAGACCACACACCGCTACCGCGGAACGATGCTGTGCGCGAATCAGTGAGACGGTAGGCAGCGTCGAGCGATTGGACAGGCACAATTCCAGCATCCTTTGCCCATCGAATTTCAATGCCTATTTGATCGCCTGGACGCCACTGAACGCTTGCTTGTTCACCCGGTGTGAACAGCAGCTTCCCACTTTCTTGCCCGTTGGGAGACTGCACAACCACCTTCCCATAGACAACGCTGGCATTCTGCTCGGCGGCGCTATTGGTGCGGTAGGTGAGCGTTACTGTATAGGCACCGCTTGTTGCATCGGCGGCAAAGAGCACAGGACTGAAAAATTCCTGCGCGGCTGCAAGCTGCGTCAACACATGCGACTGCGCATCCGGTATCGTTCCGCCCAGCGCAGTCAACACGCGGGCGAAGGCAAGCTCATTGGTGATGGTTGCAAAATAGCTCCTCACCATCGCCGGATCAGCATCCTGACTCGACTGACCGAACGGAAAGTACCGCTGGATTGCCGTCGTTGCTCGGTAGATTTTTCGGTAGTCATCCTGAAAGCGGCTGTCAGCATTGAGGACAATGCCCCGCCGAATATCAGTCGCAATATCCCGGATTTTTCGAGCGAAGTAGTCCTCCGCCGGTCCGGACGTCCGCTGAATGACCGCCTTCTGCAGTTCTACTGGTGTGAGCATGGTAATAGTGCCCAGACCAATGATAAACTCCTCCAGCCGCGCGAGCGAGTTGTTTGGTGCTTTTGCTGCGTAGCCCTCCAGCGTGCGAGCAATGAGCTGCCACTGCCGAATTTCAGACATCTCGCGTGTGGACAGCGATGCCAGTGCACCGATCCCAGCACTGCTGTAGAACGCCAGCAAGGGTGATGCGTACTGTTTGTTCCACTGTTCGATTGGTTCTCGCTGGCGAGCAAGGTATTCCTGCGCATCCTCAGCAGTTTCGGCATCGAACGCAAGTGCGCGCACCGATTGGGTTGGCTTCCACTGCAACAGCTTTGTATCGGTAATCGAAGCGGTGTAGAGGGAGCGATCTGCAAGCCAGCCCGACAGTATGCTCAACTGATGAGCAATTCCTTTGCCGAGTACCGTAGCAAGCTGACGACCGCTGCCATCGCTGCTACTACTGAGCTGCCGCAATGCAGCGGTGAGCGCAGGCGCTGACTCAGCCAGTGATTGAACAGATAGACTCAGTTCGTCCTCGCCAGCGTGGCGCGAGACGGTTTGTACCGACGCTGCACGGACCACAATGTCTTCGATGCTTCGCTGCAGTCCACGCTGGAGCACTCGTTCAGAGGGTACTTGTAGCTCAGCCGGGAACTGTATCATCTGCTCGTTGAGAAATTTCAAGTATGCTTCGATGGCCGGAGGAATTGTCTTGAGTAACGTCGAATTCCAGATGATGCTCTGAGCTGGTCCAAGCTGGTCAACGAGCGTACTTATCCGCTGGCGAGTACTGCCATCAACGATAGCAAATGGCTGCTTGCGCCACTCTGCAAATGCAGCCAACGTTTTTTGCATCGGGGGAGAAAGCTGCAACCGCTTTGTCTCAGCGTTGATAGTCACTACCGTTGTTGAATCGCTGCTTTCGGTCTGCATTGGTACACTACTGGTCAGAAGCTGCAGCCGCATCACGGTAAAGAGCGAATCCATCCGCCGTTCAAATTCAGCGCGAATGGTTCCACCCAGCAGGCGTGATGTCGCAACGCGTTCGAGTAATTTTTTCGTCGCAGCATCAGGAATGAATACCTCGCGCCAAATCCATTCAGTCTCGGGCAGAGCCAGTGCCTGGTGAAGACGCTCCAATGCGCCGGAAAGCTGCGCAAAAGCTGCCACGACGGCATCATCGTCGCTGCTACTGCTGCGCAGCATTGCAAATGCCTCAACAATCGTTGCAACCGCAGCGGTCACAGCATTGTTGCGTGTGGCTTTCTCCGTGCAGCGCTCGACCATTACCAGCGCTTTTTCGGAAAAGCGCGTGCGGAGCTGCTCGAGCATAACAGGCTCAACCCGCACTTGCTGCATCAAGCGATAATCCGATTCGATCAGTTGCGCTACGTCGCCCTCGATTCCTGCCTGGTAAAGGTAGTCAATGACTTTCGCCAACCGTTGATCGCGGTGCGGCGCTGCTAAACTGTTGTATAGTCCGGCATGGTACTCAAACTCAGCGACAGCCTGCACATACCGTGCAAAGGCAACGTATTCCGGCGTTGTTGCAAGCGTCAAGCGTCGCAGGCTGAGCGTGTCGGCTGGCAGGTACGTGGCATTCGGATCAGTGAGCAATTGTGCACGCCGCAGAAATTCCTCCTTCATGCCTGCCATGACAACCTCGCGTAAGCTTTTGGCTATTGCCCGCCGCATCTGGTTATGGAGCATGCCAAACCACGATGGTGGCAATCCATACGAAAACAAACGATGATTCTCCAGCGTGGCAAAGTAGGACAGATACTGGCGCGTTTTGTCGGCGTAGTAGTACGGGTTCTGTAGTTTTTCGCGTTCATAGCGGTAGCTCTGGCGGTCATCGCGAATTTGCTCCATCACCTGGAGAAGGACGCTCGAACGCTGGCGAAGGTCTTTCCACTGAACAGCAACCGTCACGAGCATGCCGACTGCAATGATTGCCGTTGCCACATGCGCAGCCACCGATGCATAACTTCGTCGAACAAGGTGACGACGTTTCGGCTGAGCTACCGATGGCTCGCAGAATATTTTCGAACGGAAAAGGTCCGACACAAAAGCAATCTGGTGTGCGGGTAAATTGCCTTCCGATGGCTGGTGCGGTAGTGTCGTGGTTGGTTCGCCTGCCGTTGCACCGGTAAAGTAGAGTCCCCGCAGAATCAGCGATGGCGAACGCTCAGCACCTCCAAAGATTGATTCAAGCCAGTTCTGGACTGGTTCAATCAACGCGCTGAATGAATCATACACACCAAAAAGCTCCACTGGACGATTGCTGCGTGCTAACAGATCAAACTGCACTGCACTGATCCGCTCGAGAACCGCTGTCAGCGCTTCTTCTCCCCACGATCGTTTGAAGAGCGCCTCCGGTGCATACGGCGAGTTCCACCCGAGAATACGCTGCCGTTCCGATGCAGGAAGAGCCTCGACGAAAGCTGTGAACCCGCGAAGGTGATCAGCCCCCGTCACCACCACATAGACTGGCAGTGTCATTCCAATGCGTTGGCTCAATCCATGCAGTTGTGCTGCAAGGTGCGCAGCGATGCGACGACGTTCCTCATCGAACGAGGCAATGTCTGTTGCCGGAAGCACCAGGACGATACCGTCGAGCGGGCGACGCTCTCGATGGAAAATCAGTAGCCGTTTGAATGTTCGCCAGAGACGACGCCCATAAGCGTACCATGGCTGCGGTGATGGTGGCGCGCTGAACTGACCTGCAAGATCGAGCAGGACACCATCGCGGAAAATGCCCCAGTTGAGCACGCCACTATCGCTGACACCATGAGGCTCTGCAAGCGTTCGGAGCAGTGTTGTCTTGCCCGATCCAGCCGGACCTATCATCAGATACCACGGACGGTCGTAGCGGAACGTGCGCGTTCGAATCGCGCCACGCAGCGCAGCGATACCATCGCGCATCGAGCGGCGTAGGTCGAGCACGAACAGCTTTCGGAACCACTGCCGCAATTCCTTCCACACTCCAACACTGGTTTCGCTCACCTGACGTGCTAACGCCACACGCATTCGCAGCAGCATGACCAGCCCCACAAGCAGGGCTATCACAGCAATTGAACCCACAAGGATCCACAGCAGCGGTGTCATGGCTTACCTGTGCGTTAGTACAAGTTCAACACGCCGGTTGAGAGCGCGTCCTTCTTCGGTGGTGTTTGGAGCGCGTGGTTGCTGTGCCCCTTTCCCGATTGCTGTCATCCGTTCGTAGGCAATGCCACGGCGCAGAAGGTAGGTTACCACCTGTTCTGCCCGCTCCCGAGAAAGACGCAGATTTTGCGGTGCGCTCCCGCGAGAGTCTGTGTGCCCATAGATCGTGATGCGCAACGAAGTATCGGTTGCCAGCGCACGAGCAAGCGCATCCAGCCAATACACCGATCGTGATGTTAACTCTGCACTTCCTGGTTCAAACGCGATGTGCTCGAGCACGATCGGACGCCCAACAAGAGCAGCCAGTGGTTCCAGCACGTAGCGGCGCTTGACTGCTGTCGTGTCTTCCGTGCTGAGCGTATCTACCACTGGATAGCAAAGCGGCGATTGGCAGAGTATTGCAAGCTGCCGGTAGGACGGCAATCGCACAACGCTCTCGCTGTGGGCTGGTAGCGTCGTATCCAGGAGTAATTCTCCTGTGACGCGATCGTACACACTACACACGATGTCACCGGGAGCATTTACAAGCACACTCAGTTCGGGTGCAGTGCGCGCTGCGTGCGTGCGCTCGATTGGTGTAAGCATCGGCATCGGGGATGACTCGATCTCGGCGATAACGCGGCGCAGAGGTGCTGTCATGATCACCCACGCGACAACAGTGACAAGCACGACGGCACCGATAACACCGAGCAGCATCAGATACCGCCGGTACGACGGAGCGAACATCGCTATTTCACGGGCAGGGTAGAGCTGCAGCTCATCGGTACGCGAGAGTGGAATGGAAAGAGTGCCTTCGATGGCTGGGCGGTCGAAGATGTATTGGTACAGTCGCGCTGCAAGGTATTGTCGCTCGGCACAGTTTTCGCTACCGCGGTATTTGCCGTGGAAGCCCAACAGCAAACAGAGCAAGTACACTTTCGCAACCTCGATGTACTCGCTGCTCCGGCGAGCGCTGAGAATACGTTCGGCGCGGCGGAAAAATTCTTCACCGGCAATGTAGGTTCCCTGGACAGCTTCTTCCAACAAGTTTTGCTGCCACCATTGCTGGTAGCTCCACGGGTTGGTGATCAGGAGTTCATCGGCAATGGCAACCATAGCATACCGAACATCGCCATAGGCTTCTAAAAAAATGCCTCCCAGCCCTGCTGCCTGGCGGTCGCACTGGTCAATGTATGCGACCAACTGCCGCTGGAGATGCTCAGGTGACGGCGCCGGTGTTCCATCCCCGTACACCAACGAGCTGGCTGCGGAAAAAAGCTCGCGGAACCACTGTACCAAGAGCGACTGCCCGCGTTGCGTCAGCACGAGATTAGACCTTCACCTTGATGTACAAACTCAGCTCGGCTGGGGCATGGTCAGCACGTTCGCGAAGGTAATTTTCGACGCAGAGCTGCTCACCGAAAATGGCACTATCGTCATCGAATGCCAATTCATAGAGCACTGTTCCGCGCGGCACGATAACATCGGGGATTCGCTCGATCTCGGTGCGTCGAGCACCCAGCACCCGCCGCAGTTTGAGACTCGGTTGCAGACTTTCAGTGCCGATGACAGCGCTTTCAACCCAAGCTTTCATGTCCGATGGCGAGACTCCCGATTTGGGGTGAGCCGCTAAAATGAACGTACTGCCCTGCCACTGCATTTTCAGCTCGGTTTTGTAGGCTGTTCCTTCCAACTGGAAGGGAACACGGATATAGGTTTCGATGGCGCTTTCGGCAACCATGCGCAGGATATAGCGCCGCAATTGGTCGAAGCTGGCATAGAGTTCCGCATGCTGGTAAGGTCGAAAGATCGGCGGGATGCGTTCGCTACCAAGCGCAGCGACACGCCCGGCTATCTGTGCCAAGACGTTGAACAGTATCCATGGATGCGCACTGTTCGATGCCAGCAATGTTTCCAGCAGTGGTAAGTCGCTGGTGAGCGACGCGACATAAAACTTGAACTCATCAATGACCAGTTCACTAATGCCGGGTTGAGGATTGTTGATGCGATTGACCAATTGCTGGGCTTTCTCGCGAAGACGTTCAATGATCTGCTCGACCATCTGCCCCAACGGCGAGGCAACTTCGACGCTGAGCAGTGGTGGGACATAGGGTGTCACTGTCGGTGCTTCGTGTTCCCAGGCAACTTCAGCCAAGGGAATACCCACCAGTCTGGCTGGGAGCGCATCATCGAGTACAAGCTGAAGGTTGGGTTGAAGCACAAGCACATGGCTGCGTTCCTGCTGTTGTTGTCCGAAGGTCAGCACATCCACTTCCTCGAGCCGATACCGCCGATAGCCGGCTTGCAGCTCTTCTTCACCGCTGGCTGCAAGAGCAACCCAAATGCGGCGTGGATGTTCGCGGAGCTGCTCGGCTGCAGCTCGAAGATCAATCCGCAGTGGCTCCGGGGAAGCAGTTGCATCATACCACACAATCGCCCCATCGGGCATGATTGCCTCCAGATATGCCAGCTCCGCAATTCCAGTGCTTAGCGCAGCAGGATTGAATCGGCACCGCCGAATTCCCCAGCTATATGGGTGCAGAGCCATTGTTCGGTAATGGAGCAACGCCTCGCTTCGCGCAAATCCATACCGAAAATGCTCGGGAAGAAGCAGCATTCCGTCGTACCAATGCAACGGCGCTTGCAATGCAGATAAGGAATCCATCGTACATCCGTGCAAAATTTCAACGGGCTGCCGCTCGCAGTGTCCGCAGCCTCCATGCTGAACAGTATGTGCAAGTACCGTGCCACTCGCTCACCACGGATATGCATCCACTGCCACAAACACTGCTAGCGACATTTCGACGACAGCAAACTTAGGATGTACTCTGGGACCAATCAATACGCAATTTTCCTGATAATCGGCATTACGACGATAGCAATAGCCACACCCCTTGATTGGTGCGCACTGGGTTGAAGCCGTAAATTTGCTTGCATATTTTCCATGGTGTCGCTATGCGCTGGATCATTGCATTTGCTGCCATCTTGATTGGGTGTTCATCGAGCATTTATCTCCACGTGGAGGCTGATACAAACGCGAACTTTGGTGCGCCTGTGCCTGTGGACATCGTTTTCGCGGCGACGCCAGAGCTTGAACAACAACTGATCACACTCTCGGCGCAGGATTGGTTCACAAAGCGGGCACAGATACTCCGCGACTATCCCGACGAGGATGCCCTCAAAGTTGTATCGTTCGAATTTATCCCTGGTCAAAAAATTCCCGAGCACAAAGTGCGTGGCAACGGTGCATCCATGGCGATTGTGTTCGTGAACGTCGGGCGCTCAGCGGCAATCAACCGAGCCCGCGTTCCCGTTGGATCAACCGTTCATCTCCGCCTGGGAGAAGCAGCGTATAGCCTCGATATTGTCGAGTAAATGCATGTGCTAATTTTGCGCGCGTACCGTGCTGTTGTCGGCGATGCTTGTGGTGCTTGTGCTGATTGCCTCGATTGTGCCAACAGAGGCATTACCACCGAAGGTCCCGCGCCTGACTGCTGCTGACGCTGCCTACGTTGAAGCTCTCGGTGCGGGATTATTGCTGTCGCTCAACTACGACCGTCGGCTTGATGAACAGTATGGCATCCGCATCGGCGGAATACCAGGTTCGCGGAGCTACTGGGTATTTGCGCAAGGATACATGCTCAGCGGCGGAACACGCTCTCACCACCTTGAACTCGGTGCAGGACTGGGAGTAATGGTCTGGCAATTGAACCTGTTCGGCTACTCCAGTGACCCAAGCCCGATTGTGTACGTGCCGTTCAACATCGGTTACCGCGTACAACCAGCCGATGGCGGTTTTCTCTTCCGAATTGGCTTTACACCTTCGCTTTTCTTTGGTCGCAACCGAACAACTTTGCTCCCGTGGGGTGGCCTTTCGATTGGATGGAGCTGGTAGTGGCGTCAGAGCAATTTTGCACTCACTGGTAAATTCAACAGAACAATCACCATGCACACCCACGACATCCTCGGCTGGTTCGACACTGCGCTCAAGCGCGACGTGCCGGCGACGATTCCAGCAGAAATCTTCGACCAGTTGACACCAGCACTGGCAGAAGAAATCAGCGCTCGGCATCGCTCGTATGGTTTGATTCGGCTGCCCGACTATGAGCAGCATTTTTTTGAATGGCTCCGCACGACTGATCCCGCAGTCTGGGATGATCTCTGGGGAGGTAACGACGAACCCTACGTGGTTTCGGTTTCCTTTTTGCCCTCGCTTTTAGATCGGCGGCGTGGCTTCCCCATTTGTGACCTGATGAGCACCGACAACTACTACTTTTTCCCGGCGATGCTGGAATGGACAGCCGAAGCACGCGACTATACCGACGCTGTCCGCAACCGATTTGCCGCCGGAGAATCGCTTACGCCAGAGCAATTGCTGGTGCTTGAGATTCATGCTGGCGGCGCCATTGACATTTGGCACTTTGCATACCACTACTCCATTCCGCTGGCAGACGCAAAAGCTGCCGTCGCAACGTTGGTTGAGGACAAAGTGCTGGCACACCTGCGCACAGCAGATTTGCTTGCGCCATTTCTGCGTTGACTACCAGTTCTGTTCGGCTTCTGCCAGCAACTCTGCGACGGTTCGCACTAATTGCCATTCGGCTTTGATCGGGAGCCGTTGGTAGGAATCGAGTCCGCCGGTCACATTGTAGGGCGGCTGCTGAATCCACGTGTAGCCCAAGTGCTGCTCACACTCGATACCAGCTCCCGGCGGTTGAATGCCCTCGAACAGTAAGTCGTAGTCCACCATAATGCGAACAAGGTCGCGATAGAGCACACGTGGCTCCCAGCCGAGCTTTTGCCGTACTTTGGTAATGTCTGCCTGCAGCACATCAACTTCAGTCGGGCGAAAGTATTTCGGCAAGACCTGAACCACAACATCACCCGGATGCAGCAGGTGATCCCACCGCGACTCGATGCTGCGAATAACACCTTGCTCGTGCTGCCGCTCGCCACGCCATTCCAATTCAATGCCGACGTATGCGAACGCATCCTCGATAAACTCTCGGACGCTATGCGTTTCGCCAGTGCCTACAACATAGTCATCGGGTTGATCTTGCTGCAACATCAGCCACATGAGCTGAACGTACTCGGGCGCATATCCCCAGTCGCGGCGTGCATCAAGATTGCCGACGTACACGGTCTTCTGTTTTCCGCTCAGCATGAACGCCAACGCACGGGTAACTTTCCGGGTCAGGAATGTTTCGCCTCGGCGTGGTGATTCGTGGTTGAATAAAATCCCGTTGCAGGTGAATAGTCCGTAGGCATCGCGCCAATTGCATGCCATCCAGTAGGAGTAGAGCTTTGCGATTGCATAGGGGCTTTGCGGTGCAAACGGAGTGCGTTCGTTTTGCGGTGGTGGTGCTGCACCGAACATCTCGCTCGAGGACGCTTGATAGAATCGCGGGCGCAAACCGCTCCGTCGAATCGCTTCCAGCAGTCGCGTGGTCCCCAACGCCGTGATATTGCCTGTGTATTCGGGCATATCGAACGAGACACGGACGTGACTTTGCGCACCCAGGTGATAGACTTCATCGGGGCGAATGTTGTAGATCAGCTCTGTCAGTAGCCCCGGATCACTCAGATCACCGTAGTGCAGAAAAAGCTGCGCCTGACCGTTGACCGCGTTGGGGTCTTTGTACACATGATCAATACGGTTGGTATTGAACACACTCGATCGGCGGATAATGCCGTGGACAGTGTATCCCTTCGACAACAGGAATTCTGCCAGGTACGAGCCATCCTGACCCGTGATACCTGTAATGAGCGCAACCTTCATTGCCAGTGCCTCCAGCAGGTGTTGAGTTTTGTCATCCTTCTCGGTGCGTAGCGCTGTGCATCCGTGCTTGCGCAACACATGCATTCCTAACGGTGGCACATACCGCGGTTGTCAGCCTACAACGTTGGATCGGGACACTGCAGACAGAACGTCTCGATCGCCAGTGCGCGACCACTCTCGATGCTGACCTCGACAACTGCACCGCTGATGCGCCAATCGCCCTGTGCCAGTTCGTATTTGTGCGCAGTCTGGTACAGAAACCGTCGGAGCGCAACATCGGTTGCCATGCCGATAACCGAATTGAACGCACCGCTCATGCCTACATCGGTAACAAATGCTGTGCCATTGGGGAGAATGCGAGCATCGTTGGTTTGCACGTGGGTATGCGTTCCGATGACTGCCGAGACTAAGCCATCGAGATGCCATCCGAGCGCAATTTTTTCGGCGGTTGCTTCCGCGTGAACATCAACAATAATCACGGCTGTCTCTGCCCGGAGTTGCTCAGCAGCGCGCCGTGCAGCACGGAAGGGACAGTCTATCGGCGGCATGTACACTCGCCCTTGCACTTGAACCACACCAATCATTCCTGCGGGCACACCAACGACGACCATTCCATTGCCCGGATTTCCGGGTGGATAATTGAGCGGACGAAGCACACGTGGATTGTGCACAAGCAACGGTCTCGATTTCCAGTTTTCCCAGACATGATTGCCGGTTGTGATTACATCCACACCAGCAGCGAACAGTTGTTCTGCTTCGCGTTTGCCGGGACCTTTGCCTTCCCACGCATTTTCGGCATTGGCGATAACGGCATCGGCTCGGTACCGCAGGCGTAGCTCCGGGAGCATTGCACAGACACGCTCAACTGCGGGACCACCGACGATGTCTCCGATAAACAGAACACGGAGGGTGGAGTCGTTCATCGTTCAATTGGGGTAGATCTGCTGCACCGCTAAGATAGGGAACGGTCCACAACCTGCTTTCTCCCTTGAGCGCTCAGCGCTCTATCACTCTGAACTCGTTTCAGGGTCTTTTTCACTCTTGCCTCGTCACCCTGAACTCGTTTCAGGGTCTCCTTCAGATGCTGAAACAAGTTCAGCATGACACACCAATGGCACGGTCACACGCACTGCCAGCACGTCCATACCGTCACCCTGAACTCGTTTCAGGGTCTCCTTCAGATGCTGAAACAAGTTCAGCATGACGCGCCAATGGCACGGTCACACGCACCGCCAGCACGTCCATACCGTCACCCTGAACTCGTTTCAGGGTCTCCAGATGCTGAAACAAGTTCAGCATGACACAAGAATGGCATAGCCACACGCACTGCCAGCACGACAAGGTCATGATAATGCCAATCGGGATGGCATCCGAAAAATGTTCGAAACAAATTCGGAATAATTTTTGCTGCTATGTTACCATCACAACCAGTGCTCGTTATTGCGCAGCAAGAGGCGTAGTTTTGCCCGGTGAAGACAGCGGTCTTCCCCACCAAATCGTTCACGACGCATGAGGCATGCAATGAATCGTCGAGCAATGTTAGGATTGGAGCGCCGTGCTCCTGCCCGACGGGCAGTACCGACAGCTTCGATTGCGCCCTACCAACAGCCCTTGAGCCGGGATGATGCGCTTCATCTCCTTCGGCGGTTCACTCTGGGACCTACGCAAGCGTTGGTCGAGCAACTTGTTGGCAAGAGCGCTGAGGAAGCCGTTGAACTGTTGCTTGGCACTCCCACAACAGAACCAGCAGTTCCTTCTCCCGGTCCATGGGTGGACCAAGCACAAGAAGACCCTCGCGGTGTGGACATTGTCACGCGTGGGCAAATTGAAGCAACGTGGCAATCGAATTTCAAGCGGCTCCAGCAGTGGTGGATTGACCTGATGCGTACCGAGCAGCTCCCGGCGAGGGAAAAACTCACGCTGTTCTGGAGCGGACACTTTACGACCGAGTTCACCTACGATCTTGGCTACATTCCGCCGCAGGTGCTCTATCGCCAAAACCTAATGCTACGCCAGATGCGACTGGGGAATTTTCGCACCTTTCTGGAAGCAGTAACGCTCGACTGTGCAATGCTCGAGTATCTCGGCGGTACGCTCAACGTCGCTGGCACGCCGAACGAAAACTACGCGCGCGAGATGATGGAGCTGTATTCGACCGGTATTGGCTGGTACACCGAGGGCGACGTCAAAGAAGCTGCACGGGTGCTCACAGGCTGGAAAGCCTCGCTCTACAGCGACGCACCTGCACCGAACGGCATCTTCAACACCTGGTTCAAGCCCAGCGACCACGACATCGGTGCCAAACAATTTTTAGGCTTTACCATACCAGCACGTGATCAAGACACCAATACCGAGTACCTTGTGCGCACCCAGGAAGTGCGTCGCATGATCGAAATCCTGTTTGAGCAGCGCGCAGAGGCTATTGCCCGATTCATGGTCGGCAAGCTTTACCGCTTTTTCGTGTACAGCAACCCTGACGCAACCGATGCTGAAACACTGGCAGCACTGATGCAGGTGTTCATCCAAAATGACTTCGAGCTGCGACCGTTGCTCCATACGCTCCTGGCAAGCGAGCACTTTTTCGATCCAGCAAACCGCGGAGTCCAAATCAAAACGCCCGCTGACTATGCCGTCGGATTGGCGCGACAACTTGGCGTGACACTCCCCAACGCTGCCGATGCCTTAGCGCGCATGGAACAAGACTTGATTGATCCACCGGATGTCTCCGGCTGGCGAGGTTACCGCACGTGGATTAGCACAAAGACCATCCCACACCGCGTGCAGTATGCACACCAACTTATCACGAGCATGAGCGACCAACAAGCCCAGCAGTTTGTGCGCTCTTTCGATGGCTGGCAGGACATTGATTCGTTCACAACAGAGCTCACCCGCTTTCTATTGCCGCGACCAGTAGGAAGCGCTCGGCTGGCATATTACACCGACGTCCTTTTAGCCGGTGCACCACGCTACGAATGGCCCTCGATTGTCAACGATGCACCCGCCGTTGCAACCCGGCTGCGGGCTGTCTTGCGCGTGATCGTCAAAGCTCCCGATTACCATTTGTGCTAACAATCCTGCAAGGAATTCCTATGCAACGCCGTGACTTTCTCCGTGCTGCCGCTGCACTGACGACAACTGCCGCAGCCACCCATATTGCGGGAATACCAATTCGAGCAAGCTCGCCACTGCTGATGCTCCCTCCGCGCGTGATGGAAAGCGACAACGTACTCATCATCATCCAGCTCTTCGGCGGCAACGATGCTCTCAACACTGTCATCCCCGCCGACAACGATGAGTACTACCGCATTCGCCCAACGCTGGCGGTCCCCAAAGCTCAGGCGTGGCGTTGGCTTTCGACCGATCTCTACCTTCACCCATCGCTTGCCGGCAGTAATCTCTACGGCGGTGGATTTGGTGGATTGATGGATCAAGGGCGCTTAGCAATCGTGCAAGATGTCGGTTACGACAACCCCAATCTTTCTCACTTTCGCTCCACTGATATTTGGCTGTCGGGGATAAATTCGTCAGACCCTTTCGTTCGACTCAACGAAGGATGGATCGGTCGCTTTTTTGCTCGTGTACTACCGGATTTTCCCGAAGTACTGCCGGCGCATCCTCTCTGTGTGCAGATTGGCGGCACGCTCTCGCTTTTGTTCCAATCGTCCAAAGGAGACGTCGGGATTGCGCTATCAGACCCGCAGAAGTTTTTCGAACTTGGGCGCGGTTCCACCCCCGACGAAGAACCACTGCCAGAGCTTGATGCATTCGCACGGGAGTTCAATTACATTCGATCGGTTGCTGCCCAAGCTGACCAGTATTCCCAAGCAGTGCTCGATGCCTACACCCGCGGACGCACAACCGTGGACTACGGCTCCCGCGGTTTGCCCGCACAACTGGGCATGATTGCTCGATTGATTTCGGGTGGACTCAAAACAAAGGTGTACCTGTGCTACTTGGGTGGCTTCGATACTCATGTCCAGCAACAAGAAGCCGACGATGTGACCGCCGGTGTACACCCGTCCCTGCTGGAGCAACTGGCTAATGGAGTGAGCATGTTCATGCAGGATGCCTTGCAACAGGGTTTTGCCAAGCGTGTCGTCGGTATCACGATTTCTGAGTTCGGTCGTCGCCCCTACGAGAACGGGTCGCGTGGAACAGACCATGGTGCCGCTGGTGTGCAATTTGTGTTCGGTGACGGCGAGAGTATTCGCTCCTCCCGATTTGGGACCGCACCGAACTTGGAGGAGCTTGACTCTAACGGCGACCTGATCTACCAAAACGATTACCGCCGCCTCTACGCCGATATTCTGCTCAACTGGTTCGACGCCACCCCAGAGGATACTGCGGCTATTCTCGGTGATCGTATCGCACCGCTTAACGTTATCAAACGGCGGTCGGTAGCCAGCGTCTCGCCTCTTGAGCCGTCGGCTGATGCGCTCATGGTCGCACCGAATCCTGTTGTGCAGCACGGCGAGATTGTTGTTCGGCTGCGCAGATTATCGCCAGTGACCGTGGAGCTCTACAACCTGCGTGGGCAGTTCGTCGCCGAGATATACAGTGGATTGTTGCCGGATGGTACCAGCCGACTCCCGCTCCCCTCATTACCAAGAGGCAACTACCTGGTTCAATTCCGTAGCAGTGAGCATATACTCCACACAAGCTTTGTTGTTGGCATGTAATGTAAACTCGGTTCTGCATCTGTTTGGCTCCCCAGCAGTCATGCTGAACTTGGTTCAGCATCTGGAGACCCTGAAACAAGTTCAGGGTGACGGTGTGGATGTGCTGCAGTGTGCAGATGATCACGATGCCCGTACCACAAGGACATCAGCAACAGGCAGCCGATTGCCATCCTCCTCGCGTGAGTGGACTGCAATAACTTCCCATCCCTCTTGACGCACAATCTGCAGCGCTTTTTCGACGCTTAGCTCTCCATGCTCAGTATCCCCGATTAAGCATGCAAGGTTTGCAGTGCGTACTCGCGGGCAGCGCAGAATGTCTGTTACCAATTCCCCATCCGACGGACGGCTCAGCCAAACAGCGATCACCTCGTCCTCCTGACAAAACACCTCAACTGCAGAGTCGAGACGCGTTCCAACGATCGGCAACGCTTTCTCTGGCAAAAGTACTTCATCGCGAATGCTAATTGCTGACCGCGAGAGTATCCACTCCTCATCGGTCATGCTACAGTATCGAAGCTGCTCCCAAACCTGTTCATTGGGTTCGAACGTGACAATACGCTCAGAGTAGCCACACTGACGGAGCATCACACCGACCGCACAGCTTCCGGGATGAATATCGAAGACGGTTTCAATAGCAGCACTATGGAGAACATCACCGACAAGCGCATTCCGGCTCTGCACCTCCGATGGCGTATGTGGGCGAGCCCGGCGCATGCGAAAGCGGCGTCCAACAGGAGACAAACGGTATTGCGTTGGTATGCGTGACATAGACTTGGCGTATCGCAAAATCTTAGAGTCTTTGCTCATGGTGCAATACACGTGCCAAGTGCCGATGATTCAATTTTGCCGAGCACTTATCGTCCTATCACCGGCTGTTCTATCGCATCGCAGGTGCCCATGATACGAGCGCTTATAGCCGATGACCATCCCATCATGCGGGAAGGGCTGAAGTTGTTTTTGATCTGCAACATGGATATCGAGGTTGACGAAGTCTCCAGCGGTCAGGAGGCGGTTGAATACGTTCGCACACACGATGACCTCGACATTCTCATTCTCGACATCTCGATGCCGGGCATGGATGGATTGGAAACGCTTCGCGTGGTTCAACAAATCAAGCCGTCGCTGCCTGTTCTTATCCTGAGCGCGTATTCGGAAGACCAGTATGCTCTTCGGGCATTGCGCGGCGGAGCGCGTGGCTACCTGATGAAGACCTCAGCAACTGAAGAGCTTGTCGAAGCGGTCCAGCGTATCGTTGATGGCGGCACGTACTTGAGTCCAAGCATTGCCCAGCGCGTCACTGCGCAGCTCCGCGGAGAGGATACCCTGCCTCACCACCTTCTCTCTGAACGAGAATTCGAAGTGATGCGAAAAATTGCCTCTGGAAAAACGCTCACGCAAATAAGCAACGAACTCAAACTCAGCATCAAGACCGTGAGCACCTACCGAAGCCGGATTCTCGAAAAGATGAAACTCCGCGACAATGCCGACATCACCCAGTACGTACTCCGTCACGGGCTACTGAGCGACGCTGTCTGAATCACAGCGTCCGGGGTCTCATTGCTGCAAACGGTGGATGTCGTCAATTCCCGATAGTGCCGAAAAAGCTCCGCGCAGATATAGTGCCACTGGTATCGCTCGGCATCCAGGCGTGCGCGATACCGCCACAGCAGTCGTCGCTCTGCCGGGAATGCTGCGATGGCCGCGACTGCGTCTGCAAAGCCAGCCGCATCGTGTGGCGCAATGCGATATCCTGTCGCGGCATGGCGAACCAACTCCGACGAACCGGGACTGTCGGCAACCACGCACGGCAATCCAGAGGCTAACGCTTCGAGCGTCACATTGCCGAATGTTTCAGTATCCGACGGGAAGACAAACACGTCACTGGACGCATACGCCTGCGCAAGCTCCACACCAGACCGGTAGCCGAGCATTCGTGCATCCGGCATCAGCCGGCTCAGCGTCTGCTCGATTGGTCCGGTGCCAACAACGACCATGGCAAATCGCCGCCGATCGAGCCGATTCCACATTTCGACCAGAACACGTAGATTTTTCTCCCAGACCAGCCGCCCGACGTACAACACCACGCACTGATGTTCGGAGATGCCGAGCTGCTGCCGCCATTGCTTTGATGCCTGCCGAGGATGGAACAGTTTTGTATCGCATCCATGCGGCAGGTAGTAGGTTCGCTCGACACCACGTTGCTGTAGCTCATCGCGAAGAATGCGCGATGGCACAAGAACACGATCGCACCGACGGTAAAACTCCACCAGAGACTTTTCGATCAAAGGTCGCAGCGCGCCGACCCGGTGATGGCGCACGTAGCTGGGGAAATGTGTGTGATATGTTGCAAGCACCGGAATACCTTTCCGCTGTGCAAATCGCAGTGCAGCCCGCCCCAATGGACACGGTGTGTGCAAATGAAATAGTGCTGGCTCGATACCGACTCGCTCAATGGCGTGTTCGATGCGGCTGCATCCGCCCAGGTACAGCTTGTAATCCCGATAGATCGGCAGCCGCAGTGCAGGCATCTCCACCATCGGAAAGCGCACTGCTTCCCGGTGGTCGGCAACAGCGGTCAGCACTGTTGCCTCCCATCCTGCTACGTGGTGACGCTCCAGATACTCGTAGAGGACTCGCGTGACGCCATCTTGACCGCGCTGCGCAGTCCCGGCAACATGGTAAACAACCATCGGACCTAAACGGGTGATGGAACACTTGCGAAACTGCCTTCACACGAGTATCCAACTATTGCATAAACATCAGCCCAGTTTTATGTCACATGAACTTCTGGCAAAATGCTATCTTGCATTGCGTCAGTCGAATATTCACCTGAGCGTAACGATGAAGCGCGCAGTTTCGTTTTTTCTCCTTGCATCTTTTGCTGCTGCTCAATCGGTTGATGCCCTCATAGAGCGTCAACTCAACACACTGCTGGCGATCTACCGGCAGGTACACGCTAACCCAGAATTATCGTACACCGAAGCACAAACATCGGCGCTCATCGCCGAGCATCTCCGCCGGGCTGGGTATAGCGTCTTCGAACGCGTCGGCAAATACACCGATTCGAGCTTGCAATGCTACGGTGTCGTCGGAGTGTTGCGCAACGGCAACGGACCAACGCTCCTTATCCGCGCCGACATGGATGCTCTTCCGGTCGAAGAAAAAACTGGTCTGCCCTATGCCAGCACACGCGTGCAACGCTCTGAGCGCGGGGAAGCTGTGCCCGTGATGCATGCCTGCGGACACGACATACACGTGACAACGCTCATTGGTGTTGGCACTGTCATGGCACAGCTCCGCGATCAATGGCGGGGCACATTGATTTTAGTCGGACAGCCTGCCGAAGAGCGTGGCGCCGGAGCGCGTGCGCTGCTGACTGATAGTCTCTACCAGCGCTTTGGGCGACCCGATGCCGTCATCGGTTTACACGTGGATGCCGAGCACCCTGCCGGCACCGTCGGTGTTGCTGCTGGACCGACAACTGCCAGCGTGGATATGATTGATGTAACAATTCGCGGTGTCGGCGGTCACGGTGCCTATCCCCACACGACAAAGGACCCCATCGTTATGGCAGCCGAATTTGTGATGGCACTGCAAACGATTGTGTCTCGCGAGATTCCTCCCCGCGAGCCAGCAGTTGTCACGGTCGGTTCGATTTGCGGTGGAACCAAGCACAACATCATTCCCGACCAGGTGGAACTGCAACTGACCGTGCGCACTTACGACGAGCGCATTCGTCAGCAGATTATTTCGGCAATTGGCACAAAAGCATACGGCGTTGCGCGCGCAGCAGCCGTGCCACCCGATCGGATGCCGATTGTTCATGTGCGCCCGGAGGAACACACGCCGCCGCAACACAACGATACCGCACTAGCGCAGCGATTAGAGGTGGTGTTCACTCGTGTCTTTGGCAGGCAGAACGTCTATCGCCCAGAGCCAACGATGGGCGGCGAGGATTTTGCCTACTACCGTTTGGACGGTCAGATACCATCGTGTTTTTTCCGTGTCGGTGCCGTGAGCCCAGCGACCTACCAGAATGCACGCGAACGGGGGGAGCAACTACCTTCGCTGCATTCGTCCCGCTTTGCGCCGGATGCTGAGCCGACGCTGCGTACTGCGCTTCGGGCAATGACTCACGCTGCACTCGAACTGCTCCGACGCTAAAAAAGAGCGTCCCTGCCGACCGATTCGACAGGGACGCCACCACTAACGGCTGCGGGCTGCAGGGATGGGACGGTTTAGTAATCCATCCCGCCGCCGTGCATGTGCGGAGCGTTCTGTTTTTCCGGCTCTGGCTTTTCGACGATGGTTGCTTCGGTCGTCAGCAACAGCGATGCAACTGACGCAGCATTTTCGAGTGCGACGCGCGCAACCTTTGTCGGGTCAATGACGCCTGCCTCGAAGAGGTCTTCGTACTGCTCGGAGTATGCGTTGAATCCGAATGCGCCGGTGCCTTCTTTGACCTTGTTGGCAACCACCGATGCATCCAAGCCAGCATTGGCGACGATCTGGCGGATCGGTTCTTCGATCGCACGGCGGATGATCGCAATGCCCATGTCTTGGTCAGCATTTTCGCCTTTGAGGTTTTCCAGCGCAGCCAGACAGCGCAGGTATGCGACACCGCCACCCGGCACAATGCCTTCTTCGACGGCAGCACGTGTGGCGTGGAGTGCATCTTCAACCCGTGCTTTCTTCTCTTTCATTTCGACTTCGGTTGCAGCACCAATCTTGAGCACTGCCACACCACCGCTGAGTTTAGCCAAGCGCTCTTGGAGCTTTTCGCGGTCGTAGTCACTTGTGGTTTTCTCGATCTGCACCTTGATTTCGTTGATGCGCTTTTTGATTTCTTCGCTCTTGCCAGCGCCTTCAACGATGGTGGTGTTGTCTTTGTCAATGGTAACTTTCTTCGCCATGCCGAGCATATCCAAACCGGCTTGATCGAGCTTGAAGCCTTTCTCTTCGCTAATGACGATGCCGCCGGTCAGAATCGCAATGTCTTCGAGCATAGCTTTCCGCCGATCGCCGAAGCCCGGTGCTTTGACAGCGCAGACACGCAGTGTACCGCGCAACTTGTTGACGACAAGCGTTGCCAGTGCTTCGCCCTCGACGTCTTCAGCGATGATCAGCAGCGGACGACCGCTTTGCGCGACCTTCTCGAGAATCGGCAGAATATCCTTGATCGCGGAAATCTTTTTGTCGTGGATCAAGATGTACGGATTTTCGAGCACTGCCTCCATCGTGTCGGCATCGGTGACAAAGTACGGCGACAGATAACCGCGATCAAACTGCATCCCCTCGACCACTTCCATTGTGGTTTCGGTGCCTTTGTTTTCCTCGACGGTGATGACACCGTCCTTGCCAACTTTTTCCATTGCCTCGGCGATTAGATCACCGATTGCTTTGTCGTTGTTGGCGCTGATTGCTCCAACCTGAGCGATCTCCTTGCGACCGGAGACTGGACGAGAGATCTTCTTGAGTTCGTCGGTGACTTTGGAGACGGCAAGGTCAATGCCGCGCTTGATGTCCATGGGATTGGCGCCACTGGTGACGAACTTCATGCCTTCGTTGAAGATCGCCTGCGCCAAGACAGTTGCGGTTGTGGTGCCATCACCGGCAATGTCGCTGGTCTTGGATGCTACCTCGCGCACCATCTGGGCACCGAGGTTTTCCATTGGGTCTTCCAGCTCAATTTCCTTTGCAACGGTGACACCGTCTTTGGTTACCGTCGGCGGACCAAACTTTTTGTCAATGATGACATTGCGCCCTTTGGGACCGAGCGTTACTTTGACGGCATTGGCGAGCTGATCAACACCGCGCTTGAGCGCAGCGCGTGCATCTACATCAAAGGTGATGATTTTGGGTGCCATAGCGTATCCTCCGATGAGTTAGTGAAACATTACTTGTTGATGATTGCGAAGATGTCGCTTTCGCGCATGATGAGGAAGTCCTCGCCATCAATCTTGATTTCTGTGCCGGCGTACTTGCCGTAGAGGACTTTGTCACCAACCTTGACACTGAGCGGCAGGACTTTTCCGTCTTCGGTCACCTTGCCATTACCGATGGCGACCACTTCACCCTGCATGGGCTTTTCCTTGGCAGTATCGGGGATGATGATGCCGCCCTTGGTGACTTCTTCTGGCTCTGAGGGGCGGACAATGACGCGATCGTACAGTGGGGTCAGATTCATAGCACAACCCTTCAACGATAGTGGAACATACAAACCTGAGTGCGTTAGCAGTCGCCTTTGACGAGTGCTAATTCAGTTTATTGTGTTCACGCCGTCGGGATCGAGGACACACGCAGCAGTGCCCGTATTTTTGCGCCACCTGCCGCACAGGACAGACTTACAACTGACACACCGTTCGATGACAACTCCGACAGCATCACCACCACCGGTGCCAACGCTTATGCAGCGATTGAGTAGTGCTGCCCTTGCGGCAAGCTGCGTCGTCTGGTTTTCTGCAACACTGGCGCGCGCCATCGTGACCTACGACCTGTATCAGCCAGCAACACCGACGCTGAGGGCACTTCCCCCCGAATACCAGCTCGAGCAGCTCCGCCTGGCAGAAAACCTTGCGACAATCGGCTGGCTCAGCTACGGTGCAGTCGTTGTAACCACTGTTTGCATGCTGGGAGCATGGCGCAGAACGCTGCAGAAACACGGCTACATTCTCATCGCAGCGCTGTTGATCGTGGTGAGTTTGTTTTGGCAAGCCTGGGTAGCGCCCACTGATCTTGCGCTCTACCGAGAATTCCCCAGCCGATGGCAAGCGCCACCGCTGTCGCGCTACCCGGTTATCCTGGAGCTGATAACGCAGCGCTTTTTTCGCCAATCACCGGCTGACCTTCTCAACCTTCTGACCGCTGCAGCCGTAATTGTTGTGCTGGTCTTCCAACCACGCCGCCGCGAGCATGCCTAAATTTTCCACGCAGAAACTCATCACAGAAGCGACAAACCTCCTTGCTTCTGCGGGCATCATTATCCGGCGTGAACGAAATGTGCGGTACGGCGGATGCTGCACAGTGGATGGGAAAAACTACCTGATCATCGGCTCGATGCTCCCGCCCGAAACAGTGCTGGAATTGCTGCTCGACGGTATCCGCACCTACCAGTGTCCGATTCAGCAGTGCTCATCGGCGCTGGCATCTCGACTCAATGGACACGCTCGGACTCCGCACCCATCGGCAAACCATTTTCCTGACGGAGCAGACGCTCAGCAATCACCACACCAGCATACAGCATCGCCAGAAACAAACATCCGCTCCGAAGAAAAAACGCGTTCGTCGTCCAGTCCATGACAGTCGTCCCGATAAGCGTCAGCGTAAACGATAGCACGTACGGCTCCAGCGGGGTCCGACGGCTGCGAACGTAGCAGCGTATGCTTTTTACCAGCATCAGCAGATGAAAAAGGTAAAAGGTTAGCCCCAGCGGTATCCCAAACTTGACCATCAAACCAACCATGCCGTTATGGAGGAAGTGCGTGCGCACGGGCTTGCCGAGTGCGGAGTCGTAATACACGTACTTGCCGCCAGGACCAATGCCCGCCGCCGCAATATCGGGACGCTGCAGTAACGACAGCACTCGGCGCAGCTCATCGCGTCGTTCGCGAACGGAGGTTTCCTTGGTGGCAGTTTTGACGCTGAGGAAGCGGTGTACAATAACACGCCCAACAATATCAACGACATTGCCAAAGACAAGCTGTGCAATACTGCCGATCAGCACCGTTGTTATCCCCATAGCAACGAGCAACCGCAAACGCTGCACTGTCGGCAGGACTATGAGCATAACCACAATGGCAACAATCGAACCGACCCAAACCGTCCGGGTGTACGTCAGCACGATTCCGCCCGCAATGATGCAGACACAAACAAACCAGAGCACTCGCTGCCACCACCGTTCTCGATAGAGCAGGAGCGTGATTGACAGAAAAAAGCCGATCAAGTACACCGCGTTGACTCCCTTGACACCGCGTATTTGGTAGGCATACAACGCTTGGAAAACTTGCTCGCGAAAATTAAATGCTACGATCACCGATAGGCTAGCCGATAGCAGCACCAGCAAGACAGCATAGAACCGAAACTGTCGCGGGCTGGAAAAGGTCGAGCGAAACACGAAATAGTAGGCAACCATTGCAACGAGCGCCCACTCACGTGCCCAGTTGAGCAGTGTACCGCCTCGGACAATTGCCACAATTGCGCTGAACAGAGAAAACACCAGCGCAAGCCAGAGCACTACCTCAGCGCGTTCCCACAGCAACTCCGAGCGCCGCACTGTTAGCGCCCAGACAAGCCAGACCACCAGTAACGTGGCAAGGTACGCCGCCATCAGGATGTCGAAGGCACTGACTTCGACGTCGCTCTGGCGGAAATAAACCGGCAGAATGGCAAAAAAGACGAGCCACTGAATTCGAGGGAAACGCAGCAGGAGTAGCGCCGTTGCCAGTCCAGCACCAACTCCTGCAACTGCATACCACTGCCCTGCTGAGGCAAGCACCGCCAGCAATGCCGCTGCCAGTATGCTCGCGCCAAGTTCGACACCAATGCGGCGGCGGTATTGCTGCGTCACGGTATCGCTACCGCATAGTGGCTCGAATGGAGCGCCACAGATCAATCCCCATCGCCAGCAATACACCCAGAATGAGGCTCGATATGAGCGCACCTCCAACAATTAGGGACCGTTGTGGTCGGTCCTTCTTGAGCGCTGGGATGGCTGGATCCACAATGTAGAGCGCCGGCGTATAGCGCGATAGACTGCTACGCACATCTTCCAATGTTGGGAGCATCGCTGCCTTGAGTTTCATCATCGTCTCCAGCTCAGTGTAGTAGCGCATGTAGTCGTAGGCTGCCTTCGGAGCATCGCGAAGTGAAAAATTCCCGATGAATCCGGGCTGTTGTTCCATTTCTTGCAACTTTTGGCGAAGCGACTCGACCACGCGACGCTGTTGCTCAGTGGCGGGATCAGCAGTTCCATACCGCTCTTCGAGAACACCGAGAACAATTTCCTGGCTCATTAGTTGTGCTTTCGCCTCGGCTATAGCAGACGCAGCCGCATGTGCTTGATCAAGGGGCGCGTACATGAGCGATTTTTTGCTAACCAATGCCAGCGAATCGGCAATGACGTTCATTCGTGCAAGAGTTGCATTGAGTCGCTGCTCGATACTGGTCAACACGTTCTGGTTTTCGCGTCGTTCCAGATCAGCAGCGATTGTGTTGGCAATCTCGACAGTTGCGTTTGCCATTGCAGCCGCGCGGTAGCGATCGCGATCAACAATAGTGATGCGGTAATTGCCTGCTCCTTCAAGTTCGACTTCATAGCGATCGAGAAGCTCCAGGCGCGCCATCTGCTTAGCTGAGTCCAGCGATTTAGCATCGGTAATGTCATAGACCTTGATCAAGTCGAAACGTTCAATGAGCGAATCGAGCAGGGAGCGGCTCTGCAAAATGACCATAAAGTCATAGCCTGCTGCCGGTGAGCGGGTGCCACCAATGCGCGTCAGTCCAATATCCCGAAGCGTGCTCGATAATCCACCGAGCACCGACTCAAGCCCGGTCTGCGGTCGCTTCGGCGGAACTGCATTGACGCTACTTGCATACTCGTTCGGTAGCAGGAATGCAACGACGGTAGCGCTGATAGTACCAACTGCTGTCACAAGGGCAATCAGCCGTCGGTACCGCCGAAGCATCTGGAAAAAGCGCGCTAACTCCGAATTGCTCACTGTGGCTGCACCATCACCGGCTGCGATACTTTCGATCGTGGTTGTCGTTGGTGGCTGTTCTCGATTCATGGGTTCCAATGTTCATCACTGAAAGTTGATCCCAAAAGGATTCGTTGCCGTCGGGGTCACTGCAGCGTCTCTTCGGTTTCGAGCGGATTTTTTGCACGCGACGCTGCAGCAAGCTCTTCTTTGTAGGCAAGGAGTTTATCGCGTACCTGCTGATCGAACGTTGCAATGATTTCAGCCGCCAGAATACCGGCATTTGTGCCACCGCCGATAGCAACGGTTGCCACCGGAACGCCAGCCGGCATTTGCACAATCGAGTAGAGCGAATCCAGCCCGCCGAGATACCGCGTCGGGATCGGAACGCCAATGACCGGTACCACCGTATGTGCAGCCAGCATTCCGGGAAGATGCGCAGCACCGCCAGCACCGGCAATGATAACCTTCAAGCCACGCTCCAACGCAGTCCTGCCATAGTCTGCCATATCGAGCGGTGTTCGGTGCGCCGAGACGACCTGCATTTCGTAGGTGATGCCGAACCGATCGAGCATCGCGGCTGCATCGCGAAGGATGGGGTAGTCCGAGTCGCTACCCATGACAATCCCAACAAGAGGCGATGGCTGGTTCATGATTGCCGATAGTTGTGATGGTGATACTGCGCCAACGTTTGGCGAATAATTGCCCACAGTTGCGTGCGCCCCTGTCCTGTCCGCGCTGAGGTCGCAATAACTGCCTGGCATCCGGTGCAGTGCTGGACAAGGTGATGCACTTGACTGGTGCGTTCTTCGACGTCGGCAGGGGAACATGCATCGGCTTTGGTCAAAATTACAGCGTACCGTCGTCCACGCAGCTCGAGTTCTTCAATGAGCGAAAGGTCATCGGCGCTCGGATCGTGGCGACTATCAATCAGCACGCAAGCTAAGGCAAGCTGCCGGCGTTCGAGCAGATACCCCAGCAGGAGTTGGCGAAATTCCTCTCGCTGTTGTTTTGAGACCCGGGCATAACCATAGCCGGGCAAGTCAACGAGCATCCACTGGCCGTTGACCGGATAGATGTTGATGCTGCGGGTTCGCCCTGGGGTGGAGCTAACATGCGCCAGCGATCGTTGAAACACTAGCGCATTGAGAAGGGACGATTTGCCGACGTTCGACCGCCCTGCGAATGCCACTTCAGGGAAAGCATAATCCGGCAACTGGTCGAGCTGGACGTAGCTGGCAAGGAACCCAACCTTCGGAGGATGCATGGCATTCGAGAAGGCATGCAACAAGCAATCGAGCGGCTATGCAGCCGCTTCGGACTGGTCGGGGCGTTCCGATGATTCGTGGGTAGATGCGACATCCTGCTGTGGGGATGGCTCGCTGTCGTGCTGCTCCTGGGCAGTCGTCTGCACGTCCTCGGCAGGAGCCGGCGACGGTGGAGCCGTTTCGGCTGCCGGCGCCGCAGATTCAGTAGCTGCCGGTGCGGCCGATTCTGTAGCCGTCGGACGTGGCGACTGCTGTTTGCTGCGACGCTTGCGCTGCTGTGATACCGCGCCATCCTGCGGTGCAGCCCAATCAACGAGTTGAATGATTGCTTCTTGCGCACCATCGCCGCGGCGGTATCCCAGCTTGACGATCCGCGTATAGCCACCGTTCCGCTCAGCAACGACGGGAGCAATCACCTCGAACAGCTCCTGGAGGACAGCTTCATCGGGAATGAACCGCGCAACCAGCCGGCGATAGTGCAGATCCACGGCGCCATACGGCGATTGCCCTGACCGTTCCCGCTGATAGGCACGGCGAGCTTTCGTTATCAAGCGCTCGACAAATGGGCGAAGCTCTTTTGCCTTTGCCACTGTGGTCCGAATTGCTTTCTGTTCGCTCCGCAGGAGCGAAGCAGCCAAATTTCGCAGCAGTGCTTTGCGGTGACTTTCTGTTCGCTTGAGTTTTCGACCGCTTTTGACGTGTCGCATGGCGGATACTTCGAAATGATACGACTTGTGTTATGCTCCGACAGATCGAGAGGCTGGCTCCTGGAGGTACTTATCAACGTCCATGCCGAACTCAAGGTGGAATTGCTGAACAATCTCGGCGACTTCTGCCAACGTTTTGCGTCCGAAGTTGCGGAAGCGGAGCAGCTCTTGTTCGCGGTACCGGACCAGATCGCCGATTGTCTTGATGTTTGCAGCGCGGAGGCAATTATGCGCGCGCACCGAGAGTTCAAGCTCATCAATGGGCTTGAGCAGAATTTGGCGAATCTCATGGTAGCGTGGATCGTCGGTCCCGTCGCGTCCAGTCTCGACACCCGTGGCTGCTTTGACTTTTGCTGTATCGGCATCGCCGGCGTCGGTGCTCAGACCCGAGAACAGCAGGATATGCGTTTTCAAAATGTTGGCAGCATGCTCGACTGCTTTAGCAGGCGAGATTGTGCCATCGGTTGTGACCTCCAGCACCAGACGTTCGTAGTCGGTTTTTTGTCCGACCCGATACGGCTCGATTTTGTAGATAACGTTTTTGATGGGCGTAAAGATTGCGTCAATCGGAATCATCCCGATGGGGAAGTCGCCGTGCGGCTGTTCATCGGCGGGAACATATCCGCGCCCGATACCAATCCGAAGCTCGACATCGAGTTCGGCATCCTCGGCTAAGGTTGCGATGACGTGGTCAGGGTTGAGAACCCGAATCAATGTGCCATGTTCTTCGATGATGCGCGCTGTCCAGTATCCTGGACCCTTGACTTTGAAGGCAACGCGGGTTGTTTTTGGATCGTCAACCTGCAGGCGTACCTCTTTGAGATTGAGGACAATCTGGCTGACATCCTCGACAACACCGCGAATGGTCTGGAATTCGTGTTGGACTCCACCGATTTTGACGCCAATAATGGCAGCGCCGGGAACCGATGAGAGCAACACACGCCGCAGCGAGTTCCCAATGGTGACACCGTAGCCTTCCTCGAGGGGCTGGAGAATAAAGCGTCCCAGCGTTGACGTTGGGGTTTCGACCTGAACTCGCTCGGGCTTCTGAAACGTAGTGGTCATGGGTGCTTCTGCCAAGTGATGAGAAATGGTTGATGTCTGCGTTAGTTAGACTCGCCGTCGCTTTGGTGGACGGCAGCCGTTGTGCGGGATGGGCGTTCGATCCACGATCGAGAGCACTTCCAATCCCGCTTGCGCAATGGCACGGATGGCAGCTTCACGTCCAGAACCCGGACCCTTGACGATAATGTCCACTTTCCGCAGCCCCATATCGTAGGCTTCTTTGCCGGCGCGCTCAGCAGCCACTTGGGCAGCATAGGGTGTGTTTTTCTTCGAGCCGCGGAAGCCATTTCGCCCTGCCGACGACCAACAGAGCGTGTTACCATAGGAGTCGGTAATGGTGACAATAACGTTGTTGAACGTGGCTTGGATATACACCTTGCCATGAATATCGGCAACGGATTTGCGCTTGACTTTGCGTTTCTGGGAAGCCATCGAAGCGTTGAGAAAATAGTGTTACTTTTTGGCGACTGCTTTCTTTTTGCCGGCGACCGTTTTGCGGCGACCTTTGCGCGTGCGTGCATTGGTACGGGTGCGCTGTCCGCGGACGGGCAGCCCACGACGATGACGCAAGCCGCGGTAGCAGCCAATATCCATCAGCCGTTTGATGTTGAGCTGCACTTCACTGCGAAGCTCGCCTTCGACCTTGTACTCGCTGATGACCTGGCGAATGCGCGCGATTTCTTCGTCGGTCCACTGGGCAACACGTTTGTTGCCGTCAACGCCTGCTTTCGCCAGTACTTCGGCTGCCAGCGTCGGACCAATACCGTAGATATACCGCAAACTGATTACTCCGCGTTTGTTCCGCGGAAGGTCAACACCTGCGATCCGTGCCATAGGATTAACCCTGCCGTTGTTTCATTCGTGGATTTTTCTTGTTGATCACATACACACGCCCCTTTCGACGAACGATTTTGTCGTCGGGGCTACGCTTTTTGACTGATGCCTGGACTTTCATTGCAATGCGTACCTGCAGTGGTTGACTTACTTGTAGCGGTAGGTGATACGCCCGCGCGAGAGGTCGTAGGGCGAAAGCTCAACGGTCACTTTATCACCGACCAAAATCTTGATGAAGTTCATTCGCATCTTGCCGCTGATATGCGCAAGCACTTTATGTCCATTGTCGAGACGAACAATGAACTGTGTATTCGGCAGCACCTCTTCGATGACGCCGTCAACTTTGATCATGTCCTGCTTTGGCATACTGCGGATGTGGCAGTGAATGAACTGTCAGGATTGTTGCACCCGTTGGTCCGACGACCACGGTGTGTTCAAAATGTGCCGCTGGTTTGCCGTCGGTTGTGCGGACTGTCCATCCATCGCGGCTGGTATAGACCGTAAACACACCGGCAGCGACCATTGGCTCAATGGCAAGCGTCATGCCCTCGCTGAGCACTGCTTGCCGATAGCGATTCCGATGGAGCAGACCGGGCACAAAATTGGGCACAGCCGGCTCTTCGTGGAGCTCGGTACCAACACCATGCCCGACTAATTCGCGCACGCAGGAGAATCCATGCGACTCGACGTGCTGCTGAATGGCGCGTGCGATGTCGTAGGTTGTATTCCCAACCCGTGCTTGCTCGATACCGCGATAGAGCGCCTGGCAGGTGACAGCAAGCAATCGCTGTTTTTCATCGCTGACCTGCCCGACGGCAAAGCTCCATGCTCCATCGCCATAGCATCCGTCGTAGCGGACGCCGCAGTCAATCGAGACGATCTGCCCGTCCTCCAGGCGTCGCTCTGAGGGGATGCCGTGGACAACCTCGTCGTCAATCGAGATGCACAGCGTCGCCGGGAACGGTGGCACGCGGGGCGAGCCGCCGTATCCTTTGAAAGCTGGCTCAGCGCCGTGCGCTCGAATAAACTCTTCAGCCAGTGCATCGAGTCGGCGGGTTTCCACACCCGGCTGAATATAGTCAGCCAGCATTTCGAGTGTAGCGCCGACCAGACGCGCTGCTTCGGCAATTGCTGCACGCTCGGCTGGACTATGCTGCGTCGAGCGTGCAGACGGATTCATCACAGCCTCGCTGGTCGAAAGCATTAGTATCGCGATCCGCTCATCGCCATGCCTCGCCCGCGCAAACGACCGCTCTTCATAAAGCCGTCGTAATGCCGCATCAGCAGATACGATTCGATCTGCTGCAGTGTGTCCAGCCCAACACCAACGATGATCAGCAAACTCGTTCCGCCGAAAAACTGCGCAAACGAGTACGGAACGTTCAGCACATTGGTCACAAACACCGGCAGCAGGGCGACAATCGCCAGAAAGACTGCTCCCGGCAGTGTGATTCGCGTTAGAATAGCATCGAGGTATTCAGCCGTCGGTGCTCCAGGGCGCACACCCGGAATGAAGCCTTGTGCGCGCTTGAGATCATCGGCAACCTGGCGTGGATTGAACGCAATTGCCGTGTAAAAGTACGTGAAAAAGATGATCAGCGCTGCATAGAGCACCGCATACAACACCGACCGATCGCTGAATAGTTGTGCAATGTTGATGAGCGTTTGATTTTCTGGGAAAAAGCTCAGCACAGTATTCGGGATAAACAGTATCGCCGAGGCAAAGATGATCGGCATCACACCGGCGGTATTGACCCGCAGCGGGATGTACGTTGTGTGCCCGCCGTACTGCTTGCGTCCTTCGATTCGCTTGGCATACTGAATGGGAATGCGGCGTGCACCTTGCGTGACCAGGACAACCAGCGCCACAATGACACCCAGGAATGCAACCAGAATCAAGTCCACAACCCAGTTGCGTGCACCGGCGCTGATCAGTTGAAGCTCGTTTTGGATGGCAACCGGTAAGCGCGAAATAATGCCGATGAAGATGATCAGCGAGATACCATTGCCAATACCGCGCTCGGTAATTTGCTCGCCAATCCACATCAAGAAAATCGTTCCAGCAGTCATCGTCGCAACGGCAGTCAGCGTAAACAAAATGCCCGGCTCCACGACAATCGAAGTACCGCCGACGCCCGAGGTCGTTGCGGTGAGCTTGATGCTCAAGCCGATTGCTTGCATCGCCGCCACAAACACCGTCAAATAGCGCGTCCACTGGTTGATTTTTCGGCGTCCCTCCTCGCCTTCCCGCTGGAGCTTCATCAGTTCAGGGACGAAAACACCAGCAAGCTGCAAAATGATGGATGCCGAAATGTACGGCATGATACCCATCGCAAAGATTGCGGCATTGCTAAATGCCCCACCGACGAACAGGTCGTATAAGCCGAAAAGATTATTCGGATCGCTTGTTGCCGTCGAAGCTTTGAGCGCTTCGATGTCAATGCCGGGGATGGTAATGTGTGCACCAATCCGGACGACGACGAGCATCAGCGCCGTAAAGACGATCCGCTGACGAAGTTCCTCGATCCGAAAGATATTGCGAATAGTTTCAACGACAGTTGCCATACGCCAAGCCTCTAAGTATGTCGAGCTGCGCTGCACCAGGAATGCTATCCTGGCACCAGCACGGGCGCCGATGCATTAGTTTTCGATGATCGTGCACTGCCCGCCCGCAGCAGTGATTTTTTCCTGCGCCGTCGCCGAAAAGCGATGCGCCGCGACCGTCAGCGCGACCGTCAGCGTGCCATCACCGAGAATCTTAACGGGTGCATTCCGTTTGGCAATAGCACCGACACGGTAGAGCACCTCTGGGGTAACCGTCTCGGGACCGATCCGCCCGGCACGGGCAAGTTCGTCAAGCCGTGAAAGGTTAACCACCTGGTATTCGACGCGAAACGGATTGACAAAACCGAATTTTGGGATACGGCGCGACAGCGGCATTTGTCCGCCTTCGAAGTTGCGCTTGTAGCGGTGATTGCCGCGCGATTGATGTCCTTTGTGACCACGCGTGGCAGTGCCACCATGGCCGGAGCCTTCGCCCCGTCCGATTCGTTTCCGCGCCTTTCGGGAACCAGGCGCATACTGGAGATTGCCGAGATGTTTCATGCGGAATTGGTGGAAAGTTGCTCGACGCGAACCAAGTGTGAAACCTTTGCGACCATGCCCAGAATTTGCGGGGTCGCTGTGTGCACCACCGAGTAATTCGGACGCCCTAAGCCCAGCGCCTTGATAATGCGCTTGTGGTGTTTGTTAGCGTCAATGATGCTGCGAACCTGCGTGATACGAATCTTTGCCATACCAGTCTTAGCCATTGATGACTTTTTCAATCGTAACGCCACGCCGCGCCGCCACCGACGCTGCATCCTCCAGTTGCGCTAAGGCTGCAATGGTTGCCTTGACCACGTTGTGCGGATTCGACGATCCCAAGGATTTGGTCAGCACATCGCGGACACCAACCATTTCCAGGACAGCACGGACACCACCGGCTGCAATGATACCAGTTCCTGGCGCTGCCGGACGCAGCAGCACTGTGGCAGCACCATATCGTGCGAGAACCTCATGGGGAATCGTCGAGCCATGCAGTTGAACATGGATGACGTTCTTTTTTGCTGCTTCGGTCGCTTTTTGGACAGCATCAACAACTTCGCCTGCCTTGCCTAAGCCATAGCCAACGTGCCCTTGCCCATCACCAACGACAACCAGCGCCGAAAAACTAAAGCGGCGACCACCCTTGACCACTTTGGCGGTTCGCGAGACGTTGACGAGTTTATCGTTGAGATTCAGTTGCGAAACTTTTGCTCGTGCCATACGGAGTGCTTATCGTTGACGGTGACAAAGAAGAAACGAAACCTAAAACTGCAGACCGCCCTCACGGGCACCATCGGCAAGCGCTTGCACGCGTCCGTGATAGAGGAAACCATTCCGGTCGAACGCGACAGAACGAATTCCTGCCGCAATAGCGCGTTCAGCCAGCAATTGCCCGACAGCTCGGCTAATTTCAACCTTCCGCCCTTCGGCTGCGGAGAGTTCTTTATCGAGTGTCGAAGCGCTCGCCAGCGTCCGCCCACTTGTATCGTCAATGATCTGGGCGTAGATATGCTTGAGCGACCGATAGACGCTCAGACGAGGACGCTGCGACGTTCCACGAATCTTTTTCCGAATTCCGCGCTTTCGACGAGCGCGACGGTCCAGTTTAGTGCTTTTTATCATTTCGCTATGGTGCGTGATTATTTACCTGCTGCTTTACCAGCCTTGCGGCGCACGTACTCGCCCGCGTAGCGAATACCTTTGCCTTTGTAGGGCTCTGGCGGGCGAATCTTCCGGATGACAGCAGCGACTTCGCCGACAAGCTGCCGGTCAATACCTTTGACGGAAAATTGCGTTGGGCTGGCGACTGTGATCTTGATGCCCTCCGGCGGAATAAACACAACCGGATGCGAGAATCCAAGCGACAGCACAAGATTGTTGCCGCGCAATTCTGCTTTGTACCCGACGCCTTGCAATTCGAGCTGCTTTTCGAATCCTTTCGAGACACCGGTGATGATGTTAGCCGCCAGTGCGCGAGCAGTACCGTGGAGAGCACGGACGTGCTTTTCGTCGCTTGCGCGGGTCAACAAAAGCTGATTGCCCTTCTGGCGGCAGCTAATGCCCTCAGGGATACGCATACTCAGCTCACCGAGCGGACCTTTGGCGCTGAGCATCTGTCCATTAATCGTGACACTGACGCCAGCGGGTATTTCGATTGGTTTACGACCGACTCGTGACACAGCAGTTCTAAAAAATGTTACCACACAGTGCAAATGATTTCGCCTCCGACTCCGCGGCGACGGGCTTCTTTATCGGTGATCACACCGGTTGAGGTCGAGACGATGGCGATACCAAGTCCGTTGTACACCTGGGGTAGTTCGTTGACCCGTGCATAGCGTCGAATGCCTGGTTTGCTGATGCGTTTGATTTCCCGGATCACGGGTTTGCCCTGGTAGTACTTTAGATGCAGACGGAGCGTTGGTTGCACAGCGCCGTCCGGTCGGATAAGTTCGTAGTCGGCAATGTAGCCTTGGTCTTTGAGAATTTCAGCGATGGCGATTTTGAGCTTCGACGCGGGTGCTTCCACGGTGCGATGGTGTGCGCGCTGCGCATTTCGAATGCGCGTCAGAAAATCGCCAATTGCATCGGTCACGGGCATGGCGTTGCCACAGTGCTATGATCAAACATCGTGGACTTTGCAACAGTTTGTGGCAGTCGGTGCTGCCATTGGCGCCGACCATCTCACGGTGCCACGGTTACCGTGATGCATCGGCTCCGCATTGACGTGGGAGTCGCCGGATAAGGGACCGCAAAAATACGGCAACGCTGGGTTTATTTCTACCAGCTCGATTTTCGCAGCCCGGGAATTTTGCCCTCCAAGGCAAGCTGCCGCAGCATATTCCGGCACAGCATAAAGTGCCGGTACACACCGCGACCGCGACCGGTCACCGAGCAGCGATTGCGCAGTCGGACCGGATTACTGTTGCGCGGTAGTTTTTGCAGTGCTTCGTAGTCGCCTGCTTTCTTGAGTGCAGCACGCTTAGCAGCGTACTTGGCGACCAGCCGCTGGCGCTTACGATTTCGGGCTACGATTGCATCGGTTGCCATTGTTCACACCTGAACAGTTTCGTTATTCTTTTCTGCGGAAGGGAAAACCAAATTCTTCCAGCAACGCATAGGCTTCTTCATCGGTCTGCGCGCTGGTGACGAACGTAATGTCCAAGCCGCGGATTCGATCCACTTTATCAACGTCAATTTCGGGGAAGATGATCTGTTCTTTGACCCCGACGGTGTAATTTCCGCGCCCGTCGAAGGATTTATCCGGGAAGCCACGGAAGTCCCGAATTCGAGGAGCAGCAATGTTGATAAAGCGATCGAGGAACTCATACATCCGCGCGCGGCGGAGCGTCACGTGAACGCCAATGGGTTGTCCCTGTCTCAACTTGAAATTCGCGATCGAGTGCTTGGCTCGCGCCACTGCTGGACGCTGACCTGCAATCAGCTCCAGCTCGTTGAGCGCGTTTTGAATTTGCTTGATGTCTTGCGCGCCCTCGCCCACTCCCATGTTGAGCGAAATTTTGACAAGCTTGGGCACCTGCATGACGGAGGTGTATCCGAAACGCTTCATCAGGTTCGAGACGATCGTCTCGCGATAAAAGACCTGCAGCCGAGGGACAGGAATCTCGGCAAGCTGGACATCATCGAGCCGCGGACCTTCGTACTTGAAGTCCAGTTTTTTTAGTTGCTGCTTAGCCATGTTGCATAGTCAAATTGTTCAACGCTCGTGTGTACGTCGTTGTGCACACACCGTATCATCAGGCAGACTGTGGGCGTTTGCGCGTTGGCTTGCCATCGGGACCAACGAGCATCACGTTCGAGTAATGAATGGGCATCTCCTTGGAGATGATGCCGCCCTGCGGATAGGCTGGCGACGGACGCATGTGCTTTTTCCGCACATTGATTCCTTCGACCAGGACCCGCAATTTCTTCGGATAGACGGCAATAACACGCCCTGTTTTGCCTTTATCGTTCCCGGCGATGACCATAACCGTATCGCCTTTTTTGATTTTGAGCTTCATTGCTGACTTCGGATGTGACCAAGACTGCACGCTTAGACGACCTCTGGCGCAAGGGAGATGATTTTCATAAAGTTTTTCTCCCGGAGTTCACGCGCGACCGGACCAAAAATCCGTGTCCCGCGCGGTTCGAGCTGGTTATTGAGCAAAACCGCTGCATTCTCATCGAAGCGCACGTATGAACCATCCCGGCGACGAATCTCTTTTTTTGTGCGCACGACAACAGCTTTGACGACATCGCCTTTTTTGACTGCACCGTTGGGGAGCGCAGCTTTGACCGAGACTACGATCAGATCACCAACGGTTGCATAGCGCTTGTCATGACCGCCCAAAACGCGGATACAGCGAACGCGTTTGGCACCAGAATTATCGGCAACGACCAGGTTCGTTTCTTCTTGAATCATCGGTCACCTTGGGATGAGTGTTCGACAAATTACCGTGCACGCTGAACGATTTCCAGCAACGTCCATCGCTTCCGGCGACTGAGCGGACGCGACTCGATGATGCGGACGACATCGCCAATACCACACTGGTTCTGTTCATCGTGTGCCATGTACTTTTTGGTGCGCTTGTAGTAGCGTTTGTAGAGCGGATGCATCACCTGCCGCTCGACAGCAACCACGATTGTTTTATTCATCTTGTTGGAAACAACCACACCCTGGCGAATTTTTCGGCCGCGGGTGGGACGCTCAGCCGTGACGCCAGCGGTTGACTCCTGTTCGGATGCGGTGGTCTGTTGGGTATCCATAGCGATTACACACGGATATTGCGTTCGTGAAGAATAGTTTTCATGCGGGCGATATCCTTGCGCAGGATTCGCAAGTACGCCGTATCGTGGAGTTGCTTGAGCGCATGCTGGAAGCGGTGCTTGGCGAGCGTTTCCTCTGCTTCGCGCAGAGCTGCCAGCAGATCCTGATCGTTGAGTTCGCGCAAGTCGCGTGCTTTGCGTGCTTTCATGCCTCGACCAGGTCCAGTCGTGCGACAACTTTTGTTTTGATCGGGAGCTTATGGGACGCTAAGCGGAGCGCTTCCAGGGCAGCGTCTTTCGAGACGCCATCAACTTCGAAGAGGATGCGCCCTGGTTTGACGACCGCGACCCATCCTTCAGGATTACCTTTACCGGATCCCATCCGCACTTCGAGCGGTTTTTTCGTAAACGGCTTATCGGGGAAGATGCGGATCCACACCTTACCATCGCGTTTCAGGTGACGGTTGATCGCAATCCGCGCCGCTTCGATTTGACGGTTGGTAATCCAGGCTGCTTCCAGTGCCTTCAGCCCGTAGGAACCAAAGGCGACCTGCGAGCCCCGGAAGGCTTTACCCTTGCGGCGCCCGCGCTGGACTTTTCGGTGCTTGACTCGTTTTGGTAGCAGCATAGCCAGTGCCCTCGAGATAGTTTACGATTGTTTGCCGATGATTTCGCCTTTGAAAATCCAGACCTTCACGCCAATCGAGCCATAGACCGTTTGCGCTGTTGCCGTGGCGTAGTCTATATCGGCGCGGAGTGTATGGAGCGGTACGCGCCCTTCCCGATACTGTTCGGTGCGGGACATTTCTGCTCCACCGAGCCGACCGGAGCACATAACCCGAATACCTTCGGCACCCATCCGCATTGCTGCGGCGACGGCTTGCTTCATTGCACGGCGGAAGGCAATGCGCCCTTCCAATTGCTGGGCGATTGTATCGGCGACGATCTGTGCATCGGTTTCCGGACGTTTGATTTCGCTAATCGAAATGGACACCTCGCTACCGGTCAGCTTGCTGAGTTCGCTTTCGAGCTGCTCGACGTCCTTGCCGGAGCGTCCGATGACCACACCCGGACGCGATGTGTGAATAGTCACAGCTATTCGCTTGCGCGTGCGGTCAATGACAATACGCGAAACGTTCGCCTTTTTGAGGCGATTGCGCAAGTACGTGCGCAGCATAATATCCTCGCTGAGCTTCTGCGCAAAGCTCTGCTGCTCGAACCAATTGGAGTCCCATCCACGGATGATGCCGACTCGTAAACCGATTGGATTTGTTTTCTGACCCACGTTTAGTCCTTGGTTGCTACAACAATTGTCAAATGGTGCGAGCGTTTGCGAACGCGATAGGCGCGGCCCATGGGCGCTGGCTGAATTCGCTTGAGCATCGGCCCGTTGTCAACGTATGCTTTTTCGATGACAATGCTCTCCGGGCTGAGGTAGGGGTTATCGGCTTTTGCCTGGAGATTCGCAATCGCCGAGCGAAGCGTTTGCTCAGCCATTTTCGAGGCGCGTTTGTTGGTAAAGCGCAGCAGTGCCAGCGCATCGGCAGCGCTTTTACCGCGAATCAGATCAATGACCAGCCGCATCTTCCGCGGCGAGGAACGAACATACCGTGCAACAGCGCGTGCTTCCATCGGTCCGTGCATCCAATGTTACTTTTTGGCTTTATCTTCTTTGCGGTGTCCGGCATGACCGCGAAATGTGCGGGTCGGCGCAAACTCGCCGAGTTTATGCCCGACCATGTTTTCGGTCACATAGACCGGAATGAATTTATTGCCGTTGTGAACAGCAAACGTATGCCCGACAAACTCCGGAATAATCGTCGAGGCGCGGCTCCAGGTCTTGATGACCTGCTTTTTGCCGCTTGCATTGAGTTGCTCGACTTTTTTGCGGAGCTTGTAGTACACAAAGACGCCTTTTTTGAGCGAGCGTGCCATAACGAAAGCTTACTTAGTTCGACGTCGAATAATGAGTCGGTCGGAGGCTTTATGCTTTTTGCGTGTCTTCAAGCCTTTGGCAAGCTGCCCCCAGGGTGACCGCAGATGCTGGCGACCGCCACCGGATTTAGAACGACCTTCGCCACCACCGTTGGGATGGTCAATGGGATTCATTGCCATACCGCGCGTCTGCGGTCGAATACCCAGCCACCGCGCGCGCCCTGCTTTCCCGAGCTGAATATTCTCGTGGTCTGGATTGCTCAGCACACCAATAGTGGCTTTGCACTGTGCCAGCACCATCCGAATTTCACCCGAAGGAAGCTTCAGTTGTGCGTACTTGCCGTCGAATCCCAGGAGCTGCGCACCCAGTCCGGCGCTGCGCACAAGCTGACCACCTTTGCCCGGCTTGAGTTCAACGTTATGGACAAACAAGCCCGGTGGAATTTTTGCCAGCGGCAGTGTATTGCCAACGTTGTACTCTGCGCTCTCACTGGAGATAATTCGGTCACCGACTTTGAGACCCTGCGGCGCAAGAATGTAGCGGCGCTCGCCGTCGTCGTACCGGACTAGCGCAATACGGCACGAGCGATTGGGATCGTACTCGAGCGTTTCGACAGTCGCGAAGATGTCGGTTTTATCGCGCTTGAAATCAATAATGCGGTAGAGCCGCTTATGACGACCACCGCGGTGGCGCGACGTGATCCGACCGGTATTGTTTCGCCCACCGGTTGACGGTAGTGGCTCGCACAGCGGCTTATAGGGACGATCGGTTGTCAGCTCGCTAAAATCGCTGACCGAGTAAAACCGCGTGCCGGGCGTGATGGGTTTTAGTTGACGCAATGGCATAGTGCGTTATTCCTTTGTTTCACCTTCGCCGCTGACGACATCAATCGAGAAGCCTGGTTTGAGGCGCACGTATGCTTTTTTCCAGGAGCGCGTCCGCCCTTGCTGGATGCCGCGCCGTGTATAGCGGACTCGCCGCTTACCGCGCACGGTCACTGTGCGTACGTGTTCGACCTTGACACCGAAGAGCGCCTCGATCGCCTGCTTTATCTCGATTTTGTTTGCTGTCCGTTCGACTTCGAAGACGTAGTGGTTGTAGATGCCCTTGACCTTTTCCGACTTTTCCGTCAGAATCGGTCGCTTGATAATCTGAATCATGCTGTCACCTCTGCAGTCGTTGCATCGGGATCAAGGATACACGCGAGCACATCAATGGCTCCAGGCACAAAGAGCAGCTTGCGGTGTTCGAGAATATGATAGGCTGCGACCTTGTCAGCGAGCATCATATCCAGGTATGGCAAATTCCGTGCTGCTTGCACGACGACTGGGTCGAAGCGATCAACCAGCAGGAGTGTTTTGATTCCTTCCAGTCCCAGTGCTCGCATGACGGCTGCCATGCTCTTTGTTTTCGGTTGATCGAGCGTAATGGAATCCACCACGAGCACATTGCCCTCGCGCGCACGGCACGACAGCGCCGACCGCCGCGCAAGCTGATTGACCTTGCGTGGAATGGTGATTGTGTACCGGTGTGGCTGCGGACCAAAGACCGTACCGCCACCAACCCACAGGGGCGATCGGATTGAGCCGGCGCGTGCAGTGCCGCGCCCTTTCTGCCGCCAGGGTTTTCGCCCACCGCCAGAGACCTCCTGGCGGGTTTTTGTTTTGTGCGTACCCTGGCGTTGGTGCGCTAAGTACACACGCACCGCCAAATACATCGCGTGTTCATTTGGCTCGATATTGAAGACAGCATCGGGTAGCTCGATGGTGCCTTTCTGTTCGCCAGTTTGCGTTAGCAAAGGGACGTTCATTGTGTGCTCAATGGTGGTGTTTGCGTGTGACTGTTTCGATTTGGCGACGATACACAATCATTGACTGCGCAGCATTTACTTGACGATCTCGACGAGTGCATTAGGTGCACCCGGAATACTGCCCTTGATCAGCAGCAGGTTATCCTCTGGAATGACCTTGAGCACTTCCAGATTCCGGACAGTGGCACGGCGACCGCCCATTCGTCCAGCCATGCGCATGCCTGGGAACACTCGCGATGGGAACGACGAAGCACCGATCGAACCGGGCGCGCGTGTCCGGTCACTCTGTCCGTGCGTTGCCATGCCCACACCACCGAAGTGGTGTCGCTTGACAACGCCCTGGAAACCGCGTCCGATGCTCGTTGCCGACACCTTGACGCGATCACCAACGGCAAACTGTTCGACGGTGAGCACTTGCCCAACCTCTGCAGTAATGCCCCGAAACTCGCGCAAGAAGCGATGCGGTGCGACGTTTGCCTTTGCAAAGTGTCCTCGCAGCGGGCGGTTAACCTTTCGCTCCGGGATCGGTTCGAATCCGATCTGAACGGCTTCGTACCCGTCGCGTTCTATTGTCCGCCGAAGGACTACTGGACACGGTCCAGCTTCGATGACCGTACAGGGAACATACTCACCGCTGTCGGTGATGAATGCGGTCATGCCAAGTTTTCGTCCGAGCAATGCTGCCATGGTCATTTCCAAGTGTAGCTTAGACCTTGATTTCGATGTCCACACCAGCGGGAATATCCAGCTTGGTCAGTTCATCAATGGTTTTCTGCGTCGAGCTGAAAATGTCAATGAGACGCTTGTGGACCCGCGTTTCAAATTGCTCGCGCGATTTCTTGTCCACGTGGGGAGAACGGTTGACCGTCACCACCGTTCGCTCCGTTGGCAGTGGGATCGGACCGGAAACGGTCGCTCCCGTTTGCTTGACGGTATTGACAATCCGCTCGGCGGATTTATCAATCAAGTTGTGGTCGTACGAACGGAGTTTGATACGGATGCGTTGATGGGTAGCCACGACGCTTCAAACCACAGTTGTGAACACTACTCAAGAATTTTGGTGACGACACCGGCGCCGACAGTCTTGCCGCCTTCGCGAATAGCAAAGCGCAAGCCTTCTTCCATCGCGACGGGGGTAATCAGTTCGACGGTCAGATTATCAACGTTATCGCCGGGCATGACCATCTCAACGCCCGGGGGCAATTGCACGTTACCGGTTACGTCGGTTGTGCGGAAATAGAACTGCGGACGGTAGCCACTGTAGAACGGTGTCTTGCGCCCACCTTCGTTGGCGGTCAGCACGTACACTTGCGCGGTGAATTTTTGATGCGGGGTAATCGAGCCTGGTTTGGCAATGACCATCCCGCGCTCGAGTTCATCTTTTTCGACGCCGCGCAGGAGCAGACCGACGTTGTCGCCCGCTTGTGCTTCGTCGAGGAGCTTGCGGAACATCTCAATGCCGGTAACGGTGGTTTTCTTGTGCAGACCGAAGCCGACAATCTCCACTTCGTCGTTGAGCCGGACAATTCCACGCTCAACCCGACCGGTACCAACGGTTCCACGACCGGTGATCGAGAAGACGTCCTCGACGGGCATCAAGAATGGTTTGTCCACATCGCGCTGGGGTGTGGGAATGTAGCTATCAACAGCATCCATGAGATCCCAGATGCACTGCAGGCGCGGATCATCGAGTGGTGCGCCGCTCATGCCTGCATCGAGTGCCTGGAGCGCCGAACCGCGGATGACGGGGATTTCATCGCCGGGGAACTCATACTGCTTGAGTAGGTCGCGCACTTCTTCTTCAACCAGGTCAATGAGTTCCGGATCGGCAATGTCCACTTTGTTCAAGAACACCACGATCCGCGGCACTCCGACCTGGCGAGCCAGGAGGATATGCTCGCGCGTCTGCGGCATCGGTCCATCGGTCGCTGCCACAACCAGAATAGCACCATCCATCTGGGCAGCACCGGTGATCATGTTCTTGATGTAGTCTGCATGCCCGGGGCAATCAACGTGTGCATAGTGGCGCTTTTCGGTTTCGTACTCAACGTGCGCAGTATTGATGGTAATGCCACGCTGCTTTTCTTCCGGGGCATTATCAATCTGGTCGTAGGCGCGCGCCTGCACCGATGGATTCTTCCGCGACAGTGCGTAAGTAATCGCCGCTGTCAGCGTCGTCTTGCCATGGTCAACATGACCGATGGTCCCCACATTGACGTGGGGTTTGGTTCGAAGAAATTTTTCCTTTGCCATAAAGCCTCCAAAAAGTGAAACCAGTTGAACAAGCTACAGTAAACGGTTATGCATATGCATGGTGCATCGTTGCCGGCTCGTAGTGCGAGAATGCCATCGTGTACACCGCTCGCCCTTGCGTGATCGAGCGGAGCTGCGTAACATAACCGAACATCGCTGCCAGCGGTACCGTTGCGCGAACGGCACTGACAATGCCGCGATGCTCGATATGTTCAATACGCCCGCGCCGACTGTTGATATCAGCGATGACATCGCCGACAAACTCATCGGGCGTTGTCACCTCCAGTGCCATGACCGGCTCCATCAGAACCGGTGTTGCATGCCGATAGGCATCGCGCAACGCACTGACCGTCGCGACGCGAAAGGCAATCGCATTCGGCTCAGTCTGACCGCTTGAGGCATGCAGCAGTCGGACGGCAATGTCAATGAGCGGATAACCCATAATCGGACCAGCGATGAGCGTTTCGCGTGCACCATCCTCGACGGCGCGCACACAGTCCACAGGTAACAGTGCACGCTCATCAGCGGGACGGTCGTCGGTAAAACGGAAGCCTGTTCCACGCGGTGCGGGTCCAACCTCGAGTTCGACATCGGCAACAAATATGTTTGCGCCCTGCGCACGCTCGAAGTGACCACGCTGGACCACTGTTGCTGTGATCGTCTCGCGATAGGCGACCTGCGGCTTGCCAACACGCACCGGAACGCCAAACTCGCGCGCCAGACGATCAACGACGATTTCCAGATGCAACTCGCCAACGCCGCTGATGATCAATTGCCCGGATTCGGGATCGGTCGAGAAGCGGAACGTTGGGTCTTCGTCTGCCAACGCTGTCAGTGCCGCGATGAGTTTGTCTTGGTCGGCAGTGGTTTTCGCTTCGATTGCCTGATTGATAACAGGTTCGGTGAATTCGATCCGCTCCAGCAGAATCGGGTGCTTTTGGTCAGCGATTGTCTCACCGGTTCGCGCACGCAAGCCCGGAATTGCTACAATGTCGCCAGCAAATGCCATCGGTATTTCCTCGCGGCGGTCGGCTTGCATGTGCAGTATTTTCTGAACGCGCTCGCGTTTGCCCGTGGACACATTCAGAACCGTTTGCCCCGGCTCGAGAGTGCCCGAATAGATCCGCACAAACACCAAGCGACCAGCATGCCGATCGGCGACGACCTTGAAGGCAAGCGCAGCCAGCGGTTCGCTGTCGAGTGGCTTCCGTTCGATTATGTACTCCTGATTCGACGGATCGTATCCTCGAACAGCGCCGACATCGAGCGGCGAGGGTAGATACTCGACCACTGCATCGAGCAACGGCTGAACACCTTTATTCCGGTACGAAGAGCCACAGAGCACCGGCACCGCTTGCAGCTGGAGTGTGGCACGGCGCAACACTGCCCGGAGCTGCTCGGGTGTCGGTTCGAGAGTGCCGTCGAGGTATTGTTCCATCAAGTGGTCATCAAGCTCGACGATTTGCTCGAGCATACGCGCCCGTGCAGCCTCTGCCGCGTCGTGGTACTGCTCGGGAATCTCGGTAACGACCGTGCGCGCACCGAGCGATGCATCATCGAAGGTAATGGCACGCATCAGGAGAAGGTCAATGACACCGGCAAAGTCTTCCTCTCTGCCGAGCGGCATCTGAATCGGAATGGGATTGGCTCCGAGTTTCTGCCGAATAGATTCAACCGCTGCATCAAAGTCCGCACCGATGCGATCCATCTTGTTGATGTAGGCAATGCGCGGTACGCGGTATTGATCGGCTTGGTGCCAGACCGTTTCCGACTGCGGCTCGACACCTTCGACAGCGGAAAAGAGCGCGACTGCCCCATCGAGCACGCGGAGCGACCGCTGCACTTCGGCGGTGAAGTCCACATGTCCCGGCGTATCAATAATCGTGATTCGATGGTCGCGCCACGTACACGAAACGGCAGCGGAAGTGATCGTTATGCCGCGTTCCCGTTCCTGCGCCATGTAGTCGGTGATCGTTGTGCCTTCGTGCACTTCACCGATACGATGCGCAACGCCGGTGTAGAACAAGATGCGCTCGGTCGTGGTGGTTTTGCCAGCATCAATGTGCGCCATGATACCGATGTTTCGCACCCGCTGACTATCAACCTGCCGAGCCATCACCACTGCAACCAATAAACGTCAAAGAACAGGGTGCCCACTGGTTGTGGTGGATTACCACTTGAAGTGAGCGAATGCTTTATTAGCTTCTGCCATCGCGTGCATGGTATCGCGCCGTTTGATTGCGCCACCTTCACCGTTGGCAGCAGCCATGATTTCGTTTGCCAGCCGACTTGCCATCGTTTTATCGCGGCGCTCGCGCGCGTAGTCGCGGAGCCATCGAAGCGCCAGCGACAGCCGACGTTCTTCGCGCACTTCCATCGGCACTTGATAGGTCGCACCGCCAACCCGGCGAGGACGAACCTCTAAGACCGGTGCGACGTTGGCAACAGCTTTCCGAAACACTTCCAGAGGGTCTTGCTTGGTTTTTTGCCCGACCAACGTGAACGCTTCGTACACGATTTTGCGTGCAATGGTCTTTTTCCCATCCCGCATGATGCTGTTGATGAGCTTAGCGACCATGACGTCGTTGTAGAGTGGATCGGGTTCGACAAAGCGTTTCGGAGCTCGTTTCTTTCTCATAGCTAACTACGCTGGATGATTACTTTTTCGCAGCAGCTTGTTTAGGACGCTTGGCGCCGTACTTGGAGCGTCCCTGCATGCGTCCGTTGACGCCTTGCGTGTCGAGTGTACCACGAACAATGTGGTAGCGCACACCGGGTAAATCTTTGACGCGCCCCCCGCGCACCAGCACAATGCTGTGTTCCTGGAGGTTATGCCCTTCGCCCGGGATGTAGGCAGTAATTTCGATGCCGTTGGTTAGTCGCACACGCGCGACTTTCCGCAAAGCGGAATTTGGTTTTTTGGGCGTCGTCGTGTACACACGCGTGCAGACGCCTCGCCGCTGCGGACAACTCATCAGCGCTGGCGACTTGGATTTTTTCACGGGCTTCTGCCGACCCTTGCGAATAAGCTGGGCAATTGTTGGCATGTGCGCTCTGAAAACTCAATGTGACACTCAAAGACAACGCACTAGGCGTCCAGAATTAGCCCGCGAAAATACGGCACGCACCCTCGATTTTGCAAACCGTCTGCCTACCGACCGTCTCCCAGCAACACAATGTTGCTCCGCCGGCGCACGTTCCGCAATGCATTTCGGGTATCAACCACCACGCGACTGGCATCGGCGACAAGCTGGTAATCAACACAGGTGTGGTCTGTTGTCACACACACGACGTGGTAGCGTCCCAGCACAGCGCGGCTCAGGCGCGGCAGCGACTGCACCCGTTCTGCCCGGGAACTCCCCTCGAACAAAACCACCGACGGTATGTAGGGGTCATAGTAGTCCACTCGCCGGATACCCTCCAGTCGAAGCAGCTCGGCAACCTTGAGCGCTGGCGAGTGCCGCAGGTCATCAACATCTCGCTTGAATGCCATGCCTAAAAGCAACACCCGAGCCGAATGTAACGCGATCGGCTGCCGTGCAATCTGCCCGATAATCATGTCGCGAACGTAATACGGCATTGCTTCGTTGACTTCAGCAGCAAGCTCGATGAAGTTCGTTGTAAAGTCGTACTCCCGTGCCATCCACGACAGGTAGTATGGGTCAATCAAAATGCAATGTCCGCCAATACCGGGTCCAGGATAGAAGGGCATAAATCCGAATGGCTTTGTCGCTGCAGCTTCGACAACCTCCCAAATATTGATGCCGATCCGGTCGCACAGTTGCGCCAGTTCGTTGACTAGTGCAATGTTGACGCTGCGGAAAATATTCTCCAGCAGTTTTTCCATCTCGGCGACTTCCGGCGAGGAGACCGGCACCACGCGCTCAATCGCCAGCGCTGTTGCCGCTGATGCCAATTCGGTGCACAGAGGCGTTATGCCGCCGACGACAATCGGCGTGTTCCCGGTATGCCAGACTTTGTTGCCCGGATCAACACGCTCAGGAGAGAATGCCAAAAAGTACTCCTTCCCACAGCGGAAGCGACTATCGTCGAGCAGTGGCTGCACGTGCTTGCGCGTTGTCCCAGGGAAAGTTGTGCTCTTGAGCACGTAGAGTTGACCGGGGCGTTTGTGCGCGGCAATCGTCCGGGTTGCCGAAATGATGTATGAAATGTCGGGGTCTTTGTTCGGTGTAAACGGTGTCGGCACGCAGATAAACACAACATCACAGTCACCCAACCGAACCGCATCATCGGTTGGTTGGAGCTTCCCGCCGTTGACACAATCGGCAACGACACGATCATCGAGATCGGCGATGTAGTTTTTGCCCTGTCGAAGGTGGGCAATTTTTTCGGCGTTCGTGTCATAGCCAATAGTGGTGATGCCCTTGCGTGCATACTCGACCGCCAGCGGCAAGCCCACATACCCCAAACCAACAACTCCAACGGTCAAGCGACGCGAGTTGATGCGGTCTTTCAATTGCTGCGCCCACCGCGAACGACGTGGCTTCATTGTGGTCAACGCTTCGAATAGTTTGGCAACTGTGTACGGAGTGTTCGCTCCAGTGCGGTAAAGATTTCCTCAACACGGCGATATACCGACGGCGATGAGGGCGCGAGCAACCAGTAGTACTCACGCGCGGCAACCGGTCCAAGTGTCATCAATCCTTGCGAGCGGTGAGTTGCGGCAACCCACCGCACCACCGCCGTCCAGTTCAACCGTTGATTGAATCCGAAGGCAGTCGTGCGGTCGAAAACCAACGGCGGTAACGTGTGATCAAGTCGGACAAACAACTCAAGCTCTGGCTCGGGCAGAGAATCTGCTGCCGCAACGCCCAGCACTGGGAGCGAGGGCGCAACTGCCCCTGCAGCGGCGAGCAACATATAGGTCGCCGATTTATGACCGCCGTGCGTTGTTCGGGTCGGCAGTAACCCAATCGCCACATCGTAGCGACCATCGCGGAGAATACGCTCTAATCGCCGTCGGACACTTGCTGTATCCCAGACGCTGAGCGTTTCGTCGAGGCTTTGGTTATAGGCATGGTCCCGCTCGTCGAGAAAGAACACAGTACGGACACCCAGCAGGTTGGCTGCCTCGATCATCTCCTGTTTGCGAATGCGGGGTAGATGTGCGCGCCCAACAGAATCTGTCGTCAGAGGGATGCCGTAGAGCTGCTCGGCAAGCGTCGAATAGCGGTAGCCCGCTTCACCGTTGGTGATAACACAAAGGTCCACCCACGCCTTCTGATACCGCGCCAGCGCAAATAGCAGTGCTGCACAGCCGGTTTCGTCATCTGGATGCGCCTGCACGACAAGTACACGTGGCTGCCCCAGAGCAACCACGCTAACCACGAATGCAAGAATTATCAGGCTAAGAATGCGTTGCGGACTGTTATGCATAGGCGGCAAAATTAGGAGCACTGGAGTACTCGTTCGCCACGTGAACGTGACTCTACCCGCCACACGCTGTCGCCCCTGTCACCGTGCATTCGTTTCAGGGGTCTCATCCTCTCGCGTACCGTCACCCTGAACTCGTTTCAGGGTCTCCAGATGCTGAAACAAGTTCAGCATGACGCTTGTGGACCGGGACCCACGCACTCCCAATGCTCTTGCCTTGTCACCCTGAACTCGTTTCAGGGTCTCTCCAGATGCTGAAGCAAGTTCAGCATGACGCTTGTGGACCGGGACGCACGCACTCCCAATGCTCTTGCCTTGTCACCCTGAACTCGTTTCAGGGTCTCTCCAGATGCTGAAGCAAGTTCAGCATGACTGCCGAATGCCACACACACACGCATTGCCAGCACTCTCACACCGTCACCCTGAACTCGTTTCAGGGTCTCCAGATGCTGAAGCAAGTTCAGCATGACACGTCGAAAGGCATGGTCACATCTGCACGCATACCACTTGCCTTGTCACCCTGAACTCGTTTCAGGGTCTCTCCAGATGCTGAAACAAGTTCAGCATGACAGGCAAATACACACGACTAAAACTTCTGCTTTTCCAGAAAGACGCCTTTATCCACCTTGAGAAAAAACTCCTGGTACACGCCCGGATCAACAACCGGGTACGATTCGATGACCGCACCTTCGTTATCGAGTGTTCGCGCAACGAAACTCACCCGAACCCGTGTTTTCCGCTCGCCAAACGACGATATATTGACTGTTGCTTCGATCTGCTGCATGTTGCGGAAACGATCAGGTTGTTGCGGCGAGGTACTCGGACGCGATCGCCCACGGGAGATCGCTGCTGCAAAAATTTCGGCCCACGTTTCACCGGGAGAACGGTTCTGACTGACTCTGGAGCGATCGCTGAGCATGATCTCCTTGACTGCGCTAATGAGCCCCAGATCCACAACTGCATTGCGGACGGTGAAACCATCGTCCTGCAGCGTGTTGAGAACCGCTTTCATGACAAGCTTGACGTCGTTGGTATCGAAGTCGCGCTGCTGGTACTGGCGTCGCTCCAATTGTGTTTGCTCCTGTTGCGGTGGCGGCACACGGTTAACAATCGTGCACCCAGCGATGACGACCAGCAGACCGCAGAATACGGCTGTTTGCATCATGGCTAAAATTTGGAGGCATGATACGAGAACGAATCAACTCTGCCGTTGGCATCGAACGTGATGACAACCGTCAGCGTCTTTTGCGTGCGGAGCATCGCACCCGATTGGTTCGCGGTACCAGCTAAAATGAGAAACAACGCGCCCTGGCTGTCGGAGTAGGTGACCTCGGTCGCGATACGGTCGTACACCCAGGTTTCGCGCCCGTCGGCATCTTTGGTCACAATGTTTGGCGAGCCGAGCGCTTTGGCAACTTCGGCACCCGACATGCCCCGGCGAATCTCGCGCTGCACTTTGCCAACGGTCAAATCTTCCTGCCGGGACGCACCAACATCAGCGCGGTGGTCTGCCGCACTTTTGCAACCATTCCAGCCAAGCAGCAACACCGCCGCTGCTACAATCATCATCGCCTTCATTGAACACTGCCTCAAAAATATTGTGAAACATGCAACAATCATCACACGCTAAAACGCTGCACTCACGCCCAGCGTTATGACGTACAAATCCGTTCGCGATGCACCGCGAACAACATTGAGACTGCTCGTGTTGTCGTCGGAAAATCGCCAGAAGGTGTAGTCTGAATAGTCGCCCCAGACGTAGCGCAATCCCAAATGCACATAAAACGCCTGGCGCGAGACAGGAATGTTGAACACATCAGCAACTTTGACGTTGAGCCCAGTACCAACCGAGTACTGGAATGGTACATGCGATTCGCTGCGCTCCTGCGAACCGCCCAGATTGGAGTTGAGCGAAAACGATGAGGAAATGACTGTCACGCCAACACCTGTTTCAACGTAGGGCTGGAGCCACCCAAGATCGGGCGCAATACGAGCAAACACCGTTATCGGGACAAATGTGATCGAGGTATTCACCGTATCGTACACCGTTCGCGGAATGCCACCGATGGTAACTGTTGACTGGAAGGTTCGCTCCTGCATCCCATAGAACAGCACATCGAGCATAGCACCGACAGCAATAGGAACCTCGCTGAATGCATAGCCTCCATTGAAGCCAAACCCTAAGCCCCAGCTATTGTTGATGCTGTCGAGAAACTGTTTGAAGTCGCCGCGCGGTTGGGAGTAGGCAAAGTAAAAGCTCCCAAACCAGTGGAGCGGCTGTTGGCGAAGTCGTTCGATTTCGTGCTGCTCGTCGAAAGTATCCCGCCCCGCTCCAGCGATCGGCGGTTCGGGTGTTTGCGCCACAAGCAGCACATTGCAGACCGCAATCACCACAACGATGGCAATAGGCATTGGCAGCATTGTTCGAGTACCAGCGATAGGAAACATAACCACATACGATTTTTGCTGTCGCACGGTTAACTCCGCACAGACTGATGACCTCGCTATTTCACTTGATGCCACAGCCAAGCAAGCTCATCACCGTCGAGCAATTGCTCGGTGCCTACCGCACCGGCTTTTTCCCGATGGCGGAAACCGAGCATGTTGTGCTCTGGCATTCGCCTGATCCACGGGCAATCATTCCCATTGACCAGGCACACATCGCACGGTCGGTACGGGTGCTCATCAAAAAAGGTGCCTTCACGGTGCGCATAAACGGTGATTTTGAAAAAGTGATTCACTGCTGCGCTCAGCGACCGCACACGTGGATCTCAGGCGATCTGATCCGACTCTACATCGCATTGCACCAATGCGGCTACGCTCATTCGGTGGAAGCATGGCAAGGCGAGCAGCTCGTCGGTGGTCTCTACGGCGTTGCCATCGGCGGTGCATTCTTCGGCGAATCCATGTTCTCTTTTGTCAGCAACGCATCAAAAGTCTGCTTTGCTATCTTAGTCCAGCGATTGCGTGAGCGGAACTTCCGCCTTCTCGATTCGCAGTACGCCAATCCGTTCACACTTTCGCTCGGCGCTATCGAGATACCACGCTCGCAATACCTCGCCAAACTTACGGAGGCACTTGCAGCACCATGCGTTTTTTGGCCATAGCTTTAGGCATTCTGGGCAGTTTGCTGGTCGGTTGTCGAAATGTTCGTCCCGATCCAGCCCCGCCGGTGCGACTACTCGAATGCCCACCACCACCGGAACCAACGTGTCAGCCTGCGCCCTGGCAGGGTGAGCCGCTCGATACTGCTACCATCCCACCGTTTCGCGATGAGCGTTTCTACTGGCGCATCCGTCCCGTGCGCGGCGCCGCTACCACTGAACACCACGAATATGCCGTCTGCTTTCTGACAAGCGACCGCAGCCGTCGAGCAATGCTCACCCGCGGTAGCACTGCGTCGCAAGTGCTCCTCCCAGCACGTCTGGTTACGCCGGACTCACTCGCCGCCAGTCAAGAGCAGCTCCTCGTCTCCACTGCTCGAAGCATGGGTGCATTGACAACCGATGGATACACGCTGCTCGCCGGTGTGCTTCCCCAATCCAGCCGGATAGCCCACATCGTTCAGCTCAGCGGCGACGTGGAGCGCCCCACGACCGTGCAGAGTCGGCGATTACCCCTTGACCAGGGTCAGTGGACTTCGCACCCCGCATTGTCGAGCGATGGGAAGCTGTTGATTGTCGCATCCGATCGCCCAGGCGGGTATGGCGGGCTGGATCTCTGGTATGCGTACCGCCGACCCGATGGCTCCTGGGATTCGCTGCGCAATCTCGGTCCGACGGTCAATACTCCATGCGATGAGCTCTCACCATTTCTGGCACGCGATGGAACATTGCTGTTCGCATCCAATGGTCGAGAAAGCGTCGGTGGATACGACCTCTTTGCAGCGCCGATTGTTCAGACAGCCAGTGGCGTCACGGTCGGTACACCGGTGAATCTGCGCCCACCAATCAACACCGAATACGACGAGCTGTTCCCGTCAACACCGGCGGACTACCGCCAGGTTCTCTACTGGTCCTCCAACCGTCGCGAGCGCAACTTCGACCTCTATGTAGCCGAGCGCCTGGAGCGTCCCAAAGCGCCACCACCGGCGCTTACCGAAGAAAGCAGCCAAGAGCCTGCGCCTTCGACCGCGCGCGTGCGCGGGCGTGTCCGCACTCGGCAAAATCAACCGGTCCCGAACGCCGAAGTCAGCGTTCGCGAAGTCCGCCGGCAACGCACCATCGCACAAACCCAGACTGATTCAGCTGGCGCATTCGAGGTTACAGTGCCCACCGAACGCGAACTGGAACTGACGGCACAGACTGAATCGGGCTTTTACGACGTTCGCCGCCTTCGCATCCCTGCCAGCGATACGGTGCTCACGATTGCCGAGGACCTGGTCGTACCGGAAGTGCTAACGCTGCGCATCAACTTTCCGCACGACCAGGCACGCGTTCCGTATGAGTTTGTGCTCGACTCCAACGGCATGCAAACCGACCGCCGATGGTCGGATGAACTCGATCGCGTCGCAGCCAACATCCTTCGCTACCGCGATCGTATCAAGCGGATTGTCCTGGTGGGGCACACCGACCCGAATGGTAGCGATGCCTATAATCTCGATCTGGGACGTCGCCGTGTCGAATTTGTCATCGAGGAGCTGGAACGCCGCGGGGTACCGCGCTCGTTGCTGGAGGGCATTTCTGCGGGAGAGCGACAGTTACTACCGCGGCGCCCGGGCGAGCAGACCGAGCAATACTACCGCCGCAACCGTCGGGTGGAACTATCGAAGGTGATGCAGTAGCATGCGGGCTGGACCGATTGGATTGCTGCTGTTGCTGCTGTGTATGTCTGCATCGGCACAGCAGGCTGGCACTGTCAACGACAGCGTGGTCGGAAGCGATTTTCTCCACTACCTTTCGGTCGGATGGTTCCCGACGCCGTACTCCGCAACCGGCTATTACGCCGGCACCACGATCAACTTTTACCAGCACAGTAGCGCATCGGGCATCACAACTGCTGGTACACGCCCCATTGCGGGCACCTGGGGTGCTGAGTCACCCTTCCGTGGCGACGACGATGAGATCAAAAAGCCGTGGTCCGACGATGATGCCGACGACGACTTTCCCAGCCTTGGCTATAGCGTTCCCCTCACAGCTCGGATACAACGGGCTGTGCCTTTTCTCCACTGCATTCTACGGGCAGAAGCGATGTACGAAATCTCGCATGATCGGCTCTTCAGTCTGGACACCTCGCGCAAGTACCTTTCCTTGAGTGGAGTGCCCGTGCCGTTTCGTGAAGTCAGCGTTCTGTTCAACAATGAGCATTTCCTCGGCGCTCGGCTTGGTGTGATGATTCCGCTTTACGGTGTGTTCGTTGCCTCCGAGCCGCTGCGCCTGGATACAACCGGACGCATCTCGATTGACTACCTGAGTTCGTTTTACTACGTCGGTGCCACTGTGCAAAGCTCGGTCCTGATTCTGAGCGAAGCGACGCAGTACGTCCAGATCGCCGACGCTAAATCAGCGCTCCGCTACGCCAACGGTCAGGATACCGTGACGCTCCTGAACAAAGCGCGTCTTGCGACGGCAGCACCGGTTCGGTGGTACGCCGACATCTTCGCAGGCTGGCAAGCAACGTTCAGCATTTTTTCCTTCAGCATCGAGGCGTATGCATCGTTCCCCCTGCGCAGTGTCCTCACCGACGCACCGTGGATGCTCTATCGCTACGGCATTCGTGCGGCATTCGGGTGGGAACGCTGATTTTTGCATCGCGTCACTAATCAACCAGCCGCTCCATGGACACGCATCAGCCACCATACGCAGCACTCGGTATTAGCGCCGTCGTTCCGCTGCTCGACGAACGGGACTCGCTGACAGAGCTGGCACAACGTCTGACCGCCGTGCTGGAATCCCTTGCGGGGGATAACTACGAGGTGATTTTCGTTGACGATGGTTCGCGCGACAACTCGTTCGAGATTATTCGCCAGCTCAACGCTGCAAACCCACGCATCCGCGGCATTCGATTTCGGCGCAACTACGGCAAGTCTGCAGCACTGACGGTCGGTTTCGAGCGTGCGCGGTATGAGCTGGTTGTTACCCTCGATGCTGATTTGCAGGACGACCCCGACGAGATACCCAAGCTCCTTGCGATGATCGAGGAAGGATACGACGTTGTCTCGGGTTGGAAACACGTTCGCCATGATCCGCTCGAAAAGCGGCTCCCGTCGAAGCTTTTCAATGCGGTTACTTCGCTGGTGAGCGGCATTCGCTTGCACGACTTCAACTGCGGACTCAAAGCCTATCGCGCCGAGGTGGTCAAAACGCTGGCGATCTACGGCGAAATGCACCGCTACATTCCAGCGCTGGCACACTGGGAAGGATTTCGCGTCACAGAACTGCCAGTCCAGCATCACCGCCGCAAGTATGGTCGCTCCAAGTTCGGTGCCAGCCGCTACGTCAAAGGTTTTCTGGATTTACTCACGGTCGTGCTGACCACGCGCTACCTGAAGCGCCCGCTGCACCTGTTCGGCTCGATCGGGACGTTGCTGCTGATGGCAGGATTTGGCATTGCGCTGGTTCTAACCATCGAGTGGGCACTGGGGGGAACGTACCTGACCAACCGCCCCCTGCTACTGATGGCAGTTGCCTTCATGATCGTCGGCATGCAACTGATCTCGATTGGCTTGATTGGTGAACTGGTGGTGCGGCAATCGCAGAGCACCCGAGAGTACCATATTCGGGAGCAGCTCTGAGGGGAGCGGTACAGCCAACGCTCGTATATTCGCCTGCAGTCGTTTCACGGTCAGCCAAGTCGGCATGCGTCGAGCTATATGTGTGGCAGCACTCAGTGCGATAGTGCTGGCAGTGGGTGTATCAGCCCAGGTGTACAGCACAACAGCGGCGTTTGGTTATACTGCCACCTTCCTGGTCAACAGTCCAGCCACGAACCTGATTTTCACACCTTCGACCAACGACTCCGGCATTGTGTACGTCAACGGCTCGCGGTTTGTCGGCGCTCAGTCGGGACTGACCGTTCGCTTCATCCAGGCACTCGACCAGCAGCAGCGCTGGTTTGTGCCCGTCAGCATCGAGGCGACGTTTTTTCGCGGAAAGCAACGGCTCGAAAGCCTGCTTTTTATCGGTCACGGTGAAGTTGCAAGCAACGTGTTTACCGTGAGTTCAGGCATCCAATATCGTTTTGCGGACTTACCGCTGGCACAAGCATTTCTCTATGCAAGCGTCGAACCGCGACTGTCGCTTGTTGGCGGTTCCAGCTTTACCTACCAGGTTGTTGACAAATCCACGGGTGCCACTGTCCCCGATTACGCCATAGACACAACGCTCAAGCCAACCGTCCTCCGCGGCGGTGGCATTGTTCGTCTGGGTGCACAAGGCGTGCTCGATGATCGGGTCATGGTCAATCTCAGCATAAGCTGGGGCGCGTTCAACCTGATCGGACGCGATAGCCGAACGACCGATCCCGAACGGCGCGGATTGCTGCTGACGCCAACGCGCATTTTCGAGACCAGCGAAGCAATCGAGCAATTTTTTCAGTTCTCGCTCTGGCTTCAGTATCCGCTCTAATGCTTGATGCACAAGGCTGCACTCAACATTCCGACGCTCTGCACGCGCGAGGTGCGTGGCGTCAACACTGCACCTGTTGGACCTGGTAACTGATGACACAATGCAGATTCTCATCGTTGGTGGTGGATTAGTCGGCGCACTGCTTGCGCTGATGCTCGGGCGGCGCGGTTACCGTGTGCACGTGATGGAACGGCGCCCCGATATGCGGCAGCAGGGCTATACCGGTGGGCGCTCGATCAATCTTGCTTTGAGCGATCGCGGCATCCGTGCACTCGAGCGGGCTGGCATCGCCGATACCATTGTTCCGCTGACGATCCCCATGCGCGGGCGAATGATCCACCACGAGGACGCAACGCTGGACTTTCAGCCGTATGGCATCGCCGGTCAAGCCATCCGCTCCATCTCGCGCGGCAGGCTCAATCTTACGTTGCTCGACATTGCAGACCGCTTGCCAACGGTTGAGCTGGAATTTGAGTGGCGGTGCATCGGTGTTGAGCCGGACACTCCGGCAGCAACGTTTGTCCACACCCGAACAGGTCAGCAGCAGCGTATTGAATGCGACGTGCTCTTCGGTGCCGACGGTGCATTCTCTGCTGTTCGTGATGCACTGCACTACCGCGATCGCTACAACTACTGCCAAGAATATCTCGACTACGGCTATAAGGAGCTGACCATACCAGCAGCCGATGGTGGCGGCTTCCGGATGGAACCAAATGCGCTTCACATCTGGCCCCGCCACAGCTTCATGATGATCGCGCTGCCCAATCCGGAGGGAACCTTCACGTGCACGCTCTTTCTCCCGTTCGACGGTGAGGTGTCGTTCGAGCGTTTGCAGTCGGATGCCGATGTTTTGGCATTCTTCGAGCGATTCTTCCCTGATGCTGTTCCGCATATGCCCACGCTTGTGGAGGATTTTGCGCACAACCCAACGTCGTCGCTGGTGACGATTCGATGCTTCCCGTGGGTCGTCGGGCGCACAGTGCTCATTGGCGATGCAGCGCACGCGATTGTCCCGTTCTACGGACAGGGCATGAACGCAGGTTTCGAAGATTGCCGTATTCTCGACGAGCTGCTCGATCACCACGGCGATAACTGGGATGCGGTGCTTGCCGACTATCAACGCATCCGCAAACCTGCCGGCGACGCCGTTGCACAATTGGCTCTCGACAACTTTGTCGAAATGCGGGACAAAGTCGCCGACCCTCTTTTTGTGCTTCGCAAAAAAATCGAGGTTTTATTGCTGGAACAATTCCCCGACCTGTACACGCCGCTCTATACGCTCGTGACATTCACGCCAGAGGTGTCCTACGACGAAGCGTACCGGCGCGGACAAGCCAACGAACGCATTATCGCCGAGATCATGGCATTGCCCGACATTGCCCAGCGGTGGAATCAGCCAGAGATGCTGCCGATATACCGTCGCATACTGGAGCATCACACTCAGCAGGCAGCCCATGCGTAGCGTGATTCACGATGCATCGGTTCTGCGGTTGGTGCAGATTGCACTGGCGGAAGACATCGGCAGCGGTGACATCACCAGCGAAGCGACGATCGAGCCGAGCTGGCACGCCCATGCGACCGTGATCGCAAAAGCAGCCGGTGTCATCTGTGGGCTACCTATTGCTGGGCTGGTGTTTCAGACCGTCTCGACTGATTCGGTCTGGGAACCACTGGTTGAAGAGGGACAATCGGTCGAACCGCGAACACCGATCGCACACGTGTACGGCAATGCACGCGCGCTGTTGGCCGCCGAGCGAACAGCGCTCAACTTTCTGCAGCGAATGAGCGGAGTGGCAACCCTCACACGCCGGTACGTCCAAGCAGTCGAGGGTACCGGCGCGCGAATTCTCGACACGCGCAAGACAATCCCCGCCTGGCGACTGCTGGACAAGTACGCCTGCCGCGTCGGTGGCGCAACGAATCATCGTCGGGGACTCGACGACATGGTGCTCATCAAGGACAACCACATTGCCGCTGCCGGTAGCATTGAAGCAGCGCTCAAGGCTGTTCGCCCTCTCTGGGAAGCCGGACGCATCCTGATCGAAATTGAAGTCCAATCGCTTGATCAGCTCGAGGACGCACTCGCCATCGGTGGCTTCCACCGCATCATGCTGGACAATTTTTCGCTTGAAGACCTCCATGTAGCGGTCGAACGCATCAACCACCGCTACGAAACCGAAGCATCTGGCGGCGTCACACTCGAAAGCATCAGCGCCATCGCCAGCACCGGCGTTGATTACATCTCCGTCGGGGCGCTGACTCATTCGGCTCCGGCACTCGACATCTCGATGGACATTGCCATCGCACGGCGGTAGCTACTTGGATGCACTGCTACCGTGCACGCAAAATGATGGCATTCCTGGTATGATGCTGTTCCAGAAGGAGGAGGGTGGTTATGAAACACGCACCCGTACTTCTTGCCTATGTGCACAGAATGAGTGCTCAATCAGCCTACCGCCAGATCATCGAGTCACGGGCAGGTGTGGTGGGCGGGATTGCACTGAAGCACATTCCCCACAGTTCTACTTGCTGCAATCCATGGGCTCGTCTTGCACGCCACAGAAAACAGCACCACCGGTCATCTCATCGTGATTGAATAAAGCGAGTCAACCAGTTCAGCACCGCATGGCGGCAGCAGTATCTTTGCCGCCACACGTTTTTTCTTGCCCGAATGAGCAGACACCTGCGACCGTTTCTTGCAGCGTTCTTGATTGGCTTAGCATCCGCACTGGCACAATCGGATACAACCGACGCGGTTGATTCCCTCGACTCGGGAATACGGATCGGTCGCGGCGGAGTACGCATGCGGCTTGATCTTCTGCTTCCGACGACTGAGAACGTGCTCCGCCTGGGAGCAGGGTATTCCATTCCATCGGTGCACCAGTCGCCACCGTATTCCCCTGCAACAATGGTGGATCTGGACTTTGGAAGCATTCGAGCGCGTCGCCTTAGCCGGGATAGTTCCGTTTCCGAACTCAGCGCAAGCAGTGTCACGGTTGCGGCTCTATCTCCCTCGCTGGTATTTCGGGATTCAACGCGCGTGGCAATCGAAGGATGGCGTTTTGGTTTCCGGTTCGGGAGTGGGCATCAGCTCGATGGCAGCGGTGGATTGTACCTGCTCCACTCTGGTGGCTGGACATGGTCGTATGTCCGCACTAGGACTGCTCCCCGCAACAGTGATAGCGCATCAGTTGCCACTGCGACTGCGACTGCCGATGTCTACCGCAGCTCGCATTTTGGCGCCAACACCAGCGCTACCATTGGCTATCGTCTGGGAAGCACGGTCATTCTGGAGGCGAGCTACCAGCGCGTTCTGCTGTACAAAAACCACGCGTTTTTCCCCTGGCTGGGAAGCTTGATGCTGGAGGGGCTGGCACAGTCGGCGATCGGGCTGGCGCTCGACGGTGCTGAGCAGCGCAATCCACAGGCTGCCGCCATTGCAACTCTGGTGTTGCGTTCGGCGCTCTCCTGGGGCATTTACCAATTGCGGAGCACGGCAGGGCAGCATTTCCCCTTCGGCGGCAATACACCGATGCTCTGGGATGAAGTCCGCATCGGCATCGGCATGCAGTTTTAGCGTCGTTGCCAGCGAATCGGTACCGCAAACGGCTGCGACTTGACGATCATACTCTGCTCGCTGCCTTCGTACTGCCAGATGCACTGGACAAAGAGCACACACTTGCTGCCCATTCCTGGTGGGATATCCTCTGGAATCGGCTGCCAGACCATCTCCTGCACACCATCATCCCAGAAGCGCCAGAGTGTACTCGAGCGCACGCCGATCTCCGCTGAGCGTGATGAGCGGTCGCGTGCTAACCCAAGCGGCATGACGATCAGCCCACTGCGGGGTGTGTTCTTGACGTGAAACCGAAGTCGAACGTAGTCGTCCCCCGTTCGAGGTGGGAGTATCTCCACAAGCGGTCGCAGAAATTCATGGCGATGGAAAAGCGGTTCTCTGTGCAGCATGTCGCCGTTGATTGGGACATAGAGTGCACGCTCGCCATTCCACTCAATCGCGCAGAGTCCATCGGCAAGAGCAACAATTCGAGCAGTTCGCTCGGCGGCACCGTCGAAGGTTAGCTGCTGTGTTGCGTATTGGTAGAGCCACCCGGTTTCCACCATCGTACTACCGGTGTGCAGCAGTGCTCTGCCGTCGTGTCGGAAGGCAAGGTATTCGGGTGCCTCCAGCGATGGGCGCCACCACGCACGCCAGATGCGCACGCCATCGCCCGTGAGCAAATAGTCCAGCGTTGCACTATCAAGCCGCTTGGGATCATACCAGCGATCGAGCTGCCGGACTGCATCACCGAGCCTGCGCGCAACCATCGGGAGCGAATCCCCAAGATGCGCGGCGTAGGCAACGATCGTCTGCCGGTCGATCCGCGATGACTGCGCCAGCGCCCGCAACAGCCACACCAGAGCGTCGAGAGTATCGGCAGGTGTACCGATGCCGTGCAACAATCGGAAGGACAGTTCCAGCATTGCGCTGGCGCTTCCCCGGTCGGCAGCCAGCGCGATGGACTGGAGCGCGCGCGTTGGATTGCGTTCCACTCCCAGACCGCTTTCGTAACAGCCGCCCAGCAGGAGTGCTGCCTCTGGTGAACCGTAGCGCTCAGCACGCTGGAGCAGTGCAACGGCATCGCCCGTGGTGTTTGAATCAGCAAGTAGCGTGCGCGCCCGCGTAACCATTGCCGCAACGACGTTACCGTTTGCCGCCTGCTCTATCAATCGTTGCGCCACCGAATCGGTGCGTCCGGCAGCACGATGGTACGCGGCTATTGCACTGCCACCGGTAATGGCGCGATCGAGCAGTGCGGTTGCACTATCCTCGTTCGGCGCAATGCCACCCAAGCCGCGTCGGTAGTACTCCGCCAGAGCGACCATGGCATCAAGATTGCCTTGGCTTGCGAGCATTCTCAATCCGGTGTATGCATCGGCTGCCAGCGAATCAGCGCGCCGCAGCTGGGGCGGTCGCTGACGCCAATCTGCAAGGCACTCAGCCTGGATAAATCGCGCCAGCGGGTCATCCGACCGCATCGCCCACCCCAGCGCTCGTTCTCGATCGGCAGCACGCCCAACGCCCCACCAGTACTGCACCGCCAGCCGCACCCATGCAACTGTATCACCAGCGGCAGCAGCGCGCTCGAGCGTATCACCCTGCGACGGCACCGGCGCCCACTGCTGCGCCACAAGTACGTTTCCGAGCAAACCAATACAACACAACACCACAGCCTTGACCACGGTATCAAAATCAGATCGTGCATGATTGTGCGAATATCGGGCAGGTATATTTGCGCCGCAATACTGCAGGCGGTCTTGCCGGCTAATAGCGGCGCTGTTTTGTGCAAGGGCTGTCCTGCACAGAGTTGCGATGCAATCGCCGTCGCCCCCTGCAGCCGCGAGCGTTGCCGGCGGCGATAGTCTCCTCACTAACACGGAATCTGCATGCAACAGCGTATTGCCGCGATCGCAGGATGCGCGGTGGCACACATGGTGCTCACAATCGGTTGTTTCGTCGGTCGGCTCGTTGCTCAGCCTGCTGCACCGGCGCAGTGGCAGTTTCCCAACGGCAGCAGCACAGCACTGCCGGTTCAAGCACACACATCAGCTCCGCAGAATCTTGGGACGCTGACGCTCAAGTGGCGATCCACCGCCATTGCAGGCGATGTTCAACCCGTCATCGCCGACATTGTTCCGAACCCACTTTTGGGAAATCAATTTCGCTATGCACCGTTAGAAATTTCTGCCGTCGTTGGTGGAAAGATTGCCACCATCACTGCCACGGGCACTGCACTCCCTCCGAGCGTTCTTCCGCCGTTTGCCCATGCCATCAGCTTTGTTGCTGATTCGGCGCTACTTCCGCCATCACTGCGCGCTCGAGTACCAAGCCTGCTGTTTCTTCAAACTGCCGAAAGTAGCGTCCAACGTGATTCGTTCGCCGTTGCCTACATAGCAGCCTACGACACCACGAGCGATTCGGTTGCTCTGGTCGCACGGCTGACCTACGACCTACGCCCTTATGCGCCGAATCTTTTTGCCTGGGTGCGACCGATCATGGCAACCAGCAGTGGTGCGGACCTTGCAGTGTATTCGGTTCTGGGAACAACCTCACCACGGCGCACCAGCAGCGGCACACCGCTACCGTACCTGCGCGGTGTGACAACCAGTCGCGTCTTGCCTTCGCTGCTGGGAACGACATTCCCACTCCCCGACGTTGGCGACAACATCGGCGAACGCCTGACCGTTGCACCGCACGTTGGCATCAGCCAGCCAAGTATTGCAGCCGCATCGCCGACGGCGTGGGTCTGCACACTGCCCTGCACACCCAGCGATGACGACACGACCATTGCCAGTCCCTACGGTTCGCAAACTCAGGGTCAGCGCGCGTACTTGCTGGCAGCGCTTATGTCTGCGGGATTTCTGGGAGAGCGCTTTCCGGCGATCGAACTGGATACCTTTCTGTCAGCCCCGACAACTCGACCGGTGGTGACACCCTACCTGGTTGAGCTTCGGGATGGCGGTCGAGATCAGTTGTACATTCTGCTTGCTGAATCTTACCGCGGTCGCGATGGCTCCTTCGGCCGGGCGCAGTTGCATCTGTTCGCCAGCGATGGCACACCACTGACACAGCCGAGCAATCCACTCAATCCACCCTTTCGCGGAAAGGACAACAGCGGCTGGTCGCTCGGCGTTGGAGACCTCGATGGTACCGCAACCAACGAGCTTCTGCCCTACTTCCCGAATAACGCCGGCAACGAAATCGTGCTCACCGAAAGCAGTCGCCAGCATGCAGTGCCAATGTCGCGGCTGATGGTGCTTCGCTACCGCAGTGGAGCACCCGTTCCTAAACCTTCGCCGGCTGGTGCAACACTGGCACCACTGGATACTATCGCGACGTTCCCGATCACGGGCTGGCTTGCTGCCGTTGCCGATCTTGACAGCGCCAGCGACGGCAAAGCCGAAGTTCTGCTCGCCGATGGCAGCGATTTGCTTGTGCTTCGGCTGCGCAACTATAGCGATCCACTCTTCCGCAGCGGTGCACCATTCGATACGGCATTCGTCTGGAACGCTCCAGGCGAAGAGATCACCAACGTTACCGTTGCCGATATAGATGGCGATGCACGGCTCGACGTCGTGGTCACCACCACCGGTGCAACCTATGCACTGGGAAATCTTCCCCCAGCTCCGGTGCGAGTCCTTGCGCCATCGGATAGCACCACCGTTACTTTTTGCGTGCGCGATACAATCCAGGTGCGGTGGCGGTATCTCTACGCCGGCGATCATCGCGTCAGCGTTGCATTCGAATCAGCAGCCGGGAACCGACGTTTCTTTGCGCGCGACACTCTTGTCCGAGGCGACACCATCACGTTTAGCATCCCTGCATCGGCGCTGCGTGACCAAACGGGACGCTTCCATATCTGGCTGTCGTTAGATTCCACGCTGCGCGATAGCAGTGGCGTTATCAGCGTCACCAGCGGTCGAGTGGAATTGGATACCGCCTCGATTCCAGTGCGGGCACGCGCGGGTAGTCGGTTGCTCGTCAGCGGGCGTGCTGAGTGTCTCGATTCGGTTGACGTACACGGTTCGTTCGATGGCGGACGCACCTGGCAACCGATAACCGCAACCAGCACCATAGCAGCAGGAGCGTTTGCGGCAATGGTTGACATTCCATGCATTCCGTTTCCACCGCTCGGCAGCGCTGATACGGTGCTCTTGCTGACCGCAGTCGGGACTAGCACTGCCGACACCACATGGTCCGATACGATCGCGCTGCGCATAGAGCCTGTGTCGGTTCCTCTTGTGATCGGTGCAGTGTCACCGAGTTTTTGTTGCCAGTACCAGCTGAGCATTCCAGCCGGAGGAGCGATGTGCCCCCAAGCAGCGGTGTACGTACAGTACGCACCCTCGGAGGGTTGGACGTTGCTCGATAGTGCCGTAGCCGACACGATAACGGTCCGCGGACGCGAGGGCAGCAGCGATACACTTCGCATTCGCTGGGCTTGCCTTCGCACGTGCCTGCGCACCGATACGGTCATCGTCCAGGACACGCTCCGCCTGATCACAGCGATTGCACCCAATCCCGTTCTGCGGGGACAGGAGATGTGTCGTATCCTCACCACACCTCGTTCGGATGCAGCAGTGACCATTCGCATATTCGATGCCAGTGACCGCGTTGTGCGAACGCTGGTTAGCGGTGAGCATCGCCGTGCACGCCAGATGTACTGCGATGTTTGGGATTGTCGCAGCGATAGCGGCGAGCTCGTACCACCGGGCATGTATTACGTCCTTGCACGTTCAACCGATGGATGGGAATCGTTCGAAGCAGTGTATGTGCGCTAAGCGCTGCACCGTTGTTGCACTCAGCGCGCTGCTGCTCCTGTCTGCATGTATGAGTTACAATCCAGCGCTGCTCGAGGGTCAGTGGAGGCTCGACGAGATTACCCCGACCGATACAAGTGCGGTCGCCGGCATCGTCACCAGTCTTGCATCGGCATTTGCGCGGGGCAGCACAATCGAGTTCCGTCATGGACAAGCGTTCATCCCGATCACCGGCAGCGACACAGTGCGCCTTGATTACCGGCTGCAGCGCGATTCATTGCAGTTACGCTCCGGCGAGGTTATCGTGGCACGCTTCCGCATTACAACGCTGACTGAGCGCCTGCTTCGGCTTGAAACCGATGATGTTGTACTGGCATTCATTCGCAACTGATGGAGAATTCCCATGCGCATTTTAGTGATCGAGGACGAAGAAAAAGTCGCCAATTTCATCCAGCGAGGATTGGAAGAAGAGCAGTATGTCGTTGATGTTGCGTACGACGGCAAAAGCGGACTTGAGATGGCAAGCGTGGGCGAATACGACACCATCATTTTGGACATCATGCTCCCGGGCAAGAGCGGATTGGACGTGCTGCAAGAGCTGCGGGCAATGGACATCACCACGCCGATTATCATCTTGACTGCTCGCGGGAGCACCGAGGATCGCGTTCGCGGATTAGACCTTGGCGCCGACGACTATCTGCCGAAGCCATTTCATTTGGAGGAACTGGCAGCTCGCGTCCGTTCGATCCTTCGGCGCAGCTCCGCCCAGAAATCCACTAAGCTCACCGTCGGCGATTTAGTCCTCGACACCGCAGCGCACCTTGTCTGGCGGGGCAATAAGGAAATCGAACTGACCGCAAAGGAATACGCGCTACTGGAATACCTGATGCGCAACAAGCACCGCATCGTCAGTCGAACGATGATCATGCAGCATGTTTGGAAAGACCCCTTGAGTCCGATGTCGAACATCATCGAGGTGTACATCAAGCGCCTGCGGAGCAAGATTGAATTCGACGGCAAGCGATTTATTCACAACGTTCGGGGAATTGGCTACCGCATCAAGGAACCCAACGGTGATGAGTAACTCACTGCGCATTGCGATCGTCGGTCCGGCGTATCCATACCGCGGCGGTCCGGCTGCTGTCGTCGGGCATCTCTACCATGCACTCGCATCGAAGCACCAGGTGTGTGTGTTCAGCTTTTCGCGTCTGTATCCACAGCTGTTGTTTCCAGGCACACGGCAGGAAGACATTAGCCAGCATCCCATCAAGCCGCACCCAGCCCGACGCACGATTGATTCGATTGCACCGCCGACGTGGTGGCGGACAGCTCGCCACCTTGCCGAGTTTGCACCCGACCTTATCCTGCTCGATTGGTACCAGCCATTCTTTGGGTTGTGCTACGGTGAAATACTGCGGAAGCTTCGACGCCTCAATCGGTCACCGGTCATCGTCCTTGCCGAGAACATCATCTCACACGAAGCACGCTGGATTGATGAGTGGCTTTTCCGGCGAACCTTCCGCTATGCATCGGGATTCATTGCGTTTTCCGATGCTGTTGCCGAGCGGTTACGTCGGCTCTATCCCGGTCGCCCTGTCGAGCGTGCGCATCTGCCGCTGTTTATCACACCCGAAAGCGCTCCAGTTGCGTGGACCCCAGCAGCGGCAAAAGAAGCACTCGGGCTGGCGGGTAAACGCATCGTGCTCTTCTTTGGCTACATTCGACCATACAAAGGACTGGCAACGCTCATCGAAGCATTTGCACAGGTACAGCATCCCGACGCAGTGCTCCTCATCGTTGGCGAATGCTATCAGGACCCCGAACAGTACCGGCAACTGATTGCCCGCAGCGGCGCGGCTGATCGCATTCGCTGGATTGACCAGTACGTTCCGAACGAAGATGTTCCGCTCTACTACACAGCCGCTGATATTGTCGCGATGCCGTACCATTCGGGAACGCAATCGGGTGTGCAGCGCATTGCCTTTGCGTTCGGAAAGCCGGTCGTGGTGACCGACGTCGGCGGACTTGCTGAAGATGTTCGCCGCTACGGCGCTGGCGAGGTTGTTCCGCCCAATGATGCCGCCACGCTGGCTGCAGTGCTCGGACGCATGCTTGCCGAGCCATCGCTCGCTCGCTATAGTGCTGGGGCACGGGCTGCTGCCGAGCAGACACGTTTTGATCGCATCGTCGAAACAATCGAGCGGCTCGCTGCACAAGCAAAAGCACCCGACACGGCATAAAAAGACCGTCTTGCAAACGCACGCGTCAAAGCCGATGCGGTAATTTCGCAGCCGTTTTGTATCTGACCACTGCACCGTGTTATGCTTGATCTTCGCTTGATTCGGGAGAATCCCGAGCGTGTTGCCCACAATGCTGCCCATAAAAACCATCCGATTGACCTCGATCGAATCCTGCAGCTCGACGAACGGCGTCGCAGACTGATAACCGAAACCGATGCCCTGAAGCACGAGCGCAACCGCGCCAGCGAACACATTGCGCACCTGAAAAAATCCGGACGCGACGCCAGCGAGGAAATCGCACGAACACGCATGCTCGGGGACCAAATCAAAGCCAACGACGAGGAACTTCGCCGCACGGAAGCCGAGCTCAACGAACTGCTCTTGCAGGTGCCCAATATCGCGCACGACAGCGTTCCCATCGGCGCCGATGCAAGCGCGAACATCGTTGTTCGATCAACGGCGGAAGAAATCCCCGCTGAGTGGCGACGAAGTCATATCGAAATCGGCGCACATTTGGGTATCCTCGACTTCGAGCGTGGCGCAAAAGTTACCGGCAGTGGTTTTGCGTTCTACGTTGGCTCCGGTGCGTTGCTCGAACGCGCGCTCATCAATTTGTTCCTCGACGTTCACACCCGGCAGCACGGCTACCGCGAGATAATGCCGCCGTTTCTTGCCAATCGCGCTTCGATGCTGGGCACTGGTCAACTGCCAAAACTTGCCGACGACATGTACCACTGCCCCACCGACGACCTTTTCCTGATCCCGACTGCTGAGGTACCGCTGACGAACTTCTACCGCGACGAAATACTTCGTGAGCAGGACCTTCCGATCAAGCTGTGCGGCTATTCGCCCTGCTTCCGTCGCGAAGCAGGCAGCTACGGTCGCGACACACGTGGTTTTTTGCGCGTGCATCAATTCAACAAGGTCGAACTGGTCAAGTTCACCACACCCGAAACATCCTACGACGAGCTGGAGCAGTTAGTTGCCGACGTCGAGGTCGTCCTGCGCTTGCTGGAGCTTCCCTACCGTGTGGTGCTGTTGTGCACCGGCGATATGAGCTTTGCCAGCGCGAAAACGTACGACCTGGAAGTATGGTCGCCGGTCGAGCAGCGTTACCTTGAAGTCTCTTCGTGCTCCAACTTCGAATCGTTCCAGGCACGGCGCGCGCAGATCCGCTACCGTCGTAGCGATGGATCGCTCGACTACGTCCACACGCTCAACGGTAGCGGACTGGCAACATCGCGTATCATGGTGGCACTGCTGGAGCATCACCAGATGCCCGACGGACGCATTCGCATCCCTGAGGCACTTCAACCCTACATGGGTTGCGATGTGATTGGCTAAGGCTGCTGGCGCATAGCAGCCACCTACAGTTCCAGCTCGATACCTGTTAGCCAGAGCCGCTCAGCAGCCGGGAAAAATTCTGCACCGTTGCCGCTCCAGGCAAAAAGGTTGTTGAACATGTTGTTGACCTGTAGGCGGAAGCGCAGAGCCCGCATCCCAACAAGATTGGCAAGCGTGTACGTTGCCGATAGATTTGCCACAAAGTACGGCTCGACTCGATTGTCGCGATAGCGAACCACGCCCGGCACCTGTTGCAGATATTCTCCCAGCTTTGCGCCGAAGTTATCGGTGTAGTGCTCGCCGACAAAGCGTCCGCTCCATCGGATGCGCAGACTGTTCCACTCCAGCTCGGCAGCGACATTGGCAAGCAGCTCGGGGAATCCAGCAACGGGATTGCCGGCAAGGTCCAGTGTGCTGCCATTGCCCGCCTGGAACACGTACTCGATGAAGCGATTTCGGCTAATGGTAGCATTCCCGCCGAGATGTATCGCACCGTCGTTCCACCGTAGAACGGTCCAGCCCGCCGAAAGCTCGATACCGATGTGCCGCGCGCGGGGCGCATTGCCTTCGATGGGCGCGCCAAAGATATCGCGCTGCCCATTGCGAACAAGCTCATCGAAAAACTCCATCCAGTACAGCGTCACAGCAGCCGTTGCATCCTGGCTGCGCCACTGCCATCCCAGCTCAATGTCGAGCAGACGCTCTGGCTTGACAAGCGGACGAGAGAAATCGTATCGCACGCTGCCGCCCATGGTATCCACGGCGAATGCTGGGGCATAGCCCAGGTACGACTCGGATGCGCGGTAGAGACTGTTGCGCCGTGGTTCGCGCGAAGTATAGGCAACGGTTGCGTAGTACCGCTGCTCCTGGTCGGGTGTCCACTGAATCCCGATGCGCGGGTTGAAGAACGTGTACCAAACATCGAAGATCATCCCATCACCGCGCACTGTATCGCCACCGATCGTCGGGTATGCTGTGTAAATGTCGCCTGCTTTTTCGTTGGCAATGCCATATCGCGAACGGAGCAGTTGTGCTTCCAGATTGAGCAGAATCGTGCTCGATAGGTTGTACTGCTCGCGGGCAAAGATCGAGTAGATGTCGCGGATGCCGTTGTACGAATAGAATTTGTAGTCGGGGTCGAAGTCGGCAGGAAGATTTTCCGCATAGCGAATCTTGCCCCAGTGGTCGGAGCGGTGCCACCGCAACTCTGCGCCGATGAGCAACTCACCACCCTCGTGGTTCCACACCAGGCGCGGGATCCATCCCCCGTGCCGATTGCTAACGAATGCGCGGATGATGGCATTGCGCGGATTCGGCGCAGAGTCACGCGGCGTGTACGGCTGAGTCAGTCGCAGCAGTGCTGCATCCGCCCACGAACCGTCGAAGTCAAAAAAACCGTCTCCGGTGTAATAAAATAACGAGCTTTTCAGTGTCCAGTGTTCCGACAAACGAATATCACTGAGCAATTCATAGTGTGGCTGGGAAAAATTTTCGATTTCTTGTGGTCGGCGAAGCGTAGCATACGAAAGCTCCTCCCCCGTGCGCGTATAGGACCAGTCGCTGTAGTTGATGCGTCGTTTGAGTGGGTCGGTCACATAGTCTTTCGGTAAGCCTGTGTACATCAGCCCATCGGCGAGTGGCGCACCAAAAATGTTGATTTGATGCGACGAGTTCTCGTCGTAGCGCACAACGCTCACAAAGTAACTGGGCAAATCCGACCAGGTGTAGTCGCGATAGCCCCGTGATCGAATGCGGGAAAGCCGAGCATAGACTCCGTACTGACCGCCAATGAGTCCACTGGAGAATTCCACGCTGTAGCGTTCAACGTCGTTGGCAGGCGCAGGTTGATCCGGCGGGACAGGGCTGCGCCCACCGGCACTAAACTCTTGCACTCCCAGCAGCACACCCGCACGGATGAAGCGTTCGCGCGCAGGGTTGACCGTCAGCAGGTTGACCGAACCACCAATCGCCGGGGAGCCGTAGTTGGCAAGTCCGGCTCCACGCTGCACCTGAATTCCATCGAGACTGGAGGCTATGTCCGGCACGTCAATCCAGTACACGTTGTGATCTTCCGGGTCGTTCTGCGGAATACCGTTGATGAGCACAGCAATCCGCCGCTGGTCGAAGCCACGAATATTGAGCGAGGTGTAACCAATGCCGTTGCCGCTTTCGCTGGAGAACATCACCGAGGGTAATTCCGACAGCAAAGCAGGAAGATCGAAGACGGTGTGCCGCTGGAGTATCTGGGCACGTTCGAGTTCGCTCCAGGTTACCGGCGAGCGCCCTTCGATGGCACGCGTGGTTGTAACGGTAACCGCAGGAGCCTGGTAGGTTCGCTGCGCAGTATCGGCAGGTGTTGGAAATTGAGCAAGGGATGTTGCTGCACAGCACGCAGCAACAATCGCAGGAAAAACGGAACGCATAGAGCATCACGATAAATGGTGAAACAATTCGCGATGCTCCGCTTCGAGGTGGAAAGAACGGGAGCGGCAAGGACTCGATGCCACCCACAGTATTGGAGGCGATCTCCGTTTCCCTTCGCCGGTATTATCCGGATCAGGTACTGAGAGTGTGTTCTCAGCCGTGCGCCCGATGCGCACAGCACCTCTAACGGAGCGCTGCGAAAATACGGCAGCACTGTTGGGTCAACTTCAATGGCGCTCGCACTGCCAAAACACCCTTGCGTTCCTGTCACCCTGAACGTGTTTCCGGGTCTCACCCCTCGCATGCCGTCACCCTGAACTCGTTTCAGGGTCTTTTCCAGATGCTGAAACAAGTTCAGCATGACACGCGAATGCCACGCACACACGCACTGCCAGCACTCTCACGCCGTCACCCTGAACTCGTTTCAGGGTCTCTTTCAGATGCTGAAACAAGTTCAGCATGACACGCGAATGCCACGCACACACGCACTGCCAGCACTCTCACGCCGTCACCCTGAACTCGTTTCAGGGTC